>WNFI01000002.1_pt1 | contig 190930 bp, 168 predicted proteins | sample 5400471 | NCBI WGS metagenome assembly WNFI01 (sample SAMN13153348, study PRJNA577476) | soil metagenome | isolation source: 100 cm saprolite on Douglas fir-dominated hillslope | place: USA:California | collected 2013-09-17
CCACATCAGCGGCTTGCCGCCCAGGCGCGCGACCTCGTCGAACAGCCCCTGGCTGGCCTTCACGTCGGCGATGATCGTCGCCCCCGGCCGCTCGGCCAGCACGTCGCGCGCGAGCAGGGCCAGGATCTGGTCGCCCCAGAGGATCCGCCCCCGCCCATCGACGACGCCGATGCGGTCCGCATCGCCGTCGAAGGCGATGCCGACGTCGGCGCCGTGCTCGCGGACCGCCTGGCGCAGCTGCTCGAGGTTTTCCGGAACGGTCGGGTCGGGATGGTGGGCGGGAAAGCGCCCGTCGATCTCGTCGTTCAACAGGACATGGCGTCCCGGCAGCTGCCTGGTGAGCGCCCGCATGATCGGGCCGGCCGCGCCATTGCCGGCGTCCCACGCCACCGTGAGCGGGCGCCCGGGCTTGTAGTCGCGGAGGATCCGGACGACGTACTTGTCCTCGACGCGATCGGGCACCACGGCCCCTTTGCCCGCCGCGTAATCGCCGGCGGCGGCTCGGCGGCCGAGCGCCTGGATATCCTTGCCCCAGAAGCTCGCCCTGCCGAGCATCATCTTGAAGCCGTTGTACTCGGCCGGATTGTGCGAGCCGGTCACCATGACGCCGCCGTCGCGACCGAACTCGCAGACGGCAAAATAGAGCATCGGGGTCGGGCCGACGCCGATCGCGATCACCTCGAGGCCGCAGGCGGCGAGGCCGTCTGCGACCGCGTCGGCGAGCTCGGGCGACGACAGCCGGCCGTCGCGGCCGAGCGCCACGCGGCGCCCGCCGGCGCGCACGACCTCCGAGCCGAAGGCGCGTCCCACCGCGCGCGCGTCGGCGGCCGACAGGGTCTTGCCGACGATGCCGCGGATGTCGTATTCGCGGAGAATCGTCGGGTCGAAGCGGTGGGCCTCAGTCATTGCCGGCGGGCCCGGCGGTCACCGGCCGGCCGACGCAGGAGTAGCGGAACCCCGCGGCGATCATTTCGCTGGGCGCGTAGATGTTGCGCAGGTCGACGACGACCGGCGCGCGCAGCAGCGATTTCATGCGCTCGAGATCGAGTGCCCGGAACTCGTTCCACTCCGTGACGATGGCCACCGCGTCCGAATCCTTCATCGCCGCATAGGCGTCGTCGCACATCGTCACGTCCGGGAGATGCTGGCGCGCCTCGTCCATTCCCTCGGGGTCGAACGCCTTGACCCGGGCCCCGGCCTCCTGGAGCACGGGAATGATCGCGAGGCTCGGCGCCTCGCGCATGTCGTCGGTGTTCGGCTTGAAGGTCAGGCCGAGGATGCCGATGGTCTTGCCCTTCACGCTGCCGCCGCAGGCCGCGATGATCCGCTTGGCCATGTGCTTCTTGCGGTCGTTGTTCACGGCGACGACCGATTCGATGATCTTCAGCGGCGCTCCGACCTCCTGTGCCGTGCGCACCAGGGCCAGCGTGTCCTTCGGAAAGCACGACCCGCCGTAGCCGGGCCCCGGATGCAGGAACTTGCGGCCGATGCGGCCGTCGAGACCGATGCCGCGCGCCACGTCGTGCACGTCGGCGCCGACCTTCTCGCACAGATCGGCGATCTCGTTGATGAACGTGATCTTGGCCGCCAGGAACGTGTTGGCGGCGTATTTGATCAGCTCCGACGTCTCGATCGCGGTGAACACGATCGGCGTCTCGATCAGGTACAGCGGCCGATAGAGGCTGCGCATGACCTCGCGCGCGCGGTCGCTGTCGGCGCCGATGACGACGCGGTCGGGCCGCATGAAATCGTTGATCGCGGAGCCCTCGCGCAGGAATTCCGGATTGGAGATCACGTCGAAATCGGCATCGGCGCGCGCGCCCCGGATGCGCTTGGCCACTTCGCGGCCGGTGCCGACCGGCACCGTCGACTTGGTGACGACGACCGTGTAGCCGGTCATGGCACGGCCGATCTCCTCGGCCGCCGCCCACACATAAGAGAGATCGGCGTGACCGTCGCCACGCCGCGAGGGTGTGCCGACGGCGATGAACACCGCCTTGGCGTTGCGGACCGCGGCGGCGAGGTCGGTGGTGAACGACAGGCGGCCGGCCTTGACGTTGCCAGCCACCAGAGCGTCCAGCCCCGGCTCGTAGATCGGGATCTCGCCGCGCTTCAGGCGCGCGATCTTCGCTTCATCCTTGTCGACGCAGACGACTTCGACGCCGAACTCGGAAAAACAGGCGCCGGACACGAGCCCGACATAGCCGGTGCCGATCATCGCGATGTTCATCGAAACCCTCTTGCTTTGACACGCCGCCGCGGATCCGGGTCCCGCGGATCCCCCGCCATAACGGACGGCCGCTAGACGTAATTCCGCAGGATCTTCTGCACGTCGGCGCCGATATCGTCGCGGGCCAGGGCAAAGGCGACATTGGCCTCGAAAAAGCCGACTTTGTCGCCGCAATCGAACCGGCGGCCGTCGAACCGGTAGCCGTGGAAGGGGCTGCGGCCGATCATCGGGATCAGCGAATCGGTGAGCTGCACCTCGCCGCCGGCCCCCTTGGTCTTGCGGCCGAGATAGTCGAAGACCATCGGCTCCAGGATGTAGCGGCCGATCACCGCGATCGTCGACGGCGCCTTCTCCGGCGCCGGCTTCTCGATCAGGCCCTTGATCTGGACCAGGCGCCCGTCGCTGCGGCCGGCCTCGACCACGCCATAGCGCTCGGTGTGCTCGCGCGGCACGTCCATCACGGCGATCAGATTGCCGCGCACCTCGGGATAGGCGTCGACCATCTGCTTGAGACACGACGTCTTGGCCAGAATCAGGTCGTCGGCGAGAAGCACGGCGAATGGCTCGTCACCGACCAGGTGACGCGCACACCATACGGCGTGGCCGAGGCCGAGCGGCTCCTGCTGGCGGGTGTAGGCGATGTCGCCGGCCTTCGGCATCCAGGCGCGCAGCGCCGCAAGCTCGACCTTCTTGCCGCGCTCGTCGAGCGTCCGTTCAAGCTCGAAGGACCGGTCGAAATGGTCCTCGATCGCCTCTTTGCCGCGGCCGGTGACGAAGATGAATTCCTCGATGCCGGCGGCCTGGGCCTCCTCGACGGCGTACTGGATCAACGGCTTATCGACGACCGGCAGCATTTCCTTCGGCATCGCCTTGGTCGCGGGAAGGAAGCGCGTGCCCAACCCGCCCACCGGGAAAATCGCCTTGCGGACTCGTGCGGCCATGACGTGACTCGTCTCCACCCGGGAGCGGGCGGGGCTTTGTGCCATAAGCGCTCCGCGTCAAGCAAGCGCGGGCTGCCCGGAGCCGGCCTGCGGTGTTGCGATAAATTCTTAATACGTCAGGGGCTTAAGCTCGGGGGCTTGGCGGCGATTGGGGTCACTGGCCGGGCAGCACCAGCACCACCGGGGCGGCCGGGGTCGGCAGGGTCGCCGAACTCAGCATCACGTCGGGCTGCTCGCTCATCTGGACGCGATACGCGGTCTCGGCCTGCAGGCGCTCGAGGAAGCGCTGCAGCCGGGCCGGGCCGAAGACGTGCATCGGGATCAGCAGCGGCGCCTTCAGCTGCTGGATGGTCTCGATCATGTCGAACTGGCCCATCGTGAACACGCCGTCGACCGGCACCAGGACGACATCGAGCTTGCCCAGTGCCGCCAGGTGCGCGTCGGTGAGGCTGTGATGGAGATGGCCGAGATGCGCGATGCAGAGCCCCGCACTTTCGAAGACGAAGATCGAATTGCCGTTGAGCCGCGTGCCGCCGCCCCAATCGCGCACATTGGTCTGCACGTTGTGGACGTGCAGGTCGAGATAGCTGACGTTGTAGTAGACCGGCTGCTCCGCCGTCCCCCAGCCGCGCAGCACGTACTTGATCTGCGGCTCGACGAATTCGGTGAAGTGCGTGGAGTGCGCGTTGTTCATGGTGACGAGGTCGGGCAGGAACGGCGGGCGGGCGGCACGTCGGCGACGCGATAATCGGCCGGCACAAACCGCGGCGGAAGCTCGGCGACCGGGATGCAGCTGGCCCAGGCAAGGGCCGGAAGGACGCCCGCAACCGCGACGATGAACAGCCCGACGCGGCGTCGCAGACACGCGACTATCATCATACGCCCTCGTCTGCTTCACTCCGACCCCGCCGCAAGCTATCACGCCAGAGCAGCGGTCAGAAGAGGGCGCAGGATCGTCCGGTCAGGGGACGGGGATCATGGCCCGGGATCGCATCGCATCGATCCGAGACTGTTGCCAGATCTCCGGCGCGGTCGGCGCCTTTCCTTTCGCAACGGTGGTGCCGCCCCCCGTCTCGAGAATGGCCCGGCCCAGCTCACCGCCGTGGCTGGTCACCGCCAGCGAGCCTTCGACGACGACGGTCTCGGTCTCGCCCTTGGCATTGAATTCCACACAGAACGTGGTCGAGCGCACCGCCGCGACCGCGGTCGGGGTCGTGATCTCGAAGGTCGATCTGCCCGGCATTTTGGTCACGATCGAGCGCGCGAGGCCGCGGACCAGGTCCAGAAAGACCTGGCGGTCTTCCCCGGACACGCGATAGCGGGCGACTTTCAGCTCCGTCGCTTCACCGAGGTTGATCGTAGATCCGTCGATGAACTTCAGCGCCACTCTCGCGCCCGGCGCGGTGACCACTGTCTCCCCGGCGGCAATCTTGCTGTTGGCTGCGAGCGGTCGAGCCCGGGTCGACGCGGCGACCGCGGAGACCTGTCCGACAATCGCCGTGACTTCCGCCACGTCGCCCTGTTGCGCCGACGCCGGAGCGGCCGGACCCACCAAGAGCAGGGCAGCCGCGAACAAAACCGGCAGGATCGTTAAGGAACGACGCAAACGACGCATGGGACCTCGCAGGACAAGGCCTTCAACCTGCCACGAAATCGTTAACGGTTCATGATGCGTCGACGGGCGGGTAGTGCCTAATCTGACGGGATGCGGATTGATCTATTGCCTCTTTTTCTTCGTAGGCCCTACTCCCTCGGCGTCGGCAAAGTCACCAAGGCCATGGCTTTTGGCGACGGGCAAAGGCTTCTTTAGCCACTCAGCCTCTGTTGATCCGCAAGCTTCAACCCGTAGTTTGTGCGCCTTCACTCGGTATTGGTCGGCTTTGGAAGTCATTTGATCCGATGCTCCTGAACGATGGCGGCTCTTACCGCTGCCACCGGCGAGTCAATTGGCGGGATATGCAACACGGCAAAGAACCGGCGCTTATCGCTTCCCTCTGCGGGCGACGACCAGGCATAGGCGAGGTTCGCCTTAGGGTGCGCGATCAGCTTGAACACATGGACGACGCCCTCCCAAACCGGCTTGCCCGCGAAGGACTCCCGCACGGGCACCGATTGAGCAAAATTCGCCCGGCAGCCGTGCATGTTCTCCACGGCTTGCTTTAGCTGGTCGGGTTCAACCTCTGGCATCGAACTGAGACACTACCTAAATTATGTGCTATAAAAATCGGCGGGCGGCCCTGTCGTAGATGGGCGACATCAACGACAGAGCCTAACCCGCTAGCGCTCTGAGATGCGATTTTTTTCGCACTGAGTACCAACCTTCCTCCGGGGGTCAGCCCGGTGGCGATGATCCCGTACTTGACGGATCATCATCGACTATCTGTATCCGAGACTGCTGTTCCGCTCGATCGCACTTCCGCAGTCCGTCAAGAAGGCCGTACTGTCCGCTGCTTGAGCGCGTTTAGGCCGCGGCGGCATCGCTAGCCACCGAGCAGCAGGTCCTTGGCCTGGTTGATCTTCGCCGCGAGATAGCCCGACCCGCCCTGATCGGGGTGCAGCTTCTTCATCAGCCGCCGATGAGCGTCGCGGATCGCGGTCTCGTCGGCGCCGGGCTCCAGCCCGAGAATCCGCCACGCCTCCTCGCGCGACATGGCTCCCGATGGGGCTCCCGACGGGGCTCCCGTTTGGCCGGCGCCGGCCCCGCCCTCCGCCGCGCGGTCGCGCCAGCCGGGATGCAGGCGGTCGAGATAGGACTCGAGCAGGGCGACCGAATCGGCATCGTCGCGGCATTCGTCGGCCAGCCGCGCCAGATCGTCGACGGACAGCTCGCCCAACCGCCGGCCGCGGTAGCGCCCGCTCACCACGGTGCCGTCCATGGTGCCGCTGGCGTGATCGAGCGACATGCGCAGCCACGGCGTCTCGACGTCGGACGTCCCGCCGGGGGTCGGGCCGGCGGCGTTGCGCATCCGCGTCCACAGCGCCTTCCAACGCACGAAGAACGGCGCCAGCGTGGTCACCAGCACCAGCGCGTCCGCGGCCTTGCCGGTGGCGATGAACCACAGCGCCACCGCCCCGCCAAGCACCGCCAGTGCCACCTTGCCGGCCTGGACGAGCTGCTTCGGATTGGCCTCGACGAACCAGCGCAGGATCGTCCACAGGACGAACAGCAGGGCGACGCCGATCAGGAAATAGAACAGGAACATGCGCCGGCCGGACTGCCGTCACCGCAAGCGATGCGTCAGCTGCAGCGCCGCCCCGCCGCGGCGCCGGCTGAAATCTTCGAGTGCCTTGCGCCCGCCCACCGCAAATGTGGCGACGGCCGCCAACAGGTCGCGCAGCATGTCGGCGCTGGCGGAATCGAACGGACAATAGGCACCGCCGGACAGCCGCGCGATCTCCTCGAAGCAGCGGCGCGCGACCGCCTCGCCGCCTTCATGAAAGACGAACACCGGCACGCCGAGCAGTCCCAGATCCCCGGCGAGCTTGGCCAGGCGATCGACGCTCTCTTCGACGCAATCGCCGACGAACACCACGGCGTTGACCTTGCGGACCCGGGTCTCCGCGATCGCGTGCTCCAGCACCCGCGCGATCTGCGTCTCACCGGCATGGCAGGCGACGCCGGTCATGCGGCGGACCAGCTCGGCCGAGCTCGCCAGCCATGGGCTCGCCTCGAACTCGCCGAAGCCGCGATACCAGACGAGCTGGATCTCGAGGGCGCCCAGGCCCTGGGTCGCCGTAAACATCTCGCCCTGGATGCGGCAGGCGCGGTCCCAGGTCGGCTCGCGTGACGCGGTCGCGTCCATGGCGAACATCAGCCGCCCGGCGGCCCCGGCGGCGCGCACGGTCGTCATCCCCTTCACCTTCTCGACGAAGGCGGCGACGGCGGGATTCGAGGGCTTGGTCGGCAGCTTGGACATGGCGCCCACACTACCCGGAGTTATAGACGGACAACACCGACGCAGGAGCCACCCTCACCCTCCCATTGCTTCGCAATGGGCCCCTCCCTCTCCCACTTCGTGGTAGAGGGGCTTCAGAGCGGGGGTCGGGGCGAGGGTGTGGGCCACGAGTCATGCTTCTGCATTATCGAGCACTACCCGTTCGCGACCGCCGCCGGGGTCGTCCCGATGCTGAGCGCCGCCAGCAGGTCGCGAACCTCCTGGCGCGCGGCGATGTGCGACATGGTCAGCTTGGCGCCGCCTTCGCGCAGGTCGAGGAGCGTCAGCCCGGTCAGGAACATCTCGCGGAAGATCACGCGGTCGCCGAAGCCAGGCGCGGTGCGAAACCCGATCCGCTTGGCGAGCGTCGCCAGCACGCGCTCCATGTTGCGCTTGTTGCGGGTCTCGGTCGCCGACAGGCGGTTGCGCACGACCACCCAGTCCATGGAGCGGCCGTCGCGCTTCATGCGCACCTTGCGCTGCTCCCACACCATCTCGGCATAGGCGCTGGGCCGGGCGTGTCGATCACGACCGCGTCGCAGGTCCGCGACAGCGAATCCAGCGCCTGCATGAACCGCTCGCTGTCCTCCTCGGGCCCCTGGGTCGAGCGCGCGACCAGCCGATGCGACGGCATTGGCAGCTCGAGGCCGCGGGTCTCCATCAGGATGGCGCGATTTTCGAGATAGCGCGTGAGCGTGGCCTGGCGCGGGTCGACATCGATCGAGCCCACGGTCTGGCCGGCGCGCAGCAAGCCGACGACGGTGTGCATGGCGGCGGTCGATTTGCCCGATCCGCCCTTCTCGTTGCCGAACACGATGATCCGCGCCGCCCCGGGGCCACGCGCGGCCGGGCTCGCATGCGGCGAGACGGTGCCGGGAATCGGAATGCCTGTCTCGGTCATGCGGCGAGTTTAACTTTTTTTCGGCCGCAGCGCCTCCCAGTCGGCGTCGGTCAGCCGCTCCAGGAAGTTGAACTGGCCGGCGCCCTTGACCCAGCCACCGCCGTCGATGGTCACCACGTCGCCATTGATGAATCCCGACCCGTCGGAGACGAGGAAGCTTGCAAGATCGGCGAGCTCGCGATGATCGCCCACCCGGCCCAGGGGATTGCGGCCCTCGAACTCGCGGGCGAGGTCGGGGCGCGGCACCAGGCGCTCCCAGGCGCCAGGGGTCGGAAACGGGCCGGGGGCGATCGCGTTCAGCCGGACACCGCGCCCGCCCCATTCCGCCGCGAGGCTCCGCGTCATGGCCAGCACCCCGGCCTTGGCCATCGCCGACGGGACGACGTAGCCCGACCCGGTCGAGGCGTAGGTCGTCACGATGCTGAGCACCGTCGCCTTGTGGCGCTCGGCCAGCCAGCGGCGGCCGCAGGCGATCGTGCAGTAGGCGGCCCCGTGCAGCACGATGTTCAGCACCGCATCGACCGCGCGCGGGCTCAACGTCTCTGTCTTGGCGATGAAGTTGCCGGCCGCATTGTTGACCAGCACGTCGAGCGGGCCCGTGGCCCAGATGCCGTCCATCATGGTCTCGATGGCGTCGGCATCGCGCACGTCGCAGGCGTGCCAGCTGACCCGGCCGGGAAAGGCGGCCTGGAATTCGGCCGTGGTCTCCTCGAGCACGCTCCGGCGGCGGCCGCAGATGACGAGCTCGGCGCCCAGCTCCAGGAATCGCCGGCCCATGCTCTTGCCGAGACCCGTGCCGCCGCCGGTGACCAGGATCCGTTTGCCCTTGAGCAGATCGGGAACGAACATCGAGGGCCTCCCTGCCGTCGGTTCAACAAGATATGTACCCCAGCGGTTTCGGCTCTGGCTATGATTACTCCTGAAATGCGTCATGCTTCGAGACGCCCCGCGCGTCTTCGTCATCCTGCGAGAGCCTCAGGATGAGGACGCGCGGGGCCCCTCAGGATGAGCTTCGAGAGGCCCGCCTTCGCTGAAGCACCGGCGGGCTCCGCAGGATGAGGGGCGCGGGAGGAGACATGCTGGAGCGGGGGGAGAGCTACGAGGAGGTGCGGCGGCGATTCCGCTGGCGCATTCCCGACCGCTACAACATCGGGGTCGATGCCTGCGACCGGCACGCCGCGGCGCGTCCCAATTCGACCGCGCTGATCTACGAAGACGAGACCGGCGCCGTCCACCGCTACAGCTTCAAGGACATCCGCGCCCTCAGCAACCGCCTTGCGAACGCACTGACCGCGCATGGTCTTAAGCGCGGGGACCGCGTCGGCATCCTGCTCCAGCAATGCCCGGAGGCGGCGATGGCGCATATCGCGGCGTACAAGGCGGGGCTGATCGCGATCCCGCTGTTCGTGCTGTTCGGCGAGGACGCGCTGGCGTATCGGCTCGGCAACGCCGACGCCAAGGCGGTGATCACCGACGCCGACAACCTGCCGAAGATCCTGGCGATCCGCGAACGGCTGCCGGCGCTGGCGACCATTCTCGCGGTCGGCGGCGGACCCTCCCCCACCCTCGACTTCGATCGCGAAGTCGTGCGCGCCGCCGATACGTTCACCCCCGTCGACACGGCGGCCGACGATCCGGCGCTGATCATTTACACCTCCGGCACCACCGGCCCGCCCAAGGGTGCCCTGCACGCCCATCGCGTGCTGCTGGGCCACCTGCCGGGCGTCGAGTTTCCGCACGAGTTCTTTCCGCAGGCCGGCGATCTGTACTGGACGCCGGCGGATTGGGCGTGGATCGGCGGGCTGCTCGACGTGCTGCTGCCGGCCTGGCATCACGGCGTCCCGGTGCTGGCGCACCGGTTCCGCAAATTCGATCCGCACGCCGCCTTCGCGCTGATGACGCGGCATGGCGTGCGCAACGTGTTCTTTCCGCCGACCGCGTTGAAACTGATGCGCCAGGCCGGAGCGCCCGCCGGCCATGGCGCCAGGCTCCGCTCGCTGGCCAGCGGCGGCGAGAGCCTCGGCGCGCAGCTCCTCGACTGGGGGCGCGCGACCTTCGGCCTCACCATCAACGAGTTCTACGGCCAGACCGAGTGCAATCTCGTGGTCGGCAATTGCGCCGGCGTGATGGAGGTCCGGCCGGGTGCGATGGGCCGCGCCATCCCCGGTCATGACGTCGCCGTCATCGACGACGCCGGGCGGATCTGTCCGCCGGGTGCGACCGGCCAAATCGCGATCCGCCGCCCCGATCCGGTGATGTTCCTTGAATACTGGCGTAACCCGGCGGCGACCGAAGACAAGTTCGTCGGCGACTGGCTGGTGACCGGCGATCTCGGCCGCCAGGACGACAACGGCTATCTGCACTATGTCGGCCGCGCCGACGACGTCATCACCTCGGCCGGGTATCGCATCGGCCCAGGCGAGATCGAGGAGTGCCTGATCAAGCATCCAGCGGTGGCGCTCGCCGCCGCGATCGGCGTCCCCGACCCGGTGCGGACGGAGGCGATCAAGGTGTTTGCCGTGCTCAATCCCGGGCATGCCGGCGGCCCCGCGCTGGCCGCCGAGCTCAAGGCCCACGTTAAGAAATATCTGGCGGCCCACGAATATCCGCGCGAGATCGCGTTTGTCGACTCGCTCCCGATGACCGCAACCGGTAAAATCATGCGCCGCGAACTGCGCGCTCAAGAGGCGGCGCGGCGTCACAATGCGGACTCCAACGTCCCTTGATCGGAGTTGCCGATGCTGAAAATCATCGACTACTACTTCACGCCGAGCTCGCCGTGGACCTATCTCGGTCATCAGCGATTCATCGATATCATCATGTCGCATCAAGGAGCGATGAATCTGAAGCCGGTCGATTACGGCAAGATCTTTCCGGTGTCGGGCGGGCTGCCGGTCGCCAAGCGCGCCCCGCAGCGCCAGGCCTATCGCCTGGCCGAGCTGCGCCGCTGGCGCGACCACCTGGGCGTGCCGCTCAACTTCCAGCCGAAATTCGTCCCGGTGAACGCGGAGCTCGCGTCGCTGGTGATCATTGCCGCCGGCGCCAACAAAAGCGCGGTGGCGCCCGGCCTCGCCTTCGACTTCATGCACGCCGTGTGGGTGGAGGAGCGCGACATCGCCGACGTGCAGACGGTCAAGAACGTCATCCGCGGCAAAGGCCTGCCGGCGGACGAGCTGCTGGCGCAGGCACAGTCGCCGGACACCAAGGCGGTTTTCGACGCACTGACCAAAGAGGCGATGGACCGCGGCGTCTTCGGCGCCCCGACCTACGTCTATCGCGACGAGCTGTTCTGGGGACAGGACCGGCTGGAGTTCCTCGACCGGGCGCTGGCGGCGAAGAACTAGAGCGGTTCCAGGCCGGATGGAATTCCCGCGCAACCGGGGAATCCAGAGTGTTTTTCACCACGGAGACACGGAGGTCACGGAGAAGCGAGGAGATAAGTGTTCCCTATGCTCCGTGGCCTCCGTGTCTCCGTGGTTTGTTTGCTAGTGGTGCGACTCTGACAGATGATACCAGTGCAGAACATCCTCAGTCGTCACCCCGGCCAAGCGGCGCAGCCGCGCGAGCCGGGGTCCATGCTGCCACGGGCGAGATGGACCCCGGATCTCGCTTCGCTCGTCCGGGGTGACGAGGGAAAAAGGATCGGGACTCATCTGTTGGCGTCGATCCACTAGTTCGGACTGGATGCCGGCTTTCGCCGGCATGACGATTTAGAGGCTGGTTCGTTCTCATAGCCGGGCGAGGCGCTCGACCAGGAGCGCGAAGAAGCCGTCGACGTCGACCTGGTCGAGCACGCGTGCGTTCGGCGGCCGGCCGGTGCGCTCCCACCAATCGACCACCGTCTGGCCGAGCGTCAGCTCCGATTGCGTCTCGACGGCCACGAAACAGTCCTTGCCGCCGAACAGCTCCGGCCGCAGCACGTAGGCGATCACGCACGGATCGTGGAGCGGCAGGCCCGGCCCGCCGTAGCGCTCCGGCCAATAGCGGTGCGGCGCGTCGTACATCCCCGCGGCCGCGAGCCCCGCCCGGCCGCCGCGGCTGCGCAATTCCTGCAAGCGGGCGGGCGTGACCAGCACCTTATGGGTCACATCGAGGCCGATCATCACGACCGGGGCGCCGGCCGCGAATACGGATGCGGCGGCATCCGGATCGGTGAGCATGTTGAACTCGGCCACCGGCGCCACGTTGCCGCCGCGCCAGGCGCCGCCCATCAGCACAATGCGCGCGAGGCGGCGCGCCAGGTCCGGCGCCTTCGCCAGAGCCGTCGCGACGTTCGTCAACGGGCCCAGCGCGCACAAGACCAGCCCATCGCGCTGGCGGGCGGTCTCGACGATGAACTCCGTCGCGTGCCGCGGCTGCACCGCGACCGTCGGCGGCGGCAGGTCGAGCCCCTGCAGCCCGTGCTCGCCGTGGACGCGCACGGCCTGCACCCAGGACCGGCGCAACGGCCGCTCGGCACCGGAGAACACCGGCACGCCGGGACGGTTGGCGAACTCGACGATCCTGAGCGCGTTCGCCGAGGTGCGCTCAACCCCGACATTGCCGGCGACCGTGGTGACGCCCAGCACGTCGAGCTCGGGCGAGGCCAGCGCCAGCATCAGCGCCACGGCGTCGTCCTGGCCGGGGTCGCAATCTATAACCAGAGGCGTCATATCTTCGACTTTCCGTATCGCAACAGCAGCTTGGCCGGTGGAACACTCTGTGGATAAGACCGCGAATTACGGGGATCAAACCCGTACTGCGTTACTTTCTCCACCGATTCCTCAGGCTTCACCAAGGATTCATATTGCGGTCGAGAGGCGAAGTGCTACCGTCGACATGACCGCAGGATCGCAAGGGGATCGAGTTCCATAAAGAGAGCCGTCCCGGTCCCGCGCAGCAAGCACAGTTCGAGGGGGTAATCACCAGCCGTGCCGGCAGGGGGAGCCGGATGCGATCGCGTCCACGTGGGGCGCAGGAGGAGGACGTCATGCGCAAGGAAGGAAGCAGCGGACGAAGCGGACGTATGGGCGCCCAGCCCGGCCCCGACTTCGCCGCGTTCGGCGGATTCGCTCCGCCGAGCATGGAGGCGGCTGTCCGCGCAAGCAATGCCTGGATGAAGGGCCTTGGCACGCTGAACGAGGAAATGATCTCGTTCTCCCAGGAGCAGCTCGGGAAATGCGTGGAGGCAGGTCAGTCCCTGCTGCGGTGCGCGTCGGTCGAGCAGGCGATCACCACCCAGGTTGACATCGCCCGCAGCACGATCGAGAGCTATTACCGCGAAGCGGACAAGCTGATCTCGATGACCAGCGACATCGCCAAGGAAGCGCTCGCCCAGGACGCCGCCGAGCCAATGGCGCCGGCCGCAGCCGCCGCCGGCGAAGACTGAACTAGGATCGGACGGCCCGCCCGGTCGGCGGGCCGGCGGAGTTCAGTTCCCGGGCGCCGCGGGGCAGAGATTTGGCGCGCCGGGAGCCGAGGTGACGCGGTCGAGCAGTTCGTAGCTCGTGCCGCCGAGGTTGTCGCGTGTCCGCACGATGTAGAGCTGATCCATCGCCGCACCGCGTTGCGGGTCGACCTGGATCGGCCCGCGCGGCCCGACAAAGGACGCGTGCGCCAGGGCGGCGGTGAGCGTCTCGCGATCCGGCAGATCGCGATCATGGGGGCGGAGCGGGATGGTCCGCAGCGCCTCGACGATCAGCCGGCCCGCGTCATAGCCGCGCGCCGCGTGCTCGGACGCAACGCGGCCGAAGCGCGTCGCAAATTCCGCCCGGAACCGCTGGTTCTCCGGCGTGTCGAGCACCGCCGTATAATCGACCGCCGAGATCGCGCTGCCGTCGACCATGCCCGGCAAGGCGGCGGCGCCGACCAGGCCGACGCGCTTCTCAAGGCCGGCGGTCTCGTACTGCTTGACCAGCGCATCCGCCGGCACGCCGGCGAACGGCGCATAGATCGTGTCGGCGCCCATCAGCCGCAGCTTGGCGAAATATGGGCTGAAATCGGGATTGAGCCCGGAGACGTACTCCTCGCCGACGATCTCGCCGCCGGCGGCCTCGAACTGGCGCTTGAATGCGGCGACCTGGCTGCGCCCGGCGGCATCCGCGGGCCCCAGGAGGTACAGGTGCTTCACCGGCTTTTGCGACCCCACCCACGAGCCGAGCGGACCTGCCGTCTGCTCGTCGGCCGGGGCCAGGTAGAGCACGTACGGGCTGCATTTCGCCGCCGCCTCGGCGGCCGTCCCGGGCCCCGGCACGATGAGCGGAACGCGCGCACTCTCCGCGACCTCGCGAAGTGCCGCCAGTTCGGGCGACGTCGCCGGCCCGACCAGGGCGTCCAGGGACGCCGCGGCCAGCAGGCGCCGGGCGCTCTCGGCGCCGCCGCCGGGGGACCCGTCACCGTCGTCGCGCAGGATCACGAGCTGGCGCCCATGGATACCCCCGCCCGCCTCGGCCAGGGCCAGCGCCAAGCCCGCCGCGATGTCGTCGGACGATGCGGCGTAGGGCCCGCCGGCGAGCAGCAGGCCGATGCGAAATTCGGGGCGGACCTCGGGGGGTTGGGGTCTCACCGGCGGCGGACCGGGGATTTTCAGCTGGGCCAGCGCGCCGGACTCGGGCGCGCCGGACTCGGGCGCGCCGGACAGGGGCACGGCCGCCAGGGCGGTCCATCCGGCCGCCACGGCCAGCGCCGCCCACGATCCAAGCCGCCGAACAGTCCCCCGTCGAGCCAACGACATCCGCCCAGCAATGGCCGGGCGTCATCGCCGGCCGAGTCAAGACGGGGCGACAATACTCCGCGCTTCAGCGATTGACAAATATCCGGTCGGACGGCGACCGCCGTCCGACCGTCGCCACGCCGGCAAGCCTATTCGCGCGAGTCGACGGGCAGGCCGACGAAGCGCTGCTCGCCCTTGCGCTCGACCATCACCAGCACGCTCTTGCGGCCGGCCTTGCGCGCCTCGTCGATCTTCTTCACCACCTGATCGGGCGAGGTCACCTCTTCCTGCGCGACCTCGACGATCACGTCGCCGGCGCGCAGATCGCGATCGGCGGCCGACGAGCCGTCATTCACCTTGGTGATGAGAACGCCGTGAGTCCGCTCGGCGACGTCGAAGCGCTCGCGGCCCTCCTGGGTCAGCTGGCTGAGCGACATGCCGAGCGCCGTGATCGTGGCCTCGGGCGCGGTCGGCTTGTTGGCCGAGGGTCCGCCGCTCTTCGGCGCCGACGCGACCTGCTCGTTCTCGTCGAGCTCGTCGAGCTTGACCTTGAGGGGCACCTCCTTGCCCTTGCGCCACACGACCACGTCGACGGTCTTGCCAACCGGCGTCTCCGCGACCATGCGCGGCAGGCGGCGCATCTCGGTGACGTCGCGTCCGTCGAACTTCAGCACCACGTCGCCCGGCAGGACCTTGGCGTTGTCCGCGGGGCCCTTGTCGGTGACCCGCGCGACGAGCGCGCCCTTGGCCTTGTCCAGGCCGATGCTCTCGGCGATCTCGTCGGTGACGGTCTGGATGTTGACGCCGAGCCAACCGCGGCGCGTGCGGCCGTATTTGCGCAGCTGGTCGACGACGTTGCGGGCCAGGGTCGACGGCACGGCGAAGCCGATGCCGATGCTGCCGCCGGTCGGCGAATAGATGGCGGTGTTGATTCCGATCACCTCGCCGGCGAGGTTGAACATCGGCCCGCCGGAGTTGCCGCGGTTGATCGACGCGTCGGTCTGGATGAAGTCGTCGTACGGGCCGGCGTTGATGTCGCGGGCGCGCGCCGAGACGATGCCGACGGTGACCGAGCCGCCGAGGCCGAACGGATTGCCGATCGCGACGACCCAGTCGCCGACCCGCGCCGTGTCGGAGTTGCCGAACTTCACCGCCGAGAGCGGCTTGGCCGGCTCGACCTTGAGCAGCGCGACGTCGGTCTTGGTGTCGCGGCCGATCAGCTTGGCGTTCAGCTGCGTGTTGTCATGCAGGGTGACCTTGATCTCGTCGGCGCCGTCGATGACGTGGTTGTTGGTGACCACATAGCCGCTCGAATCGACGATGAAGCCGGAGCCCAGCGACTGCATCCGGCGCGGGGCCGCATCGGGGCTGCCGCGGCCCTGGCGGTCGAAGAACTCCTTGAAGAATTCCTCGAACGGCGAGCCCGGCGGGAATTGCGGGATGTCCGGTCCGCGGCGGCTCTGCGGCCCCGGCGGCGGCTGGCCGGGCTGGCCCGGCTCACGATCGCCGGGCGCCCGGTCGGGGCGAATGATCTGCGTGGTCGAGATGTTGACCACGGCCGGAAGCAGGCGCTCGGCCAGATCGGCGAAGCCGGCGGCGGGGTTGGCGCGGGTCTGCTGCTGCGCGACCGCGGGGGCCGGCGACCAGACCGGCGAAACGATTGCGGCGCCAGTCACGAGTGCGAGCGCCAAGGCCGCCATCCGGCCGCGGCGGGCCGGGCTTGCCGTCATGAGCTGCCTGATCACGTGTATCTATCTCCTTGAGAAATCTTGCCAGAAATCTTGCCGCCGTCGATACCACCACGGCAAGAGCAGCGCCTAAAAATCGATGTAATCCGCATTTCGTTGCTCTTCAAGCACGATCAATGCCTTATCCCGGACACGCGACCGCCGCGTCACGGACACGTGATGCGCCGGCCCGATTCAACGGCCGGCCGGTGCCCGCGGCGCGCCTTTCGGCATCGCACCCTCCACACCCCGCGCGTCGCGGAAGAAGCGGAAGAATTCACTGTCCGGCGACAGCACCAGCGTCGACGACCCGTCACCCAGGGCATTCCGGTAAGCCTGCAGCGAGCGGTAGAAGTTGTAGAACTCGGGGTCGCGATTGAATGCGTCGGCGAAGATGCGCGTCGCTTCGGCATCGCCCTGCCCGCGCAGGATCTGCGACTTGCTCTGGGCTTCGGCGAGGATGACCGTGCGGTCGCGGTCGGCTTCGGCGCGAATGCGCTGCGCGGTCTCGGCACCTTCCGCGCGCTCCTGCTTGGCTTCGCGTTCGCGCTCGGTCTGCATGCGGCCGTAGATGGCGGCGCTGTTGTCGGGGTGCAGGTCGGCGCGCATGATGCGGACGTCGAACACGGTCACCCCGAAGCTCTTCGCCTGGGCGACGACGGCGTCGCTGATCTGGCGCATGAGCTGACCGCGCTGTTCGGTCAGCACCGCGGCGAACGGCACCTTGCCCAGAACATCGCGCAGGCTGGACGTGACGATGGCCGCCAAGCGCACCCGCATGTTGGCCTCGTTGCCGACCGATTGATAGAACAGCAGCGGATTGACGATCCGGTAGCGCGCGAACGCGTCGACGACCAGGCGCTTCTGATCGGCCATGATGACTTCCTGCGCGTCGGCGTCGAAGTCGAGGAGCCGCTTGTCGAAATAAACCACGTTCTGCACGAACGGTATCTTCGCGTGCAGCCCGGGATCCTCGATCGGCCGCACGGGTGCGCCGAACTGCAGCACCAGCGCCTGCTGCGCCTGATTGACCGAGAACAGCGCGCTCATCGACAGGAGGATGAGCAGGACGGCGGCGACCACGCCGCCGGTGAGGACGGTGCGGCTCATCAGCGGTTCCCCTGGTTGGAGAGCGTCGGCGGGGCGGGGGAAGCGGTCGACGGCTGCGCCGGAGGTCCCGCCGCCGGGCGGCGGTTGGCGGGATCGCCGAGCGGCAGGAAGGGCAGCACACCCTGCGAACCGGCGGCAGAATCCTGGATGACATATTTGCTGTTGTTGCGCAGGACCTGCTCCATCGTCTCGAGATAGAGCCGCTGGCGCGTCACGTCGGGCGCCTTCTTGAAGGCGTCGTAGACCGAAACGAAGCGCTGCGCCTCGCCTTCGGCCTGCACGATGACCTGCTGGCGATAGGCGTCCGCCTCCTGGATGATGCGCTGCGCGTCGCCGCGGGCACGCGGCACGATGTCGTTGCGATAGCCCTCGGCCTCGTTGCGCGCGCGCTCGCGGTCGGCCTTGGCGCGCTGCACGTCGCGGAACGCGTCGATCACCTGGGTCGGCGGATCGACCGCGCGCAGCTGGATCTGGGTGATCAGCACGCCGGCGCCGTAATCGTTCAGGATGGTCTGCAGGAGCCGCATGGTGTTGAGCTCGATCTGCGAGCGCCCTTCGGCGAGCGCGAACTGTGCCGGCATCTGACCGATGACCTGGCGCATGGCGCTCTCGGACGCCGCCTTCACCGTCGCCTCGGGCGAAGCGATGTTGAACAGGTATTTGCCGACGTCGTCGATCTTCCAGAACACCGTGTACTGGATGTCGATGATGTTCTCGTCGCCGGTCAGCATCAGCCCTTCTTCCGGCACCGACCGGCCGCGGCCGCCGCGCACGTCGGGGGCCGAGCGGAAGCCGATGTCGAGGCTGTTGATGCGCGTGACCTTCGGCAGCACCACGGTTTCGATCGGTGTGGGGATGTGCCAGCGCAGGCCGGGATCGGTGCGCTGCACCCACTCGCCGAAGCGCAGAACCACGCCGACCTCGTCGGGCTGCACGCGGTAGAAGCCGCTGGCGATCCACAGCGCGAACGCGATCACCACGATGAGGCCGATGCCGCGGCCCGAGCCGAGGCCGCCGGGCAACATGCGCTTCACGCGATCCTGGCTGCGCCGCAGGATCTCTTCGATGTCGGGCGGTTGCCGGCCGCCGAACCCGCCACCGCCGCCGGACGGACGTCCCCACGGGCTGGGACCGCCCCCGCCCCAGGGACCACCGCCACCGCCCTGATTCCACGGCATGTTCTTCGCTATCCTATGTCGTTGTCGCGGGCGCCGGAGCTTTCAAATCGCAGCACTCCGGCTTATATCTGCCTCGCCACTCTCTGATGGGCTTATATCACTGCGTTGTCCAAGGCGCGACTGGCGCCGCAGGACCCGCCGAATATTGACGTTATTTCAAAGAATTCAAGGGAAAACCGTGAGCGACAGCGGCACCGTCACCGAGGCTCAGATCATCGATGCGCTGCGCCGCGTGCAGGATCCCGACCGCCGCCAGGACGTGGTGGCACTCAACATGGTGAGCGGCCTCGCGGTCAAGGACGGCCACGTGCAATTCGCACTCGAGGTCGATCCCAAGCGCGGGCCGCATCTGGAGCCGCTGCGCAAGGCGGCCGAGACAGCCGTGGAGACCCTGCCCGGCGTGCTGTCGGTAACCGCGGTGCTCACCGCGCAGAAGCCGGCGCCTGCCGCGCCGCCGGCCGCCGGCCGCGGGGCACCGCGCGCCCCGGGCGCCGGTCCCGCCGGCGGTCCGAACAGTCCCGGCGGCAAGCAGCTCGTCCCCGGGGTGCGCACCATCATCGCCGTCGCCTCGGGCAAGGGCGGCGTCGGCAAATCGACCACCGCCACCAACCTGGCGGTGGCGCTGGCGGCGAAGGGCCTGAAGGTCGGCATCCTCGATGCGGACATCTACGGACCCTCGCAGCCGCGCATGATGGGGATCACCGGGCGGCCGCACTCGCCCGACGGCAAGACGCTGGCGCCGATGCAGAACTACGGCGTCAAGGTGATGTCGATGGGCTTCCTGGTGCCCGAAGACACGCCGATGATCTGGCGCGGGCCGATGGTCATGGGTGCCTTGGAGCAGATGCTGCGCGACGTGGCGTGGGGCGAGCTCGATGCGATGGTGATCGATCTGCCGCCCGGTACGGGCGATGCGCAGCTGACGATCTCACAGCGGGTGCCGGTCACCGGTGCTGTGATCGTGTCGACCCCGCAGGACATCGCCCTGCTCGATGCGCGCAAGGGCCTCAACATGTTCCGCAAGGTCGACGTGCCGGTGCTCGGCATCATCGAGAACATGAGCTACCACGTGTGCTCGAACTGCGGCCATGTCGAGCACATCTTCAGCCACGGCGGCGCCAAGCGCGAGGCCGAGCGGCTGGGGGCCGAGTTTCTCGGCGAGCTGCCGCTGCACATCGCCATCCGCGAAACCTCGGACGGCGGCACGCCGATCGTGGTCAGCCAGCCCGACAGCGAGCACGCCAAGGCCTATCGCCGCATCGCCGACCGCATCTGGGAGAAGATCGAACACGAGATCGGCGCCGGCGGCCGCACGCCGCCGAAGATCGTCATTCAGTAGGCGGACCGCTCTCAGCGGTGGCCGCCGTGCTCGCCATGCCAGCCGCCGCGGTCGCCATGCCAGCCATGGTCGTGCCAGCCACCGCCGAAGCCGAACGTGCCGTAGAACGGCGAGCCGGCGATGAACGGCGGGGGTGGCGCATAGACGGGCGGCGGCGCATACACCACGGGGGGCGGGGCGAGGTAACCCGGCGGCGGCGCATAGACCGCGGGCGGCGGGGCGTAAACCGGCACGCCGATCCCGATACCGACGCCGACGCCCGCGAAAGCCGGGGTTGCTGCACCGGCGACGACTGCGAGAGCAAGAGCAGCGGCAGTCCCAAGCTGCATCAAGCGAAGATTACGCATCGAAGTCCTCCATCCATACTCGGCCGAGGACATGCCTCGGGTGATGAAGGATACGTAGGCATCGTTTCTGGCAGCGTCCTGTCGCGAACATGAATTCGGTTTCATGCGCGATCGGTGCGCGGCCGAGACCAGCATGAGATCGCCGGCGGCCGCACGCCGCCGGAGATCCTCATCCGGCAGACCGCATCACCGGTGCCCGCCATGCCAGCCGCCGTGGCCCCAGCCGCCGAAGCCGAAGCCGACCGAGCCATAGAACGGCGCCGCCGCGACGACGGGAGGAGGTGCCGCATAGACGGGCGGGGCATATACCGCGGGCGGCGGCGCGACATAAGCAGGCGGAGGCGCATACGCCGCGGGCGGCGGCGCGGCATAGGCCGGACCGACCGGCACGCCAACCCCAAGATTGATGCCTACACCAGCCAGAGCCGGGGATGCCGCGGCCGTCACGACCGCGACCGCAAGAACAGCAGCAGCGCCGAGCTGCCTAAATCGAATGTTACGCATGGAAGTCCTCCTTCGTTGGCCGAGGACAAAGCCTCGGGGTGATGGAGGACATCTAAGCATCGTCCCTGGCAGCGTCCTGTCGCGCACGTGAATTAAGTTTCATCCGGAAGATTCAGTTTCTTCCGAAAGATTCAGTTTCATCCAGAAGATGAGGCCGACGAACGGTGTCGCCCGAATAGACCGGGGTTACTTGAAGAACTCCGGCCGCGGATCGGGAATGAACCCGTCGCGGTTGGGCATGTTCACCTGGGCCAGGTTGCTCTGGTCGAGGCTCGTCGACCGGTCGATGATCTTGGCCTCGCCGAGAATGAACGCCGTGACCGCGTAGACCTCGTCGTTGCCGAGGCTGCCGGGGGCGGTAAACGGCATCGCGCGGCGGATATAGTCGAACAGGGTCGTGGCGTACGGCCAGTAGCTCTCGACCGTCAGCATCGGCGTCGGCGTCGCGAGCGTGCCGCGCCCGCCGATCAGCCGCAGCGCCGCCCCCGAGGGCATGTCCGGCAGGTCCGCGACACCCATCAGGTTGGCGCCGTGACAGGCCTGGCACGACGCCTCGTACACCGCCTTGCCGGCGGCGTAGTCGCCCTTGCCCGGCGGCAGGCCGCGCCCGTCGGGCATGACCCCCATCGCCACCTTCGCGATGTCGTCCGGCGACGCCGGCAGGCCGAGCTCATAGCGCTCGGGATAGCCGGCAGCCCCTGCAAGGCCCGCCGCCGCCACGATGCAGCCGGCGGCCGCGGCCCCGCGAAGGCTCCGCTTAAGCGAGCGAGTTGGCATTCTTGACGCTGCCGTCGCGATCGACGCTCCAGCTCTGGATCGCGTTCACGTGATAGGTCTCGCCGGGCCCGGTCTTCGGGCCGCGCGCGTCGACCAGCTGCTTGTGCGTCGGCTGGCTGTAGCCGGTCTCGTCCGTGGCGCGGCTCTGCAGGACCGCGGGTGCCCCGTCCCAGATCCACGGAAAGCGGAAGCGCGTGGTGGCGATCGGCAGGATCGGATCCTGCAGCGCCGCGAGGCTCCAGGTCTTGCCGCCGTCGGCCGAGACCTCGACGCGGGCGATCTTGCCGCGGCCGGACCACGCCAGGCCCGTGACCTCATAGAAGCCCGGACCAGGCAGCCGCATCTCGCCCGACGGGAAGGTGATCACCGACTTCGCCTCCATCGTCATGGTAAACATGCGCGCCTTGCCGGTGGAGGTGATGAGGTCGGTGTATTTCGACGTCTCCTCGCGGGTCATGAACGGCTTGTCGCTGACCTCGAGCCGGCGCAGCCACTTGATGTTGATGTTGCCTTCCCAGCCGGGCAGGAACAGGCGCACCGGATAGCCCTGCTCGGGACGGATCGCCTCGCCGTTCTGCGCGTACACGACCAGGGCGTCGCTCAGGCACTTGTCGAGCGGCACGCTGCGCGTCATCACCGCCGCATCCGCGCCTTCGGCCAGCACCCAGGCCGCACCGTCCTTCAGGCCGGTCTGGCGCAGGAGCGCGGACAACGGGACACCGGTCCATTCGGAGGTCGAGAGCAGACCGTGCGTGCGCTGGACGGTCGGCTCGGTCGCCTTCATGTATTCGCTGCCGGTCGTGCCCGAGCATTCGAGGAAATGGACGCGCGACACCGACGGGAAGCGCTGCAGATCCGCCATCGTGTACTTCATCGGTCGCTCGACCAGGCCGTGGATGATCAGGCGATGCCGCGCCGGGTCGATGGTGGGAATGCCGCCGTGGTGCCGCTCGTAGTGCAGGCCCGACGGCGTGATGATGCCGCGGCTCGCCTGCAGCGGCGAGAACGAGGACGTCCGGGTCGGGCGCCAGAAGCGCGTCTCGGTCTCGAACTGCGAGCGGGTACCATAGCCGCCGTCGGCGCCCGTGAGCCGGCCGGGCTCCTTGGTCGAATCCTCGGGTATGGGATACTCGACCGCCCGCGGCGGGGCCGCGGCCCGGGCGCCGCGCGCGACGAGTGCGGCCCCCGCGGCGGCGGCCATCCCGACGCCGGCCAGCAGGCGCCGCCGCGTGGTGCGCGGGAACATGCCGTCCTTGCAGCTGCAGTCCTCGGGCGGCGCCAAGCCGGTGAGATCGGCGTCGGTCAGCGGCTCGCCGATGTCGTGCAGCGCGCGGTCGAGTTCACACCGGTCATCGTCCGCCGCCTTTGAGTTCGTCATGCCGTCTTCCCTCTCCCCTCACCCGCTCGCTCGCGCTCGCACCCTCTCCCACAAGGGGAGAGGGTTAATGTCACCGCTCCCCGGAGCCCTACGCCGCCAGGCGCGCGCGGTCGTGACCGCCGGCGAAATCGACCGGCGTGCCCTTGGGGATGATGCCGGTCGGGTTCGCCTTCTTGATCGAGTAGTAGCCGACGACGTATTGCCGGGGCTTCACGGTCGCGGCGATGCCGGGCACCTGGTAGAGCTCGCGCGTGTAGTTCCACAGGTTCGGATAGTCCTGGATGCGCTGCTTGTTGCACTTGAACAGCGAGAAATAAGCGACGTCGAAGCGCACCAGGGTCGGGAACAGCCGCCAGTCCGCTTCGGTGACCTGCCGGCCGACCAGATAGCGCTGGCGCGCGAGCCGCGCTTCGAGCTCGTCCAAGGTGGCGAACAGCGCGTCATACGCCGCCTCGTAGGCGGCCTGCGTGCGCGCGAAGCCGCAGCGATAGACGCCGTTGTTCACGGTCGCATAGACGAGGTCGTTGATGCGGTCGATCTCCGGCCGCAAAGCCGCGGGATAATAATCGGTGCCCTCCGCGCCCACGCCGCGGAACTCGCTGTTCAGCATGCGGATGATCTCGGAGGATTCGTTGTTGACGATCCGCTTCGTCTTCTTGTCCCACAATGTCGGCACCGTGACCTTGCCGGTGTAGTAGGGATCGGACGCGGTGTAGGCCTGGTGCAGAAAGCGGAAGCCGTTCACCGTGTCCGGCGTGCATTCCGGGAAGTTCGGATCCTCGCCGTAGGTCCAGCCGTGGTCCTTGAGGCCGGGCAGCGAATACGACACCGTGATCGCGCCATCGAGCTTCTTCAGCGCCCGGAAGATCAGGGTACGGTGGGCCCACGGGCAGTTGTACGCGACATAGAGGTGATAGCGCCCAGGCTCGGCCTTGAAGCCGGATGAGCCGTCGGCGGTGATGCGGTCGCGAAAGCGGCTTTCCTTGCGCTTGAACTCGCCGGCTTGGCTCGTCTCGTCGGAGAATTCCTCGTCCCGCCACTGCCCGTCGACAACAATGCCCATGATGGCTCCTCGGGTTCGTATGTTCAGCAATTCTAACGGGTGGCGGTACAGGTTACACCCCCCACCCGCTCGGACGGCGAACGCGACCCCCATTCTTCTTCGCGCCCGTCGGCGGCCCGAAGGCCGGCGACGCAGCGCAGGGGAGCGTTCGCTGATCGTCCTCGCGCCTCCCCCGCAAGGGCGGAGGGGAATGGAGGCAAGGACAGCGCTCACCCTGGAGACTTCGGGCTGCGGAAGGCCTCCAGGATATCGATCGGAAACGGGAACACGATCGTGGTGCTTTTGTCGCCGGCGACATTGAGCAAGGTCGTCAGATAGCGGAGCTGCATCGCCTGCGGCTTGTGCGACAATATCTCGGCCGCCTGGGCCAGCTTTTCCGACGCCTGCAGCTCGCCCTCGGCATCGATCACCTTGGCGCGGCGCAGGCGCTCGGCCTCGGCCTGCTTGGCGATGGCGCGAATCATCACCTCGTTGAGATCGACCTGCTTCAACTCGACATTCGACACCTTGATGCCCCAGCTTTCGGTCTGCTCGTCGAGGTTCTTCTGGATGGCCGCGTTCAGCCGCTCGCGCTCGGCGAGCATCTGGTCGAGATCGTGCTGGCCGAGCACGGACCGCAGCGTGGTCTGGGCGAGCTGGCTGGTCGCCATGTTGTAGTCCTCGACCTGGATGGTCGCCTTTTCCGGATCGACGATCCGATAGTAGATGACGGCGCTCACCTTGACCGACACGTTGTCGCGCGAGATCACGTCCTGGGTCGGTACGTCGAGCACGCGGGTGCGCAGATCGAGGCGGACCATCTGCTGCACGATCGGAAAGAGCAGGATCAGCCCCGGCCCCTTCACCCGCCAGAACCGGCCGAGCTGGAAAACGACGCCGCGCTCGTATTCGCGCAGGATGCGGATCGCCCGCGACAGCACGATCACGACCGCGACGACGACGATCGCGGTCGCGATCAGATTGTTCATGTAGGTCACGAGGCCTTCTCCTCCCGGTCGGGTTCCACCACAAGCTTCAGGCCGTCGCGGCGCGCAATGCGCACCCGGTCACCCGGCCGGAAGCTCCGGTCGGCGCGCGCCGACCACAGCTCACCGCTGAGCGTGACCTGGCCGGCGCCATCTTGCCACGCCACCACCCTCGCCGCGCGATTGATCATGTCCTCTGCTCCGCCGGTGACCGGGCGGCGGCGCACTCTGAGCGCCGAGCCGATGACGAAGACCAGGAAGCCGACGCTGGCCGCCGCGGCCGCGGCGATCACCGGCCATCCCACCGCGAAGCCGAACTCGGCGCTGCCGGGCTCGAACAGGAACAGGGCGCCGGCGACGAACGCCACCACGCCGCCGATGCCGAGCGCGATCACGCCGGGTGTGGCGGCCTCGGCGACCATCAGCGCGACGCCGAGCAGGATCAGGGCCAGGCCGGCATAGTTCACCGGCAGCACCGTCATCGCCGCCAGCGCCAGGATCAGGCTGATGCCGCCGACGATCCCGGGCAGCACCACGCCCGGGCTGATGAATTCAAAGGCGAGCCCGTAGATGCCGGCCAGAAGCAGGAGATAGGCCACGTTCGGATCGGTGATGACGGCGAGCGCTTCGGTCCAGCCATCCATGGCCACGACCGTGGTCGCGGCCGCTTTGGTGGCCAGGCGCCGTTCGGCCCCGGCGATGGTCACCTGGCGGCCGTCGAGCTGGGCCAGCAGATCCGGAAGATCGGCGGCGACGATGTCGACGACGTGCTGGCGAAGCGCGTCCTGCGCGGTCAGCGTGGCCGCGTCGCGGACCGCCTGCTCCGCCCATTCGGCGTTGCGGCCGCGCAGCTGCGCGAGGCTGCGGATGAAGGCGATGGCGTCGTTCAGCGATTTCCGCTCCGCCGTCGAGATGGCGGGGGCCGCCGGCTCCGGCGGCGACTTCGCATCACCGGGGGCACCGCGGCGCTCGGGCGGCGGACTGGGCGACGGCAGCCCCGGCGCTCCGATGGCGATCGGGGTCGCCGCACCGATATTGGTGCCGGGCGCCATCGCCGCGACATGCGCCGCATAGCTGATATAGGTGCCGGCGCTCGCCGCCCGGGCGCCGCCGGGGGCCACGTACACGACCACCGGCACCTCGGAACTGACGATCGACTGGATGATCTCGCGGGTCGAGCTGACCAGGCCGCCCGGCGTGTCCAGACGCAGGACGACGACCTGGGCGTGCTCGGCGCCGGCGCGGCGCAGCGCCCGGTCGATATAGCGGCTGGTGGCGACGCCGATGGCGCCTTTGACATCGACCAGGTAAACGTCGTTGGCCGCAGAAGCCGCCGGACCGGCGCCGAGGAGAGCCGCGAGGACGAATGCCGCGGCCGGGCCGATCCGCCGTCCGACGCGGGCGCGTGTCGAGGCCGGGCATCCTGCGGGCACGGCAGCACCTCGAACCGGGGCGGCCGAGCGAAGAGACGGGCGGCCGCGGTCCCGTTCGCCGGCGAGTCTACCCCTTCCGGTCGAGGGTCGCCATGAGCTCCGTCCACTCGCGCTTGGAGAGGCCGGAGGTCTCCTGCGTCACCGGCTCACCCGCCAGCAGCCGCTTGATCACGGCGAGGCCGGGCCCCGAGACGGCGGCGCCGGTCATCCGATAATCGCGGAACGCCTCGTAGGCGAATGGGCACCATTTTTCGACGACGCCGCAGATCGCGTCGGCATAGACGCGGATCTCGTACTGGGCGTGCGGGTCGGCGCGCAGCGACAGGAAATGGAACAGGTTGTTGAGATCGATCTTCCAATACCATTGGGTATAGAAATTGGTCGGCACGACCATGCGCGCCAGCTCGCGCGCCAGCCCCTCGCCTGCAGGATCGATAACGTTTCCGAACTGATCCTCGTTCAGCAGACGCGTGTACGCGTCATAGGCGTCGGCGCTCAGATTTTCAATGGTGCCGAGGGCCGCCTCGGCCTGCGAGCCCTCGAGCACGTCGCCACGTCCCTGACGGTTGGTGCGCGACTGCTTGGCGAGCTGCGCCGGCACGGGCACGTAAAACTCGCGATCGAGGATCGAATAGCGGGCCGAATATTCGTTCACGTTCGCGGTGCGGTGGCGGATCCACTGCCGCGCCACGAAGATCGGCAGCTTCACGTGCAGCTTGATCTCGCACATCTCGAACGGCGTCGAATGGCGATGCCGCATCAGGTAGCGGATCAGATTGCGGTCGTCGGAGACCTTCTTGGTCCCTTTGCCGTAGGAGACGCGGGCCGCCTGTACGATCGCGGAATCGTCGCCGAAATAGTCGATGACCCGGACAAACCCGTGATCGAGGACAGGCAGCGGCTTGTAGAGGAGGTCTTCCAGCGCCGGCACGGTCGGGCGGCGCGTGGCAAAAGTCTCGGCGCGCTGGGCGTCGATCTCGGCCTGCTGCTCGGCCGTGACGTTGCCGCCGGGCGGCTTTGCCCCGCCTTCGCCTGCGATTTTTCGTCGATTCCCGTCGGCCATTAGCCTTCCTACCATACCGTCCGAATCGCGCCGCAACTCAAGAGTCTAGCCGGGTTTTCCACCGTTGCCACCCGTGTTGCGCCACTTCTTCCTTGCAAATTTAAGCGGCAGGCGTAGCATTTTTTCCGCTAGGGGCGATTACCCGATAGACAGATATAGGGAGAATTGCCGATGACGATGGAAGACCGTGTCGAGACTTTAAGGGCGCGGCACGCGCGCCTCGAACACGAAATCGACGACGAAGTCCACCGCCCGCTTCCAGATCAGATCCACGTCACCGAACTCAAGCGCGAAAAACTCCGAATAAAAGAGCAGATCACGCGACTATCCGCTTAACCGCGGGTCCGTCGACCACGGCGCCTCGCAGAACCCGAGGCGCCGGCCTCACATCGAAACATTGAAATTCCGCGGTACCGGGGGTTCCTACTAAAGGAAGCCTCCCGCCAGTCAGGCGCGTCCGACGCTTCGGCGCCCGCCGGCCGACGACGTTTTGGCGTTCCCCACCGACGTCGCCGCCTGCACCCGGTCCGGCGGAAAGTTGGCGCGCGCGACGGTTCCGATCCCCGGCATGCTTTGGAGGTCGAGCGTGCCACCGTGACGCTCCATGAGCTTGCGGCTGATCGCGAGCCCCAGGCCGGTTCCCTCCGCCTTGCGGCTCACATGGGCGACGCCACGCCGGAACGGCTCGAAAATATGCGGCAGCGCGTCGGGCGGGATGCCCACGCCGGTATCCTCGACCACCAGGGCCAGGGTGATCCCCGTCTCCACCCGGACCGTGACGGAGCCGCCGGGTGCCGTGAATTTGACCGCGTTGGTCAGGAGGTTGAGCAGAACCTGCATGACCGCGCGCCGGTCCGCCCGAAGCTCGATGCCCGGCAAGCCGGTCGGCGTCACCAGCGTCACGTTGCCGGCGCGCGCGCGCCCCTGGACCATCGCCAGGCACGAGCCGACGACGTCGGCGAGGTCCACGTCCTCTTCGTAAAAATCGAAATGGCCGGACTCGATCTTCGACATGTCGAGGATGTCGCTGATCAGGCCCAGCAGATGCTCGCCGCTGCCGCGAATGTCGCGCGCGTAATCGACATATTTCGGCGAGCCCGGGCCAAACACCTGTCCACTGATCACTTCGGCAAAGCCGATGATGGCGTTCAGCGGCGTGCGCAGCTCGTGACTCATATTGGCCAGGAACTCCGACTTGGCCCGGTTGGCCATCTCGGCCGCATGCATGGCCTCGGTCAGCGCCCGCTCGCGGTGCTTGATCTCGGTGATGTCGCTGTGCAGGCCGACAATGAAGCCGTCGCGCGTCCGGCGCTCGGCGATGCGCAGCACGCGTCGCTCGGACGGAATCTCGAACGGCGCGCCGGGGTTCTCGTGACGCGCGAGCCGCTGCGCCACGTACGCCTCGACATCGTCGTTGGGCGTCGGTATCTCGCCTGACCGCGCGACGGCGCGAATGATGTCCTCGAAACGCCGCCCCAGGACCAGCGCGTCGGGGGTGCGGGCGTGGATCTCGCGATAGCGGCTGTTGCACAGCACGAGCCGGTCGTCGGCGTCATACAACACAAAGCCGTCGGCGAGGAACTCGACCGCGTCGCGAAGCCGCTCCTGGGCGATGCGGACACGCTCCTCGGCCTCATGCTCGACCGTCACGTCGGTGCCGGTGCCGCGATAGCCGAGGAACGTGCCGTCGGCGGCGTAGACCGGCTTGCCGCTGGTGCGGATCCAGCGCAGCTCGCCCCCCTGGTTGCGATGCGGATAGGTGAAGCCGCGAAACGGGCGGCGGTTCTGAAGGTCGTCGAAGTGGACCTGCCAGACCGGATCTTCGGCCGGAAGGTCAATGACCTCGCGGCGGGTGCGGCCGACGAGCTGCGAGACCGGCGTTCCGGTCACCTCGAAGAAGCGCTCCGAGACGTACGTGAAGCGCATGTCGGGACCCATTTCCCAGATCCAGTCCGACGACGCTTCGGTGAAATCGCGGAAGCGCTGCTCGCTGGCGCTCAGCGCCGCGGTGAGCAACTGCTGGCGGCTGAGCTGCCGCGACAAGCCGACGAGCAGCACAAAGACCAGAAGCGCGCTGGCGCCGCCGCCGATCCCGAAGAACGCGGCATGGCGATGCCATCCGAACCAGATCGCGGCCGCGGTCGCGGCCAGGATCGCGGCGACCAGGCCCACGCCGGCGACGACCAGCGCCCGGCCGGGATGAATCTCCGCCCAGCGGCGCTGCCGCATCGGTGTGACCGGACCCTGCATCCGTCGACGTCCCCCCAACTTGCCGACCTCGTTCGAGGCGTGCACCGGCGGCGATTCTCCATGCGCCGTATACGGAGTATCGACGGGTGAAGGTTAACGAATCACAAGCTTTGAGCGAGCAGCGGCCCCGCAAAACGCGCCGATGGCTATACCTGGGCTAGCTAGCCCAAATTGCGTAAACCTAAAGGGCCCGGGCGCGCTCGCGCAGCACGTATTTTTGGACTTTGCCGGTGGACGTCTTCGGCAACGGCCCGAAGACCACGGACCGCGGGATCTTGTAACGGGCGAGATTGTCGCGGCAGAAGCCGATGATGTCGTCAGCGGTGGCCGACGCCCCCTCCTTCAGAGTGACGAAGGCACACGGCGTCTCGCCCCATTTCTCGTGCGGTCGCGCCACGACGGCCGCCTCGAGCACCGCCGGGTGGCGATAGAGCGCGTTTTCGACCTCGATCGTCGAGATGTTCTCGCCGCCCGAGATGATGATGTCCTTGGAACGGTCCTTGAGCTCGATGTACCCGTTCGGATGGGCGACGCCGAGATCGCCGGTGTGGAACCAGCCGCCGGCAAACGCCGCCCTCGTCGCCTTCGGATTCTTCAGGTAGCCCTTCATGACGATGTTGCCGCGCATGAACACTTCGCCGATCGTCTTGCCGTCGGAGGGAACCGGCGCCAGCGTGTCCTGATCGGCGACCATCAGGCCTTCAAGCACGGGATAGGCCACACCCTGCCGCGCCTTGAGGACCGCCTGCTCGTCGCTGGACAGCTTGTTCCAATCGTCGTGCCACTCGCAGACGACCGCCGGACCGTAGACTTCGGTCAGTCCGTAGACATGCGTGATGTGGAAGCCCATCCGCTCCATCTTCTCGATCACCGCGGCCGGGGGCGCCGACGCCGCCGTCATCACCTCGACCTTGCGCGTGAAGTTGGCGCGCAGGTCCTCGGGCGCGTTGATCAGCATGTTGAGGACGACCGGTGCGCCGCAGAGATGCGTGACCCCGCGGTCGCGGATAGCATCGAAGATCGGGCGCGCTTCGACCCGGCGGAGACAGACGCTGGTCCCGCCCATCGCCGCCAACGTCCACGGGAAGCACCAGCCGTTGCAGTGGAACATCGGCAACGTCCACAGATAGACCGGGTGGCTCGGCATGTTCCACACCAGTACGTTGCCGATCGCGTTCAGATAGGCGCCGCGATGGTGATAGACCACGCCCTTCGGATTGCCGGTGGTGCCCGACGTGTAGTTGAGCGTGATCGCGTCCCATTCGTCCGGCGGCATTCGCCACGGCGCGTCGGGATCCCCGCTCTCGAGGAATGCCTCGTATTCGAGCGACCCGAGCCGCTCGCCGCCCGGCCCCTCCGGGTCGGCGATATCGATCACCAGGATCTTGCGCTTGCTGAGTGCCAGAGCCTGCTTGATGACCGGCGCGAACTCCGTGTCGGTCAGCAATATACGGGTCTCGGCGTGATCGAGCATGAACGCGATCATCGCCGCGTCGAGTCGGATGTTCATCGTGTTCAGCACCGCACCCGCCATGGGCACGCCGAACGCCGCCTCGTACGCGGCCGGGATGTTTGGCGCCATCAAGGCGACGGTGTCGCCGGGCTTGATACCCTGGCGGCGCAACGCCGAGGCCAGCTGGCGGCAACGCCTATAAATCTGCGCCCAGGTACGGCGGATCCGGCCATGGACGATGGCGTCATGGCGGGGAAAAACATGCGCCGCCCGCGGCAGGAACGAGAGCGGCGTCAGCGGCACGTGGTTCGCCGCGGTCTTGCCGAGGTCGCGCTCGAATTGATGGACTGCCGGCTTGCGCGGCGCGCGGCTCAGCGCCGCGACGGATGTCTTCTTGGCCGCAGATCTCTTGCGTCTGGAAATTTTGCGCGTCCGCTTCATCGGGTCTCCCAACTCGCGGCTCGACTTTGCCATGATCCGACTTGGCAAGACAGACCCTTTGCGGGCAGAGTCGATCGTATAATTGCAGATGCTCGCAGGGAGAAGCGCGATGAGCCGGCTTTATGCGGACGTCCACGCCCGCTCGCTCAAAGATCCCGACGGCTATTGGGGCGAGGTCGCCGCGAAGATCGACTGGACCAAGCCGTGGTCGCGCGTGCTGGATGCGTCGCGCCCGCCCTTCTACCGCTGGTTTGCCGGGGGCGAGCTCAACACCTGCTACAACGCGCTCGACCGGCACGTCGAGCGCGGCCGCGCCGATCAGCCGGCACTGATCTACGACAGCCCGGTGACCGGCACCATCCGCAGCACCAGCTATCGGGAGCTGCGCGATCTCGTGGCGCGCTTCGCAGGCGTTCTGGCGGGGCTCGGCGTCGAGCGCGGCGACCGGGTCATCCTCTACATGCCGATGGTGCCGGAAGCGGCGATTGCCATGCTCGCCTGCGCCCGGCTGGGCGCCATCCATTCGGTCGTGTTCGGGGGATTTGCCGCCAACGAGCTGGCGGTGCGCATCGACGACTGCACGCCGAAGGTGATCGTGTCGGCGTCGTGCGGGATCGAGGTGAACCGGGTCATTCCGTACAAGCCGCTGCTCGACGGCGCCATCGCACAGGCCCGCCACAAGCCGCAGCGCTGCGTCATCCTGCAACGCCCGCAACAGCCCTGCGAGCTGGTCCCGGGGCGCGACCTCGACTGGGCGCTGGCGATGGACGCGGCAAAGCCCGCGGCGTGCGTGCCGGTTCAGGCCACCGATCCGCTCTACATCCTCTACACCAGCGGCACCACCGGCCAGCCCAAGGGCGTCGTGCGCGACAACGGTGGCCACGCGGTGGCGCTCTGCGATTCGATGAAGACCGTCTACGACGTCGACCCGGGGGACGTATTCTGGGCGGGTTCGGATGTCGGCTGGGTGGTCGGGCATTCCTACATCGTGTACGCACCGCTGCTCGCCGGCTGCACGACCGTGCTGTTCGAGGGCAAGCCGGTCGGAACGCCCGACGCCGGCGTCTATTGGCGGGTAATCGCGCAACACAAGGTGAAGGCGCTGTTCACAGCGCCCACCGCCTTTCGCGCCATCAAGCGCGACGATCCGAAGGGCGAGCTCATCCGCAACTACGACCTGTCGCATTTCAAGATGCTGTTCCTCGCCGGCGAGCGCTGCGATCCCGACACGCTCAAATGGGCGGAGACCATGCTCAAGGTCCCGGTCATCGACCACTGGTGGCAGACCGAAACCGGCTCGGCGATCGTCGCCAATTGCATGGGGCTCGACGGCGGCAACGGCCGTCCGTTCCCGGTCAAGCCGGGCTCGCCGACCAAGCCGGCGCCGGGCTGGGACGTGCGGGCGCTGGGTCCGGACGGGCACGAAATGAAGAGCGGCGATATCGGCGCCCTCTGCTGCAAGCTGCCGCTGCCGCCGGGCGCGTTTCCGACGCTGTGGAACGCCGAAGACAGGTTCCGCTCCGCCTATCTCGACGAGTTCCCGGGCCACTACAAGACCGGCGATGCCGGCTTCGTCGACGAGGACGGCTACGTGTACGTGATGACGCGCGTCGACGACGTGATCAATGTCGCCGGCCACCGGCTGTCGACCGGCGCCATGGAGGAGGTCCTGGCCTCGCATCCCGACGTCGCCGAATGCGCGGTCATCGGCGTCGCCGACGAGCTCAAGGGCCAGGTGCCGCTCGGCTTCATCGTACTGAAAGCCGGGGTCAACCGGCCGCCGGCGGAGATCGTCGAGGAGATCGTGCGGCTGGTGCGCGACCGCATCGGCCCGGTCGCCGCCTTCAAGCAGGCCGTGGTCGTCAAGCGCCTGCCAAAGACCCGGTCCGGCAAGATCCTGCGCTCGACCATGCAGAAGATCGCCGACGACCAGCCGTTCAAGCAGCCGGCGACCATCGACGATCCGGCGATTCTCGGCGAGATCGCGGACTCCCTGCAGGGCGCCGGCTATGCGAAAGCGGGGCTCAAGGCCGCGACCGTATGAAGCGCCTCAAGGACAGGGTCGCGATCGTCACCGGCGCCGCCAACGGCATCGGCCTCGCCTGCGCCAAGGCGTTCGTCCGCGAAGGTGCGAAGGTGATGCTCGCCGACCTCGACGAGCGGCGCGGCAAGGCCGAAGCCAAAAAGCTCGGCACGCGGGCGCGGTTCGCTGCGTGCGACGTGGGCGATGCCGCGCAGGTGCGGTCCATGGTCGCGGCGACCGTGAATGCGTTCGGGCGGGTCGACGCCCTGGTCAACAACGCCGGCATCATCCACACGGCGGAGTTCCTCGACATCGCCGAGCGCGACTTCGATCGCGTGCTGCGCGTGAACCTGAAAGGCGCGTTCCTGGTCGGCCAAACCGTGGCCCGGCAAATGGTGAAGCAAGGCAAGCCGAAATCCGGCGACTACGCGATCGTCAACATGTCGTCGGTGAACGCGGTGCTGGCGATCCCGAACCAGGTGCCCTACGTCATCGCCAAGGGCGGCATGAATCAGCTCACGCGCGTCATGGCGCTGGCGCTCGCCAAACATCGCATCCGCGTCAATGCCATCGGCCCGGGCACGATCGGCACCGAGCTGGCCAAAAAGGCGGTGATGGAGAGCCAGGACGCGAAGCGGCGCATCATGAGCCGCACCCCGCTCGGACGGCTGGGTGACGTCGACGAGGTCGCGTCCGTCGCGGTGTTCCTCGCCAGCCACGAGGCGTCGTACATGACGGGACAGACCGTCTACGCCGACGGCGGCCGGCTGGCGCTCAACTACGTGGTGCCCACCAGTTAAAGGGCGAAGCCCCTGCACCCCGGGAGCGGGTGAGGGGCGCCGGTTCAGCGAGCGCTGATTTCTTCATCACCGCGGCGCGGTGACGTTTCCCCTCACCCGGCGCTTCGCGCCGACCTCTCCCCTCGGGAGAGGTGAATAGCAGAAGACGCGGAGACTCTGGATGGCTTCGCTTCGCTCGCCATGACGTAGCGAAAACGCTCAGCTCTGCGACGGCTCTTTCGTATCGGCGTTGGTGTCCGACGCGGGCGTGCTCTCGGCGTGATCGTTCTCCGCCACGGCGGTCCCGGACCCTTGCGGCTCTGCCGCCGGCCCCGACGGCTGCTCCTCCGCGGCGATCATGGCCTCGGTCGCGGCGGCAAGCTCGGCGGCAGCGATGCGGGTCGCGTCGGCGTTCTTCGCCGCCTCGGCGTCGGCGAGCGCCTTCGCCGCCCGGCGCGCGGCGCGCTCGGCCTCGCGCTTGGCGCGCTGCGCGGCGCGATGGGCCTTGTCGATGGCGGCATCGAGCTGCGCCTGGGTGCACAGCCCCAGCGCCACCGGATCGCGCGGCTTGAGGTTCGGCGTTTCAGGGTGCGTGCGGTCTCGGATCTTCTGGATCGTCGCGTTGGTGGTGCCGACCAGATGGCGGATCTGCGCCTCGGTCAGCTCCGGATGGTGGCGCAAGATCCAGGCGATCGCGTGCGGCCGGTCCTGCCGCTTGGAGACCGGCGTGTAGTTGGCACCCTTGCCGCGGGTGGTGATCTCGGGCAGGTCGGACTGCGCGATCTGAAGCCGGGCGTTCTTGTCCGCCTCGGCGCGGGCAATCTCTTCACGGGTGAGCTGGCCGTTGGCAATCGGGTCCAGCCCGACGATGCCGACCGCGACTTCGCCGTCGGCGATACCCTGCACCTCGAGCGGATGCATCCCGCAGAACTCGGCGATCTGTTCGAAGCTCAGCGAAGTGTTTTCGACCAGCCAGACCGCGGTGGCCTTTGGCATGAGCGGCAGAGCCATAATTCCTCCGAATAGCCCCGTATTTCGCCTTCCTTAGGAAGGCTACGGAACCGAGTGACGTCTATGTCGGGATAGCGTCTTTTATATAGGCGGTGTTCCGGCGGGTCAAAAGGAGACTTTTCAAGAACCTGCAATCAAAACGATTTTGCCGATATGGGTATCCGCCTCCATCAGGCGGTGGGCATCGGCCGCCTTGGCCAGCGGGAACGTCGCATGGATGACCGGCTTCACCTTGCCCGCCTCGATCAGCGGCCAGACGTGCTGGCGCACCGCGGCGGCGATGGCACCTTTTTCCTCCACCGAGCGCGCCCTGAGGGTCGAGCCGGTGAAGGTCAGGCGCTTCAGCATCAAGGGCATCAGGTTGACCTCGGTCTTTGGGCTGCGCAGAAACGCGATCTGCACGATCCGCCCCTCAACCTTGGCGATATCGAGGTTCTTCTCGACATAGTCGCCGCCGACCATGTCCAAGGTGAGATCGACACCTTTGCCGCCGGTGATCTCCTTGACCACGGCAACGAAGTCCTCGGTCCGGTAATTGATCGCGCGCTCGGCGCCCAGCCGCTGGCAGGCGGCGCACTTCTCGGGCGTGCCGGCGGTGGCGAAGACCCGGGCGCCGAATGCCTTGGCCAGTTGGATCGCGGTCGTGCCGATACCGCTGGCCCCACCATGGACCAGGAAGCTTTCACCGGACTTCAGCCGGCCGCGCTCGAAGACATTGGTCCACACGGTGAAGAACGTCTCGGGCACCGCCGCGGCCTCGATCAACGACAGGCCTTTCGGAACCGGCAGGCATTGCGGTACGGGAGCGACACAGTACTCAGCGTAGCCGCCGCCGGAGATCAGAGCGCAGACGGCGTCACCGATTTTGAACGCGCTGACGCCCTCGCTGAGTGCCGCGACCGTGCCGGCGATTTCGAGGCCGGGGAGGTCGGAGGCGCCGGCCGGCGGCGGATACTTGCCCAGCCGCTGCAACACGTCCGGACGATTGACCCCGGCCGCGGCGACCTTGACCAGCACCTCGCCGCGCGCCGGCTTCGGCGTCGGCCGGGTGGTCGGCTTGAGCACGTCCGGCGCGCCGGGGGCCGTGATCTCGATGCAGGTCATCGTTGCGGGGATAGTCATGCGGCGCTCGCTTGTCCGAGGAAAGGGTTGCAGGTCTAAACGTCCGGCGCGAAAGTGACAAGATCGGGAGGTGGCCCATGGATTTCGAAGATCTCGAGCCGCGCAAGCAGCCGCCCAAGCCCCGCGACCTGTCGTCATGGTCGGTGGGCGACCTCAATGACTACATCGCCAACCTGCAGGCCGAGATCGCCCGCGCCAACGAGGTCATCCAGTCGAAACAGGGCCATCGCGCCGCCGCCGACGCGTTTTTCAAGAAATAGGCAATCCGTCAAGAAATTAGGCCGGGGCGGCGGCGAAAAACCCCTGATTCCAGGACCTTACGCATTAAGTGGCACTTAAGCTTTGGGGCGTAGACTCACCGGTGAATGGTCGGCTGATCTCCTCCCCCTTTGGCCGGCCATTTCCAGGTCTCTGACCTGGATTATCGACGCCTCCCTGTGAAACTGGGGCCGCTCAAGAGCGGCCCCTTTTATTTTGATCGTTCAAAGCCTTGTTCGCCGAAATTCGCCGGCCCCGCCCTTCCAAGGGGGTGGGAAAGCGCCTATATTTTCAGGGTCGGGAAACCGACTATGGCGATAAAGAGCGCACGTAATAGCCATCACGGACCCGGGGGCAGAGCCCGGCGCCTCCACCAATTCGCCGCCGCTGCCGAGATCGGCCAAGCCGTATCGGCAGCGCGGCACCCTATGGGGGCGAATCAGGATCGACGTGTGGGTAAAGGTGCGAAGTTTGCCCGGCATGGTACCGCCGTTATCGGGCCAATCTAGAGATGCCAACGACAACGTTGCTCTCGCTGCTCAGGCTGCTTGATAATCCCTCACGGGATTTGACAGCGAACTAAGCTAGCGCGGCTCGGGGGGCGCCGGGCAACAGAAGCCCCCCACTGTTTCTCGCGCATTCCAGGTTGGGATGAGCGGGCGTTTGGGGAGTGGAATTCAGTGTCGGGTGATCCGCTCAACTATCAGGCGATGACCGAGGATGCGTTGCGGAGCGTCCTGCGTCAGGCGCTCATCGTCGCCGCCCAGCGCGGGCTTCCCGGCCAGCATCATTTCTATCTGACGTTCCGCTCGACGTTCCCCGGCGTGGACATCGCCGATCATCTGCGCGAGCGCCATCCCGAGGAGATGACGATCGTGCTCCAGCACCAGTTCTGGGGCCTCGACGTCACCGACAAGCAGTTTGCGGTGACGCTCAGCTTCAACGGCCAGCACGAGCGTCTCACGGTTCCGTTCGCGGCGGTGACGGCGTTCGTCGACCCTTCGGTGCAGTTCGGCCTGCAGTTCTCGGTGAGCGCGCCCGAGGATTCCACGGGTCCGGTCGCTCTGCCGCCCAAGGCGAGCCCGCCGGCCGTTCCCGCACCCGCGGCCGCCGTCGGCGCACCGACCGACCCGGCGGCACCGCCGGACGGAGAGCCTGGGCCGGAAGGCGGCGCCCGCGTCGTGGCGCTCGATGCGTTCCGCAAAACCGACGGCCGCAAGAAGTAAACTGAACTCCTTCCTTTCGATTTTTTCTAAAGAGGCGCGTCATGCCCGAGTTCGCGTTCCGCGACATGTTCGACCTTGGCGAGGATTCGACTCCTTACCGTAAGCTGTCCGGCGATTACGTCGCGGCCTCTAAGTTCGAGGGGCAAGACGTGCTGAAGGTGGATCCGCAGGCGCTGACCTTGCTGACCGCGGAAGCCTTCCGCGACATCTCGCATCTTCTCCGTCCCACCCATCTGGCCCAGATGCGCGCGATCCTCGACGATCCGGACGCGTCGGTGAACGACAAGTTCGTCGTCTACGACCTGCTGAAGAACGCCTGCATCTCCGCCGGCGGCGTGCTGCCGATGTGCCAGGACACCGGCACCGCGATCGTCATGGGCAAGAAGGGCCAGAACGTGTGGACCGGCGTCAACGACGCGGAGGCGATCGCCCGCGGCATCCACCGGACCTTCACCGAGCGGAACCTCCGCTACAGCCAGTTGGCGCCGCTCGAAATGTTCAAGGAGGTGAACAGCGGCGACAACCTGCCGGCCCAGATCGAGCTCTACGCCACCGACGGCGAGGATTACGATTTCCTGTTTGTCGCCAAAGGCGGCGGTTCAGCGAACAAAAGCTTCCTGTTCCAGGAGACGCCGTCGCGCCTGAACGAGAAGGATCTGCTGAAGTTCCTGGATGACAAGATCAAGACGCTCGGCACCGCGGCCTGTCCGCCCTACCACCTGGCCGTCGTCATCGGCGGACCGTCGGCCGAGTTCACCATGAAGACGCTGAAGCTCGCCACCTGCCATTATCTCGACGGCCTCCCGGACCAGGGCAACAAATACGGGCAGGCGTTCCGCGATCGCGGGATGGAGGAGCGCGTCCACAAGATGACGCAGATGAACGGCATCGGCGCGCAGTTCGGCGGCAAGTATTTCTGCCACGACGTGCGCGTGATCCGGCTGCCGCGTCACGGCGCCAGCCTGCCGATCGCCATCGGCGTGTCGTGCGCCGCGGATCGCCAGGCCATGGGCCGCGTCACCCGCGAGGGCGTGTTCCTCGAGCGGCTCGAGACCAACCCCGCGCAATACCTGCCGGAGATCGACGCCTCGAAGCTCGGCGGCGAGACCGTGAAGATCGATCTCAATCGGCCCATGGACGAGATCCGGCGCACGCTGTCCGGTCTCAAGATCACCACGCGGGTGTCCCTCAACGGGCCGTTGATCGTGGCGCGCGACCTGGCACACGCGAAAATCAAAGCGCTGATGGAAAAAGGCGAGCCGCTCCCCGACTACTTCAAAAAGCACATCATCTACTACGCCGGGCCGGCGAAGACGCCGCAGGGCTACGCCTCGGGCGCGTTCGGCCCGACCACCGCAGGGCGCATGGACAGCTTCGTCGACCCGTTCATGGCGGCGGGCGGCAGCTTCGTGACGCTGGCCAAAGGCAACCGCTCGAAGGTCGTCACCGACGCGTGCAAGAAGCACGGCGGGTTCTATCTATGCTCGATCGGCGGCGAAGGCGCGCTCCTCGCCGAGAAGCACATCAAAAAGGTCGAAACGGTCGCGTTCCCCGAGATGGGCATGGAAGCGGTGTGGAAGATCGACGTCGTCGACTTCCCGTCCTTCCTCGTCGTCGACGACAAAGGCAACGATTTCTTCGAGAAGTGGCGGGGCTGACCGCGGATCGCCACCCGGCATGCACGAGGGCTTCGTCGCCTACGTCCTCGACCTCCTGACCGATTGGGGCGGGGTCTCGGCGCGCCGGATGTTCCGCAGCCACGGGCTGTATCGGCAAGGCGCCATGTTCGGCCTCGTCTCCAAAGACGTCCTTTATCTCCGGGTCGATGACCGCAACCGGGGCGACTTCGTCGCGGCCGGGTCGCGCCCGTTCCGCTACCAGCGCGGACCGGACCGGGAGATCGAAATGGGCGCCTACATGGAATGCCCGCCCGACGTGATCGAGAACGCCGAGGACATGGTCGGCTGGGCGACCAAGGCACTGTCCGCGGCCCTCGCCGCAAAGGCGGCCAAGCGGGTGCCGCCGACCGCCAGCCGCCGCCGCTCCTGAACCCGCGCCCCGATCACGCCGAATTGTGAATTCTATGCTAATTCAACGCATTACAGAGAAATCATCGATCTCGGGCCGGGCCTCCGGATCTCACATTACGAAGATTTAATCCGTTGGAAAGCCGGGCGTGAGCCGGGATCGGGTATCTGGACAGGGAACCGTCGGCGGACCATGTGTTTTGCCGGACGTCGACCGAATTCAGACCCACATTTCACAGGAGTCCGCTTCATGTCCGACTCAATCCTTTCCGCGCCGCGGCCGCGGGCCCGGGCGGAATCGGCGCCTCCGACCCAGTTCGGGCGGAGATCCCGCGCCGCGGCCGCCGCAGCCTTCGGCGTGATCGCGTTCGTCTTCAGCTCGAGCCTCGCCTTCGCCACCCCGCCGGACGGCTTCGCCGACCTTGTGGACAAGGTGAAGCCGGCGGTCGTGAACGTCTCGACCACGCTCAAGGTCGCGGGCGGTACCCGCGGCCGCGGCAGCCAGCAGTTCCAGATTCCTCCCGAACTGCGCGGCACGCCGTTCGAGGATTTTCTGCGCCGCTTCTTCAATCAGCGCGGCGGTAACGGCGGCAACGGCGGCGGCGGCGAGGACGAGAGCCCCGAGCCCGGCCAGGGTGGCATGGCCCTCGGCTCCGGCTTCATCGTCGATCCCGCCGGCTACGTGGTGACCAACAACCACGTGATCCAGAACGCCGACAAGATCCAGGTGACGCTCACCGACGGGCGCAAGCTCGACGCGAAGCTGGTCGGCCGCGACGACAAAACCGATGTCGCCGTCCTGAAGGTCGAGTCCAGCGAGCCGTTGCCTTACGTCAAATGGGGCGATTCCGATAAAGCGCGGGTCGGCGACTGGGTCATCGCCGTCGGCAATCCGTTCGGCCTCGGCGGAACGGTCACGGCCGGCATCATCTCGGCGCGCGGCCGCGACATCCAGTCCGGTCCGTTCGACGACTACCTGCAGATCGACGCCTCGATCAACCGCGGCAACTCGGGCGGACCGTCGTTCGACCGCAACGGCGAGGTGATCGGCATCAACACGGCGATCTATTCGCCGAGCGGCGGCAGCATCGGGATCGGCTTTGCCATTCCGGCCTCGCTTGCCAAGCCGATCGTCGACCAGCTGCGCGAGCACGGCCACATCGACCGCGGCTGGCTGGGTGTGAGCATCCAACCGGTCACCAAGGAGATCGCGGACAGTCTCGGTCTCGACGATGCCAAGGGCGCGCTCGTTGCCGGCGTCAACAACGCCAGCCCGGCCGCGAAAGCCGGTGTGCGCCAGGGCGACGTGATCCGGACGGTCAATGGCCAGCCGGTCGAGCAGTTCCGCGACCTGGCCCGCCTGGTCGCGGCGGCCGGTCCCAACAAGACGGTCGAGCTCGGCGTCTGGCGGAACGGCAAGCAGGTCCCCGTGCAGGTAGCGCTCGGCCGCATGCCGACCGACCAGACGGCCTCGGCCGACGAGGGCAACGCCCCTACCAGCCAGCAGGCCGAGCCGGCGAAGCCGGCGAGCGTCATGGGCCTGTCGCTGGCCCCGGTCAACAAGCAGGCGCGGCAGCGCTTCGACCTGCCGGAGAACGCCAAGGGCGCCCTGATCGTCGACGTGAAGAACGGCAGCCCGGCCGCCGATGCCGGCTTCTCGTCCGGGGACATCATCGTGAAGGTCGGCGACAAACAGGTCAGCGGCCCACGCGATGTGGTCGACACCGTGCAGAACGCCGCCAAGGAGAAGCGCAAGGCGGTGCTGTTCCTGATCCAGCGCGGCGACAACCAGCGCTTCGTCGCCTTGCCGCTGACGAAGTCGACGTCCTGACGTGCACCTGGGAACGCCGGCGGCTTCACATCCGAAGCTGCCGGCGTTTCTTTATCTGCAAGCCGACTGGCTCGATCTGCAAGCCGACTGGCTCGCGAACGCCCGCCTGATGTAGCATCATGACCGACGCTGTTTCGCCCATTCTCCGTCCCTCTTCCGACGGATTCCCGAATAGCACGGCCTCATCGATGCGTGTTCTTGTCATCGAGGACGACCCCGAAGTCGCCCGTTATCTCGTCAAGGGCCTGAAGGAGAGCGGCTATGTCGCCGACCATGCGGCGACCGGCACCGACGGGCTCGTCATGGCCATGGGCGAAACCTACGATGCCCTGATCGTCGACAGAATGCTCCCCGGCCTCGACGGGCTGGTGCTCATCGAGAGCCTGCGCAAATCCGCCAACCGCACCCCGGTGCTGATCCTGTCGGCGCTGGGCGACGTCGATCAGCGGGTGCGCGGCCTGCGCGCCGGCGGCGACGACTACCTGACCAAGCCGTTCGCCTTCACCGAGCTGCTGGCCCGGCTCGAGGCGCTGCTTCGGCGCGGCGGCGGGGGCCGCGGCGAGACGGTGCTGCGCGTCGGCAATCTCGAAATGGATCTCCTGGCCCATACGGTGCGCCGCGGCGGCCGCCCGATCGAACTCCAGCCGCGCGAGTTCCGGCTGCTCGAGTTCCTGATGCGCCACGCCGGCCACGTCGTGACGCGCACGATGCTGCTCGAAGGCGTGTGGGATTATCATTTCGACCCGCAGACCAACGTCATCGACGTGCATATCAGCCGGCTGCGCCAGAAAATCGACAAAGGGTTCGACAAGCCGCTGATCCACACGATCCGCGGCGCCGGCTACAGTCTACGCCCGGCGGACGTCGAGACGCCCAAGGCCAGCTGAGCGCCCGCGGGTGAGAACCGGCCTCCTTCGCACCACGACGTTTCGGCTGGCGCTCGCTTATCTGGCCCTGTTCGGCGGGTCGGTGATTATCCTGTTCGGCTTCATCTACTGGGCGACCGCCGGCTACATGGCCCGCCAGATGGACGAGACCATCGAGGCCGAGATCACCGGCCTCGCCGAACAATATCGCCAGACCGGCATCCAGGGCCTGGCCAACGTCATCCACCAGCGGATCGAGCGCGACCCCGCCGGCAGCGAAGTCTACCTGCTGACCGATCCGAACTTCCTTCCGATCGCCGGCAATCTCGATCGCTGGCCGGACGCACAGGAGAGCATCGACGGCTGGATGGAGTTCGAGCTGCACGACCGCGCCACCCGCCCCGGCGAGACTTATCTGGCACATGCGCGCCATTTCCGGCTGGCCGGCGGCTTCCATCTCCTCGTCGGCCGCGACGCCCGGGCGCTGCAGCAGGTTCAGCGCGTGATGCTGCGGGCGTTCGGCTGGGGGCTCGCCATCACGGTGGCGCTGGGCCTTGTGGGCGGCCTGCTGATGAGCCGGGGGGCGCTGCGGCGGATCGAGGCGATCAATCGAACCAGCCGCGAGATCATGGCCGGCGACCTCGCCCGCCGCGTGCCGACGCAGGGCTCGGGCGACGACTTCGACCAGTTGGCGCAGAACCTCAACGCCATGCTGGATCGAATCGAGAAGCTGATGGACAGCATCCGGCACGTCTCCGAAGGCGTGGCGCATGACCTGCGCAGCCCGCTGACCCGGCTTCGCCACCGTCTCGAGACCGCGCGCATGGCGACGGAGGAGCCCGAGGAGCAGCGCCGGCTGGTCGACGCGAGCATCGCCGAGGCGGATACGCTGCTCGCGACGTTCAACGCCCTGTTGCGCATCGCCGAAGCCGAATCCGGGCGCGCGCGCGCCGGCTTCGCGGCGGTGAATCTGGCGCAGGTGGCCCAGGACGCGATCGAGCTGTACGAGCCGGTCGCCCAGGAGCGGCGGCAGACTCTCGTCGCGTCCATCCAGCCGGTCACCATCGTCGGCGACCGCCATCTGCTGTCGCAGGCGCTGGCCAATCTGCTGGACAACGCGATCAAGTGCGCGCCCGAGGGCGGACGGATCGACGTCGAGTTGACCTCCGGTCCCGACGGTTCCGTGCTCTCGGTGGCCGATAACGGACCCGGGGTCCCCGCGCAATATCGCGACAAGGTGCTCGAGCGGTTCTTCCGGCTGGACGCCAGCCGCTCGACGCCCGGCAGCGGCCTGGGGTTGAGTCTCGTCGCGGCCGTGGCCCAGCTCCACGATGCCCGGCTCGCCCTCACCGACAACCGGCCGGGGTTGCGGGTCACAATTACGTTTCCGCCGCCCAGCCGCGCTTGACCGGCCGCTCCGCGGCTCGCAAGACTGTCGCAAACATCCTCGGGGGGAAAACCGCCACATGACCGTTCTTGCACGTCTCCTGGCCGGGGGACTGGCCGCTTGCATGCTCGTCTTCGTGGCGTTCGGGCCCGGTCCCGCGACGGCGCAGACTTGGCCGACCCGGACGGTCCGCTTCGTGGTGCCGTTTCCCGCCGGCGGCTCCGCCGACACGCTGGCCCGCCTTCTCGGCCAGAAGATCACCGAGCCGCTCGGTCAGCCGGTGGTGGTCGAGAACAAGCCCGGCGCCGGCGGCAATCTCGGGACCGACGCGGTCGCGAAATCGGCGCCCGACGGCTACACGTTCCTGATGACGCCGAGCTCCTTCGCCAGCCAGCCGAGCCTGTATGCGAATCTTGGCTGGGACCCGGTCAAGGATTTCACGCCGGTCGTGTTGATCGCGAGCCAGCCGCATATGCTGGAGATCAATCTCGGCGTGCCGGCGAATTCACTCAGTGAGCTGATCGCGCTGGCCAAGGCGTCACCGGGGACGCTGAACTATGCCTCCGGCGGCGTCGGGACCACGAATCACCTGGCCGGCGAGCTGTTCAAGCGGATGACCGGTGCCGACATCGTTCATGTACCCTATCGCGGCAATCCGCTCGCGGTCGTCGACGTCCTGAACGGCCAAGTGTCCATGATGTTCGATTTCATGATCACCGGACTGCCGCATGTGAAGGAGGGCCGGCTGCGCGCCCTGGCGGTGACCGGCCCGCACCGCTCGCCACAGGTGCCGGATCTGCCGACGATGATCGAGGCGGGCCTGCCCGGGTACGAGGCGGTCGCGTGGTTCGCGGTCCTGGCGCCGGCGGGAACGCCCCCCGGCATCGTCGGCAAGCTCAACGGGCAGCTGAACGCGGCCCTCAAACAGACCGACGTGCTGGCGCGGCTGGATCAGCTCGGCGCCGAGCCGATGGGCGGGACCCCGGACGACGCCGCGAAGCTCCTGGCCAGCGAGATCCCCAAATGGGACGCGGTGATCAAGGCCGCGAACATCAAAGTCGAATAGCGGCCAGACCGGGCGCGTCGAAGCAGGATCACCGAGCGCGCGGCATCACGAGCGGAAAAGTTGCGGCTATCGTGTAGTCCGTCACCCGCACAGTGTTAGCCACGAATTGGAGATCCACGACGATGCCTCTGCCGTCGAAGAGGATTTCTAGGCGCTTGCGCTCGGCCTTGTACTCCCGCGGCTGGACGACGGAATACGAATAAACATACTTCTCCCCGTTCATGAGCTGGATTTCCGGGTATATGGCTCGTCCGGAAGGGTCGCCCAGCATGTCGCGTACGTCGCGCTGCGATGTCTTACCTTTTTCGATTTTGCTGACCTGCGTTTCATCAAAGTTCGTCGACTCAACGGCGAAGCTGCTGGCCAAGCTGTAATAAAAAAGTCTGTCATTCCAAAATTCGAGCGCCATTGTTCTGGCGGGCGAAATACCACCGACGAGCGGCGCTCCACCCGCATCGGCGAACGTATAAACCAGGAGCGTGTAACTTCCATCGATCAGTGCGGGATCGAATGGACCCCCGGCCGCAGGTGCGTTCGTTGCTTGGCCGCCAGCAAAGACGCGTGTGCGCTGTTGGTATGGTTCACCTAGTGCGCGTACGACATCCCCGGACGAGGTTGTTCCGAGCACCAACAAACCGGAGGGTGGCGCCTTGAAATTGCGCCCGACACAACCCGAGCATGCCATGCAGACGGCCAGCACCGATACGAGTAGATGCCGGCTGCCCGGAGCAAGCGGGCCTTTCCGCACCATCGACTACTTGCCTCTTGGTGTTGGGATGTAGATCGGAACCGCACCGCCGCCACTCGGGGCCGGTGCGGGCGCGGAGTCGCTCGCGAATCTGAAATCGCGAACGGTTCCGTTCTCTCCAAACAGAATTTCGAGGCGTTTGGAGATGCGTCGCCCACCTTCGATCGCAATGTAGAGGTATGTGAATTTCGCCTGGCCGGGCGTTTGGACAGCTGGATATCCGGCCTTGCCACTCGGTGGTCCCAGCAGAACGACGACGTCGTCTGCCGTTGTTCGATCGCGTTCTAATTGCGCGGTTTTTGTCTCGTCAAAATTGGTCGAATCGGAGTTGAAGCTACTGAAAAAGTTGTAGGCGTACAGTTTACCGTTCCAGAAATCGAAGCCTATCGCTTTTTCGGTTGGCGCGCCGCCGATCAGGACCTGTTTTGACCTGTCCGCGTAATAGTGCTCAGGCTCGCAAATGTCCCGGAAACGATCGCCCGATCGAAGCCACCGAGCTGAATCGTCATCCGGGTTTCGACCGGGTTCGATGCGATGGCCGTGGTTTGTCTGTACGGGGGTCCGTACTTCGCCACGATCTCGTCTTGCGTCGTGGCTCCAAGGACGAGCGTGTCCGGCGCCGGCTTCTCGAAATCATGACCGGTGCATGCAGCCAGCAGCGCCGCAAATGCAATGTGGATGAAACGGTGACGCATATCCCTCCCCGCCTTTACCGTTGCGTGACTTTGCCACGGTGCGGCTGGGTCGGGAAGGGGCGCCGTGGCCGTCCGCTAGTGCCGGACGCCCAGCGCCTTTGCTTCGTCGAGGGCGAGATGCGCGATCATCTCGAGCAGATTCGCCGTCTGGCTCATGCCGAGATCGAGCGCGTCCTGGGACATGTATTTGAGGCAATGATGGATCGCCCAGGCGGCATCCTGCGTATCCGCCTTCCTCTCGACTGGAAAAGCCTTTGCGGATTTCTGCGTCATTTGGCCCCCGAATGTTACGCGGCGCCGCACGTTTGCGGTTCGCGCCCGCTTGAACGCCGCCAGGATTCGAGAATACGTTGGCCAGTGATAAGGGGGCTATGACGCATATATGCGCATATCGGGCGGGGGAGTAGCCGATTGGGGTCCGCAGATACGCCGCTTGCGGCGGCTGCGGACGTTGAAGCAGGCGGCGCTGGCCGAACTGGTCGGCGTCGACCAGGCGACCGTGTCGCGCTGGGAAAGCGGCCGGCAGATTCCCGATCTCGGCATGCAGCGGCGGCTGCGCGACGTGATGCGCCGCGCCGAATTACGCGAAGAGATGCTGCAGACGCATTGCATCAATACGAGCGTCGGCTACACGGTCCTGTGCGACGAGAACCGGATCATCCTAGCCGCCTCCCCGAGCTTCTGCGGCATTCACGGCATGGCGCCGGCCGACATCGTGGGCATGTCGTCGATGCCGGTGTTCACCGCCGAGCTCGAGCAGATGCTGGAGACCGCCGTGGAGCACGGCTTCTTCGAAGGTGAAGTGGCTTCGGTCACCGTGGTCAGCCGCTTCCACGCGCTCACCGGCCAGCCGCGCGATATGGCCGGGATCGTGTCATGGACCCCCGTCCCGCTCACCGACGGCCGCATCCTGCGCCGGGTCGACCGCATTACCTTGTCGAGCGAGCAGTTCGAAGTGGCCCGGGCCGAGAACGGCGGGCCGATCCGGCTCGTCACCATGAGCGACCTGCTCGGCCGGACCGGCTGAGCTTATTTTCCTGAGACGCCTGCCGGACTGGCTGGCGGTCGGCGCTCGTTTTCGCGCCGCACCTTTTATTTGCGTTTAAATTTATTAAATCGGAAGGTGAGGGGTAACTGGGTAGCCGGACGGGCCACGCCATGCCGGACAGCACCAAACCTCGGACCCGCATCGAGCACGATTCTTTCGGCCCAATTGCGGTGCCTGAAAACCGCTACTGGGGTGCTCAGACGCAGCGCAGCGTCGAGCTGTTCCGCATCGGCAACGAGCGGATGCCGGCGGCGCTGATTCGCGCCTTCGGCGTGCAAAAAAAAGCGGCAACTCAGGCCAACATGGCGTTGGGATTACTGGATTCCCGCCTCGGCGAGGCCATTATACGGGCTGCCGACGAGGTCATCGACGGCACTTTGGCCGATCATTTCCCGCTTTTCGTCTGGCAGACCGGGTCCGGCACCCAGACCAACATGAACGTCAACGAAGTTATCGCGAATCGTGCGAACCAAATGCTCGGAAGTCCGTTGGGTAGTCGGACCCCGGTGCATCCGAACGACCACGTGAATATGGGCCAATCCTCGAACGACAGCTTTCCGACAGCCATGCACATCGCCGCCGTGACAGCCATCCATGACGTGCTGTTGCCGGGTTTGCGCCGTTTGCATGAGGCGCTGTTGGAGCGCGCCCGGCGATTCAACGACATCATCAAGATCGGGCGGACGCACCTGCAGGACGCCGTTCCTCTCACCCTCGGCCAGGAATTCGGCGCCTATGCCCGCCAGGTCGAGCTCGGCATCGCGCGGATCGAAACCACGCTGCCGCGGCTCTACGCCGTCGCCCAGGGCGGGACCGCGGTCGGCACCGGGCTCAATGCCCATCGCGGCTTCGCGGCCCGCTTCGCCCAGGAGCTGGCCCGGCTGACTTCCCTGCCGTTCATGCCGGCGACCGACAAGTTCGAGGCCATCGCGGCCCACGACGCGATCGTCGAGTGCTCGGGCGCGCTCAACACGGTCGCCACCTCGCTGATGAAGATCGCCAACGATATCCGGCTGCTGGCCTCGGGGCCGCGCTGCGGCATCGGCGAGATCTCAATTCCGGAAAACGAGCCCGGCTCCTCGATCATGCCGGGCAAGGCGAATCCCACTCAGGCCGAAGCGCTGACCATGGTCTGCGCCCAGGTCATGGGCAATCACGTGACCATCACGATAGCGGGGGCATCGGGTCATCTCGAACTGAACGTGTTCAAGCCTGTCATCATCTACAACCTACTGCAGTCGATTCAGCTTCTTGGCGACGCGGCGGCCAGCTTTGCCGACCACTGCATCGTCGGGACGACGGCGAACGAGCATCGTATTGCGGAATTCGTGGAGCGGTCGTTGATGCTCGTGGCCGCACTCAACCCCCATATCGGTTACGACAACGCGGCGCGCATCGCCAAGCATGCGTTGGCCCACGACCTGACGCTTAAAGAAGCGGCGGCCGATCTCGACCTCGTCAGCGAGGCCGATTTCGACCGTTGGGTCCGGCCAGCCGACATGCTTGGTCCGCACGACGCATAGCCCGGGAGTGGTCCCCCATGTCTGATGCGATTCCAAAACGCTCTGTTATCGTCGCGGGCCATCGCACAAGTGTCTCGCTCGAAGAGCCGTTCTGGGCGCGGCTGAAGGAGATCGCGCATGCGCGAAGTAAGTCCATCAACGATCTCGTCACCGAGATCGACAGCACGGAGCCCGCGGGCGGACGCCAGGGCAACCTCTCGAGCGCGCTCCGCCTGTTCGTGCTCGCCGAGCTCGAGCATCGCCTGTCGGTGAACGAGGGACCGCCCCGCCAGCCCGAGCCCGCCCTGGCCGGCAAAGGCAGCAACGGCGGCCACGGCCACCATTAGGGGGCGATCGGGCCAGCCTCCGATAAGGACCGCGATCAGCGCGCGGGAGCCGGGGCGCCGCGGCGCAGCAGATACGCCTGCAGACGGCTGATGTCGAAGACGCGTCGCGGCGACGCGATCGGACCGTCGAGCTTGATGACCAGCGGCGGCATGCCCGGCGGCTCGCTCAACTGAAATTCGTTGGTGAGGTTCAGCGCCCAGCCCGGCAGATCGATGCTGCCCCGCGTCTCGGCCGAGCCGTTGGCGGCGGTCAGCACGAGGCCATCGGTGCGCGCGATCCCGCGATCGAGCTGAAGGCGGCCTTTGAGCGTCTGGAATGGTGTACGTCCGCCTGTCGCCAGTCGCCCGAGCTCGACAAGGTCGGTGGCCCGGGTGAACCGCTTCAGATGCTCGGCGACGGCGGGCAGGTCGATGCCGCTGATCGTGCCGCCCTGCGCCGCGACGGAGACGGTCCCAGCCGAGCTCGCGACCAGATCGGCCACAGTGTCACCCTCCGCCTTAAGATCGGCGATGATGTCGCCAAGGCCATCGACGTTGCGAATATCAGCGATGCCGCCGAGCGCCGCCGCAAGATTTGCGTGCATCAGCTGCAGCCGGCCGCTGAGCCGCGGCCGCACCTGCAGCTCGGACAGCCCGGAGGCCTCGAGCATCCCGCCGTAGAGCTGCCCGTTCAGCCGCTTCAGCGCGATCTGGCGTTCCGCGATCTCCAGCACGGCCTGCGCGTCGTCGAGACGATACCCGTGCCAGGTGAGCCGCGGCGCGGCGAAGCTTATCTCCGCGTCGAGCGGCAGGCTTTGCGGCAGGGCGAACGGTACCCGCGACCATCCGGCGGCGGGTGCTGTCTGCCGCGCGGCGGCGACCGACGCCGCGGCGGCGGCGCGGCGCGTCATCGGTTCCGGCGGCAGCGGCGGCGGCCCGGCAAGCAAGGCGTCGAGCGCCAACGCGTTGCTCGCCACGTCGAGGACCAGCCGCGGACGCGGGCCCGACAGGTCGAGCTGCGTCCGGCCCGCCGCGGAAAGGCTGCCGTAGGTGAGCATCAGCGGATCGATGGCGATCATCGCCGCCGGCGCGAACGCGATGCGACCGGAGGCGCGCAGCGGCGCGCCCAGCAGGGAGCGCGCCGCGAGCTCGCGCAATTCGATGGCGCCGCCGTGGCGGAGGAGATCGATGACGAGCCCCTCGGCCAGCGGGCGGTCCTTCAGGTCGAGTTGGCCCAGGCGCAGCCGGAGATCGAGATCGGAGGTCACGACCGCCAGCGCCGGAGCCAGGGCACCCAGCGGCGACCGTTCCACCGTCGGCCCCAGGGTCGGCAGGGCCGCGAGGTCGAGCCGGTCGACCCGCAACTCCGTAGACAGCTGTCCCGGCGGACCGGCGGCGTATCTGGCGCGGCCGCTCAGGTGGGAAGCGCCGGTGCGCAGATCGATATCGTCGATCGCCAGGGCCAGGCCGGCGGCGCCGAACGTGCCATCGAACCGGGCCGACGTGTCGGCCGACGAGTTGGGCGGTCCGAGGCTCGCACCCATCCCCCCTTCGAAGCGCACGCCGTCGCCCTCCACCGCCGCGTGGCCGAACAGCGCCAGCTCGCCGCCGTCCAGCTGGCGCCAGTCGGCCCGTTCCAGCACCACGCCGTCGGCCGAGTAGCTGGCCGCGATCGACACCGTCCCGAGCCGCATGTCGCCGAGGCTGAGCTGCGTGTTCAGCACCAGCCGCACCGGGTCATGCGCCAGGAGACGCCCGCTGCCGGCCGCCACCATCCGTCCGGCTTGCAGCACGACATCGTCCAGCGCCAGCGTGCCCGCCTCTGGATGCGCTGTGATCCGGCCGCTGGCGCCGTCCGCAGCCAGCGTGATCTCGACAGCCGGACCGCCGAACCGCGCCACAATCTCGAGCGGCGGGTGCAAGGTATCGGTGAGCAGACGGACCTCGGGCAGCCGCAGCGTGTCGATCTGCAGCTCGCCGCGCAGCAAGCGCGGCCAGCTGAAGCTGACCTCGAGTGCCGCGGCATGCCCAAGGGGTGGCGCGCCGGGCTCGGCGGGAGAAAAGCGGACGTCGCGGGCGCGCAGACCGGGTGCGGGCAGCAGATGCGCCTCGACCGGCCCGCCGGTCTCGAGCCGCAAATGCGCCATGGTCTCGATTTGTCCGGTCACGAGCGGCATCAGCCATGCCGGCCCGCGGAGCTGCCACAAAAGAGCTGCCGCCGCGAGCACAAGAGCGATGCCGAGCGGTAAAATCCAAAGTCGACGCGTGCTGATCATCGTGCCCCACCGGTACCGCGGCAGAGTATAGACGAAATCCCCGGCGCGGCGGCCGATCGCGGGGGACCGCGGTGACGGGGCGCCGTGGACGGACTGGCAAAAAAGCGCGACAATCCGCCGCTCGGACGGTTCATCCTCGCCGGAGATCAAGAGACCCCTACATGAGCTTTGGTACCATCGCTATTCTCGCCCCCGGAGACATGGGACATTCCGTCGGCGCGGTGCTCCGCCAGGGGGGCCTGCGCGTCATCACGAACCTCGCCGGGCGCAGCCAGCGCACCGTCCAGCTCGCCAAGGCCGCCGGAATCGAGCCGGTCGCCGACGACGCGGCCCTGGTGCGGAATGCCGACGTCTTGTTCTCAATCGTGCCGCCGGCCGAAGCGTCGACGATCGGGCGGCGGATCGCCGCCGTCTTGCGCGGGGCGGAGACATCGCTCGTCTATGTCGACTGCAACGCGATCTCGCCGCGCAGCACCCGCGAGGTCGGTGAGATCGTGACCGCCGCCGGTGCGGTGTTCGTCGACGGCGGGATCATCGGTCCGCCCCCCAAACCGGCCGAGGCCAAGACCCGCCTTTACGTGTCCGGGCCCGACGCGGCGCGCGTCACCGAATTGCGCCGGCCCGGCCTCGACATCCGCGCCGTCGAGGGCGGCATCGGCGCCGCCTCGGCGCTGAAGATGTGCTACGCATCGATGACCAAGGGCATGATGGCGCTGGCCACCCAGGCGCTGGTCAGCGCCGAGACGCTCGGCGTCTCCGCCGCCCTGAGGGCGGAGATGACGCTCAGCCGCGCCGACGTTCTGGCGGACATCGACCGCAACCTCCCGCGCGTGGCCCCCAAGGCCTATCGCTGGGTGGCCGAGATGGAGGAGATCGCCGCCACCTTCGCCGATGTCGGCATGACCCCGGAGGTCTTCGACGGCGTCGCGCGCGTGTACCGGATGGTCGCCGACTCGCCGCTGGGCCGGGAAACCCCGGAAACCCGCGGCCGCGGCACCACCGTCGCCGATTACGTGGCGGTCCTGGCCGCCCAGGCCCAGCGCAAGACCGCCGCGGAGTAGCCGCAACGCCCATCATGGCAACCGACCGGGACCTCCGCCTCGACTTCTTCCGAGGTCTGGGCCTGCTGTTCATTTTTCTCGATCACATCCCGGAAAACATCATCTCGTACTTCACGCTCGGCAACGTCGCGTTCTGCGACGCGGCGGAACTGTTCGTGTTCATCTCGGGGTTCACCGCGGCCTTGGTCTTCGGCCGCGTCATGGAGCAGCAAGGAATCGCCTTCGCGGGGGTGCAGATCCTGAAGCGCTGCTGGACTCTGTACGTCGCGCACGTGTTCCTGTTCGTGATCTTCATCGCGCAGGTGTCCTACACCGCGGCGCGGTTCGACAACCCGATGTTCCTCGACGAGATGAAGGTCGCCGACTTCCTGCAGGAGCCGCATATCGCGGTGATGAAAGCGGTGATGCTGCAGTTTCAGCCGGAATTCATGGACATCCTGCCGCTCTATATCGTGCTCCTCCTGGGACTCGCGGTCGCGCTCCCGATCCTGCGCGCCTGGCCGACCCTGATCGTCGGCCTGTCGATCGCGCTCTACATCGCGGCGGCGTTTTTTCATTTCAACCTGCGCACCTATCCCAACGGCGTCTGGTATTTCAATCCGTTCGCGTGGCAGATCCTGTTCGTCCTCGGCGCCGCGTCCGCTCTCCGCCACATGGAGGGGGCTCCGCGCCTGTTGTCGCCGCGGCTGATCTGGCTGTCCGCCGGGTTCCTCGCCGCCATGTTCGTGGTCCGCAGCGCCATGACGCTCGTCTCGCTGTTCGGCGATCTGCCGCCGGCGTTCGTCGAGGCGGTGTGGACGATCGCCGACAAGACAAATCTCGGGCCGTTGCGCCTGCTGAACTTCCTGGCGCTGGCGCATGTGACGGTGACGCTGGTGCGCCGCGACCACCCGATGTTCAACTCGCTGGTGACCGAGCCGGTGATCCTCTGCGGCCAGCATTCGCTCAACATCTTCTGCCTCGGGATCTTCTTGTCCGTGCTCGGCCATTTCGTGCTGTCGGAGTTCGACAGCACGCTATTGACGCAGTTCCTGGTTTCGGGCGGCGGCGTGCTCGTCATGTTCGGTTCGGCTTATTTCTTGGCGTGGTCCAAGCAGCGTCGGCGCCCGGTCACCGCGCGCGGCGCGGTAGCGTCACGGCCCGTGCAAACGGTGGTGCAAGGGGGGGAATGATGATCGAGAGAGTTCGTGCGATGGCCGCAACCACGGCGGCGGTCATCATCCTTGGCGCGGCGTTCGGCCCACCCGTCGCGCAAGCCGCCGATCCCACGGTCCAGCTGCCGCCGAAATGCGAAGTGCCGCCCGATGTGGTGCCCGAGACCGTCCCGCTGCCGCACGCGGCGCGCCTGTTCAAGCGGGAGCACCGCCTGAAGGTCGTGGCCCTCGGCTCGTCGAGCACGCTGGGCCTCGGCGCCAGCGATTCGCAGGCCGCCTGGCCTGCGCGCCTCGAAGCCGTGCTCTCGGCGCGGCTTCCGGGCAGCGACATCCGCGTCGTAAACCAGGGTGTGGCGCGGCAGGCCGCCGAGCAGATGCTAGGCCGGCTGGACACCGACGTCCTGGCCGAGAAGCCGGCGCTGGTGATCTGGGAGACCGGGACGGCCGAGGCCGTGCGCGGCGCCGACGTCGACGAATTCATCGAGTCGCTGCTCGCCGGCGTCGACCGGCTGCTTGCCGCCGGCGCCGATGTCATCCTGATGGACCCGCAATTCTCGCGGACGACGGCGCAACTGATCAATTTTCAGCCCTACGTGGCCGCGATCGAGCAGGTTGCCGGCATGCGCGGCGTGGCGCGCTTCTCGCGCTTCGCTGTCATGAAATATTGGGCCGATGCCGATCGTTTTAGTTTTGCCGGCCGCGGCGGCAGCGAGACTCGCAAGACGGCCGATCAAGTCTATGACTGCATTGGCCATTTGCTCGCGATCGAGATTTTGGGCGGCATCGCGGCCAAGTAGCAGATTGATAAAAATGCTTAGATCAGTAAGAGTATTGTAAGGAACGGGCGATAAAGCAGAGAGGATGAAACGCCTGAGCGACCTGGTCCAAGACCCCAGCGGAGTGATGCGACGCGCCCTCGTGGCCGCGGCGTGGGCGCTGGCGTTCGGCCTGGCCGCCCTGCCGGCCCGGTCGGAGACGCTGGCGGCCCAGTCCTCCTGCGCCGTTCCGCACGACCTTCTGAGGAGCACCAACAAGCTGCCGCGCGTGGCGAAGAAGCTGCAGCGCGGCGAGGCGATCAAGGTGGTGGCATTCGGCTCGTCGTCGACCGCCGGCATCGGCGCGTCGTCGCCCAAAGCCACTTATCCCAGCCAGTTCCGGGCTGAGCTGCAGCGTCTCTTTCCCCATTCCAAGATCACCATCGTGAACAAAGGCGTTGCCGGCGAAGACGTCATGGAGATGCTGGGGCGCTTTCAGCGCGATGTGCTGGATGAGCACCCGGACCTGCTGATCTGGCAGACCGGCACCAACAGCGCGCTTCACCGCAACAAGGTCAGCGCCTATAGCGGCCGGCTGACGCAGGGCATTGATCAGGCCCATGCCGCGGGGATCGACGTGCTGCTGATGGGCCCGCAGTTCTCACCGAAGTTCGAGGCGGTGCCCAACCACCACGCGTTCCTCGACCACATCGCCACCATCGCCTCGGTGCGCCGGGTGCCGGTGCTGCCCCGCTACCAGATCATGAAGTACTGGCTGGACTCGGGCCAGATGACGGAACCCCAGATGGTCAACCCCGACGGGCTGCACCAGACCGACCGCAGCTATCACTGCCTGGGCGTGGTCGCGGCGGAAATGGTCGCGGGCCTGGCCGAGCACCCGACGATGGCCGGGGTTCCCGTCGCGCATAAAGCGCCGTAGCCGGCCCCGCGCCGGCGAAAGCCCCAGCCGCGATCAGACCCGGATGATCTTTCCGGGATTGAAGATATTGTCGGGATCGAGCGCCTGCTTGATGGCGCGCATGACGCTCACCGCCTCGCCATGCTCGGCGACCAGGAAATCGAGCTTGCCGTAGCCGATGCCGTGCTCGCCGGTGCACGTACCTTCCATGGCGAGGGCACGCTTCACCAGCCGATCGTTGATCCGGTTCGCCTCGTCGATCTCTTTCGGATCTTCCGGCTTCAGCAGCAGCGTCAGATGAAAGTTCCCGTCGCCGACGTGACCGACGATCGGGGCGGGAATGAACGAGTGTGCGAGGTCTTCCTGGGTCTCGGTGATGCAGTCGGCCAGCCGCGAAATCGGCACGCAGACGTCGGTCGCCCACAGCTCGGCCCCCGGCCGCAGCGTGCGGTTCGCGTAGGCGGCGTCATGACGGGCCTGCCACAGCTTCTTGCGATCCTCCGGCAGCGTCGTCCAGCTGAAGCCGGTCCCGCCGTGCTCGCTGGCGAGCGCCTGGACCATTTCCGCTTGCTCGGCGACACCGGCCTCGGTGCCGTGGAATTCGAGCCACAGCGTCGGAGTCTCGGGCAGGCCCATCTTCGAGAAATTGTTGATCGCCTTCATCTGCAGCCCGTCCGCGAGCTCGATCCGCGCCACCGGGATCCCCGACTGGATGGTCTGGATCACGGTGTCGACCGCATCCTTGACGGTCGGGAAGGAGCACATCGCCGAGGAGATCGCCGCCGGGATGCCGTACAGCCGCAAGGTGACTTCGGTGATGACGCCGAGCGTTCCCTCGGAGCCGACGAACAGCCGCGTCAGGTCGTAGCCGGCGGACGATTTGCGCGCCCGCTTCGAGGTCCGGATGACGCGGCCGTCGGCGAGCACCACCGTCAGCGCCAGCACGTTCTCGCGCATCGTGCCGTAGCGCACGGCATTGGTACCCGAGGCCCGCGTCGCCGCCATGCCGCCGAGCGAGGCATTGGCGCCGGGGTCGATCGGGAAGAACAGGCCGGTGTCGCGCAGATACTCATTGAGCTCCTTGCGCGTGACGCCGGGCTGGACCCGGCAGTCGAGGTCCTCGGCGTTGACCTCGAGCACCCGGTTCATCTGCATCACGTCGATCGAGATACCGCCGTGCAGCGCCGCGACATGCCCTTCGAGCGAGGTGCCGGTCGCGTAGGGAATCACCGGCACTTTGTGGCGGGCGCAGATGCGGACGATCTGGCTCACCTCTTCGGTCGAGCGCGCGAACGCGACGGCATCCGGCGGCACCGACGGATGATAGGATTCGTCCTTGCCGTGCCGCTCGCGAACCGCGGCCACGGTCGACAGACGGTCGCCGAGAAGCGCCTTGAGGTCGGCGATGGCGGCGTCGCGCGCGGCGGGGGACGGCCTCGAATTGGCCAGCGGGGCGGGGCTCATCGGCCCAGTATACGCGTCCGCGCTGCGGCGAGGCTATGGCGATAGGACGGGGGCCGATGCGGCGGGGATCGGCACCGCGGCGGCGGCGCGTCGGCGGGCGGCCAGCGCCTCGCGCCAGATGATGTAAAGCCCGCTCAACACCACGATCCCCGCCCCGGCCCACACATGCGAACCCGGGAGCTCGTTCCACACGAAGTAGCCGATCAGCGCCGCCCACAGCAGCTCCGTATATTCGAAGGGGGCGACCACGCCCACCGGCGCCTCGCGGAATGCGCGGATGGTGAACACCTGGCCGATGGCCAGCGCCACGGCCATCGCGGCCATGACTCCGACTTCGATTGCGGTGGGCGGCTGCCACACGAACGGCGAGCCGACGAGCCCCGCCGCGAGCATGCCGGTATTTTGATAGAACAGCATCGCCACATCGGATTCGGTGCGGGCCAGCCAGCGCACACTGGTCATGGCGAGCGCGAAGCACAGGCTCGACAGAAGCATGAGGACGGCCGGCCAGGACAGGAAGCCGCCGGCGTCGGGCCAGGCGATGATCAGCACGCCGACAAAGCCGACGCCGATCGCCGCCCAGCGATGGACGCCGACATGCTCGCGCAGCATGACGACCGAGGCCACCGTCATGAACAGAGGGGCCGCAAACCCGATCGCGATGCAGGTCGCGAGCGGCAGTTGGCGCAGAGCCTCGAAGAAGGTCAGCAACGCACCGACGGACAGGAGGGCCCGGGTGGCGTGGGCGCCGCCGCGCTGGGTGGCCAGCGCCCGCAAGCCCCCGGCCCGGATGACCGCCGGCAGGATCAGCAGCAGCGTGAAGCCGTTGCGGATCGCCACCACTTCGGGGATGGGGGCGGCCGCGACGATCCACTTGGCTAGGGCGTCGGTCAGCGAAAACGCCCCGATCCCCAGTAACATATACGTGATTCCGCGCAGGGGCCGGTCGGAGGGCGCGGTTGGCGGGGGAAAAGACATGTTTACGGGGGTGTAGGATTACGCTAACGTACGGATAAATAATGCCGAATTAACCAATTTTCGGCACCGGTAGTAGAGCCTTAAGACCGTTCCTGCACACTTCTAGCACCCGCAGATAAAACAAAACGGCACAGTAACGTGCCGATATGACAAAAAACCGGTACCAGAAAAGGACCCCGGACCCATGACGAACGCAATCAATCCCGCCGGCGGGCCTCCCGTCCCGCGGACGAGCAGCGACAAGCCGAAGACGCCGGAAGCGTCGGCGGAGAAGTTTTCCGTTCCGAGCTCCGACACGGTCCAGACGAGCAGCAGCAGTTCGCTGTCGTTTGGCAGCCTGCGGCCGCTCATCAACACCCACCTCACGAACGAGACCGCGATCAGCGCGGCCGAGCAGACCGGCAAGCAGCTCGGCAGCCAGTCGCTGCCCGTGGTGAATAACCGTCCGCAGGTGGTGACGAACCTCGTCGAGAGCCACGACAAGGCGCACGGCTGACGCCGACGTCGGCCAGGTCACGCCACGCGGCGGCCGCGTGGCGACGCTGACGTTTTCGCGCATGTTTTCCGTCGCCGGCTGAGCCTGGAGCAGACGCCGGGCCGCGGCGATTCCCGCTTCAAAGCAGCAGGGTCACGGCCACCGACCCGAGCAGCAGGGCGGCGAACGCGATGTTGAGCGCGCGGTTGAGCGCCGGGTCGCGGAAAAACCGGGTCAGCGCCGCGCCGGCAAAGAGCCAGGCCACATTGACGACCACCATGACGGCCACCAGGACAAGCGCCTTCACGGCGGCGTCCAGGACGAGGCGGTCCCGCACCAGCGCGAAGCCGGAGAACAGAGCGCCCATGGCGGCGTACCCTTTTGGGTTGATCAGCGACAGGATGATGCCGGCCGCGAAATTCGGCGGGTCGGTCTGGCCGCCGCTGTCCGCCAGCGGCGGCGCCGTGGCGATCCGGATCGCGAGATAGACGAAATAGGCCGCTGACAAAGTCAGAACGACCGGGGTGGCACCCGGAAGCGCGAGCAGGACGGCCACGATCCCGGTCGCGGTGACGCCCATCACGGCAATCATCCCGCACACGAGCCCGCCGAGATAGCCGAGGCCATGACGGGCGCCGAACGCCGCACCAGCCGCGGCCAGGCTCAGCGTCGCCGGACCGGGGCTGCCGGCGAGAGCCAGCCCGGCCAGAATGAAGCCCGGCAGGCCGCTCATGCGGCCGTCTCGACGGAAAAGTGCATCGCTCGCTGATGAACGAGCGGGCGCCCCCCGTCTTGAACGATCGTGCAACTCGACGAGTTATTCCGGCGTGCCGAACCCGCCGGCGCCGGGTGATTCGATGACGAACACATCGCCCGGGTTGACCTCCCAGCGCGCGGTCGCACCCTTTTCCTCCCGCGTACCGTCGGTGCGCTCGACCCAGTTGCGCCCCAGCTGACCCGGCTCGCCGCCGGCCAGGCCGAAGGGCGCCACGCGCCGGCGATTGGCGAGAATGGCGCAGGTCATCGCCTCGTTGAAGCGCAGCCGGCGCACCGTGCCGTCGCCGCCCTTGTGCCTCCCGCGGCCGCCGCTGCCGCGCCGGATGCGAAAGGATTCCACCAGCACCGGGAAGCGCCATTCCAGCACTTCGGGATCGGTCAGCCGCGAGTTCGTCATGTGCGTCTGCACCGCATCGCAGCCGTCGAAATCCGGCCCCGCCCCGGAGCCGCCGGCCACGGTCTCGTAGTACTGGTGGCGCGCGTTGCCGAAGGTGACGTTGTTCATGGTGCTCTGCGCCGCCGCCATGACGCCGAGCGCTCCGTAGAGCGTGTCGGTCACGGCCTGCGAGGTCTCGACATTGCCGGCCACCACCGCCGCCGGATAACGCGGCGCCAGCATGCAGCGCTCCGGGATGATCACCTGGAGCGGCTTCAGCACCCCGGCGTTCATCGGAATGTCGTCATCGATCAGCGTGCGGAACACGTAGAGGACGGCCGCCTTGCAGACGGCCGAAGGCGCGTTGAAATTCGTCGGCCGCTGCGCCGACGTTCCGGTGAAATCGATGATGCCGGTGCGGTTCTTCCGGTCGATGGACACCTTGACCTGGATCACCGAGCCGTCGTCCATCTCGTACCTGTAGGCGCCGTCCTTCAGCACGCCCAGCACGCGCCGCACCTGCTCCTCGGCATTGTCCTGGACGTGGTGCATGTAGGCGCGGACGACGTCGAGCCCGAACTGGGCGACCATCTTGCGCAGCTCCTGCACGCCCTTGGCGCAGGCCGCGATCTGCGCCTTCAGATCGCCGATGTTCTGCGTGACGTTGCGCACCGGATACTTGCCCGAGGTCAGCAGCTCGACCGTCTCCTTCTCACGGAACCGGCCGCGCTCGACGAGGACGAAATTGTCGATGAGCACGCCCTCTTCCTCGACCGTCGTGGAATCGGGCGGCATGGAGCCCGGCGTGGTGCCGCCGATATCGGCGTGGTGGCCACGCGCGGCGACAAAGAACAGGATCTCCCGCTCGGCCTCGTCGAAGACCGGCGTCACCACCGTCACATCGGGCAGATGGGTGCCGCCGTTATACGGCGCGTTGAGCACGAACACGTCGCCGGGCTGCATGGAATTGCCGCGCGCCCGCTTGATCGCCGCGACGCTCTCGCCCATCGAGCCGAGATGGACCGGCATATGCGGCGCGTTCGCGATCAGCTCGCCGTCGCGGTCGAACAGCGCGCAGGAGAAATCGAGCCGCTCCTTGATATTGACCGAGTAGGCGGTGTTCTGAAGCGCCACGCCCATCTGCTCGGCGATGGACATGAACAGGTTGTTGAACACCTCGAGCATCACCGGATCGACCTGCGTGCCCATGGCATGCTGGCGCTTGATCGGCGTCGTGCGCTTCAGCACGAGATGGTCGCGGACGGTGACCTCGGCCGTCCACCCCGGCTCGACAATGGTGGTGGCGTTCTTCTCGGCGATGATCGCGGGTCCCACGACGCGCATGCCCGGCCTGAGCGCCTCCCGGTCGAAGATCGGCGTGTCGTGCCGTTGGTCCTCGGCATACATCGGGGCCCGGGCCAGCGGCACCGGCGCCGCCGTCCCGCCCGGCGCCGCCGCGGGGTCGTCGGCGCTCTCGGTATGGCCGATCACCTCGACCGCCGCGGCTTCAACGATGATCGCCTTGTCCGGCATCATGAACCCGTAGCGCTGGCGGTGCGCCGCCGTGAACGCATCGGCGACGGCGCTCTGTTTGCCGAAATCGACGATCATCGTCGAATCCGTGCCTTCGTACTTGAGATGCAGCTTGCGCTGGACCTCGATCTTGGCGGGCTCGATGCCCTGCCGGCGCATCTCGGTCATGCCGTCCTCCGCCAGCGCGTCGAGAGCGCGCCGAAGCTCCGGCATCAGCTTGTCCTCGAGCCGCGCCTCGACCGCTTTCTCGCGCATCACGCGCAGATCGGCGAGGCCCATCCCGTAGGCCGACAGCACACCGGCCAGCGGATGGATGAACACGGTCGTCATGCCGAGCGCGTCGGCGACACGGCAGGCATGCTGTCCGCCCGCACCGCCGAAACAAGTCAAGGTGTAGCCGGTGACGTCGTAACCGCGCTGGACCGAGATCTGCTTGATGGCGTTCGCCATGTTCTCGACCGCGATGCGCAGGAAGCCGTCGGCGATCTCCTCCACGCTGCGGCGCTCGCCGGTCGCGGTCTCGATCTCCCTGGCCAGTGCGGCGAATTTCCGGCGCACGACCTCTCCGTCGAGCGCTTCATCCCCGTTCGGGCCGAACACCTTGGGAAAGAATTTCGGCTGGATCTTGCCGACCAGCACGTTGGCGTCGGTGACGCAGAGAGGGCCGCCCCGGCGGTAGCAGGCCGGCCCGGGGTTGGCGCCGGCGCTTTCGGGGCCGACGCGAAACCGCGCGCCATCGAAAAACAGGATCGAGCCGCCGCCCGCCGCGACCGTGTGGATCTTCATCATCGGCGCGCGCATCCGCACCCCGGCCACCAGGGTCTCGAAGGCCCGCTCGTATTCGCCGTTATAAAGCGCCACGTCGGTGGAGGTGCCGCCCATGTCGAAGCTGATGATCCGCTCGAACCCGGCCATCGTCGAGGTGCGCACCGCGCCCACGATGCCGCCGGCGGGTCCCGACAGGATCGAGTCCTTGCCCTGAAAGAAGCGCGCGTCGACCAAGCCGCCGTTCGATTGCATGAACATCAGCCGCGTGCCGCCGAGGTCGCCGGCGACGCGGTCGACATAGCGGCCGAGGATCGGCGACACATACGCGTCGACGACCGTCGTGTCGCCGCGGCCCACAATCTTCATCAGCGGGCTGACCTCGTGCGAGATCGAGACCTGGGTGAAGCCGATCTCGCGCGCGATCGTCCCCACCCGCCGCTCATGATCGGGATAGCGGTAACCATGCATGAGCACGATCGCCACCGCGCGGATGCCCGAGTCATAGGCGGCTTGGAGGTTGCGGCGCGTCGCCGCCTCGTCCAACGGCCGCAGCACCTTGCCGTCCGCCGCGACCCGCTCGTCGATCTCGATCACCCCCTCGTAGAGAAGTTCGGGGAGCACGATGCGGCGGGTGAACAACTTGGGCCGGTTCTGGTACGCGATGCGGAGCTGGTCGGCGAAGCCGGTCGTGATCGCCAGCGCCACCCGCTCGCCCTTGCGTTCGAGCAGCGCGTTGGTGGCCACGGTGGTGCCCATTTTGACGGCGTCGATCGGCTGCTCGGCGAGCGCCGCCCCGCTCGCCAGCCCGAGCAGGTCGCGGATTCCCTGGAGCGCCGCGTCGCGGTAACGCTCCGGGTTCTCCGACAGCAGCTTGTGCGTGATCAGGCTGCCGTCCGGACGGCGCGCCACGACATCGGTAAAGGTGCCGCCGCGATCGATCCAGAACTGCCAGCCGGCGGCGGATTGGCTGGAGTTAGGCGGCACCGGCATGCTCGGCGGACGCCAGCTGCGAGTTCAAGAGATCTGTGGCGAGCATGGCTCCGGGAGCGTGGGTGATCGCGAACGGCGGTTTCACCGCCGCAATGGCGGCCTGCGGCGTGACGCCGCAGGCCCAGAAGACCGGCAGCTCGTCGGCGCGCATGTCTGGCGCATCGCCGTAATCCGGCTTTTCGACGTCGGCGACGCCGATCAGCCGCGGCAGCCCGAGATGGATGGGCGCGCCATGGACGCGCGGGTAGCGCGACGTGATCTGCACCGCGCGGATGGCATCGGCCGGCCGCAACGGCCGCATCGACACGACGACGGGACCCTGGAAGCGCCCGGCCGGCTTGCATGGGATGTTCGTCCGGTACATCGGCACGTTGACGCCGCGCTCGATATGGCGGAGCGGGATGCCCGACGCCAGCAGCGCCTCTTCGAAGGAGAATGAGCAGCCGATGACGATCGAGACCAGGTCGTCGCGCCACCATTTTTTGACGTCGGTCGGTTCGTCGACGAGCTCGCCGGACTCCCAGACGCGGTAGCGCGGAAGATCGGTCCGGATGTCGAGATCGGCACCAAGTTCCGGGACGGCGGGGTCGCCCGGCTTGGACGTGCCGATGACCGGGCAGGGCTGCGGATTGAGGCGACAAAACTGCAGGAACTCGCCCGCGAGGTCGGCCGGCAGGATGACCAAGTTGCCTTGCACGTGGCCGCGCGCGAGGCCGGCTGTGGCACCGGTCAGCCGCCCGGAGCGGGCGGCCCGGCGCACGGCCAAGCCGGTGGCGAGGGCCTGGTCCGGCCGGCGATCTGGCGCTGTATCCATGATGTCACTGCACCCGAAGCCGGCCTCCCCGTCAAGCCGGAGGCGCGGCGGAGACGGATTTCGCTTCTTTTGCGGCGCGTTAGTTGATAGACAGCCCTCGCCATGTCGCTTCTCGATAGCTTCGGTCCGCGCCGCAACCTGGCGCAGCTGGCGCAGATGTCGTTCGAGCATCTCGACTTCGGCCCGCTCTCCGAGGCGCTGCGCCAGGCGATCGCCGAGAACCCGAACGACGCCGATGCGCTGATGGAGCTGAGCCAGATCGAGCTCATACTGGGGGAGCGCGCGTCGTCCACCGCGTTGCAGGAGCAGGCGCTGCGCCTGACGCGGGTGTTCGCCGATCCGAACAACCCGGAGAAGCCGGATCTCACCGCCGTCGCGGTCTGCGTCGCCGGCGACTTCATGGCCAACACGCCGCTCGAATTCATGCTCGGCGGGTCCGGGATTGCGCTCCACCGCGTCTATATCGGCGCCGGCGAGGCGCTGCCCGAGATGCCGCCGCACGACGCGGCGATCATCGCGGTCGGCTATTCGACGGCGAACCACGCGCTGCTCGAGGAGCTGAAGACGCATTTCGCGGCCTGGCCGCGGCCGGTCGTCAATCCGGCCGCCGGCATCCTGCGCACCGGACGCGACACCATGGCGCCGATGTTCGACGGGCTCCAGGGCGCCGTCGTGCCGCCGACGATCAAGCTCAGCCGCGACGAGAGCTTCGGCTTCGCCGGCCAGCTCCGCCAACACAAGGCGGGGCAGCCGCCCTTTCCGCTTCTCATCCGGCCGCTCGATTCACACGCCGGCACCGAGCTCGAGCTGATCACGGCGCCGGAGGCGCTCGACCGCTACCTGAAGTTTCACATCCGCACCGGCTATTTCGTCTCCTCGTTCGTGGATTACCGGAGCCCCGACGGCCTGTTCCGCAAATATCGCGTGGCGGTGATCGATGGCGTGCCCTACCCGTCGCATATGGGCATCTCCGAGCATTGGATGATCCATTACCTGAACGCCGGCATGACGCTCAGCGCCGACAAGCGCACCGAGGAGCAGCGCTTCATGGACGAGTTCGAGACCGGCTTCCGCCGCCGCCACGAGGCGGCGTTGCGCGAGCTCTGGAAGCGGCTCGGCCTCGAATATTTTGCACTCGACTGCGCGGAAACCCCGGATGGCAGGCTGCTGGTGTTCGAGATCGACGTCGCGATGATCGTGCACCTGATGGATCCGCCAGACATGTTCCCCTACAAACACGTGCACATGCCGAAGGTGTTCGCGGCGTATCAGGCGATGCTGCGCCGCGCGGCCGGGCGCTGAGCCGGGGGCTTTAAGTCCGCGCCAGGCGGATCTCGAGCGACGCGATCTTGCCGCCCGCGAGCCCGAAACAGTGCTCGAGGTTCACCGGGCTGTTGGGGAAGTTGCCCGAGACTTTGGACGTGACGACGACCTTGCCGTCCCGATGGACGAAGCCGAGCGGTTCGACGGTGTGCCGGTATTTCCGCTTGGCCTCTTCCATCCACCGCTTTATGGCCGCCGCGCCTCCGATAGTGCGGCCTTCGTCGCGAACGACCGCGTCGTCAGCGAAACACCGCGCCAGAGCGTCCGCGTCGTCGGCGTTCTCGGCGGCAAAATAGTCCGTCAGCGGCTGAGGCAGTTGGAGACGCATGCGAGCTCTCCTTCCATGGCCACCAAGTCTAGAGTACGCCCGGCCCCCCGAAAACACGTGCAATACTGCAATAGTTTTGCAAGCCGCTAGAAACGCTTGCAAATAAGCTCAACAACAATTGCGGGCCTGGTTTTTTGCGACCGCAATACTGCAAGTTCTTTGCATAGCGGCTCACGCGCGATCTATCACCCCGCAAACCGGGTCAACGCGTCAACGGTTCCGAGAAGCTTCTGAGCCAGCGCGCAAATTCGTGAGTCGGACTGTTGACGTGGCCGTGGACCGTTGATCCAGAAGCTCTGAATACAAGCGGGCCGGTCATGCGGACCGGCCCGCTCTCAACGCATCGGCTCTGCCTTACGGTCCGACGACCTGCTGGCGCTGGGCGCCGAGGCCGTCGATCGTCAGCTCCATCACGTCGCCCGGCTTCAGGAAGACCGGGGTCGGCTTCATGCCCAGCCCGACGCCCGGCGGCGTCCCGGTGGGGATGATGTCGCCCGGCATCAAGGTCATGAACCGGCTGATATAGCTCACCAGGAACTTCACGTTGAAGATCATGGTCGCGGTCGAGCCGTTCTGGCGCGTTTCGCCGTTGACCGTGAGCTTCATCTTCAGGTTCTGCGGATCCTTAACCTCATCGGTCGTGACCAGCCACGGCCCGACCGGGCAGAACGTGTCGGCGCTCTTGCCCTTGGTCCACTGACCCGCCTTCTCCAGCTGGAACTGGCGCTCCGACACGTCGTTCACGATGCAGAACCCGGCGACATATCTGAGCGCGTCCGCTTCGCTCACATACTGCGCCTTGCGGCCGATGACGATGCCGAGCTCGATCTCCCAGTCGCCCTTCACCGAATCGCGCGGCAGCTTCACCTTGTCGTTGGGCCCGTTCAGGCTGGTGATCGCCTTCATGAACAGGACCGGCTCAGGCGGCACGGCGACCCCCGCTTCCTTCGCATGGTCGGAATAGTTGAGGCCGACAGCGACGATCTTGCTGACGCCGGTCAGCGGCACGCCGAGCCGCGGCTTCCCCGGGACCAGCGGCAGCGACTCCGGCTTGAACTTGCGCAGCTTGGCGAGCGACGCCGGCGCCAGCATTTCGGGCGTGAGGTCCTTGATCTTCTTATGCAGGCTGCGAATCTTGCCGTTCGCATCCACGAGGCCCGGCTTTTCCTTGCCCGGCGGCCCATAGCGCAGCAGTTTCATATTCGGCTTTCTCCTCTTCTCTTTTTGTCAGTGGTAGAGCTTCTTGTCCTCGAGCCATTTCTGGATCACGCCGGCAACGACGAGGTTGTTCTTGTCCATCATCATCATCTGCGTGTTGCCGGTGATGCCGATCTTCGGCAGGTCGATGACGTCGTAGTCGCCGCCGGCCCGCTTCACCCGGTCGAGGAAATCGATCGCGTTCTTCTTGATCTGCGGCCAGCGCGCATCCTGCTCGATGTAATCGCCGAACACGGCGACGATCGGCATCGACTTGAGCCTGTCGGCCTGGGCCGGGTCGCCGACACCGGCCGGTTCGACGAGGACCAGCGCCTTCACCTTGTCGGGACGCGCCTCCGCAACCTTGAGGCCGAACTGCCCGGCCTGGCTGTGGATGAGGACGACGCACGGGCAGACCTTGTCGACGAGTGCCGTGTAGGCGGCGATGACCGCAGCGTCCGTCGACGTCCAGCGCGGCACCACCTGCTTGGTGAAGTTGTCGTACCCCTCCGCCACCGGGAACTGGCTCCCTGGCCTAACGCTCGCCTTGCTCAGGTCCTTGTTGTACGAGCCGGCCCCGGTGCCGATGCGGAAGCGCTCGAACGGATCGTTCTTGGTCAGGAAGACCGGCTCGCTGGGGAAGATGTCCGGATATTGCGCCCAGCCGGACCGGCCGCGCTCGACCGCGTCGGAGTTGTAGACCGCCCAGCCGCGCTTCACGAAATAGTTGAGCCAGCCCTCGCGGCCATCGGGCGTCGTTTCATAGGTGACGCCGGTGAGGCCGCCGCCGTGCCACATCAGCAGCGGCAGATGTCCGCGCTGGTTCTGCGGGATGAAGTACTGAACGTACATCTGTTCGACCTGATAGACGCCGTTCGGATCGACCTTGGCCGGCACGCCACCCGGGGTGTAGACGACCTCCTTGACCGGCCGTCCGGAGAGGACGACCTCGCGGCCGCCGATATGGAAGGAGCCCATGTCGCGCAGCGCGATCGGCGCGTCGCTTTGAGCGCAGGCATTCAAAGCCAGCAGCACGGCCACCGTTTTAACGGCTCGCACCGCCCTTTCGCGACGTGACATGGTTCTCCTCCCGGGCGTTCTTTGGCCATCCGGCGCGGATAATGGCGAAGCTCACCTGAAAGCGCAATCCGCGGCCCTATCCGGCATGTCGGCCCGAGAGGGCAGCTGCTATTCGGCGGCGTTGGTGACGCTGTCGGCCCCCCGGATCACGCGGTTCGCCGGCAAGCGCGCAGTCACCGTGGTGCCCGCTCCCACCTCGCTGTCGATGGTGAGGGTGCCATCGTGGAGCTCGATCAGCGACTTGCTGATCCACAGGCCCAGGCCCGTCCCCTCGAATTTGCGGCTGACCGTCGGATCGGCCTGCTGGAACGGGAGGAAGATGCGCTCCTGGTCGGCGGCGCTGATGCCGATCCCGGTATCGGCGACCGCGATGGCGTACCCGCCACTGGGCTCGACCCGACCCGACACGGTCACGCGGCCGCCCGGCAGATTGAACTTCACGGCGTTGGTGAGCAGGTTGAGCACGATCTGCTTCAGGGCGCGGTGATCGGCGCGCAGGCGCGACACGCCGTCATCGTAGGCGCATATCACCTGGACGTCCTTGTCCCTGGCCCGCACGTCGAGCAGCGTGACGCAGGCATCGATGATCTCGACCGGATCCACGACCTCTTCGTACAGCTCGTAGCGGCCGGCCTCGACCTTCGAGACGTCGAGAATGTCATTGATCAGATCGAGCAGGTGGTGGCCCGAATGATGGATGTTGTTGAGATATTCCTTCTGCTTATCGTTCAATGCGCCATACAGGCACGAGCGCACCAGGTCGGCGAAGCCGATGATGGCGTTCAAGGGCGTGCGCAGCTCGTGGCTCATGCTGGCGAGGAACTCGCTCTTGGCGCGGTTGGCGCTCTCGGCTTCCGACTTGGCGGAGATCAGCTCGCCCTCGCGCTGCTTCAGCGCCGTGATGTCGGTCCGGGTGCTGACGATGCCGCCTTCGCGCGTCCGCTGCTCGCGCAGCCGCACCCAGCGGCCGTTCGCGAGCTTCTGCACGAACGGCTCGCCGGTCGGGTTCTGATGCCGCTCCACGCGCTCGCGGATATAGGCCTCTTCGCGCCCCAGGGCCTGGACGATGCGCCCGAGCTTCACGCGCCGGGCGATGAATTCGGTGAAGGTGACCCCCGGCTCGAGGAACTCGGCCATCTCAGGGTCCATGCGCGTGATCGCCTCGTTGCGCATCACCAGCCGATCGTTGCCGTCCCAAAGGAGCAGGCCATCGGGAATGTTCTCGATCGCGTCGGCCAACCGCGCTTCGGCGCGCTTGCGGTCGTCGATGTCGGTGAGGATACCGGCCATCCGGACCAGCCGGCCGGACCCGTCCGCCACCGCCTGCCCGCGCAGATGGAACCACCGGTATCCGCGGTCGTGGGTCAAGAGGCGGTGCTCGGCGCTGTACGGCGTCGTCGCGTCGCGCAGATGGGCGCGCAAGAGCTCGAGGCAGCGGTCCCAGTCCGCGGGATCGACGATCGACTTGAAGGAGTCCGACGTGAGCGCGTCGAACACCTTTTCCTCGTAGCCGAGGAGCTCGCGGAAACGGGGCGAATAGTACACGCGGTTGGACGACAGGTCCCAGTCCCAGATGCCGGCCTGACGAACCGCGATGTCGTAGCGCTCGTGGCTGATCCGCAGCTCTTCCTGCACGCGATGCCGTTCGGTCACGTCGCTGCCGGTGCCGCGATAGCCGAGAAAGCGGCCCTGCCGGTCATAGAACGGGCGGCCGCTGATGGACAGGTAACGCGTCGCACCGTCCTCGCCCGTCATCCGATAGACGAAATCGCGGAAGGGCGCGTGGCGCTCGAGGGCCAGATGATGCGCCTCCCATTTCTGCGGCTCGGCGGCGGCATCGGTCGCGATCTCGCGTCGCGTCTTGCCGATGTTCGCGTTGGAGCGGCCGATCAATCGGGTCGTGTAGGTCAGCCGATGCGCCGCATCGGTTTCCCAATACCAGTCCGATGCCGTCGATGCGAAGTCGCGAAGCCGCTCGAGATCGAGACGCCGGCGCTCGACCAGCCGCCACAAGGTCAGCGCCAGAGCGGCGATGATGAGGAGAAGCAGCGCGCCGATCAGCAGCGGCACCCACGCGTCGAGGCGCCCGTCAGCGGACAACGCCAGCGCGCGCGCCGGCCCCGGCGCGCAGACAGCGCACGCCGACACGAGGCCACCGAGGACGTTCACCAAGATGCGCACGCGCATCCCCCAACGCTTCGACCACGATAAAATGACCCGCCAACTCAGGTGGAATTAATGCGTATTTTAAATGAGTTGGCGCGAATTCGGGTTCGCCGACCTTAGCAAAATCGCGGCATCGGGTATATGCGAAACCCGGCGGGCGCGCGGCCGCAAGATTACGCGGTTGTGATCCTGCGGCCTGCCCCGAGAAAGCGTTTGTGCGTCGCCCCAAGGCGTTACACGTAGCCGGCGCGATTCAGATTAACGCGCCATTCAACATTCGCCGATAGAGTCGGCGGCACGTATTGGTCCAAACACCGTTCGAGCTACCAGCATGACTGCGTCGACCTCGTGCAAGACACATGACTCCGGTTTGCGGCGTTCTCCCGGCGAGACGCGACCGGAAGACGCCCGCATTCTCTTGATCGACGACCATGCGCTCACCGTGCGCACGGTCAAGGCGCTGCTCGCGAAGGACGGCTATGCCGCGATCCGCGGGACGACCGATCCGGAGGAAGCCGAGCAGTTGTTCGCCGATCTCCAGCCCGACATCGTGATGCTCGACATCAGCATGCCTGGGCTCGACGGATTTGCGGTGCTCGACAGGCTCCAGGCGCGCGCGGCGCAGCGCTTCGCCGCCGTCTTCCTGTCCGGCGCCGAAGGGCGCGAGATCCGCACCGAGGCGTTCCGCCGCGGCGCGGTCGATTTCGTCACCAAGCCGATCGATGAAACGGAGCTGCGGGTCCGGGTGCGCAATCAGGCGCGCATCCTGGCGTTCGAGCGCGCCCTGAAGACCCAAAACGATCTGCTGGCGCAGGAAAATGCCGAACGTTCCGCCAAACTGGAGGAAGCGATCGCCGTCCTGCGCCACGCCGAGACCAAGCTTGCCGAAGACCTGCGGAACGTCGAGGCGAAGACTCAGGAGAAGACGGCATTCTTCGCCTGCGTCAACCACGAGCTGCGCACGCCTCTCAACGCGATCACCGGTTTCGCCGAAGTGCTGAAGGAGCAGGTGTTCGGGCCTCTGGGCGACGCCAAATACGCCGAGTACGCGCGCGACATTCACCAGGCGGCGACCTATCTGCGCCGGCTCATCAACGACGTTCTCGACCTGGCGCGCACCGAATCGGCCGAGTTCCAGCTCGACATCCGTCCGGTCGATCCCGCCGCCGCGGTGCGGTCCAGCCTTGTCATGATCGAGGACCAGGCGCGCCGCGCCAACGTGAAGCTCGTGGTCGACATCGAGCCGGATCTGCCGATCATCCGCACCGACGAGGACCGCCTCAAGCAGATCGTTCTCAACCTGACCACGAACGCGATCAAGTTCACCCCCGCGGGCGGCCAGGTCACGGTGAAGGTGAAAAAAGACGGCGCCAAGGGCATCCTCATCCTGGCGGTGTCCGATACAGGCATCGGCATCGCGCAGGAGGACATGGTCACGATCATGAAGCCGTTCGGCCAGGTCCGGCGGCTCCGCTCGGTCTCCCCCGTCAACGCCAGCGGCGACGCCGGCGCCGGCCTCGGCCTGCCGATCACCAAGCGCCTGGCCGAGCTGATGGGCGGCACGTTTGAGATTCAGAGCCAGCCGGGAGCCGGCACCGTGGTGACGATCCGCCTGCCGCTACACGCGGCCTAGAGGGGATCCCGATTAAGCGGGATATAAGCCAATCGCCCGAGTCACCTGTCCCGTGGGGAGTGGCTAATTATTATATGCATATGATTTTATTAGGATAATCTAAGAACAATTGGTCTGTGTGGCCGCTGTGCGGGAGTTTTTGGGCGAATCAAAAAACTCCACAGGCAATTCGAGCACTTTTTGCCGTCTCCAACGATCCACATTTCAAATTGCCCTGCGCGCCTATCCCAAATACTCGTATCTCAGTCGCGGCTCTTGGGCACACCCCGCAGCATCTTTTCAATCTCCTCCGGGGTGAGCTTTTGCTCGTGCGGCATATTCAACATCAACCGGGCTGCCCTGTCGCTGATCTCCCCGACGACCTGCTGAAACATTTCTTCGTTGCTCCTCGGAAAGCCCTCGGGCGCTCCGACTCTATTGAAAACACCGTCGACGATTCTTCCGGTTTCGCTTTCCATTCCCCGGCGCAGGTAAAGCTGCATCATCGCGGCTACGCGGGCCTGGGCGCGTTTGAACTCGTCGGTATAGTCAGGGGTATTCAACCAGGAGAATTCGATATCGAAGTCGTCGGCAACCATGTCCGACCAGCAAACCGGATCGAGCGGATTTGAGGCCAGCGCGATTTTCGTGTTGGGACGCCCGCCCTTTTCAGCCAGCACGACTTGCCAGCTGATGATGTTGTAGAGCGTAAAATGCCCGATGACGCGGCCGGTATCGTCGCTTCTGACATAGATCAGATTGAACAGCTCCCCGAATTTTTTCTTCAGAGTGTCGCTGTGTGGCAGATAGCGGGAGTCTAAGTGGCTTCGCGTCCTGTTGAACTGATCGTCGCCATTCACGACAAAGTTGCGCGCTGCGTCATAGGGGCCCGATTTGACTTCTTCATTGCTGGTGGCAAGAGCCCATAGTTCAAGGCAAGATTTGGTTATTGAGCGGATCGCCTCCGGGCCACCGAATGAAAGCTTGAGGTGAACAGGGGCCGGCCGCTTGGAGATGATGGAGCCGGTGCTTGATTTGATCAGATTGATGACCCGTTCCTCGGTCCAGCCGAGCTTGGCGGCGATATGCGGGACGATCTGGGCAAGCTGCTCTGGCGATCGTGCCATGATTTTGAGGTCATAGTTTCCATCGGGGCGTTTCGTTATCTCAAACGGTTTGGCGACAATCTCCGGCGTGCCGTCTCCTCTGATATTGATCGTGTCGCTGCCGGATTTCAGGTTTCTCAGCATCGGCGGCGCATTGCCGGTGCCAGAATCGAGCTGCAACAGGTTCCTGGTATGCTCGACCTGTTTTGCGAACGCCTTGTCGATCGTCCCTCCGAAATCGCCGTTATGCTTGGAACAGATGACGCCGCGCGTCGTCTTTCGGCCTCCGAGCGCATTCGACAGAATGTGCTCCGGCTTCGTATCTTCGGTTAGTTCTGTGTCGCAAAAGATACAAACGGGCATGTTGTTCTTCCTCTGTGGAGCGAACCTTTAGAGGTCAGTCAGTGCCTTGGCTTTCGGGGTTCACCTTCGGCCCCTCCGGCGAAGACGGCGCAAGGCCCAGTTCGCGAACACTGTCATCGTCAATGATGATGGAGAAATGAGCGATGTCGCCGTGATCGCAGACAGTGAAGCCGCCATTCGGAGGGATCGTTCCCTCGACATACGTGCCTTTCATGAATGTTATCCGAAATTTGACGGGCCGGTTGATGTCGATGACGGTCGGCCTCCCTTTCTCCGGTTGAAAGGAACTGACGCGCGGCTGTTCCGTCATGTTCATATCCCGTATATCGGTGTCGTTGGCGGAGCGGTTAGAAGGGGATGCTCCCATCCGCCGATATCATCCATCCAGCGCTTTTTGAAGCTGAGACACGAGACGCGCACGCGCCTGGTCATCCAATTTGTCCAGATTTTGCCGCCGCCACTGAACCGCCGGCAAGCTCGCCGCGTGTGCGATGCCGAGGAGCGGCCAATCCGGTTGCCCGCGTTCAAAGGAGACAAGGAAGCGCTTATGCGGTTCGGGCATGCCACCGACGATCGTTTTAATCAATGTCGCGCGTGCCGCAAGAAGCTCTTCAAGCGGCACAGGGCTTTCGGTCATACCCTGAAAGCCTCGCTCGAATTCCTGCGAAATATCTTTCTGTGGCGATCCCAAGACCTCGCCCATCGGGCGGTCGTGGCTCAACAGATAGACGATAAAGCCCTGCCGCAGGGCGTCATCGATGCCCTCAGCTGCAAGAAGATCGCGGACATCAAACAGGTCGCGCGGATGCTGGCGGTCAAGCGCCGCGACGATCTTGCCGCCATACAGATCAGGAAACGACACGACGAGGGATTCGACGAAACCGAAAGCCCCCTCCACGGCTCGCGAAACGGTCCGCAATTGGGGGGCGCCGACGCAGCCACGCAGAACAGGCGTCACTTCGATTTTAATCTGTACGCCGTCTGCCCGGACGAAAAGCTTGGTGACAATTTTTTCCGGCTGAAGAACGCTTTGCGTGACCTGAGCGCCCCGGATGGTTTTTTGTATCTGTTCGGCAATCCGTTTCATTGCAGCGTCGATGTCGGCCAGTGAATCGGCACGCGGCCGGATCGGCAGGTAAGTCAGGTCGATATCGACGGAGAGGCGCGGCATATCGCGCACAAAAAGGTTGATGGCGGTTCCGCCCTTCAGCGCGAAGCATGTCTCCCGCGTGATAATAGGCAGCGTCCGGATAAGAAGCGCCACCTGCCGGCGGTAGATGTCATTGAACGCCATCCAAATCCTCCGGAACGGTGATTTGGTAAGTGCGGTCGAATTTCCCGCCTTTCACCAGCATGCGCTTGCCCTTGCCCAAATCGAAAGCCGCCTTGTCGAGCTCCTTGAGCCAGGCGTGCTTGTGACGATCAGCGAAGAAGAAAAAGAGCCGCTTCACCTTCACGTTTCGGCAATCGGTAAGCAGTTTCTTCAAGCGCCGAGGACTTAGACTCGACAAGCCTTCGATTAATTTATCGACCTGATGGAAACTCTCGCGCGACGGCAGTTCGTCGAGAAGCTCCAGAACAGCGCGCTCCGGTGTCGAGAGAGTCAGAGGCCAATCCCATTGACCCCAGGGCTGGACGGTAAAGCCGGCATGAAGCGGATCGTTGCTGACGCCCTGGCTCGTCTTCAGATTCCAGGCAAGGCTTGTAAGGCCGCGCGTGATCGGCTCGCTGCGGAAGAGCTTCCGGTCATTGTGAAAGACGAATTGCGCATCAAGCGACAGCTTGTAGAGCCAGCTTGGGGGCGCTTGCCGGCCGTAGAGATGCACGGTTGTCGTTCGGTGCGAGAGGTAATGGGCATAGCCTTGCAGTTCGAGCGCCGTTCGGCCGCCCACGATGATTGGATATTCGAGCAGGGTCTGAAGAGAGATCACAACCTGCTGCCAGCTTAGAGAGCCGCGCGGACGGCGATAGACGCGGCGTACAGGTTGTTCAAGCCAGCCGGCAGTGACGTACTGGCTGCTCAGGGAAGTCGAATAGCCATGCTTCCGGAGCCAGGATGCATCGACCAGAAGGCCCTCAGGCAAGCTCTGTTCAAGCTGGTTTAATTTCCGTTCAGTTTGCTCAGTCATACTTAGCAAAGTATCATTTTTATAAACCATTGGCAAGTTTGGAGATACGCTGTTTTGCTAAGCTGGGCTTAGTAAAATACAATAGTTTTAAACCTCCTATTTAAGTACCATTCGTATCAACGGCTTATAATATGCTGACTCAAATGAAAAGCTGTATTGTTATACAGACGATTTTAGTTTATACTATAAAGATGGTTATACGCTAAAGGCAATGAAGCCCATGGAAAAACAACCTCCCCTTACCCCCTCGCAAATCCGCGCAGGTCGCGCGCTGCTGGATTGGTCTCAGGATCAACTCGCCGAAGCGGCGGGCACCAGCCTCAGCACCGTCCGCGACTACGAGAAAGAGCGGCGCGGCGATATCGAGACCGTTGGAACGCTCAGCATGATCCGGCTCGCGCTCGAAAATAATGGCGTGATCTTTTTACGAAGTGAGGGGGACCTCGGCCCCGGCGTGCGTCTTGTCGCGAAGGTCCCGAATGTCCTGCGGTGGCCGACGAAACTGGGCCGGTTTGATTCTTTGTTCATACCGGTCGAATGGCGCGGACAGGAAGTGGAAGTTTTCGTGCCGCAGGAAATACTCGACGATCTCGGCCGCTTTCGCGAAACCCGTCCTGACGGTGAATATGTCCGTCTGTTTGAACAACACCGCGCCTCTATCCTCACGGCGGCAGCAAAAGCGATCGACGCGGGACGTGTCGGCAAGGATCGGCGCGTGCATCTCACGCATCAGGATTTCCCGGAATTTGCATGATGAGAAAGGCTCTCTGAGCCTCGAAGAAAATGAGTAAGAAATTTCGCGACATGACCTGCATCTATTGCCTGATCAGACCATCGATCAGACAGGGCGATCATTTATTTGCGCGCGGGTTCTTCCCGGAAAACAAGCGGAATAACTTGCCCAAGATTCCTGGTTGCGACCAATGCAACAATGCCAAGTCCCGGCTGGAGCACTATCTCGCCTCGATTCTCCCGTTTGGCGCACGCCATGCAGATGCCCTGACGAACCTGGAAACGATGGTCCCCTCCCGCCTTGCGAAGAATCAGAAACTTCACCGGGAGCTGAATGCCGGACGAGAAACGGTCCTCAGCGAAGAGGGCCCGGGATTATTTGTCGAGACCTCGGCGCTCCCGTTTGATGGCAATTCTTTGCATTTGCTGATGGCCTACGTCGTCAAAGGTCTCCTGTGGCATCACTGGAAGGTCGTTCTTACCCCGGAGTTTGATGTTCGCATCGTATCCATCACAAAACCTTTTGAGCCGTTTTTTGCCGAGATTCTTGGTCAACAAGCGGCACAGCGAACTCGCGAAAATCTTGGTGATGGTGCCTTTATGTACGAAGGCGCTCAAGGCAAAGATTATCCTGAACTGAGTGTCTGGGCCTTCTCGCTGTTTGGCGGTCTAAAAGTCGCAGGTGATGCCGACGCGCCTCACGAAGGAAGTTCGCGCATCATTGCCATCACCGCGCGAAAGGATTTTTTGGCGCGGCTTGATGCCCTGCTAGGCGATCAGGGCCAGAGCCGCTTCCTCGGCCAGCCTCAATGAAAATCGACGCGCTCATAGCCGCGCTCAAAGACGGGCGGCTGGATATCGAGTGCGCCGAGATGTCACTCCGTCAGCGGACAGGGACAAATCCAATCTCCTTCAGAGGAACCGGCCGCATCCGTCAGTCAAGCGAAGGCGTTCTCGAATTCGAGCTCAGGGCGAATGAGTACAAAAACACCGATATGGTTTCCTATTTTAATGAGTTCATGTCGGTAAAGCCGGGAACGCTAATTGACGAGAAAAGATATTACGACCTCCACGTGAGGGGCGCTGACGGGCTCGGCTGGGTGGCGGAACGAATTCGGATAAATCCGAATTGGCCCGGTAGCGACGGAAGCCCGACGATCACCGGGCAATTATCGGTCCTGACCACATCTCAAGCGGGAACCGGCCCCGGCCATTGGCTGCAGATTCATTTTTTTGAAGATGTCGAAGTTCCGACGATCATGGGAAGCTATAAGTTTTCTGCCATCGATAGCGATTTCACAGTGCAGAAGCATGACCATGAATTTGTTGTCGAAGTTCATTCACCGACCCCCCTCGGTGAAAATCTCTACCTCCGCATTCAAGAAGCCCTGATGTTTCTGCTGGCGCAGTCCGTCAAATGGCGGGCGATTGTCACGCATGACGGGTCCCGGCAAAGGCTGGAACTGGGCTCGGCCGTTCCCCGATCGCTGCACACGCGGATCGATCCGCCGATTGCTCGCCCACATCACGCCCATCTGCTCGATTTGTGGAACATGTTTTCTCGTTATCTGGAATACGTCGTCAAAACGACACCTCATCCCCATTGGAGCCGATGCAGTTACGACCTTCTGAACGCTCGCGAGGCCAGCACAAATTCCATTGACGCATGGTCGATCGGACTCGGCGTGGCGGTCGAAGGCATCGCCAGCAACATCAGGGTGGAAAAGACGAGGGCAGAGAAGAAGCTTTTGGCAAACCTTCAGAAGAGCATCCTTAAACACGTTGCATCCGAGCCTCGCTTTGCGCCTTTCACAAAGCGCCTAACGGGTTTGCTCGGCATGATGTCGCAAGATCGGCTTCATGACAGATTGCGTCCGCTGATTGACAGCGGCCATGTTGACCCCGCGCACCTGAAGGCGTGGGGAGACTTACGACATAAACATGTTCATCCGAACGTTTCGGATTTAAGGGACGTGGCTTCCGCCGACTATCAGGCGCTTTTTGACCTGATGAGCAAGACGACGGTCCTTATGTACCACGTCGTTTTCTACCTGATCGGATATCAGGGGAAATATACCGACTATGGAACCTACGGGTATCCATTGAGGGACTATCCACTCGCGCCGCCGAAAATAAGTGTGGCGCCCAAAGTCAGTGGCTTTCGTCGGGCTCTGAGGAAAGCCATCGCCTTTCTTCTACGGATGATTGGGCGTCTCGGGCCTATAAAAAGCGACGGTATCCCCGGCGATGCATCATCGCAAGCCGGAGTGACTAGCCTATCGTGGCGGCTTGAACCCGCCGGGGAAGCGGCGACGCCTCTCAGTGATGACGACCCAGCGCGGCGCTGATGCGGTGCCCCTCACCCGCTCACTGCCGCTCGCGACCTCGCCCGGCGGGAGAGGTGAATAGCGAAGCTGCGAAGTTGGCTTGAACGCACCTAAACGGAACGTGCTCTAGAGTTGGATCCGGTCAGACGGAATCCAGTCATTGAAGCGCGCACTCTAAGTTTACCGCAGAGTCAGAGAAGCCCTGAGCCCGCAGAGTTCTTTCTTAGTCATTGCGAGCGAAGCGAAGCAATCCAGGACGCCCGCTCCTTGCTGGATTGCTTCGTCGCTGCGCTCCTCGCAATGACGGATCCACCTCCGCGCTTCTCTGCGAACTCCGCGGTGATTCGACCCCGGAGGCTCTCGCCGATCACACCTTGAATTTCGGATCGAGCCAATCGCGCACCGCGTCGCCGAACAGATTGAAGGCGAACACGGCGAGGCTGATGGCGAGGCCGGGGAACAGGATCATCCACGGCGCCTCGCGGAAGAAATCCGAGGCGTTGCCCGACAGCATCAAGCCCCAGGCGGGGGTCGGCTCGGTGACACCCAGCCCCAGAAACGACAGCGACGCCTCCAGCAGGATCGCCTGCGCGATATAGGCCGTGACCATGATCAGGTAGGGCGCGGTCAGGTTCGGCGCCATGTGCCGGCAGATGATGCGCAGATGCGAATATCCCGCGGCCCGCGCCGCGTCGATGTAGGGCATCGCCCGGACCGACAGCGCCGCCGCCCGGACCACGCGCGCGACATTGGGCACGATCGGCACCGCGATCGCGCAGATCAGGTTGATGTCGACCCCGAACACCGGCGCCTTGCCGAGCACCGCGACGACGACGAGCGCCAGCACGATGATCGGGAAGGACAGCAGGATGTCGACCACCCGCTGGATGGTCGCATCGATTTTGCCGCCAAAATAGGCCGACGTGGCGCCCAGCACGGCGCCGAGCGTCGAGCCGACGGCCGACGAGGTGAAGCCGATCACCAGAGCGGTCCGGGAGCCGTAAATGATGCGGGAGAAGATGTCGCGGCCGAACGAATCCGTACCCGCCCAATGCTCCCAGCTGGGGGCCGACAGCATGGCGGCGAAGTCGATCGTCAGCGGGTCGTAGGGTGCGACGAGCTCGGCAAAGATCCCGGCAAACATCATCGCCACGATCGCGACGAGGCTGACCGCGCCAAGCGGCTGCTGGCGGCAGAACTCCAGCACGGCGCGGCGCCGGCGGTGGGCCGGGGGTGCAGTGGAGGCCGCCGTGGCCGTGGCAGACATCGGCGCGCTCACCGGTAGCGGATCCGCGGATCGAAGGCCGCGTAGAGCAGATCGACCCCCAGATTCACCAGCATGTAGAACAGGGCGATCATCATCACCATGCCCTGGATCAGCGTGAAGTCGTTGCGCGACACGCTTTGCACGAACAGCTGGCCGATGCCGTTGAGGTTGAACACCTGCTCGGTGACAACGAGGCCGCCGATCAGGAACGCGAACTCGAGGCCGATCACCGTGATCGCCGGCAGGAGTGCGTTGCGCAGCGCGTGGCGCGAGAGCACCAGCGTCTCATACACGCCCTTGGCCCGCGCGGTGCGGATGTAGTCCTCGTTCAGCACCTCGAGCAGCGAGGACCGCACCATGCGCGCGACCACCGCCGAATAACGATAGCCGACCGCCATGGCCGGCCAGATGAGCTGCGTCAGGTTCGCGACCGGGTCCCGGTAGATCGGCGTGAACGTGATCGGCGGCAGCCAATTGAAGAGCGACAGCAGGGTCAGCATGATCAGCATGCCGAGCCAGAACGACGGCGTGGCCAGCCCGGCAATGGTGATGATCCGCACCACGTAGTCGATCCAGGTGCCGCGCATGAGGGCCGACAGCGTGCCGAGCGGCACGGCGATGAGCACGGCGATGATGGTCGACATGATCGCCACCTCGATCGACAGCTCGAGGCGAACCCCGATCTCTTCCACCACCGGCCGGTCCGTCCACATCGACTTGCCGAGGTCGAGCGTCGCGAGACCGACCATCCAATCCCTGAACTGCGCCAGGAGCGGCTTGTCGAGGCCGAGCCGGCGGCGCTCCATCTCAATCGTCTCCTGCGACACGTTGCCGCCGTCGGCGCGCAGCTTGACCTCGACGACGTCGCCGGGAATGACGCGCAGCATGAAAAAGACGAGCACCGCGACGCCGAGCAGGGTCGGGATCATGAGCAGCACGCGGTTGGCGACGTAGCGGAGCATGGGACGGTCAGACCTTGATGCAGGCGGCCCAGTGCCCGGGCTTGATCTCGCGCAGTGCCGGCACGGCGGCGCGGCACTCGGTACTCGCCAGCGGACAGCGGGTGTTGAACACGCAGCCCGGCGGCGGCGCCAGCGGGCTCGGCAGCTCGCCCTGGATCAGGCGCGGGGCCCGCGCCTTTTCGACCGTCGGGTCCGGGACCGGCGCTGCGTCGAGCAGCAGCTTGGTGTAGGGATGCAGCGGCTCGCGGTACAGCGCATCGCGGTCGGCGATCTCCATCACCCGGCCGAGATACATCACCACGACGCGCGTGGCGATGTGACGCACCACCGCGAGATCATGGGCAATGAACAGGTAGGCGAGCCCGTATTCGCGCTGCAGCTGCTCGAGCAGATTGATGATCTGGCCTTGGATCGACACGTCGAGCGCCGACACCGCTTCGTCGCAGACGATGAACGACGGCTCCATCGCCAGCGCCCGCGCGATGCCCACCCGCTGGCGCTGACCGCCGGAGAGCTGATGCGGGTAGCGATCCGCCATTTCCGGGCGCAAGCCGACATCGGAGAGAAGCTTGGCGACGCGCTCCTTCTCCGCCGCGGCACCGGAGACGACGCGATAGACGCCGAGCGGCTCGCTGACGATCTGGCCGACGGTCATGCGTGGATTGAGCGAGCTGTACGGATCCTGGAAGATCACCTGCACCTTGCGGCGCATCGCCTTGAGCTCGGCGGGCGGTGCGGCAACCAGGTCTTTTCCCTCGAACAGGATCTGCCCCGATGTCGGCTCCTCGAGCCGCAGGATCAGGCGGCCGATCGTCGTCTTGCCGCAGCCGGATTCGCCGACGAGCCCCAGCGTCTCGCCCGGGTAGATGTCGAAGCTCACGTCCTCGGCCGCGCGCACGACGGCCTTGAGGCCGCGCAAGCCCCCGCGCACCGGGAAATGCTTGGTCAGGTTGCGAACCGACAACAGCGGCGCCGGCGCCGCCCCGGCGGCACCCGCGTCGGGCGATCCCGCGGCAGCCGCCCAAGCGATCTTGCCGGCCGCGATCTCCGGCACGCGAAAACAGGCGGAGACGCCGCCGGTGTCGGTCGGGATCAGCGGCGGGTCGTTCTCGCATGCCGCGATCTTGTATGGGCAGCGCGGCGCGAAGCGGCAGCCCGGCGGTGCCGCGGCGAGGTTCGGCGGCAGACCTTCGATGGTCTCGAGCCTGGCGCCGCGCGGGCGGTCGAGCCGTGGCACCGAGCGCAGCAAGCCCATCGTGTAGGGGTGACGCGGCCGATGGAAGATGGCGTCCGCCACCCCCTGCTCGACCAGCCGTCCCGCGTACATGACGATGACGCGGTCGGCATAGCGCGCGACGATGCCGAGGTTATGCGTGATGATGATCAGCGCGATGTTGAGCTTGCGGGCGAGATCCTTCATCAGCTCGAGGATCTGCGCCTGGATCGTCACATCGAGCGCGGTCGTCGGCTCGTCGGCAATGACGAGCTTCGGATTGCAGGCGAGGCCGATCGCGATCATCACCCGCTGCCGCATGCCGCCGGAGAACTGATGCGGATATTGGCCGAGCCGCCGCTCGGCATCGGAAATGCCGACCATCTTCATCAGCTCGACCGCGCGCGCCTCTGCCTGTTCGTCGGTCATGCCGAGATGGATCTGCAAGGGCTCGGTGATCTGCAGCCCGATCGTCAGGATCGGATTGAGCGAGGTCATCGGCTCCTGGAAGATCATCGAGATCTCGCGGCCGCGGATCTTGCGCATCGCCTCGTCGTCGAGCGTGAGCAGGTCGCGGCCATCGAACCGGATGCGGCCCTCGATACGCGCCGTGCGCCGCGGCAAGAGCCGCATGGTCGCCAGCGCCGACACCGATTTTCCCGAGCCGGATTCGCCGACCACGGCGACGATCTCGCCCGGATTGACGCCGCAGCTCAGCCCTTCGACGGCGCGCACCACGCCGGCCGAGGTGTGAAACTGCACGCGCAGGTTCTCGATGGACAGCAACGGCGTCGTGGCGGCGCGGGCATCGCTTCCGCGCGAAGCGGGATTCGTCAGGACGTCGGACAAGGCAAACTAAGCGGATCGCTCGGTTCCAGCTTCGACCCGGGTTAAGCTCCCGGTGCCGGCAGATCCGGCGATCCTCCCTTTTGTGGCGCCGGACCCTATCATGACGCTTTTGCGCGCCGAAAGAGCAAAGAAAGTCGGCTAGAACTGCGCCATGAAGCCGGTCGATCTTCTCCTCGGCGTCACCGTGATGCTGGTCTGGGGCGCCAATTTCATCGCCGCCAAGCTCGGCGTCGGGCAGCTCCCGCCGATCCTTCTGATGTCGATCCGGTTCGCCGCCGTGGCGGCGCTGCTGCTGCCGTTCGCACGCCTGCCGCGCGGACGCCTCTGGCGCATCGCGGCCCTGTCGGTGACGCTCGGCTGCATCCACTTCGCCTGCATGTTCACCGGGCTTCGCGACCTCGACGCCGGCACGGCGGCGATCCTCACCCAGACCCAGGTCCCGTTCGCCGCGGCCCTGGCCGCGATCGTCTATCGCGAGCGCCTGGGGTGGATGCGGGCGCTCGGCATGGCGGTCGCCTTCGCCGGCGTGGCGCTGATGGTCGGCGAGCCGCGCCTGACGACCAATCTTCGGCCGGTGGGCCTGGTGTTGTTCGCGTCGTTCCTGTGGGCCGCCTCCAATATCCAGATCAAGCTGCTGGGGCCGATCAACGGCACCTCACTCAATGCCTACCTGGCCCTGTTCGCGGCGCCGCAGCTCCTGATCGCCTCGTTCGTCCTGGAATCGCATCAGGGAACAGCCCTCGCCACCGCCGATTGGTCGCGCGTGATCTTCTCGGTCCTCTACATGGCGGTTCTGACGCAGATCGTGTCGTACCTGATGTGGTATCGTCTGCTCAGGCGCTATCCCGTGAACGAAGTCATGCCGCTCACACTCCTCGTCCCGGTTTTCGGTGTGCTGTCCGGGGTGATCTTCCTGGACGAGACCCTCGGCTGGCGCGCCGTCCTCGGCGGCGTCGCAACCTTGGCCGGGGTCGCCATCATCGTCCTGCGCCCCCCGGCGCCGCAGAAAGCCTGATGCCCGCCCCGGTCACCCTCTCCTGCCCTAATCACGACGCGCGGCCCGCCGGCATGCCGATCGACACGCTGGTGCTGCATTACACGGGCATGCCGACCGGGACGGCGGCGATCAGCCGGCTGCGCGACGCCAGCGCCAAGGTCAGCGCGCATTACGTGATCGAGGAAGACGGCCGCGTGTTCCAGCTGGTGCCAGAGGAGCGGCGCGCCTGGCACGCCGGGATCGCCTACTGGCGCGGTCATCGCGACATCAACGGCCGCTCGATCGGCATCGAGCTGGTCAATCCCGGCCACGAGTTCGGCTATCGCGCGTTTCCGAAGGCGCAGATGACAGCGCTCGAAGCGCTCGCCCGTGCCATCGTGAAGCGGCGGCAGATTCCGGCGCGCAACGTGGTCGGCCACGCCGACGTGGCACCCGAGCGCAAGGAGGATCCGGGCGAGCTGTTCGACTGGGAGCGTCTCGCCGCTTCAGGCATCGGGCTGTGGCCGAAACTCCGCCGGCGCTGGTTCGGGCGCAACTTCGACAGCTTTGATTTCGGGCCCGGCGACCGCAACAAGACGATTGCCGAGACCCAACGGCGGCTCGTCACCTGGGGTTACGAGGTCTCGACCGGCGGCGAGCTCGACGCGCGCACGACGCGCGTGCTCGTCGCCTTCCAGCGCCATTTCCGGCCGTCGCGGATCGACGGCAGGCTGGACGGCGAGACCGCGTCGCGGCTGGCCGCGCTGATCGAGCAGATCGATTGACGCGGCACCCGCGCCCGCTTACCTAAAGCTTGCCAGACGGCTGGATGGCCGCGGCCCCGTAAGGGGTCGAGGAAAGTCCGGGCTCCACGGAAGCAAGGGTGCCGGGTAACGCCCGGCGGGGGTAACCCCAGGGAAAGTGCAACAGAGAACAGACCGCCGGCCGGCTTCGGCCTGCCGGCAAGGGTGAAACGGTGCGGTAAGAGCGCACCGCGCCCCCGGTAACGGGGGCGGCATGGCAAACCCCACCCGGAGCAAGACCAAATAGGGGCGGCACGCCGGCCGCAAGGCCGGCAGGCGGTTTCCGGGCCGCCGCCCGGGTCGGTCGCGCGAGGCGCCTGGCAACAGGCGTCCCAGAGGAATGGTCATCACCGCCTATCCAGGCGGGACAGAACCCGGCTTACAGGCCGTCTGGCGTTTTAACGAGATAGAGGGGGACATGCGCGACAGCGGCGAGACGATTATCGGCACTTGGCGTCTGGTCATGACGCGCGCGCGCAACGCCGCCGGCGAGCAGATGCACGCACCCTACGGTCCGAACCCGATGGGCGTCGTCATGTTCTCCGCCGACCGGCGGATGATGGCGGTGCTGTGCGACGGGCGCGCTGTCTTGCCGGAGGGTGAGCCCCAGCGGGAGTACATGTCGTATTGCGGCAACTACACGTTCGACGGCACCACGCTGGTGACGCGCGTCGATGCGTCCTCCGATCCCAGCCGCGTCGGCGGCGATCAGGTCCGCCAAGTCCGCTTCGACGGCGACCGCCTCGTGCTGATGCCGCCGCCGCGCCCGTGGCGCGGCCAGATGCAGCACCGCGAGCTGTTTTGGGAACGGGTCGGCTGAACTCCGCGGGGGCGGCTACTCGGCCCGCAAGCCCAGCTTCTTGATCAAGGCGCTCCACTTCGCCTGTTCGCGCGCGATGTCGGCGGCGTACTCCTCGGGCGTACTGGCGAGCGGATCGCTGCCCTGGGCGACGATGCTTTTGCGCATCTCCTCGGCGGTCGACATCAGACGCAGCTCTTTGTTGATGCGGTCGACGATCGGGCGCGGCGTCCCCGCGGGCGCCATTAGTCCGTAGCGCACCGCCGCCTCGAACCCCGGCAGCCCTGATTCGATTCCGGTCGGCACGTCAGGCAGCAGGCTCGAGCGCGTCGCCCCCGCCACCGCGATCGCGCGCAGCGATCCGGCCTGGATGTTGCCGAGCGCCGGCGGCAACGTGTTGAACCCGAGAGGGATGTGGCCGCCGAGCAGATCGTTGGTGAGCGGCCCAGTCCCCTTGTAGCTCACGATCGTCATGTCGACGCCGGTCATCGCCTTGAACAACTCGGCCGCCATATAGTTTTCGGTGCCTGGCGGCGGCGTTCCCGCCGCCAGGCCGCCCTTCTTCGCGAGCGCGATCACGTCCGCGATCGACGTCCCCGGGAACGACGGATGGGCCATCAACACGATCGGCGTCGAGGCGACGAGACCGATCGGCACGAAATCCTTGAGCGGGTCATAGCCCGGATCGGCGTAGAGCGTGGGGTTGATCGACGTCGTGCCGCTGGTGCTCATCAAGAGCGTGTAGCCGTTGGGTGCGGCGTGAACCGCGACACGGGTGCCGATCACGCCGGCCGCTCCACCCTTGTTGTCGACGATCACCTGCTGGCCGAGGGCCTGGGTGAGCCGGTTGGCGACCAGCCGCCCCATGGCATCGACGCCGCCGCCGGCGGGAAACGGCACGATGAGCGTGATCAGACGCGTCGGATACTCTTGCGCGGCCGCGATCCCAGCGGCGCCGACCGCGATCAGCAGGACGAGGAGCGCTGTCCATTTTTTGCGCATGGCTGACCTCGTTTGGTTTGAGGCGTTATCGGCGCCGGCCAAGCGGCTCCCAGTCTAGGTTGAAATGCCGTCGTCCGGAAGCCGCCCACCCGGAAACGAGGGCCAGGCTTTACTTGCCGGCCTTCCGGACAGATCTGTAAGGAATATCAGTGCTTGTCTGGGGGGCCGGAAGGAAAAGCTCGCCTCCGCCAGATAAGAACATAAAAAGAACAAATCTTCGCCTGAATTGACGGAGAAATTGCTGCCGAGGTGTTGTGGCAGCAGCCGAAGAACGTTGCGTAATCCCGTTCCAAATCAGCCATTTATTAGCGTTAACTATTGACGCCCATTACTTCCCATGATATCCCATCATGTCCCACGTGCTGGCTCGTACGGCCGCGTGCCCCTCGAGGGACCTTGGGGAAATGAATTCTCCAGGCAAACCAGAAACTTAGAGCCCACAGCGAGACGCGGCCGGCGGGACGGACATGAAGGCGTTCACCGGCAATTTCACCTTCAAGGTGGACAGAAAGGGGCGGATCTCCGTCCCGGCCGAGTATCGCGCCATCCTGTCGGCGCAAGCCAACGGCCAGGACGCCGGTATCCTGGCGTTTCCGTGGTTCGACTACCCGGCCATCCGCGGCTGCGGCCTTGAGCTCATGGAGCGGATCGCCGCCAACCGCAGCCCCACGGCGGTGTTCGAGAACGCGCCTATCGATAGCGCGCTGATCTCGGCCGCCGACATGGTGCAGATGCCCTTCGACGGCGAAGGCCGGGTCGTGCTGCCGCGCGAGCTGGCCGAGCACGCCGGCATCGGCGACAGCGCCACCTTCGTCGGCCAGGTGAATTTCTTCGAGATCTGGAATCCGGCCTCGTTCAAGGCCCATCAGGCGGCCCGGCGCGCCCTGCGCGCGCCGGCCGGAGGCGGCTGAGCGATGTCCCCGGCGGCCGATCCCCCCAGGGCCGATCCCGCAATCGCCGCGCCGGCACCGCATGTGCCGGTTCTCCTCGACGACGTGCTGCGCGTGCTGCAGCCGCGCACCGGCGCGCTTTACGTCGACGGGACGTTTGGCGCCGGCGGTTACAGCAAGGCGATCCTCGCCGCCGCCGATTGCCGGGTCTACGCGGTCGATCGCGACCCGGCGGCGATCGCGCGCGGCCGCGACCTGGCGCAGCGTTATCCCGGCCGACTGGAACTCCTCGAGGGCCGTTTCGGCGACTTGGCACGGCTCCTCACCGCGCGCGGCGTCGCCGTCGTGCACGGCATCGTCTTCGACCTGGGCACCTCCTCCCCCCAGCTGGACGAGCCCGCGCGCGGATTTTCTTTCCGGGCCGACGGGCCTCTCGACATGCGCATGAGCGCGGCCGGCGCCAGCGCCGCCGATCTCGTCAACAGCCTGCCGGAAGCCGAGCTCGCCGACATCATCTGGCGCTACGGCGAGGAGCGGCAGGCGCGGCGCATCGCCCGCGCCATCGCGCGCGCCCGCGAAGCGGCGCCGATCGCGCGCACGTTGCAGCTTGCCGCGATCGTGCGGCAGGTCGTGCGCCGCTCGCCCGACGGCATCGATCCGGCGACCCGGACCTTCCAGGCGCTGCGCATCCAGGTGAACGACGAGATCGAAGAGATCCGGCGCGGTCTCGCCGCCGCCGAGCGGCTGCTGGCACCCGGCGGGTGGCTCGCCGTCGTGTCGTTCCATTCACTCGAAGACCGCGAGGCGAAGACGTTCCTCCGCGCGCGCAGCGGCGCGTCGGATCGCGGGTCGCGGCATCGCCCCGACAAGGCCGGCGGCCGCGCGCCGACCTTCCGCCTGGCCTCGCGCCGGGCGATCCGGCCTGGCGAGGCCGAACTGCGCGCCAATCCGCGCGCCCGCTCGGCACGGCTGCGCGCCGCCCAGCGCACCGAAGCGCCGGCGTGGCCGCTCGATGCGACCGGGGGGTCGGCATGATCCGCCCCGCCACTGCCTTCTGGATCGCTCTCGCCGGCTGCGTCGGCTTCGGACTCTATCACCTGAAGCACGAGGTGCAGGCGCTCGAGGACAACCTGTTCCGCGTCAACCGCACCATCCTCGCCGAGCAGGAGGCGATCCACGTCCTGCACGCGGAGTGGAGCTACATGAATCAGCCGGGGCGCCTGCAGGCCCTGGCCTCGCGCCATCTTGATCTCCAACCGACGAAGCCCAGCCAGCTCGGCACCCTGGCGGGCCTGCCGCGCCTGCCGGGCGCCGCCACGTCGCCGACCGCGACGGCACCAGCCGTTCCGACGGCCGCCGCATCGCTGGCGGGCCTCACGTCGCTGGCCGCCGTATCGCAAGCCCCCATGTCGCAAGCCGGGGGGCCGCAGCTGCCGGCCCGCGTCGTCGACGCAGACCACCCACTACCGCCGGGACTGAACTGATGGCGACCCGCCTCTCCGACGTGCTTCGCAGTTTGCCGGCTCGGCTTCGCCTCGAAGGCACGGCGAAGCAGTCGATCGAGATCGCGCGGCACCGGCTCGTGGTCGGCGGCATGCTGTTCGCGGTCGGGTTCGCGGTGGTGGCACTTCGCCTGGTCGACGTCACCATGTTGAAGGAAGGCCACGAGCCGCGGATTGCGGCGGCGCGGCGCATCCCGCAGATCGAGCACGAGCGCGCCGACATCGTCGACCGCAACGGCGCGCTGCTCGCGACCTCGCTCGCGACGGCGTCGCTCTATGCCAATCCCAAGCTCATCCTCAACGCCGGCGACGCGGCGGCCCGACTGGCGCAGGCGCTGCCCGGGCTCGACGAGAAGACGGCCGCCCAGCGCCTGTCGTCGGACCGCAACTTCGTGTGGATCAAGCGCAGCCTGACGCCGCGCCAGGAGTTCGCGGTCAACCGGCTCGGCATCCCCGGCCTGTTCTTCCAGCGCGAAGAGCGCCGCGTCTACCCATTCGGCGCGCTCACCGCCCATATCCTGGGATTCACCGACATCGACAATCACGGCCTCGCCGGCACCGAGGAGTATTTCGACGAGCGGCTGCGGACGGCGGGCGAGCCGCTGCAGCTGTCTCTCGACGTGCGCCTGCAGCACGCGGTTCATCAAGAGCTCGCCGCCGTGATCGACGAATTCCACGCCATCGGCGGCGCCGCCCTCGTCCTCGACGCGGCGACCAACGAAGTCCTGTCGATGGTCTCGCTGCCGGATTTCGACCCCAACAATCCGGGTGCCGCGGACAGCGACGCGCGCTTCAACCGCATCACTCTGGGTACCTACGAGCCCGGCTCGACGTTCAAGCTGTTCAATGTGGCGGCGGCGCTCGACGACGGCACCGTCACGCTGAGCGACGGCTACGACGCGGCAAAGCCGATCCACGTCGCGCGGTTTTCGATTTCAGACTTCGAGCCGAAGAAGCGCTGGCTGTCGGTGCCCGAGATCATCATGTACTCGTCCAACATCGGCTCGGCGAAGATGGCGCTCGATCTCGGCCGCGACCGCCAGCGCGACTTCTTGTTGCGGCTCGGCATGTTGAAGGCGGCCAGCATCGAGCTTCCGGAGGTCGCCGCCCCTCAGGTGCCGAGCCCGTGGCGCGACATCAACGTCATGACCGTCTCGTTCGGGCACGGTATTGCGGTCACGCCGCTGCAGCTTGCGGTCGGCGTCTCGGCCCTGGTCAACGGCGGCGTGCTGCGCCCCGCCACCATCGTCAAGCGGCGGCCGGGCGAGAAGCCGGCTGGCGAGCGCGTGATCTCGACCCGAACCTCCGACCAGATGCGCGGCCTGATGCGCCTCGTGGTCGAGCGCGGGACGGCGAAATTTGCCAACGTTCCCGGCTATTTCGTCGGTGGCAAGACCGGCACGGCCGAGAAGAACGTGCGCGGCCGCTACCACCGCGACATGCGGATTTCGTCGTTCGTCGGCGCGTTCCCGATCAACGCCCCGCAGTTTGTTGTTTATTTGATGCTCGACGAGCCAAAAGGCACCAAATCAACCTACGGATTCGCGACGGGCGGCTGGGTGGCGGTGCCCGCCGCCGGCCGGCTCATCAATCAGATCGCAGCGCTCTACGGAATTCCGCCCGTTGACCCGACCCGCGTCGAGTTCCGTGATCCTGCATTGATCAACGTGGCTGTCCGCTGATCGGAGGAGCGGGTGAAAGCGTGTCGAGAGAGTCGAGAGAGTTGAGGACGTGCGCTTGAGTTCGTTGGTGGAGATCGGCACGGCCGCGCGGCCGAGCCGCGATCCCGAAATTGGCGGGATCACGGCCGATTCGCGCGCCGTGAAGCCGGGGTGGCTGTTCGCGGCCCTGCCCGGCAGCAAGGCCGACGGGGCGGCGTTCGTCGCCGACGCGCTCGGGCGCGGCGCCGTGGCCGTGCTCGGGCCCACCGGCCTCGCGGTACCGGACGCGGTCGCGTTCGTGCCCTCGGCGAACCCGCGCCGCGATTTCGCGCTCATGGCGGCGCGTTTCCATGCCGGCCAGCCGCGCATCATCGCGGCGGTCACCGGCACGAACGGCAAGACGTCCGTCGCTTCGTTTGCGCGTCAGATCTGGGCCAGGCTCGGCACCAAGGCGGCGAGCCTCGGCACGCTCGGTCTCGTGGCGCCGCATCTCGAGCGGCCCGGCTCGCTGACCACGCCCGATCCGGTGGCGCTGCATCAGGACCTCGCCGCCCTCGCCGCCGCCGGCGTCGACCACCTGGCGATGGAAGCGTCGAGCCACGGCCTATCTCAGCACCGCCTCGACGGCGTCCACGTCACCGCGGCCGCCTTCACCAATTTGACACGCGACCATCTCGATTACCACGCCACCATGGACGCGTATTTCGCAGCCAAGAAGCGGTTGTTCATCGACGTGATGGCGCCGGGCGGAACCGCCGTGCTGAATGCCGACACGACGCAATACGACGAGCTTCGCTCGCTCTGCCGCGCCGCCGGCCACCGGATCGTCAGCTACGGCCGTCATGGCAACGAGCTGCGGCTGGAGCGGCTGACCCGCGGGCCGCACGGCCAGCGCCTCAGCCTGATGGTCTTCGGCCAGCGCATCGAGGTCGACATGCCGCTGGTCGCCGAGTTCCAGGCGATGAATGCGCTCGCCGCCCTTGGCCTCGTCACCGCCGAGACGGTCGATCTCGCCGCCGCGGTGGGGGCGCTGGCGGCCCTCGAAGGCGTGCCGGGCCGTCTCCAGCGCGCAGCATTGCGTCGCAACGGAGCGGCCGTCTATGTCGACTACGCGCACACGCCCGACGCGCTCGAGACCATCCTGAAGGCACTCCGCCCGCACGCGATGCGGCGGCTCTTCGTCGTGTTCGGCTGCGGCGGCAACCGCGACGCCGGCAAGCGCCCGCAGATGGGCGCCATCGCCGCGCATCTCGCCGACCGGGTCATCGTCACGGACGACAATCCGCGCAACGAGGATCCGGCGCCGATCCGGCGCCAGATCCTCGCCGCCTGCCCCGATGCGCGCGAGATCGGCGACCGCCGCACGGCGATCCACGCCGCCGTCGCCGAGCTCGCCGACGGCGATCTGCTCGTCATCGCCGGCAAGGGCCACGAGCGCGGGCAGATCGTCGGCGCCACCATCCACCCGTTCGACGATCTCGAGGTCGCCCGCGAGGCCGTCGCCGCAGCCGATGGAGCGGCGCCATGAAGGCCGCACTCTGGGACTCCAGCCGCGCCGCCGCCGTGACCGGCGGGCGCGCCACCGCACCCTTCACCGCCACCGGCGTGTCGATCGACAGCCGTACGGTGCAGGCCGGCGATCTGTTCGTCGCCCTGAAGGGACCGAACCACGACGGCCACGACCACGTGGCGGCGGCCCTGGCCGCCGGCGCCGCGGCGGCGATGGTCTCGAAGCCGGCGGCGAACATCGCGACGGATGCAGCACTGCTGATCGTCGGCGACACGCTGCGCGGGCTTGAAGAGCTCGGGCGTGCCGCCCGCGCGCGCAGCAATGCCCGCGTCGCAGCGGTCACCGGCAGCGTCGGCAAGACCAGCACCAAGGAAGCGCTGCGCCTCGCCCTCGACATCGGCGGCAAGCCCGCGCTGCCGACGCATGCGAGCGTCGCCAGCTTCAACAATCACATCGGCGTGCCGCTGACCCTGGCGCGTCTGCCGGCGGATGCGGCCTTCGCCGTGTTCGAGATCGGGATGAACCATGCCGGCGAGATCACGCCGCTGGCGCGGCTGGTCCGGCCGAACGCCGCCGTCGTCACCACGGTCGAAGGCGTTCACACCGAGAATTTCGCCGACGGCCTCGCCGGCGTCGCCGCCGCCAAGGCGGAGATGTTCGACGGCTTCGACGCCGCCGATCAGCCCGTCGCCGTGCTCAATCGAGACAACCAGTTTTTCGACATGCTCGCCGAACGCGCCCGCGCACGCGGCGCACGCCGCATCGCAGGATTCGGCGCTCATGCAAAAGCGGAGTATCGCATGGTCGAGTTCAAGCCCGAGGCGACATCGTCCACGGTCACCGCCGAGATCAACGGGCGGCGACGCCTCGCCTACCGGATCGGAGCCCCCGGCCGGCACTGGGCGATGAACACGCTGGCGGTGCTCGCCGCCGCCGAGGCTCTCGGCGTCGATGCCGAGGCGGCGTCCATGGCCTTCGCCAGCATCGCGGCGCCGAAAGGCCGCGGCCAGCGCCATCACGTATGGCTCGCCGGCGGTGCCTACGAGCTCATCGACGACAGCTACAACGCAAGCCCGGTCTCGATGCGCGCCTCCCTGGCCGTCCTCAAGGACGCCGTCCCCGGCCCGGGCGGCCGGCGGATCGCGGTGCTGGGCGACATGCTGGAGCTGGGCCCGACGGCGCCCGAGCTTCACGCCGGACTCGCCGACCCGCTGGCTGCCGCGGCGGTCGATCTCGTCTTCACCTGCGGGACCAACATGGCGCGGCTGCACGCGGCCTTGCCCACGGCGCGGCGCGGCGGTCATGCGCCGTCGTCCGATCTTCTGCTGCCCCTGGTGCGCGCGGCCCTCCGCCCCGGAGACGTCGTCGTGGTCAAGGGCTCGCTCGGCAGCCGCATGGGCCGGATCGTCGAGGCGCTACTGGCGGACGGCAGCGAGGGCGGCGGTGCCGCGCCCAACAACCAGATGAAAAAGGGCTGACGGACTCCGCATGCTGTTCAATCTTCTTGCCCCGCTCTCCGACCAGGTCACGGCGCTGAACCTGTTCCGCTACCTGACGTTCCGGTCGGGCGGCGCCACGCTGACGGCGCTCCTCATCTGCTTCGTCTTCGGCCAGCCGATCATCGACTGGCTGCGCCGCAAGCAGAAAGAGGGGCAGCCGATCCGCCTCGACGGCCCGGAAAGCCACCTGATCACCAAGAAAGGCACGCCGACGATGGGCGGCGTGATGATCCTGCTCGCGGTCACGGTCTCGACCCTGCTGTGGGCGGATTTGCGCAACGGGTATGTGTGGTCGGTGCTGGTGGTGACGCTGGGCTTCGGGCTCGTCGGCTGGGTCGACGACTATCTCAAGGTCACCAAGCGCAACTCCCGCGGCCTGCCAGGCAAGACGAAGCTGTTCGTCCAGGCCTGCATCTCGCTGTCGGCAACGATCTGGGTCGCGTACATTACGCGCGATCCGATCGCGACCTCGCTCGCCATCCCGTTCTTCAAGTCGCTGCTGATCGACCTCGGGTGGTTCTTCTACCCGTTCGCCGCGTTCGTGATGATCGGCGCCTCGAACGCGGTCAACCTTACCGACGGTCTCGACGGACTCGCCATCGTGCCGGTGATGATCGCGTCGGCCTGCTTCGCCGTCTTCGCCTACTTCGTCGGCAATGCGATCTTCGCCAACTACCTGCTGATCAATCACGTGCCCGGCACCGGCGAGCTCGCCGTGCTGTGCTCGGCGCTGGTCGGCGCCTCGCTTGGCTTCCTGTGGTTCAACGCGCCGCCGGCGCAGGTCTTCATGGGCGACACCGGCTCGCTGTCGATGGGCGGCGCCCTGGGTGCGGTCAGCGTCGTCACCAAGCATGAGATCGTGCTCGCGATCGTCGGCGGGCTGTTCGTGCTCGAGACCGTGTCGGTCATCGTGCAGGTCGCGTCGTTCAAGCTCACCGGCAAGCGCGTGTTCATGATGGCGCCGCTCCACCACCATTTCGAGAAGAAGGGCTGGAAGGAGCCGACCATCGTCATCCGCTTCTGGATCATCGCCATGATCCTGGCCATGGCCGGGCTCTCCAGCCTGAAGGTGAGGTAAGGACCGGTGGTGGCGCTTTCCTCCTTTGCCGGCCGCAAGATCGCCGTGATGGGCCTCGGCAAGTCCGGGCTCGCCACGGCCGAAGCCTTGCGCGCGGCCGGCGCCGAGGTCTGGGCCTGGGACGACAGCGACGCCAGCCGCGCCGCGGCCCGCGCGCGCGGCTTCGCGCCGGTGGATCTCGGCGCCTGCCGCTGGTCCGAGCTGGCGAGCCTGGTGCTGAGCCCCGGCATCCCGCACACCTATCCGAAGCCGCATCCGGCCGCGGCCCTGGCGAAGGCCCACAACGTCGAGATCATCGGCGACATCGAGCTCCTGGCGCGCAGCCAGCCGGCCGCGCATTACGTCGGCATCACCGGGACCAACGGCAAGTCGACGACGACGGCGCTGGTCGGGCACATCCTGGCCAAGGCCGGCAAGCGCGTCGCGGTCGGCGGCAATATCGGCACGCCGGTCCTCGCCCTCGAACCGGTCGGCGACGGCCTCTACGTGCTCGAAATGTCGTCCTACCAGCTCGAGCTGACGCCGTCGCTGGTGTTCGACGTGGCCGTGCTGATCAACATCACGCCCGATCACCTGGACCGCCATGGCGGCATGGACGGCTACGTCGCCGCCAAGCGCCTCATCTTCCGCGGCCAGAAAAAGCCGCAGACCGCGGTGATCGGCGTCGATGACGAGCATTGCCGCCGGATCCACGCCGATCTCGCCGCCCAGGGCATGCAGACCGTGATCCCGATCTCGGCGACGCGGCCGGTCGACGGCGGCGTCTATGTGCTGCGCGGCATCCTCTACGACGCGACCGGCGGCTCGCCGGCCCATGTCGCCGACCTCAATCCGATCCCGACCCTGCCCGGAGCGCATAACTGGCAGAACGCCGCGGCGGCCTATGCCGCCTGCCGGGCGCTCGGCGTCGACGGAGCGACCATCGTCAGCGCCCTCGCCACCTATCCCGGCTTGCCGCATCGCCAGGAGCTGATCGCGGTCGTGGACGGCGTGCCGTTCATCAACGACAGCAAGGGCACCAACGCCGACGCCGCGGCCAAGGCGCTGGTGTGCTACGACGGGATCTACTGGATCGCCGGCGGCAAGGCCAAGGAGGGCGGCATCGCCAGCCTGGCGCCGCTGTTTCCGCGCATCCGCCGCGCCTACCTGATCGGCGAGGCGGCGCAGGATTTCGCGCAGACGCTCGGCGCCACCCCGCACGAGATCACCGGCACGCTCGCCGCCGCCGTCGCCGCGGCGCACCGCGACAGCGGCGCCGACAAGCTCCGGGGCGCTGTGGTGCTCCTGTCGCCCGCCTGCGCCTCGTTCGACCAGTTCGCCAATTTCGAGGCGCGCGGCGATGCCTTCCGGGCACTCGCCCGGGCCCTGCCCGGCGCCCGCGCGGTCTCTCCGCCCGGAGGCCGCGCATGAATATCGCGCGCGCCGATACCTCGCTGCTCGGCCGCTGGTGGTGGACGGTCGATCACTGGACCCTGGCGGCGCTCGGGTGCCTGATCGGCTTCGGCGCCGTGCTGGCGATGGCGGCGACACCCGCGGTCGCCACCCGCATCGGGCTCGACCCGTTCTTCTTCGTCCGCCGGCAGATCGCGCTGCTGATCCCCGCGATCGCGATCATGATCGCCATCTCGATGCTGAACCCGCGCACCGTGCGGCTGGTGGCGATCGTCGGTTTCCTGCTCGCGACCACCCTGCTCGCCGCCACGTTCTTCATCGGCACCGAGATCAAGGGCGCGCGGCGCTGGATCCACGTGCCGGGACTGTCGATCCAGCCGTCGGAGTTCGTGAAGCCGACCTTCACCATCGTCGCCGCCTGGCTGTTCGCGATGCAGCGCAAGCATGAGCGGTTTCCGGGCGATCTCATCTCGATCGGCCTGTACCTGGTGGTGCTCAGCCTCCTGCTCCTGCAGCCCGATGTCGGCATGTCGATCGTCATCACCTCGGTGTGGTTCGCGCAGTTCTTTCTCGCGGGCCTGCGGATGTTCTGGGTGTTGCTGCTCGGCGGCGGCGGGCTGGTCAGCCTGGTCGGGGCTTATTTCGTGTTCCCGCACGTGGCCAGCCGCGTCGACCGGTTCGTCGATCCGGCGTCCGGCGACAACTACCAGGTCTCGACGGCGCTCGAGGCGTTTCTCAACGGCGGGCTGTTCGGTCGCGGCCCCGGCGAGGGCACCGTGAAATCGGTGCTGCCCGACGCGCACAGCGACTTCGTGTTCGCCGTCGCCGGCGAGGAGTTCGGGCTCATCGCCTGCCTGGTCCTGGTGGCGCTGTTTGCGTTCATCGTGCTGCGCGGCTTCACCCGCGCGCTGCAGGATTCGAACCTGTTCATCCTGCTCGCGGTCGCCGGGCTGCTCGCCCAGTTCGGGCTGCAGGCGCTGATCAACATGGGCTCGACGCTCAATCTGATCCCGACCAAGGGCATGACCCTGCCCTTCATCAGCTACGGCGGCTCGTCGCTGCTGGCCCTGGCGCTGGGCATGGGCTTCATGCTGGCGCTGACCCGCAAGCGCTTCGGCCCCGGAGAGATGCTGTGAGCGACAAGCCGCTCATCGTCCTTACCGCCGGCGGCACCGGCGGCCATGTCTTCCCGGCGGAGGCGCTCGCCCGCGTGTTGTCGGCGCGCGGCCATAAGCTGGCGCTCGTCACCGACAAGCGCGGGACCAGCTATCGCGGCGCCTTGGCCGAGATCGACACGCATCATCTGCCGGTCACCACGCTCAGCGGCGGCATGGCGCAGCGCCTGCGCGGCGGGTTCGACCTCGCCATCAGCACCGTGCGCGCCCGCAGCCTCCTGCGCCGGCTGAAGCCCGCCGTGGTGGTCGGCTTCGGCGGCTACCCGTCGCTGCCGGCGATGTTCGCCGCGGTGCAGCTCGGCATCCCGACCGCGCTGCACGAGCAGAACGCGGTCCTGGGCCGCGCCAACCGGTTGCTGGCCCGCCGGGTCAATGTGCTGGCGACGGCCTTCACCCACGTCGCGCATCTGCCCGCCGACGCCGCCGGCCGCGTGACGCTCACCGGAAATCCGGTCCGGCCGGCCGTGCTGGCGCTCCGCCGCGACACCTACGAGGCGCCAGGTCCCGGCGGTCCGCTGCGGCTCCTGGTCACCGGCGGCAGCCAGGGGGCAAACGTCTTCAGCCGGGTCGTTCCCGCGGCAGTCGCGGCACTATCGCCCGAGCAGCGGGCGCGGTTGTCGATCGTGCAGCAATGCCGACCCGAGGATCTCGAGGCGGCGCGCGCCGCCTATCGCGCGGCCGGTGTCGCGGCGGAGCTCGACAGCTTCTTCGAAGACCTGCCGGCGCGGCTGGCGAAATCGTCTGTGGTCATTTGCCGATCCGGCGCGTCGACGGTCGCCGAGCTCACCGTGATCGGCCGGCCGGCCGTGCTGGTCCCCTATCCGCATGCCATGGACGATCACCAGAGCGCCAACGCGGCAGCGCTCGCCGACGCCGGCGCCGGCTGGCTGGTCGCCAACAGCGCGCTCACGCCCAACGCGCTCGCCAAGCGCCTGGCCGCCCTCCTCGACGATCCGACGCCGCTCGGCCGCGCCGCCGCGGCGGCGTGGGCGCAGGGCCGCCCCGACGCCGCCGAGCGCCTGGCCGACGTGGTCGCAAAGCTGGCGCCGGCCAACGGTGCGTCGCGCGTGCCGACGGAGAAGGCCGCATGAAAGCACTGCCTCTCGACATCGGCACGATCCATTTCGTCGGCATCGGCGGCATCGGCATGTCGGGCATCGCCGAGATCCTGCACAACCTCGGCTACAGGGTGCAGGGCACCGACCAGGCCGAAAGCGCCAATGTGAAGCGCCTGCGCGACCTCGGCATCAAGGTCTGGGTCGGCCATCGCGGCGAGAATCTCGGCGAGGCGCAGGTCGTGGTCGTCTCGACGGCGGTCAAGCCGGACAATCCGGAGATCATGGCCGCGCGTCAGCGCCTGGTGCCGGTGGTCCGCCGCGCCGAGATGCTGGCCGAGCTGATGCGGCTGAAATGGTCGATCGCGGTCGCCGGCACGCACGGCAAGACCACCACCACGTCGCTGGTCGCCGCCATGCTCGATTCCGCCGGCCTCGACCCGACGGTGATCAACGGCGGCATCATCAACGCCTACGGCACGAATGCGCGGCTCGGCGCCGGCGACTGGCTGGTCGCCGAGGCCGACGAGAGCGACGGCACGTTCATCAAGCTGCCGGCGACCATCGCGGTCGTGACCAATATCGATCCCGAGCACCTCGACTACTGGGGCAATTTCGACGCGCTGCGGCAAGGCTTCCGGACCTTCGTCGCCAATATCCCGTTCTACGGCTTCGCGGCACTCTGCATCGACCACCCCGAGGTCCAGGCCCTCATTCCGCAGGTCTCGGACCGCCGCCTGATCACTTACGGGCTCAACCCGCAGGCCGACGTGCGCGCGGTCAATATGCGGCTGTCCGCCGATGGCGGCCGCTTCGACGCCGTGATCGCCGAGCGCGGCGGAGCGGAACAGACGATCGCCGGCCTGCACCTGCCGCTGGTCGGGGCGCACAACGTGCAGAACGCGCTGGCGGCGATCGCGGTGGCCCAGGAGATGGGCCTCGCCGAGGCCGATATCCGCAAGGCGCTCGCCGGCATCAAGGGCGTGAAGCGCCGCTTCACCAAGACCGGCGAGGCCGCGGGCCTGACCGTGATCGACGATTACGGCCATCACCCGGTGGAGATCGCCGCCGTGCTGCGCGCCGCGCGCAGCGCCACCCAGGCCGGCGTCGTTGCCGTGGTGCAGCCGCACCGCTACACGCGGCTCAAGAACCTGTTCGAGGATTTCTGCACCTGCTTCAACGACGCCGACGCGGTGATCGTGGCCGACGTCTACGCGGCAGGCGAGGCGCCGATCGAAGGCGCCAGCCGCGACGCGCTGGTGGCCGGGCTCCTCGCGCACGGTCATCGCAAGGTCGTGCCGCTGTCTGAACCCTCGGCACTGGCGGCGACCGTCCTCGACATCGCCAAACCCGGCGACCTCGTCGTCTGTCTCGGTGCCGGCAATATCACCGCCTGGGCCGCCCAGCTGCCCGCCGAGATCGGCCGGCTCGCCGGCGCCGGCCCGCGCGCCGGCCAGAACCAGACCGGGAGCTCCCGATGATGGCGGCTCCGCAGCACACCCCGCATCTCGTCGACCGGCTGCCGCGCGTGCGCGGCCGCTACACGGCCGACGCGCCGCTGGCCGGCGTCACCTGGTTCCGCGTCGGCGGTGCCGCGGAGGTGATGTTCCGCCCGGCCGACATCGACGACCTGGCGGACTTCCTCGCCGCCAAGCCGATCGACGTTCCGATGATCGTCATCGGCGTCGCATCCAACCTGCTGGTGCGCGACGGCGGCGTTCCCGGGGTGGTGGTGCGGCTCGGCCGCGGCTTCGCCGACATCAAGGCCGAGGGCGACACGGTGCGCGCCGGCGCCGCGGCACTCGACGGCAACGTGGCGCTGGTCGCGCGCGATGCCGCCCTCGCCGGGCTCGAATTCCTGTCCGGCATCCCGGGCACGATCGGCGGCGCGTTGCGCATGAACGCCGGCGCTTACGGCGCCGAGATGAAGGACGTCGTCGTGACGGCCGAGGCGCTGGATGCGCGCGGCGGCCGCCATCAGCTCACCCTCGACAACCTGCGCTTCGGCTATCGCCACTGCGCGATCGCCGAAGACTGGAGCTTCACCGGCGCCGTGCTGCGCGGCCGCCCCGGCGAGCGCGCCGCCATCCAGCAGCGCATGGACGATATTTCCACGGCGCGCGAAGCGACCCAGCCCGTGCGCACGCGCACCGGCGGCTCGACCTTCGCCAACCCGCCCGGCCTCAAGGCCTGGGAGCTGATCGAAAAGGTCGGCGGCCGCGGCCTGCGCCGCGGCGGCGCCATGGTCTCGGAGAAGCACTGCAATTTCCTGATCAACACCGGCGACGCGACCGCCACGGACATCGAGGGCCTCGGCGAAGAGCTGCGCCGGCGGGTGAGCGAGCGCTTCGGCATCACGCTCGACTGGGAAATCCGGCGCATCGGCGTGCCGCGCTCCGGCCCCGGGGGAGACGTCGCATGACCCGGAAGAAGCGCGTCGTCGTGATCGTGGGCGGCATTTCCAGCGAGCGCGACGTCTCGCTGGTCAGCGGCGCCGCCGTGACCAAGGCCCTGCTGGACGCCGGCTTCGACGCGGTGTCCTTCGACCTCGGCACCGATATCGCGGCGCTGATCGCGGCCTTGACGCCGCCGCCGGACGCCGTGTTCAACGCCCTGCACGGGCGCTTCGGCGAGGACGGCACCGTGCAGGGGCTGCTCGAGCTGCTCGGCATCCCCTACACGCATTCCGGCGTGCTCGCCTCGGCCATGGCGATGGACAAGCCGATCACCAAGCGCCTCGTCGAGACGGTCGGCGTGCGCACGCCGAAGGGCCGCGTGGTCACCCGCGCCGAGCTGCGCCAGGGCCATCCGCTGCCGCCGCCTTACGTGATCAAGCCGGTGGCCGAAGGCTCGACCGTCGGCGTGCACATCGTGCGGCCGAACGAGAACCTGCCGCCGATCGACGACACGGTCGGCGAGACGATGCTCGTCGAGGAGTACATCAAGGGCCGCGAGCTCACTGCCGGCGTCATGGGCGACCGGGCGCTCGGCGTGACCGAAATCAAGTTTCAGGGCGGGATCTTCGACTACACGGCCAAATACACCGCCGGTCACGCCCAGCACATCCTGCCGGCCCAGATTCCGCAGCCCGTCTATGACGAGGCGATGCGCGTGGCCCTGCTCGCCCACCAGACACTGGGCTGCCGCGGCATCAGCCGCAGCGATTTCCGCTACGACGACACGCTGCCGGGCACCGCCGGCCTCTATTTCCTGGAGATCAACAACCAGCCCGGCTTCACGCCGATCTCGCTGGTGCCGGAACAGGCGGCGCGCGCCGGCATCTCGTTCGGCGAGCTGGTGACGTGGCTGGTCGACAACGCGACATGTGAACGGGGGACCGGGTGAAGAAGAACCGCACCAAGCCGGCGCGACGGCCGCGGCGATGGCTGAAGCTGCCGTCGCCGCGGGTTCTCACCATGATCGGGATTGCCGCCGGGGTCGGGATCGGCGGCGGCGCGCTCGCCTACTTGATGCGCGACGGCCTGCCCGCCCCCGGCCGCAACGCGCTCGCCGCGGCCGACAGCGGGATGCTCGCGGCCAGTGCCCGGCTCGGCCTCACGGTCCAGGAGGTGTTCGTCGACGGCCGGGTCGAAACCCCGGCCGACGAGGTGCTGCACGTGCTCGACGTGAGCCGCAACGAGCCGATCCTGTCCTTTCAGCCGGCCCTGGCGAAAGCCGAGCTGGAGAAACTGCCATGGGTGAAGAGCGCCTCGGTGGAGCGGCGCCTGCCCAACACCGTCTACGTGCGGCTGACCGAGCGCGAGCCGCTGGCGCTGTGGCAGCGCCACGGCCAGCTCACGCTCATCGATCGTGATGGGGTGGAGATCGCCGGCGTCGACGCCGCGCGCTTCGGCAACCTGCCGGTCGTCGTCGGCCCCGGCGCGCCGCCGCGCGCCGCCGGCCTGCTGGCCCTGCTGGCGACCGAGCCCGACCTCGCGCGCCGCGTGACCGCGGCGGTGCGGGTCGGCGACCGGCGCTGGAACCTTCGCCTCGACATGGGCGACGGGCGCGCGATCCAGGCGCTGCTGCCCGAGGAGAATGCCGGTGCCGCGTGGACGCGGCTGGCCGAGCTCGAGCGCGAGAACGGCCTGTTCGAACGCGACATCACCGCCGTCGACCTCCGCTTCCCCGACCGCCTGGTGGTGCGCGCCGTGCGCGCGGCACCGTCCGCACCCCCCGCGGGCCGCGGCGACAAGGCGGCGAAAAAATCGACATGACCCCCACCTGAAACCGATGAGGCTGTCATCGTGATCCGCAGTAAGAAGAAACCACGCACCGGGCTCATCGCCGCCCTCGATGTCGGCTCGACCAAGATCGCGTGCTTCATCGCCAAGGCCGACGCGAACGGCCCGCGCGTGGTCGGCATCGGACATCAGGTGTCCAAAGGGGTGCGCGGCGGCGCCATCGTGTCGCTCGAGGAGTCGGAGGCCTCGATCCTGAATGCGGTCAGCGCCGCCGAACAGATGGCCGGCGAATCGCTGGATTCGGTTATCGTGAACGTCGCCAGCGGGGCGCCCGAATCGCGCACGGTCACCGTCGAGGTCGCGATGGCCGGCCACGAGATCGGCGACGCCGACCTCAGGCGCGTGCTGGCCGAGGGCCGCGCCCAGGCGGCGCACACCGAGCGTCATCTGCTGCACTCGATCCCGGCCGGGTTCACCATCGACGGCAGCCGCGGCATCCGCGACCCGCGCGGCATGTTCGGCGAGCGCCTCGGCGTCAACATGCACCTGGTGACGGTCGACACCGGGGCGGTGCGCAATCTCGCCGCCGCCATCGGCCGCTGCCGCCTCGACGTCGAAGACCTCGTGGTCAGCCCCTACGCGGCGGGGCTCGCCGCCCTCGTCGACGACGAGCTGCAGCTCGGCGCCACGGTCATTGACATGGGCGGCGGCACCACCAGCTTCGCGGTGTTCCACGATGGCGAGTGCATCCACACCGACGTCGTGCGCCTCGGCGGCAGCCACGTCACCAACGACATCGTCCAGGGGCTCAATACGCCGGTCGTGCACGCCGAGCGCATGAAGACACTCTACGGCAGCGCCGTGGCGTCACCGGCCGACGAGCGCGAGATCATCGACGTGCCGCTGATCGGCGAGGATGAGCACGCGCAGGCGAACCACGTCCCGAAATCCATCCTCAACGGCATCATCCAGCCGCGGCTCGAGGAGACGTTCGAGCATATCCGCGCCCGCCTGCAGGCGAGCGGCGTCGACCGCATCGCCGGCCGCCGCGTCGTGCTGACCGGAGGCGCCTCGCAGCTTCAGGGTGTGCGCGAGCTCGCCGCCACGATTCTCGACAAGCAGGTCCGGCTCGGCCGCCCGATCCGCCTGCCCGGCCTCGCCGAGCAGACCGGCGGGCCGGCCTTTGCCACGTGCGCGGGCCTGGTCGGCTACGCGCTTCACCAGAACGCCGAGGCCCTGCGGCCGCACGCCGCCGCCGAGACTCCGGCCGGCGGCTGGTTCAGCCGCGTCGGCCTGTGGCTGCGGGAGAACCTCTGATGATCCGGAGCACCCGCGGCGCCCGCGACTCCCCGTTTTGGCTGTCGACTTTTCAGACACAACCCGCGCCGGGCGGCTCCCCGGCGGCTGATTTGAACGAAGACTGGAGGCTCTCATGACGCTCAATATCTCGATGCCGACACCGGAGCACGAACTCAAACCTCGAATCACCGTGATCGGTTGCGGCGGCGCCGGCGGCAACGCCGTGAACAACATGATCCGCGCCAAGCTCGAAGGCGTGGAGTTCGTGGTCTGCAACACCGATGCCCAGGCGCTGAACGGCTCGCTCGCCGAGCGGCGCGTGCAACTCGGCATCAGCATCACGCAAGGGCTCGGCGCCGGCTCGCGGCCCGATATCGGCCGCGCCGCGGCCGAGGAGACGCTGCCCGACATCCTCGAGCACATCGAAGGCTCGCACATGGCCTTCATCGCCGCCGGCATGGGCGGCGGCACCGGGACAGGCGCCGCCCCGGTGATCGCACGCGCCTGCCGCGAGCAGGGCATCCTCACCGTCGGCGTGGTGACCAAGCCGTTCCACTTCGAGGGCCATCACCGGATGCGTCTCGCCGAAGCCGGGATCGAGGAGCTGACTCAGGTCGTCGACACGCTGATCATCATCCCCAACCAGAACCTGTTCCGCGTCGCCAACGAGCGGACGACGTTCGCCGACGCGTTCAAGATGGCGGACGACGTCCTCTACTCGGGCGTGCGCGGGGTGACGGACCTGATGGTGATGCCGGGCCTGATCAATCTCGACTTCGCCGACGTGCGGTCGGTCATGGCCGAGATGGGCAAGGCGATGATGGGCACAGGCGAGGCCGAGGGCGACAACCGGGCGCTCGAAGCCGCGCAAAAGGCGATCTCGAACCCGCTGCTCGACGACGTGTCGATGAAAGGCGCCAAGGGCGTCCTCATCAACATCACCGGCGGGCTCGACCTCACCCTGTTCGAGGTCGACGAGGCGGCCAACCGCATCCGCGACGAGGTCGACCCGGAGGCGAAGATCATCTTCGGCTCCAGCCTCGACGAGAGCCTGAACGGCCGCATGCGGGTGTCCGTGGTCGCCACCGGCATCGACGCCGAAGTCATGGCTGAGCCAAAGCCGACCGTCGTCTCCCTGGTGCCCGCCCGGCCGCGGCCGGCGGCGCCAATGATGACGGTGGCGCGGAGCGGCGAAGCCACGGCGCGCAAGATCGAGCCGACCCTGTCGGTCTCGCCGGCGCCGGTCGCCATGGCGGCGCCGATCGCCGAGGTGGTACCCGCCCCGGAGCCGGTCATCGCCGAGGTGGCGCCGATGCTTAGTGTCGCCGCGGCACCGGCGGCGAAGGCCGAGCCGGCACCGCGCATGGAGACCCAGCGCATCGAGCCGACCTTCATCGCACCGCGCCCGGTCGAGGCCGCGACCCCGCCCCGCATCGCCAACCCGGCGCGGGCAACGGCCGCGAACGCGTTCGCCGAAGCCGACATGCTGAACGCGCCCGGTCAGGCGCGCGAACCGCGCCGGCGCCTGCCGAGCCTGTTCGAGCGCGTCACCGGCACCGGACGGGCCCGCACGCCGGAGCCAGCACCGGCGGCGGCGCCCGCTCGAGCACCGGCGGCACGGGTTGCCGCTCCGGCGCAACCGGTGGCCCGCGCGGCCGCGCCGATGCCCGTGGCACCGGCCCCGGTGGCGGCGCCGGCGGCGCCAGCACTGGTCGCGACCGCGCCTGTGGCGGGGCCACCAGCGGCGGCGCCGGTGCAACAACGACTCGGCGGGCTCGATCCGACCGATCGGCTGACGGCGTCGCGGGCCGAGGATGACCTCCTCGACATTCCCGCGTTTCTCCGTCGACAAGCCAATTAAATCAATAGGTTAATGAGTGAGCCAAGGCGTAACATACTGTAACAAAGAGTGACTTGGAGCTTCAGAGGGCTTTTGTTACTACCCCTCTGAAGCTCCTTAATTTTTTGGCTTTTTGAAGCGACCGGACTGCCCCACCGACCTCGAGCGTTAGTTCCTCCCGTAGGTTGTTCACAGCGAGCGAACCCCGGTTAACCATGTCTCGTCCAGTTCGGACCGTCAGTCAGAAAACTCTCAAGACGTCCATCGGGTGTACCGGCGTCGGCCTGCACACGGGCTCGCGAGTTTCGATGACTCTGCATCCGGCGCCTCCAGGCGCCGGCATCGTATTCAGGCGGACCGACATTCGCGGCGATGCCGCTGTCGTTCACGCGTCATGGCAAAACGTCGTCGACGCCCAGTTGTGCACGGCGCTTGGCAACGAGCACGGCACGCGCGTCGGCACGGTCGAGCATCTGATGGCGGCTCTGTACGGCTGCGAGATCGATAACCTGATCATCGACGTCGACGGACCGGAAGTCCCGGCGATGGACGGCAGCGCCGGCCCGTTCGTGTTTCTCATCGAGTGCGCCGGCATCGTCGACCAGGCGGCCCCCCGCCGCGGCATCGAGGTTCGGCGCGAGATCAGCATCGTCGAGGATGATTGCCGGGTGAGCCTGGCACCGCTGGTTGCCGGTGGCCTCAGCGGCAGCAGCCTGTCGCTCCATTTCGAGATCGATTTCGGCCTCAACGCCGTGGCCCGGCAGACCTGCCGCCTCGACGTGGCGCCGGAGACGTTCAAGTCCGAGGTCGCGCGCGCCCGCACCTTCGGCTTCATCCAGGACGTCGACCGCCTGCGCGCCGCCGGCCTCGCCCGCGGTGGCTCGCTCGAGAACGCCATCGTCATCAGCGGCAATCGCATCCTCAACGACGAGGGCCTGCGGTTCGAAGACGAGTTCGTGCGCCACAAGATGCTCGATTGCGTCGGCGACCTCTATTTGGCCGGAGCGCCGGTGCTGGCCAGCGTGACCGCGACCCGGTCCGGACATCGCCACAACAACCGCCTTCTGCACAGCCTGTTCGCAACGCCCGACGCATTCCGGTACGTCGACCTGACGGAATTCGACGACAGCGCCTGGCTCCCCCCGCACACCGTGGCCGGCGGCCGGCTGGGCCTGGGTGCCGCCGACTGACCTGCTGGAACTGCTCGCTTTTTGGGGCGGTCTGCTGCGTCTCTCACTGGCACGCGCCAGCGCTCTTCTTGTATAGTCCGGCCTCATGATTCGTCTCTCGCGTCCTTTTGGCCGGCCAGCTCTTGCCATCGCCGCCTTGCTCGCCATCGGCCCACTTGCGCTCGGCCTCGGCGCCTGCAGCAACAAGAAAGACGATTACCTCGAGCGCCCCGTCGAGCAGATCTACAACCAGGCGACCGACCTGCTGCTCGACCGAAACTATCTGCAGGCCGCCAAGCAATTCGACGAAGTCGAGCGCCAGCACCCCTACTCGGTGTGGGCGACCAAGGCGCAGCTGATGGCGGCTTATGCGAACTACCAGGCCAACAAATACGACGACGCGGTCGTGGCGCTCGACCGCTTCATCCAGCTCAACCCGTCGAACCGCGATGTGGCGTACGCCTATTACATGAAGGCGCTCTGCTATTACGAGCAGATCACCGACGTGCAGCGCGACGCCAAGATGACCGAGCAGGCGCTGAAGTCGCTGGAAGAGGTGGTGAACCGGTTCCCGGAGTCGGTCTATGGCCGCGACGCGCGCCTGAAGATCGACCTCACCCACGACCATCTCGCCGGCAAGGAGATGGACGTCGGCCGCTACTATCTGACGCGCGCCCAGTACCTCGCGGCACTGAACCGCTTCAAATTCGTCGTCGACAAATACCAGACGACGAGCCACGTGCCCGAAGCGCTGCACCGGATGATCGAATGCTATCTGGCGCTCGGCCTCAAGGAAGAGGCCAAGCGCACGGCGGCCGTGCTCGGCTACAACTACCCGGGCAGCCAGTGGTACATGGACTCGTACTCGCTCGTGGAAACCGGGCAGCTGCCGGCGCAGGACGGCGAGGGTCCCGGCCTGTTCCGGCGCGCGCTGAACACGCTGCCGTTCTAGATTTTCAACCGTACGTCCGCCGGCGAGAGCACCGCCTCTGGCCAAAAATGCCGGCCAGGTGTGATTTTGAAATATCGAGTACGGAACTAAACGTCCGACAAAAGGCCACAGTGAACCACTAATGAACCACTAAAGTGAATCCACTGTGGCTTTCTTAATCCCCAAGCTTGTGCTCCGCGCTTTGGCCTACCGGCCCGGTGCGCGGTAGCTGACACTCCCACTCTTATCGAGCGCCTGGTCCGCCTCTTCGACGGTGAGCAGCGGAGTGGTCTTGGTCCGAACGAGTCCCGAGGCTGACACCGCCAGAGATAAAGCCGTCGCGCTGACGTTGTCAGGCATGTCCAGAATTACAACGACATCATCTTGGCCGAAAGCGTAATAGATGGCTTCAAGCTTACCTCCAAGACCCTCCAAGGCCTTGTTCACCGCTGCCTTGCGGCCTGAAGCCTTATCCTTTTGCAGACCCTTCAGGCCTTCAGCCGTATAGGACGCCTGGATCAAATATTTGGGCATGGCATCACCTCCGGAGAAGTTTGCGGGAAAACTGGCGGATCGAGTCTAGTACTTATCTCCCACATCAGAAGAAGCAGCGAACGCCAATTGGGGGACGAGTGCCTCCTATAAATTCCGTACCGGTCAGGAGTCCTGGTCTTTGAAGCCGGTGCCGGGTACCCGTGCCGGCAAAGGCATCGCTGGCGGTGGCCCTCCACCCCACTTCAATCGCTCGAGCAGTGCTGCCCGCCAGCGCCTTAGCCGACCCTGCCGCGCCGCTCGCTCCCTAGTCTTCAGTCTTCATTTCCTCTTTGATGGCGGCTCGGATCCTTGCCCTGAGCCGCTCGGAGATGTGCTCGATGTCGTGCGCTACGCGCGCATGTTCAACCTCCTTCATCATCAGCTCCTCTTCACTGTCGCCATGCATGACAAATTTGCACCCGGGGACAACCGAGCCGCATTCGAGGGTTTTGCTCATCGAGGCCCTCCTATGGCACTACCTCAAGCTGACGGCGCGGCCGAAGGATGCAATCCAGGGAGCCGCTCCGTTCCAGCGCAAATTGATAGGTGTGTACTGGCTTGGCCCTTGTCACGGCCCAGCCCACTGCAACGACGTTTCGTGGTAATATCTCGCTGCGTTCGCCCTTCGGCCGGAGCCGGAGTGAGCCGAGTATACGCGCTATCACTTTCACCGGACTTTCGGCGATGCTGGCGGGCGTCCGGTCTGACCGGCTTCCACTCGTAATGGAGGGAGCGCCGATGCCATACAACTGCAAGACCCCCGAGGATGTTCTCAAGATAGTAAGAGACGACAACGTCGAGATGATCGACCTTCGTTTCGCCGATCTGCCCGGTTTATGGCAGCATTTTTCGGTACCGCCCAGCGCGCTCGAGCCGGACAGCTTCACCGACGGCGTCGGTTTCGATGGTTCGTCCATCCGCGGCTTTCAAGAAATTCAAGAAAGCGACATGCTGGTCATTCCGGATCCAAGCACCGCGTTCCTCGACCCCTTCACCGAGGCACCGACCTTGGTCCTGATCTGCAACATTCTGGATCCGGTTAGCGCGCAGCCCTATAGCCGGGATGTCCGCTATATCGCTCAGAAGTCTGAGACTTACCTTCGGAGCACCGGCATCGGGGATACCGCTTATCTCGGTCCCGAGCTCGAGCACTTCGTCTTCAACGAGGTGCGCTACGACCAGGGCACCAACTACGGATACTACGAAATCGACGCCATGGAGGCGAATTGGGACGCGCGGAAGAAGGACGGTTCCGCCCTCGGGCACAAGCTGCGGCCCAAGGAAGGTTACTTCCCGGTGCCTCCGGCCGACATGCTGCAAGACGCTCGCACCAGCATGGTTGCAACCCTCGAGCGGATCGGCATCGCAATCGAGGCGCACCACCACGAGGTCGCGACAGGCGGACAGGGTGAAATCGACATGCGCTTCACCACGCTCACGCGGATGGCCGACAACGTGATGATTTACAAGTACGTGGTGAAAAACGTTGCACGCAAGCGCGGCATGACCGCGACTTTCATGCCGAAGCCTCTCTTTGGAGACAATGGCTCAGGCATGCATGTGCACCAGAGCATCTGGCAGGGAGAGCGGCCACTCTTCGCTGGCCATGGCTATGCGGGCTCGAGTGAACTGATGCGCTTCTACATCGGCGGGCTCCTCCAGCATGCCCCGGCGCTCCTTGCCATCTGCGCCCCAACGGTCAACTCCTATCGGCGGCTGGTGCCAGGCTTCGAGGCACCGGTGAACCTTGGCTACTCGCAGCGCAACCGTTCCGCCGCGTGTCGCATTCCGATGTACTCGTCCAACCCGAAAGCAAAGCGCGTGGAGTTTCGATGCCCGGATCCGTCGTGCAATCCTTATCTGGCATTTGCAGCGATGCTGATGGCTGGTCTCGACGGCATCCAAAACCGCGTCAGCCCGGGCGAGCCGATCGACAAGAACCTCTACGACCTGCCGCCGCAAGAACTCGCCAAGGTGCCGTCGACCCCCGCCTCGTTGGAGCATGCTCTCGATGCGCTCGAGGCGGACCACCAGTTCCTTCTCAAGAACGACGTCTTCACGAGCGACGTGATCGAGACCTACTTGAGATACAAGCGGTCGCACGAGGTGAACGAAATGCGCCTTCGTCCGCACCCGTACGAGTTCTTCCTCTACTACGATGTTTGACGACGGAGCGACGCCGCGTGGGTGTCGCCTGCGCGCTATCGGCCGCTTCCGCAGGCCGGGGCATGGGCGCCACCGGCAAACTGAGACACGACCCAGCATTTTCACCACCACCGCTGCGGGATCTCTGCCCCGCGCTTGACAAAAACCGGGCGTCCATCATACAAATGAACACCTGTTCAGTTGTATGAAATGACCAAGCCCACCTCCTCCCGCCGCCCCGCCACCGTGCACCGCCTGCCGCTCAGCGATGACCGGGCGGCGGAGCTCGCCGATCTATTCCGCCTGCTCGGCGATGCCACGCGGCTCAGGATCGTCATCACCTGCCTGGACGAACCGGTCGCAGTCGGCGACATCGCCCAGCGCCTGGGCCTCAGCGGGTCGCTGGTCAGCCATCATCTGCGGCTGCTCCGTGCCGCGGCCATCGTGCGGGCGGAGCGCCAGGGCAAGCAGGTGTTCTATGCGGCCGCCGACGATCATGTCCGGCGCATCGTGATCGACATGATGGACCACGTGGCCGAGCCCCGGTCGGAGGAGGACGCGTGATCCAGCCTTCGCTGAAGCTACGGCGGGCGAGTCCCGTGCGCCGGAGCTCCGATAGGAGCGAAGGGGCATGAGCGCCTGCTGCGACCACGGCTGCGCGCCGACCCAGGCGGCCGATCGCGGCTATCGCCGGATCCTGTGGGTGGCGCTGGCGATCAACGCGGCGATGTTCGCGATCGAGATCGTGGCCGGCTTCACCGCCTCCTCGGCGGCACTGAAGGCCGATGCGCTCGACTTCCTGGCCGATGCCGCCAACTACGCCATCAGCCTGTTCGCGATTGGCATGGCCGGTTATTGGACGTCACGCGCCGCCCTGCTGAAGGGCGCCTCCATGGGCGCCTTCGGGTTGTACGTGCTGGGCGACACGGCGCTGAAGCTCGCCACCGGCAGCGTGCCGGAGCCGGTCACCATGGGCGCTGTCGGCGTGCTGGCGTTGGCCGCCAATGGCAGCGTGGCGGCCCTGCTGTTCAGCCATCGCGGCATCGATGCGAACCGCCGTTCGGTCTGGCTGTGCGCGCGCAACGACGCCATCGGCAACGTCGCCGTGCTCCTGGCGGCCAGCGGCGTCTTCGTCTCCGGCACCGGCTGGCCGGATTTCCTGGTCGCCGCGATCATGGCCGGGCTGGCCCTGTCCAGCGCCCGGCTGATCATCCGGCAGGCGCTGGGCGAGCTCCGCCGGCCGCTGCCGGCCGCCGCCGCCGACTGAAGCCTTCCCGCCGGCCGCTGGTTTTGCCAAGCTAGCGGCCGTTTCGATTCCCGCTCGGGCCCACGCATGCTCCAGGGTTTGGCGATCCGCGACGTCGTGCTGATCGACCGGCTCGACCTCAGCTTCGAGTCCGGCCTCTCGGCGCTGACCGGCGAGACCGGCGCCGGCAAGTCGATCCTGCTGGATGCGCTCGGCCTGGCCCTGGGTGCGCGCGGCGATGCCGGGCTGGTGGCCAAGGGCGCGCCGCAGGCCTCCATCGCAGCGACATTCGCCCTGGATGCCAAGCATGCGGCCCGGGCGCTGCTGGCCGACCGCGGCCTGGACGCCGGCGACGAGACCCTGATCCTCCGCCGCACGGTCGGCGCCGACGGCCGCAGCCGCGCCTTCGTTAACGATCAGCCGGTCCCGGTCGGGACCTTGCGCGAGCTGGCGAGCCTTCTGGTCGAGATCCACGGCCAGTTCGACACCCACGGCCTGCTCGATCCGGCGACCCACCGCCTGGCGCTCGACGCATACGGCGCGCTCGGCGGTGAGGCGCAAACCGTCGCCGGCCTCCATGGCGCCTGGCGCGCCGCCGAGACGGCCGAAGTCGAAGCGCGCGAGCGGGCCGCCAAGGCCGCTACGGACGAGGATTTCCTCCGCCACGCCGTGGACGAGCTCGACCGGCTGGATCCCAAGCCCGGCGAGGAGACCGAGCTGGCGCAGCGCCGGGCCCTGCTCGCCGCGCGCGAGAAGCTGATCGAGGCGATCAACGCGGCGCGCGCCGACCTTGCGTCCGGGAAGGGCGTCGAGGGTGCCTTGCGCGGCGCCGAGCGCCTGCTGCAGCGCGTCGCGCCGCAAGCCATGGGCAAGCTCGACCGCGGGCTGGCCGCCCTCGATCGCGCGGCCATCGAAGCCGCCGACGCGGTGGCGGAGGTCGAGGCGCTGGAGCATGCGCTCGACCTCGATTCGAGCGGCCTCGAAAACGTCGAAGAGCGCCTGTTCGCACTGCGCGCGCTGGCCCGCAAACATCGCGTCGAGGTCGACCGGCTCGCCGACCTCAAGTCCGAGTTCCAGGCCCGGCTCGCCGCCCTCGACAACGGCGAAGACGGCCTGAGGCGCCTAGCGGCGGCGACCGCCAAGGCCCGCACCACGTATCTCGACGCCGCCAAGGCGCTGTCGGCGGCGCGCCGCGCGGCGGCCCAGCGCCTCGACAAGGCGATCGCCAAGGAGCTGCCGCCACTCAAGCTGGAAAAGGCCAAATTCCGCACCCGCGTCGAGGACCTGCCGGAGACCGGCTGGGGCGCCCACGGCATCGATCGCGTCGCCTTCGAGGTCGCGACCAATCCCGGCGCCGATCTCGGCCCCATCGACCGCATCGCGTCGGGCGGCGAGCTCGCGCGCTTCATGCTGGCGCTGAAAGTCGCCCTGCGGGCACCCGGCAAGGCCAAGCGCACGGGGGTCGACACCTTGATCTTCGATGAGGTGGACAGCGGTATCGGCGGGGCCGTGGCGGCGGCGGTCGGCGAGCGGCTTGCAGGCCTCGCCGAGAACGCCCAAATTCTGGTCGTGACCCACTCGCCGCAAGTCGCCGCCCGCGCCCGGCATCACTGGCGCGTCCTCAAGAAAGCCGCCGGACGCAGCGTCGCCACGGCCGTCGATGCCCTCGACGCCAAGGCACGGCGCGAGGAAATCGCGCGCATGCTGTCCGGCGCGTCGATAACCGAGGCGGCACGCGCCGCGGCCGACTCGCTGCTCGCCGGCGCGAAATAATCGTCAGGACTTATGGCGAAATCCGCCGCCGACATCCCGGTCGAGAAACTCACCGACCCGCAGGCCAAGGCCGAGCTGAAGCGGCTCGCGGGAGAGATCGCTCACCACGACCGCCTGTATTACACGAACGACGCGCCCGAGATCAGCGACGCCGAATACGATCGGCTGCGGCGGCGCAACGAGGCGATCGAGAAGCGCTTCCCAGCACTGGTCCGCGCCGACAGCCCGAGCAAGAACGTCGGCGCCGCGCCCGCCGAGCGCTTCAACAAGGTCATGCACAGCGTGCCGATGCTGTCGCTCGCCAATGCGATGACCGACGAAGATGTGCAGGACTTCGTCAAGCGGGTGCGCCGGTTTCTCGGCCTGTCCGAAAGCGAGGCGGTCGACCTCGTCGCGGAGCCGAAAATCGACGGCCTGTCGATCACGCTCCGCTACGAGAATGGCAAGTTCGTCCAGGGCGCCACGCGCGGCGACGGCTACGAAGGCGAAGACGTGACCGCCAACCTGCGCACGATCGCGGACATCCCCAAGGAGCTGAAGGGCAACTTTCCCGAGGTGATCGACGTCCGCGGTGAGATCTATATGACGCATGAAGCGTTCGCCGCGCTCAACAAGTCGCGCGAAAAGGAGGGCGAATCCCTCTTCGCCAATCCGCGCAACGCCGCGGCGGGCTCGCTGCGGCAGCTCGATTCCAGCATCACGGCGAGCCGACGCCTGCACTGTTTCGCCTATGCCATGGGCGAGTCCTCGACCCCGCTGACCAAGACCCACAGCGAATTCCTGAAGAAGCTCGAGACCTGGGGCTTCAAGGTCAATCGGCTGGCGCGGGTGTGCAAAGGTGTCGACGAGGCGCTGGCATTCCACCGTGAGATCGGCGAGCGCCGCGCCAAGCTCGGCTATGACATCGACGGCGTCGTCTACAAGGTGAACCGCATCGACTGGCAGAACCGCCTGGGCTTCGTCAGTCGCGCCCCGCGCTGGGCGATCGCGCATAAATATGCAGCCGAACAGGCCCAGACCCTGCTCAAGGAAATCCAGATCTCCGTCGGTCGCACCGGCGCGTTGACGCCGTTTGCGGTTCTGGAGCCGGTGTTCGTCGGCGGCGTTACCGTCGGAATGGCCACGCTTCACAACGAGGACGACATCAAGCGCAAGGACATCCGCGCCGGCGACACCGTGATCGTGCAACGCGCCGGCGACGTGATCCCGCAGGTGGTCGGGCCGGTGCTGAACAAGCCGCGCGGGCCCAAGCCGTTCGTCATGCCAACGCATTGCCCGGACTGCGGATCGCTCGCGGTGCGGGAATCCGGCGAGGCCGTCTGGCGTTGCACAGGCGGCCTTGTCTGCCCGACCCAGGCGGTGCAGCGGCTGGTCCATTTCTGCTCGCGCGACGCCTTCGACATCGAAGGCATGGGCGAGAAGCACGTCGCGGAATTCTGGCAGGAAGGGCTGATCCGCTCGCCGGTCGATATCTTTCGCCTCACCAAGCACAGGCAGAAGCTCGCGGAGCGCGAAGGCTGGGGCGAGCGCTCCGTCGACAAGCTCCTGGAGGCGATCGACCGGCGACGCGCCATCGCCTTCGCCCGGTTCATCTACGCGCTGGGCATTCCGCAGGTCGGCCAGGCGACCGCCGGCTGGATCGCGCGCCATTACCTGACGCTTGAAAACTGGCGCAAACAGATGCGCACCGCCGTCAAGGAGCGCGACAAATCCCCCGACGAGCGGAAAAAGCCGGACGCGGTCGGCGAGGCTTACGCCGACCTCTGCAACATCCAGGGCATCGGCATGACCATGGCCGACGATATCGTCGGATTCTTCGCCGAGCCCCATAACACCGAAATTCTCGACCAGCTGCAGAAGGAGCTCACGATCCAGTCGCCGGAAGCGCCGTCACGGTCGTCGCCGGTGTCGGGCAAGACCGTGGTGTTCACCGGTGCCCTGCTGAAAATGACGCGCGACGAGGCGAAATCGCGCGCCGAAGCCCTCGGTGCCAAGGTCGCGGGCTCGGTCTCGAAGAAGACCGACCTGGTCGTGGTCGGCGCCGACGCCGGCTCGAAGGCGGCCAAGGCGCGCGAGCTCGGGGTCAAGACGATCGACGAGGACGAGTGGCTGAAGCTGGCCGGGGCGTAGTCCGCCCCAAGCGCTTACTGCGCGGCAGCCTGCTTTAGATGGGCGACGAGGTCGTCGAGTTGCGCATCGTTCTTGATGCCGGCAAACACCATCTTGTTGCCCGGGATGACGTCGCGGGGGCTGGCGAGAAATTTCTTGAGCGTGTCATCATTCCAGACGACGTCGGAGTTCTTCGTGGCCGCCGAGTAGGAATATCCCGGGACGGCGCCGGCCTTGCGGCCGAACCCACCATGCAGCGTCGGGCCGATGCCATTCTTGCCCGCCTCAAGGGAATGGCAGGCCTTGCATTGACGATTGAAAATCTGTTCGCCCTGCTGGGGGTCGCCGGCCGCTTGGGCCGAAGCCACCATCGCCAGGGCGAGGCCAATGCTGCCGATCAGCGCTTTGTACGTGTTCATGACACCTCCGCTTTCACGGCCCCGCGGCTAGGAAGACGGCCCATACCATGCCCGGCATCCGGAACCGTTGTCGCATGTCAATTTTCGAGTCGAACGCCCCGGGCGCGTAGCCTCTCTATCTCGCTCGTCATGCCCGCGTCGGTGTCGCGCTTCGCGCTAGCAGCTAAGCGGGCATCCATCGGGCCGGTGGACAGATGGATCCCGGCTCTCGCTGCGCTCCGCCGGGATGACAGGCGTATTCACGCCTGTCAGTCCGGAAAGGTCATGGCGACCCGGCACTGCCAGATGTTGACTTGGTAGTTGTCGTAGAGCTCTTTGAACCGCGGGTCGTTGAAGCAGATCGTGTTGTCGCGTGCCACCGTCAGCTGGATGGCCGGGTTGATATCGAGAACGAAGCCGTGGACATGGCTGGTGTCCCACCCGGCGCCGAATTTCTCCTTCCAGCGCGACAGGAACACGGCCATGTCCTGATCCAGCGAGATGAAGCGGCGAGTCTTGCCGGGATCGCGGAGCGGCCCGCTCTCGGGCTCGGCGACCATCAAAGGCGCCTCCGAGAACTCGCAGCGGCCGCCGCCCGCCCATACCCGCAGTGACAGGTCCGGGTCGGCGAAATGCGCCTGGTAGCGGTCGTGGAAATAGCCGCCGATCTGGTCGAGCATGGTCCGGCGGACGAACGGGAAGTTCGCGTAGTACAGCCCGAACACCGTGCTGACGATGCGGTTCCGGGCCCACAGGCCGAGGCAGAACAGCTTGTGGCCTGCCGCCCGGCGCTCGTAATTGCCGAGCGCCCGCGGCGCCCAGTCCGGCAGCAGCTCCACGTCGTCGCTGAAGCCGAGCACGAATTCGCCCACGGCATGCTTGTACGCGGTGACGTGCGCTGGGACCGTGCCGCGCGGCTCCGCCTCGTGCACCCAGCGGACCTTCGGCTTGTTCACCTCGAACGGCGACACGACCACGACCTCGTAATCGACGCCCTGCGTCGTCGCGTAGATCATGTCGAGCGCCTTGGCGAGATGGTCCGGAAAGACGCTCGGCAGAATGATCGAGATCTTCATGCGGCGCGCGTGAGAGGTTCCGTCACGGCTCCCGGATCGGCCGCGTCGCGTCCGCGAGCCACGCCCGGGTCGCCTCGTCGACCAGCGGCGCCAGGGTGTCACGCACCCGCGCGTGATAGGCGTCGAGCCACTCGATCTCGCGCGCTGTCAGCAGCGGGACGTCGACCAGTGCCCGGTCGAACGGCGCCAGGGTCAGGGTCTCAAAACCGAAGGTCGGGCCGTCCGCCGCCGGGTCCTCGCCCAGCCGCTGCACCGCGATCAGGTTCTCGAGACGGATGCCGTACTCGCCGGTCTTGTAGTAGCCGGGCTCGTTCGAGACGATCATGCCCGGCTCGAGGCCGACGGTGTTCGGCACTTTCGAGATGCGCTGCGGACCTTCGTGGACGGCGAGGTAGCTGCCGACGCCGTGACCCGTGCCATGGTCGTAATCCAGCCCGGCCTCCCACAGCGCGGTGCGCGCCAGGGTGTCGAGCTGCGAGCCCGACGTGCCGCGCGGAAAGCGCGCCCGCGCCAGCGCGATATGGCCCTTGAGCACGCGCGTGAAGCGGTCCCGCTGCTGCGCCGATGGCCGGCCCACCGCGAGCGTGCGCGTCACGTCGGTGGTGCCGTCGAGATACTGCGCGCCGGAATCGAGGAGGAACAGCATGTCCGGCTCGATCTTGCGGCTCGTCGCCGGCATCGCCCGGTAATGCACGATGGCGCCATTGGGACCGGCGCCGGCGATGGTGTCGAAGCTCGTGTCGCGGAACCCCGCGCCGCCGCGGCGGAACTCGAACAGCCGCTCGGCGACCTCGACCTCGTGCAGCCGCGCCGTGGGCGCCTCGGCCGCGAACCAGGCCAGGAACCGGCTGAGCGCCGCCCCGTCGCGCACATGCGCCGCGCGCGTACCGGCAAGCTCGATCGCGTTCTTCCGCGCCTTGGGCAGGGCCGCGATGTCGGTGCCGCGCACCCCGGCGGCCCCGCCTTTCTCGAGCCTGCTGCTGATCCACACCGAGCCGGTGGCGCTGTCGGTCAGCACCCGCGGCTTGTGGCCGTTGCGGCCCTTGCCGAGCGCCTCGAGCGCCGGCCCGAGCTCGTCCGGGCCGGCCACGCGCACGCCGTTGCCGAGCTCAGTCCGCGCGGCCGGCGTCAGCTTCCGCGGGTCGATGAACAGCTCGACGCTGGCATCCGCATGGAGGATCGCGAACGACAGCGCCAGCGGCGTGTGCGGGACATCGCCGCCGCGGATGTTGAGGAGCCAGGCGACCGAGGCCGGATCGCTCAGCACCGCGGCCGCGTAGTCGTCCTTCTTCAGGCGCTCGGCGAGGTCGGCGCGCTTGTCGGCGCTGTTGCGGCCGGCGAAACGGACGTCGTGCGGCACGGTCGGCGAGATCGGCGGCGGCGGCTGTCCGGTCCACACCGCGTCGACCGGATTGTCGTCGACCGCGACCAGGGTGGCGCCGGCGCGCTCGGCGCCGGCGCGCAGCCGCGCGATCCCGTCCGGCGTCGCCAGGCGCGGATCGAAGCCGATCCGGTCGCCGGGCTTGGCGTTCTCGGCCAGCCAGTCGCCGGCCGGCTGCTCGGTGATGTGCCGCGTCTCGAAGAGGCCGATGTCGACCTGGGTGCGCACCTGCAGGGTATAGCGGCCGTCGGTCAACACCGCGGCGCGCGCGGCCAGGATCACCGCGAGGCCGGCCGAGCCGGTGAAGCCGGTCAGCCAGGCCAGCCGCTCGGCGCGCGGCGCCACGTACTCACCTTGGTGCTCGTCGCCGCGCGCCAGCACGAAGCCGGCGAGTTGGCGGCGCGCCAGCTCGGCGCGGAACGCCTCCAGGCGCGCCGGGGTCCAGGGGGCGTGCAGCCCGTCGTCGCATGCGGCCGCGATCTCCGCCTTGAGAGCGTTGAGCTGCGCGGCCAGGGCCGGGCTCGGGTCGATCGCGACCAGGGCCAGCCAGGCGTCCGGCTCAACCGCGGATTCGGGCGTCGCCAGCACGCCGGCGATGAGATCGCGCACCGCGGGCACGTCGTACCGCGAGCCGGCCTTCTTCAGCAGCCCGGCCAACGCCGCGTCGCCCTGGTACGTGTCCCGGCATGAGGTGTGGTCGTTCATGACCATAGATATACGCCGCTTCCCCTGATTTCGCAGCCCGGGGTGTTTTGGCCTGCTCGGCTTTAGCCGCCACACCAACCCTAAAGCCTCGCGGGCGCGGGCATATCCATGCCCGCGGGTGACTCACGCCGCGGCCAGCTCTCGTTCCGCAGCCAGGCGACATTATAAAGTCATAAAGTTCAAAACTTGGGCACGCCACCGCCGCCCCATATTGGGCAGCATGGCAGCCGATAATGGGAGGATTGGCGTGGCCGGTACCGCCGCGCGCGTCGCGCGTGATCGCGAGCCTGCCGATATCTTCCACACCGACGTGCCGGCGCGCCTCGATCGGCTTCCCTGGAGCCGCTTCCACTGGCTGGTGATCGCGGCGTTGGGGATCACGTGGATTCTCGACGGCCTCGAGGTGACGCTGGTCGGCTCCCTGTCCGGCGCCATCGCCGATCCGTCGGCGCTCAATCTGACCAGTTCCCAGATCGGCTTGGCCGGCAGCGCCTACATCGCCGGCGCCGTCCTGGGCGCTTTGTTCTTCGGCGACCTCACGGACCGGCTCGGCCGCAAGAAGCTGTTCAGCGTCACCGTCGGAGTCTACGCCGTGGCCACGGTCGCCACCGGCTTTGCCTGGGATTTCTGGTCCTTTGCGGCGTGCCGTTTCCTCACCGGGGCCGGCATCGGCGGCGAGTATTCGGCCATCAACTCGGCGATCCAGGAGCTGATCCCGGCGCGCCGCCGCGGCCTCACCGACCTGACCTTGAACGGCAGCTTCTGGGTGGGGGCCGCGATCGGCGCGCTGGGCTCGCTCGTGGTCCTCGATCCGGCCATCGTGCCGCCGGAGTACGGGTGGCGGTCGGCCTTCGTGATCGGCGGGATCCTCGCCATCGTGGTCATCACCTTGCGGAAATTCTTGCCCGAAAGCCCGCGTTGGCTGATGACCCATGGTCGTCCCGAGGAGGCGGAGCGGATCGTCCACGAGATAGAGCGTCGCGTCGAACACCAGCACGGCGTGCGCCTGGTCGATGTCCCGGCGCCGACCATCGGCCTGCGCAAGCATGGCCATCTCAACCTGATCCAGGCCGTGCGCATCTTGTTCGGCCGCTATCCGAAGCGCGCCGTGCTCGGCCTGTCGCTGATGGGGGCGCAGGCGTTCTGCTACAACGCGATCTTCTTCACCTACGCGCTCATCCTCGCCAAATTCTATAACGTGCCGTCCGGCGAGATCGGCTGGTTCATGCTGCCGTTCGCGGTGGGAAATTTCCTGGGTCCCCTGGTGCTCGGCCATTTCTTCGACAGCGTCGGCCGCAAGACCATGATCACCGCCACCTACGCTCTGGCCGGCGGCCTGATGCTCGTCGTCGGCTGGATGTTCGAGCAGAACATGCTGGGTCCGGTCGGCCAGACCGCGATGTGGCTGGTGATCTTCTTCTTCGCCTCGGCCGCCGCCAGCTCGGCCTACATGACCGTCGCCGAGGCCTTCCCGCTCGAGCTGCGCGCGATCGCCATCGCCGTGTTCTATTCGTTCGGCACCGGCCTGGGCGGCATGATCGGCCCGGCGCTGTTCGGCGCCCTGATCGACACCGGGTCGCGCCAGGAGATCTTCTGGGGCTACGCCCTGGGCGGCATCCTGATGATCGGCGCCGCCCTGGTCGAGCTCCGGTTCGGCATCGCCGCCGAGCGGCGCTCCCTGGAAGACGTCTGCCAGCCCCTCTCCAGCCAGGCCGAATAGCCCCGACTCGGGCGAGCAAGATAATTGCGCGCTGTAGTGAGCGGGCGATAATTAGGCGCCGATTCCATTCGTTAATATGTGTGGAAAAATTGTGTAACGACCTGGAAACACGAATAATAATCCATGCAATTTTTGCATTGCTGCGGCGCAAAAAACCTTATACCGCAAGCGCGAAGACGGCCTATCTTTAGGGGGTGCCGAGCGGACTGCCCATGGTTGTCATGGCCCCGCGCCCGGCCAGGCGGACCTCGCTCAGGGGCGGGCCCGCTGATGGAAGGTGGAGAAGAACATGCCCTACGACAGAAACCAGGAATTCACGGCGCTGCCGAATGCCGGCTATCGGCTGACGGCGCGCGACAAGGCGCTGATCGCGCGCGGCGAGTCCATCGCCGAATTCGTGACCGGTGTCGCCCATGCGGTCCGCGCGGTTGCGAAGCCGCTCTACACGCGGATCAAGAACTGGGCCGTCGAGCGTGCGACGCGCGACGAGCTGACAGCTCTCGACGACCGCACGCTGGCCGATATCGGACTCACCCGCGGCGACATTCCGCGGGTGGCGGCGGGACTTTGGGTGCCCGAGAACAGGTTGACCCAGGTTCGCGCCGCGGCGCCGAGATCGCCCAGCAACGTGAACAGACCTCAGATCGCTGCCTAATCCTCCCCCTCCCGGGCAGCATCTGACGTAACGGCGGCCCTTGCGGCCGCCGTTTGCGTTTCTGCGGTGGTATAATCGCCGCAACACAAAGGGGGAGACGATGAAAACAAGGGACGCGATCGCAGCCGCGGCGCTTTGTGCGGCGCTGGCCGCCCATCCCGGCTTCGCCCAATCGCCGACCGCGGCGGCGCCGCCAGATACCGGCACCCATCTCATCACCTTGGGCACGGCGGGCGGCCCGCTGCCGCGACCGGACCGCACGCAATCGTCGAACCTTCTGGTCGTGAACGGCACGCTCTACGTGATCGACGCCGGCGACAATGTGACCCGGCGGATCGTCCAGGCCGGAGCCGATTTCCGCAAGGTCGGCAAGGTCTTCATCACCCATGCGCACAGCGACCACACGATGGGGCTGCCGACCCTGCTGGTCTCGCAATGGGAATACCAGCGCCGCGAGCCGGTCGACGTCTACGGCCCGCCGGGAACGGCAGCGCTGGTCCACGGCGCCAGCGCGTTCCTGACCGTCAACGCCGAGATCCGCTGGTCCGAAGGCAAGAGGACCGCCATGGCCGATATCTTTCACGGCCATGACGCCGCCACCGGCCTCGTCTACCAGGACGCCAACGTGAAGGTGACCGCGGTCGAGAACACCCATTTCCACTTCGAAACCGGCTCGCCGCCCTTCGGCAAGTACCGGTCCTATTCCTACCGCTTCGAGACGCCGGACCGCGTGGTCGTCTTCACCGGCGATACCGGTCCGAGCCCGGCGGTCACGGCGCTGGCGAAAGGCGCGGACGTGCTGGTCACCGAGACCACGTCCGTCGACGACGTGGTCGGCCTCTATAAACGGAACGGCCTGTGGGACGTGAAGACGCCTGACGAGCAGCAAGGCTTCATCCGCCACATGAAGGAGGAGCATATCGGGCCCGAGGAGATCGGCCGGATGGCGACCGCGGCCGGGGTCAAGACCGTGGTGATGAGCCATCTCGGGCCGGCCGGCAAAGCCGACGACGACTATCAGCGCTACGTCGACGAGGCGCGGAAATTCTTTTCAGGCCGCATCGTGGTCGCCAAGGACCTGATGCGGTTCTGAGGCTCAGCCGCGCACGCGCGTGAACGCGAGCGTGAGCCAGCCGTCGATTATCACCCGGCGGCGCAGCGCCAGGCGCTGGAATCGGTAGGCGGCGACGATATCGGCGCCCTGGTTCGCCAGCAGCCCGGACAGCACGAGGGTCCCGCCCGGTGCCACCGCGCGCGACAGCGGCCGCGACAGGCGGCGCAACGGCCGCGCCAGGATGTTCGCGCAGACCACATCGTAGCGCCGGCGGCGGATCGGCCGGCTGAGGCCGTCGCTCCAGGCGACGCGCAGCCGGCGGCCGTCGACCCCATTGCGCCGGCTGTTCTCGGCCGTCATCCGCACCGCGTCGCGGTCGATGTCGGCCGCGGCCACCTGGGTGGGCCACGTCTTGGCCGCCGCGATGGCGAGGATGCCCGACCCGCAGCCGTGATCGAGGATCCGCCGCGGCCGGCCGCGCCGCCGCGCCAGCCGGTCGAGTGCCAGCAGGCAGCCGCGCGTCGTCGCGTGCTCGCCCGAGCCGAAGGCGATCCCGGCGTCGAGCTCGAGGCCGATCATGCCCGGCGGGACGGCGCCCTCGTGATGCGAGCCATGGACGAAATAGCGGCCGGCGCGGAGCGGCGGGAACGAGCGGCGGTTGGTCGCCAGCCAGTCCACGTCCGGCAGGCGCTCGATCTTGGCTTCGGGAGCCGGGAGGCCGTTCTGCGCCGCCGCATCCGCGAGCCGCGCCCGGATGGCCGGCTCGTCCGGCGCATCCAACGTGAGGCCTTCCAGCCGCCACGGACCGCCCGGGGTCAGCTCGAACGCCATCAGCGCGTCGCAATTATCCTCGATGGCGGCCGCCAGCACCGGCTGTCCTGCCGCCGTCGTCATCACTTCGATTTTCCAGACGGGTCGCGACGTCTTCACGCAGACGAGGGTCTTTTTATTCTTGTCATGCCCGCGAAAGCGGGCATCCATCGCGCCGCTGAACCATGGATTCCCGCTTGCGCGGGAATGACGAAGTGCTTTTCCCCAATCACGCCAGCTCCACGAAGCTGTCCATCACCTTCTTGCGGCCGGCCTTGTCGAACTCGATGTCGAGCTTGCCGGCCTCGGCGGCGATCACCCGCCCGTAGCCGAATTTCTGGTGGAACACGCGCGCCCCCTCGGCGAACGGCGTCGCCGGCCCGCGCCGCGGCGTGTTGCTGAACGACAGGCCGGCGCGCGCATTGATCAAGCGGCCGCTCTGGCGATGCGCGGCGGCGTCGGTCATCGGCGCCGCATAAGCCTCGGACTCGGTGAAGCCGCCGGCGCTGCCGCCCCACAGCCCCGACTCCGACTGCACCTCGATATGGTCTTTCGGCAGCTCGCCGACGAAGCGCGACGGCACGCTCGACTGCCACATGTTGTGGATCCGCCGGTTCGCGGCGAAGGAGACGAAGGCGCGATGGCGGGCGCGGGTGAGGCCGACATGCGCCAGCCGCCGCTCCTCCTCGAGGCCGGCTTCGCCTTTCTCGTCGAGGGCCCGCGGGTGCGGCAGCAACCCCTCTTCCCAACCCGGCAGAAAGACCGTCTCGAACTCGAGCCCCTTGGCGCTGTGCAAGGTCATCAGGTTGACCATGTCGCCGGGCGCGGCCCCGCTGTTCTCCATCACCAGGCTCACGTGCTCGAGAAAGGCGGTCAGCGCGCCAAACTCCTCGATCGCGGCGATCAGCTCCTTGAGGTTCTCGAGCCGGCCCGGCGCGTCCGGCGTGCGCTCGGCCTGCCACATGGCCGTGTAGCCGGACTCATCGAGGATCGTCGCCGCCAGGTCGGCGGCCCCCGGCTCATCGTTCGTGTGTTCGGCCGACAACGTCGCGGACCAGCGCTGGAAATCGTCGAGCAGGCGGCGCAGCGCCGAGCGCGCCTGCGGCTTCAGCTCGTCGCTCTCGATCACCCGCCGCGCCGCCGCGGTGAGCGAGATGTGGTCGGCCCGCGCCAGGCGGTGCAGCGTCTGCACCGTGGCGTCGCCGATGCCGCGCCGCGGCTTGTTGATGATGCGCTCGAAGGCGAGATCGTCATCCGGCTGTGCGGTGACGCGCAAGTAAGCGATCGCGTCGCGGATCTCCTCGCGCTCGTAGAACCGGGGTCCGCCGATCACCCGGTACGGCATGCCGAGGGTCAGGAACCGCTCTTCGAACTCGCGGGTCTGGAAGCCGGCACGCACCAGCACGGCGATCTGGCCGAGCTTGTGCCCGCCGTCCGATCCGGGTTTGCCCCGTTGCAGCGCCTCGATCTCCTCGCCGACCCAGCGCGCCTCGGCTTCGCCGTCCCACAGCGCCCTGACCTGCACCTTCTCCCCGCCTTCGGCCGAGGTCCACAGGGTCTTGCCGAGGCGGCCCTGGTTGTGGGCGATGAGCCCGGCGGCCGCGGCGAGGATCGGCTTGGTCGAGCGGTAATTCTCCTCGAGCCGGATCACCTGCGCGCCGGGAAAATCCTTCTCGAAGCGCAGGATGTTGCCGACCTCGGCGCCGCGCCACCCATAGATCGACTGGTCGTCGTCGCCGACACAGCAGAGATTTCGGCTCTTCTGGGCCAGGAGACGCAGCCATAGATATTGGGCGACGTTCGTGTCCTGATATTCGTCGACCAGGATGTAGCGAAAGCGCTCGTGATACTCGGCGAGCACGTCGGGCCGGGTCTGGAAGATCGTGAGGTTGTGCAGCAGCAGGTCGCCGAAATCGGCGCCGTTCAGCGTCTTCAGCCGGTCCTGGTACTGCGCATAGATCGCGACCGCCTTGCCGCCCGCCACCTCGCCGCCGGCGTCGGCCGCCAGCTTGTCGGGAGTCAATCCGCGGTCCTTCCAGCGCTCGATCATCGCCGACACGACCCGCGCCGGCCATTTGCGGTCATCGATCCGCTCGGCCTGCAGCAGCTGCTTCACCAGCCGCACCTGGTCGTCGGCGTCCAGGATCGTGAAGTTCGGCTTCAGCCCCACATGCTCGGCATGGCGGCGCAGGATGCGCGCCGCCAGCGCGTGGAACGTGCCGAGCCACCACCCACCCTGCCCCTCGCCGGCGATGTCGCGGCCGACCATCGCCCCCACGCGCTCGCGCATCTGCTGCGCCGCCTTATTGGTGAAGGTGACGGCGAGGATCTGCGACGGCCAGGCCCGGCGCGTCGCCAGGATGTGCACCAGCCGCGCGGTGAGCACCCGGGTTTTGCCGGTGCCGGCGCCGGCCAGCACCAGAAGCGGGCCGTCGAGGGTCTCGACGGCCGCGCGTTGCTGCGGGTTCAGCTGCTGGAGATAGGGCGGTAGCGGAATCGAGTCGGACAGAGCGGTCATGTCAGGGCCTTATACAACAACTCGTGAGCCCCAGCGGGCGGAAATGACCTATGCTAAGCTCGGGCGGTACAGCTGGTTTTTCGGCTTCGCGGGGGCATAGAGGAGTGCCATGGCTAACGGTCGGCTGCAGATTGCCGGTCTCTCGATACCGTCGCTCATCAAGTTGCCGGCCGCCGCGGCGCTGGCAGTCCTCTACGCGAGCCAGGCGACCGCGGCCGAGCCGCCCACGCTGGAAGAGCTCCTGTCGGCGGTGGTGCGGATCAAGACCTATATCGCGCCGGAGGCGCGCACCGCCGAGGGCCTCGGCCGCGAGCGCGAGGGCTCCGGCATCGTCATCGACCAGAACGGGCTGATCCTCACCATCGGCTATCTGATGGTCGAGGCCTACGCCGCCGAGGTGACGACCAATAACGGCCGCACCGTGCCGGCGAACGTCGTCGGCTACGACCACGAGACCGGCTTCGGCCTGCTGCGCACCATCGAGCCGCTCAAGGTGCGGCCGATGGCGATCGGGAAATCCGCGCAGATCAACCGGCGCGACCCGGTGTTGATCGCGAGCTTCGGCGGCCCGGACATGGCGGCACCGGCCTTTGTCGTGTCGAAGCGCGAATTCGCCGGCAACTGGGAATACATGCTCGACGAGGCGATCTTCACCGCCCCGCCGCACCCGGCGTGGAGCGGGGCGGCCCTGCTCAACCGCGAAGGCAAGCTGGTTGGCGTCGGCTCGCTGATCGTCCGCGACGCCGAGGGCGGCACGATGCGCACGCCCGGCAACATGTTCGTGCCGATCGACCGGCTGCCGCCGATCCTCGGCGACCTGATCGTCGATGGCCGGGTCTCCGGTCCCGGCCACCCGTGGCTCGGCGTCACCGCCGACGAGGTGCGCGGCCGGCTGGTGGTCAGCCGGGTGACGACGGGGGGGCCCGCGGAAAAAGCCGGCCTCCACCAGGGCGACATCATCATGGGCGTCAACGGCGCCAAGACGACGAGCCTGATCGAGTTCTACCGTAAGATCTGGGCCGAAGGCCCGGCCGGCGCCACGGTGCGTCTCGACATCGTGCAGGACAGCGACATCAAGCACCTCAGCGTGAAGTCGGCCAACCGGCTCGACTATCTGAAGCTCAAGACGACGTTCTGATCGTCCGCTTGCGGTTGGCCGTCAGGGGAGGACGTCCATGCGCGCGAAATGGCTCGCCTTGGCACTCGGCTGGATCGTGCCGATTGCAGCGTCGAACGCGCAAACGGCCAACCTCCTGCTGCTCAACGGCAAGGTCGTCACCGTCGACCCGCAGTTCAGGGTCGCACAAGCGGTCGCGGTGAACGGCGACCGCATCGTCGCCATCGGCACCAACGAGCAGGTCCGCGCCCTGGCCGCGCCCGGCGCCCGCGTCGTCGACCTCGAGCGCCGGACCGTCATTCCCGGCCTGATCGACAACCACGGCCATTACGCGCGCGCGGCGCAGACCTGGACGCGCGAGGCGCGCCTCGACGGCCTCCTGTCGCGCAGCGACGCGATGGAGCGGCTGCGCAGCCGCGCCCGGACGGTCAAGCCGGAGGACTGGGTGCTGGTGCTGGGCGGCTGGTCCGAAGGCCAGTTCGCCGACGAGCCACATGGCTTCACCCGCGAGGATCTCGACCGGCTGGTCCCCGATCATCCGGTCTACCTGCAGGTCAATTACAGCCACGCCTACGCGAACAGCCTGGCGCTGAAGGCCGCGGGCTTCGATGATCAGGCGCCCGATCCGAAAAACGGCAAGCTCGAGCGCGACGGCGAGGGGCACCTCACCGGCCGGCTCGACGGAGCGGGCGCCTATCTTCAGGTGTTCCGGAAGATTCCGCCGCTGCCGCCCGAACAGGCGATCGCCGGCGCCACGGCGCTGCTCAGCGACCTCAACCGGGTCGGGATCACCACCATCGGCGATGTCGGCGGCTTCAATTTCTCGCTGAATTTCTACGCGCCGTTCGATGCGCTGCGGCGCCAGGACGCGCTCACGGTCCGCGTCTACAACACGATCTGGGGCGACGTGCACACGCCCGCCGAGGTCACGGCGTGGCTACCCGAGATTGCGAAGATCAGGCCGTTCCGCGGCGATGATTGGCGCAACACCGTCGGCTACGGCGAGACCATGTACGTGCCCCTGCACGAATCGACGGCGGATTCGAAGGCCGCCCCCGACGCGGGGGACATGGCGCAGTTCCGGGGCGTCGCCGCCGCCGTCGCCGAGGCCGGGCTGTATGCGCATATCCACGCGCATTTCCACGACCGCATTTCGGCGTTCCTCGACGTGATCGAGGACGTCAACAAGACCGTGCGCGCACTCAGGCCGCTGCGCTGGACCATCGTGCATGCGGAGGGGCTGAGCGCGCAGGACCTCCTGCGCATGAAGGCAGTCGGCATGCAGGTGTCGGTCAACAACTGGCCGACGGTCGGCTATGAGGACCAGGCGGCGGCCTATGGCGAGCGCATCTATACGGCGCCGCCGCTCAAGATGATCCGCGAGAGCGGGATCCGCTGGGGCATCGGCACCGATGCGACGGTCGTGGCACCGATCAATCCGTTCCTCGGGCTGTGGTGGCTGGTCACCGGCAAGGCGCTGAGCGGCACGGTCGTGACGCACGACACGGCGAGCCGTGAGGAAGCGCTCATCGCCTGGACCCAGGCGAACGCGTATTTCTTCTTCCGCGAGAGCGATCTGGGCTCGATCCAGCCCGGCAAGCTGGCGGATTTCGTCGTCCTCGACCGCGACTACCTGACAGTGCCGGCCGATGAGATCCGCGACATCCGGCCGGCGATGACCATCGTCGCGGCAAGATCGTCTACACCGCAAGATAGCTTTTACTTTCAATTATTTAGAACGACATCGTTTATGACTACCCAGGGATGGTATAAATTCGGACGTCGTGACACAGCCTTGCAGGGATCAATCGCGCTAAATGGCCGGCAAGGCGATACCAAAGCCTTCAATTCTAGACGGGTTTGAATATCTAGGGTTCAAGGGCGGTCAGAAGCTGTGGCGGAGCCAGGATGGCCGTCGTTACTACACGTGGGACGCACTCCATGGCGAAGTCGAGGTGTTCAATAAGGATGGCAGACACCTCGGCGTGGTCGATCCAATCAGTGGCCTGGGCATAAAGGGCGCCGTACGAGGGCGAACGATCGATGTCTAAGAATGAATCTTTTGTCGATCTGTGTGCTAAGGGGCACGCGCTCCTTGAGGACATCGACGCGTTTGTGTCGGATTGGCATGACCATCCGCACGATATGCCTCTGCACGAGTTTCTTGGAATGACATGGCCGGAATACTCACTTTGGATCAGTGAGCCGGATATTTTGGCTCATATCGTAACTGCGCATCGCGACAAACGGCCATTTACAGCTGTCATAGAGGACATCAAAAATTTGCCTATGGCCGCAAGATCGCCCAATCCGATACAGGCCAGCAAGCTAACGAAATGGCTGGAGCAGCAAGGTAAGCTGGTTTGATCTCGGGTATCGATCCCGAAATAAACTTGGCAAGAACACTCGCTGCCAAGTATTCCCTCGTCCCTCCGGTCGACGTTTTATCTCTCGCCCGACAATATGCGGACGTCGAGCTTCTTCCAATCCCGTTCGATGTTGATGGGATCACACTAAATTTGAAAATCCCCGGCAAGAAGCCGCACATCATCGTCAACGATTCAATCACCTCGACACGACAGCGCTTTACGCTTGCTCATGAGATCGGCCACATTTTAATTCCATGGCACGTTGGTTCCATTATCGACATCACGGGCGACCAACCGTTTGACCCCGCTCAGTTGGACAACTATTGGATTACGGAAAGCGAAGCCAATCGGTTCGCATCGGAGCTACTCATCCCGACGAATTGGCTTTTGGAGTTAATCCGTGAAAAAGAAGATCCACCCCATTTAGTGGCTACCGTCTGTGATCAAGCACGAGTATCCCCGACCGCCGCTACGATCAAACTGATCAATAACATGCCACCGGGATACATCTATGCGCAGCTAACCGAGGGGAATGTCGTTGCGTCGTCGGGAAGGTCGGAGAGAACGTTGGCAAATCAGCCCCATTGGGACAGTCATATCGATGTGTCTTCCACATTTCCTTTCGCCGAGAAGATGTTTCGGTTCACTGCCGGTCGCAACGAGTATATCTGGTGGAAATTTCCGACCTGGGTTGATCTGCCCAAATCTCGGGATAGCCGGGAATGGCGCGAGATTCTGGATCAGATCGTCGGCGAGATTGGCGTGCCGGCGAACGAGGCACAGAAATTTAAAGCGAGCGTAAACGGAGTCATCGCGTTCGCGAATAGTAGGATAAAGGGCACGCCGCGAACTCGAGAGGCTATCTACTCTGCCTGCCTACAGAGATTTCACAGCAAAACCGATCTACAAGAATTTGTAGAACATCCGTCGTTCACCGACTTCCTTGTCAAAAGAATTTGGGACCTCGTGACCCGGTAAGATGTAATGATGCTCACACGGCGATCCACGCTCAGGTTCGCGGTTGCCGCAGCAGCAGTCGCCGCATTGCCAAGCCGCGCACAGACGCCGCCGCGCACGCGGCTGATCCTGCTCGGCACCAAGGGGGGACCCAGGGTCGGTGGCGGACGGGCCAACTCCTCCAATCTCGTGCTGGTCGACAACGTGCCGTACGTCGTCGATTGCGGCATGGGGGTGAGCGAGCGGCTGACCCGCGCCGGGGTGGCACTGCCGAACCTGCGCTACGTCTTCATCACCCATCACCATTCCGACCACAATCTCGAGTACGGCAACCTGCTCTACAACGCCTGGGCGGCGGGCTTGCGCAATCCCGTTGAAACGTATGGGCCGAAGGGCCTGGTCGACATGACGCGCGTGTTCTGGGAGCTCAACCGCTTCGACATCGAGACCCGCATCGCCGACGAGGGCCGGCCCGATCCGCGCAAGCTGGTCAATGCCCATGACGTCGCTGGCCCCGGGTCGGTGATGCAGACCGAACAGGTGCGTGTCACCGCATTCCGCACCCCGCACCCGCCGATTCTGGACAACTACGCCTACAAGTTCGAGGCGCCGGGCCGGACCATCGTGTTCTCCAGCGACACCGCCTACAACCCGGCGCTGGCCGAATTCGCGGGCGGCGCCGACGTGCTGGTGCACGAGGCGATGTACGGCCCCGGCATCGACAAGCTTCTGGCACGGGTGCCGAACGCCGCCACGTTGAAAGAGCACCTCATCGCCGCCCACACACTGACCGAGGACGTCGGCAAGGTCGCCGCGGCCGCCGGCGTGAAGACCCTGGTGATGAGCCACCTCGTCCCCGGCGACGACCCGACCATCACCGACGAGATGTGGGCCGAGGGTGCCCGCAAGCACTTCACCGGCCCGATCATCGTGGCGAAGGATCTGATGGAGATTTAAACGGGCGCCGGCGCCCTTTTAGCATCGTCACCTCGGGCAAGCGACCGAAGGGAGCGCGACCCGGGGTCCATCTCGCCAACGGACCGATGGATCCCGGCTCTCGCCCGGGTTTGCAAGGGGCTTCGCCCCTTGCAGAAGATTTGGGCTCGGCCGGGATGACGACCGGGAAGGTCCGACCGAGGGCTCCAATTAGTCAGTTGCGAACCGGTAGTTCCGGGATCCATCGCGACGGCGGACAAATGGACCCCGGGTCGCGCTTCGCTTGCCCGGGGTGACGCTCGGAAGCGTCAATCCCCCTGGAACCGGTAATAGTTCGAGAACCGCATCAGCGGCTCGTCGGAGGATTCGAAGAGCTGCGTATCGCTCTGCGCGTGGTGTTCGAACTTGTTCCACGACGGGATGCAGAACGTGTCGCCGCGCTGCCAGGCGAAGCGCTCGCCGCCGATCACCGTCTCGCCCTCCCCCTCCATGATCGAGAAGATGCGGTTGGCGGTCGAGCGCTGCGGCCGCGTCTTCGTGCCGGCGGCGAGCCGCTCGACCCACAGCCCCATGGTCGGCATGGTCGGCCCCGGGAGGTCGATGCGCGGCCCGTGGAAGCCCTCGTTGTCGGGGCGCGCCTGGTCGAGCCGGCGCTGGATCGCCGCGCGGGTGAACCGGTAGGGCGATTCCGTGACGGCCTTGACGTTTTTCTCGAAGCGGTCGGGATGGTCCTCGTAGAACATCGGCTCCAGCAGCTGGGTCAGCGGCACGTCGAGGACATCCAGCCAGTACGCCGGCGCATCTCCGTCATGGCCGTGCTCGTGCCAGCACCAGCCCGGCGTCAGCACCACGTCGCCGGTCTCCATCGGCGTCTTTTCGCCGTTGACCGTCGAGTACGAGCCCTTGCCGTCGATGATGACGCGCAGCGCGTGGGGCGCGTGCCGGTGCGAGCGCGCCTTTTCACCGGGGAGGATCATCTGATACGCGGCGACGAGAGTCCGGGTGGTCTTCCACTCCGGATCCGTCGGGTTGCGCATGACGAGGTTGCGCCGCTCGGCCAAGGTCACGTCGATCAGCCGGCCGGCGGCGTCGAGGGCCGCCTTGGCCTGGTCGTAGCGCCAATGCGCCGGCACGTACTCCGACTTCGGCTCGGCCCACAGGATCGGCTTCGGACGCTGGATCCAGCCCGGGCTGACATTGATCTGGTCGACCTGCTCGTAGAGGCCGTCCAGCGTCGACACGCCGCGGATCGATTCGATGCGCTCAGCGACTTCGGACATGAGATGACTCTCCTTCGACGGGGGCCTCATCCTGGGGAGCCCCGCGCCGTCTTTATCCTTCGAGGCGCGGGGCGTCTCGAAGGATTAGCGGCTCGCCTGCGTCCGCTCCGGATGAAGGATCAGCTTTTGCACCCGCCAATTCAAGAGCTCGGCGACGTAAAGGACGTTTTCCGACGGGCAGGCGATCTCGTGGATCCAGCCGAACTCCTTGGGCTGCTTGCCGGCCTTGCCGAACATGCCGAGCACCTTGCCGTCGAGGCTGAGCTTGTAGACCCGGCCGGGATACGAGTCCGAGGCGTACATGACCTGGTTCCGCCCCGGCGTGATGCAGATCGCCCACGGCGCGCCGGGCGCCATCGTGCCCTGCACGTTCGCCGGCGGCTTGTTGCCGATGGCCGGCCGCGCGTCGGGCGGCAGCGGCACGTCGATGGTGAACTGGCGGAGGAAGTTGCCGTCGCCGTCGAAGACCTGGATGCGGCGGTTGCCGCGGTCGGCGATGTAGACCTGACCCTTCGCGTCGGTGGCAATCGAATGCAGGGTGTTGAACTGCCCGGGCCCGGTCCCCTTCTCGCCCCAGGACTTCAGCCACACGCCGTTCTTGTCCGCCTTGGCCACCCGCGAATTGATGTAGCCGTCGCTGATATAGACGTTGTCGGCGGCGTCCCACGCGACGTCGGTCACCTGGCGGAACCGGCCGTCCTCGGCCGCCGCCGGCGGGTTCGGATGCTTGACCGGGGCCGTGTCTTCATCCGACGCCTCCTGCTTGCGGCCGAACACCAACGTCACCTGGCCCTGCGGATTGAAGCGGACGATCATGTCCGAGCCCTTGTCGACGGCCCAGATGTTGTCGTGGCGGTCGACGCGCACGACATGCGCGAACGCCCAGGCATAGAGGTCCTTGCCGATCTCGTGCACGTACTTGCCGTCAGCATCGAACTCGAAGAGCTGCGCCGCCGAAGCGCCGTAGGCCGGGCCGTGCGCGCTGTTGCCGCGCGAGAACACGAACACATGCCCCTTGGAGTTGACGGCGACGCCCGCGGCCTCGCCGAGATACATGTTGGGCGGCATCCGGATGGCGTTGGGGACCGAATCGAACGGGATCACCGGCACGGCCTGCTGGGCCTGTCCGGACCCGCCCAAGACGGCGGCACATCCGAGGGACAGGACGAGCGTGGCGATATTCTTCGTCATCTTCCGGGTCATGGGCGCTCCTCAACCGGCGCGCGGCATTCTTGGACTGGCCCGGTCGGGCGGCCGCTCGCTCCAGCCGCAACCTTAGCGCGTCACCGCGCGTCGTGGAAGATGACGAGGTCAAGAAGAATATGCTTTTGAAGGAAAAGGAAGTTTGGATTGCGCGCAGGTGCGTGCCGGCGGTTGTGACGGCGGTTTTGTCAGGCAAGACCACCAGATCACGGACGTTCACTGGCCTTCCCTGAATGTCCCGCACTATCACGTAATCGCGGCGCGCAGTGCGCGCCAAATCCTATAGCCGCCCTCCACCGCCTGCTGCGCACTGATGAGCCGTTGCCAAAAGTCACAGTGATGAAGATATTCTCCGTCCCTCTTCTTCGCGTTCAACCGTAGGGTCTCATGTGACGAATAAACGGCGTGCTGAGGGCGTTCCTCCAGCGCAAGGGGATTTGGGCCGGCTGATATGATATTTTGCGATCTGGCCGGTTAGCGCGAACGCTGCCGCGGGCGATATTATGTCAGCTGGATCTGCAATCCTCATTGCCGCGTTCATGTTTGGCGCGATTTACCTCTACAAAATCACTCGAAGTTCGCGCGACGATCCTTCGTCGTCATCGGCCGTGTCACCCTTTTCGTGATCGTCATCCGTGGTGGGTACGTCATGTTTAAAAAATCGAGAGACAGCCACGCAAGCCGCCGGAATGCGCCGGATTACGTGGCATGAGCATGGCTGAAGTAAAATACATCAAAGGCTACGCTCCGAGCGTCCTTGAGCCGCCTGAGGCGAAAGACGGTCTGCAAGGGCGGCTTCTGGTGCCGACGAATTGAACAAAAACGCGACCAACGGCACATAAGGTCCGCACGACATAAGATGATGAACATCATTACCTGCACCGATCACTGGCCGGCGACGGACGTGCCGCCACGATCCGAGCCGCCCCCGGTAAACGGGTGGCCGCCAATCACAATCATCACGCCGAGTCTGAATCGGGCAAGCTTCATCAAGATCGCGATCGAAAGCGTCATCGCGCAGAACTATCCGGCGGTTGAGCACATCGTCGTCGACGGTCAATCGACCGATGGGACGCGCGATATCCTCGCGGCTTACCGTCATCTCCGCGTGGTCGGTGAGACGGACCGTGGCTCTCATCATGCGATGAACAAGGGGCTTGCCCTGGCGACAGGTCGGATCGTCGGATTCCTCAATACGGACGATCTGTATGCCCCCGGGATTTTTCACGCCGTCGCGCGCCGAATGGCGGGCGGAGACACAAGGCTTGCCGCGGGCCGCTGCTTTTTCTTCTCCTCGATCGGCGAGGGCGAACCGACGGCCGAGGCCGAGCTTCGCCACGTCGGCGATCCACGGCTTTATTTGGCGGAGTTGTGTTACGCCACGCCCGGGTTCAATGCGTATTTTTTTGACCGTGACCTGCTCTCGGCGATGGGCGGCTTCGACGAGAAATTCGACGTTGCAGCTGACCGCGACTTGCTGATTCGAGCGACGTTGGCCGGCCATCGCGCGATCTTTCTTTCGGAGCCTGGCTATTACTATCGGCGGCATCCTGCCTCGCGCACCCTCGATCGCGATGCGCGATTGGGAGCGGCGATCCTCACCGATCATCGCATGGTCGCACGAAAGCTGTTAGCCGATGAAAGCCTGCGCCCCGACGCGCGACGGATGCTGCGCGGTTGGCGCGCCTGGGAAACGGCGCGGCTCCTTTCATTCTATTGCGAACCCGGCACGTGGCGAAAAGCGGCAACCTTGATGGTCGAGTCAGGAGCCGAGGATCCGGTGTGGCCGGCGCGCCTCGTCAGCGCAGCCGCCGCGATGAAGCAGCTGCGACACGCTATAAGTAAAAGATGATATCCCGTCGCAGGCGGCGGTGAACCGCGACGGCCGCCAAAAGGGCCGCGCCAGCAATGCCGACGTCGGCCACAATCAATGCAGCGGTTGGCAGGACATTGCCGTGAATCAGTATCTGGTTCGGACTGATCAACATCGAAATCGGGTTGTATTTGATGAAAACATCGAACGGGCTCGGCACCATCGACCAGTGATAGACGATCGGCATCAACCAAAAGAGCACGTTGAGCAACAGCTGCAGGAGGTGCGGCAAATCGCGATAACGCGCCGCGGAATAGGCGACGATGACCGCGACGGAATATACGAAGACTATCAAAGGAACGCCGAGCAGCGGCAACGCGAGCCACGTCCAGGATGGCGGCTCGACGAAGAGAACACAAAGCACGAGCATGATGCCGAGGGAGATGGCATAGGTAAACAACTCGACGGTTGTGTCTGCCAGAATAAAGATCAGCCGGTTGGCGATCGAACTGTGCAACGCCTCGCGCCGGCTGACCAAGGAACTTGTGGAAGTCAGCAGGCTGTTGTTCAAGAAAACCCAGGGCAAGAGCCCGCTCACGAGATAAACAAAATAATTCTCAAGGGGGACGCGGATAAAAATTCTGAATACCACGAAGTAGATGCCGATCGTCACGATCGGATTCAGGATCGACCAGCCGAATCCGAGAAAAGACCCGCAATAACGCCGCCAGAGAGTGGATCGCGCCAGATAGAGTACGCTGGGCAACAGATCGGCGCCGGGGAAGAATGCTCGCCGGCTTTTGCTGACAAGGGGCAGATCGACCATGGATCACTGCCCCTCCATCGCGAGCCGATGATATTCCGGAAGCACCTCGTTCGGCGTTCCGTCCGCGATGAGACGGCCTCTCGAAAGCACGATACAGCGATTACAAATCTGGCGAATTTGAGCCTCATCGTGGCTCACAAACAGTGTGATCGGCGTTTCGCGCATCCGTTCGAGCATTGCGCTGCGTGCCTTTTCGAAGAACGTGAAGTCGCCGGTGGCCAGGATTTCATCGAGCAAAAGGATGTCCGGCGTCTCGAAGAGCGACAGACTAAAGGCAAGTCGGCTCTGGAAGCCACCGCTGAGGAGCTTCAACGGTTGATCGGCGCGAGCACTGAGCTCGGCAAAATCGAGAATTCGCGCTTCCAGCTCCGGTGACCAGGTCCCGTATCGATTGGCGTAGATCAGTCCCAGACGCACATTATCGCGTAACGTCAGCTCAGCATCGAAGCCGATAGCTTGTGCAATCACCGGAGCTAATTCGCCGACGACGGTCCGCCTGCCCTCCGCTATCGGGTAGATCCCCGCAATCGCCTTGAGCAACGATGTCTTGCCCGAACCATTCAGGCCCAAAATCCCAAGTCGATCACCAGGCGTCACGCGTAAATCGATGCCTTCCAAAATCGTGACCTGTGGCGCCGGCCCGCTTATATCTCGACGAAGCAGCCGCTGCTTTAATGTCGTCGCCAGGCTTCGCTCGAATATCCGGACTGAGACGCCGGACAGAACGATAAGGGGCTGCTTGGAACTCATCGAGCTACACTAACGGCCGATAATGTGACGATAGGGCGATCTTGATTCATATGTCAGACCCGTTTTGGCGGGGGACAACTTATAGGTTGCGCGGAGATTTAGGGGAAACGGCAACGGCGGCGAAGTCCTATTCCCGGCGCAAAATTGGGGGGGCGGCGCGTGCGGGAGGATGGCGCGGTGGGCTGAGAACTGCAAGATCGGACGGATTTTGATTGACTGTGGTGGCCGGCACTTATTTTCATTCTTATACTCATTCTTATAAATGAAACGGAGTCGGGCCGTTCAAGCGCATGAGAAACTCATCAGCAAACTGCCGGTGACGGGCGAGTTGCTGCGTGGTTCTCTTTTGGAGCGCACGGTCCGGCATAGCGAAGATTGTCCGCAATGCGCGCGAGGCGAGGGGCACCGGGTGTTCGTGCTGCGGTGAGTTCGCACGCGGCAGTTCAGCGTGCGTCGCGAGCGGGTTGCCAAGGTTCGGCGGTGGCTGGACGACTATTGGAAGCTGAAGGAAGCGGTGGAGGCGATCTGCGAACTCAATCACGAGCTGCTGCGGCCGGACGTACCTTCGGGCTTACGAGGGCTCGTCTATCGTCGAGGTCAAGAGAAGCGTCGGTGCTGCTCCGTAAGCGGCCCGTGACGACGATAGCTCGCCGAATCGTGGGAGCGAGACCTGCCGCGACGCCAAACCACTGCGGCCCCGCGACGGACGACTTAGACGCTCACAGAGTGCTGCACCCGAATGGGGATAGGGGGCAGTATGGGCGAAGATCGTAGCAATGAGGACAAGCGGTGCGTTCTCGCGCTGATCATCGGGGTTGTCCTGGTCTATCTCCCGGTCTTTTCCGGCGCGCACTATCTATTTCACGACGACTGGGCGACGTTCGCATGGAATAAAGCGACTCAGCCGTTCGACGGTCGGCCGATGGCCACGTATCTCGTGACGCTCGGCCGTCCTATCGGCGCCGCACTGCTGGTGCTGTTCCACTATCCGATCGAGCACATCGCCGACGGAAACTGGGCTCGGCTATTTCTCGTGCTTCTCCTCAGCGTGCTCACCGCCCAACTCTTTCTCGCGTTCCGGCTCATCACGCGAGACCATGGACATGACGACCCTATCGTCGATGCAGCGGCAGCCTTCGGCGTCGCCATGCTCCCGACATTCACGACTTACGTCGCATGTATCAGCAACGGGATCGCCCTTGTCGCCTGCAATTTCGCCATCCTGGCTTGGCACCTGGCGGCGCGAGCGATCGACCCCGCGCGGCCGGCCCGGCCCGGACGGCGCGCGGCCCGCGCGGCATCAATGCTGGCCATGCTCACCGCGGCGCTGACCTACCAAACCGGCGCCTTGCTCTTCTTTCTGCCGTTGGCCTTGCAGGTCGCACTCGCCCGCCGCGAGGACATCTTGCACACCGCCGCATTCGCCATGAAGATCGCGCTGCCCGGGCTCATCGCGCTCGGACTATATGCCGCTTATTTCATGCTGGCAGCGACACCGGAGGTGTACGCCGGCCCGACCGGGTTAGTCCAACTGACCTCGGCCCCGCTCTGGCTATTCCAATGGGCGCTGCCGGCGACCTTGAACCTTTGGAGCGTGTATCCCGTAACTGTCGTGACGCAGGTGGTCGCTGCGACGATCATCGTGGCTCTTGTTCTTTTGGACTGGAGGGACCGCGGTCGTCTCCATGCAGGTACTGTTCCTGTCATGACGGCCGTCCGGCTCATCGTCCTCATCGGGTCGGCACTCGTCATGTCCGCGCCGGTGATACTCTCTGGGTTCGTGACGAGGCCGTTCTATTATCGCGCGAACCCCGGGTTTGTCGCGCTCGCTGCATTCGTACTAATCTATAACTTGGCCCGGGCGCTACGCGAATTCTTCGGGTTCCCGCGAGCGGCCAGGCTGAGTGCGCTCGCCATCGCAGCCGTTGCCGCGGTTCTGGCGAATTTCAATGCAAACCAGCTCATCGTAGGCCCAACGAGCGCCGAACTTGCGTTCATCGGCGACGCAATATCGCACGCCAATCTTCGGGAGATTCGGCAGATTCATCTGATTATTCCGAACGGGGAGCCGGGACTGTCGTTCATCGATTGGCCATCGGTCAACGACGAGTTCGCCGATCCCGTGACGTATTTCCCTCAGGACGTGTTGCCGATGATGGTCGCTGTGCTGAGGGACTTTGGAGTTTCGACGCACGGCTATCGCAACCTGGACTCTTTCCTGGAACTCCCCAACGGCCTTCGCGTGAGCCGTGGCACTCGTGCAGAAACGGTGCAGAGGGAGATCGCGCAGCCCGCCCTTATCATCGACATGACGATTCTCGACCGGCACCGCCCCGGAAGGGTGGACGGCCGCCAGCCCAGCGGCAGCCCGCCGGCGAGTGTGCCTCCAGATAGTGTGCCTCCAGATAGTGTGCCTCCAGATAGTGTGCCTCCAGATAGTGTGCCTCCAGATAAGGGCCCCTGGGGCTATCTTGTTGAGGAAGGCTTCAAGGGCTTCAACATTCTCCAGGTCGGCCCTGACAGGTTCCTCGGATTGTCCCAGTCCGAAGGGATCTATTTTCCGGAAAAGCTGGCGGCCGGCGCCTATAAGAAAGCTTATCTTGGCGCCACCATCGCTGATGTTAAGGCACAGATATCGTCGGCAGACATATTTCAGGCAACTCTCGTGCAGGAGGGTTTCAACGGCTTCAATATCCTGCAGATCGGACCAGACAGATTTTTGGCGCTGGGCCAATCCGAGGGGATCTATTTTCCGGAAAAGCTGGCGGCTGGCGGATACATGCAAGCCTACATCGGGTCGTCCATCGAGGATGTGAAGAAACAGGTCGATAGGTCGCAGACAAAATAGACGGTTTACGATGGTGCGTTCCGCGGCTTTGCGCAGCGGTTGACCTGAGGACGAAGTTGTTATCCAGGGCTGAGTTGAGTCCGTTCGCTAGTTGAGCCTGTCAGGCTCGGTGCCGCAACTGGAAGGGCCGCGCACCCGTTATGAGCCTACGCCGCCCGAGCCGGGCGTAGCCACGTCGCTGCCGGGCGATGTCGAACCACATCCACCCTCGAACAGAGAACGACATGACCATGGACTTAAGGTAGGGGGCCGGATTACTCAGTCGATCAAGCTCAAGACGCTGATCTCAAAGCCGCAGCGAGGACCGTCGATGCGCTCTGAGCTTTGACGCCGGCTATCACTAATTAACGAAAATAGTCTAGAGGTAACTTCTTCTTACTGTTATTGTTCTTGGATTGTCATAATTAAAAGGCGAGGGAGTCCCCGCGCGGTGACCAGCCAGGTAATCCTCACCCTCCAGGATGGGACCGATACCAAGCGCGTCGAAGCGACGCGAGTCCAGTTTAGCGCGCACCAATGCTTCTCGACTGAGGATGCTGAGACCGTCGAGTGCCTGACGGCGCTCGGCAACCACTTGGCGCGCGAAACCGGGCTGGCGGTCTACGGCACAGGGCTGATTTTCGCGGGGCTTATTCGCCACTGTCCGGCACTCCTGCCGCGAATTTGTGCCCTCGTCCGCGATGAACTCTGCGAGGAGCCGATCCCTCCGGCGTTGGCCGGCGTGCCAGTGGTGGCACCAGCCGATCTCGGCGCAAACATCTCGACCGTCTTCATCTGCGAGACGCGCGCTTATCAACGCCAACGGATGCGCGGTCGGCTGCCCGAGCGACTCAAGATCCTTGACCCGGATGTGCTGACGAAAATAGCGCTGCATTCCATCCCGACCCGAGCTTGGACGTCGGTCGCACGTCACATCTATCCCATCGCTGTCCCCGAGATCCGCTTCCGTAACGATCTCGATCTGCTGCTCATGGACTGCCCGGCGCGCAACCTCGCGCTGATGCCGAACGGTCTTGCCTACGTCCACAACGCTCTCAAGAAAACGTCGGTCAACTTCCAGACCTTCGATCTGGATATCGTGACTTATCATCGATACCACATCAGGCGTTTGTTCGACGACGGCGGCACGATCGTGATGCCGAGCGGCCGCGAGATGCCTGTCGACCCGTGGCAGGCTGAGCATTACGACCTGTGGGCGGATCCCGAAGTCATTCAGTACCTCATCCCGATCATTGACGAGGCGGCCGCCGAGGTTATCCGCGCGCGCCCCAAAATTCTTGGTCTGTCGATCCAGCAATGCAGCGAGGCGTTCAGCCGCCAGCTGGTCCAGCGCGTGAAGGCGGCTCTGCCCGAGACCATCATTCTTGTCGGCGGTTTCAGCTGCTACAGCGCCGATACCGGACTGCGCTCCTTTCCCGAAGCCGACTACATGTGCATTGGGGAGTCCGACCTGACCGTCGGGCCGCTGGTCGAGGCGCTGGCGCGCGGCGAACGTCCGCGCGATGTCGCGGGTGTGGTGTCGCGTCACGACACGCCAAGCCGGCTATTTGCGCCTGCGCCCATGCCGCACAACCTCGATCAGATAGAATTTCCGAAATACGAATGGTGCGATCTCAGCATCTACCGCAACTACAACGGCTACCAACTGGTGCCGATCATTGCCAGCCGCGGCTGTCGCTGGGCGCGGTGTACATTCTGCGCCGAGCGCTTCTATTGGCGCATCCGATCGGCCAAGAATTTTGTCGAGGAGCTGCGCTGGCTCGCCGACCAGGGCTGCACGCTCTTTATGTTCAACGAGAGCGACCTCAACGGCATGCCCGACAAGCTGCTGGGGATTTGCGACGAGATCATCCGCAGCGGGATCAAGGTCAAGCTGACGGGACAGTTGCGCATCAACAAGAAGAGCGACCGCGCGTTCTTCGACAAGCTGCGCGCCGCCGGTTTCGTCGCATTGCGCTTCGGCGTCGACGCGTTCTCCGAAAATACATTGCGGCTCCAAAAGAAAGGGTACACGACGGCGATGGTCTCTCAGAATCTCAAGGATTGCTGGGAGGCGGGAATCTACACCGAGGTCAATTGGGTGATCGGCGTGCCGGGGGAGACCGACGAAGACTGCGATGACGGCGTCAAGTTTATCCTTCACAACCGACGGCACATCGGACGGCTGGTCAACATCAATCCGCTTATTCTTGTGAACGGCGGCGTCTATTGGATCGATCCAGAGGCGCACAACATCAAGTTCCGTACGCCCAAAGAGGAGCTCTACGCGAGGAACCCGCGCGGCTTGCCAGCCGATCAGTGGTACAGCACCGAGCCCTACATCGATGCCCAGATCCGCCGCGAGCGTTTTCAGCGGATCGTGCTGGGACTGCACGAAGCCGGCTTCCCGGTCGGTGCCTGGGCGAACCGCGTCATTGAGGATGTGCGCCTCGCTCGCGATCGCAGTCGGGCGGGACTGGGCCAGGCAACGCTCTCGGGAGTGCTCGTGCAGGATACCGAGGAGGCGGCCGTCGCGGCCATCAATGCTGCAATCCAGACCGGTGAGGCCAATGACGCGAGCAACGCGACCAGCGTGGTTCCTTCGCCAATCAACGCCGCGGTAGAGTCTCCGCGCCTGGTACGCACGCTCGCGGCGCACAATGTGATCGGCTACGGCGGCAAGTTTTATGGACTTGCCCACTCGCTCGGCGACATGGACCTGGCCGCCATCGATCCGAAGACGATCCCAGGCGTCGTGATCGCGGAGACGGAAGAGGCCGTCATCGCCGAGATCGAAACCGCGGTCAAATGGGCGAACTCCCGCGGACAGATCGACGACCAGCAGCGCCAGCGCGAACGCGGCTCCGCATATCGAGTCGACAGCGCGCCCGTGGAGCAAGACCGCCCCCAACCGGCCCCCACCAAGCCGGTCCTGGTGGAATTCGCCGGCACCGCCTATGCCGTCACGTGCGAATCATGGGCCGGTTTGATGCTCGATGCGGCGATGGCATTCTCGGTCATCAATTGTATCACAAAGAATGCGGTGCCCGAGCTTTGGACGTTGATCGGAAACTACAACGTCGTTGAGTTCGACGGCCGCTATTACGGCGTGCCGCGTGGTCTGCCGATCGACTGGGAGTCAGGACAGGCCGCGGCGCAGCCCGGAGTGATAACGGCCGGCACGGCCAACGAGTTGATGCGGATTCTGCGCGACGAGACCGGCTCGATCGCGGAGGCGCCGGCACCTGCCCCTGCGTCCGGCTTGGATAGGGCAATGGGACCGACCAGCGATAACTCGCGGCTTCCCCTGCTTGTCGGGACGATCGAAAACTACAACCTCGTCGCCTATGAAGGCTGGATCTACGGTGTGCCTCACAGCTTGGGGCCGATCGACCTGTCCGAAATCGATATCATCGGCATGCCGGGTGTGTTCCGCGACGTCTCCTATGACGTGGTGGAGAACGAAATCCGCGAGCGGATCGCCAAGGACGCCGAGCGCGCGGCCGCCTGAACACCGCGCCGCGGCGGCAAGCCATGGCCCCACCGTTTATCGAGCGAGACGTTCTGCGGTACGAGGCGCGACCGACGCGCATGTTCGGCGCCTACACGCTTTGGGCGATCCTGCGCGACGGCCGTGAAGTCGAGATCTCACACGGAGACCCACGACGTTGCCTTGCCGAGGCCGAACGGCTGACAGCGGCGCTCGCCCCGCACGTGAAGGGTTCCGAGTAGTCCATGCGCGTGCGGCAGTTCTGCATCTTCGGGCGCATGCCATGACCATGGCCACCCCTCACATTCGGCAGGTCCTGGACCCAGCCCGATGGTCAGAGCACCATTTTGGTTTGCCGGACGATCGCTGGAGATCGCTGGCGACGCGCTCGGTCTGGATCACCGGCGCTGGAACCGGATATGGTCGCAGCCTCGCCGCGGCCCTGGCCGCAGCCGGAGCGCGCGTTTTTCTGTCCGGGAGGCGCCTGACCAAGCTTCAAGAAACGCTGATGCATCTGCGCGAGCTCGCGATCCCAACCGACCGCTGCGAGATTCTGCCCTGTGATATCACGGATCCCGTCTCCGTCAGCGCCGCAGGAGCCGCAATCGCCGGCAAGGCTGGTGCACTCCATGGGCTCGTCAACAATGCCGCCCTGCCCTCCCCGGGCGGCGTGCACGACCCGCTCGCCTCAATGGACCCGACACAATGGCGGGCTCTCCTCGAGACGAACGTCACCGGCCATTGGCTGGTGACCAAAACAGCGCTTCCGTTGCTGTTGGCCACAGGCTCGGCACGCGTCCTGTTCGTCACCTCGGAAGCAGGCTGGGCATTCACGCCCGGCTATGGACCGTACAATGTAAGCAAGTCGGCGCTGAACAATCTCGGCGCCTCATTCGCGGCGGAATGCGCGCGATGCCATCCCGACCGCGACATTCAGATCAATGTGCTGGTTCCGGGTGAAGCTCGGACCGAGATGAACCAGGGCTCCGCGGATAGCCCCTACGCCATTGCGCCGATGGCGCTGGCGCTGCTCTCGCATCCGGCGGGCGGACCGAACGGCCGCTTCTTCCATCGCGACGGCCGCCACTTATCCTTCGCCTGCGCGGAACCCTATCCTCGACCACTGCTCTAGGCCGGCGCCGAAGAGCCCTGCCCTACGGCCAGCGCCTGCAGACGCGTCACGATCTCACGCCCGTCCCAAGGCACGGCTGCGTCGACGAGCGCCACAACGTCCGCAGGCAGCTCGGCAGCGCCGAAACTCGGCAGACCGACAATCGGTTTCCGGTGTTTGCGGGCAAGGTCAACCTCGAACTCCAGCCATTTCCGGTTGCTCTTCACCTGATAGACGCTCGAAAGGAAGATGACGCCCATCACTGGCGTAATCTGGGATTCCAGCCAGGTCCGCACGAATTTGCCACCAACCTCGGTGTTCGGGTCCATCGCCGGGTCGTACCAAGGCACGCTGAAATTTCGCCACTGCAGGCCCGGAGTGGCGTCGAGCAGTTCGCCAGCGCGCGTCCAATCCTCGTGGTAGCGCCAGGCGTGGGTGATGAACAGGTCATAAAGGACGGGCATCTCAGTTCCCTTGCGCGGCCGGTCAGACGCGAACGTGACGCGGCAATATGTGCATCGGAGAATAACCTGGCTTTCCTGCTGAAACATTTGTGACCATCAGGTCGACCAGCTGAAGAGCGAGCCCTTGGCTGGCGGCCCTGATCTCGCCGCAGTGGCCGTATTTTTAGTATCGCTTTGGGTCCGTCCGCCGAATCCCCTAGACTGCTAGCGCGCCCATCTTGCCGCTCGGAATTCACGGCTGGCAACGCCGGACGCCCTGCAAGAAGTTTACATCGCCCAGAACGGCGGCGCGGATGCCGGGTACGTCGCACTGTCTTATCTTTGGACGGACTTTCCAGGTTGAGAGAACCGCCATGTCTGCCGCTACTTCCACCGATTTGAGGCAAACGGTTGCGATCCGCAATGCAGCATGAGATGCCGTTTCATAAGGGATTCCCTCTCGGTCTAGTCGCGACCGTGCCACGCTCGGGCACTTGGTCTAATCATTACCTCTTCGGAATCTACAACGATCCGATCTGGGGCTATCGATGGCCTCCGAAACGATCGTCATATCCGCGCCGGCTCCCCTACCGCAGACGCTGACGCGCCATCGCCTTGGAACATGGTCATCATAATTACAACTAACCGGCTCGTTCTATCTCGGTTACCCCGTCACGTTCGAACGGCCAGACTCACAATGTACTATGGACCGCTCGCAACGAAGCGTTAGATTGTGTAGAACGACGGCATTGGAGGCGGCTAATATTTATCTGCGGGCGGATATATCGAGCTAGTTCTCCCTCGGACCCTCCAACCTAATCGCGAGGCGTATCTGACTCCCTTGCCTTCGCCATCAAGTGGCATATTTGACGACGCGGTGGATCGATCGCAGTCAACCACCGCCTCCATGGCGCCGAGTGGAGGCAGTCTAATCGAGGCGCTGCTCAACAATCGACCATATTTTGGCCCAGAGTTGCGCGCGCTTCAGGGAGTCCCTGAGCGGCACAAATACTTTCGGCCGATCGTTGAATACGTCTGCCGCCGATTCGGTGGTTCGATTGCGATCCTTGAAATAGGCTCTTGGGCCGGCGCGTCGACAGTGAGCTGGGCCACGGCACTTCGTGATGCCCATCGTACCGGCACGATAACTTGCGTGGACCCGTGGCGGCCTTACTTCGATCTGTCGGTACAAAGCGAATCGGTCTATGCGGAGATGAACAAGGCGGCGGAAAACGACGTCGTTCTTGCCCTGTTCAAACACAATATTTCAGCATCCGGATTTGCGAAGATGGTCAGGATCGAACGAGGAACATCGCGTGAGATTTTGCCTGGCCTTAAGCCGAAAAAATTCCACGTCATCTACATAGACGGGTCCCATCTTTATGACGACGTGCTATCTGATATTCGCGAGGCGAAGCGGCTGGCGGCGAAAGGCGCGATAATCTGCGGTGACGATTTGGAGGTACAGGCTGAGCAGGTGCCAGCGAAAGAGTTGGACGAGTTCGTCGGGCGCAGAAGGGATTACTTGTCGTCCAAGCTGCTGAGCGCTTCATATCATGCTGGCGTCACCGCCGCGGTGGCTCAGGAATTCGGGAACGTTTCTGCCTGGGGCGGCTTCTGGGCGATGGAATACGCTTCCGGCAAATCAAATAAAGTGCGCTTGAAAGCAGAAAACCTGTCAGTTCCTGACCACATCCGGGTGGCGATGGAGGAACAAGCGAAAATTCAGGCCGCCCAGCCCCACCTGGTCGAAAAATATCTCGGGTTTAATCTCGTCCAGTTCCGGGGGCGAACGTACGCAGTGGCGGGAGGCCTGGGGCGGGTCGATCTCGCCACCATGTCCGCTGGTGATCTGGCCAAGCTACCGAACGCCGACACCCCAGAGTCAGTCAAGGAGATCGTCGTCAATAGCACGACTAAAATCACTGCTGCGTCCGACGAACTCAAGGCGGCGATCCGGGAGGCTCTCGTCTCCGCGTTACGCGATGAGCTGGCGCAGCGGCCTGCGACAGCACCAGCGGCAACGGCCGAAACGGCGTCGACGCCTCAGCTCATTGAAGGCTTTCTAGATTACAACCTGATCGCATATAGCGGGCAATACTACGGCGCCCTTAAAAGTTTGGGTGCAGTCGACCTCGAAGACTCAAGAAGCCGTGAGAGCTTCGCCAGCCGAGCAGAAAATGCGTTGATTGTCGCCGACACTATTGGCGAACTCACGGAGCGCATAGTGCGGCTTGCCATCTCGGCAAAGCTGCTCGGTGCCGACACCGCGTTGAAGGAGGCTCGCACCAATCTTCAGAGAGCCGAACGTGATATCGCCGCGCGCGACGAGAAACTGACGGCGCTAGGGGCCCGAACCACGCAGCTTGCCCACGACCTGTCGTCGCGCGATCAACAAATCGCGGCACTTGAGCGTCGGCTCGGCGATCTTGCGAACGAGCTTTCCAATCGTGACCAGAGCATCGCGGCGTTCCATGCCCGCGAAGCACGGCTATCAAATGACATTTCGGGGCGCGACCAACAGATCGCCGCCCTCAAGACCCGCGAAGCCCAGCTCTCGAACGACATGTCAGCGCGCGACCAACAGATCGCGGCGCTCAAGGCCCGCGAAGCCCAGCTCTCGAATGACATGTCGGCGCGCGACCAACAGATCGCGGCGCTCAAGGCGCGCGAAGCCCAACTCTCCAATGATGTGTCGGCGCGCGACCAGCAGATCGCGGCGCTCAAGGCGCGCGAAGCCCAACTCTCCGACGATGTGTCGGCGCGTGATCAAAAGATCAAGGCGGACACGGCCCGCGTCACCGCCCTGCAAAGTGAGGCGGCTGCGCTTGCCAGCAAGAACGCCCTTCTTGAAAGACGTCTGGAAGCAACCTTCGCCGAAGTCGTTACCGCAGACGCGGCCCGCGAAAAATTGGCTCAGGACTTAACCGGCGTGCGAGAAGACCTCGCGCGCAACGAGATCGCCCGGCGGGCACTCGTCGCCGAGGCTGAACGCCATGTAGCGACTGCTAAAGCCTTAAGAAACGAGGTGGCACATTTGCGGCGCCGTGCTGTGAACCGCGTATTGGGCCGGCTTGGACGCCTCTATTCCCGCATTACGTCCGATCGGCGGGTCCTGCCGGACTGATTCGGGCCTCCGCACCCGCCCATGATCGGTGTCACGGACCAATTGACTTTGCACGGCTGCTATTCCTTAATCGCCGCGCCGGCGTGTCTCGGCGTTCGCCGGTTTCTATAACGCACTCCTGATTGACCTGATGCAGGCGGCTGTCGTGCACCGGCGATGAAAACCCAGAATTACCTCGACATATGCGCCCGGATTCCCAAGCGGGCGCCGCCCGCCGACGGCATACACGTCGTGCACAAGCGCAATCATCCGGCCATCAAGCCGCGGCTGTCGTTCATTCTGCTCGATTGGACGTGCCGAGAGCGTTTCGACACCCTCGATTGGCTCTTGAGCCAGGACGTGCCTCGGCATGAGTACGAGCTCATCTGGATCGAGCTTCACAAACGGATCGTGCCGGAGGCAATGGATAAGGCGGACACGGTGATCACGTGCCGGCAGGGGCAGCCTTACCACAAGCACAAGGGCTACAATCTTGGATTGCTGCACGCCCATGGCGAGCTCATTTGCGTGTGCGACAGCGATGCCGTATTCCCGCGTAATTTCGTGTCGTCGGTGTTCAAGTCGTTTTACCCAGACAGGACGACAGGCCCAATCCCGCTCGTGTTGATGCACCACGAACTGCGGACGTCATTCACATACCCAGACAACCTGACCGATGCCGAGGATCTCAAAAACCAAGAGACGTGGAAGTGGTGGCCGGTCGTGCCGAACGCGGGCGCCTGCATGACCGCCCGTCGCAGCGATGCGATACGTTTCGGCGGTTTCGATGAAGACGACTCCTATCGTGGCTATCTCTGTGGCCCGTACGATCTGGGCTGGCGGCTGGTCAACGCAGGCTGGCCGGAAGTGTGGCACGACGAGTCCTGCGTCCTCTGGCATTTTGCACACCCCGACCCGGTCGGCGCGAATGGCTTCGCACCGCAATTGCGGCTTCTCCTCGAAAACACGTTCCCGCATGTCGACATGCACGCGCTGACCGCCGTCGATGCGTTCTCCAGCGGCCGGTTCCAGCCGCGCAAGGAGAATCCGGAAATCTTTGCGTTGCGGATGGCCGACCGGCGGATCGGGACGAAATTCGAGGAAAAGTACGCCAGCATGACGGGGCCGAAAGGGTTTCCCCGCGCAATGGTCCTCGGCATGCGGCGGGCGATGGTCGCCGACATTTATTGGACCATCTTTTCTCGATTTACATTCGGCGGCTTGGCCAGGGGCCTGCGTCGCGCGCTCGGGGAAGCGCGCTACGTCCGTTGGCGCAAGCTTTTCTTCCATCGCCTGTTGCGGCGGATGGATCCAACCGTCGCCTCGGCGCTCATCAAAGAATACAAGGGCTTCAACCTGCTCCAGCACAACGGGATTATTTTTGGTCTGCCGCAGGACCTGGGCGCCATAGACCCCCGAGACGACCGTCACATGAGCCATCCAGCGGTCGTGAAGGGCCGATCGGTCCGGGAGGTCCAGCAGTCGATCGACCGCCACGATCCGGCATCGTTCGTCCCGGTTTCCGAACATCGCCACCATCCCTACGCCATCGTCAGATGGCATCATCGGTTCTACGCCCTGCCGGCCGACGCCGATCCGAACGATCTCATTGACGACGAATACCGAGCGGATCCGCAGGTTCTCTCCGGTGACACCCTGGACAGCGTCATTGCGCAGATCGACGCTGTCGCCGCCCGGCCGATTGCCCGCTCCGCTTGAGACCTTCTGCGCGGAGCAGCCGCGGGCTGGCGGCTTGCCGTCGACCCTTGGTCCGATGCTGGACCACACCGAGGCGGCGTTCGTACTTGTCCAAACACCGGACTGCCGTTTCGAAGACACGGTTGTTGAGCGGGCCCTTGTCCTCGCCAGCGCTGATGATCGGGTTGCAGCTTGGGAGTTCCGGCGCAAACCGCTGGATGCAACAAAGCCCTACGATCCCCTGACCTTCGACACCCCCTCTGTGGCGGGTCCCGCACTGCTGCTCAACGTGAGTGCCTGGCGCAGATGCGCCGGCGCTGCCCGCTCCTGGCCGGCCTTATCGCGGCGATTCCAGGCAGCGGGTTATCGGCTGCGCTATTTGCCGCATAGCGTCGTGTGGTGCGAGGAGCGTTTGCCGCCATTTCAGCTCGGCTGCGGCTGGCGCGACCGGCTGGATCATGCTGCGCGCATCGTGTTCGGCACGCCAGCAGCCCCCGACTGTGCCCAGCAATACGCGTCGGAATTTCGGGCAACCACAGGGTTCCGGTTTCCTGCCGCCCCGAAAGAGGCGCCGCTGGTGAGCCTCATCATGCGCACGCACGCGGGACGGCGGCACTACCTGAGCAACGCCTTGCACTGCGTTCAGCAGCAAACATACCCCGCAATTGAGCTGGTGTTGCTCGAAGATGGATCGAGCGAAGCGGCCGGAATCGCCCTCGATGATCGAACAATCGTCTATCGCTCTTTGCCGAAGGCCGGCCGCGTCGCGGCGGGAAACGCCGGTCTGGCTTTGGCACGAGGCCGGTATTTGGGCTTCTTCGACGACGATGACTTGCTTTGGCCAGACCATGTGGAGGTCTTGGTCAGCGCCTTGCAGGCTGCCGATGATGGCGTGCAGGCTGCCTACGCCTATGCGATCGAATCCGCGGTCGATATCGAGTCACTAGCCCCGCTCCGGCTCCGCGAACGGCGACACCGGCTGGTGGGCGGAGATTTTTCGCCGGAGGCGTTGCGGTCGTACAACCGCCTGCCGATCCAGGCAGTGCTGTTCGACCGGTCGCTCTATGAGCAGCTCGGCGGGCTCGACGCGTCGCTCGGTGCGCTCGAGGACTGGGATCTTTGGCTTCGGTACACCGCGGCCACGAAGTTCAGGTGCGCTCCGAAAATTACGTCCTTGTACCGGATTCCAGCACGACGCAAGGAACGCTGGCGCCGGGCTGCCGAACATTCGGCTGCCGAGACAATGGTTCGCGCCAAGCACGGCTTGCAGATGCGGAGGTGACTTAAGCGTGCTCTCAGGACCGTCCCAGCAGCCGCCGAAATGCCTGAACCAGGTTCCGGCGGCACAGCCACAGCGTACTGCGCCGGTATGGCAAGAATTCGCCGGGCAACTGATTGACGACGTCTTCGATTGAAGCGCTCGGGCGCCTCTTCGGACCAAACGCGTCTGCGACCTTGCCCACACCCATCCTCACGGACGTGTACTGATCTTCCTTCTGCACGATATTGTACTTGCCGTAAATCGAGACCAGGAGTGGGACCTTGGGAGACAGAATGCGCTGTTTCAGCGCGTCGAGAGAGCCGTCGGTGATGATCCCCGGATTGCGCTCTTTGAGCCGCCCGATCCACTTCGGGTGCACCCAATGCGGCACGGCATAAAACGTCCGATGCCACGCATACACATCGAACATCCTCACAGTTTCGACAAAGCCGGGGCGACGTTGCTTGCGGAACGCTTCGTCGATCTGGGCCCGGAGATCCTCAAGCGTCGGCGCTTCATAGCCTCCTGCCGCTCGGACGTCATCAATGAGAGGATTGAGTTCCCCGGCAAATTGCGGCACCGCCGCAAACTTCACGCCGGCGGCGTCCAATAAGTTGTACGGCCAGCGAGTTTCGACCAGCACCAACCCCTTATTGGCCACAAAGCTCGCCGGATCCGACAAGTCTACGTTGTTCGCCCGGATGCAGAATTTATAGTAATCGCATCCGTGGCAAACCTCCGGCGACTTGGTGACTGCGCCGCGGACTTTGCTCGCCGCCGCTCCCCGCCAGATGTCCAGCAGGTCGCGCTCGTAGATGCTGCCGACGGCGAATTGGTTGCACAACTGAACCTGACCGTCGTAGTTGATCCGCGCCAACTTGAACGGCGACCGGCAGGACACGTGCACGCCCGGGAAATCACCATCTTGAAAATAATTTGATGGCGTCGTCGGCGTGCGCGCGCGTGAATGCGCCGACCGTACAAGACCGGCCCCCGCCAAGAAACATCGCGGAAAGTCGTCTCGGAGCTTCGACGTGCGAAGCAGCGGCGACGTCATCGTGATCCGATAGCCCTTCTGGATCACCCGCCTCGCCGCCTCGTCAATCGCCGCCGCCACTTGCCCGACGACCGGTTCGATTGTTTCAGCCTTTAGCGTCTCGTTGTTATCGCGCGTGACCATACTTATGAACCCGATATGGTCGAAGCCCCTCGCTTCCCAGAAGTCCACCGCTTCGGCGATCTCGTCGATGTTGCTGCGGAGGATCGTGTAACTGATGGCCATGAGCACACGTGGATTGCGCCTCCGCAGCGCGGCGACAAACGCGTCCACCCGCTTCAGCGTTTCATCGAAATCGGCGCGCCGGCGTATTCGCTCGAACGTCTCGCGGCGGATGCCGTCGAACGATATCGTCACGTTGTAGAAATTACCGCTCGCAATGCGATCGATCAGACGTGGCGTCAATAACGTTCCGTTCGTGATCAAATCGATTTTCATGCCCAACCTGGACAAGTCGGTCACGATCTCGGCGAAACGCGGATGCGCCATGGGCTCATACATTGAGCCGAGCTTCACCCATTTGCCCTCCAAACCGCCGAGCCGGCGCAGGAAGGCGGGATCCAGCATCTGCTTGCTCAGGTTTTCATATGATACGTGACACATCACGCAGCGCAGATTGCAGGTGTGCGTCAGCTCTATGTCGATAACTTCCGGCAGGGCGAATACGTCCAGCGGCGTCGATGTATAGAGCGGATTGGCAGACGCATCCGTGGGAGCGGTAACGAGCTGCCTGCGGGCCTCTTCCAGGTCTGCAAATTCCAGCACACCGGTCTGTCGGCGCTGCACAGGGTCATCGAGATCAATTGGCCCAAGCGTCTGTAAGGCAGCGTAAACGTTCCCGCCGTAAGCGATCAGATTCACATCGCCCTCGGTGCCCAGCAGGACCGGAGGAGGATCGGGCCTTGGCATCAAATCCCCGATTAAAGTGGCATCCGCCGGAGACGGTACCAGATGTTCCAGCTCATCGCTTGCCCGATCGATGTCAGGTCAGCCGTGCGATCCGCTTGCACCCGACGCCTTGCCTCGAGAACCCTCGGCAAATCCACGACCGCATCGCGTACCCCTCGGCCCACGGCGACACCATCGCCGCGAAATAGCGCCACGATGACAAGCGCCGAAACCACCGCCACGTGTAGAGGAAGCAGGATCCAAAATAACGGCGAAGGCATATTCTTCACGAAGGTCCAGATCAGATTGCGCGCTCCGTGGTAACGAGCGAACGATGACCGTGCACCGGCAATCCCCCCGCCCACATGGTGCACACGCGCCCCGGGAACCTGTATGCACCGGTCTCCGACCAACCGGGCACGAAAAGCAAGATCGACGTCTTCGCAGTAACAAAAGAAGTGCTCATCAAAGCCGCCGAGACGGCGAAAAAGCGTTGTCCGATACATTGCCGCGGCGGCGCAGGGCCCGAACGCCTCGTGCTCCGGCGGCAGGTTTGAGATCGGATATCTATGGCCGCCACGCCACGGAAGCCCAGCCGCGAAATAGTGATCCCCCGCGCCATCCAGGAGCGTCGGATCGTTCGCGTCAATCTGGGTCGAGCCGAACATCCCCACATCGGGATGGCGCTTGGTCGCCTCGATCAACTCCATCAGCCAGTCGGGTTCCGGAAAGGCATCTGGATTGAGCAACGCAAGCCACTTCCCGCGTGCCTGCGCTGCCGCAGAATTGTTTCCGGCTGCAAATCCGACGTTGCGCCCCAGGGCGATGAATCGGACGCGGGAGTCCTGGACGCTCTTGCGCGTATCGTCGAATGATCCGTCCTTCGACCCATTGTCGACGATAATGGCCTCGAAATCCTGGAACGTCTGACGCTGCAGGCAACCGATGCACCGCGCCAGATATCGGCCGCCGTTGTAGTTGACAACGATGACGGAGACGAGCGGCTCCGCCATCACGACTTATGGAATTTTCGAGGCTGCCGTCAGACTCGCGACGGCCGACGCCCGGCTGTGGGGCTCCGGCGCAGCCTTTCGACCCGCAACCAATTTCCGACCCGCCTGCAGGGCCAAATGCAGATACACCAGCAGCCGGACCATCGTGATGAATGGTCCGGGATAATAGGAGGAAAAATTCTTGGCGAGGAACGCCGCGAGCGAGCGGTGCTTATGATATTCGACGCGGACCGGGCACGCTGCGCTGCAAACGCCCTGGGTATGCTCAACGACAGCGCCGGGCACGAACAGAATGCCGCGGTTGGCGCGGGTTGCGCGCAAGCACCAATCGAGATCCTCAAAATGCATAAAGTAGCGCTCGTCGAACCCGCCCAGGTCATCCAGAGCGCGCCGGCGTATCAGCATGCACGCACCTGAAATGGCCTGAACCACGGTCGGGACGGACGGTAACGGATCGCTCATCCGGTTGAAGTTCCGGAACCGTGGGTGATGGGGCATCAGACGGTGCAAACCGACCGCGTAGCAGAAAATTTGCCACGGGTTCGGGATATCGCGCCGACCCCCGCGCTGCTCTGAGCCATCCGGGTTCACCAAGAGAGGCCCTGCAGCCACTGCCGCCCGATTCTCTTCGAGGGCTGCGCGAAGGCGTTCCACCGCGCCGGGGAAGAGAAAGCAATCGGGGTTGAGGAGAAGCACCAGGTCCCCAGCGGCAGCGCCTATTCCCGTATTGCAGGCGCGGGCAAATCCGAGATTCGTCCCGAGTTCGATGATTCGCAGGCGCCGGTCAGCGCAGGCGTCACGCAACCGCCCGACGCTCGAGTCGGCCGATCCGTTATCAACGACAATAACCTCGCGAACGCTTGCCCCTTGGGCGAGCGCGCTCACGGCCGCGGCTGTCAAATAACCGCCCGCGTTGAAATTAACGATGACGACCGAAATCGATCCCGGCTCGGACCGGCTCCGCGCCGCCTCGGCGTGAGAAGAACTTGCCAATCGACCCCCGAAGCCAGCCCCGCCATGATCGGCTTTCAACCGACCATTGTGGAGCCCCATCGTCCCCTGTATCTACTTCGCCAAACTGGTGGCCACGAATTTAGCCGATTCAGGGACCGATGAATATCACCGAAAGTACAATCCCGGACGTTAAATTAATCCAACCTCATCGGCACGTCGACTCACGGGGCTGGCTGGCGGAAACATGGCGCCGCTCTGAATTGGTCGCGGCCGGCATCAACCTGGATTGGGCGCAGGAAAACCTGGTGTATTCCGCAGCCCCGGCGACGCTGCGTGGGTTCCACTTTCAGGCACCGCCACAAGCCCAGGGTAAATTCATCCTGGTCCTTCGCGGAGCTATTTTTGACGTTGCCGTGGACATTCGCAGAGGGTCGCCATATTTCGGGCGGCACGTCGCTATGACGATCGGCGATGAACGGCCAGCCCAGATCTGGATTCCGGCCGGCTTCGCCCATGCGTACCTCACGCTCAAGCCGGACACTCAAATCCTCTACCGAGTCACGGCGCCCTACGCACCAGAATCCGAGCGCGGATTTCGATGGGACGATCCCAGCCTGGCCGTGGACTGGCCGATGGCGGGCAAAATTTTGTTAAACGATCGGGACAAAGCATTGCCCCCGTTTTCCACGCTCATCAGCCCGTTCAGCTACGATAAATCATGACGTGGCTGATAACGGGGGCGCGGGGACAGGTTGGGAGCGAAATTCTCCGCTTGGCGGCCGATCGCGGCATTGCCATCCGGGGCGTGGGCCGCGGCGACCTGGACATCACGGACCGTGAAGCCGTCGCCCGGGCCGTCACGGGCGCTTCTCTGATCATCAATGCCGCGGCTTACACCGATGTTGACCGTGCCGAAGATCAGCCGGACATCGCCTTTGCGACGAATCGTGACGGGCCAGGCAGTATTGCGGCGGCCTGCATGACCCACCGGATTCCACTGCTTCACATCTCGACTGATTTTGTCTTCGATGGCCGGGAACACTCGGTGTATCGGGAAGCGGATCCCGTCTCTCCGCTCAATGTCTACGGCGCAAGCAAGGCGGCCGGCGAGGATGCCGTCCGTGAGCGGCTCCACTCCCATATCATTCTGCGAACGTCCTGGGTCTTCTCGCCACGGGGCCGAAACTTCGTCACGTCGATCATCGCTGCCGCACGGAAATTCCAGATGGTGAGCGTGGTCGATGATCAGCGCGGCAGCCCCACGGCGGCCACGGACATCGCGGCGGCCGTGCTATCGATGGCGCAGGCCGTTCAGGACAGCGAGTTTGATCGGTGGGGCACGTATCACTTCTGCGGCACGCCGGCCGTGACGCGCTACGACTTCGCGACCGCCGTTCTCCGCGACCGACCGGACGCAGAACTGCGTCGAATAAAATCTTCGGCGTACCAGACCAAAGCCGCGCGTCCCGCAAACGTGGTCCTCGATTGTACGCGGGCGCGTGAAACGTTCGGCCTCACGCAGCCGTCGTGGGAGATTGCCTTGAGCGCCATGCGTGCGGAACTGGGGCCGTAAGAGCAGAGATGACGCGCTCGCTGAAGCGGCCGCCGAAGGCCATGACGTTCCGGCGCCGGGCTTCGGTGGAGGACGCGTTGGCCGCGGCGGGCCTGCTTCTCGGCATCTTCAGCTTTGTATTTTCTCAGCCCGTTTTTGCGATCGGCGCTTGGCCGGATGTCGAAGCGCCGATTATAGCAATGCATGGTGGTGCTGCTCTGTGCGCCATCGCGGTCGCCATGGCCGCAAGCAACGCGGACCTGGATCCGGCGATCTGTCAGCCCGCCGCCTTGGTCGCGCTTGCGTTAGCGCTTTGGAGCGCCGCGCTCGCACCCTTTATGGCTTTCCCTTGGCTGTCGATCCTCGGCGCGCCGGAAAACGCGCAGGGCGCGCTACAGTTCGCCGAACTGGCGCTCTTCATGATCGTGACGGCGCGGCTCTCGCGGCGGCGTGCGTGGCGGCCGTGGATCGCAGCTGCGGTCATCGTCGCCGCGTGGGCGGCCACCGCATTGCAGATATTTCCGCGGACCCGGCCGGAGGTCTTTTCCGAGTATCTGGCCTATTTCGGGCTGGCGGCGGCCGTCGCCGCCTATACGCTGTCTCCACGCATCGTCCTGGCGCTGCCATTCAGTTCGCTTCAGCTTCGAATATCACGGCCTGTGATAGCGACGCTCGCCGCCGCACCGGTGCTCCTGGCCTCGGCTAACCGCACCGCCATTGCCATCCTTGGCGTCACGGGGTTGCTCGTCCTGGTTGCCGCATGGTGCCGTCTGCTTGCGCCCGGTGCGCGGCTCCGACACGTACGGCGGTTGACCGCGGCTTTCGCATTTGTGTTGCCGATCATCGTGCTTGTCATCGTGTACATCGTCGGGCTCGACGTGCCCGTCGCATCCATCCGTGCGCGAACCCTGCTGCTTCAGGTCATGTTCAGCCAGCTGGCGGATGAGCCGCGCATCTGGCTGATCGGTGACGGGTGGGGCCAAACCAGTTCGATCTTCGCCACGCATCTGTCGGCTGCATCGGTCGCTCTATGGCAGGACACGTGGGACGCGGCCCGCCGTGACATCTTTCATAGCCATAACGAGGCCTTGGAGGCGCTGCTCGCCGCGGGTCTTCCCGGTGCGGTGGCGGCGCTCGCGTTATGCGCCATGCCCATCATCTCCGCACCACGACGCCTGCTTCCGATTGCCATTCTCTTCGGGATCGGCATGGCCGGTCTGGCAGCCTTGTGGTTCCAACTTCCCTTCACGGTGGCGCCGGTCGCCGTGGCGTACGGAACTCTTTCAAGCCGGACGCGTCGGACCTGGTCGATCGGGCCTTCCCGAGCGATCGCCGTCCTTGCAGGTGCAGCGGCGCTCGTCTTCGCGACAAGCGCCGCCTGTCTCTTGCACTTCGGCGTCGCGGTCAACGCCGCCGTTGGCCCGGACGGTTTACCGCGGCAGACAGGCGATCGTTGTGCCCGGTTCCCCAACGAGGATTGGCGCGCAAATCTCGAATTGGCCACCCTGTTCGCCCGCGGCTATCAGGCAGTCCGCGCCGATGTCGCCGCCGGCGCCACAGTCGATGCCGAACGGTATGGCCATTTGGCGGCTTTCTTTTGTGAAGCAGATCGGCGTGCGGCAGACGGGCGGAGCGCCTATCTGATGCTGGTGACGTTGGTCTTTCGGGGCGAATTGGCCTTCGCCGCCGACCTCGAAGGGGCCCGTGCACAGCTTTCGGGAATTCCGGTGAGCTGGAGAAACCGCCTGCTGGCGTTTCTCAACCGCGCACCGGCCCGGAGCGACGTGGCGGCGACGTACCTGGGCTACCTGCTGGATCAGGGGAACACCTCCGGCGTCCTACGGGATTCAGACACGTTATTGCGGCGAAATCCCCACGACCCGGTCGCCCTATGGTTTTCCGGCGTCGCTCTGATCAGGACCCAGTCCGAGTCGACGGCCGGCCATCAACTTGCGGTAGCACGTCTTCGCGCCGCCTTGAAAAACGGCATTGAAAAAATAATGCCGGTCGAGCCGGATTTAAGAAATAAAATTCTAAAAGACCAGCCTTTAGTGCCGGGGTCCACAAGGTAGAGCCCGCGCCGAAGTTGCTCATATGCAACACCTGCGGAGGTATGGGGCTCTGTAACCTGATTATTCCTTGAGCGCCAAGTTGTTGCACCTTAGGATCGCCGTGACATGATTCGGGCAAAATTGTGGCCCGGGTCGTGACCGGAGCGATGTGCCGGCAACCATAAGGTGATGCAGCAATGATCAGGGGGCTAAAGTCTGGCTGGGTCGTCGTTGGGCTTTGTTGGGCTGCCCTATGCTCGGGCGCGGCGCCCGCTCTTGCGGCATACAACACCGCCGGTTCCGCCGCGGTCGCTACTCAGAGCACCGTGAGCTCGATCGCCAGCACGACCGCGGGAGTGGTTGCCGGGGGCATCGGATCCGGCATTGCCGGCGGCGCGTTCACGACGGTCGGATCACTGACGCCGAACGGCAATGCCAACTTTGCCGGCGTAAATCCCCAAGGCGGGCTCGCGTTCACGGGGACCGGCCGGTCGGCCGGCAACGGCGGCAATGAAAGATTCGGCGTGTGGGTTAACGCCGGTTGGGAGCATCTGAATAACAGCTTCACGAATACGGCATTCAGCGGCAACACGTGGGCCGGCGCGTTGGGCGCGGACTTTAAGGTGATCGACAGGGTGATCGTTGGCGCAGCGCTCACCGGCGAAGACACGAAGTTGGGCACCAGGTTCAATTCTGGCCACCTGAACACGAGCGGATGGGGTGCGGGGCCGTATGCCGCAGTCGAGATCACCAAAAATTTCTTCGTTGATGTGACCGGCTTATACCAGGGGCTCAGCAACACCACCGACCGTTCCAGCGGCGCGATTACCGGCTCATATCACGGGTACCGCTGGCTGGGCGTGGCGAACCTGAACGGCAAGTTCAGTGAAGCGAATTGGCTATTCCTGCCGCAGATCGGCTACCTGTATGTCCGTGAAAGAGACGACGCCTATAGAGAGAGCGGGGTCGGCGGCGGCGCTGTCGCGTCGAACACGATCAAGGTCGGCCAAGGTCGGTTGGGTGGGAAGATAGGCTACCAACTCAATCAAGTGATTCCCTATGTGGGCGGTCGTTGGGAACACAATTTCACGCAACCCACGATAACGATCCCGGCGGGTGTAGCAGGCGGCAGCCCTTCCAACAGTCGTGACGCCGCGTTCATTCAGCTCGGCTTCCTGGCAAACCTTGGAAGTGGTCTGTCGGCGAGCCTTGAGGCGAATACCCGGCAGAAGACCGACGAGTCCGATTACGGCATCACCGGCAATATCCGGTATACGTTCTAAACTCACACTGTCGGTACGCGGTTTAAGGGGTGGGGTGAAGACCCTACCCCTTTTACTTGTCTGCCTGCTGTGCTCCGCCTGCGATGGGCTGCAGAACCCGCTCCTTTCGCCTCGGGAGCGCGCTGACCGTCTGGCGGCGGCGCATGGGTGGTCGACCGCTGTTTATCAAGCCGGCGAGTTCAGACTGCTCGCCTACGAGCATCTGACCTCCGTCTCGCGCCAGCTTTCTGTCTATATCGAGGGAGATGGACGCGCGTGGCTCGATTCCCACACGCCCGCGGCTGATCCGACCCCGCCAGTGCCGCACGGTCTGGAACTCGCCGTAGAGGACCCCTCACCGAATGCCGTCTACCTGGCGCGTCCATGCCAATTTTTGGTCGCCGCTGAACTTGCGCGTTGTGATCCGAATGTTTGGCTCTTCGGTCGTTATAGCAATGCTGTCGTTGCGGCCGTCGATATGGCCGTCGATGCAGCAAAGCGCAAGGCAAACGCCGAGCGCCTGACCCTCGTCGGCTATTCGGGTGGCGGCGCGATCGCCGTTCTTGTTGCCTCACGGCGTAACGACGTCACCAAAGTCGTAACCGTCGTCGCTGATTTGGACACCGAAGCCTGGGTGAAGCGATACGATCTCACGCCGCTCCGGGACTCGCTCAATCCCGCGGATGTGGCGCAAAAGGTGGAGGTGATCCCGCAGGTGCATTTCGTCGGAACGGCCGACCGCACGGTTGGTCCCGCGATTGTCGATTCTTATGTGGCCCGCGCGCGCGACCGAAGCCGGATCCAAGTCGTCCGGCTCCCAGAGCGTCACGAATGTTGCTGGCGCGAGCGTTGGCGCGATTTACTCGCTCGCTACGTTATGAACTAGCCCGCTCGACTATTTATTGCCGGACGTTCCGGCCGGCGATGATGTGGCCGGAGCTTGCCGATCACCAGTGGCGCCGGTTGCCTGGCTCTTTTTCCGGTCTTCCTCCTTCTTTTTGTCCAGCGCTTGCGCGGCATTGTCGTGGATTGCGTCGCTCTGCATCCGGCCGACCGTGGTCGCGGTCGAAGGGGCCACAATCGGTCCGGGCGCCTGCGCAGTTGCTGCCGACGCAGTTAAGATCATGCCTCCACCGACCAGAATGGCGGCACAGGGAGCGAATATCGGGCGCATAGCGCTTTCTCCTGACGTTTTCCTAACCGCTGGCAGGTCTAATATAGGCTGCCTCTTTGCCTTTCGACACCGCTCCTATGGTGCTGATTTCCTTGATAATCGCTGCCTCGGGCCAAAGGGCGCCCGTTCACCGCGGCGATCGCGTTTCAAGCGGTTCGAACGCTCACTGCGCCGGGCGATCAAAGCCCCCACACACGCTTCTCACGGCGGCCGTGGCGGTCGTAATGCTCACGGGCGCCGAAAATGCCCAGGCGTCCGTCGCGGCCGAAATAGGCATCCCCCGCAACGTCGGGATACCGGCTCCAATACGCCTCGGCCAGCTCTCTCTCTGTAGAAAGATCCACCGCCGTCTCGCGGATCATCTTCGCGCGATAGCCCTGGCGCGCGAACGCAGTCCGGTCGAGCACCGCGGAGTGCGTTGCTCCGTAGGCGTACACCGCCCACGACACAGCGGCCACCGCCAGCTGCAAGCCGATACCCCATCGGTTGCTGAAGCGTCGTACGGCATTCATGGCTCAGCCCTCAACTCAATCCAGTCCGACCAACGGTCGTCCCGGGATGCCGGTCCAACCCGCAGTCGAAAGGGATCGTAGGGCACGACCCATTTCTCCCAGTAACGGCGATCGATTTTCCCAAAGTCGCGCAACGTGCCTGTTACCTCGAACTCGCCGCTGAGATGCAGCGCGCCCTGCCCCACTTCATATTGCAAGCGGTAGACGGCGTCTTCGTCCCCCGACCACTGCAGCTTGAATTGCTCACCCAGATCGTCATAGCGATACGTGCCACTGCGCTTGGGAAAGATCCACTGCGGGGACCCGCTCTCTGCGGCATTCACGGCGGTTGCCCTCGATGCCAAGCGCATCGACGCAATCAGCGGCATCAGGCCATCGCGCATCATTTCAACGATGACAGGCTCCGCGGGTGCGATGTTCCGGGTCTCGCCCGGATCATCATCGAGGTTGAACAGAGCTGTCTCGGTTTCCCTCCCGTCGTCGCGGATCAGATAGAGTTTCCACGGTCCGTCGATAGCCGCGAACGTAAACTTCGAGATGTGCAGCGGATCGGCTTCTTCGAATCCGGCGCCGCTCGAGGCACCGAGCCAAGGCCGGTTTACCCGAGCCTCGAAAACGCTCGATCCAGAAAAGGGCCGCGTTGGAGCCATCCCAAGCAGCGAAAAAACGGTCGGCATGAGGTCCAGGTGATCGGTGGCCCTTGTGACGACCGACGGATATGTCGATTTTCGGAGGGCGCCGGGGACCCAGATGACGAGCGGTATGTGCACGATCTCTTCATGCAGATTGCCGGTTCGTGTGGTGGAAGCGTGCCCGACATGACCGCGCTCAAGGAGCTCATCGCCGTGGTCGGCAGTGAAAACTAGAATCGTGTTGTCTCGGAGGCCGCTGCTCTCGAAAAAGGACCAGAATCCCGAAAACCAAGCGTCGAATGCCCGGAAATCTGCGAGATAAAGAGCTCTGATTGCGGCCCGATCAGACGGCTGAAACTCGAGGTCGCCGGCTGGGATTGCCGGCAACGTCATCACCTTTTCAATTCGCGAACGTGCGGCCAAATCGTCTTTTGGCAAAAGCGAATCAACATCGGGGCGAAACGGTGGAGGCGGCGAATAGGGCAGATGAGTGTCGAGGTAATGGTACCAAAGCACGAAGGGTTCACGGGCTTGATCGCGCTTCGCCAGCCATCCGAGAAGGTTCGCGCCCGGTTCGACGATCATCCCGAGGTCGCGGAATCCCTCGATCTGCATGAAGGGCTGGAGTCCAGCGACGCGCCAGCCGGCCGCCGACAGAGTCTTCAGCGGCAGTTGCCAGTCTGCGGGCACACGCTGGTCCCGGCTGTGTATGCCGTGAACGAACGGGGAGACCCCGGTGAGGAGAGAGACGATGTTGGCGGCAGTCCATCCCGAGACAGCCCTGTGGTCTTCGAACCGGACCCCTTCTTGAGCCAGTCGCCACACATTCGGCATCACATCGGGCGCCAACACTTCGGCGCGAGCGCTTTCGACCGTCAGGAAGATGACATTGTAAGGGCGTGGCCGTAGCTCCCTATAAGCTGCGATCCATACGGCCAACGTCGCAGCCGCAAAGACGCTAATGAAAAACCAGCGAAAGCGCATGGGCCGTTAGAGGATACAGGGTCGTTGCGAGCATGAGGACCGCGATGGTCGCGGCCACTTGGCGACCTCCGCGGACAGGGGTAGCCATTTCGCGCGATATCGACCAGGCAAAAGCGCCGGCGACGAGCGGCGCGACCGGCCAGGTCGGCATCACCACGCCACGAAATTCATACGTCGCCAGGAATAGACCGACCCAGCCACCAAACAAAATGCCCATGGCGACCCATTCGCTTGCACCGAGCCTGCCCTCGGCGGTCGATCCAATTCTCGTCAGTCGAGGAGCGCCTTCGAGCGCATAGCAAATCAAGGCTCCCGCCAACCCGGCGACGGCATTGACGGCGATGTCGCGAATTCCGAAAGTCCGATCGGGCGAAAGCCCCTGCAGGAACTCGTCATGGCTGCCGAGAACAGCCGTCGCAACGGTTGTCGCCACCACGAGCGCTGCGCCGCTCAAGTGCAATCTAAATGCTCGGTGGACGACGAGCGCCATGAGCAAGTATTCGGGGACGTGGGCCTGCTTTGCGGGAAACGCCGGGTCGGCGAGACGGAACGCAAGGCCGGCGAGGACGCCGCCGACGGCCAGCGTCCACCAACCGACGGGCTGGCGTTGCGCTAATCGGTGGATCGCCGCGACGATGGCAAATGCCCCGACCGCGGCCGCGAGCCAGAGGGGGATAAAATTTGCCGTCGTCTGGCCAAGCGACTCGCCAAGCGCTTGCCAGACCTCGAATGCATTGACGTAAACCGCGATGAGGCCGATCGCGGCGACCTCATACGCCCATTCTGAACAGCGTGCGGCGAAACGGTGCAACAACAGCGGGCCCGACATTACGCGCCGCAGAGGCGGTCGCAGCGTTTCTCATTTTGTTTGGCGACATGCACCTTTGGCATAGGCGCTTGTTCCGGCCAGGGAATCCAGCCTGGAATCTACCACCGGCGCCAGCTCGAGTTAACACCTGCCTCAAGCCGCGGCCAAGCGGCCAAGGGCCGCCCGGACCAGCAGGGCGTTGCTAAGCAGTCGACCTAGCCTCGGTTATACCGCCATGCCCGGCGAGGCTCGCGGGCTAGCGCCTTACCTCGGTTCCGTCGGGATAGTCGAAAAGGAGCCGATTCGCGTCAGCTTGTTGTCTGATCGCAGGCTTCTCAACCGCGCCACCACACGCCCGAACGCTGTCAGGCCCGCACACGCCAAAGGCGGTCCATTGAGTGCCTACGGCGGCCATATGTGTATCGCCGTTCGTGTCTTGTGGCACATTCCCGCAGGCTGCTAGGGCCGACGCCGCCAGTATCAACGCACCGCACCGCATTAGCATAGCTGCCTCCTGTCGGGTTGACCAACGGTTGCAACAAGAACTGCCGGTCGAGACAGAGGTTCCAAATTTACGGGTTCTCGGCAGGCTTCGCCGGCGCTCAAGAGGGCCTGGGCCTACAGAGCACCGCAAAAAACCGCCGCCTTCGGTCTAGCCCCGTCGCAAGGCCGTCTGTGGTATCCGCAGCAGATCACGCGATAAACTGACTTTGATGGCTGGAAAGGGTGGCCGTGGACCTCGTGCTTCGCGAACTGAGCGCCGCGGCAAGCACAGCGTCACATTCTTAGTCTGTAGATCCGAACCGCAAATGGCGCGAAAAGGTCCTTGAACTGACCATTGGTCGTTTCCGGCACCGCCTCTCCGCCATCAAGCCGTTCGAGATCACGGACCGCCGACCGCATGTCAAACCGTGCCACCACCGGGAACGCGTCTACGTTCACCGCGATCAGCACGTAACCATCATCCACCATCTTCAAGACGGTCCGAATAGGGGTGTCGTTCGCAGCGGAACCCGCGACGGCGACCGAATAAGAGCGATCGGAGGTCGGCGACAAAAGCACCGGCGTCAAGCCCGTCAGTTCTTTGTTAATTTGAATCACGGTCCCCCACATGCGCCGGCTCTCGGCGAGATACTCTGCGGTTTCTTCGCGCAAAGGCACCTTTCCGCCCGCAAGCGCAATGCCGTAATTGGCTGCAGGCTCGGGATGCATTCCCAGCACGTCGTCATTCCGGGTCACGAAGCTGTCGAGCGCGAACCAGACCACCCCCGTGGCGCCATGCACAAGCGCTGCATAAACCATCGCGCGCGCCGCATCCGGGTTGGGAAACTCCCAGTCGAGCGACTGTCCGCGAAACGCTTGTGCAATGTAGAGCACCGGCTTGCGTTGCTCCGCCGACGAAACCGCAAGCGCAGTCACTTCGGGGACACCGCGCGGCCCCGTCAGGGTGGTCACCGGCGCGCCGAAGAACGGGTACTTCCAAAACGCCACAAGATCGCCGGCACGAGCCCAGGCCTGCCATAACGCGGTTCGCGGTTCTGAGATCGACGGGCTGTTGATTGTGAATGCCGGGTGAGACAGGGCGATGGCCTGCAACCGGCTCTTCCGTTCCATAAATCGTTCCAACCGCGCTTCCGCCGCAGCGTCAGGCGGGTCGACGGAAGGCTCGTGGTCGATATCCCAGCCGAGCAACGCAGGGTGCGTACCGAACTTTGCTGCCTCCTCGTCGGTTGGATCATGCCAGATCACTTGCAGCCCAGCGTCCGCCGCGGCGGCCATGACCGTGTCCATCGGCTGATCTCGCCACGGCAACACGGTGTTAAATCCAGCCTCTTTCAAAGTGCGGAAGCCGTATCGCGTGCCAGAGAACTCACCGTTCAGGCCGTGATATATGCCAATTGGAAAGAGCGAAAGCTGCCGATCGTAGTCCAAGCGCAGCTTGCCGTTGCGGTCGGTGTGCGGCACGCCGTTCCGGTAGACCGTCTGAACCGCCAAAGGCGTGGGACGAAAGGAATCCGCCGCATCACCGACCGCCGTGAACAACACCACGAGCGCGGCTGCGGACGCCTGGAAGACAGCCTTCATCCGATTACTTTGCTCACGTTCACGCACGTCGCCGCTCGCTTGCCCTCCGTTATGCCGTGACTTTCCGTGACTTTCCGTGACTTTCGGTGAGCTTGCGTGATCTTCGCGTATATCAGGATGCATCATGGAAGATGACGCCCAGCGTGGTGCGCTGGCCGGCGCGCAGGCGGCTGACGCCGTGGCGCATGTTGACCCGGTAGACGCCGCGGGTCCCCCGCACCGGCCGGTGGTGGACCGGGAAGATGACCGCCTCGCCCTGGCGGAGCGGCACCACCTCGGCGCGCGACTGCATGCGCGGCCGCTGCTCGGTCAGCACGAACTCGCCGCCGGTGAAGTCGCTATCCGGCCGCGACAAGAGGATCGTCATCTGCAGCGGGAACACGTGGTCGCCGTAGATGTCCTGGTGTAGGCAGTTGTAGTCGCCCGCCCCGTACTTCAGCACGAGCGGCGTCGGCCGGGTCTGTCCCGCTTCGTGGCAGCGGGCCAGATACGCCCGGTGCTGCGGCGGGTAACGCGTCGGCTCGCCCATCGCTTCGGCCCACCGATTGGCGATGCCGGCGAGCGGCGGATAGAACCGGGTGCGCAGGTCCACGATCAGCGGCGGCAGCGGTGCGGCGAAGTATTTGTACTCGCCGCGGCCGAAGCCGTGCCGCGCCATGATCACGCGACTGCGGTACAGCGCCTCATCGGCATAAGCGTCGACCAGCGAGGCGCATTGGTCCGGCGTCAGCACCGGCCCGACCACCGCACATCCCTGCGCGTCCAGCTCGGACGCGATCTGGGTCCAGTCGAGCCCGCCGATGCGCTCCGCGAGATCGGGCGGTGCCGCCGCCCCCGCCCGCTCCCGCCGGACGACCGCCGTCATCGCGCTCCTTCGCGCGCCAGCAGCGCCTGCTTGCGCTCCACACCCCACCGATAGCCGGACAACGCCCCATCGGTGCGCACCACGCGATGGCAGGGAATGGCGACGGCGACCGCGTTCGAGGCGCAGGCCTGGGCCACGGCGCGGACCGATTTGGGCCGGCCAATGCGTTTGGCAATCTCGGCATAGCTGGCCGTGGTGCCCACCGGAATCTCCCGCAGCGCCTGCCACACCCGCTGCTGAAACGCAGTCCCCCGGACATCCAGCGGGAGCTCGAGCCCCAGGCCCGGCGCCTCGACGAAGCCGACGACCTTCGCGACCATGTCTTCGAACCCCGCATCGCCGCCGATCAGCCGCGCCTTCGGAAACCGATCCTGCAGCTCGCGGACCAGCGCCGCGGGATCGTCGCCGAGCAGGATCGCGCACACCCCTTTCTCGGTGGCGGCGACCAGGATCGAGCCCAGCCAGCACTCGCCGACCGCGAAGCGGATCTCGGCGCCGCGGCCACCCGCCCGGAAGGCCGTCGGCGTCATGCCCAGCATGTCCGAGGATGCCGCATAGAACCGCCCGTTCGAGTTGAAGCCCGCGCCGTAGATCGCCTCAGTCACCGTGGCACTGCGGGCGAGCTCGGCGCGCACGCGCTTGGCCCGATGCGCCGCCGCATAGGCCTTCGGCGTGACGCCAGTGAGCGTCTTGAACACGCGGTGGAAATGAAACCGGCTCATGCCGGCGGCGTCGGCCAGCGCGTCGAGGCTCGGCACCTCGTCGGCCTCCGCGATGACGCGGCAGGCCGCGGCCACGGCGGCGGCCTGCCGGTCGGCGCGCGCGGCCTCGTTCGGACGGCAGCGCTTGCACGGCCGGAACCCGGCGCGTTCGGCATCGGCGCAGCTCGCGTGGAACCGGACATTCTCGCGGTGCGCCAGGCGGGCCGCACAGGACGGCCGGCAATACACGCCGGTCGTCCGCACCGAATAGAAGAACGCGCCATCGGCGGCGCGATCGCGCCGCGTCACCGCCGCCCACCGCTCCTCGTCGGTCGAGAAGCCGCCGGCGGGGGCCCGTGCGCTTTGCGGATCGGATCTCATCGCGACCATAGCCATAACATGCTCCTTCGGCTCGAACAGACAACCCGTCCGTTCCATGAGCGGAGATGTAGACCCGCCGGGGTTCGCCGGCACTCCGGCGCTTGCTGTCGAATTCGCGCGCAAATCCTCTATACGAATCAGAGCCTTATTCGGCACCCTTGGCCTTGAGCCCGATCACCCGTCCGGCCTCGGCGGGGCCCGGCAGATGCGCATGGGCGGCCGCCACGGCCTGAATGCGGACCAGCGTGTCGGGCGGAAAGGGCTTCGCCTTCCGCGCCGTCATGTCGACATTGACGCCGATGATCTCGTAGCACGCGGCCTGGGTCCCGCGTTCGGCGTGATACATCCGGTGGAAGAAATGCAGTCGCTTCTCGTCGGCCCCGAGCAGCTGCGTCGTGATCCGCAACGGCTCGCCCTGCTTCAGCTCGGCCATGTAGAGCACGTGCAGCTCCATGGCGAACAGGGAGCAGCCGGTGCGCCGCCGATACGCCTCGCCGACCTCCAGATATTCGAACACGGCGTCGGTCGCGTGATCGAAGGCCAGGACGTAATAGGCCACGTTCATGTGGCCGTTGTAGTCGATCCACTCGGGACGGACGGTCTCGCGATGCAGATCGAGCGGAGCTGGGATGGGCGTCGACATGACGCACCTTATAAGGGATCGCGCCAACCGGCGCACGTGGTAGGTTACCCTCCTATCGTCATGGCCGGGCTTGTCCAGAACAAGTCGGGGCATGACGGAATTAAGAAGGCCCGTCGAAACGCGCTCAGCGACACCTGATGATCATCCGCAGTCTCGAATGGATGGAGCGCCGCAGCGCTGTCCTGCTGGCATCCGGCGTGTTTGTCGGTCTGATCTCGCAGGACCTCGCGGCGTTGTGCAAGCCGCTGGTCAGCGTGTCCGTGTTCGTCCTGTTCACGGCGACCATCCTGCGCCTCGACTGGGAGCTGGTGCTGCGCCGCCTCAGGGCCCCCCTGCTCCCGCTGGCGATCGTCGCGGCACTCATGATCGGCGCGCCGCTCCTCATCGCCGGCCTCGTCGCCGTGTTTCACGTGCCCGAGTTCCTGCGGACACCGCTGGTCCTGCTGACCTCCTCGCCGCCGCTCATCGCCGTGCCTGCCTTCGCGTTGCTTCTGGGCCTCGACGGGCCGCTGGCCCTGGTCATCCTCGTCGCCGCGTCGCTGCTGCAGCCGTTCATCCAGCCGCCGGTGGCGCTGGCGCTCGTCGGCGTCAAGCTGGACGTCGGCCTCGTGCCGCTCATGACCCGGCTCGGCGTCTTCGTCGGCGGCTCGTTCGCGTTGGGCGCCGTGCTGCGCTGGATCGCCGGCCGTGAGCGGATCAGCCACCACGGGCCTGCCTTGGGCGGCATCGCCGTGGTCATGCTGCTGGTGTTCGCGATCGGCATCATGGACGGCGTACGCGCCGTATTGTTGGCCGACCCCGGCCACGCCTTGGCCTGCATCGCGGCGGTGTTCGCCATAAGCTTCGGCCTGCAGGCGGTCAGCATCGTCGTGTTCTGGGCCGCGGCCCCGCTGTGGCGCCTCTCCGGTGGCGAAGCGCTGACGGCGTCTCTCGTCGCCGGCACCCGCAATATGGCGACGCTGGTGGCCGTGCTCGGCAACGCGGCGAGCCCCGACCTTTACCTCGTGCTGGCGGTCAATCAGTTCCCGATGTATCTGCTGCCGTCCATCGCCGGGCCCATCTATCGGAAACTGCTGCAGCTACGACGCTAAGCCGGCTTTCCGCCGTTTCTCCGCCACGCGCTGGTTGAACTTGTCCCAGCGCACGACGGCGCGGCGGTGGCGCCCGCCGCCGATCTCGTCGACGCCGTCATGGCCGCGCACCTCGAACTCGAGCTGGCGGCCGTCAACCTTCGTGCAGGTCGCGGTGACGGTCACGGTCAGGCCGGGCGGCGTCGCCGCCGTGTGGCTAAAATCGACGTGCACGCCGAGGCTGCCTTCGCCAGGCTCGAGGTGCGGCGCCATCAGCTCGATGCACACCCACTCGAACAAGCCGACCATGAAGCCGGTCGCGAACACCTCCGGCATGACGGTGAAGCCCGGCGCTTCCGGATAAAGATGCGGCACCGTCTTGCTGTTCGGCACCATGAATTTCAGCGTGTGCGTCAGGCCGGGCTTGAGCGTGTCCTTCATCCAATTCACCGTTGACGGCGGTGGCGCCGCGCTATGTTATGAGCCGGGCCGAGAAAATAGCCGAAGACGAGGGAGGCGTCATGAGCGGACGGCGAAGGCCGCAGCAAGCCATAGCCGTGCTCCTGACGATGCTCGCCCTCGGCGCGCTCGGGAGCACGGCCGCGGCGGCGCAGACTTATCCGGAAAAGCCGGTGCGCATCATCGTGCCCTCGACTCCGGGCGGCGCCATCGACATCACGGGCCGGATCATCGGCGGCAAGCTCTCGGAATTCTGGGGTCAGCCGGTGGTGGTCGAAAACCGGCCGGGGGCGACGATGATCGTGGGCGCCGAGATGGCCGCGAAGTCGCCGCCGGACGGCTATACCCTGTTCGTCGCCCATGACGGCACGATGGCGATCAACTCGGTGATCTATCCGAACCTGTCCTATGACCCGCAGCGCGATTTCGCACCGATCTCGCTGGTGGCGAAGATCCCGCTGGTGCTGTTCGTGCATAACTCCGTTCCCGCCAAGTCGGTGACCGATCTCGTGGCGCTGGCGAAGGCAAGCCCCGGCAAGCTCAATCACGCGGCCGGCGGCACGGCCACCGTGCTCGCGATCGAGTTGTTCAAGTTCATGGCCAAGGTCGACGTGGTCAACATCCAATACAAAGGGGCCGCCAATGCGGTGACGAGCACCGTCGGCGGTGAGACGCAGCTCTGCTTCGCCGATCTCGCCAGCGCCAACGCCGGGCTGCAATCCGGCCAGGTCCGGCCGCTCGCGGTGGCGAGCCTGGAGCGCGCCAGGCTGCGCTCGGACCTGCCGACCATCGACGGGAGCGGCGTGCCCGGCTACGAGGCCAATACATGGATGGCGATGTTCGCGCCGGCGGCCACGCCCAAGCCGATCCTCAGCAAGATCGAAGCCGACGTCATCCGCGCGATGAATCAGCCGGACATCCGGCAACGCTTCGAATCGCTGTCGATGGAGCTCCAGAGCGGCACGTCGGACGAGCTGCGCCGGCAACTCGCCGCCGACATCGCCAAATGGTCGAAGCTGGTCAAGGCCGCCGATCTGCATTTCGATCCACCGTGAGGACTTAAGATCGTGGCGCAATGGCGAGACCGTGAGGAGCAGCCGCTGACACCCGAGACGCTTCAGGCGCTGTTCAACAACGACATCGCCTGTATCCGGGTCAAGGGATTCGCCACGGCTGGCTCGGCATCATGGTCCCGGCGGGGACCCCGGCCGACATCGTCACGCTGCTCAACCAGGATCAATCGTTCCCTTGCCAGGCCGGAGGTCGTGGGGCGCTACGCCAAGGAGGGCAGCGCGATCGTGACCGGTTCGCCGGCGGAGTTCGCCGCGTTCCTCAAGCAGAATCGCGAACGCTGGGCCAAGGTGATCACGACGGGAAATATTCGCGCCGAGTAATACCAGGAAACCACAGCCTTAACTCCGCTTTAACCGTGAGCGCGCGATGAGTGGTCTCGACGGAGACCACCAACATGCGTATCGCCTTTCTGACGTTCACGGCCCTCGCAGCTCTCGGGCTCGCCGCCGGCCACCTCGCCACCACCGACCAATCCGCGCTGCTCAATCATCTCGTCCGGATTTTCGGCTAGGCCCCGACCATCGCGCCGGCTCCTCGGGCCGCGCGCTGGTCAGCCAGCCCAGGGGAAACAGCGTCGCCACGCGCAGGCCGCTGACCGTGGACAGGCTGCGCATGGTGCGCCGCGCCTCGAGGAAGAACATCTGGATCACCTCGCGCTCGCTGACCTGGCGGCCCTCGCGCACGCGCGAGAGCGCGTACACGGCATAGAGCCCGACGACGAAACTGAGCGCGAACAGGAATTCCCAGTGCTGGAACCTGAGCGCGGTGACATTGGTGCCGGCACCGGCTGCGCCCAGATGGATGACGATTGCGAATTCCTGCTGCTCGAGCAGTCTCGCGACAGCACCGCCGAGCAAGGGTGCCACGCCGGCGGCCAGCGAGCCGACAAGGCTCATGCTGGCGAGATACTCGGTCGCCCGGCCGACCGGCGCCGATTTGAGGCCGATATTGCCCGCCGCAAGCCCGATCGCGGCGGTGGCGGTTCCCATCACGATATGGATCACGCCGAGCACCGGCACGGTCAGCGCGTGCGGCGCCGGGAGGGCGGCGAACGGCAGCGCCAGGATCGCGCCGAGATAGACCGGCGCGCCGACGGCCAGGATCGCGCGATTCGACAGACGGTCGGACAGCCGCCCCCAGACCTGCAGGGTGAGCATGTTCGCAAGCTGGCTCACCGCCCACAGGCCCACGACCGTGCCGAGCGCCAGGCCGAGCTGCTGCATGAAATAGACGGCAAAGAAGGGAGCGGTCAGGTTCGAGGCGAAGTTCCACAAGCCATTGAACACGAGGAGCGGCCGGAACCCGGGATCGCGCAAGGGGGCGCTCAGCATCTCGATCAGCGGCGGCCGTTCGCCCTCTTGCCGCATCGGCGGCTCGGGCACACGCGACAGCCAGAACGAGCTCAGAAATCCCGCGATCGCACCGGCGCCGAAGAGCACCGAGTACGCGTAGAGTCGGGAGCCGCTCGGCCAATGATCGATCACCAGGCCGCTCCCCAGCCCCGCGGCCAGCGCGAAGCCGGTCGCCCAGAACAGGCGGCGCGAGAAGATGCGCCCGAGCTGCTCCTTCGGCAGCAGATCGTGCATCCACGAATTCCAGGCGCAGGCGCCGACCGCCCCCAAGGTGGCAATCACGATGCAGCCGAGGACCAAAAAAGCTAGGGCGAGCTGGCGGTCGTCGATGAACGGGATGAACGCGAGCCCGAGGACGACGGTCCGGCTGCCGGTGGCGGCGATGATGGCGATGCGGCGGCGCTCACGGAGACGCTCGATCAGCACGATCGCGGGGATCTGCGCCAGCTGCGAGAAGAACGGCACCGCCCCCAGAATGCCGATGGTGAGCGGCCCGGCGCCCAGCTCCAGCGCGAACCCGACCAGCAGCACGCCGCCGGTGAGCACGCCGACGACATTCGCCCAGGCGCCATCCCACACGAGCGCGCCTTTGGCGCGCTCGATCTCCATGGCCAGGATGCTGTCGCCGCCATAGAGCGCCATCTGCCTGATCAATGCATCAGGCGGAAAAACGCTCCCAACTTGTCACGGGCGGCGAGCCGCTCCAACGGCTATTGAAGACTAATCTTAGGCTTTGAGGCGTGGCAGGAGCCGCAGCGCGTTGTCGCGGTCGATCGCCCGCGCGTTGGCTGGCGACAGCCCGATCTCGGCCAGGCCTTCGACGCCGGCGGCGGCGCGCACGAACGGCATGTCGGTGCCGAATAGAATCTGGGAGACCGGGACCAGCTTCATCAGCGCGGCCATGGTCGGCGCGCTCGCGGCCGACGCCGTGTCGTAATAAAAAGTTCGCAACGTCGGCTCGGCACCGCCGGGAATGCGGCCGCGCGAGGTCTCCTGGATCCGGCGCGCCAGGAACGGCACCGTACCTCCGCCGTGCGAAAAAATGAAGCGGATGTCGGGGAAGCGCGCGATCGTTCCGCTGAGCATCAGGCTGGTGATCGTCCGCGTCGTCTCGAACGGGAATTCGACCATCTGCGGGAGCGCCCCCGGGATCACGCTGGCGCAGCACGGCGCCACGGTCGGATGGACGTAGACGACGGCCTTGCGGCGGTTGAGCTCCTCCATCACGGGTGCAAAGGCGGGATCGCCGAGCAGCTGGCCGTCGTAGTTGCTCAGCAGGCCGATGCCGTCCGCCTTGAGCGTGTCGAGTGCGTATTCGATTTCCCGCAGCGCACCCTCGGTGTCCGGCGGGGCCACCACCGCGAACAGGCCGAAACGTCCGGGATAGTCACGAATCGTGCCGGCCGCGTATTCATTCCACTCGCGCGACAGCCGGCGCGCCAACGTCACGTCGCCGTACCACACACCCGGCGTGCTGATCGATGCGATTGCCGTCGCGATGCCGTTCTTGTCCATCTCCTCCAGCGCCTGCTGCGGCGACCAGGCACTGAGCTGCGAGGGCGGCATGTTGTGGCTGTAGCTGCTGTTGCGCTCGTGCTCCTCGGCGATGTATTTCGGCGGCATGAAGTGATGGTGCATGTCGACGCGGAACGCGGACGCCGGCGTGCCGGCGGCACTCGGGGCAAGGGCCGTCGTGCCGGGCACCAGGGCGCCGGCGCTGAGCGCGACCAGGCCGCCCAGCACGTCCCGCCGCGAGAGATCGCGGTGTACATCGCCGGTCATGTCGCTCTCCCTGTTGCATCTGAACACCCCTCACCCGCTCCCGGGGTGCAGGGGGCTTCGCCCCCTGAAAAAGACTCCGGGCGCTCGCGACCTCTCCCGCAAGGGGAGAGGTGAATTGGGGCGTGCGACTTCTCCCTCTCCCCTTGAGGGAGAGGGCCGCGCGCGCGAGCGCGCGGGGTGAGGGGTGAGCCACCCATTCGTTCAGGCGCCGTTGAGCACGGGCAGCAGCAGATACGAGGCCCGCGCGGCACCGGTGTGGATCGTGTGCGTGCCGGTGTAACGCGGCGCCGGGCGTTCGATCGGATCGTGGTGGGTGAAGAAGCCGGAGCCCTTCGATTCGCCCTCCACGCCGGGCCGCTCGAAGTCCTTGCCCTGCACGGTCAAGCCGAGGCGATAGCCCGGCGGCAGCGCCAGGCTGGCCGGCCAGATTTCGACGTCCACCTCATACACCTGACCGGGTGTGAGCATCTGAATCTCGTCGTGCGTATGATGCGGCTGGTATTCGGTCGATGTCCGCGGATCGATCTTGCGATGCGACAGCCGCAGCCAGCCCTGCGAGACCGGCGCCTTGGGCTCGACCGCGCTGAAGAAGATCACCTCCTGACCGTCCGGATCGAATGCGCGCAGGGTCACGAACAGGTCCATGTCGTCGGTGTCCGACGACACGAACAGCTTGGCCTTGATCGGCCCGGCGAACTCGAGCTCCCGGGCCTGCGCCGGGGTGTCGAAGGTGATCCCCTCGCCGATCGCCTTGTAGCTGATCGTGCCCGGCTGCGAGGGCGAGCATGAGACGAGCGATTTTGTCGCGGCGTCGAGAAAAAGCTGCGTCCAATCGGTGCCCGTCAGCGGCCAGCTCTGATCGAGGGCCCGGCGCTTGACCCTGTCGTCGACGGTGCGGATCGCAATGTCGACGCGCGGCTCGGCCTCCCAGCCGTTGTCGTGGCCTTTCAGGTAGCGGTCGAAGAATTTGCGCTGCAGCGCCACGCTCTCGGGCAGCAGGAAGGTGAGGAAGTACGAGCCCGACTGCACCTTCAGCCACTTGTCGCGGGACGCGAGGCCCTGATAGCCGGTGATGGTGCCGCGCAGATGCAAGCCCAGGCCGCCCCAGTTGGCGACCACCAGCGCCGGGATGTCGATCCGGTCGAGCCGGGCGCTGCGCTCCCGGTACCAGGAATCGTTGGTCGGGTGGGCGCGCAGCAGCTCGACATAGTCGACGCGGTTGGCGGCGAGCTCCGCCGGCGACAGGCTCGCGGGACCGGTATTGCGCTCGCCGGTCACGATGTCGTGGAACGGGCAGTCGGGATTGCCGTACTGGTTGCGCAGCACGCTGCGCGTCCACCAGCGCTGGGCGAAGCCGCAGCACAGGATCCCGCCCTGCCGGGTCCGGTCGCGATAAAAATCGCTGGTGCCTTGCCACGGCAGCATGGCGGCCAGGTGCGGCGGGCGCTCGGCGGCGATCATCCATTGCCCGGCCGCGTAGTAGGAGATCCCGAGCAGGCCGACCTTGCCGCTGCTCCACGGCTGCACCGCCGCCCATTCGATCGCGTCGTAGAAATCGCGGAACTCCGCCGGCGAGTTGACGTCCAGGCGGCCCGGCGACTTGCCGGCGCCGCGCGAGTCGATCTTGACGACGACATAGCCATGCGACGCCCACATCTCGGGATCGGGCGTCTCGAAGGCGAGATGCTGGCACGACGACGCTTTCAGGATCTCGGGATGCCGGCGCTGCAGGGCCGCCCAGGCCTCGGGCATGAACTCCTTGAGATGGACGTCCTTGCCGTACGGGCCCAGGGTCATCAGCACCGGGAAGCGGCCGGCGCCGTCCGGCCGGAAGACGTTCGCCCGCAGCTCCGCGCCATCCCGCATCGGGACCGCGACGTCTTTATCGAGAATCATGTTTATAGAGATTCATGCGGTCCTCCCGAAAGGGCGCCTGACGCGGCGCCGCGTGCTTGCGAGGAATCCTCAGGCGGCGGGCCGGCCGCTGTCAAGCGGACGTGACTGCGCTCAGGATGTCGTGATCAGAGAGCGAGGCCGGCGGCCTGCAGCGCCGCACCCGCGGCGCCGACCATGTCCTCGCCCGCGAGCAGTGTGTGGCCGTGTGCCAGCACGGCGCCGGCGATCCCCGGCGACGTCGCAGCCGAAACGACGTGGCCGAGCTTCTCCAGGAGCTGCGCCTCATCGAAGCCGCGCGGCGGATCGCCGGGGACGTGCAGAACCGTTTTCTCGTGCACGGCCTCGCGCGTTCGCACCACGATCTTGCCCGGCCACACGACGGGATAATTCGTCATCAGGTTGTCATCGGCCTGCACTTTTACTTTCGCCGTCAGCGCCTGGATTTCGGCCGCCCGGCTCGGCGGCGCCCGGCGCACATCGTACAAGGACTGCGGTGCCACGGCGGCCAGCGCCAGGTTGTGGGGGAGGCTGACGAGGTGCGAGATGCGGTCGCCGGCCTGCGGCAGGGGTGCCACCATCCGCATCTGCAGGCCCGGAATCAGGGCGGTGATCTCGGTGATGTCCGAGACCGGCACGCCCTCGGCGAGGATTTCGCGAAACGCCTGCGTCGCCGCCATGGTCTGTCGCGCCGCGCACCACGGCTTGAACGAGACATCGGTGATCGCATCACCCGTGCCGAGCCCGTTGATGAACTTCGATCCGTCCGCCGTCAGCGGATAGAATGTTGCAAAGACATGCGCATCGAGGAAGCTGCGGTCGGCGATGTGGCCGTCCCGCGCCGCCAGTGCGGCGGTGATGCCGTTGCGCACCGCCAACCCACAGGCCAGCCAGCGCGAGGTGTGCGGCCCCCGGTTCTGGCCTAGCGCCGGTGCCGTGAGGCTGAGCGCCAGGGCCAGCGCATTCGCGGTCTGGGTCTCGTCGAGGCCAAGCAGGCGCGCCGCGGTTGCCGCGGCCCCGAACGGCGCGGTGAGGTAGGTCGGCCAGAACCCGCGATAGAGGATCGTGGCCCCGTCGAGCGCCGTGCCGAGGCGCACCATCGCCTCGTACCCCGCCGCGATGGCACCCGGCACCTGCGCCGGGTCGGCGCCCATCTCGGCGGCCAGGGTCAACGCGGTCGGGACCGCGACCGCGCCGGGCGTCACGATGGATGCGAGATGGATGTCGTCGACCTCGCTCAGGCGGGTCACCCCCGAGTGGATCGCAACCCGATCCGCGGCCGTCCCGCCCAAGGCCGACGCGCCGAACCGGCGCAGCGCCGTCCCTTCGTCGGTGGTGCTGCCGGCGATCCATGCGCCGATGGCGTCCAGCGTGTGCAGCCGCACCGCGCGGCGCGCGCTGTCGGACAGAGCCGGGCGCCCGACGAGCGCAGCCGCGAATTGGTCGATCAAGGTCGTCGGGCGCATCAGACGTTCTCGTCGCCGCTGCCGGCGTCGCCGAGATCGGTGTCCACGAACAGCTCCGCGAGGCTCATCTCGCGTCCGATCAGCCCCTGCTGATGGACATAGCGGACGATGGTGCATAGCGTGTTGCGGTTCGCCGCACCGAGGCCATAGGCCCAGGGATCCTCGCCCAGCGCCTCACGCTCCTCCTCCCACGCCGTGCGCATCCAGGCCAGCGGCACCACGCGCGGGTTGGCGACGCGCTTATAGGCCAGCTGCTTCGCACGCTCGAACGCCTTGACGAGGTTCGTCGGAACCCAGGGGTATTTGTCGACGATCTCCTGCTTGATCGCCGTCACGTGCATGATCGGGAAGATGCCGGTGCTCTTGAAATAGTCGCGCTCGAGACGCGTGTAATCCGGGAACAGCCGCGCGACGCGCGGGTCGCCGCGCAGGAACGGCCGCGGGATATAGGGCTGGATCACCGCCGGCAGCTCGCCTTCAACCAGCATGGTGTCCAGCGACGTGCCCGGCGGACTCATCTCGATACGCAGCCCCGGCGGCGGGGTGAACTCGACGTCTTCGCTGCGGTCGACCACCCAGGTGATCTGCTTGTGCGACACGCCGTAGCGCTCTTCGAGAATGCCGCGCAGCCAGATATTCCCCGCCGGCTGGAAGTTGGTGCCGCCGATCTTCCGGCCGATCAGGTCCTTGGGCGACTTGATGCCGGCCGCGACGTTCACGAACGCAAACCCATGACGGAACCGGCGGTGCAGGAAGACCGGAATGGCCGTGATCGGGACGTCGCGGAACCGCGCCATGAAATAGGCGCCGACGTTGATCTCGCAGACGTCGAATTCGAGCTTGCGCGCCATCCGCCAGTGGCGCTCGCGCGAGCCCATGCCGGTGAGCATCACCAGCTCCAGTCCGTCGGCCCTGACCGCGCCCTCTTTCAGCGCGCGGATGATCTCGTAGTCGCCACAGGCGACGGTCAGCTTCAGCCGTCCGGTCATTGGGGCGCAGCTTGTCCCGGCGGAGCGGCGCGATCAAGCCCACAGCCGCGCCCGTTATTCAAGACACGGATTGCCGTCGACGATCTGCCGCAGCGGCGGGGGCAGCTTGGCGGGGTCGAGATGGGTCACCAGGCGCGGGGCGCCGCCGGCGAGTAACGGACGTATATCGGTCTTGTCGAGGCTGCCTCCGGCGTGCGCAGCCGGAGCGGGGCGATGGTGGCGCGGCCGTTTTCGAGCTCGACATATCCGACCAGGCAGGAAAGCTGGGCCACGCCCTCGCCCTTGCGGAACAGCGTGCGCAGATCGGTCGACGCTTTCTCGACCAGATCGCGGGCCACCTGCCCCTGCGCCATCGCCAGCACCGCTTCGCCGGAGCTCTGCTGGAGCCCGTCCTTCGCGGTCGTGCCGGTCATCTCCAGGACGGCGCGGCCATTCACCCGGCCGGCGAGCTGCCCGGGCGGGCCTTTCAGAAGCTGCACCAGCTGATCGGCGTCGAGGCCGGCAAACGCGACATCGGCCGCGGCGCGTCCGGCGGTTCCGGCGGAGCGCGTGCCGCCCGAGCCCTCGATCCGGCCGCCGGCAAAGTCGAAGGCGAGCTTGCCGATGGTGAGCTCGCCCGGCCGCGAGCGCGCCTCCAGCGCGAAGTCGGCAAGCTCGCCGGAGCCATAGATGAACTGCGCGGCGGTGATCCTGGCGTCCCCGGTGATGCCGGGCTTGTCCTCGGGCTTCAGCGAGATCGCCTCCAGCCCGCGCGGCTTGTTCGGATCGTCGCTGCCTTTGCCCAGCAGCGGCTGCAGGAACAGGTGATTGAAGGCCAGCGTCGTCACCACGTCGTCGGGCTCGCCGCGCCCGCCTTCGGTGAGCGCCACGGCGCCGGTGAAATCGCTGCCGGCAACGTTGCCCTTGGCGGTGGCGATCTGCCAGTGTTCGCCTTGCTTGTCGAACGCGCCGGCGATGCGCAGCGAAAACGCCGCCGGCAGGTCGGCGCTGAAGATCTTGAGCAGATCGCCGGTGTTCTGCGCGTCGATCCGCAAATCCCCGTGCACGCCTTCGAAGTCCAGCGGCTCGACCAGGGTGCCGGTGAAATCGATCGATCCGGGAACGGTGCCGATCGAGACCTTGGCGCCGAACGGCACCGACCGGTCGCGCAGACGGGTCACCGGGTCGGTGTCGATGGTCATCCGCACCGGCGCTGCGTTGTAGGCGCCGTCGACGGCCAGGCGTACCGGCTGATCGTCGGCCCGCGTGCGGGCGGTCAGGGTATGGAAATCGATCCGGATGTCGCGGCGCTGCGGGGCGCGCATCACGATCTGGCCGTTGCGGAGTGCCAGGTCGATCAGGGTCGGGAACTGCGTGCGGTTCTTCGGCACGACCGCAAGGCCGCCTTCGGCCGAGCCGCCGCCGGGGAACCGCCAGTTGCGCGCCTCGCCGGCGCCGCGCTCCAGCAGCACCCGCGCCTTCTCGATCCGCAAGCGGTTGTAGCGCATGACGCCGTGCCACAGCGAATCGGTGTCGATGTCGGCCGAGAAATACTCGATGCGGATCATGTCGGGCTCGCTCGCCCAGGACGGGTTGGCCACCCGCAGGTTCGAGATTTCGACGGTCAGCGGCTTGCCCCAGCCGATCTTGATATTGCTGGCGGTGACCCGCCGGTCCAGCGACTGCGACGCGAAGAATTCGACGGCCGGCCGCGGCTCGATCACGACCAGGGCGATGACGGCGGCGATCGCCACCACGATTGTCGCGGCGACCAGTGCGGCGATGCGGATCAGCCAGCGACGCAAGACACCCCACCCCTCGACGGCAACGATGCCGGCGCTTCTATGTGATACCCGCATGACGCCGATTCAACTGCCGCGCCGGCGGACGGGACGCTGCGCCCCGGCGCGCCGGGCCATGCGGCGAGACACGCCGTCCATCGAGAAGGCATAGCACCGCGGCATGGAGGTCCTTGTGGATGGCGACCGGCAGGACGTGCTTGGGCAGCTTGCGCGCGGCCTTGGCGCCGTTGCCGGTGCGCACGAGATGGCGCGGGCAGCCGGCGCGGGCAGCCGCCTCGAGGTCGGACAGCTCGTCGCCGATCATCGGCGCCTGGTGCGGCCGTGCCCGGAACCGGGCCAGCGCCTCCTGCAACATCCCGCTGCACGGCTTGTGGCGGTCGCTCGGATGCTTGGGATCGTCGGTGCACACGAAGACCGCATCGAGGCGGGCGCCGTAGGCGGCGAGATCGGCGCGCATCTTGGCATCGATGCGGTCGAGCATCTTCCGGTCGATCTCGCCGCGGCCCACCACCTCCTGATTGCTGACCAGGGCCACCGCGATCCCGGCCCGGTTGAGCAACGCCACCGCCTCGCCGGCGCGCGGGATCAGATGCAGATCTTGGGGGCGGGTGATGTCGCGGCCGATCTCCTCGGTGATCGTCCCGTCGCGGTCCAGCATCACGAGCTTCGGCTTGGCGGCCTGTTTCATCTTTATGAAACGACGTTTGCGGCGCGGGGTTCCGGGGTGTGGCGGGCGAAAAGGGCTAAATGAGCCTAATCTTCCGCCACGAAGCCGGAGGCCTGTACCACCGGGCCCCAGCGCACGAGGTCGGCCTTGACCGTGCGCGCGAACTCGTCGGGCGGCGAGTAGGCGGGCTCGTTGCCGACCTTGGCGAGGCTGTCCACCAGGTCGGGCGAGGCGATCGCCGCGCGCACCGCGCTGTTCAGCGCCGCGACCGTCTCCGGCGGCGTCTTGGCCGGCGCGAACAGGCCGATCCAGGCTTCGACAACCACGTCCTTGTAGCCCTGCTCGACCATGGTCGGCACGTCGGGCAGGAAGCGCGAGCGCTGCGGGCCGGTGACGGCGAGGATGCGGATGGCGCCCGCGTTGCCGAAGCCGAGGGTCTCGCTGATCGGATTGACGCTCACCGGAATGTGGCCGCCGAGCAGGTCCTGCAGCGCCGGGCGCCGCCCTTGTAGTGCACCGGCGTCAGCTCGATCCCGGCCGCGCGGGCGAGCATCACGCCGACGAAATGCGGCGTGGCCCCCGGCGAAGTCGTGCCGTACTGCGCCTTGACGGGATGGGCGCGGCACCAGCCGATGAAGTCGGCGACCGTCTTCACCTCTGCCGGAAGGCCGGGCCCGGCGTTGAAGGTGAGCATCGACTTGGCGCAGGCGGTGACCGGCAGCAGGTCGCGCAGCGGGTCGTAGTCGAGCTTCTTGTAGCTGTGCGGATAGACGGTCAGCGGAAAGTCCGGCGTGAACAGCAGCGTCGTGCCGTCGGGCTCGGCATTCTTGACATAGTCGACGGCGATGCGCGCCGCAGCACCCGGCCGGTTGTCGACGATCACCGCCGGCGCGTAGTGACCGCGCAGCTTCTCGGCGATCATGCGCGCGATCACGTCGGTGCCGCCGCCGGCGGGAAAGCCGACCACGATCCGCACCGGCTTGCGCAATGTCTGGGCGGCGGCAGGTCCGATCTTGGCCAGCGCGGCGACAGTCGCGGACGCGCTCACGAAGGTGCGTCGGTTCAGCACGCGGTCCTCCCTCTCTATTATTCTGCTTACTATAGACAGAAGTGTTGGCGGGAGGACACATTGAAGCGATTGATCGCCGACTGTCGCCGCCGAGGAGGGCCCGATGACTTTGCCGAAGGACATCTATCCGGATTCGGGCTATCGCCTGCCGCTGCCCAAGCGCGAGGCGCTTGACGAGGCCGCCAAGAAGGTCTTCGACCGCTACGCCGACCCGAAGGGCGGCACGCTCGCCGGCTTGCGCGGTCCGGGCGGAATCCGGCTGCACAGCCCTAAGCTCGCCGCGACGTCGACGGGGCTCAACCGCTACCTGCGCTTCGAGTCCGGCCTCGGTGGACGGGTGCGCGAGCTGGCGATCCTGGTCACGGCGCGCGAGCACGACAGCGACTTCGAGTGGTTTCAGCACGAGAAGGAGGCGCTGAAGGAAGACGTGCCGCAGGCGGCGATCGACGTGGTGAAGCACCGCCGCGCGACCGACGGCCTCGCCGACGCCGACGCCGCGATCATCCAGCTCGGCCGCGAGATGTTCGGGACGCACAAGGTGAGCGCCGAGACGTTTGCCCGCGTGCACAAGATCTTCGGCGACCGCGGCACGGTGGACCTGGTCAGCCTGATGGGCGATTACGCCGGCACGGCGGCGCTGCTGACGGCGTTCGCCGCACAGCTGCCCGAAGGCACGCCGCCATTGTTGCCGAAATGAAAGCCCTCATCCCCTTGGCCGAGGCGCTGGCCGACATCCTGAAAGAGCACAAACAGACGGTCGCGGTCGCGGAATCTTCGGCCGGCGGATTGATCTCCGCGGCCCTGCTCGCCGTCCCCGGCGCCTCGGCGTATTTCCTCGGCGGGGCTGTCGTCTACACGCGCCAGGCGCGGGACGCGCTGCTCGGCATCACGCAGGAGCAGATGGCCAACATGCGGCCGTCGACCGAGGACTATGCGTTGCTTCTGGCCCGCACGGCGCGGCGGAAATTCGCCGCGAACTGGGCCGTCGCCGAAACCGGCGCCACCGGCCCGACCGGCAACCGCTACGGCGACGCGGCGGGGCATGCCTGCATCGCCGTCGTCGGACCCGACGACAGCGAGGCGGTCAGCACCATCGAGACCGGACATGGCGACCGGCAGGCCAACATGCGCGAGTTCGCCGCTGCGGCGCTCCGGCTGCTGAAGCAGAACCTGGAGATGTGACGCGACGCGCGACCGTCGCGTCACCCCGGCGAAGGCCGGGCTCCAGTGTAAACGCCTCTGGATGCCGGCTCCCCGCTCGGGGGCGGGGACAAGCTCCGCCGGCATGACGGAAAAGGGTATGGGCTGGATGAGAGGACTGCTCATGATCGCGCTCACCGCCGGACTCAGTGCCGCGGCGCAGGCGCAGGAGGTGCGTCTGGTGGTGCCGTTCCCGCCGAACGGAGTCACCGACCTGACGGCGCGGCTGGTGGCGACGCATCTGAGCCGCGCCTGGAAGACCACCATCAACGTCGACAACGTCCCCGGCGAGGGCGCCACGACCGGGACGCTGGTGGTGCTGCGCGCCCCGCCCGACGGCTCGGTGATGCTGATGACCGCGACCGGCCAGGTGACCCAGAACCCGGCGATCGACAGCCGGCTGGCGTATCGCTGGGACGAGCCGCTGCACATCGCGCGCGTGACCGCGAGCCCGCTGGTGTTCGTGGTGCGCGGCGATTCGAGCTGGGCCGACCTCAAGTCGGTGCTGGCCGACATCAGGCGCGAGCCGCGGCGATACAAATACGGGACGTCGGGGGCGGGCGGTGCGGCGATCATCGTCATGGCGCGGCTCCTCGATGCCGGCGGCGTGAAGTGGTCGGAGGTCGGGCGGGTGAGCTTCCTTGGCGGCTCGGGCATCCTCGCCGGCCTGATCGAGGGCAAGACCGATTTCGCCGCCCAGTATCTCGCCGAGATGAAGCCGCTGCTCGCCTCCGGCCAGGTGAAGCCGCTGGCGGTCAGCACCACGGCCCGCGTCGCGGCCTTGCCCAATGTAACGACCGGCGCCGAATCTGGTTTCCCGACCTTCAACCTCGTGGGCTGGACCGGCATCGCGGGACCGCCTGGACTGCCGGCCGCGGTCGTGGAGCGCTGGGACGCCGCGATCCAGGGTCTCAGCCGCGACAGCGAATTCCGCGCCGCGCTGGCGGCGCTGTCCGCCGAGCCGGCCTATCTCGGCCCCGCCGCGTTCAAGGCGGCGCTGAAGACGGAGTATGAGGAGGCGCTCAGCGCGGCGGGGAAGCTGGGGTTGAGGAAGTAACTGTCTGACCCTCTCCGCCCTTCAGGGCGGAGAGGGTGCGAACGAAGCGAGCGGGTGAGGTGGGTTCCGGTGGCGCGACACCTCACCCTTCCCATGACGACGTCATGGGCCCCTTCCCTCTCCGCGCAAGCGCAGGAGAGGGAGAGAAATCAGCGCTGAGGAGGTGATCGTCTGACCCTCTGCCCTTCAGGGCGGAGAGGGTGCGAACGAAGTGAGCGGGTGAGGTGGGGTCCGGTGGCGCGACACCTCACCCTCCCATCGCCCCAAATCCTTGCAAGGGGCGAAGCCCCTTGCGAACCCGGGCGATGGGCCCCTCCCTCTCCCCGCCAAGCGGGGAGAGGGGCGATAGGCCATCAGCCCATGCTGATGACGACTTTCCCCGCGGCCTGGTTGGCGAGCATGCGGGCTTGGGCTTCGCGGAGCTGGTCGAAGGGGAAGACCTTGTCGACCAGCGGGCGGATGCGGCCCGCCGCCAGGTGCGGCAGGATGTCGCGCTTGAAGCCGACGACCGAGGCGGCGCGCTCGTCGGCGGTGCGGTGCTTGTTGCTGACGCCGTAGAGGTGCAGGCGGTTGCGGTGCATCGCCTCGAGGTCCATGCGGGCGCTGAGCGATCCGTCGACATAGCCGACTGTCGCAAGTCTTCCACGATACGCGAGCGAGGCGACGCAGGCTTCGAACACCGTGCCGCCGACATTGTTGATCACGATGTCGATGCCGTGACCGCCGGTGAGGCGCTTCATCTCCTCGGGCGACACCGGCCCGCGGGTCAGCACCGCGTGGTCGAGGCCGAGCGGCTGGATCACCTTGAGCTTCTCCGCCGAGCCCGAGGTGCCGATGACCTTGGCGCCGAGCGCCTTGGCGATCTGCAGGCAGGCGACGCCGACCCCCGACGACACGCCGGTGACCAGCACCCATTCGCCCGACGCGAGATGCCCCTGCTCGACCAGCATGTCGTAGGCGGTGAGGAACACCACCGGCGCCGCGGCCGCCTGCTCCCACGACAAGGGCTCGGGCATCGCCATCACCTGGCGGATATCGGCCAGCGCGTACTCGGCGAAAGCGTGGCGGACCCGGCTGATCACCCGGTCGCCCTGTTTCCAGCCGCCGACCCCCGGACCGATGGCGGCGATCTCGCCCGAGACGTCGAGGCCGAACGGGGCCGGCGGCGCATCGGCGCCGGCGGCAACCGGGCCGTGGCCGACCATCAGCTCGCCGCGGTTCAGCGACGCCGCCTTGACCTTGATCAGGACCTCGCCCGTCTTGGGCTCGGGCTTCGGGATGTCGCGCAGCTCGAGGAGGGGTTGGCTGTTCTTCGAGCCGAGGAAATAGGCTTTCATGGACAAGCACCTCTAATACGTCATTCCCGCCCCCGCCTGCGCGGGGGCAGGCTCCCGCGGGATCCAGAAAGAATTACCACAGAGACACGAAGGCACAGAGAAATAGCACGGAGGAATACCTGGATGCCCGCTCAGGTGCTCGCGCGAAGCGCGACACCGACGCGGGCATGACGAGGGAGGGACAAGGGGGAGGGAAAAGATTTTCGAGGGGGAACCCTGGAGCGGGGTCGCGACCTTGTCAGGCACCACCTCAGCACCAGGAGGGCTCCCATGGCGACGAAGTCCAAATCCACGGCAAAGCGGAAGAGCCAGACCACCACCGATCCCGACGAGATCCGCCAGTGGGCCGAGGCGCATGGCGGCAAGCCGGCGGCGGTGGCCGCGACCGAGAGCGACGACGATCCGGGGATCATCCGCATCATGTTCCCCGACGCGCCCAACGCCAAGGATGACGCGCTGGAAGAGATCGAATGGGACGAGTGGTTCGAGAAGTTCGACGAGTGCGGGCTGGCATTGATCTACGATCCGAAAAGCAACTTCAACAAGGTGGTCAGCTGCGAGTCCATCGAAGAGAAGGAGGGCGGCAAGCGCGGCCACGACGAGGACGAGGAAGAGAGCACGGAGTAGGCGAGCTTACTTCCTTCGTCATTCCCGCGAACGCGGGAATCCATGGTTCAGCGGCACGATGGATGCCCGCTCAGGTGCTCGCGCGAAGCGCGACACCGACGCGGGCATGACGAGAAGAAGAGTGGCCCTCGAACTCATGTAAGCGCAGAAAAATGGCCCTCGAGCTCACGTCACCCTCCGCTTGAGGAAGGCGGTGAGGACGGCGGACATGTCGTCTTCGCGTCTCTGCCAGTCCTCCATCGGGACGATGTCGATGTCGACGTCGCCGGGGAACAGATCGACGAGCTCACTGCCGGGGATCAGGCGGTGCGCGGCGGCCGCGATCGCGTGGCCGTGCGTGCGGTCGTTGCCGGGGATGATGACGGTCGGCGCCTGGATCGACCTGAGGTCGCTCTCGGTGCAGCCGATCACCGGCAGGTCGGCGCCGTCCAGGAAGAAGGTGCGCCAGTGCTCCATCACCGCGATGAAGCGCTGGGGGTCCATCGCCATCAGCCGCTCGCGGTTGGCGGGACGGGCGGCGATGCGGTCGCGCCAATGCTCGGTCGCGCACACCGCCGCCATGCCGCCGGCTTGGGCGGCCTTGATATACTGACCGTAATACTGCTCGGCCAGGCGCTCGCAGGCGAAGCGGCCGCCGGTCACCCGCCAGAGAAGAAGGGCGCGCACGTGCTGTGGATTGCGCAGCGCGAACAAGAGCGACAGCCGGCAGCCCGAGGACCCGCCGCCGACGATCGCCGGCAGCGCGTCGTGCTGCATCAACAGCGCCTTCAGGTCGTCGGCCCAGATTTCGTATTCCGACGGATCTCCCTCGCCCAAGTCCGGGATCGAGACGTCGGAGGCGCCGCAGTTGCGGCGGTCGTGGATCAGCACGCGATAGCCTGAACTGGCGACGCGCTGCGCCAGGGTCCGCACCCCGTCCATGTCCCGCCGGCCGCCCGGCGACAGCGCCACCCACGGGCCGGAGGCACCGTGGATTTCGTAGGCGAGGGTGACGCCGCGGATGGTCGAGCTAGGCATTGATAGGGCCTTTCTTCGGTCTGACGCCGCTCCCCTCACCCTACCCGTTTTCTGACCCGCTCGCATTTAGCCGCCACACCAACCCTAAATGCTCGCGGGCGAACGCGCATCCGCGCGTTCGGGTGACTCACGGCAATCACCGTGCAGCCCCCCTCCCGCTCGGACGGCAAACGCTCCACTGGAGCGTTTGCTGATCGTCCTCGCGCCTCCCCCGCAAGGGGGGGAGGGGGAAGAAGAGGAGGCGCGCGGGTCTTCTCTTGTCCGTCATGCCGGACTCGATCCGGCATCCATCGCGACGCTGCACCATGGACCCCGCATCAAGTGCGGGGTGACGACGAATAAAAAGGGCGGGGCGTTCCACGGGGAGGAAGGGCGCATGGGATTTTGGTTAAATTCTGGAAAGGGGTTTGTTCACCGAAGGTTAAGCGATTTCCGATTTAGTAAGGGGTCCGGGTAAGCACCGGGAAACATAGGGAACGCGCCCCAAGGGGACCGAAGATGACCAGAGCCCTCGCCCGCCTGTCCGTCCGCAGCATCCTGAACGCGGTGTTCGTGAGCTTGGCCGCGATCGTGTGCAGCGCCTTGGTGTGGCAGCTCGCCGGGGCGTGGAGCGAGTTCGCGCTGGCCGGGCGGCTGAGCGTGCTGGCAAGCGCCGAGCACGACGGATTTTCGGCGATGATGATCCTGCGCAACCAGCGCGCCATCGTCCAGGCCGCGCTGCAGGACGCGGCCGACGCGGTCGCGGTGGTCAGGAAATCGCAGGCCGACGCGCAGGACGGGCTGGCGCGCGCCTTCGCCGCGGCGCGGACGGTGCATTCCGAAGACTCGACGCGGCTGACGGCCAAGGCGCAGAAGGACTGGGACGGCATGGCCGGCGAATGGAGCGGCCTGGCCGCCTTCGCGGCCAAGCCGCAGGGCGAGCGCAGCCTGAAGCTGATCCAGCCCTGGTACAAGGCGTACACGGTGGTGCTCGAAGACGCGGTCGACATGCTGCGCGTGGTCGACAACGAGACGCGCATGGCGAGCCCGGCGATCGGCGAGATGGTGGCGCTCCGCGAGCTCGGCTGGACGGCGCGCGACTGGTCGGGCCGCGAGTGCGCGGCCGGGCGCGCGGCGGCGCAGACCTCGGCGCGGCTGAGCCCCGAGCAGGCCGGCAACGTGCAATGGGTGCGCGGCCATGCCAACGCGGCGTGGGAGATCATCGACAACATGGTGAAGCGCCCCGGCATGCCGGCCGCCATCGCGAGCCAGGCGGCGAAGGCGCATGCGACGGACAAGAGCTCGTGGGCCGCGCGCGATGGGATGTACAGCCGCCTCGACGACAGCAACAAACAGCTGATGTCGTCGCAGGAATGGGATTCGATCTGCGCCAGGCAGCTCGAGGACATGGTGAGCCTGATCGACTTCGCGATCGCGCATATGGGCGAGCACGCGGCGGCGGTGCTCGCCGACAGCCAGCGGCAGCTGATCGTCACCGCCCTGGCGCTGCTCGGCGCCCTCCTGGTGACCGCGGCCGGCGTCGTGCTGGTGCGCCGGCGCGTGACCGGGCCGGTGGTGAAGCTGAGCGCCGCGATCGGCTATCTCGCCAGGCGCGATTACACGGTGCCGGTGGAGACGACCGGCTACCAGGACGAGTTCGGCTCCATGGCCGAGACGCTGGAGGCGCTGCGCCTGGGCGGCGCCGAGGCCGAGCGCCTGACCGCCGAGCAGATGGGGGCCAAGGAGGCGGAGGCGAAACGCGCCGCGGCGCTCGACGCCGAGTGCAAGGCGTTCGACGCGTCGATCCGCGCCGCACTCCAGGCGATGAACCAAGCCGGGGGTCGGATGAGCCAGACCGCGACCGGCATGACCGCGACCGCCGAGACGACGGCCAAGCAGACCACGGCGGTGGCGGCGGCGAGCGAGCAGGCGTCGACCAACGTGCAGACCGTGGCGGCGGCGGCGGAAGAGCTGGCGGCATCGGTGAGCGAGATCGGCCGCCAGGTGACGCAGTCCGCCAAGGTGGCGGCGGAGGCGGCGGCGCGGGCGACCAGCACCAACCAGTCGGTGCAGGCGCTGGCCGAGGCGGCGACCAAGATCGGCGACGTGGTGAAGCTGATCAACGACATCGCCGGGCAGACCAACCTGCTGGCGCTGAACGCGACCATCGAGGCGGCGCGGGCCGGCGAGGCGGGCAAGGGCTTCGCGGTCGTCGCCTCCGAGGTGAAGAGCCTCGCCAACCAGACGGCGAAGGCGACCGAGGAGATCGCGGCGCAGGTCGCCGGGATCCAAGGCTCGACCCGGGAGGCGGTGGGCGCCATCCGCGAGATCGGCGCCGTGATCGGCCAAGTGAACGAGATCAGCACCACCATCGCCGCGGCCGTCGAAGAGCAAGGGGCGGCGACGCAGGAGATCGCGCGCAACGCGCAGGAGGCCGCGAAGGGCACCGCCGAGGTCTCGTCGAACATCACCGGCGTCAAGCAGGCCGCCGACGACACCGGCCGCGCCGCGAGCGAAGTGCTCGACGCCGCCAAGCAGGTGGCCACCCAGTCCGACGACCTGCGCGCGCAGGTCGATGGGTTCTTGCAGAAGATCAGGGCCGCGTAAGCCTCGCCCGCGTCGGGCCGTCGGTCGCGGCGCGCCATTCCTCTCTTCGTCACCCCCGACTTGATCGGGGGTCCATCTTTCTAACGGCACCATAGATCAGAAATCAGGATGGATCCTCGGGTCTCGGCAGCGGCTTGCGCCGCTGTTCGCCCGAGGATGACGGAGAAGTACGGCCGAAGCGGCCGCCCGTACCCAGAATCGGTGCAATACTGCAAGAGTTTCTCCAACCCATTGTAATGACGCCTGAATTCGTCCCAAAAGTATTGCATCCGGTTTTGCAATAGTCGCCGCCGCGTGCAATTCTTTTTTCCACCGCCGTGCACACGTGCGGCCTCGCGGCCGCGCGCAGACCGGCGCGGGTGATGGGTCATGACAGACGATGCTCATTGCCCTGATCAACGACCATCTCGACGGATAGATGCATCGGCCTGGTCGAGCCATGGATCCTCGGATCGCGCTCGGCGCTGGCGCGCCGGCTTGTCCGAGGATGACGGAGAAGTGCAGCAGAGCTGCCCTTACCCAAGCATCTCGACGGATAGATGCATCGCCCGGGTTGAGCCATGGATCCTCGGATCGCGCGCGGCGCTGGCGCGCCGGCTCGTCCGAGGATGACCCCCGGATCACCTCCGAGGGCAGGCTCCGAAGTGCAGCAGAGCTGCCCTTTCCCAAGCCACTCGCCGGACGGATGCACGATGACTGACGTTTCAGCGTCAACCGATCAACGGTTCGTCGAAGCCATTGAGCCAGCGAGATCATTCACCGGTTGAACTGTTGACGTGAGCGTTGAGCGTTGACTACGGTCAGCTCCCCGGGTCTCGGCAGCGGCCCCATGTTCGACGCGCCCGCCCGCGGCCCCGGGATCTCGGAAGACCCTGAGAAGGCCGCGAGCGCAGCGCAAAGGCCGCTGTTCGCCCGGGGATGACCCGCGGATCGATCCCCGGGTCAAGCCCGCGGACATGGTCCGCGGGTAGGCTCCGAAGCGCCGCCGAAGCGGCTGCCATGTTACGTTGCGACATGACCGGCGAAACGGTGATCCTGGCGGAAGAGAACAGGCGGCGGTTCGACGCCTATCTGGCGCGGCCTTCGAGACGCCCCGCGCCCCTCATCCTGAGGCACTCGAAGGATGACCAAGGGCGCGGGGCTCCTCAGAGCCTGTGAATCTTTGGCTGGATTATGGTTGCGGATTGAGCGCGGTGGTGATTCGCTTGGCTGTGGAGCGGTGGCCAAGGAG
>WNFI01055043.1_pt1 | contig 184850 bp, 182 predicted proteins | sample 5400471 | NCBI WGS metagenome assembly WNFI01 (sample SAMN13153348, study PRJNA577476) | soil metagenome | isolation source: 100 cm saprolite on Douglas fir-dominated hillslope | place: USA:California | collected 2013-09-17
GGTCTCCAAGAATGGCATCGGCGGCCCTCCCCCCGATGCACTTTGACCTGTCGACCATCATCCCGGTCTAGACTGTCGGGTATCATCCCGGTCTGTACCTCGGCGTCCCCCCTCACCCTACCCTCTCCCCCCATCAGAATGGGTGGAGAGGGTTTCATTTTTGAGGGCGCGCTCGCGGGCGAGCAGGCGGGCTTTGCGCGCGACGCCCCAGCGATAGCCGGAGAGCCGGCCGTCGGCGGCGATCACCCGGTGGCACGGGATGGCGACCGCGAGCTTGTTGGCGGCACAAGCGGCCGCGACGTCGCGCGGCCCAGGGCCGCGATCGAGGCCGAGACGCCTGGCGACCTGCGTATAGCTCCTCGTCTCGCCGGACGGGATCTCGCATAGCGCGTCCCACACGCGGCGCTGCAGCGGCGAGCCGTGGATGGTGAGCGGCAGGCCGAGCATCTCGCCGCTTCCGGGTGCCTCGATCAGCCGGACGACCGGCGCCACCCACTCGGCGGCGAAGCGGGCGTCACCCGACACGAGGTGTCCGTCCGGAAAACTGTGCCGCAGATCTTCGCCGAGCGCCGCCGGATTGTCGCCGAGGAAGATCGCGCAGACGCCGCCGTCGCCCGCCGCCACCAGCACGTGGCCGAGCGAGCACGTGGCCACGGCGTGCCGGATCTCCTCCACCTCGAGCGACGCGCCGGCGCTCGGTGTCGACTCCTGAAACGAGTGATTGTCCATGGTCATCCTCCATCGATGATGACCAACCTAGGCGCCCCACATGTGCCGCGCACTCCGCCGCTTGCGGTCAAATTCGCCGGCCTGCCACAACGCTTTGGCGGCCATGGCGCAAGATCGGCAACGTGCTTGGATGGACTTGAGTAACGCACGCCCAATTAGTCGGCGGCGCCTGCGTTTTTTGGAACTCCTGTACCCTTTACGACCTATTTGCGTAGGTTCTTCCCGCGCTGCGATTGGTCCGGCGAAGCGGTCGGTACCATGGTCAGCGCTCAAGGGGGTTACGTTGTTACCCGACGATCCGGCCTATCTGCGCAAGCGCGCTTATCAGCTTCTGGAGATCGCCAAGACGGTTTCGGACCTCACGGCGATCGAGGTGCTGGAAGGCGTGGCGCTCGACCTCCTGACTCAGGCCGAGGCTCTGACCAAGGTGAAGAAGAGCCCGGGGGTCAGGAAGAGCCCGGGCCGCCGCGGCGGCGACAAGGGCAAGAAGAAGACGAAGTCATAGCCGTTCTCGGCGTCATGCCCGCGTCTTGCGGCGACGATCAGGCCACCGGCGCGATCTTGGCGGCGGCTTCGAACATCCCGTCGCGGGCACCGTCGACGAACGGCACGTCGTCCGCCAGCTCGAGCTCGGCCGAGCGGACGCACTGCGAGCGCGGGGTCAACCCCGGCAATGGCCGGCCCTCCCGGTTCGCCGTGGCGAGCGCCAGCAGCCGGCGGCGCACCATGATGATGGCATTGTCGGTGGACGTCAGGTGCTCGCGTGTCCGGTCCGGGATCGGCCCCATGCTTTCCTGCACCGCCGCGTCCTGCATGCCGACCCCGTCGACGCCGCTCGCATTCGCGCCCGCCCGCTGGGCCGCACGGTCGATCAGGTAATCGTTGCGCCGGTTGGCCAGGGTCGTGAAGGTGCCGGGGACGAGCTTGGCGTGAATGCCGCCGCCGTTCTCCATCGCCGCGATCTCGTCCACCGTGAGGGCGCGGTGCGGATGGAAGTTGATGCACCAGGTCCAGCACGTCTCATCATCGATCGGCACCCAGACATGCGCCGCGAACGGATGCTGCCCGCGCAGCGGCACGACGGTGAAGGCGGGGGCGATCCACGGCGTCACGCGCCAGTAGGAGCGGCCGCCGTCGACCTTCCGCCGCGCGCCGAGCAGGAGCCCGCCTTCGAACTCGGCCACTTCGAACTCGGGAGCCGCATCGTTGACGACGTAGCCGTTGCCCTTGGCGCCGGCGAATAGCGGATCGCGGTCGAGGGCGCCGGCATGCAGGATGCCGCTGTGGCTCGAATCGAGGTCGCCCTCCAGGGCCTGCATGTAATTGCAGTCCTGCACGCGCTTCGAGACGAAGCGCTGCGCCGGCGGGAGCGGCACCCAGGCCAGCTCGGGCGGCGGCGGCTGCAGCGCGGGCGGACCCAGATAGGCCCACACGAGCTCGGCGCGCTCGAGGCACGGATAGGAGGCGAGCTTGATCTTGCGGCAGAAGCCGTTCTCGGCCGGCTCCGACGGCACTTCGACGCACTGGCCGGTCGCATCGTATTTCCAGCCGTGATAGGGGCAGCGCAGGCCGTGCTCCTCGTTGCGCCCGAACCACAGCGACACGCCGCGGTGGGCGCAGAACTCGTCCATGAGCCCGACGCGGCCGGCGGTGTCGCGAAACGCCACCAGGCGCTCGCCGAGCAGCTTCACCCGCGCGGGGGCGCCGTCGGGCTCCAGCTCCGCGCTCTTGAGCACCGGCAGCCAGTAGCGGCGGAACAGGTCGCCCAGCGGCGTGCCCGGCCCGGTCCGGGTCAGCAGCTGGTTGTCGGCGTCCCTCAGCATCGGCGCGATCCCCCTACCTCTGTCCGCCCTCTATCTTGTCCGCATGCGGGGTGCAAGTCCAAGGCCACAAACGCAAGACCAGACCTCATGCTTCGAGACGCCCTCATCCTGAGCCGCGGGCCTCGCCCTTCGAGACGCTTCGCTCCTCAGGGTGAGGCCCGCGGTCGAAGGACGCTCCTCAGCATGAGGGCGGTGGCGAATCGCCTCTTCGCGGCCGGCGGCCTATAATTGGGGAAAATCACCGCTCGGGAGAACTCGCCATGCTGATCGCCGACGCGCCGCCCGCCCCACCCGCTTATGTGATCCAGGTCCAGGACGTCGAGTATCAGCACGTGAACGGGCACGGGCTGATGGCCACGCTGTACCGGCCGCAAGGCGCCGGGCCGTTCGCGGCGGTGGTCGAGGTGCATGGCGGCGCCTGGACGTCGCGCGACCGCTTCAACAACAAAGACACGGCGACGGCGATGGCCAAGGCCGGCATCGTCGTCATGTCGATCGATTTCCGCATGCCGCCCGAGGCGGCGTATCCCGGCTCGCTCCAGGACATCAACCTCGCCATCCGCTGGCTGAAAGCGCATGCGCGCGAGTTCGGCTCGGCCCCGGAACGGGTCGGCGCCTACGGCACGTCCAGCGGCGGCCACCAGGTGCTGCTGGCGGCGATGCGCCCGACCGATCCGCGCTACAGCGCGACGGCGCTGCCGGACGCCGCCGGCGTCGACGCGAGCCTCGCCTTCGTGATCTCGGGCTGGGGCGTGCTCGACCCGGTCGACCGCTACAAGGTCGCTCAGCGTCAGGGCAAAGCCGACCTGATCAAGAGCCACGACACGTTCTGGGGCAGCGAAGCGGCGATGAGCGAAGGCGACACGATGCTCATCCTCGAGCGCCACGAAAAGCTCGCGAAGCTGCCGCCCGCCCTGGTCTTCCAGGGCACCGACGACGAATGGACCAAGCCGGCGCAGGCCGAGCGCTTCGCCGCCCTGTACCGGCAGGCCGGCGGCGAGATCGAGCTGGCCCTGTACCCGGGCGAGCGCCACACCTTCGTCAACGAGAACCCGAATTCGCCGAACACCAAGACGGCGGTCGAAAAGCTGATCGCGTTCGCGAAGAAATATGGCGGATCATAGGAATTAACCACAGAGACACCGAGGTCACAGAGGCAGGACGACACTCGTCTGCTCTCCGTGGCTCTGTGGCGCTGTGGTGATTATCTCAGGGGGAGGAGATCATGAATTCGCATAGAATCCGCGCGGCGGTGATCGCGGTCGCCGCGCTGCTGCTGGCCGCGGGCGCGGCCTTGGCGCAGGAGCCGATCAAGATCGGCTTCAGCGTGTCGCTCACCGGCGGTCTCGCCTCGTCCGGCAAGGCGCATCTGCTGTCGCAACAGATCTGGGCCGAGGAGGTCAACGCCAAGGGCGGGCTGCTCGGCCGTCCGGTGAAGCTCGTCTACTACGACGACCAGACCAGCGTCACGACCGTGCCCGGCATCTACGCCAAGCTGATCGACGTCGACAAGGTCGACATCCTGATGGGGGCCGCGACCAACCTGATCGGCGGCGCCATGCCGCAGGTGATGGAGCGCAAGAAGCTGATCATGGTGCTGCTGGCGCTGGGCTCGAACATCGAATTCAAGTACCCGCGCTATTTCCAGAGCGCGCCGTTCGGGCCCGACCCTAAAGCCGTCCTGTCGCAGGCGTTCTTCGAGGTGGCAAAGACCCTGACGCCGGAACCGAAGACGGTGGCGCTGGTCGGCGCCGATGCCGAGTTCTCCAACAACGTGCTCACCGGGGCACGCGAGAACGCGAAGAAATACGGATTGAAGATCGTCTACGACGCCGTCTATCCGCCGACAACCGCCGATTACACGCCGGTCGTTCGCGCCATCCAGGCGACCAATCCGGACGTGGTGCTGCTCGCCTCCTACCCGCCGGACTCGGTCGGCATGGTTCGGGCGGCGAACGAGCTCGGCCTCAAGACGCGGCTCTTCGGCGGCGCCATGGTCGGCGGGCAATACGCCGGACTGATCACCCAGCTCTCGGACAAGCTCAACCGCGTGGTGAACTATCATTTCTTTGTGCCGAGCCCGAAGATGAACTTCCCCGGCATCGAGGCGTTCCTGAAGACCTACCAGGCGCAGGCGAAGGACGCCGGCGTCGATCCGCTGGGCTTCTATCAGCCGCCCTTCGCCTATGCGGCGATGCAGGTGCTCCAGCAGGCGATCACGGCCACCGGCACGCTCGAGGACGGCAGGCTCGCCGACTACATCCACGCGACCACGTTCAAGACCATCGTCGGCGACATCAGGTTCAACGAGCTCGGCGAGTGGGCGGAGCCGCGCGTCATCATGGTCCAGTTCCAGGACGTCCAGGGCAACGGGCTCGAACAGTTCATCAGCGGCCACAAGCAGGTGATCGTGTATCCGCCGGAGTTCAAGGACGGGGAGTTGCGGGCTTATGGGAAGTAGTTTTGCAACTGAGATTTACCACGGAGGCACGGAGAGCACGGAGTTTTGGCTGAGCGACATCTGTTGTTGTCCTCCGTGAACTCCGTGTCTCCGTGGTTGAATTCGATTCTGGATTGTTTCCCCCAGACGCTTCGTGCCGGGGTCGCCATGACATGAGGGACATAAGCGAGGATTAATGCCGACACAGATCACCGCCGCCGTCGTGCGGGAGAAATTCGGGGCGTTCAGCGTCGAGCAGCTGGAGCTGACCGATCCGCGGCCGGACGAGCTCCTGGTCAAGATCGTCGCCAGCGGCATGTGCCAGACCGACATCCACGGCCGCGACGGCTATTTCAACTCGCCCTATCCGGCGGTGTACGGCCACGAGGGGGCGGGCGTGGTCGAGGCGGTCGGCCGTGCGGTCACCAAATTCGCGCCCGGCGATCACGTGGTGATCTCGTATCCGTGGTGCGGCGCCTGCCCGAACTGCCTGCGGCAGATGCAGAGCCACTGCCAGAAGAATTTCGACCTGAAGATGAAGGGCACGCGGCCGGACGGCTCGACCCTGATGCGGCAGAACGGCCAGCCGGTCTACAGCGCCTTCTTCCAGCAATCGTCCTTGGCCACGCACGCGATCGCCAACGAACGGTTTGCCGTCAAAGTGCGGCGTGACGCGCCGCTCGAGCTCCTGGGCCCGTTCGCCTGCAGCGGCCAGACCGGGGCCGGGGCGGTCTTCAACTCGATGAAGCCGCTGCCGGGCGACGCGCTCGTCGTGTTCGGCGTCGGCGCCGTCGGGCTGTCGGCGCTGATGGCGGCGAAGATCGCGGGCTGCGATCCGATCATCGCCGTCGACCTGCACGCCCAGCGGCTGACGCTGGCGCGCGAGCTGGGCGCCACGCACACCATCAACCACACCGGGCGGACGGACGTCGTGGCGGAGATCCGCAAGATCACCGGCCAAGGCGTGCGGTTCTCGGTCGAAACCTCGGCGCAGCCGGCGGTGTTCCGCGAGGCGGTCGAGGCGCTGATGCCGGCCGGCACCTGCGTGCTGCTCGGCAGTGCCCGCGCCGGCACCGAGGCCACCCTCGAGATGCCGTTCCTGCAATTCGGCCGCGTGGTGCGCGGCGTCATCCAGGGCGAGAGCCGGCCGCAGGAGTTCATCCCGCTCCTGGTCGATCACCTGATGGCGGGCCGGATGCCGGTCGACAAGATCATGACGTTCTACAAGCTCGCCGACATCAACCAGGCGGCGGCGGACGCGGCCACGGGGACGACGATCAAGCCGGTGCTGAGGATGGGGTGAGCTAAAGCCCCTCTACCACGAAGTGGGAGAGGGAGGGGCCCAGCCCGTCAGGGCTGGGAGGGTGAGGGCGTTCGAGCTGCGCCATTCACTTGCAGTCCAGTGTATCGGCGCCACCCCCCTCACCCAACCTCTCCCCCCATCAGAATGGGTGGCGAGGGGAATTTTTGGGAAGCTGGCGTGGAGTCCGCTAACCCTGGCCGGCGAAGCCGGCCTGGGCGCGGGTGGCCCAGGCGATGGTGCGGCGCTCGATCAGGGTCGCCAGGGTGTACATGGTGACGCTCAGCGCCGCGATCACGATCAGCCCGGCGAACATCAGCGGCACCTCGAAGCGGCTGGACGCCACGATCATCAGGTGGCCGATGCCCATCTCGCCGGCGACGGTCTCGGCCAGGATGCTGCCGAGGAAGGACGAGGTGATCGCGACCTTGAGGCTCGCGAAATAGAACGGCATCGAGCGCGGCAGGCCGATCTTGCGCACGATGGTCAGCGGGCGGGCGCCGAGCGCGCGCAGCACGTCGCGCAGCTCCGGCTCGACCGTCGCGATGCCGGCGGCGACGTTCACCGCGATCGGAAAGAAGCTGATCAGGAACGAGGTGATGACCGCCGGAACGGCGCCGAGCCCGAACCAGATGACCAGGATCGGCACCACCGCCACCTTCGGGATGCTGTTGAAGGCGATCAGCAGCGGATAGAGCCCGTGATAGGCGAGGAACGACGAGCCGATGAGGACGCCCAGCGCGACGCCGGCGACATTGGCGATCGCAAAGCCGAGCAGCGTCGTCTCCAAGGTCTGCAGCGCGTTGGCGGCGATCGGCGTCCACCATTTGCCGAGGCTGATCACGATGGCCGAGGGCGCCGGCAGCGCGAACTGCGGCACGTCGAAGATGTAGACCGCGGCCTCCCACACCAGCAGCAGGGAGGCGAACACCAGCCACGGCAGGATCAGAATGAGGCGGCGCCGCCGGCGCGCCGCCGCGGCCATCTCGGCCTCGCGCGAGGAGCCGCGGGTTACGCCGGCGGGCGCGGGTGCAGGGTCGGATTTCGGTGTCTCGGCGGCCCCGGCCAGCGCGACCATCGGGCCGGTCATACCATCCGCAGCTTCGCCGGCGGCAGATAGGAGTCGGTGTAGACGCGCTCGTTGCTGAGCCGGTGCGGCAGGTCGAACGCCTCCTCGATGGTGCGGATGCACATCTCGAGGCGCTTCGGATCGACGGTGGACAGGCCGTGCGTCTTCATCACGCCGAGCGGCAGGATTCGGCGGAGCAGTGCGATGCGCTCCGCCTCGATCGGGACGTCGGTGAGCGGCTCAACCTGCTTCAGGATCTGCAGCGCTTCGGCCGGGTCGTGGTAGCACTCGACATAGGAGCGGAACAGGCCGGTCAACGCCGCGGTGAGCACCGCCGGATTGCGTTCGGCGAATTTCCGCGACGCGACGTAGCACTCCGAATACAGATCGAGGCCGGAGTCGCGATAGAAGAAGATGCGCTGCTGCGGCAGGTCGAGCCCGAGGCGCTTCAGGCTGAGGGCGGTGCTGGAGGTCTGGCCGGTGACGCCGTCGGCGCGCTTCTGCACCAGCATCGGCTCGCGCAGCTCCGGCGCCACCGACACGAACTTCACCTTGGCGACGTCGATGCCGGCGACCCGCGCGAAGGCGGGAAAGAGCTGACGACCGACATCGAAGTCAGGGGCGGCCAGGGTGCGGCCCTCGATCTCCTTCGGCGTCATGATCGGGCCGTCGGCGCGCACCGTCATCGACACCTGGTTGGTGTCCTGGATGATGCCGACCACGATCACGTCAGCGTCCGGGTTCTCGGCCAGGAACTTCAAGGTGGCGCTCATCTCGCCGGAGCCGAGATCGAAAATGCCGGACGCGATATCGACCGGGACGCGCCCGGAGCCGAAGCCGCGCGACACGACCAGGTCGGCGCCGGCCTCGCGGGCATAGCCCTTGTGCTGGCAGTGCAGCATGTAGGCGTGCGAGCCGCTGAACGACCAGCCGGCCGTGAAGCGGACTTTCGGCGGGGCGGCCTCGCCGCGGACAAGCGCCGGTGCGGCCAGCAGCCCGGCACCGCCGCCGATCAACACCGACCTGCGCGTAAGATGTCGGCTCATGCGGCTCTGGGCAGCAAGGCGCGTGCCATCGCGGAACGGCCCTGCCGCGACCCGGTGGCGTTGGGATGGCAAGGTTCTGCCGTCAAAAGCGGCGGACGCTCAAATATTGGGCCGCCATGCGGCCCCCGCACTCCGTCCTGGCCTCCCACGCCACGCGCCGCCGTGGCATAGCGCTTGCTCGCCTCCCGTCCTGCAGGACCGCGTGTGGCGAGACGATCGAGGAGATGGCGATGAGTGCGACAGCCGAGAAGATCATGGCGCGCGAGCTCGACACCCGGCCGCTGGAGCCGTTCGGAGTCGAGATCACCGGTCTCGACATCGCGACGGCGCCGGAAGCGGACCTGCTCGGCTTCGCGGCGGCGTGCCGGTCGAACGCGGTCGTGGTCATCCGCAAGCAGACCCTGACGCCGCCGCAGCTGCTGGCCCTCGCGGGACGGCTCGGGCATGTCAGCCCGCAGCGCCGCACCGGGCCGCATCCCGACTATCCCGGCATCAGCGTGCTGTCGAACAAGGTGGCGAACGGCAAGCCAATCGGCGTGCGCGACGCCGGCCGCGCCTGGCACACCGACGGCACCACCTACCCGACCCTGGGCCTGACGACCATTCTCTACGGCATCGAGTGCCCGCCCGAGGGGGCCGATACCGAAATCGCCGACACGGCAGCGGCGTTCGCGACCCTGCCGCCGACGCGGCAGGCGGAGCTCGCGACGGTCAAGCTCATCCACAACCGCGCGCACCTGATCCGGAAATACAACCGCGCTTCGCTCAGCGCCGAAGAGCTCGCCACCATGCCGGACATCGTCCATCCGGTGGTGGTGAAAAGCCCGCTCGACGGGCGCAAGGCGCTGTTCGTCACCAACGGCTCGACCAAGGGCGTGGTCGGCATGGACGCGAAAGAAGGCGAGGCGCTGGTCACCGACCTGATCGCCTACGCCTCGCAGCCGCGGTTCGTCTACAAGCATAAATGGCAGGACGGCGACGTGCTGATCTGGAACGACATGTGCACGCTCCACCGCGCCACGCCCTACGATGAGGCGAAGTACGAACGCCTGGTGCACCGGGTGTGGATACGGCCTTTATCCTGACCGCCTCCCGCGCGGCCGTGGCGGGTCGGCATCTTTGTGCTGGGCGCCGCTCCACCGCACGGGACCGCGAGAGTGATCCTCATGTTCTGAGCGCCCCCGTGACCAGTCCGCCGGAAAAATACCACGGAGACACGGAGGGCACGGAGAATGAAGAGGAGACGGAACTCCCTCTTGCCTCCGTGCTCTCCGCGTCTCCGCGGTTAAATGCCTGGATCGATTCGCTCCGCTCGCGATGACGGAGCAAAAATCGACTCTGACCCTCCCTCTCACGTTCAAATCAAATACCCTCACCCTCCCGCCGCTTCGCGGCGGGCCCCTCCCTCTCCCACTTCGTGGTAGAGGGGCCTCAGAGGCCTCAGCAGGGCGGTGGCGGGGCGGCGGCGAGTTTGGGGTCGATGGCGGTCAGGCCGGCGGGCCAGGTGAGCTTGGTGAAGTCCACCGGCTGGCTGGTGATCTTCTCGCCCTGCGCCCATTTGCTGAGGCTGCAGAAATCGCCGTAGTAGACCTTGTCGAGCGCGATCGGCCTAAGGTTGGTGTCCCATTGCTCGCGCGTCGCCGCCTCGCTCAGGCTGTACGTCGCCTTGGCATAAGCGGCGACGGCGGCGAAATCCTTCTCCGCCTTCTCTCGTCCCTTCAGCACCGCGCGCAGGAAGCGCGTGACCTTGTCGGCGCCGTCGGGGCTGGCCAGGAATTGCGGCCGCGCCCCGGCGACGAGATAGCCTTGGATATAGCCGCTGGCATCCGAGAGGACATGCGCCTCGTTCGGGCAGATCTCGATGGTGCGCGATCCGATCGGCTGCCAGATGAAGAACGCGTCGATGTCGCCGCGGCACAGGGCCGGCGGGAGGAGCTGGGTGTCGAGGTTCTTGACCGTGACGCTCTTCGGATCGACGCCGTTCTTGGTCAGGAACTCCGAGATGAACCACGACCCGGTGGAGCCGACGCGGGTGGCGACGATCTTGCCGCGCAGGTCCTGCGGCTTCGTAATCGCCGTGCGCGTGACCGCCACGTAGCCCTTGCTGTCGCGCTCGATCGCCGCGATCGTCTGGTACTGGCCGGGGTTCTCGAAGAAGTACTGCACGCTCGGCAGGTCGCCGGTCATCACGATGTCGCCCTGGCCGGTCTTGAAGGTCTGGAACGCCGTGGTGCCGGACGGGAAGACGCGGTAGTCGACGTCGAGCCCCTGCTCCTTGAAGTAGCCGTTGGCGATCGCCATCCAGATCGAATCGTTGTTCACCGACGGCTGGCCGAACAGCGAGATCTTCTTGTCCTGCGCCGAGACAGGCGCGGCGCCGAGGCCGAGGCCGGCGACGACCGCGGCGGCGATCAGGTGCAAGCCGATGCGACGTGAATTCATGTCAGTCTCCCCTGGTTGGCCCCCCGTTCACCGCCCGGTTGACCGGCCCCAGGCTTTTGACTGGGCGGTCAGGTCAGCGCCACGTAGGCCATGTAGCGCGACAACATCCGGTTCACGATTATACGGAAAATGCGGTCGAAGACGAATCCGAGCAGGCAGATGGTGAGCAGCGCCACGAAGATCCGGTTGGTCTGCAGGAGGATCGACGAGTTCTGCAGCAGGAAGCCGATGCCGGAATCGGCGGCCAGGATCTCCGCGGGGATGATGCTCATGAACGACGACGCCATGGCGATGCGCATGCCGGTGACGATATAGGGGGCCGCGGACGGCACGACGACCAGGAGGAAGATCTGCAGGCGGCTCGCGCCCAGGCATTCGGCGGCGCGCTGGCGGATGACCGGGGCGCGCATCACGCCCGCGGTGGTGTTGATCAGGACGATGAAGAACGTGCCCCAGAAGATCAGGAAGTATTTCGACATCTCGCCGATGCCGAACCAGATCACCGCGATCGGGATCATGGCGGTGGGCGACAGGTAGCGCAGCAGCTCGATGATCGGATCGAGCAGCTCGTTCAGCACCAGGATGCGGCCGAGCAGCACGCCGAGCACGACCGCGAGCGCCGAGCCGCTGACGAAGCCGACCGACACCCGCGCCATGCTGATCGTCACGTGGCGAAAGATCTCGCCGCTCTCCACCATCGGCAGCGCCGTCTCCAGCACCACCAGCGGCGGCGGGATGAGGAACGGGTTGAAGACGAAGGTCGACAGGATCTGCCAGACGGCAAAGCCGATGACGATCGACGCCGCGAACAGCAGGCCACCGCGGTGGCGACGCCACAGGACGGCCCGGCGCCGACGCGGCACGTCGCGGGCCCTCACGCCGGTGCCTGGAACCGAGGACGGCGGCGCCACCACGGCTACTCGACCCCCGCCAGCTCGGCGGTCAGCCGCGCCCCGATGGCCGTGAACAGGCGCGCTACGGCCGGATCCGCCATGTCGCGCGGACGCCCGAGACCGACCTCGATGATCTCGGTGATCCGCGAGCCGGGGCCGACCGACATGACGCAGATGCGGTCCGCCAGCGCGATCGCCTCGCCGATGTCGTGGGTGACGAACACCACCGTCTTGCCGGTGCGCTGCCAGATGTCGAGCAGGAAGCCGTGCATGCGGCGGCGGGTCAGCGCATCGAGGGCCGCGAACGGCTCGTCCATCAAGAGGACCTTGGGCTCCACCGCCAGGGCGCGGGCGATCTGCAGCCGCTGGCGCATGCCGCCGGAGAGCTGGGCCGGAAATTTATGGCGGTGGGCGCCGAGGTCCACCATCGCCAGATAGCGGTCGATGATCGCCGGCCACTGGTCCTTCGGCACCTTGCGCACGCGGAGCGCGAAGCGGACGTTTTCCTCGACGCTCAGCCACGGCAACAGGGCGGCACCGGCATCCTGGAAGAACATCACCCGGTCGCGCCCGGCGCCGCGGATCGGGGCGCCGTCGAATTCGACCAGGCCGCCGCTGGCCGGCTCGAAGCCGGCGAGAATGTTCAGCAGGGTCGATTTGCCGCAGCCGGACGGGCCGAGCAGGCAGACGAACTCGCCGGTCGACACCTCGAGGTCGATGCCGTCCAGCGCCAGATAGCCGTCGTCGTCAGCGCCAAAAACCTTGCGAACGCCGTGAACCCGCAACACCGGCTGCTCCCCTTCTCCACACTCCCGGCCTTTCAAGGATCAGGCCAAGCGGACCCGATGGACCGGTGCTCGTGGCTGACACTCTACCCCGCCCGTGTATAGTGTCGACCGAAACGCATTCGAACACGAGGAGACCGCATCATGGCAGACCTGGAGATCCGAGCCGTCGAGTGCCTGGCCGGAACCGGGGTCGCCTACGCGCACGCGATCAAGGCCGGACCGTGGATCTTCCTGACCGGCCACGAGCCGTTCGATTTCGAGACCGGCCTCGCCCCCGAGATCGAGGGACCCGCGGGCTTCCCGTCGTTCGGCACGCCGCGGCTGCGGCGCGAGGCCGAATACGTCATCCAGCGCATGCGGCGGACGTTGAAGGAGTTCGGCTCCGACTTCCACAACAGCCTGCGAGTCGACCAGTATTACCCGGGGTTCGACGCGGTGCGCGCCTATCAGCTGGCGCGGCATGACGCGTTCGGCGACTACATCCCGCCCAGCACGTCGGTGCTGATGGAGCGCCTGTTCGCCGCCGGCTCGCACATCTCAATGTCGATGATGGCGGTCGTCCCGTCCAAGGACTACGCGATCCAAAAGATCTATCCCAAGGAAGTGCCGGTGCCGGTCGGCTCGTTCTTCGTGCCGGCGATCACCTGCAACGACTTCGTGTTCGTGGCCGGCCAGATGGCCTCGGACGAGCACGCGATCGATCCCAGCCTGCTCACCCCGCCCGGCCGGAACTGGGGCGGGCCGTCGTCGCTGCGCCGGCAGACCGAGTTCGTGATCAAGCAGCGGCTGGAGCCGGCGCTGGCCGCCGCCGGCTCGTCGCTGGCCAATTCGCTGAAGGCGCAGATCTATGTGCCGAGTGCCGCCGACATCCCGGACTGCCTGGACGTGTGGGCCCGCCACATGCGCGACATTCCCTGTGCCGTGACCATCGTGCCGACCAAGGGCTACGGCTTCGTGGACGGGATCGTCGAGATCAACCTCCTGGCGCTGCGCCATGACGCGAGGCGCAAAAAAGAGGTGCTCAAGGTCGATCTGCCGCCGATGGCCGCGTATGGCGGCTGCGTGCGCGCCGGCGAGCTGGTGTTCCCGTCCGGGCTGACGGCGCTGGGCGCCGACGGCCACGTGGTCGGATCCCGCCACTCCGCGGGCTTCGACGGCATCGCGCACGCGGCGCAGACACAGGCGCTGGCGGTGCTCGGCGCCGCCGACAGCGTCTGCCGCGCCGCCGGCACGTCGCTCGCCAATATCGTGCGCGCGCAATATTTCATGACCGACATGCGCGACTTCGCCGGGGTCGAGCTCGCCTGGATGAGCCGCCAGGGCAAGCAGCCGCACCCGTTCGTCGCCGTCCAGGTGCCGGGCGCCCTGCCGGCGCCGGGCGCCTGCCTCACAGCGGATTTCTGGATCTACGCGCCTTAATTCTGAGCGCCTCGCATTTAGCCGCCACACCAAGCCTTGTTCTGAGCGCCTCGCGGCTAGCCGCCACACCAACCCTAGCCACTCGGCGCCGCAGGCGCATCCGCGCCTGCGTGGGACTCACGGCAGTCGCTTAGCTTGAACGCTCCACTTCTTGACGCGCGTGCACGCGCGGCGCTTGCTTTATGACGCGCTCGCCGGCGCGCGGACATCCGTCCGCGCGGGGTACTCACACAGAGTCCCTGCCAAGTCGTTCCACTCCTTGGCGCGCCTGCGAGGGCAGGCGCGTCCCTTTGCGTTATGACGCGCTCGCGGGGTACTGACGGCGATCACCCAGCCTGGACATTCCACTCTTGACGCGCGTGCCAAGGCACGCGCGGCGTATACTCTGAGCTCAATTCCGGGCCGGGGGGGCGGATGTGAAGCGCTTCACAGCGCCGGCTGGGAAGCCGCGATAAAATGGGGACGAATGAGACGGCGTGATTTCATCGCGGCACTTGCCGGCGCTGCCGCCTGGCCGGCGGTCGCGCACGCCCAGCAATCCACCCGGCTGCGCCGGATCGGCATTGTGGTGGTGGGCGCGCCGCCCCCCGCCCGCGATCTCGAACTGGTGCGCGAGCTGGCGCGGCTCGGCTGGGTCGAGGGACGGAACGCCGCCTATATCGTCGCCGGCCAGGGTGATCCCGATCAACTGCCGCAGACCGCCCGCACCGTGCTGGCGACGGAGCCGGAGGTGATCATCGGCGCAGGCGTACCATTGATCGATACCGTCATCGGCATGACCGACACGATACCGATCGTCATGACCGCGACGGGGGATCCGATTGCCATCGGCTACACGGCGAGCATGGCGCGTCCGACCCGCAATATCACCGGCTTCGCCATCTCGAGCCCGTCGATCGTCGCCAAGCGGCTGGAGATCCTGCGCGAGCTTTTGCCCGGAGTGCGCAAAGTCGGTCACATCTGGGCGCCCGGCCGGCCGATCGCCCAGAACCTGGACGAAGAGGCGCGTATGGCGGCCACGGCCCTCGGCCTGGAACTGGTGTCGCTGCCGCTGGATTCGGGTGCTGACATTCCGTCGGCGTTCGCGCTCGCCGACAAGGAACACGTGGCGGCGATCCTCAGCGATCCCGATCTGCTGACCGTGCAGTTCAGCGCCACCATCGCCGACGAGTGCCTGGTGCGCGACCTGCCGCTGATCCACGCCTGGACGTCGCAGGTGCGCAACGGGGCGCTCCTCGCCTACGGACCCGCGAGCGTCGAGAACTTCAAGGGGGCGGCGGGCTACGTCGACCGGATCCTCAAGGGCGCCAAGGTCGCCGACCTGCCCTTCGAGGAGCCGACGCAGCTTCAACTGGCGATCAATCTCCGCACGGCGCGCTCGATCGGCCTCACCGTGCCGCCCCGGGTGCTGGCGCTCGCCGACGAGGTGATCGAATGAAGTCGCGAAAATTCACACAGAGTTTCTGCCCCGGAGAACCCTCACCCGCCCATCGCTAACGCGATGGGCGCCTGTATATGAGTCGCCCTCTCTCGTCCGCTCACGCCTCCGCGTGAGCGGCGCGGCCTCTCCCACGTCGTGGTAGAGGGGCGCTATGGGCTTCGCGCTCATTTCTCCGGCCAGTGGCGGACGTCGATGATGCGCAAGCTGACGTCCTTGGCCGTGGCGTAGCCGCGGGTCATGGTCTTGAAGGCGTAGGTCTCGCCGGGCTTCAGGTTGCGCGACTTGGCCGGCCAGACATGCTCGACGCTGACCGTCTGACCGGAAGCATCGCGGAGCGCGATTTCGAGCTGCGCGCCGGTCGGCTCGGCGCAGCCGTTGCGGATCTCACCGGTGATGGTGAACCAGCCGGCGTCGCGCTCCCATTTCCACGACTTGAGCTCGACGTCCGACGGCGCGCACGCGGCCTGCGCGGCCCCCGCGGCAAGGCAGAGAATGGCGGCGAGACAGAAAAAACAGAAGACGAGGGCCGCGAGGGTCCTACTTATGCGCCGGTTCGAGCAGACGCAGATTGCGGCACGCCGCCTCGAGGACTTCGGCGCGGGATGAGTACGGACCATCGCTGAATTCATCCCCGGCATCGATCTCGTTGTAATACCAGTCGCCCTCGTGTTCGAACACCAGATACCCGGCCTTCTTCAGCTTGGCCTCATAGCCGGCCAGGGCGGTTTGCGGAAGCGATTCAAACGACGTGGTCATGGTCTCGTCCTCGGTGCAGGGGGCGAGTGCCGGTCGCAGCACTCGGTGCTGCACGGATTAGAAACCATAAATGTTGAAACTGCGTAAATGCGGCTTTCTTGCGTTCTTTGGCGAAAAACGCCGCGTTTTGAGGGCGACTCAGGAACTTTCCCCGCCCGCATCAGTTGCGCTTGAGGCCCGGTCCGCAAGGGACCCTTATGGGCCGAAGCCAGCATGTCCCTGAGTCGGCGCGACCTTTTGACCAGCACCGGGCTGGCCCTTCTGCTGTCATCGAGACCGGCCGGAGCGCGCGTGATTGCCGGCGGCATGCCCTGGGCCCCCGATGCGGGAGCCCCACCGGCGCCGGTCCGGCCGGGACCGTGGGAATTCTTCTCGCCCGAAGAAGGGTCCGCGGTCGAAGCGCTGGTCGACCGGCTGATTCCGCCCGACCCTGAGACACCCGGCGCCAAGGATGCCGGCTGCGCCGTGTTCATCGACCGCCAGCTGGCCGGGCCCTACGGCATCTCGCGCGCCCTCTATATGCGCCCGCCCTTCCAGGACGGGGCGACCGGGCAAGGCGCGCAATCGCCGCTGACGCCGGCGCAGCGCTATCGGCAGTCGCTGGCGGCCCTCGACAAATATTGCCGCGGCGCGTTTGGCGGCAAGCGGTTCGCAGCACTCGGCGACGAGCAGAAGGACAAGATCATCTCGGAGATGGAGAAAGGGCCGCTGACGCTCGAAGGCGTGAGTGCGCGAGCGTTCTTCGAGCAGCTGCTGCGCAACACCCAGGAAGGCTTCTTCGCCGATCCGGTCTACGGCGGCAACCGCGACATGGTGGGCTGGAAGATGATCGGCTTCCCTGGGGCCCGCTACGACCTCCGCGAGTGGGTCGAGCCCGACCATCACAACAAGCGCTACACGCTGCCGCCGGTGAGCATCTCCGGCCGGCCCGAATGGGGGCGGACATGAGCCGCAAACTGCCGCCGACGGACGTCGCCATCATCGGGCTCGGCTGGACCGGCTCGATCCTCGCCGAGGCGCTGACCTCCGCCGGGCTCGACGTCGTCGCCATCGAGCGCGGGCCATGGCGCGACACGTCGACCGACTTTCCGACCACCTACGCCCAGGACGAGCTGCGCTATCACATCCGCCACGACCTGTTCCTGCGGCCGGCGCAGGAGACGATGACCTTCCGCCACAACGCGAGCGAGACGGCGCTGCCGATCCGCGCCTGGGGCTCGTTCATGCCGCCCAACGGCGTCGGCGGCGGCGGCGTGCACTGGAACGCCGAGACCTTCCGGTTCCTGCCCAGCGACTTCACGTTCCGCTCCCACCTGACGCAGCGCTACGGCCAACGCGTCCTGCCCGACGACATGACGATTCAGGACTGGGGCGTCACCTACGACGACCTCGAGCCGCACTACGACAGGTTCGAATATCTCTGCGGCACGTCCGGCACGGCGGGTAACGTGAAGGGTGCCACGCGGGACGGCGGCAACCCGTACGAGGGCGCGCGCAGCCGCGGGTACCCGACGCCGGCGCAGAAGCAGCCCTACGGGCCGACGTTGTTCGCCGAGGCGGCGCGCAGCATGGGCTACAAGCCGTTTCCGCAGCCGTCGGGCAATTTGTCGGTCGGCTACACCAATCCGCTCGGCGTCACGCTCGGTCCCTGCACCTATTGCGGATTCTGCGAATGGTTCGGCTGCGGCAATTATTCGAAGGCCAGCCCGCAGACGACGATCCTGCCGGTGCTGGTGCGGCGGCCGAACTTCCAGGCGCGGACCGAATGCGAAGTGGTGCAGATCAATCTCGACAAGGCGGGCAAGCGGGCGACCGGCGTCACCTATGTCGATAGCACCGGCGAGAGCTGGGAACAGCCGGCCGATCTGGTGATCCTCAGCGCCTTCCAGCTGTTCAACGTCCGGCTGCTGCTGCTGTCGGGCGTCGGCAAGCCGTACGATCCACGAAGCGGCGACGGCGTCATCGGCTGCAACTACTCGTACCAGGTGACGTCGAGCGTCGACGCGTTCTACGACGACAAGATCTTCAACCCGTTCGTCGCCTCGGGTGCGATCGGCATGTGTGTCGACGATTTCAACGGCGACAATTTCGACCACGGGCCGCACGGCTTCGTGGGCGGCGGCTATATCGGCGCGGTGCAGACGAACGCGCGCCCGATCCTCACCTGCCGCGTCCCCAAGGGGACGCCGGCGTGGGGGGCGGCGTGGAAGAAGGCGGCGCGCGATAACTACCTCACCAACTACCAGTGCGTGACGCATGGCGGCTGCTGCAGCTATCGCGACACCTACCTCGACCTCGATCCGACCTACACCGACCGGCTCGGCCGCAAGCTGCTGCGCATCACCTTCGATTTCCATCAGAACGAGCTGAAGATGTCGGAGTTCATCACCGACAAGCTCGCCGAGATCGTCCAGAAGATGGGCCCGCGGATCATGGAGAAAAATCCGCGCAAAGGCCCCTACGATGTCAGCGTCTATCAGACGACGCACACCTGCGGCGGTGCGATCATGGGCGTCGATCCGAAGACGAGCGCCTTGAACCGCTATCTGCAGAGCTGGGACGTGCCCAATCTGTTCGTCACCGGCGCCAGCGCGTTCCCGCAGAACGCCGGCTACAACCCGACGGACACCGTGGCGGCGCTGGCCTTCTGGGCGGCGGACGCGATCGTCAACCGCTACCTCAAATCCCCCGGCCCGCTGGTCCAGGCGTGAGCGACGCGCGATGAGACCGATCGCCCTGGCTCTTCCTCTGGCGCTGCTCGCGGCGGCGAGTGCGTTCGCAGCGTCGCCCACCGGGCCCGGCGATCCGCTGAGCCACGATCCCCAGGCCTTCGACGAGATCGAGCGCGGGCGCTATCTGGCGATCGCCGCCGACTGCACCGCCTGCCACACCGCGCCGGAAGGAAAGCCCTATGCCGGCGGCCGCAAGATCGACACGCCGTTCGGGCTCCTTGTCTCGCCCAATCTGACACCCGACTACGACACCGGAATCGGCGGCTGGTCGGACGACGATTTCGTCTCGGCCCTGCAGCGCGGCATCGGCGCCGGCGGCATGCATCTCTATCCGGCGATGCCGTACCCCTATTACGCGCGCATGCCGCGCGCGGACATCCTGGCGATCCGCGCCTTCCTCAAGACGCTGCAGCCGGCGCACAACGAGGTGAACGTCAACCAGCTGCCGTTTCCGTTTCGCATCCGCGCCGCGATGATCGGATGGAACATGCTGTTCTTCACGCCGGGGGAATTCCGGCCGAGACCAGACAAGCCCGAGGAGTGGAACCGCGGCGCGTATCTGGTCGAGGGGCCCGGCCACTGCGGCGCGTGCCACACGCCGAAGAACTTCCTCGGCGGCGACAAGACCAGCCGGCGGCTCGAAGGCGGGGTGCTGCAGGGATGGTTTTCGCCCAATCTCACCGGCCATCAGCGCATCGGCGTCGGCGCCTGGGCGGCGGACGACATCGTCGCTTATCTGAAGACCGGCCAGAACCAGCACGCGATGGCGACCGGCCTGATGTCCGAGGTGGTCGCGGACTCGACCTCGAAGATGCGCGAGGACGACCTCCGGGCCATCGCCGTCTATCTCCGGGATCAGCCGCCGCAGCCGCCGCAGCAGGACCAGCCGGTCCGCATCGCCAGCGACGATCCGGTCATGCGGCAGGGCGCGGCGCTCTACATCGACGCCTGCTCCGCCTGCCACAGCCCCGACGGCAGCGGCGTGGCACGGCTGTTCCCGGCGCTGAAGGGCAGCCCGGTCGTGCAATCGACCGACCCGACGACCCTGCTCCACATCGTGCTGCACGGCACGCGCAACGTCGCCACCGACGCCGCACCGACCAGCCCGGCGATGCCTGCCATGAGCTGGAAGCTGTCCGACGACCAGATCGCGGCCGTGCTCACCTATGTCCGCAACAGCTGGGGCAATGCGGCGGCGGCCGTTTCCGGCAAAGACGCGGCCAGGATGCGCAGCCAGCTGGTCGAGCAGCCCTAATCAAATCCTTCTCCGCCCTTCAGGGCGGAGAAGGATTTAGGATGAGGTGGGTGGCAGACGTTTGGCTGCGTCTGTGCGGTCGTGGCGCATTTCCGCCAGCGCTCCCCCACCTCACCCCGGCCCTCTCCGCCCCCTTGCGCTGCGCCGCGGCTCGGGGTTGCACGGGGGCTTCGCCGCCGGCAGAAGATTGGGCGCCGGCGGGTGCGAAGAGTGGGGGGCGGAGAGGGAGAGTTGGCGCCTGACGGCTCTCTTGCTAGGGTGGGTCGACACAAATCAGGGAGAACGCCATGGCGAAAGCCTATTGGATTACCTGCTATCGCTCGATCAAGAACCCGGACGCACTGGCGGACTATGCCAAGCTCGCGGGGCCGGCGATATCCGCGGGCGGCGGGCGGTTCCTCGCGCGCGGCACGCCGGCCAAGACCTACGAAGCCGGCCTCAACCAGCGCATCGTCGTGATCGAGTTCGACAGCGTGCAGCAGGCGATCGCGGCGCACGACAGCCCGGGCTATCAGGCGGCGCTGAAGGCGCTCGGCAACGCGGCCGAGCGGGACATGCGGATCGTCGAGGGCGTTGCCTAGCGACCCGAGGCAACCCTCGTGGGGGTGGGTTTCCGTCTGGCGGCGATCGTCCTGGCGGCGGTGCTGCTGCTGCGCGCCGGGCCGGCCGGCGCGCAGGGCTATCCCAACCGCAACATCGTCCTCATGTGCGGCTTCGCGGCCGGTGGCGGCGGCGACCTGATCTGCCGCTATCTCGCCGACCGGCTGAGCCCGCTCGCCGGCCAGCGGGCACTGGTCGAGAACCGGGTCGGGGCGCTGGGCTCGGTGGCGGCCGAGGCGACGGCGCGCTCGAAGCCCGACGGGACCACCGTGCTGGTGACGCCGGGCAGCGCCACGCACGCCAGCTACAACTTCATGTTCATGCAGCCGCGCTACGACCCGGTGCGCGACTTCATCATGGTGACGACCATCGCGCGGCTGACCTTCATCCTGGTGGTCGCCCCGCAGCATCTGCCGGTGAGCTCACTCAAGGAGCTCAGCGAGTGGGCGAAGACCCATCGCAGCAAGACCGGCGGCTCGACGGTCACCGGCCTGGTCGCCAGCGAGACCTACAAGGCGATGAGCGGAATCGACATGCTGCAGGTCCCCTACAAGAGCGCGCAGACGACGGTTCTCGATCTTCTCGCCGGCGAGCTCGACTTCATGTTCTGCGACCCCGGCCTCGCCATGGCCCATATCCCGACCGGGGCATTGCGGCCGCTGGCGCTGACCTCGGCGATCCCGTCGGCGGCCAACCCCGGGATCCCCAGCATGGCCGAAGCGGGCTTTCCCGGCTACGACGTGACCGGCTGGTGGGCGGCCTACGTGGCGGCCGGCACGCCGGCGCCGATCGTGGCGCAGCTCCGCGCCTGGCTCGACGACATCGTGCAGCGCGACGAGACCCGCGAGTTCTTCGCCAAGGCCGGCATCGACACGTTTCCGGCCGGGACCCTCGACTTCGCGAGATTCCAGCGCGAGGAAACCGAGAAATGGAAGCGCCACTTCGAGGTGGCGAAGGTACCGCCGCAATAATCTTGTTCACCACGGAGGCACGGAGATCACGGAGGAAGATGAGACAAATCTTCTCCTGGCTCCGTGCTCTCCGTACCTCAGTGGTTTATTTTTAAAATTCCTGGATGCCCGCTTTCGCGGGCATGACGAACAGAAGAGTGGAAGCGCGGCTTATAATAGCGCTTCCGGCTGGAAGGGACGCGGCCTTCGGTCGTCGTCGAGGGCGACGAAGGTGAACTCGGCCGAGGTGACTTTGACGCGCTCGCCGAGGCCGGCGCGCAACGCCCACACTTCCACGTGCAGCCGCGCCGAGGTCCGGCGGATCTCCGCCACGTCGGCGTAGCAGCAGACGACGTCGCCCACGCTCACCGGGCTGAGGAATGCCATGTCGGTGACCGCCGCGGTGACCACGCGGCCCTGCGCCAGCTTGGTCGCGGTCATCATCCCGGCGGTGTCCATGAGCGACATGATCCAGCCGCCGAAGATCTCGCCCGACGGGTTGGTGTCGGCCGGCATGGCGACGAGCCGCGCGGCCAGCTCGCCGCGCGGCTCCGGCGGCGCTGCCGGTGCCGCGGCGAGAATGCTCATCTCTTGGATCGTGTAGGGCCACATACGCATCTCCACTTCAAGAGGACCAATGCGTTTCCAGCCCTTACGAATCGTCCATCGTGCTAGAAGATTATATTGCGCTGCAGCAATTGCAAATCAAGGAGAAACACGCGAAATTGTTGCGGCGCACAAATTTTGGTCACGCGCACCTTATTTGGTCGGCGCTGCGAGGCGCCGCGACAGGCTCTCGCCCCGCGCGGCTCAGCGCCTCGAGGTCTGCTTGTCGGATTCGATGATGCGGAGCTTGTTGTCGTCGGACGGGCCGGCGGGCGCGTTCTGATCGACCGGCGAGCCGGTCGGACCGTCGGGCGCTCTGCCCTTCTCGATCTGCGCCGCGCGGCGCTGGCGATACATGCTCCGGTACTGGGCGTAGGGATCGAGGGCGGTCTTGTCGATCGTGTCGGTGAACTGAAGATACTCGGCGCGCTCGTCGATCGCATCGACGCCGCCGCGCGAGAACTGGGCCGCCGTCACGGCGGTGCCGCTCATCCAGAACAGCGGATCGGTGACGAGACCGACGGCGAAACCGACGGCGTCGCGGGTGTTCGACGGTCCCAGCAGCGGCATCTCGACGAACGGGCCCTCGCCGATGCCCCAGACGCCGAAGGTCTGGCCGAAATCGGAGTCGTGGTGCGGCAGGCCCATGTCGCGCGCGACGTCGAAGAACCCGGCGCCGCCCATCATGGTGTTGAGCATGAACCGGCCGAGGGCATCGGAGCCGCGCCGCGGCTTGCCCTGCAGCATGTCGTTGAGTGCCACGAACGGCTCGCCGAGATTGGTCAGGAAGCTGTGGATCGCGCTGCGGACGTCGTCGGGGAGGTTATCGCGATAGGCTTCCGCGGCCGGCTTGATCGCGTTGCGGTCGAGAAACGTGTTCGCCTCGAAGATGGCGCGGTTCGTCGGCTCGGCCGGATCGTTCTGCGCCTCGAAATCGGCGCGGTCTTCGGGATCCGTCGGGGACGTGGCACACGCGGCAAGCGAAAGAGCCAAGCAGGCGACGAAGACGTGTGCACGCATTGAGTGCTTTCTCGTGGAATTACGGTAAAATAGCAAGCCTTGTTTTACAGCATGGCTGAGCGGCCTTAAGCGGCGGTTAATGCCGGGCCCGCACGCCGCCGCCCGAAAGACGCCCCACCGGCCCTGCCCCGCACGCGTGCGGCGGCGGCGATTCGGCCATCAAACTCCTGCCACAATCACCGGCCACTTTGCGGCCGCTTCGGGCCGCGGTCTTGCAAAATCAGCCCATTTTAGTACATCAGGGGGCCCCCGGGGCGGCGGTCGGGGCAATCCGGTCGATTTTCGCAGCCAGCCGCGCCGGCCCGGCGCGCCCAAACACGTTTGAGGGGCAGGAGCTTATGTCCGAGATGATCGCGATCCGGAGCCTCACCAAGAGGTTCGGCCCCATCCTCGCCGTGGACAAGGTGTCGTTTTCGGTGCCGCGCGGCGAGGTGCTGGGCTTCCTCGGTCCCAACGGCGCCGGCAAATCGACGACCATGAAGATGATCACCGGCTTTCTCGCACCGACTGCCGGTACCGCGATGGTCTGCGGGCATGACGTGACCCAGGAACCGGTCGCGGTGAAGCGGAAGATCGGCTACCTGCCGGAGGGCGCGCCCGCCTATCCGGACATGACGCCGGCGGGCTTCCTGCGCTTCATCGCCGGCATCCGCGGCTTTGCGGGCGCCGACGCCGAGAAGCGCATCGAGCTTGCGGTCGAGCGCACGCAGCTCGCCGAGGTGCTGCATCAGCCGATCGACACCCTGTCGAAGGGCTTCAAGCGGCGCGTCGGCCTCGCGCAAGCGATCCTGCACGACCCCGAGGTGCTGATCCTGGACGAGCCGACCGACGGGCTCGATCCGAACCAGAAGCACGAGGTGCGCGCCCTGATCTCGACCATGGCCAAGAACAAGGCGATCGTGATCTCGACCCACCTGCTCGAGGAGGTCGAAGCGATCTGCACGCGCGCCATCATCGTCGCGCGCGGCCGCGTGGTCGCCGACGGCACACCGGAATCGCTCGCCCAGCGCTCGCGCTACTACAACGCAGTGTCGATCGTGCTCAAGGCCGAGCGCACCCCCGCGGTGGAGACGGCCGTGCGCCGCCTGCCCAACGTCGACGGCGTCGAGAAGATCACCGGGGAGGACGGCCTCGCCTGCCTGATCGCCTTCCCCAAGCGCGGCCAGCCGATCATCGCCGACATCAGCCAGATCGCCCGCGACCCGGCGCACGCGATCGAGGAAGTGCGGGTCGAGCGCGGCCGCCTCGACGAGGTCTTCCGCAACATCACGACCGGCCGGGGCTGAAGCCATGCGCAATCCATCGTTCGCATCTTTGGTCCCCACCCCCTCCCTACCCTCCCCCCTCAGGCGGGAGCGGAAGATTTTTAGATCGCCCCTCCTATTCCCTCCCCCCTTGCGGGGGAGAGTCAGGGTGGGGGGTGGCGTGGAGAACTAGGCGATGCGCAACGTCCGCTACATCTTCGTCCGCGAGCTCGCCGGATATTTCGTCACTCCGGTCGCCTATGTGTTCCTGGTCATCTTCCTGGCCATGGCCGGCGCCTTCACCTTCTATCTCGGCAACTTCTTCGATCGCGGGCAGGCCGACCTGCAGTCCTTCTTTGCCTTCCATCCGTGGCTCTACCTGATCCTGATCCCGGCGATCGCGATGCGGCTGTGGGCCGAGGAGCGCAAGAGCGGCACGATCGAGCTCTTCCTCACCCTGCCGATCTCGATCGCCGAGGCGGTACTCGGCAAGTTCCTGGCCGCCTGGGCGTTCACCGGCATAGCACTGGCGCTCACCTTCCCGATCTGGCTGACGGTCAACGTGCTGGGCCAGCCCGACAATGGCGTGATCTTCGCCAGCTACATCGGAAGCTTCCTGATGGCGGGCGGCTACCTCGCGATCGGCGCCTGCATCTCGGCCGCCACCAAGAGCCAGGTCATCGCCTTCGTCGTCGCCGCGGCGCTGTGCTTCATCTTCACGGTGAGCGGCTCGGAGATCGTGCTGAACTTCTTCTCCGGCTGGGCGCCGACCGCGATCGTCGACGCGGTCGCCTCGTTCAGCTTCATCGCGCATTTCAACGCCATCAGCCGCGGCGTGCTCGATCTGCGCGACTTCATCTATTTCGGCACCCTGATCGCCGCGTTCCTGTACGCCAACGCGGCCCTCGTCGACCTCAAGAAATCGTCCTGACGTCATGAGCAAACCTGCCTCGCCCCCCGCCTCCGCCGCCACCGGTCCGTCGCACCGCGGCCTCCTGTCGATCGGCGGCATCGTCCTCGTGTTCGTGCTGTTCGTGGCGCTCAACATCGTGAGCAACCGCGCGCTGACCAGCACCCAAGTCGATCTCACGGCCGACAAGCTCTACACGCTCTCGCCCGGCACCAAGGCGGTAGTGGCGAAGGTCGGCGAGCCGGTCACGCTCAGGTTCTATTTCTCCGATGCGCTGGGCCGCGAGATCCCGAGCTACGCCGTCTACGCCAACCGCATCCGCGAGCTGCTGCGCCAATATCGCGCGGCCGGCAAAGGAAAGATCAAGCTCGAGATGATTGACCCGGCGCCGTTCTCAGACGACGAGGACCGCGCGGTGGCGTTCGGCCTGCAAGGCGTTCCGGTCAGCCAGGGCGGCGACCTGGTGTATTTCGGCCTCGCCGGCTCGAACAGCGCCGACAAGGACGAGATCATTCCGTTCTTCCAACCGGACCGGGAGCGTTTCCTCGAGTACGACATCACCAAGCTCGTCTACAATCTGACGGTCACCAAGAAGCCCGCCGTCGGGCTGCTGTCGACACTCCCCGTGCAGGGCGACTACGCCATGGGCCGGCCGTCGCAGCCGTGGGCGGTCTACACGCAGATGTCCCAGTTCTTCGATCTGCGCACCCTCGACCGCGACGTGGCCGCGATCCCGGACGACATCAAGGTGCTGGTGCTGGTGCATCCGCAGAATCTGCCGGATAAGACGCTGTACGCCATCGACCAGTTCGTGCTGCGCGGCGGCCACGCGCTGGTGTTCGTCGATCCGCACGCCGAGGGGCAGATGCTGCGCCCGGGTGTCGCCGCGCAGACCGGGCTCACTGCGTCCAACCTTAAGCCGCTGTTCGACGCCTGGGGCCTGGAGATGGTGCCGGGCAAGGTGGCGGGCGACCGGGCGGCGGCGCGGCGGGTCAACGCCGGCGACCAGAGCCGCGTGCGCGCGGTCGATTACGTCGCGTGGCTGACGCTCAGGCCCAACAACTTCAACACCTCCGACATCCTCACCGGCAATCTGAGCGTCGTCCAGATGGCCTCGGCCGGCATCCTCAAGCCCAAGGAAGGCGCCACCACCAAGCTCGAGCCGTTGATCGAGACCAGCCCACAATCGCAGGAGATCGACGTCGATTCCGTGAAGATGCAGCCCGACCCGGTGTCGCTGTTGGCCCAATTCAAGCCCTCGAACGAGCGCTACGTCCTGGCGGCGCGGGTCTCCGGGCCGGTCAAGACCGCCTTCCCCGACGGCCCGCCACCGGAGAAGAAGGACGACGACAAGGACAAGCCGGCGGCCGCCAGCGCGCCCCCGACCCCGGCCGCTCCTCCGGCCGAGCGTCTCACCGAGGCCAAGCAGCCGATCAACATCATCGTGATCGCCGACACCGATCTGCTCGAAGATCGGTTCTGGGCCCAGACCCAGGACTTCTTCGGCCAGACCGTCGTCGTCCCGAGCGCGTCGAACGGCGACTTCGTGGTCAACGCGATCGACAACCTGATGGGCAGCGACGAGCTGATCTCGCTGCGTACGCGCGGCCAGTCGGCGCGGCCCTTCACCATGGTCCAGGCCATCCAGCAGGATGCCGAGCTGCAGTTCCGCGAGAAGGAGCGCCAGCTCACCGATCAGCTCAAGGAGACGGAGAAGAAGCTCTCCGACCTGCAAGGCCAGGGCGGCGGCGCCGGCGGCACCGACCAAGCCGGGCGCGTGATCCTGTCCAAGGAACAGCAGGACGCGATCGAGCAGTTCCGCGGCCAGGTGGTGCAGATCCGGCGTCAGCTCCGCGACGTGCAGCACGAGCTCCGGCGCAACATCGAGGATCTCGGCCTCGTGCTCAAGTTCGTCAACATCTGGCTGATCCCGATCCTGGTCGGCATCGCCGCGATCATCGTCGGCGTCCTGCGCGTGCGGCGGCGCGCCCCGTCCCGCCGCGTCCAGACCGGTCACGTGACATGAAGACGAACCACCTTATCGTTCTCGCCGTCGTGGCGGCCCTGGCGGTGGCCGGCGCCGTGGCGGTGAGCCTGTCGACCGGCCCCGGTGCCGGGAACACCCCGGCGGCCGGCGAACGGCTGTTTCCGACACTGGCGGCGCAGATCAACGATGCGCAAAGCGTGGTGATCCAGCGCAAGGACGAGACCGTCACCCTGACCAAGAAGGACAGCGTTTTGATGCAGGGGGGCTGGACAGTCGCAGAGAAATACGGTTATCCGGCGGCGTTCGACAAGGTCCGCAAGCTGCTGGTCGACTTGGCGGAGCTCAGGCCGCTCGAGCAGAAGACGAGCACGCCGGCGCTGTTCGGCGAGCTGCAGCTCGAGGATCTGTCCCAGCCCGACGCCAAGTCGGTCCTGGTCACGGTCAAGGGTCCGAACGGCCAGGACATGCTGGCCACGTATGTCGGCAAGGAGCGCCTGGCGCGCGGCGGCACCGCCAACGACGCAGTCTATATCCGCAAGGCCAACGAGACCCAGACCTGGCTCGCCAAGGGCCGGCTGTCGCTCGACAAGGGACCGGTCAACTGGCTCGATCGCGCACTCGCCGACGTGGCGCGCGAGCGCGTCCAGAAGGCGACCGTCACCCAGCCGGACGGCACGACGATCACGGTCAGCCGCGCCAAGCCCAGCGACAAGGACTTCACCCTCGCCGGCGTGCCCAAGGGCAAGAAGGCGAAATCCGAGTACGACGTCAACCAGGTGGCCGCCCCGCTGGAGCATCTCGAGCTGGACGACGTGCGCCCCGCCGCCGATATAGCCGCACCGGCCAAGCCGGGGGCGGCGGAGATCGCCACCTTTGACGGGCTGGTGGTCCGGGTGGACCTGCTGCCGGGCGGGGACCAGACCACCTGGATACGCTTGCAGGCGAAATACGAAGCCCCGGCGGCGGCGGCGGCGACGGACGACGAAGTCAAGGCCGGCAAGCTCAAGAGCGCGGACGAGGTGAAGAAAGAGGCCGACGCGCTGAATACGAAAAGCCAAGCCTGGGTCTACAAGATCCCGGACTGGAAGCTCGACACCCTGCGCAAGAAGATGCCGGACCTTGTCGAGGACGAGAAAAGGGACGAGAAGAAGGGCTCGTGAGCGCGGCGGCCGCGAACGGCCGAACGCCCCGAGTGCGCCACAACATCCAACCGAAAGTCGTGCGATGCCGCTCCGGCGTCTCGTCCTGGCCATCATGCTGAGCCTGTTCGCCGCGGTAGCATCGCCAAGCCCAGGCCGCGCCCAGGATGCGCAGCCGGCCATCCGCTCCTTCCCCGTCGCGACGCTCGAGAAGCTCGGCATGAGCATGGCCGAGCAGGCGCAGGAGGCGTCCAACGCCGACGAGATCCTGACGGCCGAAGGGCGCAACACCGAGACCGACGGCATCGTCGGCTGGATCTTCGACCCCGCCGCGGATCACAACCGGGTGCGGTTCGTGCGCGAGCGCGGCCAGAAGCTCGAGGCCGCGTACGACGTCATATTCACCAAGAGCACCCAGCCCAAATTCGTCGTTCCCGCCAAACGCGACCTGACGGCGCGCGAGACGGCGCAATTCCGGGCGCGGCAGCTCGCCGCCCGCGGCATCGAGAAGCCGTGCTCGCCGGTCTACAACACGCTCGCGGTGAAGGATCCCGGCTCCGACCGGTGGCTGGTCTGGGTCCTGGCCACCGCCGCCGACCCGGGTGCGGTCGCCGTCGGCGGCCATACCCGGTTCACGATTTCAGCCGATGGACAGACGATCGTCAGCCGCGACGCGTTGTCGCTCGGCTGCATCGTGATCAACCCGGCGCCGCCTGCGCCCGGGTCGCAGCCGCTGGCGTCCTTCGTCACCCATCTCATGTCGGACACGCCGGTCGAGACCCACGTGTTCGTCAGCCTGCTCTACAACCTGCCGCTGCTGGTCGGCGTGCCGGATCAGAGCGTGTGGCGGGTCGAGCGCGGCAAGATGCAGAAGCTGCAGGCCGCCGCGTCCCGGGCCACCCCCAGGGGCATGACGTCCTCCCCATGACCGACGATCCATTGAACCCCGAGGCTTATCGCAGCCGTGCAGCCCAGCTGCGCGAGCGCGCCGCAAGCTGCGCCACCGAAGCGGACAAGGCCCAGCTGCTCTCGGTCGCCGAGATGTTCGATCAGCTCGCCGAAAAGGTCGAACGCATCGGCAGGGCGATCGAAGAAGAGAAATAGCCGCTCAGAACGCGCGCGCGACGAGCAGATAGCCCCCCAGCGTGGCCATGCCGGCCCACAGCAGCACGATCACCACCGCGGCGGCGCGCGAGATCGGCCGCTCGCTGCGGCGCACCGCCTCGGCACGCAGCTCGGCCAGCACCTGGGTCGGCGTCAGCCGGATCACCAGCCACACGCCCAAGGGCACCACGATCAGGTCGTCGAGATATCCCAGCACCGGAACGAAATCCGGGATCAGGTCGATCGGACTGAAGGCATAGGCGGCGACGCCGAGGGCCAGGGCCTTGACCGGCCAGGGCACCCGCGGATCGCGGCCGATCAGCCACACCGTGAGCGCGTCGCGCTTGAGGCGGCCGGCCCACGACCGGAGGGTGGCCGAGATGCCATGTGGCGACCTTGACATCAGAGCATCAGGTATCCCATGTCTTGATGCATGAGAACCACTCTCACGATTGACGACGACATCGCCGCGCTTCTCGAGCGGTTGCGGCGGAGCCGCGAGTTAACGATGAAAGACATCGTCAATGAAGCGCTCCGGCGCGGACTCGAGGACATGCGCGGGCGGCCCAAGTCACGCGAGCCGGTGCGCACGCGGTCCGTCGATCTCGGGGAAGTCCTCATCGGCGGAATTGACGACATCAGCGAGGTTCTTGCGGTCGCAGAGACCGAACAGTTCAAGTGATCGTCGTCGACAGCAATATACTCATCTGTGCCCATGTGAGCGCCCTTCGCGCCGCACGAGATCGCCCGTAATTGGCTCGACAATCAACTGAACGGCACCTTTCCTAAGGGTGGTCACGAATCCAAGAGTATTCAAGCGTGCGAGAACGTTTGGACCCCGAGCCGACTGAATCACGGCGATGTGCTGGGCGGTTTCCTGTCGCTACCCGGTGTCCAAGCCAATCTAATCCCTGACGCTCATCTCGCCGCACTCGCCGCCGAGCATGGACTCACCCTCTGTTCCACAGACGGGGATTTCGCGCGCTTTCCCGGTCTGCGCTGGCTCAATCCAATATCCGCCTAGTCGAGAATCCATCGGCATCGCGGTTCGGCGCGAGTTCGCCAAAGCCGGCGTCACTCCGCGATGCGTGCCCGCGCCTCCGCGGCGCCACCGCAGGGATTCCATCTTGACGCGTGAAAAATGAATCCCCGCCAGGTGCTCACGAAACGCGACACCGCTGCGGGATGATGAGGCTAAAAGCCTCGCGTCATTTGACGTCGACGGCGACCTGCAGCTTGACGATCTTGTCGGGCTCGCGCGGCGGCTCGCCGCGTTTGATCTTGTCGACGAATTCCATGCCGGAGATCACGCGGCCCCACACCGTGTACTTTTCGTTGAGGCTCGGCGCGGGCGAGAACATGATGAAGAACTGGCTGTCGCCGCTGTCGGGATCCTGCGCCCGGGCCATGCCGACGGTGCCGCGCACGAACGGCTCGCGGCTGAACTCGGCCTTGATCTTCTGGCCCGAGCCGCCGATGCCCTTGCCTAGCGGGTCGCCGGTCTGCGCCATGAAGCCCTCGATGACGCGGTGGAACACGAGACCGTCGTAGAAGTGCTGGCGCACCAGCTGCTTGATCCGCTCGACGTGCTTGGGCGCCAGGTCGGGCCGGAGCGCTATGACCACGCGGCCATATTGCAGATCGAGAAACAGCGTGTTCTCAGGATCGCGGATCTGCACCCCCGATGAGCCGGCGGCCGGCGCCTGGGCCAATGCCGGCGCGCACAACACGGCCAGTCCGACGAGTGCTGCAAGGAAAGAGCGACGAATCAAATGAACCTCCTGGAGACAATCAGGACGCAGAGCGCGGCGAGAGCCGCGGCGTTTCTCGGGTTATCGGGAGAGTGTCAGGCCTGGATGTCGGCCTTCGCGGCGTCGGATGCGACCTGCACTTTCTTGATCTTGTCGGGCTTCGACGGCGGCTCGCCGCGCTTGATCTTGTCGACGAATTCCATGCCCGACACGACCTCGCCCCAGACGGTGTACTGACCGTTCAGGAACGAGCCCTCGTCGAACATGATGAAGAACTGGCTGTCGCCTGAATCGGGGCTCTGCGCCCGCGCCATGCCGACCGTGCCGCGTTCGAACGGCTCCTCGCTGAACTCGGCCGGCAGCTTCGTCCCGGAGCCGCCGGTGCCCGTACCCTTCGGACAGCCGGTTTGCGCCATGAAGCCCTCGATCACGCGATGGAAGATGAGACCGTTATAAAAGCCCTCGCGAACGAGCTCCCTGATCCGGGTGACATGGCCGGGCGCCAGATCGGGACGCATCTTGATCGTAATGCGGCCATAATCGAGGTCGAGATACAGCGTGTTTTCTGGGTCCATGGTTACCTGCCTGCTTCGTTGGGCGGATTATGCGAGCCGACGGGGGCGAAAACAAGGCGCGCTCCCGCGATTTGCGCCTCCGGCGGGACACGCCCGCCGCCGACCCACAGGCGTGCCGGCCGCATGCATGTCGTCGACTGTGACAACCGCTGCCCGCGCGCCGAAAGCCTTACCGGCGAAGATGCGAATATGTTAGAAGCGCCGCCCGGGGCAAGGGCGGAGTTGGATCGAGGGTCGAGTTTTACGATGGCGTTCCCCGTTCTTGTGGGCCCGTTTCCGCTGACGCCCGCCGGAATCAACATCAATCAGCTGCCGCGCATGTCGGGCGCGTACTGTCTCGGCTCGATCGGCAGCGACGGCAAGTTCAACGCGGCGTATGTCGGCCGCGCCGACGACGATCTCGCAGCCCGTCTTCGGCAGCACATCGGATCGCACAGCTACGATGTCTTCCTCTATGCGTTGACGTCGTCGCCGCACGATGCGTTCCTGATGGAATGCCAGCTCTATCACCGCTTCGCGCCGCGCGACAACACGGTCCATCCGACGCGGCCGGCGAACGAGTCGTGGACCTGTCCCAGCTGCGGACGCGGCAGTTAGCTCTCTAGCGCGTGCGCGGCGGCGCCAGCGCTTTCGCCGTGCGCGGCAGCATACGGCGGCCGTCGCGGATGAAATCGCGCACGTCGCCGAGGGCCACGACATAGCCGTAGTGCCAGTAGGCGCGCTCGCGCGAGCCTTCATCCAGATGTGCCTGCTCCTCCCGGCAATACGGCGCATGACGGTCGAGCCACGTCGAGAGCTTCGCGATTCGCCTGTTCAGAAGCTTTTCGAGGGGGGACCCGCGCCCTGCAGGGGAGGGACGGCGAGGGCTAGTGCGTTGTCTCACATTCGCGAAACGAGGCCCGGGGGGAGGACGTTCCGGAGTCCCCCCTTTTTGTCACTATTCGACTGAGACGTGACAAAACTTGGACACGACTCAGGCCGGATTACGGCGAAATCGTTAATCGAATGCGATAAAGGACAGCAGCTGCGATAAAACAATCCACAGGGTAGATCTTCAATTCACCGGACGTGCGGTCCCGATCCGGCCGATACCCGGCAGGATGAGCGCGGGCGACCTTACGTCGATCCCGAGCACCAGCCCCAATAGGTTGAGTTCCACCCCTTCGTGCAGCGCAACAAGCCCGCCGGCGACGCCGAACAGCGACAGCTGCGCCCCGGTGCCGCTCGGGGCCCGTGCGACCGGAACGACGCCCAGATAGTCCTTGCCGATGGCGGTGGACGGCAAGGACAGGCGCAGCTCCGGCACTTCGCGCGCGATCCATGCCGTGAACGTGTTGCTGTTCGGTCCCGGCCAGGTCGTGTACTCAGTCGGCCACGGATAGCTGGCAATCGCCACCCTCACCTTGTCGATCAGCGCATCGACATCAGGGCCGCGGCGGTCGAGGAGCAGCTCAGGCTTGGCCCCGAACCAATAATTGTCGGGGCCCATGCGGTCGACGCGTATCGCCGGGATGCCGCGCTCGACGCCGAAGCCGATCACCTCGTAGCGCGTAAAGCGCCGTGCATCGGTCGGCTTGAGCGCGATCCAGGTGTGGACCGCGAACACGCCGCGCCAGCCGACCGTGCGCGCGGCGTAGACCTGCAGCACCGCCTCGCGTGTCACGAGCGGGTCGGGCGCCTGGCCAGACGAATCCTGGCGCTTCATGAACCACGGCACGGACTCGCGATCGCGGTCGAGCGCCGCCGCGCTGACCGCCAGCGGGAGCGTGAACAGCGCCGCGAGGAGAAGCGATTTGGCGATCACGCCGCGGCCTTCTTGGCGCGCCAGACACTCGGCGGCGATGCCGGCACGTCGACGTGCCGGATGCCAAGGGGCCGCTTCCTACCCTCGGCGTAACGTCCGAGGCCGCGCGGCAATCCCAGATCATTGGTCCGCGGCACCGACTGGCCGGTCCCATCTTCGCGCATGCTTTTTCCCCGTTTGAGGCCGGCAATGTACGCGAGGCGCGGCCCCCGAATCCACCCCTTGGCTGCACACGACCACGTGTCCTCCCGGATCGAAGTGCGCCGACAAAGCCAGGCGCCGACGATCAATGGGTCGTGAGGCGGCTCTTGGCCTGCAGGTCCACCGGCAGATAGGAGAGATCGATGAGCTTGCTCCAATCGGCATCGACATTGAGCCCGGTCAGGCGCATGCCGTCTTGCAGCCGGACGAGCTCGGCGATGTCGATGTCGCCGGGGACCCAGATCGGCGCCCGCGCCTTGGTCGCATCCTCCACCGCCTGGCTGAACACGACGGGATCGAGATCATAGGCGCGCGCGGCGATCGCACCGGATTCCTTCGGATGTTCGTTGACATAGGCGATGGCGCGCCGACGCGCCAGCAGGATGGCCCGGATCGTATCGGGATGCGCCTTCAGATAGGCGCCGGTCGTGATGCAGAGGCCGGCCAGCGTCGGCTCTTGGACCTCGTCGCTCTTGATGATTGCCCGGTATTTCTTGCCCTTGAAATAACTGAGCGGCGCACCCGCCATGGCGACGTCGACCGCCCCGAGATCGAGCATGGTGAGGCTTTGCGAGTAGCCGCCCGTCGCCACCATCGTCACCGCGCTGGGCGCGATGCCGAAATGGTGGAGCACGATGAGAGCGTCCGCCTGCGAGCTCGATTGCGGCGAGGTAAAAGCGATGCGCTTGCCGACCCAGTCCTTGACGGTGCGGATGGGCGAGCCGTGCAGGACGAAATAAGTGTCGTCGAACGTATGCAGCGCGCCGCATACGGCGACGATATCCAGACCCTCATGCTGTGCGGCGATCACCGTGGTGGTCGCGACTTCGCCGAACGGCAGATCGTTCGCCAGAAGCGCCCGCAACACGCTGCCGCCGCCGCCGCCGTTCAGCACGCCGGTGACCGGCGCGCCGGCAGCTTTGAAGATCCCTTTTTCCAGCCCGACCGTATAGGGCACGCCGAAGAGGTTGGTGCCGAGATTGGTGATGACGATATCGGAGGCCTGCGCCGGAAGCGTGACCAGGACCGAAGCGGCGATAAGCGCCGCAAAGGCCCGGACACGCGTCTTCATGGCCGCGGCGTCACGCGGCGGGCAGAAGATACGGCGCCGTGCCCTTGACCAGGACCCGATAGCCCGAGCGCACATTCGGCCAGTAATCCCAGATGGCGAAATGCTGGGCGCAGCGGTTGTCCCAGAACGCGATGGAGTCCTTTGTCCAGCGGAAGCGCAGGTGCCAATGCGGCCGCGCGCAATGGTCGAAGAGAAATTCGAGGACGGCCGCACTCTCGTCGCGGGGCAACTCGTTGATCTTCACGGTCATGCCGCGATTGACATAGATGAGCTTGCGCCCGGTCTCGGGGTGCCGCGCGATCACCGGATGCGAGGCGGTGGGATAGACCGTCTTAGCGCCCTTGTCGTAGGCGAGCGCGCCGTCATGCAGCGCGGTCAGGCCTTCGAGGAAGGACTTCATGCGGTCCGACAGTTCGTCGTAGGCCTTGTACATGCTGGCGAACAGGGTGTCGCCGCCGCCATCGGGCGGCACCTCGGCCTGGTAGAGGATGCTGCCCATCGGGGGGATTTCGGCGCAGGACTGGTCGGTATGCCAGACCTCGCCCGAGACCCGCTTGGATTTAGCGTCGAAATGCTGGCGCCTGATCTCGGGATGGCCGGGGATGATCTGCGAGGCCGTCCCATCGCCGCCGACATGGACGGCGAGATCGCCGAAATAGCGGGCAAAGCGCGTGTGCGACTCGAAATCGAGCTTCTGGTTGCGGAAGAAAATGACCGAGTACTGCAGCAGCGCCTGGTGAACTTCCTCGACCTCGCGATTGCTGAGCGGCCGGGTCAGATCGATGTTGCCGATCTCGGCCCCGACATGGGGAGTGCTCGGCGTGACCGTGATTGCCTCATAGCTCATGGCGATCCCCACTGAGAATAGTAGAATTTGCCTTCGGCCTCAGACCTTTGCCGGGTGCAGAAGGTGTGCGACCGGATGACATCATAAGCCGATGACACGGGAAGCAATATACATGCCGGCCCGCAATATACATGCCGGTCCGCCGATGTTTGCAAGATCCCGCGGCGCGGCTAGCTATTGGGAGTGGGCTACTCGGCGGGATAGGGCGTCGGCGCCGCTTGAGGAGGGATTTGCCCCTGGTGGCGGACCCGGCCCAGGGCGCGGCTCAGCCGATCCAGATAGAGATAGACGACCGGGGTCGTGTAGATCGTGAGCAGCTGCGAGACCAGCAGGCCGCCGACGATACTGTAGCCGAGCGGCTGACGGATCTCGGACCCGGTCCCGGTGCCGAGCATCAGCGGCACGCCGCCCAGCAAGGCCGCCATGGTGGTCATGAGGATCGGACGGAAGCGCAGCACGCAGGCCTGATAGATCGACTGCTCCGGAGTCATGCCCTGATTCCGCTCCGCCTCGAGCGCGAAGTCGATCAGCATGATCGCATTCTTCTTGACGATGCCGATGAGCAGGATGATGCCGACCAGCGCGATCACGCTGAGGTCGAAATGGAACGCCATGAGCATGAGCAGCGCACCGAGGCCGGCCGACGGCAAGGTCGAGAGGATCGTGATCGGATGAACGATGCTCTCATAAAGCACGCCGAGGATGATGTAGATCACGACCAGCGCCGCGGCGATCAGGACAGGCTCGCTGGACAATGAAGAGATAAAGGCCTGGGCGTTGCCCTGGAAGCTGGTCGCCAAAGATGCGGGCTTGCCGAGCTCGGCCTCGATCTGGTGGATGGCGCTGACCGCCTGGCCGATGGAGGTCCCCGGCGTCAGGTTGAAGGACAGCGTGACCGAGGGAAACTGGCCCTGGTGGTTGATGACGATCGGCGCCACCCTGCTCACGGTGTCGACCAGGGTCCGCAGCGGCACCTGCTGGCCGGTCGAGGAGCTGACATACAGATCGTTCAGCGCCTCGGGGCCGTACTGGAATTTCGGCTGGACCTCGAGAACGACGTGGTACTGATTGAGGGTCGTGAACATGGTGGAGACGATGCGTTGGCCGAAGGCATCGTCGAGCGTGTTGTCGATCGTCGCCGGCAGGATCCCGTAGGTCGACGCGGCGGTGCGATTGACCGTGATGTCGAGCAGGGGGCCGGCATTCGCCTGGTCGCTGGCGACGCCGGTAATGCCCGGGATGGCCTTCAGCTTGTCCAGAAAGATCGGGGCCCAGTGGCGGAGCTCGGACCCGTCGGCATCGACGAGCGTGTACTGCTACTGGGTTCGCGAGACGCGACCGCCGATGGTGATGTCCTGGGCCGCCTGCATATAGACGGTGACTCCCCCGATCTTCGCCAGTTGCGGCCGCAGACGGTTGATCACCTGGTCGGCGCTGGCGTCCCGCTCGCTTTGCGGCTTCAGCGCAATGAACATGCGGCCGTCATTGAGCGTCGTCGTTCCGCTGGCGCCGATCTGCGAGCCGACGGACGCGACCGCCGGATCCTTCAGAATGGCGCCGATGACCACCTGCATCTTATCGGCCATCGCCGGATAGGAGATGTCCTGGCCCGCCTCGGCGATGGCGGTGATCATGCCCGTGTCCTGCTGCGGAAAAAAGCCCTTGGGAATGACGACATAGAGATAGCCGGTGAGCACGATCGTCCCGAACATCACCAGCAAGGTGACGAATTGGTGCCGCAGCACGACTTTCAGGCCTCGCTCATAGAGAGCGAGAAGGCCGTCAAAGGCGGCCTCGAACAGCCGATACAGGCGGCCGTGGTGCCGTTTGTCCTCGGGCTTGAGCAGGCGCGCGCACATCATCGGCGTCAGGGTCAGCGAGATCACCAGGGACAGGACGAGGGACACGCTGACCGTGACCGCGAATTCACGGAACAGCAGGCCGACAAAGCCGCCCATCAGGAACAGCGGGATGAAGACGGCGATCAGAGACAGCGTGATCGAGACGATGGTGAAGCCGATCTCGCCAGCGCCCTTGAGCGCCGCCTGCATCGGACTCAGCCCTTGTTCCAGGTGGCGGACGATGTTCTCGATGACCACCACCGCATCATCGACGACGAACCCGACCGCGATCGTGAGCGCCATCAGCGACAGGTTGTCGAGGCTATAGCCGAGCACATACAGCACGGCAAAGGTGCCGATCAACGACAGCGGCACGGTGACCGCCGGGATGATGGTCGCCCAGACGTTGCGCAGGAAAATGAAGATCACCATGACCACGAGGCCCACGGTGAGCAGCAAGGTGAATTGCACGTCGCTGACGGCGGCGCGGATGGTCTGGGTGCGGTCGGACAGGATCGACACCTTGACCGTGGGCGGGATGGAGGCCTCGAGCTGCGGCAGCATTTGTTTGATGCGGTCGACGGTCTGGATGACGTTGGCGCTGGGCTGCCGCTGGATGGCGAGGAGGACCGCCGGGTCCCGATCCTGCCAGGCGCCCAGCAGATTGTTCTCCGGGGCCTCGATCGCCTGGCCGATGTCGCGCAGCAGAACCGGTGAGCCATTCTGGTACGCGACGACCAGCGAGTTATAGGCGTCGGGCTTGAGCAGCTGATCGTTCGTGTTGAGCGTATAGGTCTCGCGCGGGCTGTTGAGCGTGCCCTTGGGAAGATCCACGTTGGCCTCGCCGAGCACCGTGCGCACGGTCTCGAGGCTGATGCCGCGGGCGGCGAGCGCTTGCGGGTTGACCTGCACGCGGATCGCCGGCTTCTGCTGGCCGCCGATGCCGACAAGGCCGACGCCGGGTATCTGTGAGATCTTCTGCAGAAGGATATTCTCGGCGTACGCGTCGACCGTGGTCAGCGGCAGCGACTTGGAGCTGACCGCCAGCACCAGGATCGGCGTGTCCGCCGGATTGACCTTCCGGATGGTCGGCGGGTACGTCATGTTCGGCGGCAACTGCCCACTGGCAGCATTGATCGCCGACAGCACGTCGGCCTCCGCGCTGTCGATGGTGCGGCTCATGTCAAATTGAAGCGTGATCGAGGCGTAGCCGAGCATGCTCGACGACGTCATCTGGGTGACGCCGGGAATCTGGCCGAACTGCAGCTCGAGCGGCGATGCGACCGAGGACGCCATGGTCTGAGGATCCGCACCCGGGAGCTGGGCCGTCACGGCGAGCGTCGGATAATTGACATTCGGCAACGCCGCCACCGGCAGCAGTCGATAGGTCACCAGCCCGCACAACAGCAGGCCGACCATCAGCAATACGGTCGCGATCGGCCGGCTGATGAACGGCGCGGAAATGTTCACGGGATGTCCGCCTGCTGCGCGCTCTGACTGGCCACTTCCTCCGCCGCCCGGCCCTCCAGGAGGGTCACGTGGCTGCCGGGCTGGAGACGCGACTGGCCGTCGACGACGACCTGCTCGCCCGCCGTGAGGCCGGTTTCGACGAGGACCTGGCCGTTGCTGACCTGCTCGACCGTGATGGCACGGCTGTCGACCGTTTTGTCCGAGTTGACGACATAGACGTAGGCGCCTTGCGGATTGCGCTGGACGGCAGGTGCGGCGACGGTCAGCCCGTCATGCCGGGTCTCGATCAACAGCCGCAGGTTGACGAGCTCGCCCGGCCACAGCCGGTTGGCGAGATTGGGAAAGCGGACCTTGAGCTGGATCGAGCCGGACGTCTGAATGATCTCGTTGTTCACGAGCTCGAGCGTCCCCTCGTCCAGCTTGATCTTGTCGTCCTGGCTGTAGGCAAGGACCGTGAGGGGTCCTTTGGCCATCTGTTGCTGGATCTGCGGCAGATCCGCCTCGGGCAGCGTGAAGATCACCGAGATCGGATGAAGTTGAGTCACCACAACCAAGCCATTGGGATCGGTGGGGTGAATGACGTTGCCGATATCGAGTTGGCGGATCCCGGTCACGCCCTCGATCGGTGCGGTCATCCGCGTATAGTCGAGCTGCACCTTCGCGCTTTCGATCACCGCCTCGTCCGACTTGACCGACGCGGCGAGCTGAGCCACCTGGGCTTTCTGCGTGTCGACCAGCTGCGGCGTGGCGAATCCCCTGGCCAGCAGCGGCAGATAGCGCTGGAGATTGGCCTGCGCGTTGGCCAGCTGCGCCCGATCCCGGTCACGGTTCGCAGTCGCCTGGTCGAGCTGCGCCTGGTACGGACGCGGGTCGATCTGCGCCAGCAGATCGCCGGGATGCACGCTCTGGCCCTCGGTGAAGGCGATCTGGGTGAGCTGTCCCTGGATCTGGCTGCGGACGACCACCGTGTTGTACGCCTGGACGAAGCCGATGCCGCTGAAAAAGATCGGCACGTCGCCGCTCTTGACGGTCTGGGCGACAACCGGCTCGCTCACCACCGTCGTGGACGTCGGCGCCTTGGCCCGCGCCCCCAGCGAGTGGATGACCGCGACCGCGCCGCCGCTCAAACCTGCAAGCAGCAGCGCGGCACCGATGATCGGTCCCCGACGCATGCGGTTCGTCCTTTAGCTGTCACCCCGGTTCAGGGCACCTGGCCCGGCAAGCCAGGGAATTGCCGCGCGGCATTCGGATTCCTGCCGCCCACGACCGTCGTTCCCACGCCCAGTCCGCCTGGCGTCTGACTGGGAAAACCAAACGCAGGAGACGAAGGGGTGGGGAAACCGGGGGCCAGACCGTTCGGCGTCAAATTCGGGCTCAGGCCCGTGCCAAGCGATGAGCTGCTGCCCATCGACAAGCCGCTGCCCATCGACAAGCTGGTGCCCGCACCTACCCCGAGGCCCGACGTGCCCGGGAAACTCGGGCTCGAGGACGAGAAGCCCGGCGTGGTCAGCGGGCTGAGGCCGCCGGTGCCGAGACCCGAGGCGCCCATCGGAATATTGGTGCCGCCCACCGGCGGCAATGATGGCGACATGCTGGGCATGCCGAGGTTCGGCGACATCGTGCCGCCGTTCATCGTGCCGACCTGGGCAAACGCGGCGCCGCTGGCGAGAAGAACCGCGGCGGCGGTGAGTGGCGCGACGTTCCTGAGCACTCGGGCGATCGCGGTCTGTCTGGTCATCTGGTCCTTCTCCATCGTGATCGGCATGGCTGCGAGGCGGGATAGCCTCACGGCTAAAGATGAGTCGTCTCTCGCATGCGCAAAATGCACTCCGGTCACATCAACATGTCCTCGATGAATGAGGACCGGCACACTTGGGCGCCTGATGGCCGGCGATGGTCCATTTGGGACGATCGGAAGAAGGAGCTCGCCGCCGGGTGACACGCCGCGCTAATAGCTGGTGCGGGCTCACCACCTCGGCTTGCGAAACATTGCGGTGTTTTGTCGCGCATGCCAAAAGGCGCGGCACCGTTCTCGGGCCCCTTGACGCCACCCGCGGCGGTCAGCCATCGCCGGTTGAGTCACAGCGCCGGACAGTCCACGATTACTCGATGACCCCGGGACTCGAATACGCGTTCGGCGCGATGCTGTTTTTCGGGATCGGCGATCTGGTTTATAAGCGCGGCACCGCGGCCGGGGCACCACCGCATCATCTGCTGATGGTGCAGTCCTGGGTGTTCATGCCAACCGTGGTCCTGTATGCGCTGTTCACCGGCTCGCTGACATTCCCACCCGGGACGCTGTGGGGCGGCCTGGCCGGGCTGTTCATCCTGATCGGCTTCTACAATTTTGCGCACAGCCTGAAGGCCGGCTCGATCAGCGTCAACGCGCCGGTGTTCCGGCTGAGCTTCGTGATTACGGCGGCACTTGCCGTTCTCCTGCTGGGCGAGCCTCTGCCGCCGTACAAGATCGCGGGCATCGCGCTGGCGCTCGTTGCGGCCTGGCTGCTGTTGGGCGCCCCGGCGGCGGAAGAAGATGCCGCCGGCCGCCGCGAGAGCCGATCGTCGCTCGTCCGCGTGCTGGTCGCCACCGCCGCCGTCGGAATCGGGAACGTCATCTACAAGGTCGGTCTGCAGGCCGGTGCTACCCCGACGTCGCTGATCGTGGCGCAGGCCGTCGTGGTGGTCACGCTGGCCACGGCCTTGGTCTGGTGGGTGGACCGCCGCATCCGGCCCGCGGCCGCGGCGTGGCGCTACGCGCCGGCGGCGGCGATCGTGCTCGCGTTGGCCTTCGCCTTCATGGTCGAGGGCCTCGCGCGCGGAGAGGCGAGCGTCGTGGTGCCGATCGCGCAAATGGGCTTCGGCGTCACCGCCCTCCTCGGCTTTCTGTTCCTGCGCGAGCCGTTCACGGTCCGCAAGGGTGCCGGCCTGGTCGCGGCGCTCGCCGCGTTGATCAGTCTTGCCCGTGGATAGCTCTCCCCAGCCCGATCGAGGCGCGGCCTACGCCCCTCGCGGCTCCGCCGCTAGACTGGTTGCAAAGCCGGGCCCTGCTCCGCCGCGCGGTGGTGGCGGCGAACGAGGACCCGGCGTATATCCAGGCCATGGGCAAGCTGCAGGTGCCGATCGCCTGTCTCGACGCGCCCGACTTCCAGCGGTTCTGGGACAAAGACGCGAAGATGCTCGCCGATGTGGTACAGGAGATCGGCCGAATCGACGAGAAGCTGCAATAGCGGCCGGCGAACGACAACGGATGGCGGTGGAAAGGGTTGAAGTGGCGTGAGCACGCGAGACAATCTCAGCCTGCCTAAGGCGTACAACGCCGCCCTCAGCCCGGTCATCAAGGGGCAGCTGAAGGCGATCGGCGAACGGGTGCGCGACCTGGTGACGCCGTCGCTGGACGAGGCGCGCGCCGCCGACAGCGAGGCGGCGAAGCGCGAGATCCTGATGGCCGCCCATACGGTGGCGCTATCGGTGTTCGAATCCGAGTGCCTCGGATACTTCCACAACGTCCCGGGCGGCCTCGACCTGTTGAACTCGCTCGCCTGCCGGGCGGGCTGCACCTTCTGCTGCGAGCTGCGCGTCGAGGTCACCGCTCTCGAAGCGGCGGCGATCTGGGGCGAGCTGGCCGGATCCGCGTTCGAGCCGGTGCGGCAGGCGGTAACCGGCACGGGGCCCCGCACGCAGAACCTGGGCGACGAGAGCCGCCGCCAGGCGCGGATCCCCTGCGGGCTGCTGAAGGACGGCATGTGCTCGGTTTACGCGAGCCGGCCTTATGCCTGCCGCGGCATGTTCGCCACCAGCGCCAAGGATTGCGAGGCGGTGATGACGGCCCCCGCCGGCGCTCGCCTGCCGCCCGTCCAGTCGCCCGCGGTCCCGCGCGCCCTCTCGGCCATGTTCTTCGTTGGCGTGAACGCGGCCTTGAAGGATCGCGGCCTGCAGCACGACGGCCTGGAGCTCAACTCGGCGGTGGCGACGTTGATCCAACGCCCGGCGGCGCTGGGCGAGTGGCTGGCGGGCAAGAAGGTGTTTCCGGTTCCGGCTCTTAATTAGTCCCTCAAGCGCCGGGCGCGGCGCCGGCAAATCGCGCTGCGCGATTGTGCCTGCCGCGCCGCTTGGCTCCCGCGCGCGTAAGCGCGCGCGGCGGCGGTCGCCGCCGTGGTCTGTTGGCCGACGAAGCGTCGGCCTTTTCTTGAAGGGAGATCCGCGCGATTGGCGGATTACGCCGCGCGTCGTCCGTGGTGAGAATGAAGCTTGGCGCCCAGCGTGCGGCGCAGCTCGTTGAAGTCGGGGGCCGAGACATCGCGCGGGCGCGGCAGCAGGATGCGGTTGTCGCTCTCGATCTTGCCCGGGCTCGGCGTCATCACCACCACGCGGTCGGACAGGAAGATCGCCTCCTCGATCGAATGGGTGACGAAGATCACGGTGAGCCCCGTGCGCTGCCAGATGTCGAGCAGCTCCTCCTGCAGGCGCTCGCGGGTAAGAGCGTCGAGGGCGCCGAACGGCTCGTCCATGAGCACGATGTCGGCGTCGTTGGCCAGCACGCGGGCAATGGCGACCCGCTGCTTCATGCCGCCGGACAGCTGGTGGGGATAGGCGTCGGCGAATTTGCGCAAGCCAACCACGTCGATGAAATTCTCGACCTTGTCGCGACGCTCGGCCTTCGGCACGCCGCGCTCGGTCGGCCCGAAGGCGATGTTCTCGCGCACGCTCAGCCACGGAAACAGCGCATAGTCCTGGAACACCATGCCGCGATCCGGCCCGGGCTCGGAAATCAACTTGCCGCGCACCCGCGCGGTTCCCGATGTCGCGGTCTCAAAGCCGGCGATGATGCGGAGCAGGGTCGACTTACCGCAGCCCGACGCGCCGATCAGGCAGATGAACTCGCCCTGGTTGATCGACAGGTTCACGTCACGCAGCGCCTGGATGCGCGCCCCGTTGAGCTCGAACTCCTTCGACAGGTGCTCGATCTCGAGCAGGCGGAACGTGGCACGGTCGCCAGTCATGCGTATTGCCTCATCCGTGCTGCGGGCTCCAGCGCAAGAGGCGGCGGTTGAGCCAGGTGATCGCCTTGTCGGACAGGAAGCCGGCGACGCCGATGACGATCATGCCGCAGATGACGAGGTCGGTGCGCGACAGGGTACGCGCATCCATGATCACCGCCCCCAACCCTTGCGGCACGCCGGTCATCTCGCCGACGACGATCACCACCCAGGCGAAGCCGAGGCCGAGGCGCAACCCGGTGAAGATGCTGGGCAGCGCCGCCGGCAGCACCACGCGGCGGAACACGTTGGAGCCCTTGCAGCCGAGCATGGCGGCGGCCTCGAACAGCTTCGGATCGACGTTGCGCACGCCGAAGACCGTGTTGAGCAGCACCGGATAGAACGCGCCGAGGAAGACCAGCGAGAACGCCGACGTGCCGCCGAGGCCGAAAATGATCATCGACAGCGGCAGCCACGCGGTGACCGGGATCGGGCGCAGGATCTGGAGCACCGGATCGAAGAGCTGGCGGATGAGCCGCACCCGGCCGATCAACAGGCCCAACGGGATGCCGGCGGCGCAGGCCAGCAGGAACCCGCCATAGACCCGCGACATCGACATCAGGAGATGGACGTGCAGGGTGCGGCTGAACGCGTCGTCCCAGATGCCGCCAAAAGCGAAGTCCCACATCATCACCGCGACTTCGGTCGGCGGCGGGATCAGGCGGGTGCGGCCGTAGACAACGGCGGCCTCCCAGAACAGCACGAACAGCACCGGCACCACGAGAGCCAGCAGCACGGGGCGCGCCCGTCCTTCGAGACGCGGTCCCTCGGCGGGCTCGGCGCGATGAGCTTTAGGGGTGGTCGTCGCCGCCGGCCGGGATTCGACTGTCGCGGGAGCTGCGATGCTGGCGACACTCTGTTTCATAAGAAATTCCCGGCCGGCGGCGCCGTAGCGGCGATCCCCCGGCAGCGCCCTGCCCTGTTCGAAACAGGCCGCCGGAAAACCGCCAGGGCGTTACGCCGTCTTCGCGAGCTCGTCGTTGAGGGCGGGGCTCAGGAAGGCGGCGAAATTCGGCAATGCTCTGATCTGCTTCAGCTCCAGCATCTGTTGGGCGTAAATCTTCACGCGCTCGATCATCGGCGCGTCCATGCGCCAGGTGAGCTCGACGTTCGGCACGGCCTTCTCGAGCGCCTCGCGCTGGGCGCCCAGCTTGGCCATGGCCATCTTGATCTTCTCGTCGCGGTGGCTTTCCGCGAACTCGGTCGCCTGGCGGTGCATCTTCAGGAACGCGCGCACCAGATCGGGAGACTTGGCGAGCGTGTCTTCGTGGGTGCAGGTCACCATGTTGAGCGAGCCCATCGGGGTCGAATACGGGTATTCCACCAGCTTGCCCTCGCCGGTGGCGAGGCTGAGGCCCGGCCCCGGCTCGGCGCCGACATAGGCGTCGACGTCGCCGCGCATCATGGCGGCGTGCATCTCGCCGAAGGGTACGCGCACCGGCGTGATGTCCTTGGCCGACAGCCCTTCCATCCGCAGGCGCTCGAAGATGAACACCTCCTGCGTCGAGCCCGGCCAGATCGCGACCTTATGGCCCTTGAGGTCCTTGAGCGCGGCGATCGGCTGATCTTTCCCGGCGATCACCGCCATGCCGCGGTTGCAGCAGCCGGCGATGACCGTGACCGGCTCGCCTGCCGCTCCGCCGAGAATGGCCGCGGCGGCGCCGAACATGCCGAAATCGACCGACTTGGTGACCACGGCGTTCTTGCCGTCGGTCGGGCTGTCGAAGGTGATGACCTCGATCTTGGTGCCGGGCATCGCGAACTGCTCGTAGAAATGCGGCGTGATCGAGTGGATGAGGCGCAGGCCGCCCACTTTCAACACCTTGTCCTGGGCGCGGACGATCGCCGGCGCGCACAAGGCGGCACCGGCCACCCCCGCGAGCAGGGTCCGGCGCGTCATCTTCACGGTCATGGGGGCCTCTCTCCGACTCACGCGGTGTCCGTTAGCGGTCCTATGGGTGTAGTCAGCAACCCGCGTGCCAGCGCCGTGGCCCGCTCTCAACGCATCGGCTTACGGCCGACGACCTGCTGGCGCTGGGTGCCGAGGCCGTCGATCGTCAGCTCCATCACATGGCGACCAAATCTAGACGCCGCCGCCCGCCCCCCGAAAACCGGCGCAATACTGCAATTGTTTTGCAAGCCGTTGGAAGCGCTCGCGAATAAGCGCAAAAAGAATTGCAGCCCTGGTTTTGGCGACCGCACTTCGCAACTCTTTCGTTGCGCGCGCGACGCCCCGTGTAGCACCCCGTAAACCGCGTCAACACGTCAACGGTTCCGAGAAGCCTTTGACCCAGCGCGCAAATCCGTGAATCGAACCGTTGACGTGACCGTTGACCGTTGACGTTGGTCCAGAACCTCTGACGGCAAGCGGGCCGGTCATGCGGACCCAGCCGTCGGAGGCGTCTCCAATGCCGTGCGCTGGCCTAAATCTGGGCATTCCATGGTGGCGCGACTAAAGTTTGAGCAGGCCGGCCGCGCCCATGCCCGTTGCTGAGAAGGACGGGCATGGCATATGGCATGCGTATGAAAGGGCATCCGCGATGGAGATGCCAACGCGGAGCTACACGGAATAGTCTGAACGGGGCAATCTGGCGCACGTGCGTAGCTTCACCCCCACCCCATCCCTCCCCCGTCAAGGGGGAGGGGGAATTCAGAGCCTCGATCTCGGCGCCTTGGCGCAGGGCTATGACAGCGGCGCGTTCACGCCCGTCGACGTCGCGCGCGAGGTTCTGGCGCGCATCGCGGCCGCCGGCGACGACAAGGTGTGGATCAGCCGCGTCCCCGATGACGCGGTCGGGGCGCGCGCCGCAGCACTGGCCGGGCTCGAGCCGGCGGCGCGCCGGCGCCTGCCGCTCTACGGCGTCCCGTTCGCGGTCAAGGACAACATCGACGTGGCCGGGATGCCGACGACGGCGGCATGCCCGGCGTTCGCGTACACGGCCGAGCGCCACGCCACCTGCGTGCAGCGCCTGCTCGACGCCGGTGCGATCCTGATCGGCAAGACCAATCTCGACCAGTTCGCGACCGGCCTGGTCGGCGTGCGCTCGCCCTATGGCGTGCCGCGCAATGCGCTGGCGCCGGATTACATTCCCGGCGGCTCGAGCTCGGGCTCGGCGGTCGCGGTCGCGGCGGGCCTGGTGTCGTTTGCACTCGGCACCGACACGGCGGGCTCCGGCCGCGTGCCGGCCGGGTTCAACAACATCGTCGGCCTGAAGCCGACCCGCGGCCTGATCAGCGCCGCCGGCGTCGTGCCGGCCTGCCGGACCCTGGATTGCGTGTCGATCTTCGCGCTGACCGCCGACGATGTGTTCCAGGTGCTGCGCGTCGCGGCGGCACCCGATCCCGCCGACGCGTACTCGCGCGCCGCCGAGATCGGCGCGCCGGCGCGGCCGGCTATGTTCCGTTTCGCGGTGCCGCAACCGGCGCAGCGCGAATTCTTCGGCGACGAAGCGGCGCGCCGCGACTACGAGAGCGCGATCGCGCGCCTGACGGCGCTGGGCGGAACGCCCGTCGAGTTCGATTACGCGCCGTTCCTCACGGTCGCCAAGCTGCTCTACGAGGGCCCGTGGATCGCCGAGCGCACCGCCGTCGTGCGCGGTCTCCTGGCGAGGAACCCGGACGCGCTGCATCCGGTAACGCGCAAGATCGTCGAAGGCGGACAGCACTACAGCGCGGTCGACGCCTTCGAGGGCCTGTACCGCCTGGAGGAGCTGCGCGCCGCCACGCGGCGGCTGTGGGACTCCGCTGACGTGATGCTGGTGCCGACCAGCGGCACGATCTACACGGTGGCGGAGATCGAGGCCGATCCGCTCCGCCTCAACGCCAATCTCGGATACTACACGAATTTCGTGAACTTCCTCGACCTGGCGGCGATCGCGGTGCCGAGCGGCGTTCGGCCGTCGGCGGCGCCAAAGGGCGGAACGCCGCTGGGCGTGACGTTGATCGCCCCGGCGTTCCAGGAAGCCCTGCTGACCGCCTTCGGCGCCGAGTTCCACGCCGGCAGCGGTGTCGCCATGGGCGCCACGGGACACCCGTTACCGGCGCGCGCGCCCTCGCCCACGGCGGCGCCGCCGCGCATCGAGCTCGCGGTGGTCGGCGCGCATCTGTCGGGGCAGACGCTCAACCACCAGCTCACGTCGATGGGGGCAACCCTCGTGCGGGCTGCGCGCACGGCGCCGCAGTATCGGCTTTACGCGCTGCCCGGCGCGCCGGCGCGGCCCGGTCTGGTGCGGGTGGCCTCGGGAGGTGCGGCGATCAACTGCGAAGTCTGGGCAGTGCCGGCCGAGGCCTTCGGGCACTTCGTCGCCGCGATCCCGCCGCCGCTCGGCATCGGCAAGCTTACGTTGGACGACGGCGCTGCGGTGTGCGGCTTCATCTGCGAGCCGATCGGCGTCGAAGGTGCCAGGGACATCACCGCGTTCGGCGGCTGGCGGCGCTATACGGCGTCATTGCGAGGAGCGTAGCGACGAAGCAATCCAAGTGGCGGCGGCGTCCTGGATTGCTTCGCTTCGCTCGCAATGACGAACAGCAGCCGGTGCGCTAGGCGGTCTGGGAGCCCGGCACGTCGTCGGCGATCAGGCGGGCATAGGATTCGGCATGCAGCCGGATCTTGGCGCGGGTGTCCGGGGTCAACAGATCGAACGAGGTCTTGGCGGCGAGCCAGTCGGGATCGCTGCCGGTCTTCAGCGCGCGCTCGAGATCCTTGTACGCATCGCTGCCCTTGCCGACAATGATGCCGGTCGAGCGGAGGATGACTTCTTGGGAGACTTTTTCAGCCATGCGCGCGAGACAGCCGGAACGCGTGTTGAAGTGGTGCAGATGTCGATGTGAACGTCGACGTGGGCGCGGAGCTTAACGTGATTCGCGGGCGTGGCCAATGATAAGATCGCCGGACGCCTCAAGAACCGGAATTGGGAGGACGCCATGAGACGGGTGTTGAACGTCGCAGCACCAGTGCTGCCGTTCCTATTGTTGTGGCAGGCCGGCAACGCCGCCGCGCAAAACGCCGTGGCGCTGGAAAATGATTATGTCCGCGTGACGCGCGATATGGCGGCCTGCGCCGCCGCCGGACCGAACTGCCCGGACCGCGTGGTCGTGGCGATGGGCAATCTCGAGCTCAGCGGACGCAAGATGAAGCGCGGCGACGTGGCCGTGTTCAAGGCCGGAAACTCCTACGCGCCGCCGAGCGGCGGGCCGTTTTACGAGATCGCGATCAAGCCCGGCCATCCGCCGGTCAAATCACCGGCGGAGATGATCCCGCCGGATAAGAACGCGATGGTCTACGACGGCGAGACGTTTTTCGTCTACGAGGAGCGGCTCGCGGTCGGCGACACGCGGCCGCGGCACAGCCACAGCCAGCGCGTCGAGGTGCGGATCAACCAGGGCCCGGTGGTGTGGCAGATGGTCGAGGGCCGTGACCAGCCGATAGAGCCGCCGATGGTGAACTTCCGCGAGGCGATGATTCACACCACACGCAATGTCGGCGACGCGCCGCTGTTCAACATCATCGTCGAGTTCCGGCCGGAGAAGGGAACGGCGCGCTAGGCGTCCCTGCCCGCCTGCAGCGTCTCGGGCATCGACGTGTCCAGCTTTGCCTGGATGTAGTCCTCGGCCCGGACCGGCGGATATTTCGCCGGGGACGAATCATCGACGCAGCTGGGCAGGCCGGAGATGACCGCATCGGGATTCGGCCCGGAGAACAGCACCAGGGACAGGCGTCGCGTCGGCCCACGCGCGTCGCGCGGCGGATTGACCACGCGGTGCAAGGTCGAGCGCCAGCGGTCGTTGGTCCAGCGGGCCATCAGGTCGCCGATATTGATGACGTACGAGCCCGGCGTCGGCACGACATCGACCCAATCGCCGTCCACCGTGCAGGCTTGCAGGCCGCCGGGTGCGTCGTCCTGACGAAGGATCGTGAGCGCGCCGTAATCCGAATGCGCGCCGTAACGCAGCTGTCCCGGCTCCGGCTCAATAGTCTGCGCCGGATAATGCACGCAGCGGAGCGTGACCCGGCGGCGGTCGAAATACGGCGCGAAGAAATCCTCGGGCAGGTTCAACGCACAGGCTGAAACCTGCAGCAAGGTCGTGAGCAGGTCGTAGACCTCCATGAAATACGCCCGCACGGCGTCGGCCAGCTCCGGCGGATCCGCCGGGTAGGCGTTGCCGGTGATCTCGCTGCGCCGCCCGCTGAGGGGACCGGGGCGTTCGTTGTGGACTCCAGCGAAGACCAAGGCTTCGCAAAGATCCGCCGGCCGATCCTCGCCGCGCGTACGGGCGACGCTCTCGATGCCAACCGGCAGATAGCCACGCGACTTGACGCGCTCGGGCAGCGCGCAGGGCAGCTTGTCGGCGGGCGGCAAATCGAAAAACCGCATCAGCGCGTCATAAGCCTTGGTGGTCGTCTGCGGCGACACGCCGTGGCCCACAATCGTGGCAAAGCCGATGCCCGCGAAGGCCTCGCCCCACTGGCGGGCCACCGCGGCGCGTTGGCGCCGGTCACCGCACCGAAAGGGCTCGAGATCGATGCATGGAATTTGCAACATGTCCGCCGCCTGCCTCGAACACCCCTGATTGCCTGCAAAACTGCCAGCCTGGCTGGTGGAGCAAACCACGTACCACTCGCGGGGGCCGGTCAAAGGCCCGGCACAGGAGTTGCTAGTTCGAGATGCGGTTCGGCGGGAGGAAGACGCATGAATAGCCTGCAGTCGTTAACGCGCCTCGTCAGGTACTGCGCAATCTGGATCGGCGCCGTCGCCAGTCTCGCCGCGAGCGGTACCGCCGCGGCCGGCGACAAGGTCGTCTTCGGCCTCAACTGGATCCCGCAAGCCGAGATGTGCGGCTTCTTTCAGGCGCGCGAGACCGGGCTGTATGCCGCAGCCGGGCTCGATGTGGAGCTGGTGCCCGGCGGACCGGGCATGAACATGGCCCAGATGGTGGCCGCCGGGAAATACGACATGTCGATGGGATCGGCGCTGACGACGCTGTCGATGCGCAAGGAAGGGATCCCGGGTGTCACGGTGGCCGCCATGCTGCAGAAAAGCCCGAGCACCGTCGTCTCCCACCCGGGCCAGGGCATCAGCAAGTTCGAAGACCTGAAAGGCCGCCCGGTCGCGATCTCGAATTTCGGGCGCGCCTATCAATGGGCGTGGCTGAAGGCGAAGTTCGGACTGGATGACTCGCAGCTGCGCCCTTACGTGTACAACCCCGCCGCGTTCGTCGCGGACAAGACGCTCTCGCAGCAGGGTTACATCACCGAGGACGGATTCTTCCTCGGCAACGCGCTGGGCACCGAGCCGGTGATCATGCTGCTCGCCGATCGCGGCTATCCCGATTACGCGACGACGGTGTTCACGATGCAGAGCATGATCGACACCCGACCGGACGTGGTCGCGCGCTTCGTCCGGGTCTCCGCCCAGGGCTTTGCGGACTGCATTGACGGCGATCCGTCGAAGACCGTCGCCGCGATCTTCGCCGCCGCCGAGGTGCAGACGCCCGAACAATCCCGCTTCAAGCTGGCGCAGATGAAAAAGTTCAAGATGGTGACCGGCGAGGATGCCGAAAGGCTCGGCGTCGGTGCGATGACCGACGAGCGCTGGCAGGCGGTGTTCGAGGCCATGTCGGACCTCGGGGTCTATCCAAAAGACCTCGACTACAAATCGGCCTACACTCTGCGGTTCACGAACACCGGCGTCGGCCGCCACGCGACGAACTGATCGGGCCGCGCAGACCGCGGAGGGTTTCATGGTCGCCTATACACAGCCGCGCCGAACCGACATTCCGCTCGTCGACATCGGGCCCAGCTTTTCCGGGGCCGCCCGCGATCGAATGGCCGTGGCGCGCCAGATCCGCGCCGCCTGCATCGACGTCGGCTTCTTCTATGTCCGCGGACATCAGGTGCCGCGGCGGCTGGTCGACGGGGTCTTCGACGCGGCTCACGAGTTCTTCGCCCGCCCGCTGAACGAGAAAATGCTCTGCGATGCACGGAATTCGTCGGCACTCCGCGGCTTCGAATCGCCGGGCACGCAGACGCTCGACCCGGACTCACCGCCGGACATCAAAGAGAGCTTCCGGATCGGGATCGATCGCGGCCCGGATCACCCGCTGGTTCGAGCGAGCACGCCGCGGCACGGCCCGAACAACTGGCCGCCGCACAGCGACGAGTTCCGCCAGCGCGTCGAGGGCTATTTCGACGCCATGCTCGGCCTGGGGCGTCACCTCATGGGCCTGATTGCGCTGTCGCTCGACATGAGCGACGAGTTTTTCGAGCAGTTCTATCGCGACCCGAACGCGAATCTCCGGCTCCTCCATTATCCGCCGCATCCGGCGGAGGCGCTGAACAACCAGCTCGGCTGCGGCGCGCATACGGACTGGGGCGCCATCACGATGCTGGCGCAGGACGACTGCGGCGGGCTCGAGGTGCAGACGGCCGGCGGCGACTGGGTCGTCGCGGAGCCGATCGACGACGCGTTCGTGGTCAATCTCGGGGACCTGCTCGCGCGGTGGACGAACGACCTCTACCGATCCACTTCTCACCGGGTCCTGAACAATCGCTCGGGACGCGATCGCTATTCGATGGCGCTGTTCTACGATCCCGACTTTCACGCGCGCATCGAATGCCTGCCGGGCTGTCGAAGCGCTAAGACGCCGCCGCGCTATCCGCCGTGCACGGCCGGCGAGCACAATTATCAAATGTACTGCCGCACCCGCGGCATGGCATATGCGCCGACGGCGCCACCCGCAGAGGCGCCGACGGCCGTCTAAAGAGCGGCATACCGGAGAAAAATGGGGCGAGCGAGGGGATTTGCGCAAGCCACCGAAATCCACGGCGGCGCCGCGGGCGAAATAGGCCAGTTTCGACGCGTTTTAGTCGGCAGCGAACCGATTGGGCAGAATTGTCCAAGAAACGCCACCGGCGCTCAGGTATCGGGAACTCCGAGCGCTGCTGCGAGTTTGCTTTCTCTAAATGCCCGCGCAGAGCGCCTGACGCTCGGAGCGTCGCCTGACGTTCGGAGTGTCGCGGGCGCTTGTCGTCTCTGGTTCAGCACTGAAGACCAGCCCTGAGCTCTTAGAGGTGAGCAATGTTCCGCCGGGACGACAGGACACTGGGCCGCCGCAAATTCCTCCGGGCGTTGGGGTCCGTCTCTACAGCCGCCGTCGCGACGGCCACCGTGTCCATGACGGCGACCGAGGAGGCGCAAGCCTACGATCCCGGCAACCGGGAGACCAGAGCGCGCTATCGTGCCGATAGCCCTGATGTGCAGGCCTTCTACCGGACGAACGGCTACGAGACGCTGAAGACGTGAGGGCCGCGCCCGATGCTGATCAAGCGCAAGGACGGCGAAGCTAAGCGCGCAAACCTGCAGGCGGTCGTGTCCGCCTTCGCGCGCGAAGCTATGGACCGCCGCGCTTTCCTGTACCGTTCGGGCCTCGCCGTCGGCGGTCTCGCCGCCATCAGCTCGATCCAGCTCGCCGGCATGCAAAAGGCCAAGGCCGCTTCGGGGCCGATCCCCGGCGCGCCGATCGAGATTCGGAAGAACGTCTGCACGCACTGCTCCGTCGGCTGCACGGTCATAGCGGAAGTGCAGAATGGCGTCTGGACCGGCCAGGAGCCCGGGTGGGAGAGCCCGATCAATCGCGGCACGCACTGTGCCAAGGGTGCCGCCATTCGCGACATCGTGCGCGGCGAGCGGCGGCTCAAATATCCCATGAAGCTCGTCGACGGCCAGTGGCAGCGGCTCTCATGGGATCAGGCGATCGACGAGATCGGCGACAAGCTCATACAGACACGCGAGCAGGCCGGCGCGGACTCGGTCTACTGGCTGGGCTCCGCGAAGTTCACCAACGAAGCCGCCTATCTGCTGCGCAAGTTCGCAGCCTTCTGGGGCACGAACAACGTCGATCATCAGGCCCGTATCTGCCACTCGACCACGGTCGCCGGCGTCGCCAACACCTGGGGTTATGGCGCGCAGACCAACTCCTACAACGATCTGCGCAACGCCAAGACCATGATCATCATGGGCGGCAACCCGGCCAGGGCGCACCCGATTTCGATGCAGCATATCCTGGCGGGGAAAGAGCTCAACCGCGCGAACCTCGTCGTCATCGATCCGCGCCTTACTCGCACCGCCGCGCATGCCACGCTCTATCTGCGTCTTCGTCCCGGCACCGACATCCCGGTGCTGATGGGCATGATGTGGCACATCGTGAAGAACGGCTGGGAGGACAAGGAATTCATCCGGCAGCGCGTCTGGGGGATGGACCAGGTCTACAAGGAGATCGAGAAGTATCCGCCCGACGAGGTCGAGCGCATCAGCGGCATCTCAGGCGAGCAGCTTAGACGCGTGGCGGAGATGTTGGCCAAAGAGAAGCCGGCAACCCTCATCTGGGCGATGGGGCAGACGCAAAAGACGGTCGGCACCGCCAACGTGCGCGCCTCCTGCATAGCACTCCTGCTCACCGGCAACGTCGGTGCGATCGGCACCGGCGCCAATATCTTCCGCGGTCACACCAACGTCCAGGGTGCCACCGACCTCGGTCTCGATGTCACGACTCTGCCGCTCTACTACGGCTTGACGGACACGGCCTGGAAACATTGGGCCCGCGTCTGGGACGTCGATTACGACTGGTTCCAGAGCCGGTTCGACGAGGTGCCGGCGAAGGCGGGGCGCAACGCCCGCAGCCGCAAGGACAATATGGAGACGCCCGGCCTGTCCTCCACGCGCTGGTTCGACGCGGTGCTGCTGCCGGAGGATCAAATCGATCAGAAGAACCCGCTCAGGGCCATGTTCGTGATGGGCCATGGCGGCAACACGATTCCGCGCATTCCCGGCGCCGTGAAAGGCGTCGAAAAACTCGATCTGCTCGTCATCGTCGATCCCCATCCGTCATCGTGGGCGTCCATGTCGGAGCGAAAGAACGGCACCTATCTTCTTCCGGCCTGCACCTCCCTCGAGATGGATGGATCCCGTACGGCCTCGAATCGCTCCCTCCAGTGGGGCGAGCAGATCGTGAAGCCGGCGTTCGAGTCGAAGACCGATTACGAGGTTCTCTACCGCGTCGCGAAGAAGCTCGGCTTTGCCGATGCCATGTTCAAGAACATCAAGGTCGAGAACAACGTACCGAGCGCCGAGGATCTCCTGCGCGAGATCAATCGCGGCGGCTGGTCGACCGGCTACTCCGGCCAGTCGCCGGAGCGCCTCCAGGCGCATATGCGAAACCAGCACAAGTTCGACCTCGTCACGCTCCGCGCGCCGAAGGACGATCCGGAGGTCGGCGGCGATTACTACTGCCTCCCCTGGCCCTGCTGGGGCAAACCCGAGATCCGCCATCCCGGCACGGCCATCCTTTATGACACGTCGCTCCACGTGAAGGATGGCGGCAGCCCCTTCCGAGCCCGCTTCGGCCTGGAGCGCGATGGCCAAACGCTTCTAGCCGAGGGCTCGTACACGAAGGGATCGGAGCTTACCGACGGTTATCCCGAGTTCACCATGGGCGTGTTGACAAAGCTCGGTTGGGACAAGGATCTCACGCCCGAGGAGCTTGAGATCATCAAAAAGATCGGCGGAAACGCGGTAGACGCCGTGTCGTGGGCGATTGATTTGTCCGGTGGCATCCAGCGGGTCTGCCTGGATCACGGCGTCATGCACTACGGCAACGGCAAGGCCCGTACGGTTGCGTGGAACCTGCCGGACCCGATCCCGGTCCACCGGGAGCCGATCTTCTCGCCAAGGCCGGACCTTGTGGCGAAGTACCCGACGCGGCCCGACGAGCGGCAGCTCAGGATGCCGAATATCGGCTTCTCGGTGCAGAAGGCGGCAATCGAGAAAAATATCGCCAAGGAGTTCCCGATCATCCTGACCACCGGGCGTCTCGTCGAGTACGAGGGCGGCGGCGAGGAGACGCGCTCGAACAAGTGGCTCGCCGAGCTGCAGCAGGACATGTTCGTCGAGATCAATACGGCGGACGCTGCCGAGCGCGGCATCAAGCACTGGGAGTGGGTCTGGGTGCTCGGCCCCGAGAGCAGTGCCAAGACCCGCGTCAGGGCACTGGTCACGGAGCGGGTAGGCAAGGGCGTCGCCTTTATGCCGTATCACTTCGCGGGATATTACGAGGGCGCGGATCTGCGCAGCCGTTACCCGCAGGGCACCGATCCGATCGTTCTCGGGGAGAGCGCCAATACCGTCACGACCTATGGCTACGATCCGGTGACCAACATGCACGAAGGCAAGGTCACGCTTTGCCAGATCCGGTCGGCCTGAGCTGGAGCCGCAATGGCCCGAATGAAATTCCTCTGCGACGCGAACCGCTGCATCGACTGCAACGCCTGCGTCACCGCCTGCAAGAATGAGCACGACGTGCCCTGGGGCATTCAGCGGCGCCGGGTCGTGACGCTCAACGACGGCAACCCGGGTGAGCGCTCGGTCTCGATGGCTTGCATGCACTGCACCGATGCACCGTGCATGGCGGTCTGTCCCGTTGACTGCTTCTACCGAACCGAGGACGGCGTCGTGCTGCACTCGAAGGATCTCTGCATCGGCTGCGGCTATTGCTTCTATGCGTGCCCGTTCGGAGCACCCCAATATCCGCGGGTCGGCAATTTCGGCAGCCGCGGCAAGATGGACAAGTGCACGTTCTGTTCGGGCGGTCCGGAGCCGGACTCGACGGAGGCGGAATACGTCAAGTACGGCCGCAATCGCCTCGCCGAGGGAAAGCTGCCGCTGTGCGCCGAGATGTGCTCGACGAAGTCGCTCCTCGCCGGCGACGGCGAGGTGATCGAAAAGATCTACCAGGAGCGCGTCGCCATGCGCGGCTACGGCTCGGGCATGTGGGGCTGGAAGATAGCGTACGGAGATACGGTCGCGTCCTGATTGGGCGAGCAGGACGCCATGTGCGGAAGGAAGTGCCGATGCGGCAGAGCGTTCACGCAGTCCGGATCATGATGGTCGCACTTACCCTCGTCTTCGTGGTGGGTGTCGATACGGCCCCGGCGCAGCAGCCGAGCGGCTCGAATCCAACGGCCCTGTCGGTGCGGGAAGACGAACTCTTGCGCAAGTTCGGCGAGGTCCAGGGCCAGATCACGATCCCGGACGAAAAATTGGCGATGTTGGAGCACCCGCAAGGGCGCGACTACCGCCGCTTCCATGAGCGCGTGCTCCCCTGGATCGGCGGCATCGCCATCGTCGGCATGATCGTCGCTCTCGCCGCCTTCTACTTTGTCCGCGGGCCGATCAGGTACAAACGCGACGAGAAATCCGGCCGCAAAATCCTGCGGTTCAAGGTCATCGAGCGCTTCACCCATTGGATGACGGCCACGAGCTTCATTGTGCTGGCGATCACCGGGCTCAACTATTTCTTCGGTAAGCGGCTGCTGTTGCCGCTGCTCGGACCGGACGCGTTCGCGACCTGGTCGCACTGGGCGAAATACGCCCATAACTTCATGGCCTGGCCCTTCATGCTGGGGGTGCTGCTCATGGCCGTGCTGTGGCTGCGCGACAATCTTCCGGACCGCTACGACATCGAGTGGCTCAAGGCCGGGGGCGGCTTCTTCGGCGAGGGCGAGCCGCCCGCCGGACGCTTCAATGCCGGCCAGAAGCTGATCTTCTGGGCCGTGCTGCTCGGCGGCGGCCTGCTCTCGGCAAGCGGCATCGTCATGCTGTTTCCCTTCTGGTTCACCGACATCGACGGCATGCAGGCCGCCCAATACGTGCATGCCACGATGGCGGTGATCATGATCGCGATCATCATCGCGCATATCTATATCGGCACGCTGGGGATGCAGGGCGCCTGGGACGCGATGGGCTCCGGCGAGGTCGACCTTGCGTGGGCCTCCCAGCACCACCGCCTCTGGGTCGACGAGCAGCTGGCAAAATCCCGCCGCGGCCCGCCTGTCGGCGGGGGCTCGGCACCCGCGCCGGCAGAGTAATGCTTCGGTCCGGCGCTGCGGCTCCCTTTCAGCTAGGACTGGTTGGAGGGGACCTCGGGATCGCCGGTCCACGCCTTGCCGACGAGGTTCGAGCCAGGATCGGTGAGGCGTGTGCTGGAGGTCGAAAAAGCTTCATAGGCCGGTTCCTGAACCGCGGAGAGGACGATGGCGGCGACCACACCCAATACGATCGCCCCTAGGATCCCTGACATAATCGCGCCCATGGCGTCTCCTTTTTGCCATCCGGCCGCGGCATCCACGGCGCGATACGCCGTTGCGCGACAGGGCTGGCGACCAGCCACGAAACTAAAACCGATGCGGATCGGGAAGGTTCCGGAAAGCCCCGGAACCCGCATCTCTCCACCGCGTTTGATTCCCAGCTGCCGGACTCGCTCGGGGTGACGCGAGATGACCGAGCATCACTTCGATATCGGCGTGATTGTCGCCAGAAAGAGGCTCAAAAGCCCTTGGGCGGACCACGCGTGGCTGCCGCGCGCCGTTCTTCCCGCCGTCCCATCCGCCGAGAGTTGGACGTCGCTCGGCACCGACGGGGAGGACAAGCTCTTCTACGTCGGACCTTCGGTCCTGACGCTTCATAGCTCCGAGACGGCTCATTACCGGGACAACCTCGCCTCCGGCCGACCGTCGCTCTGGGTGTCGCTCCGTCTCCTCGGCGGTGACGAGTGCGGGGTCGGCAAGGTGACCGCGGATCCTTACGAGGGCGAGGCTTTGACGGAGGGGATCGGCGGGATCGTCGAAGCGGTGCCGATGCCGAGGGAAATCCAGGCCAAAGTCGCGGCCTTCTTGGAGGCCTTCCACGTCGAGCGGCCGTTCATCAAGCGCGAGCGCGACCGTGCCGACGCGGAAGCGCCCGGGCGTCGTCCACGGGCGTCAAGCGACCCGCGCGGAGAGGACGAATGAGCGAAGACTTTCTGTCCCGTTGGTCGCGGTGCAAAGACGAGGCACGCCGCTCCGCCCGCGGCCCGGCACCGCAGCCCGATCGAGCCGCCGAGTTCGCGCCGGACGTACCGCGGCGACGCGCCGACGGCGCGGGAGCGCCCGACGCCGAGCCCGCGCTTACCCCGCAAGAGCTCGCGGCGTTGCCTAAGCTCGACGAGCTTACAGCCGCCAGCGACATCACCGGCTTTCTCCGTCGTGGCGTTCCCGAGGCGCTCCGGAACGCGGCGTTGCGGAAGATGTGGATGCTCGATCCCGCGATCCGCGACTTTGTCGGACCCGCCCGCGACTACGCTTACGACTGGAACACGCCGGGTGGGGTGCCGGGCAACGGCGCGCTCGCGCCCGAGTATGTCGCAACGATGGTCCGGCGCGTCTTCGGCGAGTCGGACGTGGCAGGCTCGGGCCAACCCCGAACTGAACCGGCAGAGAATCGTGCTGCAGCCGTTCCTCCCACTGCGGACGACAGTGAAACGGAGACCGAGGCTCCAGCTAGCAAGGGCGGGGCGGCGGCCGATGCCTGAAAAGGTCGACGAGATCGAACTCCTGCGCTCGCACGAATATCACCTGCTCGCGGTCCTGCTCGGGCGGGCGCCGACCGACGACGTGCTCGAACGCGTGGCGGCACTCCGCGGCGACGCGAGTCCGCTCGGTCTTGCCCACATCGGGCTCGCCGAACACGCTGCGCGAACCGGTCCGAACGAAGTGTCGCGTGAGTTCTTCGACCTTTTCGTCGGCGTAGGCCGGGGCGAGCTCCTGCCCTATGCGTCCTACTACCGCACCGGCTTCCTCTACGAGCAGCCGCTTGCCCGGGTCCGGGGCGACCTCGCCCTGCTCGGCATCGAGCGGCCGGACGACCAGCCTGAGCCCGAGGATCACGTCGCGATCCTGTGCGAGGTGATGGCCGGTCTCGCCGCCGGCCGCTTCGAGGCGGGGCCTGGGTCGGAGCGGCGCTTTTTCGAGCGGCATCTGAAGCCGTGGGCGGTCGGCTTCTTCACCGATCTCGAGACGGCGAAGCACGCGCGCTTTTACAGGCCCGTCGGCACCATCGGCCGCGTCTTCTTCGAGCTCGAGGCCCAGGCCTTCGCGATGATGGCACAACCTCCTGTCCGCATTTAAAAGGAGACGATCATGCGCAGTGGAATCTTCGCCGTCCTGTTGGGCTCGTCGGCTCTCATCGGGGTCTCCGCGCTTGCCCAGCCGAAAGCCGGCCTGGCGGACGTATGCCAGGAGCTGCTCGCCTACGCCGAAATGAAGCTTGCCGAGCCGCCGGCGACTCCGGCCGCCCAGGCCACTGGCGGGTCGGTCAGCCCGACCTCCTCCACCAATATGCGCTCCCAAGCGGCTGCACCTCCGACTGTCCCGGTCTCCCTCGCCCCGCTGGAGGCTGCCGTCAGCCCACATGCCTCAGGTTCGTCGCATGGCGGCGCGGGTGCCACGCCAGCCGGCACTCCCGCTACGGAATTCAAGCTCGCCGGCGGCACGGCTCTGCAGCAGGTGCGCGATACGGCCAAGGGCGGCGACCGCCAGGCCTGCCGCGAAACGGTGCAGAAGTTGCGACGCGCCGGTGCCGATCTGCCGGCGGCGCTCATTGCGCTAGCGGCCTATGAACCCGACCCGGCAAAGCGGCCATAGCGCGATCGAGGTCCCATCGGAAAGTTTCGCCGCGGAACTCCGCGGAGGATCGGTCGTCAAAAATGCCGGAGAAAAATGGGGCGAGCGACCGGTCTTGAACCGGCGACCTCCAGATCCACAATCTGGCGCTCTAACCAACTGAGCTACGCCCGCCACCGAGGCCCCGTGGTGTAGCCCCCCTGTCTTCAAAACTCAAGTGGCCCGCCGAACCTCAAGGCCGGAAAAGCCTTGTCCGGCCCGGCGTTAGGCCCCTTATCGAGGTCTTTGCAGCGGCGTTTCCCGGGTCGACAAGGCGAGGTCGGTTCGGCATAGTGCGCCCCGCAAAGACGGGCACGAGGGGAAGGAATATGCCCATTCTCGCCGACCGCATGGGCCTGCTCGGCACCGAGACCGCGTTCGAGGTGCTGGCGCGCGCCAAAGCGCTGGAAGCGCAGGGCCGCTCTATCATCAATCTCGGCATCGGCCAGCCCGATTTCCTGACCCCGCCGCACATCGTCGAGGCCGCCGCCAAGGCGCTGCGCGACGGCCATCACGGCTACACGCCGGCCAACGGCATCCTGCCGCTGCGCCAGGCGGTGGCGGCCGACATCCATCGGCGCCTCAAGGCCGAGGTCAACCCGGACCACGTGCTCATCGTCCCCGGCGGCAAGGTGACGATGTTCTTCGCCATCATGATGTTCGGCCAGCCGGGCGCCGAGATCCTGTACCCCAACCCCGGCTTTCCGATCTACGAATCGGTGATCAGGTTCTCGGGCGCGACGCCGGTTCCCATTCCGCTCCTCGAGAAGAACGGCTTCGCGTTCGACGCCGACGAGGTGCTGGGCAAGATCACCAAGGCGACGCGCCTCATCATCATCAACAGCCCGGCCAACCCGACCGGCGGCGTGGTGCCGCGCGCCCAGATCGAGACGCTGGTCAAGGGCCTCGAGAAGCATCCGCAGGTCACGCTGATGAGCGACGAGATCTACGGCCAGATGACCTATGACGGCCGCGAGCACGTGACGCTGCTGGACTATCCGGCGTTGCGCGACCGGCTGATCCTGCTCGACGGCTGGAGCAAGACCTATGCGATGACCGGCTGGCGGCTCGGCTATTCGGTCTGGCCGGCCTCACTGATCGAGCCGGCGACGCGGCTGGCCATCAACTGCCATTCCTGCGTGAACGCGTCGGCGCAGTTCGCCGGCATCGCCGCCCTCGAAGGGCCGCAGGACGACGTGCGCCAGATGGTCGCGGCGTTCGCCGAGCGTCGCAAGGTCATCGTCGCCGAGCTCAACGCCGTTCCGGGCGTCTCGTGCATCGAGCCGGGCGGGGCGTTCTACGCGTTCCCGAACATCACCCGCACGCGCCTGACGAGCCGCCAGCTCGAGGCCAAGCTCCTCGACGAGGCCGGGGTCGCGACCCTGTCCGGGACCAGCTTCGGGTCGAATGGCGAGGGCTATCTGCGCTTCTCCTACGCTAACTCGGTCGAGAACATCCGCGAGGCGATGCGCCGCATCCGCACCTGCCTGGCCCCTAACTCGGCGAAAGGGGCGGCGTGAGTCCGCCCACGATTTAGACGATTTGTTGCACATTTAATATGCAAAATGGATATTATCGCGGCGCGGCACCCGGGACAGCCCGGCCGATGCGACGGAATCAACCGGATTTCGGCGCCGTCAGGCCGGGGAGATTGGCACAGCCCGTGCTAACAAAGCAGCGGAATGCCACGGGGACATCCCTTCGGCGCCGCGGGTGTCGACCATCGGGTCATCACCCGGTCGTTCGCCCCGGTCTCGCACCCTGATCGGACCCGCCGCGGCGGCAAACCCAAGGGATCAAATCGGCGTATGAAAAAAATCGAAGCCATCATCAAACCGTTCAAGCTCGACGAGGTGAAGGACGCGCTTCACGAGGTCGGCCTCACGGGCATCACGGTGGTCGAGGCCAAGGGCTTCGGCCGCCAGAAGGGTCACACCGAGCTGTATCGGGGGGCGGAGTACGTCGTCGACTTCCTGCCCAAGGTGAAGATCGAGATCGTGCTCGACGACGCGCTGGTCGAGCGCGCGATCGAGGCGATCCAGCGCGCCGCCCATACCGGACGCATCGGCGACGGCAAAATCTTCGTCACGGCGGTCGAAGAAGCGATCCGCATCCGCACCGGCGAACGCGGCGTCGAAGCGGTCTGAAGCGGGGCTCGCGGCCGAGAAGAAAGGTTCACGGAAGGCTAAGTCTTAGGGGCAGGAGCAGTCGGAAGCGGGGCAGCCCACAGCATCGAGCCGGCACCGGCGCCGGTCCACCGAGGTCCGGGGGCCGGCGGCCGCCATCGCTTTCCGCCATCAATTCACGCAAATCACCATCAACCAACCAGACAGGAACAAGATCCATGTCCGATCCCAAGAAAGTTCTGCAGATGATCAAGGAAAACGACGTCAAATACGTCGACCTTCGATTCACCGACCCGCGCGGCAAGTGGCAGCACCTGGCCCACGCCATCGAGACGATCAACGAGGACACGTTCACCGACGGCATCATGTTCGACGGCTCCTCGATCGCCGGCTGGAAGGCCATCAACGAGTCGGACATGGTCCTGATGCCCGACGCCGAGACGGCGGTCATGGACCCGTTCGCGGCCCAGCCGTCCCTGGTCCTGTTCTGCGACGTCTACGAGCCCGGCACCGGTCAACCCTACGGCCGTGACCCGCGCTCGATCGCCAAGAAGGCGGAAGGCTTCCTCAAGAGCTCGGGCATCGGCGACACCGCGTATTTCGGGCCCGAGATCGAGTTCTTCGTGTTCGACGACGTGCGCTACAAGGTCGGCATGAACGTCGGCATGTACGAGATCGACAGCGAGGAAGGCCCGTACGTCTCGGACAAGAAGTACGAGGACGGCAACATGGGCCATCGGCCGCCGATCAAGGGTGGTTACTTCCCCGTGCCGCCGGTCGACGGCGCCTCGGACCTGCGCGCCGAGATGCTCACGGTCATGAAGGACATGGGGCTCAAGATCGAGAAGCACCACCACGAGGTGGCGCCCTCGCAGCACGAGCTCGGCAACGTGTTCTCGACCCTGGTCAAGGCGGCCGACGGCGTGCAGATCTACAAATATGTCTGCCACAACGTCGCCCACCAGTACGGCAAGACCTGCACCTTCATGCCGAAACCGATCAAGGGCGACAACGGCTCGGGCATGCACACCCACCAGTCGATCTGGAAGAAGGGCAAGCCGCTGTTCGCCGGCAACCTGTACGCCGACCTGTCGGAGACGGCGCTGTTCTACATCGGCGGCATCATCAAGCACGCCAAGGCGATCAACTGCTTCACCAACCCGCTGACCAACAGCTACAAGCGGCTGATCCCGGGCTTCGAGGCGCCGGTGCTGCTCGCCTACTCGGCGCGCAACCGCTCGGCCTCGTGCCGCATCCCGTACGTCGCCAGCCCGAAGGGCAAGCGCGTCGAGGTCCGCTTCCCGGATCCCGGCTGCAATCCCTACACCGGGTTCGCGGCGATGCTGATGGCCGGCCTCGACGGCATCAAGAACAAGATCCATCCCGGCGATGCCATCGACAAGAACCTGTACGACCTGCCGCCGGAAGAGCTGAAGAAGGTGCCGACGGTGTGCGGATCCTTGCGCGAGGCCATCGGCAACCTCGAGAAGGATCACGCCTTCCTCAAGCAGGGCGACGTGTTCACCGACGACTTCCTCAGCAGCTACATGGACCTCAAGTGGGAAGAGGTCTACGCCTTCGAGCACACGCCGCACCCGATCGAGTTCCAGATGTATTACAGCATCTGACCTCAGGGTCAGACCAACAGACCCCCGCCAGGCGACTGGCGGGGGTTTTTGTTTGAGCTTTCCGCCGCAAAGCCGTTTCATGCGAGACATGAGGCTTCTCGCGGTTTCGGACATTCACGGCAACGTCGATGCGGTTCGCCGGCTCCGCGACCGCGAGCGCAACGACTTCGATGCCGTCGTTGTGGCGGGCGATATCGGAAGCACGGCGGCGCCTGACATCCTGGGCCTGCTGGCGTCGTTCGCGTGTCCGGTCCTGTACGTCTTCGGGAATTGGGATTCGAAGCTGCCCTACGACGCCTCGTTTGGGCCCAACTGCCACCATCTGCATCTGCGATCGGTCGAATGCGGCGGCTGGGCGTTCGCCGGGTTCAGCGGCCTGCCGGCGCACTGGGGCTTGAACCCGCTCGCCGCGGCCATGGAGCAAGAGCTGAGGCCCCGCCGGCAGACCGCCGATCGCGCCGCGAAACGGAGGCACGCGCGCGAGGTCCAGCGGCGGAACCGGGCGTCGCTGGCCGACGTGATCGCAAGCTCTCGTGCCGGACAGAAGCGCACGATCGTGGTCACGCACGAACGACAATATCGCGTCCACGAAGACATGCCGGATGTGCCGCTGTTCCTGTTCGGCCACCGGCACGGCTTCGAGTCAGCGACGTTCAGGGGTGCGCAATTCGTGAACGTCTCCGTGCTGGACGATGCGCTGCCGCCGCGCGACGACATATCTCTCGGCACCTATACAATCCTCGAGCTCAGTTCGCACGGTATAGAGGCGAGGCCGGTTCCCTTGCACGGCCGCCGCCGCGCAACGACGCGTCAGAACAAGCCGTCGAAGCGGATCGAGTAACCGAGCCCGAAGAAATAGCCGGGGGCCGCGTGGTTGAGGCCGCCGCCCAAGTGAAAATCGACCTGCTGGGTGCGGGTGACGCGATAGGCGCCACCGGCGTTGATCAGATGGCTGGCGCGGCCGACGTTGGGATAATCGCCGACATATTCGACAAACAGGTCGGCGTGCGGCCCGATCTCGCGCTCGATCACGAAGGTCGCCTGGACCAGCTTGTCCGCCGGTTCGCTCGGCCGCACCGTGCCGGTGAACATGCCGCTGAGACGCCACCCGCCGGCCAGGGCCTGCGCCCATGGAAACTGGAGGTACGGCCCATAGCCGCGGCCGGCGATCCGCCGGTCGCCGGTGGGCAGGCCGAGCCCGGCCGTTGCCGACAGGCTGAAGCCCTCGGGCAAGCCCTCCAGCTGGCGCTTGACGGCCGGTGCCGCATCGCTGAAGCCGGATCCGCGGGCGCCGCGCAGCCGGCCAAAATAGGTCGGCGCGTCGAACAGGATCTCCAGGCACTCGGCGATGCCCAGCCGCAGCCGGGTGTTGGTTCCGTCCACCGCCCGGCTGCCGCCGCGGCCCACGAGATTAATCCCGTTCTCGGCCTGCAGGCTCCCGGTCGGCACCACCAAGCTCGAATTCGTCACGTCCGGCCGGTCGGTGGCGATCTCGGCGCCGGCATCGGGGCATTCGGCGGCGACCGCCGGAGCCGCCCCGGCCAACACGACCGCGATCCCCCATATGAGAACACCGGCGCAACGTCCGGCCGACAAGCTCCGCATCCCGGGCCTCGTTCGGCCGGTGATCACAGCCGTCGGCCTACATGCCAGACCGCAGTGAAGTGGCGGAAATTCCCGCGGTCAAGATCGCGCCGTCGCCGGACGGGCGGCCGGCTCAGGGCGGTGCGGCGACCGACACGCGCGGCGGCTCGGGTGCCGTGAACTGGGCGAGATCGGCAACGCCGAGGGTCTGCTCCACGTCGGCGATCTCGGCCACCGCGTCGTCGAACCCGTCCTTGCCGAACATCGCCTTCTCGATTTCCTCGAACTTGTCGCCCATCTCGCGATAGTCGCGGTCGGGCAGGCTGTTCTTCCAGGCCGGGAACACCACCGTGTCCTCGTGCGCGGTGTGGCTCTCATACATGAGGGCGATGGCCTCGAACGCGCGCGCCAGGGGCTCGGTGTCGCCGACGCTGATGGTGCGCTTGCCGGTGACGGTCAGAATGTAATCGGTGATCTGGCGCCCGCGCTCGTGCTGCGCCATCAGCACGTCGACGTAGTCCGCCGCCGGCCCGCCGGCCTTGCGCAGCGCCGGGAACAGCAGCGCCTCTTCCAGCTTCTTCTCGTGATAATCGTGGCCGAAGGTCTTGAAGAGGGCGGCGGCGCGCCGCAGCGCGGGCGGGTCGACCCGGGTCGGGTCGCGGCGCAGCTTCGGGGCGCTGGCGCGATAGACCAGGAGCGCCCGGCGGAGCACGCCGTGCTCGCGCATCAGGTCCTCGGTCGGCCCGACCTCTTTGTCCTTGTTCGTCTTGTCATCCTTGCCGAACAGCGCCGCCGCGGCCGGACGCCCGCCGGCATCGGCCGCCGCGACACCGATCAGCGCCGGCGCCGTGAGCAAAAAATTCCGTCGAGTGCCTTGAAACGGCCGCATCTCTGCCTCCTTGCCTGACCTGGCGCGTTGGATGAGGACGACGATTCCGCAGACAACACCGTGCTACACCTTCTCGTTCCATTCTTCCGCCCATTCGACATAGACCATGGCGAGGGGAGCCGAGCCCTCGAGCTTCGTATGCGGGATTCGCATCGGCAGGTGCTTGATCCGCACCACGCGCAGCATTTCGAGGTCGCCGCTGTCGGTGCCGAGGACGACGCGGTCGCCCGGCTGCGGCAGCTGGACGAATTCGTGGTCGCCGCGCCCCCGGGTCGTCCCGTTCTCCATGATCTCCATCACCCGCCCGCGGACCATCACACCCTCCCGTTCCGTTCCGCCCTGCTCCGCCCTGCTCTGGCCGCTCAGCCCGCAAAGAACTCCCGCAGCTCGCGGTAGGTCTCCTCGGGCGCCTCCTCGGCCAGATAATGGCCGCAATCGACGGCGCGGCCACGGACGTCATGGGCCCAGTCGCGCCACACCGCGAGCACATCATACCAGCTGTCGAGCTTACCCTTGCGGCCCCACAGCGCCAGCACCGGGCACTCGATCTTCCGGTTGCCGTACTCCTCGATGTCGTAAACGAGATCGATGGTGGCCGCCGCGCGATAGTCTTCGCAGATGCCGTGGATGGTCTCGGAGTTGCGAAAGCAGCGCAGATAATCCGCGAGCGCCTCGGGGGCGAAGAAGTCGGGCGGCTTGGGGCCGCGCGTGGTGTGCCGGCGCCAGAAATAGTCGGGATCGGCGGCGATCAGGCGCTCCGGCAGGTCGAAAGGCTGGGCGAGGAAGAACCAGTGGTAATAGCCGAGCCCGAACTTGGCGTCGGCCCGCGAGAACGCATGCAAGGTCGGGACGATGTCGAGCACCGCCAGCTTTTTCACCCGCTCCGGATGATCGAACGCCATCCGGTAGGCGACGCGGGCCCCGCGGTCGTGCCCGGCAACGAAGAACTCCTCGAAACCCAGGTGGGCCATGACCCCCACCTGGTCGGCCGCCATCGCCCGCTTCGAATAGGGCCCGTGATCGGGAGCGGTCGGCGGCTTGCCGCTGTCGCCGTAACCCCGCAAGTCTGCGGCTACGACCGTGAATTCGCGCGCCAGGCCGCGCGCCACCTTGTGCCACATGAACAAGGTCTGCGGGTTGCCGTGCAGCAACAGCAGCGGCGGGCCGCTGCCGCCGTGCAGGAGGCGGATCGGAATTCCGGCGACGTTTACGATTTCTTGAGTGAAGCCTTCGAACATCAGGTGCATTATCTGTCGGTTTGGCGCCGCGGGCTACTTCCGACGGGCCAGCATGGGGAGGGACCAGCGCGTGAGCGGTGCCCCGGGCGATTTCGCGGCGGCCATCGAGAATGACCGGCTGCGACGGCTCTATCTGTACTGGGACGAAAAGCGGCGGGACCGGCTGTTTCCGGCGCGCCGCGATCTCGACCCGTTGGACTTCCCCTACGCGCTGGGCAAGATCATGCTCATCGATGTCTCCCACGACCCGCTGCAGTTCCGGTTCCGGCTCTACGGGACCGAGCTCGTCGATCGCATGGGCATCGACGTGACCGGTCTCAGCCTCGACAAGCATCCGATGCCGGAATTTCGGGATTTCCTGGGGCGCGGCTGGCGCGAGGCGATCGACGGCCGCCGGCCCCTGCACGTCTTTTTCGACCGCATGGTCGACGAGCGGCAGCGGCGCTTCGAAAGCCTGCGCCTCCCGCTGTCCTCCGACGGCACGACGATCGACATGCTGATGGTCGCGGTCGCCACCCGGGATTGACCGCCATGAGGGGTGAATTATCGGGCCATCTCGGGTAGTTTGGCGGCCTTTCCAAACATCTGTCGAGCTCCCGATGCGTGATTTCCAAGCTCCCGGCCGGTCCACCGTGCATGCGCTGAACGGCATGGCGGCGACCTCGCACCCGCTGGCGACCCTCACCGCGCTCGACCGGTTGCGCGCCGGCGGAACCGCCGCCGACGCGGCGGTCGCGGCGGCGGCCGTGCTCGCGGTGGTCGAGCCGCAATCGACCGGGGTCGGCGGGGATTGCTTCATCCTTTATGCGCTCCGTGAGCGTCCCCGGGGCGGTCGACGCATGGTCGACGCTGCTGGCTGAACACGGCCGGAGCGGTCTCGACGAGCTATTGCAGCCCGCGATCAAGGCGGCGGCGGACGGCTATGTCGTGGCGCCGCGCATCGCGCGCGACTGGAAGAACAACCTGGCCAAGCTCCAGAAGGGCACCAACACGCCGCAATATCTGCTGCCGGGCGGCAAGGCGCCGAACGCCGGCGACGTGATCCGCCAGCCGGAGCTGGCCGAGACGCTGCGCACCATCGCGCGCGAGGGCCGCGACGGGTTCTACAAGGGCCGCGTCGCCGAAGACATCGTCGAGACCTTGCGCGCGGGCGGCGGCCTTCACGCGGTCGAGGATCTCGCCGCCCATCGGACCGAGGTCACGACGCCGCTCAAGACCGGGTATCGCGGCCACGACGTCTGGCAATGCCCACCGAACGGGCCGGGCCTGACGATGCTGCTGATGCTGAACATCCTCGAAGGCTTCGATCTCGCCAAATTCGGGCCGCTCAGCGTCGAGCGCCTGCATCTCGAAGCGGAAGCGGCGCGCTTTGCCTATCAGGCGCGCGAAAACAACATCGGCGATCCGCGCTTCGTCCGCGTCGACGTCGACCGCCTGCTCGCCCCTGCCTTCGCGGCCGAGATCCGCGCCAAGATCCGGCTCGACCGGCTGGCCGACCTGCCGATGGTGCGGCCCCCGGCCCATCCGTCGACCGCGTATCTCACCGTGGTCGACAAGGACCGCAACGTCTGCTCGTTCATCAACTCGATCGCCTACGCCTTCGGCTCGGCCGTGGTCTCGGGCCGGACCGGCGTCCTGCTGCAGAACCGCGGCGCCGGATTCCGCGTCGAGCCCGGTCACCCGAACTGCATCGCCCCCGGCAAGCGGCCGCTCCACACCATCATCCCGAGCCTGATCACCCGCCAAGGGCGCGTCGTGCTGGGCTTCGGCGTCATGGGCGGCCAGTTCCAGCCGGTCGGTCAGGTGCATGTCGCAACCAACATCCTCGACTACGGCATGGACGTGCAGGCCGCCATCGATCTGCCGCGCGGCCTGCACTATGAAGGCGTCTACCAGCTCGAAAGCGGCATCCCGGAGGACGTGTTCCGCGGCCTCCAGGCGTTGGGCCACAAGGTCGTGCGCCATCCCGATCCGCACGGCGGCGGCCAGGCGATCTGGATCGACTGGGATAAGGGCACGCTGACCGGCGGCTCCGACCCGCGCAAGGACGGCTGCGCGCTCGGCTATTAAGCGTCCGCCTGCAGCGGCGCTCCGACTGCGAGATGTCGCGCGGCCTGATGACCCCCTCACCCTAGTCTAAGCCCCCTCTCTCGTGAGCACGGGCATCCGCCCGTGCTCACGGCCTCTCCCCCCATCGGAATGGGTAGCGAGAGAAATTTTTAATGGATCGGAGTCTAGGTGCCCGCGTTCAGCGCGGCGCAGATCGCCGCGACGATATCCTGCGGCGCGCCCGACACGTCGACGCTGACGGCGGCCTCGTCAGTGGCCGGCGGCTCGAGGGCCGCGAACTGGCTCGGTAACAGCGACGCCGGCATGTAATGTCCGCGGCGCGCGTCGAGGCGCGCCTGGATCAGCGACGGCGTGCCCTCGAGATGCACGACGCGCACCGCCGCCCGGCCGCCGATCAGGATCGTCCGGTAGGCGCGCTTCAGCGCCGAGCACGCGATCACGGCCGTCTCGCCGCGCGCGAGGCACCGGCCGATCTCGCCGGCGATGGCAGCCAGCCAGGGCAGCCGGTCGTCGTCGGAGAGCGGGGTGCCGGCGCGCATCTTCTCGACATTGGCCGCCGGATGAAAGGTGTCGCCCTCAATGAAGCGGGCGCCCAGCCGCTGCGCCAGCGATTCGCCGACCGTCGTCTTGCCGGCGCCGGCGACGCCCATCAGAATCACGATCATCGGCGCCGTCATCTCAGGATTTCGCCGACCAGTCGATGTGATGGTCGCCAGGCCGGTCCAGCCGCTCGACGCCGTGGGCGCCGAAATAATCACGCTGCGCCTGGATGAGATTGGCGCCCGAGCGCGCGGTCCGCATCCCGTCGGTCCACGCCAGCGCCGAGGCGAGTGCGGGAACTGCGGCCCCGTGTCCAATCGCCGCCGCGAGTGCGCGCCGCGAGCCCGGCTCCACCCGACGAAGCTTGGCCGCGATCTCCGGCAACGCCAGGAGATCGGTCGCGGCCGGCTGTGCCGCCAGCCCGGCGCGGATATCGTCGAGCAATCGGGCGCGGATGATGCAGCCGCCCTGCCACACCCGCGCCACCTCGGAGAGCGCCAGCTCGGGCCACGCGAATTCCTGCCGCGCCGCCGCCAGGACCCGGAACCCCTGGGCGTAAATCGCGATCCGCGCACCCAGCAGCGCCTCGGCCAGGTCGCCGACCAGTCCGCTGCCGCCGGCGTAGCGGGTCTGCGGCGAGCCGAGGCGATGTGCGATGTTGTCACGCTCGCCGCTGGCCGCCGACACGTGACGCGCCGCGACCGCTTCCGCGAGGGTCGGGGCGGCGGCGCCCAATTCGAGCGCTGCGATGCTCGCCCATTGGCCGGTGCCTTTCTGGCGCGCGCGGTCGGCGATGCGATCGATGAGCGGCGGCCCGTCCGCGCCGTCACGCCGGCCGAGAATGTCGGCCGTGATCTCGATCAGGTACGACGCGAGCTCGCCGCCGTTCCAGCCGGCGAACACCTCCGCCGCCGCCGCCGCCGGCTGGCCGAGCAGGTCGCGCAGCACGACGTAGACCTCCGCGATCGCCTGCATCTCCGCATATTCGATGCCGTTATGGATCATCTTGACGAAATGCCCGGCCCCGTCGCCGCCGAACCAGGCGCAGCAGGGCTCGCCGTCATGCCGGGCGGCGATCGCGATGAAGTCGCCGGCGACGCGCTGCCACGCCTCGGCCGGACCGCCCGCCATGATCGACGGGCCGAGCCGGGCGCCGGCTTCGCCGCCGGAAATGCCGAGGCCGAGATACGCGACGCCGTGCGGTGCCAGGCCCCTTGCGCGACGGATCGTGTCGCGGAAATGCGAATTGCCGCCATCGATCAGGATGTCGCCGGGGCCGAGAAGCGGCTCGAGGGCCGCGATCGCCTCATCGACCGCGGCTCCCGCCGGCACCATCAGCATCACGGCCCGCGGCGGCGCCAAAGCGTCAATCACGGCGGCCGGCGCAGCACAGGCCACGATCCCGCTCGCACCGGCTAGCGCCTGCAGCCGGGCTGCATCGCGGTCGAACACGGCCACCGCGCGGCCACGCTGGGCCAGGTTCAACGCCAGGTTGCGGCCCATCACGCCGAGCCCGATCATCGCGATATCGGCGGCCATATGTTAGGTAGAGGTCATGATCCGAATCACCCCCGATATCCTAATTGACGAGCGCGATATCGAGGAGCGATTCATTCGTGCGTCGGGGCCGGGCGGCCAGAACGTCAACAAGGTATCGACCGCGGTCGAGCTGCGCTTCAACACCGCGCGGGCGAATCTCGATCCCGCCACCCGGCATCGCCTCGGCGTCCTCGCCGGCAGCCGGATGGCGGCGGACGGCACCTTGGTGATCCAGGCGCAGCGCTTCCGCAGCCAGGCGCGCAACCGCGACGACGCGCGCGAGCGGCTCATCGCGTTGCTCCAGGCCGCCGCCGAGCGGCCGCGGCGGCGGCGAAAGACCAAGCCGACCTACGGCTCGAAGCAGGAGCGGCTTGCGAGCAAGCGCCATCGCAGCATCGCCAAGCGCGGCCGCGGCCGCGTGCGCGGAGAGGATTAGCCGCTCCGGGCCCGCTGCAGGATTGTGACGACCTTGGCCTCGAGCTGGGCCTTCTTCACCGGCTTCACGAGATAGCCATTGATGCCGAGCTTGATCGCCCATTGGACGACCTCGGTCTCATTGCGCGCGGTGAGCATGAGCACGGGAATATTCCGGTGATTGGGCGGCGCCCCTTTGCGCAGCTTCTCGACGAAGTCGAGGCCGTCCACCGGCTCCATGTCGATGTCGCAAATGATCAGCTCAGGGCTGACAGCGACGGTCTGGGCCAGCGCCGACTCGCCCTCGGACGCATGGAAAATCTGCCGGAAGCCCATCTCATGCAGCATGCTGGCGATGAGAGCCCGCATGAACTCGTTGTCGTCGACGACCAGGACCCGGGTTTTGGCGACGTCCAACGTCATGAGCCCTGCACTCCGAGGCGGAGGACCGTCTCCCTGACACGCGCAAACGCGAGATCGAGCCGCGCATCGAGCGATGCCGCTTCGCTCCACGCTTCCGCCTTGATGGCCGCCTCGAGCTCGGTGCAAAGGGCCGCGAGCTCGTCGGCGCCGGCCGAGCGCGAGGCGCCTTTGGCGGAATGGACCGCCCGGCGTGCCTCGTCGGCCCGGCGATCCGCCACCGCCGCCCCGATCTTGGCCAGGAGCGGCTCGGTCGAGTCGAGATAGCGGCGCAACAGCGTGACGGCGCCGCCGTCGATCGTGCCGAAAATCTCGCGCATCCGCTCGAGATCGAGCACCTTGGCCTCACCCGCCGGAGCCGCGTTTTTCACCGGCTTTGCGGCAGATGTCGGCGGTGCTGCGACCGTCTTGCGCGGCAGCCACCGGCCCAGCGCCTCGTTCAACTGGGCCAGCGACGTCGGCTTGCCCAGATGATCGTCCATGCCGGCCGCGAGGCAGCGCTCGGCCTCGCCGCTGAGCACGTTGGCGGTGAGTGCGATGATCGGCGTGCGGTCACGCCCTTCGCTCCGCTCGAAATCGCGGATCGCCGCGGTGAGCTCGAGCCCGTCCATTTTAGGCATGTGCACGTCCGTGATCACCAGCCCATAGCGCGACACCCCGAACAGCTCGAGGCCGAGGCGCCCGTCTTCGACCAGATCGGCCGCATAGCCGAGCCGCGCCAGCTGCCGCTGAATGACCATCTGATTGGTCGGATTGTCCTCCGCGACCAGGATGAGCCGCCCTTCGGCGAGTGCCGTTTCGCGATCGGGTGCCGCTTCGGCCGTACCGTCGGCGGCGGCGAGCGGCGCCGTCAAATCGTCGCTGCGGCCGCACGCCTCGGCGAGGGCCCGCAGGATGGTGCTGCGGCGCATCGGCTTGGTCATGTAGGCCGAAAAGCCCGCGGCCAGCGCGGCCCCGCGTTGACCAGGGTCGTCATACGCGGTGAGCAGGATGCACGGCTTGGCGTTCAGCGCCGGCTCGGTCGATAGCGCCCCGCGGAAGGCCAAGCCGTCCATCCCGGGCAGCTTCAGATCGACGATGATCGCATCGACGGGGAGACTCGCGGCCGCGTAGCGCCGCAGGAGATCGAGGCCCTTCTCGGCGGTGTCCACGACCTCCACCTGAACCGCCTTCATGCCGAGATACGTCGAGAGCACGTCCTGAACGGTCGGATTGTCCTCAATGATCAGCACGGTGAGGCCCGCGAGGTCCGGCTCGTCCGCCACCGGGGCGGCGCTGGGTGCGACGGAGAGCGTGAACCAGAACACCGACCCCGCGTCCGGCGCCGTGTCGACGCCGATCTCGCCGCCCATTCGCTCGACCAGGAGCTTGGAGATCGACAGGCCGAGGCCGGTGCCGCCAAAGCGGCGCGTGGTCGTCCCGTCGGCTTGCATGAACGGCTGGAACAGCCGCTCGCGCGCCTCGGCGGTGAGGCCGATGCCGGTGTCGCGGACCATGGCGCGAAGCATCATGCCGCCGGGTGCCGCGGAATCGACGGACACCCGGACCACGATCTCGCCGCGCTCAGTGAACTTGATGGCGTTGCCGACCAGATTGAACAGGATCTGGCGGAGGCGGACCGGATCGCCCTCGACCATCGGCGGCACCGACGCGTCGACGAAGGTCGTGAGCGACAGCTTCTTCTTGTGCGCGTTCGGCGCCAGCGTGTCGGCGACGCCCTCGACGAGGGACAGCGGCGACATCGCCACGCGCTCGATCTCCAGCTTGCCGGCCTCGATCTTCGAGAAGTCGAGGATCTCATCGATGATGGTGAGCAGCGAGGACGCAGAGTCGCGCACGACGGACGTGAGCTCGCGCTGCTCGGGATTGAGCTCCGTCTGCTGGAGCAGCTCCAGCAGCCCGAGCACGCCGTTCATCGGCGTGCGGATCTCGTGGCTCATGGTCGCGAGGAAGGTCGATTTCGCCTGCGTCGCCGCCTCGGCGTTTTCCTTCGCGAGCCGCAGCTCCTCCGCCACGCGCCGGCGCTCGGAATAGTCGTAGTACCAGGCCAGCGTCGCCGGCTCGCCCTCGAAGGTGATCCGCTCCATGGTGACCAGGAGCCACAACGGGGTGCCGTCGAGTGCCGTCACCTCGATCTCCAGATCCCGCACCCGCCCCTGTGCCTCCAGAGCCTCCGCGATCCGCCGGCGGTCGGCCTCGGACCGAAAGAACATGCGCACGTCGAGGTCCTTGATCCGATCATCGGGAACGCGGCCGAGCTGCCGCCAGCGGGCGTTCGAGAACAGATGCCGGCCGCCGCGCCCCGCGATCAGGACCCCGATCGGGCTCGCTTCGAGGATCTCGCGCAGCACCTGCTCGGCGCGCCGCCGCACCGTGACGTCCTCGACCGAGCCCTCGTAGTGCGCGATCCCGCCCAGGCCGTCGCGAATGGCGCGCGCACTCTCCGAAATCCAAATGAGGCTGCCGTCGCGGCGGCGGATCTCGGATTCGAAGCCCCGCACCACGCCGTGCTCGACCATGTGGGCGACGAACGCCTCGCGGCGGCGCGGATCGACATAGAGCATGTTGCCGATGTCGGAAAGCTCCGCCATCAGCTGGTCCGGCGTCTCATAGCCGTAGATGCGGGCCAACGCGGGATTGGCGCGCAAATAACGGCCATCCGGGCTGCTCTGGAAAATACCCTCGACCGCGTTCTCGAAGATGCCGCGGAAATCCCGCTCGGTCGCCTGCAACTGTTCCTCGAGCTGCTTGCGGCGGTCGATGACGGTGATCACGGTCAGCACGGCATCCTCGCCCAGATACATGAGCCGGCTGGACGAGATCAGCGCCCAGAAGAGACTGCTGTCCGGGCGGCGCAGGCGGACTTCGAAATCGGTGACCGCCCGATCCTGGGCGAGCATGGTCAGCAGGCGGTCGCGGTCCCACGGATCGACATAAATGTCGCGGATATCGGCGCCCACCGCCTGCTGCGGTGCCAGGCCGAACAGGTCGATGGCCGACTGGTTGATATAGAGGATGCGGCTGCTGAGGCGCGTCGTGACGGTGACCGGAACCGGCAATGCCGCGATCAGGCCGCGCTGCACCTCATCGCGGTTCGCCTGCGCCTCGCGCTGGGCCACCCGATCGGCGACGTCGCGCACGGCAAAACGCATGCCGCCCGCGTCGCCATTCCCGCCGCGTAATTTTGCCCAGATACTCGTGACGGCCCCCGCCTTTCGCGACGCGATCAATAACACGGACGGCGGGCCGCCTTAAAGCATTGGCCCCTAAGCTCCGAAGCGCGGTATCCCCCGGTTAATTTTCCGGCGGGATGGGGCGCGGCCGGCGATCGGGGCCGATGGCGACATAGGTGAACACGCCCTCCGTCACCTTGGTCCGGGAACCGCCGTCGCTGGGCCGGGTCCAGGTCTCGACATGGATGGTAATCGAACTGCGGCCGACCTTGCGGATCACGGTGTAGCAGCTCACCTCATCGCCGATATGCACCGGCTTGTGGAACGTCATCGCCTCGATCGCCACGGTGGCGACGCGCCCGCGCGCGCGCTGGTGCGCCGTGTTCCCGCCGGCGAGGTCCATCTGCGAGAGCAGCCATCCGCCGAAGATGTCGCCGTTCGGATTGGCGTCCGCCGGCATGGCAATGGCGCGCAACGCCGGCTCCGTGCGGGGGTGATCGCTGCTGGTGACCATGGCTAACTCCTTCAAATCCCATCCAGATGCACTATATCTTGTGGGTGGACGGCGACTCCAATACCTTGGACAGCCGTTTGTTTACCCTTTCCCTCTGACTACTTAACCAGCCCCATGGCCGATCTGTTCAACGCCGCCCGCAAAGATCAAAGCTACACCGCCAAGCATATCGAGGTCCTGGAAGGCCTCGAGCCGGTCCGCCGCCGGCCTGGCATGTATGTCGGCGGCACCGACGAACGCGCCCTGCACCATCTGGTCGCCGAGGTCCTGGATAACGCGATGGACGAGGCGGTCGCCGGCCATGCCGACTGGATCGAAGTCGAGCTGACGGCCGACGGCTATTGCACCGTCCGCGACAACGGCCGCGGGATCCCGGTCGATCCCCATCCCAAGTTCAAGAAGAAATCGGCGCTCGAAGTGATCATGACGACGCTGCATTCGGGCGGCAAATTCGACAGCAAGGTGTATTCGACCGCCGGCGGCCTGCACGGTGTCGGCGTCTCGGTCGTCAACGCGCTGTCCGACGACCTCACGGTCGAAGTCGCGCGCGACAAGAAGCTGTGGACCCAGACCTACAGCCGCGGCAAGCCCAAGGGTCCGCTGAAGGCCGCGGGGGCGGTCAGCAACCGCCGCGGCACAAGCGTGCGCTTCCATCCCGATCCCGAGATCTTCGGCAAGACGCTGCATCTCCGCCCGACCACCGTCTTCCGGATGATCCGCGCCAAAGCCTTCCTGTTCAAAGGGGTCGAGATCCGCTGGTCCTGCGACAAGAAGCTGCTGAAGCCGAACGACGACATTCCGGCCGAGGCGACGCTGCACTTCGAGGCCGGGCTCAAGGACGCGCTGGCCGAGATCGTCGGCAAGCGGCCGAGCTACACGCCGCAGCCGTTCACCGGCGAGGCACAGCTTCCCGACAAGGTCGGACGTCTCGAATGGGCGGTGGCGTGGCCCGGCGATTCGGAAGGCGAAACGCATTCTTATGTGAACACGGTGCCGACCCCGCAAGGCGGCAGCCACGAGCTGGGCCTGCGCGCGGCCCTGTCGCGCTCGATGCGCGACTACGGCGAGCGCGTCAACAACCGGAGAGCCGGCCAGATCACCGCCGAGGACGTGGGGGACGGCAGCGTGGTCCTGCTCTCGCTGTTCATCAAGGACCCGCAATTCCAGGGCCAGACCAAGGACCGTCTCGGGATGCCGGAGGCGCAGCGCCTGGTCGAGGCGATCATGAAGGACCATTTCGACCACTGGCTGTCCGACGACGCGGGCGCCGCCAGCAAGCTGCTCGAGCACGTGATCGAGCGCGCCGAGGAGCGGCTCCGCCGCCGCCAGGACAAGGATCTCGCGCGCAAGACGGCAACCCGCAAGCTGCGCCTGCCCGGCAAGCTCGCCGACTGCTCGCGAACCTCGCCCGAAGGAACCGAGATCTTCCTGGTCGAAGGCGATTCCGCGGGCGGCTCGGCCAAGTCGGCGCGCAACCGCGATACCCAGGCGATCCTGCCGCTGCGCGGCAAGATCCTGAACGTCGCCAGCGCCTCGTCGGACAAGCTGCGCGGCAACCAGGAGCTCGCCGATCTCATCCAGGCGCTGGGCTGCGGCACCGGCGAACATTTCAGCGAGGAGAAGCTGCGCTACGAGCGGGTCATCATCATGACCGACGCCGACGTCGACGGCGCCCACATCGCCTCTCTCTTGATGACCTTTTTCTATCGCGAGATGCCGCAGCTGATCGAGACCGGGCACCTCTTTCTCGCGATGCCGCCTCTGTACCGGCTGGCGTCCGGGGGCCACGTGATCTATGCCCGCGACGACAAGCACAAGGACGAGCTGATGAAGAGCGAGTTCAAGGGCAACGGCAAGGTCGAGATCAGCCGCTTCAAGGGCCTTGGCGAAATGCCGCCGGCGCAGCTCAAGGACACGACGATGGATCCGGGCAAACGCGTCCTGCTCAAGGTCGAGATCCCCGAGAGGGGCGACAAGGAGGCCAAGCGCACGGCCAAGCTCGTCGAGAGCCTGATGGGCCGCAAACCCGAGCTCAGGCTCGCCTATATCCAGGAAAACGCGAAGTTCGCCCACGACCTCGACGTCTAGGTCGGCCGGCCCTCGGCCCTAGGTAATTCCCGCCCCGCCTTTCAGGGTTTTCCCGGAGTGCGGACCGGCGCCATCGGGCGCAGGAAGGGCTGGTCACGATCCCGCCATAGTTCATGTCCATGATTCCGCTTGATTCGGCCGGAGCGGAATACCAATTCACGGCCATCCGTTATTCTCGCCACTGCATTTTGTGAAAGGGAACCCTCCCATGTCGCAGATCACCATCGCCTCGCGCGTGCTGGGCGCCGCGGCGCTTGCCTCGATCCTCCTCCTCGGAACGCCGCTCACGGCGGACGCGCAGAACAGCACGGTCACGCCGTCGACGTCGAACCCGCCGGCGACTGCACAGGCCCCGGCCCCTGGGGCTACGGCCAAGCCGCGTCGCGGCGGCGCCAACAGCGTCGAACAGCGGATCGCCGACCTCCACAAGCGGCTGCAGATCACGCCGGCCCAGGAAGACCAGTGGAAGCAGGTGGCGGCCGTGATGCGCCAGAATGCCAGTGACGTGGAGGCGGTCATCAAGGAGCGGGCTCAGAACTACAAGAACATGACCGCGGTCGACGATTTGCGGTCGTACGAGAAAATCTCGGAAGTCCATGAGGACGGCATGAAGCGGCTCATCCCGGCGTTCCAAAGCCTGTACGACAGCATGTCGGACACGCAGAAAAAGAACGCGGACAACGTCTTCCGTTCGCATCAACGCCGCGCCGCGCGCGCCAACCAGGCGTCCTGACGGAGGAGGTGGTCATGAACATGCCGACACGCTGGATCGTCCGCCTCGGAGCCGTGGCTCTGGCGAGCTTTTTTATCGTTGCGGGCGCCGCCTCCGCGCGCGCCGATGACGATGAGGGTCGTGGTCGAGGGCACCGCGAGTGGCGCGAGCACGAAGGGTACGAGCATCACGAATGGCGCCCCTACTACTCCTACGGTCCCCAGGTCTACGTGGCTCCGGCCCCGGTCTATGCCCCGCCGCCGGTGATGTACGCACCGCCGCCGGCGGTCGTGTACGCCCCGCCGCCGGCACCATCCGTCAACTTCGTCTTCCCGTTCCGCTTCTAAGCGCCGTTGCGCCGCCCGCCCCATCGGCGGGCGGCGCCTCTCCAAAACGTGACCGGCCGCGCCCACCTGGGGCGCCCTGCGACCCTTTGGCCCTGCCCTCGTTTGACTAGATCTGGGGAGGGGGCGCACGGGCCTGCCGTATAGGCGCCGGAACGCTGGAGCGCTGAGCGGTGTATGCCGATCAATCAGGAGCTACGCTGCTGCCCGGACGCCCCAGCGCGGCGCAGGACGACGCCGGATATCCGAGATGCAGGACAGCGCGGGGCGCGACAGCGACACAGCGGGTGATGCCGCTGATGCGGGCTGCGCTCGCCGTCCTGGTCGCAGCAGCGACGCTTGCCGGCTGCAACGGAATTGTGACGTACCGGTCCGAAGGTGCTGGCAATCCCAGCGCCCAGACATACGCGCCGTACGCGGCGATGAACGGGACCACTCTTCTCGTCGTCCGCAACAACCCGTTTCCGAGCGACCGCAACAGCGAAGCCGTCCGGGCGGTGGTGAGCACTCACAACCCGATGCGGGGATACCGGTTCTCGCTGACCATGCCGCCCGACTGGAACGGCTATACGGTCATGCTGGGGTTCGGCCAATCGCCGATCGGCAATCAGAGCCTGTGCCAGAACGCGCAGCTTCCCCTGCGGCCGACGCCGTCCGGGCGAACCGCGCTCATCGCCGATCTCTGCTATGGCCCGCAGCTCGTGACCGAGGCCTACGGCCATTCGCCGGCCGTGAGCGGACCCGACGATCCGAGATTCGGATCGCTGGTCGGCCAGGTCATGACCGAGCTGTTCCAGCTTCGCTGGCAATTCGAACGACAAGGCTCGGCGTCTCCGGTCTTCGTGCGCTTCTAAGCGCCATTGCGCCGCCCGCCCCACCGGTGGGCGGCGCCTCTCCAAAACGTGACCGGCCGCGCCCTGCCCTCGGCGCGATGCAACCCTTTGGCCCTGCCCTCGTTTGACTAGGTGTCGGGCGGCGCGCACCGGCCTGCCGGCCCGGCGCCGGAATGCGGGAGCGCGGAACGGTGTATACCGATCGATCAGGACCGAAGGCGGTGCCGGCGCGCCCGGGCGCCGCGCATGGTGACGCGGGATACCCAAAATGCAGGACGGCCCCATGCAAGACGACGGGGGGCGGGATAGCGAGACTGCGCATGACCCTCGCCCGGGCGGCAATCGCCGTCCTGGTCGCCGCGGCGGCGCTCGCGGCGTGCACCAACGGGATCGTGACGTATCGGTCCGAAGGCGCGGGCAATCCGAGCGCACAGACTTACGCGCCCTACGCGGCGATGAACGGGACCATCCTTCTCGTCGTGCGCGACAACCCGTTCCCGAACGACCGCACCAACGAAGCCGTCCTGGCGGTGGTGAACACGCACAATCCGGCGCAGAGATACCGGTTCTCGCTGACCATGCCGCCCGACTGGAACGGCTATACGGTCGTGCTGGGGTTTGGCGAAGCGCCGGTCGGCAATCAAAGCCTGTGCCAGAACGCGCTGCTTCCCCTGCGGCCGATGCCGCCCGGACGGATGGCGATCATCGCCGATCTCTGCTACGGGCAGCAGCTTGTCACCGAGGCCTATGGTCATTCGCCGGCGGTGGGCGGACCCGACGATCCGACATTTCAGTCGCTGGTCAGCCAGGTCATGACCGAGCTCTTCGCGGAGCGCCGCATATTCGAAGACCGCGGGTCGCGGCTGTCGCCCTTCAGGTTCTAGGCGGAACCGTTCGCCGCGCGGTCATGGCGGCGGGCCTTATGGCGGGGCTCGCCGGCTGCAGCGATCAGGGCACGACCACGCATTCCTTTGTTTACGCCCATGACATTCCCGGCCATGTCCAGTACGCCGCCGCCAACGGGCCGGTCCCGGTCGCGATCTTCCGCGATCCGTTTCCCAACGACCCGGCGAACGCCGCGGTCCTTGCGGCGATGCAGCATCGCAATCCGGGACCGCCGGTCACGTTCGTGAATGCCACGTCGGCCCCGGGGAGCGGTGCGTATCGGGTGATTGTCGCGTTCGGCACGCCGCGGGTCGCCGGTTGCCGCGCACCGGCCGCATCGGCGCCGGCGCCGGAAGGCACCGACGTCAGCGCGGCGTTCTGCACCGGCGACCACCTGATCAGCGAGGCATGGGCCAGTGGGGGGCGCATCGACACGGCGGAAGATCCACGCTTCGCCCGGCTGATGCAGGATCTGCTGTCGGCCTTGATGCCCTACAACGATCCGAGCCTGAACAACACGGGCGGGAGCGGCGGCGCGATGTAAATCGCCCACTCCGCCACGTTGTAGAGGCCGCTCACACCATATGAGCCACGTCCGACGCACCGGTCGGATAGCCGAAGATCGTGTCCTTGAGCGCCGACGCGGGGAGGCGCTGCCGCATCGTCAGCGCAAACAGGTTGATGACCTCGTCGGCATGCGGGCCGAGGAGGTGGGCGCCGAGGATAAAGCCGGTCGGCTCCTCGATCAGCACCTTGAAGCCGGACACGCGTTCGGCGAGCCGGCGCGACGAGTACCAATCGCCGGTGTGTTCGCTCTTGACGGTGAATTTGAGCCCCTGGGCGCGCGCCTCGGTTTCCGACAGCCCCACCCGGGCCAACGGCGGGATGGTGAACACCACGCTCGGCACGGCCGCATAGTTCGGCCGGTGGCGATTGCCCTCCAGGAGGTTCGCCGCAACCACCTTCCCATCGTGGCTCGCCACCGGCGTCAAAGGCGGCCCCTTCGCCGCGGCATCGCCGGCGGCGTAGACCTTTGGGTTCGACACGCTTTGCAGGAACTCGTTGAGGCGCAGCCGCCCGCCCTCGGTTTCGATGCCGGCCCCGGCGAGGTTCAGACCACCGAGCGCCGGTGCCCGTCCCGCCGCATGAACCACAAGGTCGGCCGCGAGCGTCACGCTGCCGCCGTCCCCCTTGATGCGGACGGCAAACGCCTCACCGTCTCTCTCGATGCGCTCGACCGCGGTCCTCAGCCGCACGTCGATGCCGACCGCGCGGAATTTCTCATCGAGCCAGCCGACGAGGGTGGAATCGAACGTCGGCAGCAGACGGTCCCGCCGCTGCAGGACGTGGACCTCTGCCCCGGCCCGGGCCGCGAGATGCGACAGCTCGGCCGCGATATAGCCGCCGCCCACCAGGACGAGGCGGCGTGGAAGCCGGTCGAGGTCGAGGAACACGTCGCTGCCTACGACGTGCTCCGCCCCGGGAAACTCCAGCGGCACCGGAGCGTTACCCGTGGCGATGACGAAAAACCGGCTTTGCAGCGTCTGTCCGTCGAGCGCGATCGTGTCCGGGGCGGTGAAGCGCGCATGCCCTTGCAGCGCGTCGATCCCGATCTCGGCGAAGTGCCGCGCCAGCCGCTCCGGCACGGGCTCGGTGAAGCTGCGCTTGAAGGCCATCAGCTCCGCCCAGTCGATCCGGATCTCGCCGGCAACGCCATGGCCGTGCAGGCGTCGGGCGAGATCGACCGCCTCGGCGCCGCTCATCAGGACTTTTTTGGGGTCACAGCCGCGCAGCTCGCACGTGCCGCCGAACGGCCGTTCGTCCACGATCGCCGTCGCCCAGCCGGCCGCCCGCACCCGCTCCGCCACGGTCTGGGCGGCTGCGCCGCTGCCGATCACGATCACATCGTACTGCTTCATGACGCACCGTCGCGGAAAGAATGTTTGCGGACGCCGCTCGTTCCACGAACCGTCAGCACCGTCCCCGTCAATCGCCGGTGAGCCACGTCCGCAACTCGCGGCTGACGATCCCCGGCCGCTCGAGGGTCGACAGATGGCCGCATTCGGGAACCACCACCAGCCGCGCGTTGGCGATGTCGGCCGCCATCTCGCGGTGCAGCTCCACCGGCGTCGACTGGTCCTCGTGGCCGCACAGGACGAGGGTCGGGCACTCGATCTGGGGCAGGGTCGGTCGGCTGTCGGCACGGTTCATGATCGCCATCTGCTGTCGCAGAAAGGCCTCGCGGCCCACGCGCTGCGTCATCGCCATAACGGTGTCGGCCAACGCCCTGTCAGTCACCCGGGAGGGATGGACCCAGCGCGGCAGCAGGCGCGGCGTGACGCCCTTGAAGTCGCCTTTGCGGGCCAGCGCCATGAGCTCGTGCCGCTGTTTGGTCTGCTGCGGCGTATCGGGCCGGGCCGAGGTATCGAGCAAGGCCAGCCGCAGCACCCGCTCGGGGGCCCGGCGCATGATCTCGAACGCCACGTAGCCGCCCATTGACAGCCCGGCGAGGGCAAATTGCTCGGGCGCGGTATTCAGGACCGCTTCGGCCATGCCGGCCATGGAATCGTGCTGGGTCGGATCGCCCACCCGTGCGACCGCAATATCCGCCAGGGCCGCGATCTCCGGCGCCCACAAAGCGTCATCGCAAAGAAGCCCCGGGAGCAGCACCAGCGGTGTCTTAGCGTCGCTCATCCGCGGGACGAAGGTCTGCCAGCGGCGGGTTCTGCTACCTTAAAGCCGCGGAAAAGCCCAAGTTTCATTGACTTTTAACCGCTTTGCCCTTATATGTTGCGTTGCGAAAGCTCCCGTGAGCCGAGCGCCCGGACAAGAGATCTATGACAGATCAGCGGGCCATCCCCCAAAACCAAGGGGGCCCCCCATTATGGGGCGGCTGCGGATGATATGGAGCGCCCCGCTTTCCCGGTCCCGCGCAATCTTGCGCATAGTCCGGCCTGGGTGCGCTAGATGTGATGAACCAAGGCATAAATGACATTTTCTGATCTCGGCCTTAGTGCCGAAGTATTGCGTGCCGTCTCCGACGCCGGTTACGAAACCCCCACCCCGATCCAGCAGAAGGCGATCCCCCACGTCCTGATGGGCCGCGACATCCTCGGTTGCGCCCAGACCGGGACCGGCAAAACCGCCGGGTTCACCCTGCCGATGATCGATATCCTGGCCCAGGGCCGGGCCCGGGCGCGGATGCCGCGCTCCCTGATCCTCGAGCCGACCCGCGAGCTGGCGGCCCAGGTCGCCGAGAACTTCGAGATCTACGGCAAGTACAACAAGCTGACCAAGGCGCTGCTGATCGGCGGCGTCTCGTATGACGACCAGGAAAAGCTGCTCGACCGCGGCGTCGACGTCCTGATCGCCACACCCGGCCGCCTCCTCGACCATTTCGAACGCGGCCGGATCCTTCTCAACGACGTGAACATCCTCGTCATCGACGAGGCCGACCGGATGCTCGACATGGGGTTCATCCCGGACGTCGAGCGCATCGTCAGTCTGCTGCCCAAGAAGCGCCAGACGCTGTTCTTTTCAGCCACCATGCCGCCCGAAATCAAGCGCTTGGCCGACGCGTTCCTGTCCGAGCCGCGCGAGATCACCGTGGCGCCGCCGGCCTCGCCGGCCGCGACGGTGACCCAAGGGCTGGCGATCGTGCCGCATGCCGACCACGCCAAGCGCGACGCGTTGCGGCGGCTGATCGCGGCCGAGACGGTCAGGAACGCGCTGATCTTCTGCAACCGCAAGCGCGACGTCGACACGCTGTACAAGTCGCTGAAGCGGCACGGCTTCAGCGTCGGCTCGCTGCACGGCGACATGGACCAGGGTACCCGCACGCAGACCCTCGATGCGTTCAAGCGCGGCGAGATGACCCTGCTGGTCTGCAGCGACGTGGCCGCGCGCGGCCTCGACATCGACGACCTGTCGCATGTGTTCAATTTCGACGTGCCGATCCACGCCGAGGACTACGTGCACCGGATCGGCCGCACCGGCCGCGCCGGGCGCAGCGGACGGGCCTTCACGCTGGGTACCGGTGAAGACCGCCGGTACATCGACGCGATCGAGCGGCTCATCAGCAAGGCCATTCCGCGGATCACCATCGAGGGCGTCGCCGCCGCCAGCGCCGAGCCCACCGCCGACGAAGCCGAGCAGGGCCGCCCCAGCCGCGGCCAGCGCGGCCGCCGTGGCGGACAAGGTGGCGCACCGAGGGGCCGCAGCCGCGGCGACGATCGGGTCCACGATCAGGCCGCGCCGCCGCAACACGAGAAGCCGCCGGTCCGCGCCGACAAGCCGCACGGCCCCTCGCCGCTGCCGCATCACCCGTTCGATGACGCGCACGCCAATCCGGCGGCCGCCGCGGCCGCCGCTCATACCAATCACGCCAACGGCAAGAAGCACCCGGCCCATCCGCAAGCCCGCGCCGAAGAGCGCCCGCATCACGAGGACCGCCATCACCAGCGGCGCGGCCGCGAAGAGCGCGACGACGGCCCGGCCCAGGTCGGGCTCGGCGATCACATGCCCGCCTTCCTCATGCGGGGTCGACGCGCTATAGGTTAGGGGCCTGGGCCGGATCAGGTCCGCTACGGTCCGTTCCCAGGCAACAACCCTCGGGGGAACGGACGTCGATGCAGACCATTTTCGTCATGGTCAAATGCGATCTCGGCAAGGCCTACGAAGTGGCCGACGAGGCCGTTCAGAACATCGACCAGGTGTCCGAAGTCTATTCGATTTCCGGGCAGTACGATCTCCTGATGAAATGCTATCTGACCGATGAGCAGGACATCGGGCACTTCGTGATGGGCGTGCAACGCCTGCCCGGCGTGAAGGACACATTCACGCTGATCACCTTCAAGGCGTTTTCATGAGCCCCTGCGGGCGCGGCGCCGGCAAATCGCGCTCCGCGATTGTGCCTGCCGCGCCGCTTGCGTCCGCGCGCGTTAGCGCGCGCGGTGGCGGTCGCCACCGTTGATGACGTCCTCGAAGCCTCGGCCTTAATACCTCATGATCGAGAGCTTTATCGCCGATTGCCGCGCCTGTGCCATGGGCTGCCCCGACCCCGCCGATTGCATCCAGGCCATTGCACCGCTGATGGCACGGTTCCTCGGCCATGCAGGCCGCTTCCTCAAGCCGAGCCACTATCGCAGCGATCCCGCGCAATACACGCGCAATGCGATCCACATCTCACCCGAGCACGATCTGTCGCTCTACACGCTGGTCTGGCTGCCCGGCCAATGGACGCCCGTGCACGACCATGGAAGCTGGGGCGTGGTCGGCGTCGTCGAGGGCATGCTCGAGGAACGCGCCTACATGGCGATGGACGGCGAGATCACGCGCGACAGCGGAATTCGCCTCAAACGCGGCGGCATGGTCCTGCTGCCGCCGGGCGCGGTGACAACCTTCGTCCCCAATCCCGACCACATCCACAAGACCGGCGTGGCCGCCGACCGCGAGCGCGTGGTGTCGTTACACCTTTACGGCCGCATGATGAATTCGTTCCACGTCTACGACGTCGAGCAGGGCACCCGCCGCCTCGTCGACGTGCCGCACTAGGACAGCTAGAGAGCCGGCGTCGTCACTCCTGCCGAACTAGCGCCGGGGGATGTCGTCCCACGGGCCGGTCGTCAGACCGTGCGACTGGTTCTGCTGCTGATCCGCCGGATCATACGGATCCATCTGGTCGTCGCGATGGGTGGCCTTGCCCGGCGCAATGTCGAAGTCCAGCGGCGGTCGGGACTCCGGCACCTTCGCGAGCTGTGGTACGGGCTCGATGATGATCGCCTGAGGCTGTGGACGGGCGCCTTCGTCGGCCGCCGCCGGAATGTCCTCGGCAAGGGCGGAACCGGCGCTCAACAGAAACGCGATCGCGAAACTCAGCCAGCGCATATTGACCTCCAAAGGTCCCCCACCGGCTTTCCGCTAAAGACATAGGCGCGGCCGTCGAGAAAAAAACGCCCACCGCGCTGCGAATCGACGGTTCGCGGTAGCCTGACGCGTAGTGTGTGACCTTGCTGTGCCCCACCTGTGTCAAATCTGCGACCGGGCGGCCACTTTGTTGACCTGGCGTGTCAGCAACGTGTACGACTCGCGCCCGGCGCTGACATGCTGGCAAAAACCTCCGCTGCCTTTCCGTTTTGTTAACCATCCTCCGGGATAGTGCTCGCCAGGCTGTCGCCCGATGCAACAGGAGAAAATAATGCGGGCGCTTTCCCAGATCGATACCGCTCAGCTCGTCGAGACCGGGCACCTCGAGATCGACAGCGACACCAAGCATCCGTACCGCGCCTGGATCTGGCTCGGCGTTTTCGTCGTCGGCGCCGCCTTCTGGGTCGGCGTTGGCCTCGGCATCCACGCCCTCGTTCAGTGATCCGCCCGTCCGGGCGATCCCCTCACCGACAAAAGAGCTGACCCGCCGTCCCTTGCTCTCCGCGGCCAATTATTTTAAACTTAAAATAATTGCGCCCCGCGGAGACAAAGGATGGCCATGTCAGGGGCATCTCCATCAGGCAGTCGGCCCGGCAGTCCGCCCTCGCCATCGGACCGGCCGCTCAGCGGCCGCCATGCGGTCATCACCGGCGCGTCGCGCGGCATCGGCGCCGCCATTGCATTTGAGCTCGCCCGTCTCGGCGCCGACCTGACTCTCGTCGCGCGCGGCCTGCCGGCGTTGCGGACGATCGCCGGCCGGCTCCGCGACCAGACCGGCGCCCGGGTGGCCGAGCACGCCCTTGATGTGACGGACGACGCGGCGGTCGCGAAGCTCGCAGGCGCTCTGCAGGCGCCGGCGATTCTGGTGAACAATGCCGGTGCCGCGGACTCGGCGCCGTTCGCCAGGACCGACGGCGCGCTGTGGCGCCGCATGCTCGATCTCAACCTCACCTCCGTCTACGCCGTGACGCGCGCCGTGGCGCCGGCCATGATCGCCGCCGGCTGGGGCCGGGTCGTCAACATCGCGTCGACCGCCGGCCTGAAGGGCTATCCCTATGTCAGCGCCTATGTCGCGGCCAAGCACGGCGTGGTCGGGCTGACGCGGGCGCTGGCGGTGGAGTTCGCCAGGACCGGCGTCACCGTGAATGCGGTCTGCCCGAGCTACACCGATACGCCGATGCTGGACGGTGCCATCGCCGCGATCGCCGCGAAGACCAAGCGGTCGACCGAGGACGCGCGGGCGCAGCTCGCCGCCTCCAATCCGATGGGGCGTCTTGTGACTCCACAGGAAGTGGCGACGGTGGTTGGCTGGCTGTGCCGGCCCGAGGCGGCGTCGATCACCGGCCAGGCGATCCCGGTCGCGGGGGGCGAGATTTGACCATGGACGACGTGAAGCCCGCCGAAACCGGGTCGGCCGACCGCGAAAGCGCCGTCGCCCGCGGCGACAAGCTCGAGCTGCGGGTGTGGCTCCGCCTCCTCACCTGCTCCAACCTGATCGAGACCCGGGTGCGCGCCGGATTGCGCGAAGAGTTCAGCGTGACCTTGCCGCGCTTCGATGTGCTGGCGCAGCTCGACCGCGCGGCCGACGGGCTGTCGATGGGTGAATTGTCGGACCGCCTCATGGTGTCGAACGGCAACGTCACCGGCCTCATCGACCGGCTGGTCGAGGAGGGCTTAGTGGCGCGCGTCCCCTCGCCGCAGGACCGGCGCCAGAGCCGGGTCCGGCTGACCCCGGCCGGCAAGCGCGCCTTCGATGCGATGACGCCGCGGCACGAACGCTGGATCGACGACCTGCTCGCCGGTTTGTCGCGCCAGGACATGGGCCAGCTGCTGGAACTGCTGGCCAAGCTCAAGCATTCCGTCACCGCGGCGCAACGACAGGGCAAGGGAGACACGCCGTGACGGCACCACTCACCCAGTTCTCCGCCGACCGGTTCCGGCCGCAGCATTTCGGCTGGTCGGTGCAGGGTCGCGTCGCGACCGTCACGTTGAACCGGCCCGAGCGCAAAAATCCCCTGACCTTCGAGAGCTATGCCGAGCTGCGCGACCTGTTCCGCGACCTCGTCTATGCGAGCGACATCAAGACCGTCGTGATCGCCGGCGCCGGCGGCAATTTCTGTTCCGGCGGGGACGTCCACGAGATCATCGGCCCGCTGGTGAGCATGGACATGCCGGACCTGCTGCGCTTCACCCGCATGACCGGCGATCTCGTGAAGGCGATGCGGGCCTGCCCGCAGCCGATCGTGGCGGCCGTCGACGGCGTGTGCGCCGGGGCGGGCGCCTGTATCGCGATGGCGGCAGACCTCCGGTTCGGCACGGCGCGGGCCAAGGTCGCGTTCCTGTTCACGCGCGTCGGCCTCGCCGGCTGCGACATGGGCGCCTGCGCGATCTTGCCGCGCATCATCGGCCAGGGCCGGGCCTCGGAGCTCCTGTTCACCGGCCGCGCCATGCCCGGCGACGAAGCCGAGCGCTGGGGCTTCTTCAACCGGCTCTGCGACCCCGACAAGCTGGTCGACGAGGCGCACGCGATGGCGCGCGAGCTGGCATCGGGCCCGACCTTCGCCCACGGCATCACCAAGAAGATGCTGCACCAGGAATGGAATATGGGCGTCGACGAGGCGATCGAGGCCGAGGCCGAAGCCCAGGCGATCTGCATGGAGACCAAGGATTTCGAGCGCGCCTACCGCGCCTTCGCCGCCAAGCAGAAGCCGCAATTCGAGGGGAATTGAGCGATGCCTGAAGCGCCGCGCCGGTTGACACCCCCACCCCAACCCTCCCCCCTCAAGGGGGAGGGAGAATTTAAGTGCGCTCCTCTTCGCCTTCCCCCCTTGCGGGGGAAGGTTGGGATGGGGGGTACGGGTTGGAGCCATGGCTGATAACACGTTCCTCGCCTGGCCGTTCTTCGACGATGCGCATCGCGCGCTCGCCGACAAACTGGAGGCGTGGGCGCGGCAGAACGTCGGGACGGAGGCGTACGATGACGTCGACATCGACGCGCAGTGCCAGGGGTTCGTGGACCGCCTCGGCCGCGACGGCTGGCTGCGCTACGTCGTGCCGAAGGCCTATGGCGGCCATTTCGACAAGCTCGACGTGCGCTCGATCTGCCTCGTCCGCGACACACTCGCCCGGCTGAACGGGCTGGTGGAATTCGCGTTCGCGATGCAGGGGCTCGGCAGCGCCTCGATCTCGCTGTTCGGCTCGGAAGATCTCAAGCGCAAATACCTGCCGGAGGTGTGCGCCGGGCAGCGGATCGCGGCGTTCGCGCTGTCGGAGCCGGACGCCGGCTCCGACGTCGCCGCGATGACGACGACCGCGCGCGCGGACGGCGACCACTACGTGATCGACGGCAGCAAGACCTGGATCTCAAACGGCGGCATCGCCGGCCATTACATCGTGTTCGCAAGAACCGGCGAGGCCCCGGGCGCCAAAGGCCTGTCGGCTTTCGTGGTGGATGCGGATGCGCCGGGGCTCAGCATCGCCGAGCGGATCCAGGTCATCGCCCCCCATCCGCTGGCCCGGCTGTCGTTCAAGAATTGCCGCGTGCCCAAATCGCATCTCCTCGGCAAGCCGGGCGAAGGCTTCAAGATCGCCATGGCCACGCTCGATATCTTCCGCTCGACGGTGGGCGCCTCGGCGTTGGGCTTCGCCCGCCGGGCCCTCGACGAAGCGGTCGACTATGCGAAGCGGCGTGACGCCTTCGGCCAAAAGATTGCGGAGTTCCAGCTGACGCAGGCGAAGCTCGCCGACATGGCCGTCGACATCGACGCCGCGGCTCTGCTCGTCTATCGCGCGGCGTGGACCAAGGACAAAATCGCCGACCGGGTCACGCGCGAGGCATCGATGGCGAAGCTCTTCGCCACCGAGGCGGCACAGCGCGTCATCGACGCGGCCGTGCAGATCCATGGCGGCGTCGGCGTCGTGTCGGGCCAGCCGGTCGAGCGTCTCTATCGCGAGATCCGCTCGCTGCGCATCTATGAAGGCACCTCCGAGATCCAGAAGCTGGTGATCGCCGGCCAGGTGCTGGCGGCGCATGGCAACGACAGCACCGCGCAGAAGGCGGTCGAATGAGCACGAAGCCCGCGACCATCGCTGCGATCCTGCGCTGCGCCAAATGCGGCGCCGAGTTCGCCTGCGATCCGGCTGGTGCCTGCTGGTGCAAGGACGAGAGCGTACGTCTGCCCATGCCCGCGGGTCCCGCCGAAAGCTGCCTGTGCCCGAACTGCCTGCGTGCGACCGCAAGGAAACACGCAACGTGAAAGCACGGCGCTTTCCATCACCCCCCACGCTGCTTGTAAGGTCCCCCTCGGGCTCGCGCGGCCGTCCGACCGCGCTCACGGCCTCCCCCTCAAGGGGGGAGGGGATAAGACATGGGGCGCTCCTCCGACCCCTTCCCCCCTTGCGGGGGAAGGTTGGGATGGGGGGTAGCCGATGAAACTTCTCGAACCCATTACCATCAACGGCATGACAGTGCCGAACCGCGTCGCGGTGCCGGCGATGGTGACGCGGCTGTCGGGCGAGGACGGCTTCATCAACCAGAACGTCCTCGACCGCTATGTGCGCTATGCCCAGGGGCATGTCGGCCTGATCGTCGTCGAGGCGATGGCGATCCACGGCTCGAAATCGGGACCGCTGCTGCGCATCTCCGACGACAGGTTCATCCCCGGCCATGCCGAGCTGGTGAAGCGGGTGCACGATGCCGGCCCGTCCAAGATCGTGCCGCAGATCATCCATTTCATGAAAGTGGCGCGGTCGGGCTGGCGGCAGACGATCGACCAGCTGTCGCTCCAGGACATCGACCAGATCGTCGAGCAGTTCGGCGCCGCCGCGGCGCGGGCGCGCGAAGCCGGCTATGACGGCGTCGAGCTGCACTCCGCGCACGCCTACACGCTGTCGTCGTTCCTGTCGCGCCACAACAAGCGCCGCGACGACTATGACGGGCGCACCTTGGAAGGCCGCCTCCGCATGTTCGGAAGGGTGATGACGCGGGTGCGCCGGATGGTCGGCGCCGATTTCCCTGTGGGCGTACGCTTCCTCGCCGAAGAGGCGATCAAGGACGGCTACGCCCTCCCCGATTCGCAGCGCATCGCGCTCCGCATGGCGCAAATGGGCGTCGACTACATCTCGCTGTCGATCGGCGGCAAGTTCGAGGACGCGATACACAAGCCGGGCGAGCCGCTCTACCCCTACACCGGCTATAGCGGCGACCGCTGCATGCCGGGCGACAGTTATCCGCCGCTGCCGCACGCGCATCTCGCCGCCGGGATCAAAGAGTACATCAACGGCAAGGGCTACGCGGTGCCGGTGATCTCGGTCGGCAAGATCAGCGATCCGGCCGATGCCGAGCGCCTGTTACAGGAGGGCAAGGCCGACATGATCGGCATGGCGCGCCAGCTGCTGTCCGATCCCGACTGGGTGAAAAAGGTCGAGGAGAGCCGTCCGGACGCCATCGTCCGCTGCATCTACTGCAACGTCTGCAAGCAGCTCGACGAGAACTTCAAGCTGGTGGCGTGCTTCCTATGGCCCAAAGGTGCCATCCAGGCGCCGCAGGAGGACTTGGGGGCCGACCGCCCGCACTGGCCGGCCGGCGAGGCGACGCTCCGCGCCGCGATCAAGGACGGCACCGTTCACCTGACCTGGGCGCGGGCCGACGGCAGCGACGTCATCGGCTACGACATGTTCCGCGCCGAGGACGGCGGTCCGGCGGGCATCGTCGAGGCCGTGAAGGCGCCGAAATTCACCGACCGGCTTGTGCTCGGCGGCTTGCACTACACCTATTACGTCATGGCGTTCGACAAATCCGGCCGGCACAGCCCGCCGTCGAATGCCGTGCGGGTCGACATGCCGATGCCGGATTTCGGCGCCCCGGCCCGCGAGACCAGCCACGCGTGACGACGACGATGCTTCGAGGAACCGGCCACATCGACACCTTCGCGCGCGACAACCTGCCGCCGCTCCCGGAATGGCCAGTGATGAGCTTCGGATTGCCCGAGCTGCAGTATCCGCCGCGGCTCAACTGCGGCGCCGAGTTCCTGGACACCATGGTCGGCGCCGGCCATGGTGACCGCCCGTGCGTCTGGTTTGGCCCCAAGATGTGGACCTACCGGGACCTGCTCGCGACCAGCAACCGCATCGCCCGCGTGCTGGTCGAGGATCTCGGTCTCGTTCCCGGCAACCGAGTCCTGCTGCGCTCCGCCAACAACCCGATGATGCTCGCCTGCTGGCTGGCCGTGTTCAAGGCCGGCGGCATCGCAGTCGGCACCATGCCGCTCTACCGGGCGCGCGAGCTCGGCTACATCCTGAACAAGGCGAAGGTGAACTTCGCGCTGTGCGAGGCGAGGCTGGACGGCGAGCTCAGGGCGGCGGCCGAGCAGGCGCCGGCACTGAAGCAGATCCTCTATTTCAACAGCGACGCCTCGGACAGTCTCGACGCGCGCATGGCCGGCAAGAGCGCCGAGTTCAAGAACTGCGACACGGCCGCCGACGACGTGGCTCTGATCGCCTTCACCTCGGGCACGACCGGGCCAGCCAAGGGCACGGTTCATTTCCATCGCGACGTGATGGCGATTTGCGACGCCTTCCCGCGCTCGACCTTGAAGGCCACGCGCGACGATATTTTCTGCGGCTCGCCGCCGCTCGCCTTCACCTTCGGCCTCGGCGGGCTGGCGCTGTTCCCGATGCGCATCGGCGCCAGCACGGCTCTTGCCGAGAAGGCAACGCCCGAAATCCTGCCGCAGATCATCTACGATCGCAAGGCGACGGTCGTGTTCACCGCACCTACCGCCTATCGCATCATGGCCGATACGGCGGAGGCTAAGCATCTGGCCAGCCTCAAGAAGGGCGTCTCCGCCGGCGAGCATCTGCCGCTCGCGATCTTCGAGGCGTGGCGGCAGAAGACCGGCCTCAAGCTGATCGACGGCATCGGCTCGACCGAGATGCTGCACATCTTCATCTCCGCGGCCGAGGACGATATCCGGCCCGGCGCCACCGGCAAGGCCATCCCGGGCTACGAAGCGATGATCGTCGACGATGAGGGCCGGAAGCTGCCGGCGGGCGAGATCGGGCGGCTGGCGGTGCGCGGACCGACGGGCTGCCGCTATCTCGACGATCTGGAGCGGCAGCGCAAATACGTGCAGAACGGCTGGAACGTCACCGGCGATACCTACCGGATGGATCACGACGGGTATTTCTGGTACCAGGCGCGCTCCGACGACATGATCATCTCGGCCGGCTACAACATCTCCGGCCCGGAGGTCGAGGGCGTGCTGCTCGAGCATCCTCAGGTGCGCGAGTGCGCGGTGGTGGGCGCCCCGGATGCCGAGCGCGGCATGCTGGTGAAAGCGTTCGTGGTGCTGCGCGAGGCCAAGGACGCGACAGCCGATACCGCCAAGGCGCTGCAGGATTTCGTGAAGGCGCAGATCGCGCCCTACAAATATCCGCGCGCGGTCGAGTTCGTGGACGCGCTGCCGCGCACCGAGACCGGCAAGGTGCAGCGCTTCCGGCTGCGCGAGCAGGAACGGGAGAAGGCTCGGCCCTAGGCGTTCGGTCTGCGAACCGCGCGCAGCCTCTTCCCATCCGATGACGGCGGGTGCATAAACCGGTGCGCATCGTGGTGCCCTACGGTCCGGGCGGCAGCGCCGACACCCTGGGCCGGCTCGCGGCGCAGAAGCTGACGGAGGCGCTCGGTCAGCAATTCGTGATCGAGAACCGCGCGGGAGCGGGCGGCCTGGTCGGCTCGGAAATCGTGGCGCATGCGGCCCCCGACGGCTATACGCTCGTGGTGTCGGGAATCGCCTCGCACGTGATCGCGCCGGCGCTGAACCCGAACACCGCCTTCGACCCGATCAAGGACTTCACGCATATCGTGCTGCTCGGCGGCCCGCCCGACGCGCTGGTCACCACCAAGGCGGTCAGAGCGAAAACGCTCCCCGAGTTCATAGCCCTCGCCAAAACAGCACCGGGCGGCCTCAGCTACGGCACGCCGGGCATCGGGACGCACGGTCACCTCGTCGCCGAGCTGCTGCAGAAAGAGGCCGGCTTCAAGATGACCAACGTGCCGTATCGCGGGGCCGCGGCTGCGGTGACCGACATCATCGCGGGCCAGATTCCGGCCGGCTGCTTCACCCTGACCACCGCCTCGGAGCAGATCCGCGCCGGCAACCTGAACGCGATCGCGGTGACGACAAAGCGCCGCCTGCCGGACTACCCCGACCTGCCGACCTTCGTCGAGTTGGGATATCCCGACCTGGTGGCGGTGACGTGGTTCGCGCTGTCGGGCCCCGCCGGGCTGCCGCCGGATGTCGTCACCCGCATCAACCAGGCGGTGATCAAGGGGTTCGACTCGCCGGACGTGCGCAAGCGTCTCGCGCGCGACGCGATCGATCCGGAGAAGCTGTCGCCGGCCGAATTCACCGAGTTCGTGAAGCAGGAGACGGCGCGCTGGGCGCCGCTGGCGCGCGCGTCGGGTGCGAAGCCGGAATAGACGCGGATGATCGTGCCGGAAGCGGTCCGGATCGCCGCACTGGGCATGGCCCTGGCACTGGCGGTCCCGTCGGCGCTGGCCGCGGAGACCTGGCCCAGCCGGCCGGTCCGGATCGTCATTCCCTATTCGCCGGGCGGCAGCACCGACACGCTCGGCCGGCTCGCGGCGCAGAAGCTCGGCGACGCGTTCGGCCAGCAATTCGTGCCCGACAACCGCACCGGCGGCGGAGGCATCATCGGGTCGGAGATGGTCGCCAGAGCGGCACCCGACGGCTACACCTTCGTGATCTCGAGCCTGCCCACCATCGTCATCGGCCCGATCCTGAACGCGGCCAACTGGAATTTCGATCCGCTGAAGGACTACACGCATGTCGCCCTCCTCGGGGAGACGCCGTCGGTGCTGGTCACGGACACCCGCCTGCCGGCGACGACGCTCGCCGAGTTCATCGCCGTCGCCAAGTCGACAGCGGGCGGGCTCAGCTACGGCACGGCGGGGATCGGTAGCAGCGGCCATATCTTCGGCGAAATGCTGCAGCTCCGCACCGGCATCCGGATGACCCACGTGCCCTATCGCGGCGCCAACCAGGCGGTCGCCGACCTCATGGGCCACCAGCTGCCGGTGGGCTTCCTCACCTTGCAGACGGCCGCCGAGCAGATCGGCGCCGGCGCCGTCCGCGCCCTTGCGGTCACGACCAGGCGGCGGCTGCCGACACAGCCTGACCTGCCGACCTTTCTCGAGCTGGGCTATCCCGACCTCGCGGCCAGCACCTGGTTCGCGCTCGCCGCACCGGCGGGACTGCCGCCGGAGATCGTCCAGAAGGTGAACGCCGCGATCGTGAAGGGCTTCCAGGAGCCCGACGTGCGCAGCCGGCTGGAGCGTGACGGCATCGAGTTCGAGCCGTTCGGCCCCGCCGAGTTCAACGCGTTCGTCCATGCGGAATACGACCGCTGGGCCCCGGTGGTCCGCACCTTGGCGGCCAAGGCGAACTAGGCAATGATGCACCCATCAACCGCGCGCATAAGGAACGCTCCATGTCGTCGCTGCGACTGACCCTGGCCTGCTGGAACTACGACCGCACCCGAGCGCTTGCCGACGGCACCGTGAAGCCGGACGGCATCGACATCAATTACCTGAACCTCGTGGTCGAGGAGACGTTCTTCCGGATGCTGCGCTACCGGGAGTTCGACGCGGCCGAGCTGTCGCTGTCGTCGTACTCGGTGTCGCTCATGCGCGACGATCCGGCGTTCATCGCGATCCCGGTCTTTCCGTCGCGGTCGTTCCGCCACAACACCATCGTCGTCTCGGCCAAGAGCGGCATCAAGGAGCCGCGCGACCTGATCGGCAAGCGGGTCGGCAATCCCGAGTATCAGCTCACGGCGATCGTCTGGCAGCGCGGCATCCTCGCCGATGAATACGGCGTCGACCCTAAGAGCTGCACCTACATGACGGGCGGCGAAGAGACGCCGGGCCGCGACGAGAAGCTGAAGCTGGACCTGCCGCCGGACATCAAGGTGAAGTCGATCGGCCCGCAGCAGACGCTGTCGCAGATGATCGCCGACGGCGAAGTGGACGCGATCTACGCGCCGCGCCTGCCCTCGACCTTCCACACCCGCCCGAAGGACGTGCGCCGGCTGTTCGAGAACTACATGGAGGTCGAGAAGGCGTATTACGCCAAGACCAAGATCTTCCCGATCATGCACGTGATCGTAATCCGGCGCGACGTGTACAAGGCCAATCCGTGGGTGGCGCGCTCGCTGTACAAGGCCTTCGTCGAGGCGCAGAAGCTCACCTATCACGATTTCTCGGAGACCGCGGCGCTCAAGGCGATGCTGCCGTGGCTCGGAGCACACGTCGAAGAGACCAAGCGGGTCCTCGGCGAAGACTGGTGGTCGTATGGCTTTGCCGAGAACCGGCACGTGCTCGACACGTTCTTGCGCTATCACCACGAGCAGGGCCTGTCCAAGCGGCGCCTCAAGCCCGAAGAGCTCTTCGCGCCCGAGACGCTGGAAGCGTTCAAGATCTGACCGGACGAGGATGACCCGGCCGCGCATTGCCATCGCCACCGGCGACCCGGCCGGGATCGGACCCGAGGTCGCGCTGAAGGCGGCGCTCGACCCGCGCGTGCTCGCGGTGTGCCAGCCGCTCCTGGTCGGCGACCGCGGCGTGCTCGAGCTGCATGCGCGGGCGTGCGGCCTCAGCCCCCGCATCCTCGCCTTCGACCGCATCGAAGCCGCACTGTGGGACGATCGCTCGGTCTGCCTGCTGGAACGCCAGCAGCTCAAGCCCGGCGAGCTGAAGCTCGGCCAGATCGACGCGGCGCATGGCCGGGCCGCCCTCGATTCCGCCGCCACCGCGATCAAGGCGGCGATGAGCGGTAACGTCCACGCCGTCGTCGGGGCCCCACACACCGAAAAGGCGATCGCGCTGGCCGGGATTCCGTTCGACGGCTATCCGAGCTTCGTCGCCCGGACGACCGGGGTCGATCCGGATAACGCGGTCCTCATGATCTGCTGGAAGAGCACGCGGATTGCGCACGTGACGTTGCATGTCAGCCTGCGGCGCGCCATCGAGCTCATCACCCGCGAGCGCGTCTGTCATGTCATCGAAACGACCGATGAGGCGTTGCGCAAGCTCGGCATCGCCGCGCCGCGCATTGCCGTGTCCGGCCTCAATCCGCATGCCAGCGAGGACGGGCTGTTCGGCAGCGAGGAGAAGGACATCATCGCCCCCGCCGTCGCGATCGCCCGCGCCCGCCATATCGACGCCGAAGGCCCGTTCGGGGCCGATACGATGTTCACCCGTCCGGGCTACGATGCGTTCGTGGTCATGGTCCACGACCAGGGCCACATCATGGCGAAGACCCATGCGCCCGCAGGCAGTGCGGCGCTGACCATCGGCACGCCGGTGCTGTTCTCGTCGGTGGCACACGGCAGCGCGCTCGATATCGCCGGACAGAACAAGGCGCAGCCGGATGCGATGATCGAAGCGGTGCGCCGCGTCACGGGGGCGGCGTGAAGCCGGATGTCCGGCGAGCGATGCTGATGCTAGAGTTGTCGACTGTGGAGGTGACATGAACGCCAAGGTAACCATTCCGGCCCTTCAGCAAATGAAGCGCGACGGCAAGAAGATCGTCGGCGTCGTCGCCTGGGATTACCAGATCGCGCAGATCGTCGACCGCGCCGGGGTGGACATCGTGTCGGTCGGCGATTCGGTGGGCGTCAATCTGTGGGGCCATCCCAATCCGCTGGAAGTCACGATGGAGGAAATGCTGGTGGTGGCCAAGGCGGTGCGCCGCGGCGTGAAGCGGGCGCTGGTCAGCTGCGACTTCCCGTTCGGGCCACTGCAACAAGGCACCGACAGCGCGCTCAGCGCCGCCATCCGCCTTGTCAAGGAGGCGGGTGCGGACATGATCAAGCTCGACGGCGCCGCCGAATTCCCTGAGGCCGTGCGGGCACTCGTCCGGGCCGGCGTTCCGGTCTTTGCCCAGTTCGGCATCACGCCGCAGACCGCGTTGCAGTACGGCATCCCGTACAGCGAAGCGTCGAAGCCGGGCGCCCAGGTGCCGGCGGCGATGACGGCCCAGCTGGTCAAGGAGGCCAAGCTCCTCGAAGACGCGGGCGCATCCCTGCTGGACTTCACCAACTCCGGTCCGGTCGCGGGCGAGGCCGTCGCCAAGGCCGTGAAGATCCCGGTCATCGGCGGGTTCGGCGGCGGGCCGTGGCTGGACGGGCGGATCCGGATGGCGCATGCCGCGATCGGCTACGCGGCGTCGGCCATCGACGCCAAGCCGGACACCTATGCGAACGTGGCCCAGATCACGCTCGATGCGATCACCGCCTTTTCGCAAGACGTGCGGGCCGGGCGGCAGATCAAGGGCGGCGTCCCCATCAAGCCCAAGTCCTGATCGGAGTTCAGGCGATGGCCACTGCAACGATTCACGGCATCACGACGCGTTACGATGTGCTCGGCGACGGTCCGCCGCTGCTGATGTTCGCCCCCGGCGGTTTTGACGGCACGATCGAGAAGTGGAGCACGGCCGGCGTCTATGCGCGCGCGAAGCTGATGGACCACCTGCCGAAGACATACAGCTGCATCGTGTTCGACCGGCGCGAGGCGGGCCAATCGGGCGGCCGGGTCGAGCGCGTGGGCTGGCCGCACTACGTCGCCCAGGGCAAGGGCCTGCTCGACCATCTCGGCGTCAAGCGCGCCCATCTCATGGGCGGCTGCATGGGCTGCTGCCCGGTCGTCGCGTTTGCGGTCGCCTATCCCGAGGCGGTGCTCAGCATGGTGCTGTACTGGCCGGTCGGCGGCGCCAAGTACCGGATGAACAGCCATCAGCGCTTCGCGCAGCACCTCGCCTATGTGCAGCAGCACGGCCTCAGCGAAGTGGTGTCGCTCGCGACCAGCAGCGGCAAGAGCTTCGGCGAGGATCCGCGCGGCGGACCCTGGGCGGCGGTGATCCGCCGCGACCCGGCGTTCGCCGAGACCTATGCGGGGCAGGACGTCGAGAAATACAAGGCGCTGGTCACCGGCATGAGCCGGGCGCTGTGCGACCGCGACACGGCCCCTGGTGCGGAGCCGGAGGACCTGCTGCGGCTCGACATCCCGGCGCTGATCGTGCCCGGGCGCGATCCCTCGCACGCGACGTCGGCGGCGCGTTATCTCGAAGAATGCCTGCCGCGTGCCGATTACTGGGACGTCCCAGTCGCCGGCCAGACCGAGGAGACGGCGCCGAAGCGGATTTTGGAGTTCCTGGACCGGGTGGGTGCTGCCGGTAGCTAAGGCGCGGTCTTCTCCCGCGTCATTCCCGCGCAAGCGGCAATCCATGGTTATGCGGCACGATGGATGCCCGCTTTCCGCGGGCATGACGATGGAGAGGGCGGCTCAGCTGACGATTGTTACTGCCACGCCCGGTTGTCGACGATCGTCTCGTAGGTGGCGCCGGGGACGGTCATGTTCCACTTCACCGTCCAGTTATAGGTGTCGTCGAAGCGCTCGCGGGTGTAGGGCTGCGGCGGCCCGTTCAGGATGCGCCAGGTCTGAAACTCGCGCGGCTCCAGCCGGCCGCCGGTCTCGGCGACGAGGTAGTGGACGTAGGGCGTCGGGTCCTTTTCGATCTGCTTCACCGCCCGGGCCTGGGCGCGGAACATCGCCGCCAGGGTCTTGCCATCGAGATCGTCGCTCGCCGCCTCGCTGCGGGTCGAGTGCGATTCAATGAGGATGCGCAGACCCATTTTCTGGGCGACGCTGATCCATGGCTCCATGAGGCTGGCGGCGGCCACCTGGCCGTCGCGCACCGCCTCGAGGCGCTTCAGCATCGAGCCGGCATGTGTGGTCTTCAGGTGCTCGGGCTCCAGAAAGCCATCCATCATCTTCAGGGTGGTGAAGTGCGAGCCGTTGTTGGGCGTCACCGCAATCGGCTTGTCCTTCAGCATCTCGGGCTCGTAGATCGGCGAATTGCCGGCGACCACGATGGCGAATTTCGACATCGAAGCCCCCAACGCCACGATCTTGCGGCGGCGCAGCCCGCCCTTGTCGGCCTCGGCAGCGCGTTTCATGATGCCCCATTCGCACATCCGATATTGGTCGATGCCGCCGTCGTTGTAGACCGAGTCGAGCGGGCGATCGAAGATCGAATCGAACTTGACCACGTGCGAGGTCGTGACCTGGGCCATGCCGGGCGTCGTCACGAACTCGAGGTCGAGGCCCTCGTCTCTGAAGTAGCCTTCGTCGCGGGCGACCAGCACGGGCAGGTCGTGCACCGCGTTCATGATCGCGACGACGGGCTTGTTCGTCGTTCTACGCGGACGCTCGAGGGTCACCATGGCGCATCCTCCCTAAATTTACGCTTGGAACAATGATCCGCCTTCGCCCGCCCGGCTGTCAACGGCCGGCGGATCGCGGAACGCCCGTTCCTCAGGCTCCGCAGCGGACACTGAGATAACATCAGAGCCCGTGCAATAACTGGCGGCTTATCTCTTCGACCGGACACGGCGAGATTCCGAGTTCGGAGAAGCCCGGCTGCGTTGGGGATGCGACGTTGTCGACCTGCATCAGCTCCACCAGAGTCCGTGTGAGGGGTGGTCTCGGCAGAAATTCCGATGCCCAAGCGAGCGGCCCCCACACGGCGAACGGAACCGGAATGAGGATAGGGTGCACTCTCGCCTCGCGCGCGATGACCCGCAACAGCTCCGCGTAGGCATAGACGCGGGGGCCGCCGCATTCGAGGGTGCCCGCCGGCGTCTTCGTCCCTTCCAAGACGCGAGTGATCGCCTCGCCGATATCTTCCACGTAGGCGGGCTGCAACCGCGTCTTGCCGTCGCCGAACATCGGATACATGGGAAGCCGGCGAATGAGTTTCGTGATCCGGGTCAGAAACGCGTCGTCCGGTCCGAACATGACCGCTGGCCGGACAACCGTTGCGTCATCAAACGCTGCCCGCACCGCTAATTCGCCCTCGCCACGCTTGCGGATATACGAAGACGGCGAGGCGGGATTGGCACCGATTCCTGAGAAACGTCTCATGATGGCGTTCGAGGTAAAGGCTGACGGCATTCACCACGCCATAGGCGCCGGCGACCGCGCTGGCGATGAACTGCGCATCGTGAATATTGACGTGGATTGACCGAAGCCGCGGATCGTCACGTCCGAATAGCCTCTCCCCGACATCAGCATGCCGTGAGGCTATTCGAACAGAAAAGCCAGCCCCGTGCAGATGCCGAACGACCCGGCGGCCCAGAAAACCGGTGCCGCCGAGAACCGTCACGATCCGTGCACTCATGGCATTCCTGTCGCCAACGCTGCGCGCTTTTTCGCGGGATGCGCGCCTCAGCGCCGCGCGGCGGATCATATTCTTCCAACGCTGCGCTCAGGCGGGCCCGGATCTCTGTCAGCATACGATAAACTAAGGGCCGGACAGGCCCAACGCCGCTAGCGCTGCTTTGGCGACGATCACGTCCTGCTCGATCTTCGCACCGCCGGCCGCCACGCCGCCGATCACCTGGCCGTCAACGGTGATCGGGAACCCGCCCGGAACGTTGGTGAAATCGCCGTCCATCCGGATCTGCATGCTCAGCACCTGTTCCTCCGGCGCATAGCCGGTGGCGAGGCGCTGCGAAGCCGAGGTGATCGCCTTCTTGATGGTGGTGCGGCCGGAGAAGAACCGCGCCCCGTCCATCTGCAGGAACGCGATCAAGTGACAGCTCTGATCGACGACGGCCAGGCTGATCTTGCAGCCGATCTCATTGGCCTTGGCGACGCCGGCGTGGATCATCTTGAGGCTGGCCTCATGGGTGAGGCGATGGGTCGGAACGAAATCAGCCATGGGAATGTCCTTCGAGCGTTATGCCGTAAGGCCGTGGGTGTTGCGCGGGAACAGGTCTTCAACGGTCACCGGCCGGGAGATGATGCCCTGGCTCAGGCTGTTCTGGATGAGCTCTTCGAGCACCTTGCGGTTGGGTGCCATCCCGTACGGCAACGGATCGCCGGTGATGTCCATCACCCGACGGTGCAGCTCATCGACCGGCGTCGGTTTGTCGATCTGCCCCGCCTTGAGCCGCTGGACATAGAGCCGCTTGGCCTCTGCGAAGGCGTCGAACACCGCGGGCCCCAACTCGGGATGCGACTGCAGCAGCTCGTCCTTGATTACCACCGTATGGTTGATCGGGTAGTGGCCGCGGGCGCGTAGCGCCGCGAACCCCGCCTCTTGCGGGTTTGGGATGAGCGGCTTCACGTCCGGGTGCTCCACCTCGGCACCGATCGCCGCGACGAGCTCACCGGAGACGAGCATGTCCGCCATCGTCTTCCCCTTCTCGATCGGCACCACGTTGGCGGGCGGTCGGTACTCGGCAACGTGTTCATCGCCCGACAGCACCCAGGTGACCTTGCCGAGGTCGACGCCATGCTCCTGCTGCAGGACGCTGCGCGCCCACAGGCCAGTGGTCACGGTGTAGCCGCGGTTGACACCCACCTTCTTGCCCTCGAGGTCTTTCGGCGTGCGGATGCCAGCCTTGGTATTGACCAGGATGGCGCCGTGATGAAAGGCGCGGACCAGGAAGATCGGCACGGCGGTGAACCGCTTTCCATGCGCGCGCGCACAGATATAGGTGGTGATCGCCATCTCGCAGATGTCGTATTCGAGCCCGCGCACCATGCGGCGGAAGGCGTCGATGAGGACCGGGACCTCTTCAAACTCGAAGCCGAAGCCCCGCGGCGTCACGGTCCGGTCCTTGAGCGCCTGATTGTTGCCCTGGGTGCGGGTGACGGTTTTCAGCTTGAGATCGGGCATGCGTGTTTCTCTATGTGGAACAACGGGTGTGCATTCGCCCGCCAATCTAGGCGGAACGCCCGCGAGGCGTCGAGCGCGCCCTATGGGTCAATCTCCCGCCAGCGCGTGCGCGGTCGGGAAGAACGGGTCTTTCCAATTCGTCGGTTGGGTCTTGATGACGCCGGTCCCGTACATCTGCTCGGCGTATTTCATGGTGCCGTGCGGTGCCGTCGTGAAATCGAAGCCGCGCTCGCCCAGCATAGCCGCCAGCTCGTCCGCATCGAGCTTCTCCTTCGTGACCTGCAGATACATGTCGGCCGCACCCCGCCGGTCCTTGGCAATGATCTGAACCGCGTCGTTCAGCGCCGCCGCGATGGCCGCGATGATCTTCGGATTGGCGTCGTGGAACTTGGTCGTACCGAAGATCACCGTGATAGTGGCAGGACCGCCCATCACGTCGACCGAATTCAGCACCGCGTGGATGCCGCGCGCCTTCAGCTCTTGATACTGGTAGGGCGGCGCCGAGAAATGGCTGCTCACCTCGCCGCCGGCACTCAGCAGATAGAGCGCTGCGTCGGGATGCGCCATGGTGATGGTGAGCGGATCGAACCTCCCGCGGCCCGCCTCGCCGAACATCTGCCGCGCGGCGATGCCGAGAATCGTCGACTGCATCGACACCTTCACCGTTGGCACGGCGATTTTGTCGTTGTCGGTGAAGTCGGCGATCGTCTTCACGTTCGGATTGCGCGTGACCAGGATCAGCGGCACCGCGGCGGCGGCCGACACGGCCTTGACCTGGCCGCCGGTGCGCGACCACAGCAGCAGCATGTTGCTGATGCCGCTGGTGACGAAATCCAGCTGGCCGGCCAGCAGCGCGTCGGTCGAAGTGCCGCCGCTCCCGATCGTGACCCAATTGACGTTGACATTCCCAAGGCCCAGCGCCTTGGCGTGCTTCTCGATCAGCCGTTCGTGCTCGACCACGACGACGGACAGGTACGGCAGCCCGTACTGTTTGGAGATGCGCACCTCGGAGACTTCGGCGTGCAGCGGGGCTGCCAGCGTGCAGGCGGCGAGCAGGACGGCGACGAACGACGACAAACGCTGTGCTGAGTAAAGCATGGCGTGTCCTCCCTTTCGCGGTTCGCGGGCGTTAAGCCCCGCTGTGTCCGCAAGCTCCGAGTCTAAGCGCGTAGCAGCCCCCAAGTCGACGGTCAGCAGCAGCTGCACTCGAAATCGTCGGGCACGGCCAGCGCGTCCTTCAGCCAGGCGAACGGCAGATCGTCGTCGACGATGTCCTGCACCGGCTTGAAGATCTTGAAGTGGTGCCGCGTGCCGTCTACCGACCAGAAGGCGATGACGGTCTCCAGCGGCGGACAGCCGGGAATGCCACAGGCGAGCTCCGAGACGAGGACCGCCGCATCGTCCGCAAGATCGAAGCGCCGGCGGGTCCACGCCGCCACCCGGTCCAGGACCTGATGCTGTTCGGCGTTCTTCCTGACGGAACCAAGCATCGCCGAAGTCTAGCAGAAGCGCCGCATGCGGGGCGGTTCCATCCCGGGGCCCGGTGCACTAAATTGCTGGATACAACGTCATACGTGGAGGGCTCGCAGTGGCCGAAAAAGTGGTGGCGGCGGTGAGGACCGGTCCCAGCAAGACTGAGATCCGGGAATACCCCATGCCGGATATTCCGGAGGACAGCGCCTTGATGAAGATGGAGGTGGCCGGAATCTGCGGCACCGACGTCAAGCTGTACAAGAAGCCGCCAACGAACAGCCCGGTCATCATGGGCCACGAGAACATCGGCACCATCGCCAAGGCCGGCCGCGAATTCACCCGCCGCAAGGGGTTCAAGGAGGGCGACCTGGTGTTCGTCGAACACTATGTCAGCTGCGGCAAATGCGAATGGTGCCATCTCGGGCAGTACCGCCACTGTGAGAACACGGACTGGCGCTACAACCCCGATGCCATCCGCTACGGCTACACCTCGGCGGAGAAGGCGCCGCATCTGTGGGGCGGCTTCAGCCAGTACGTGTACCTGCCGTGGAACGCGGTGCTGCACCACGTGCCCAAAGGCGTGACGCCCGAGCTCGCCGGGATTGTGACGCCGATGGCCAATGGCGTCGAATGGTCGCTGTTCGACGGCGGCGTCGGCTATGACTCGACGGTCCTCATCCAGGGTCCCGGCCAGCAAGGCCTGTCGCAGACCGTGGTCTGCAAGCAGGCGGGGGCCTCGCTGATCATCGTCACCGGCACGTCCAAGGACGCGGCCCGGCTGGAGGTCGCCAAGAAGCTCGGCGCCGACTATACGATCGACGTCCAGAAGGAAGACCCGCTGGCGCGCGTGAAGGAGATCACCGGCGGGAAGGGCGTCGACGTCGTCCTCGACTGCACCGCCGGCGCCGGCACGCTGCCGGTGATGCTCGGCATCGAGGCGCTCAAGCGCAAGGCCGGGACCCTGGTGGTCCAGGGCGAGATGACCGATTTCCCGAATTTCCCGCTGGCCCGCGTCACGGTGAAATACATCACCATCAAATGCGCGCGCGGCCACAGCTTCCGCGCCTGCGAGCTGGCGCTGCAGCAGCTCGCCTCCAAGCGCTTCCCGCTCGACCTGATCACGACGCACACCTTCGGGCTCAAGGACGTCGACATCGCCATCAAGTCGGTCGGCGGCGAGGGCGCCAAGGACGTCATCCACGTATCCCTGCTGCCGTGGCAGTGACGGTTATCTGACCTCTGCCGGAAGAGGGTAAGTCGCGATGACCGCCCGCATTCCGGTGACCGTGCTCACCGGCTATCTCGGAGCCGGCAAGACGACGCTTCTGAATCGCATCCTCGGCGAGGACCATGGCCGGCATTACGCCGTGATCGTCAACGAGTTCGGCGAGATCGGCATCGACAACGACCTCATCCTGAAGGCGGACGAGGAGCTGTTCGAGATGAACAACGGCTGCATCTGCTGCACCGTGCGCGGCGATCTCATCCGCACCCTGCACGCGCTGCTGTCGAAGCGCGGCAACTTCGACGCGATCGTCGTCGAGACGACCGGGCTTGCCGATCCGGGTCCGGTGGCCCAGACCTTCTTCGTCGATCACGTCCTGCAGTCGAAGACGGTCCTTGATTCAGTCACCACCGTGGTCGACGCCAAGCACATCCTGCTGCGGCTGGGCGACAGCCGTGAGGCGGCGGAGCAGATCGCCTTCGCGGACCAGATCGTGCTGAACAAGACCGAGCTCGTCAGCGACGCCGAACTGCGCCACATAGAAATGCGGCTGCGCCAGCTGAATCTGCTGGCGCCAATCCATCGAGCACAGCGGGCGAATGTGACCCTCGACAAGGTGCTGGGACAGGGTGGCTTCGATCTCGACCGGATCACCGCCCTCGAACCCGCCTTCCTGAACCCGCCGCACGGGCACGCCGATCACGTGCACGACGAGCACTGCGGGCCCGGGCCGGAGCACGACCACGCGCACGACAGCGACATTCAGAGCGTGTCGCTCACGTCGCAGGTGCCGATGGACCGCGTGCGGGTGACTGCCTGGCTCACCGAACTCGTCGCCGGCGAGGGCCAGAACATCCTCCGCGCCAAAGGCATCATCGACGTCAAGGGCGAGAGGCGCCGGCTGGTGTTCCAGGCCGTGCACATGCTGCTCGACGGCGATCTGCAGCGGCCCTGGCCGCCGGACGAGACCCGCATCAGCCGGCTTGTTTTCATCGGCCGAAACCTGGACAAAGAGGCGCTGCAAGCGGGGTTTTCGGCGTGCGCCGCCCCGGCCGCCTAACCGAGAGAGCACCGATGGATCCGATTCAGAAGCTGATCGAGGCCTACACGCGCCAGCAGGCGGATTACCGCGTCGGCATGTATCGGCTCGATCTGGCGATCCTCAGCCTGCTGCTCGAAACCGGGCTCGTGGCGCCGGAAAAGGCGATCGAGCGCTTCGAGCTGTTCCTCAGCGACATGACGCCGGAGGAGCAGAATGGCCCCAAGGGTTCCGCGTTCAAGGGCGCCCTCGAATTTATCCGTGATAATTCCAAGCCCGTCGGGGATCCGAACCGGCCGAACTTCAACATCATCCCCGGCGGCAAACTCGACTAACCCCTACATTACCCCGCAAGGGAGGCAAAATCATCGCAACCCAGACGGACTTCTTTGTCAGAGTGGACGCTCCCATATAAGCGGAATCGGAACGGAGCGGCCGAAGGGCCGTTGATCCTCATGATGCGACAGCGAACGATTGCCTGGCTGGGGCTGATCATCGCGCTCGGCGGGTGCCAAAACCTCGAGTGGTCACATCCGCAATTCGGCACGTCGCGGCTGCAGGCCGACCTCACCGACTGCGATCACATCGCCGTGCAGGAATCATCCCGTTATGCCGGCGCCGAGCCGCTGCTGACGGCGCCGCATGTGTCGCGCCTGCCGAGCGGCCAGGTGGTCTCCGATCCGACGCCGCGCTTTCCGTCCGGCAGCTCCTATCCGAACCCCGGCGAGATGCGGAGCTTCTGCATGCGCTCGAAGGGCTACGAGCTCGTCCCCGTGCCCGAAGCGAAATAGCCCCCGCGGATCAGCGCGGACCCGGCGCCCCGCCGCCGTCGCCGACCAGGCTGAACGGGGCCCAGAAGATCGGGTGCGCGTAGGCGAACAGCGGCTTGCCGTCGGGCCCGACTGCCCCCGGACTGTCGATCAGCGCCAGCTCGGCCTGGCGGAGTGCCTCGGCCCGGCTGAGCCCCGGAGTATCCACCTGCCGGCGGAACAGATCCGTGGTGAGGGTGCGGGCCGAGCTCGTCTCGACCGGCCAGTTGCTGACCAGAAGCGCCCGCGTGCCGGCGTAGAAGAACGCGCGGCCCAGCCCGGACACCGCCTCGGCGCCGGCACCCTGCCCGGCCGCCGTATTGCAGGCCGACAGCACCACCCAGTCGGCATTGAGCTTGAGGGCCAGGATGTCCTCGACGGTGAGCAGCCCATCGGCGGGATTGCCGCTCACGTCCGGCGCCGTCAGGGCGAGCGCCGGCTGATTGAGCCCTGACAGGTCGCCGGGAACCAGGCCGTGGGTCGCGAACATCACGATCCGTGCATTCGATAGGTCGAGCGACTTGACCGTCGTCTTGCTGGCCTTGACGCCGATGAACACGTCGCGCGCCGCGTCCGCGTGCAGTGCCGCCGCGACGGCGCGAACCTCGTCGGCGGTGTCGGCCAGCCGCGGCAGCTGGCTGATCTCCGCCGTAAAATTCCCATCGCCCTTCGGCGCGCTGCGCAGACGGATGCCGCGGGTGACCAGGCTGGCAACCTGCGTCGCGGCGGCTTCTTGCGCCGCTTCGGCCGCCTGCTGCTTGCTGAACCATGGATCGCCGAACCCGACGAACGGCCGCCGCGTGCCGCCCGCCGGCGGCAGCGCCCGCAATGCGCCGAGCGAGGCCACCGACGGCAGCTGCGTGATGCCAGCCTTCCGCGCCAGCCAGGGCACGGCGCGGTAACGGCTGAACGGCACGCCGTCGGCATCCGCGCGCGGCAACGAAACCGGCGCGGTGACCAGGAGGGCCAAGGGCAGCTGACCCAAGGCGCCGTCAGGCACGACGAACAGGCTGGTGACGTTGGACCACGCGGCTTCCATCGGCTGCAGCAAGGCGGAATAGAGTTTATTCGCCTCGGCCACGTCGAACGCCGGGATGTCGTCGAGCGTGGCCGCATTGGGGTCGAGCGCCTTGCGGAGGCGACTGACGGCGGCGGCGAGGCCCTGATGGTCGAGCGCGGCGGCGACCATCGCCGCGGCACCGCTCTGCGGCACCACCCAGGCATAGATGTGCTTCTCGCCGCTGAAGAACGCCACCATCGCCTCGCCCGGTCGCAGCGTCTTCGCGACGTCTGCCACCGTCGCCGGCTGCGGATTGATCAGCCGCGCGTAGTCCGGGAATTTGCGCTCGATGTCGCGCATCAGGTCGGCGCGCTCGTCGCGCAGCCTATCAATGCGGCGCCGGAGGTCCTTGATGGCGCCTTCGTCGCGGTCGGCGGCGCGGGCGCTGATCGCGTTGGCCAGGAGCCCGTTGAGCGCCGAAATCTGCTTTTCTGCGTCCTGGACCCGCCGCGCCGTGTCCGCGAGCTGCGGATTGCTCGCCGCCGCGCGCGCTGCCGAGGCGGCCAGTGCGCGCAGTACGCCGCGACTGTGCGCCGCATCGGCGAGCCGGAAGCTCTCGGCGACCGGATCGACCTTGTGCTTGGCCGGCAGGTCGGTGCCCCGAACACTGGCCAGCACATCGATATAGGCTTCCAGCACCATGCGCGTCCGCTGATCCTGTGCGCTGGCCGATCCCGAATCATCGGTGTCGCTGCTGTCGCGCGAGCGCGACAGCAGCACCTGGGTGGCTTCGGCGAACTCGCCGAGCGCCCGATCCTGTTGGGCCCCGGCCGCGTGGGCCATGGCGAGGAAGCCGAGGATTTCCGCGGTCGTGGCGTGCTTGTCGCCGAGACCGGCCTTGCTGCCTTCGTACATCCGGGCGAGGCGCTGCTCGGCTTCCGCCGTCTTCCCGGTCTTGAGCAAGGCCAGAGGCAGCATCAGGTTGCGGCTCATCAGGCTTTCGAACTCGTCCGGCGCGCTCTGGAACGCCTGGCGCATGGTATCGAACGCAGCCATGGCCTCCGGCCATTTGCCTTGCGCAGCGAGGATATTGGCCAGAGCCTGCTGTGCGCCGCCGCGGGTCTGCATGCCGGTGGCCTGTAAAAGCTCCATCGACCGCCGGGCCAGGCCTTCCGCCTCAGGGGCCCGACCCTGGTCAGACAAGACCAGCGCGAGCGCAAACAAGGCGCGCGCCGTGGGCAGTGAATTGACGCCCGTCTCGCGCTGCGCCGCCGCCAGGGCCAGACGCGCATCGTTTTCAGCCTCGTTCAGCCGCCCTTGAAAACGGAGGTTGTTCGCAATCGCGACCCGCTGCAGGAGAATCCGCGGCTGATCCAGCGGCAGGTTGTTGGCCTCGAGCTCAGTAATGGCCTTGCGCCGGTTCGCCTCGGCCTCGGCGTATTGGCCGCGGAATTCCTGCACGCCGGCGGTCGCCGCGAGCGTCATTCCGACCGTCCGTCGGATGACCGGATTGCCGGCCCGGCGCGGGTTATTCTCGAATTCGCGGATAATGGCGCGCGCCTGAGTGAGGGCGGCGTCCGCACCATCGATGTTGCCGGATTGAATGTCGTAGCTGGCGAGGGCCGTGTAGAGCGCCACCACGCGGCCGCGCTGAGGCAGCGGAGCCGCATATTTGATCGCTTCCTCGATCAGCTTGGCGGCTACGGTCCGCCGATTGACAGCGGCCTCGGCATTGGCGAGCCACAGCAGCAACTGCGACTTGTCGATCGACTCCACCCCGCGACGCATATAGTCGACCGCCTTGCGGAAATCCTGTAACGCCTGCTGCTGATTGCCGGCCATACGCGCCGCCTCGCCGCGTTCGGCGTAAAACCGCGTCAGTACGTTGACGTCTTCGGTGGTCGGCGGCTGTTGCGCGGCCTTCGTCCTCGCCGCCTCGAGCCGCGCCGGATCGGTCACGAGCTCCTGGTCGAGCAACGCACCGGCATCGGATTCGGTTGCCTCGCGCTGCATCGGCGCGGGGCCGCCATCCTCCGATCCGCGCGCCGGCGAACCGCCCGGGCCCCCGCGTCCCTGTCCGCGCTGCTGGGCTAGCGCATCGCCGGCGAAAACGGTTGCCGCGATGGCCGCTGCGAGAACGATAGCCCTACGCATCGACCCCTCCCCCTGGTCGTCCAACGAACACCGAACTTTAGCATAGCCCTGTCAGCTTCGAGACGCTGTGAGCTGCCGCACAAGCGCTCGCCGTTTACCAAATCATTTACCGCGGCCGCGACGGCGGTACCCGGGACTGCTGCTGGCTTGTGGATTGGGGCGATCCGTCGCAGGGGTTGGTATTGTCGGAATTCGCCGCGGCAAGCGCGCGGCTGCCGCCGGTACTGCCGCCGAACAGCGCCTCCGGCAGGAGGGCACTTGGGCTCCCGGCGCTCGCAACCGCTCCGGCGGCGACGCCCGCCACGCCTGCGGCGGCACCGGAGCCGCCAGCCGGGCTTGCGGCGCTGAGGCTATTGAGCTGGAAGACGTTGCCGAGCGAGGCGGTTTGGACCCGGCCGGTCGCGCCGTCACGAAACGTGACGCGGGCGTCGGAAACAGACACTGAAGTCGGAGTATTGCCGAACAGCCCGACCGCCGACAAAGCGCCGGCCGCCACCGGCGATGCGGCCAGCGCCCCCACCTCCCAGTTGCCGACTCCTTGCGCGTTGGTCTCCAGCATGACATCGGCGCCATCAAGCCGCACCTGCGCCACCGGATCGCCGCCCGAGACGGCCGCCAACGGGTTGAGCTGGATCTCGACGCGCTTGATCCGCGCCATGTCCGCGCGCGTGCCCCAGCGCGCGTTCTTGAGATGGACATCGTTCAACACGATGCGCGGCGGGACCGAGAGCTGCAGCTCCGCCGCGCCGTTGACCTGCAGCACGCGGCCTGTGAGATCGACCACCCGCTGGCTGAGATGCTTCTTATATTGCTCGCCGTCGAACAGCGCGTAGGCGACCCCGGCGGCAACCGCGATCACAGCGGCGGCGAAGACCACCACTCTTGCGACAAAGCCAATAACCCGGCTGATCAGCCGGAAAACGAACCCGAATCCGAACATGTGTTGCCCCCAAACCGCACAGCCTCGCGCCGGGCCGCATCATAAACGGTGCACGGAGTCGCCCCAAATCGGCCGCCCTCCGATTAAAGACAGCATTTTCAAGTATTTGACGGCAATGGCGCCCGCCTTATGTTTGGCATGTGACGGGGCGCATAGCCGTTCTAATAATACCGGGCGATGCTAGACAGGGGTCCGGGGCGCCCCCGCCGACGCAGGACTTCGCCGGTCCAAACGTGAATTCGAGTATCAGCCGATGCGCGACGAATCCGATGATAGGCTGATGCGCCGCGCGGGGCGGGGAGAGAACGCCGCCTTTGCCGTGCTGGCCGCCCGGCATCTGCCGCGGGCAACGGCATTGGCCGCCCGCATCACCGGGAGCCGCAGCGACGCGGAGGAGATCGTGCAGGAAGCATTTCTAAGAACCTGGTTGAAGGCCCCGGATTGGGAAAGCCAGGCGAGCGTCCCCGGAGGCGCCAGATTCACGACATGGTTCACCCGCGTCCTGGTCAATCTGTGCATCGACCGGCGGCGCCGGCCACAGCCCGGGCCGCTGGAGGCCGCCGCCGAGGTGGCTTCGACCGCGCCGGAAGGTCTCGACGTAGTCGCGAGCAACGAAACGACCACCCGTGTGCTGGCCGCCCTCTCCACGCTGCCCGACCGTCAGCGGGCAGCCCTTACGCTGTGCCACTGGGATGAGCGCAGCAACATCGAAGCCGCCGAGATCCTGGAGATCAGCGTCGGCGCGCTGGAATCCCTCCTCGTCCGGGCGCGCCGGACGCTACGCGTCGCCCTGGCCGACTTAGCACCCGACGCGGCCTCACCGCCGCCGCTCAAGAGAAAGCTGTCATGATGAACCCGAATCGCCTGAAGACCTTATTGGACGCCTATGGTGCGGATCCGCGGCGATGGCCGGCCGCGGAGCGCGCCGCAGCACAGGCGCTTCTGGTCAGCTCGGTCGATGCACGTGCCGCCGTGCAGGATGCGCAAAGGCTCGATGCACTGCTCGACCGGGTACCGGTCAGCGCGGACGCAGTCGCCGATCCAGCCCTCCTGGCCGCGATCATTGCGACGACCGTGCCGCCCGCGGGCCGCAGACCGGCGCGCCCATGGACCGAGGCGTTCGCGGCACGGTTTGCCTTCGGCTGGCCGAATTTCGCGGCCCTCGCGGCCGCGGCCGTGGTCGGCTTCCTGATCGGATGGACGGATTTGAACCAGAGTGCCGCGGCCAGCCGCGACATGGTGGACATGATCACCCCGGTGACCGTGGAGGAGCCGCTGTGGTGAGCTTCAAGTCGCCCGCGGGGAGCTGGCTCGCCATCGCGTTCACCGCGTCGCTGGCGGTCAACGTCTTCCTGGCCGGACTTTTTATCGGCCAGCGGATGATGGCGCCGATGCCCCCGGCGGCGGCCGCCGCGTTCCGTGGCGGCGAGCGGGCGGGCGAGCGCACGATGCCGGCGATCATCGATCGGATCGCGGAAATCCTGCCGCCAGATCAGCGCACGGTGTTCCTCGCGACGATGGAGAAGCATCGCGCGGATATCATGGGCGCGGGTGCTGCGGTGCGCGAGGCCCGCGCCAAGGTGCGCGACCTCCTCTCCGCTGACAATTTCGACCGCCCCGCGACCGAGGCGGCGATGAGCGACCTTCGCGATCGCCACGCCGCGTTTCAGCGGGCCCTGCAGATGGCGATGCTCGATGCCGCGGAGGCCCTTCCGCCCGACGCCCGCCGGCAGGTGGTGAACATGGGCGGAAGACGGTCGGCCAACCGCGACTAGACCGCGAGGGCGCATGAGCAGCCGCGAGGCCTTCGTCGCCGTTCACCGCTTCGGGCTCGGCCCGCGTCCCGGCGAGCTGGACGAAGCCGCGAGCGACCCGCATGCCTGGCTGAAGCGCCAGATCAAGAAGACCGCCGACGCCAAGACGCCGGACGAGTTTGGCGGTCTGCCAAGCGGGGCCGAGCGGATGGGCGATCTCCTGCGCGCGCGCCGCGATCGCGGGGACGGCGGGGCGCAGAAGCTGGTCCAGGAGTCGTTCCGCGAGACATACATCAATGAGGCATCGGCCCGCCTGCGCGTCCAGGTCGGCACCTCGACCCCGTTCCGCGAGCGCCTGGTCGCGTTCTGGTCCAACCATTTCACCGTCTCGGTGCAGCGGCCGCCGCTGATGGGCACCGCCGGCGCGTTCGAGCGCGAGGCCATCCGGCCCCATGTCACCGGCCGGTTTTACGACATGCTTCTGGCCGTCGCCCGGCATCCGGCGATGATCGTCTATCTCGACAACGGCCAGTCCTTCGGTCCGAACTCGACCGTCGGCGCGCGCCAGCGGCGGGGGCTCAACGAGAACCTCGCGCCGGGCCGAAGACGCTGCTGGGCGCGCGCTATCGCGACGCCGGAGCCGATGAGGCCGAGGCGGCATTCGCGACCCTGGCGCGTCATCCCGCCACGGCCACGCACGTTGCCACCAAACTCTGCCGGCATTTCATCGCCGACGACCCGCCGCGGGCGGCCGTCGAGCACGTCGCCCGCGTGTTCCGCGACACCGACGGCGACCTCAAGGCGGTGAGCGAGGCCCTGGTCGACCAGCCCGAGGCGTGGGCCGATCCGCTCGCCAAGGTGAAGACGCCGAACGACTTCGTCGTGGCGGCGCTGCGTGCCACCGGCTTTCAGGGCCAGGGCGAGATGATCCTGGGTGCCTTGCGGCTGCTCGGCCAAGCGCCGTTCAACGCCCCCTCGCCCGCCGGCTGGCCCGACACGGCCGGCGAGTGGATCGGCCCCGAATCGGTCCTCCGCCGCGCCGAGTGGGCGATGGCGCTCGGCGTGCGGGTCGCCGAGTTCCGAGCCCCCGATCGCCTGTTCGACAACACGATCGCGCCGGTGGCCGCACCCGGCACCGCCAACACCGTCGCGCGCGCGCCCTCGCGCGCCGACGCGATCGCGCTCGTATTCGCAAGCCCCGAGTTCCAGAGGAGATAGCCATGCTATCGCGCCGTCGGGTCTTCGCCGTCGGAGCCGGCCTCCTGGCCAGCACGTCGCTGTGCGGCATCCAGGTGGCGTTGGCGCGCGCCGCGACCGAGCGGCGCTTCGTGCTGGTCATCCTGCGCGGCGCCTTGGACGGCCTGGCCGCGGTCCCACCCTATGCCGAGCGCGAGTATCGCGGGTTGCGCGGCCCGCTGGCGCTGCCGGACCCGGGCGCCGCCGACGGCATCCTGGCGCTCGATGGACGCTTCGGCCTGCATCCGGCGTTGCAGCCACTGCACGCGATGTACAAGGCTGGCGAGCTATCGGTCGTCCACGCCGTCGCGACGCCCTATCGGTCGCGCTCGCATTTCGACGGGCAGGATCTCCTCGAAAGCGGCGCCGATGCGCCGCACGGGGTGCAGGACGGCTGGCTCAACCGCGCGCTCGGCCTGCTCAATACCGAAACCGCCCATAGCCGCGTCGGCTTGGCCGTCGGCCAGACGATCCCGCTGGTCCTGCGCGGCAAGGTGCCGGTCGCGTCGTGGGCCCCGTCGGACATGCCGTCGGTCGACCCCGATTTCCTCGACCGGCTGTCGGCGCTCTATGCGAAGGACGGTGTGTTTGGGCCGGCGCTCAGCGAGGGCCTGCGTGCGCAAGCCCTCGCCGACGAGGTCTTGAGCGAAGGGCAGCCGAACCGCGGCCGTATGAACGGCGAGAAGATGTATGGCCGCGGGGCGCGGCCGATCCTGGCCCTGCGGCCGGCGGCGAACGCGCTCGGCAGGCTGCTCGCGGCACCGGACGGGCCGCGCGTGGCGGTGCTGGAGATGCTCGGCTGGGACACCCATGCGGGCCAGGGCGCGCTGACTGGCCGGCTGGCCGGCGTCATGAAGGCGCTCGGCGAAGGGCTCGACGAATTGAAGACGTCGCTCGGGCCGGCGTGGCGCGAGACCGCCGTCGTGGTGGTAACCGAATTCGGACGCACCGTGGCGGTCAACGGCACCAACGGGACCGATCACGGCACCGGAACGGTCGCCTTCGTGCTCGGCGGCGCCGTTGCCGGCGGCCGCGTGCTCGGGAAATGGCCGGGTCTCGCCCAACTTTACGAGAACCGCGACCTGATGCCGACCACGGACCTTCGCGCCGTGATGAAGGCCTTGCTGGTCGACCATCTGGGCCTGCCGCCGGACGGGGTCGAGCGGATCGTGTTCCCGAACAGCGCGGCCGTGGCACGACTGCGCGACTGCGTGCGGGTGTAGAGCCCCGTCAGCTCCCGCGATAGGTCGTGTATCCGTAGGGCGAAACGAGCAACGGCACGTGATAATGCGCCGTCTCGTCCGCGACGGAAAAGCGCACCGGCACCAGATCGAGAAACGGCGGGTCGGTCATTGCCAAACCGGCACCGCGGAAATACGCCGCCACGGCGAACACCAGCTCGTAATGCCCCCGCACCAGCGCCGCTCCTTCGAGGAGCGGCGCGTCGGCGCGGCCGTCGCGGTTGGTGACGATCGTCTTGACCAGCGTTCGCGCGCCGTCCAGACGGTAGAGCTCGATCTTGAGCCCGGCCGCCGGCCTGCCGCCTGCCGTGTCGAGAACATGCGTGGTCAGCTGGCCCATGAGATCGTCCTCACGCGGCGACCAGATCGGCGAGGCGAAACGCGGCGATGCGGCCGACCTGCTCCAAGGCCTCGCCGAATTCGGCGTCCGGTGCCCGGTCGATGCGCGCCTGGAACGCCGCCAGGATATCGTCCTTCGACTTTCCCTTCACCGCGAGGATGAAGGGAAAGCCGAACTTCTCCTGGTAACGCCGGTTGAGCGCGTGGAACCTTTCGTATTCCGCAGGCGTCAGACGGTCGAGGCCCGCCCCGTGCTGCTCGCGGCGGGAATCGGCGGTGAGGTCGCCGCCGATCGCCGCCTTGCCGGCGAGGTCCGGATGGCCACGCAGCAGCCCCAATTGCTCCGTCGCCTCGGCTGCGGCGATCGCGTCCAGCATGGCGCGGTGCAAAGCGTCCCGGCTGGCGAAGGGCCGCCTTGTGGCGGCGCGGCGCGTCACCCACGGCGCATGCTCGAAGACATGGCCCAGATGCGCCTCGAACGCGGCCGGGTCCAGCGCGTTCACCTCCTGCAAGCTCAAGATGTGCGGCATGGGCCGCACCCTAGTCACAGCACCGCCGCCCGGCAAGCGCGGATGGCCCGGAAGTTGCTTTCTTAAGCGATTGACTCGACGTCGTTTGCGCCCGGATACTCGCGAATTCGGGGTCGCGCACGGCGCGATAATTTCACGAGGGGAGCTCTCCATGCACAGCGTCACCATCAATCGCGCCAGCTGGCTGGTGGCCGCGGCCGCCGTCGCGGCCCTGACCGCCGGCGGCCCGGCGGCCGCCCAGACAAACGTCAAATTCTCGCTCGATTTCACGCTGCAGGGCTCGCAGGCCCCGTTCTACCTGGCGCGCGAGCGCGGCTACTACGCCGCGGAAGGTGTCAACGTGACGGCGATCGATGTCGGCCGCGGGTCCGGCGACACGGTCGGCCGGGTGGCGAGCGGCACCTACGATATCGGGTTCGGCGACATCAACTCGCTGATCGAGTTCAACGCCAAAAATCCGGAGAAGGAAATTCCGGCGGTGATGATGGTGTACGACAGGGCACCCTTGTCGATCGTGGCACTGAAGAAGTCCGGCATCACCAAGCCCGCCGACCTCGTCGGCAAGAAGGCGGCGGCGCCGTCCTTTGATGCGAGCTATCGCATGTTCGACATGTTCGCCAAGATCAACGGCTTCGATCCGAAGTCTGTGAATTGGTCGAACGTGTCGCCGCAGCTGCGCGAACCGATGCTGGCCAAGGGCGAGGCGGACGCGATCTCGGCGTTCACCTTCACCGCGACATTCGCGCTGCGCAGCCTGGGCGTGCCGGAATCGAGCCTCACCGTCATGAAGTACAGCGATTACGGGCTCGATCTGTATTCGAACGCAATCCTCGTCACGCCCGATTTCGCGAAGAACAATCCCAAGGCGGTCGCCGGGTTCGTCAAAGCGGCGATCCACGGCTGGCGCGACGCCGTCAAGGACCCGAAGGCGGCGATCGCCGTGATCAAGAAGGCCGACCCGCTCATCGACGACGGCCTCGAACTCGAGCGGCTCAACATCACCATCCGCGACTTCGTGCTCAGCGACGACGTCAAGAAGAACGGCATGGGCGATGTCGAGGAGGCCCGCCTGCGGAAGAATATCGACTACGTCACCGAGGGCCTCGCCCTGCCGCGCAAGGTGGCGCCCGACCACGTGTTCGACCGGAAGTACCTGCCGGCCGCCGCCGATCGCAAGTTGATGTGATGTGCCTCTGGCGCGTCACATCATTCCCGCGCCGGTGTCGCGCTTCGCGCGAGCACCTGGCGGGAATCCAGCGAAAAATAAAGACTGGATGCCGCTTTCGCGGGCATGACGAATAGATATGAGAGGCGGCCGGAGCGGCCGCCTCTTTTTTTATGACCGCGCGAGATCGGCCAGGGCGTCGGCAAGGACGCGGGCGCCCGCCGCGAGATCGGCCGGTGTGGCACTTTCCGCCTCGTTGTGACTGACGCCACGCAGGCACGGCACGAAGATCATGCCGGACGGCGCCATCCGGGCGATGTGCATCGCGTCATGGCCGGCCCCCGACGGCATGTCCATAAGCGGGTAGCCGAGCCGCCCGGCGCAGCGGCGCACCAGGTCGATCACCGCCGGGGCGAAGATCGTCGGCGGCACGCGCGAAATCTCGGTCACGGTCACGGCGCAGCCCTTGGCGTGGCGTTCCGCGAGCTCGGCGATCCGGTCGCCGCGGGCGGCGAGCACGGCCGCGTCGGGGTGGCGAAAATCGATGGTGAAATGGACCCGCCCCGGGACCGTGTTGGGCGAACCCGGATGCACCTCGAACCGGCCGACCGTGAAGCGCACGGTGTCGGACCGATCGGCCATCAATTGCTCGAGGGCGGCGACGATCGCCACCGCCGCGGACAGCGCGTCCTTGCGCGCCGCGCGCGGCGTCGTGCCCGCATGCGCCTCCTCGCCGACGATGTCGACCGTGTAGCGGCGCTGGCCCTGAATCCCGGTCACGGCGCCGATGGTCCGCCGGGCGGCTTCGAGACGCGGCCCCTGCTCGATATGCGCCTCGATATAGGCGGCGACCGGCCCACCCAGGCCCGGGCGGGACGGCGCCGGCGCGGACGATAACGTCTGTGCGAGCGCCTCGGCCACGGAAACGCCGGCACGGTCTGTGACCGCCAGCGCCGTGGCCAGCGGCAGCGCTCCGGCATACACGGCCGAGCCCATGGCGCCGGGCTGGAACCGGCTGCCTTCCTCGTTCGTCCACGCGACCAGCTCGACCGGATGGCGTGGACGCCATCCACAGTCCGCGAACGCTTCCAGCACCTCGAAGCCGGCCAGCACGCCATATATCCCGTCGAAACGCCCGCCCGTCGGCTGGCTGTCCATGTGCGAGCCGGTCAGCACCGGCGCCGCCGCGCGGTCGCTCCCCTCATACCGGATGAAGAGATTGCCGATGGCGTCGGTCGCGACGGCGAACCCACGCGCCTCGGCCCACGAGGCCAGGAGCCGCCGCGCCGCCGCGTCCTCGGGCGACAACGCCTGCCGGTTCACTCCGCCTTTCGGCGTGGCACCCAGCCTCGCCATGTCGAGATGACGCTGCCACAGCCGGTCTTCGCGGACCGCGGCCGAAGGCCGTGCGGTTTCAGGGCCCGTCATGCGATGTCGGATATCCGGCTTTCCGGGCGGGCGCAAGGTGCCGACATGAAAACGGCGCGACAGCCGTCGGCCGCCGCGCCGCCCAAACGCGACTGGCTCAACCGGCGCTGGATACCAGCGTCAGCTGCGTCTCGGCCTTCTTGACGGCGTCGTCGTCCTTGATCTCGGCGGCCGGCTTGTCCTTGTCGATCTCTTCGTCGGTGAGGCGGCGGCAATGGCCGTTGAGAAACGCGCCGTTTTCCACCGACAACCGCTCATGGAGGATGTCGCCCGTCACATGGCCGGTCCCGGCCAGCTCGACGGTCTTGGCGTGGATCTTTCCGACGACCTTGCCCTGGACCCGCACGCCTTCGGCGTTGACATCGCCGTTGACGATGCCGGTTTCGCCGACGGTCAGCCGCACGCTCTTGATGTTGCCATCGACCGTCCCCTCGAGCTGGATGTCCCCCTCGCAGGAGATGTCGCCCTTCACACGGAAATCGGCACCGATGATCGTGGGCATGCCTGGCCTCCCCGCGCCGTTCATCTGTTCCCGAGCACCCGACTTACTGGTTTTTAGGAACATATCTCGCAGCCTCCAGGAATTTGGCGGGATTCAGGTTCTTCCCGTCGCTCAGCACTTCGTAGTGTACGTGAGGGCCTGTGCTGCGGCCAGTGGTTCCGATCAGACCGACCACATGGCGCGCGGCGATACGCTGCCCGACCTTTACGAGAATTCGTGATAAATGCGCATAGCGCGTCGACAGGCCATATCCATGGTCGATCTCGACCATGTTGCCGAATTCGCCGTTCCAGCCGGCGAACGTGACGAGGCCGGGTGCCGTGCCCATCACCGGGGCGCGAGGGGCGGCGGCCAGATCGAGACCATTATGCTGGGCGAGCTGGCCGGTGAACGGATCGCGGCGGACGCCGAACGGGCTCATCAGGCTGTAGACCTCGGTCGGGGCGCCCACCGGCAGCGCCCGCAGCAGCTTGCGCATTTCCTGCAGCCGCCCGATCTGCGACCCCAGCCCGACCAGATCGGCGCGCGCCGTGTCGTCCCGCTTCGCCGCCGGAACGAACGGCCCGCCGACGCCCGGCGATTGGGCCGACACCACCTTTTCGGCATCGATCCCGGTGCGGTTGATCAGCCGCTTGAGGCCTTCGATCCCGGCCTGGGTGCGCTCCGACAGCTGCGTGATCGTCGCTTCATGCGAGGAATTGAGCGCCGCCTGGCGCCGGCCGAGCTCGGCGATCTCGGCATTGAGGGCTGTGCGATCCGAGGCCAGGCGGTCGCTTTCCACCGCCAGCCGGCCGCGCTCGGCCATCGCCTCGTCGAGGCCCTCGGTCAGGGTCGTCGACAGCGAGCTGAGCTCGCGATTCCGCGGCGCCATGCCGCGAATCTGGTCGTCGAGCTTGTGCAGGCGGGCGATGAGGCTTTCATGGGCGACCGACGCGCGGCCGCGCTCGGCCTCGGCATTGGCCAGACGCTGGCCGATCTCGCCCACACGCTTCTGCAGGGTCTCGTTCTGCTCGACGAGGTTGAGGATCGCAACCGCGCTCTCGGCGCGGCCTTTTTCCTGGGCGCTGTCGACCGCCGCCCCCAGGCTGTCGATCGCCATCCGGTAGGCTTCTTCGACCCGCGCCACCTCGCCCTGCTTCAGATCGACGAGCCGCCAAGCCTCCTGGCGCGCGATCAGCGCCCAAATGACGCACACGACGGCGAGCGCGAAGCCCGCCGCCATGATCTGCTGAATCGTCGGCGTCAGCACGATATAGCGGACGCCGACATCCGACCGCAGAATGATTTCGCGCTCGCGAAAAACGCGCTCCGCGAAATCTAAAATTCGCTTCAAAAGCCCCCCAGCCAACCCAGTCACCCCCGGGCGGCCCCGCGTCGCCCCCCGCGGCGGCCGCCTGCGCCTAGATTCGGTGTCTACACGAGCCGCTCTCGAATGATGCCGTGTCCACAGCGCGGGTCAAGGATGCCATTGCATGGCTGGGATAGCGTTCCCGAAAGCCGCCCAATCATCCTAAAGTACGGTCATATTCCTTAAAAAAGAGTCTCTCCTCCTTGAAATGTGGTTAAGCGGCCTATGCGCTATCTGTGGATATGTGGATAAGAATTCGCAAACCTGCATCGGGCGGGTCACCAGAGGCGACGAAGCCACGCCGTTGGCGCAACCGCGCCGGAGTCCCCGAGTCAGGCGCCGCTGACATGTGGAAATATCGCGACAAGTCGTTGAACGCGTTAGGCTGCACTGAACACACCAACGGGCGCTGTCCATGAGCGATCTTCGCGAGCTGCCGGAACGACTGCTCATCGCCATCGGCGGCAATGCCACCCATCCCGAGAACATCCGCGGCACCGCCGAAGAGCAGGTCGAAATCGCGACCGCGACCGGGCGGGCCCTGCGGCCGATCATGGAGCTCGGGCGGGAGCTGATCATCACCCACGGCAACGGGCCGGTGGTCGGCAAGATCCATCTGCGGATGGCGATCAGCCGGCAGCGCGTGGCGCCGATGTCGCTCGACATCTGCGTCGCTCAGAGCCAGGGCGGCATCGCATACCTCCTGATGCAGGCGCTCGAGAACGCGCTCCGCGAAGTCGGCAACAGCCGGCACGTGGTTTGCCTCCTCACCCAGGTCGAAGTCGATCCCAATGATCCGGCCTTCCAAAATCCGACCAAGCCGATCGGCACGTTCTACAGCGAAGGCGAGGCGAAAGAGCTCGCGGCCGAGCTCGGCTGGGACATGCGGGAGGAAAAAAGCCGTGGGTGGCGGCACGTTGTGCCGTCGCCGCGGCCCAAGCACATCGTCGACATATCGCTGATCCGGGCCCTGGCCAAGCAAGGTGCCGTGGTGATCGCCGGCGGCGGCGGCGGCATCCCGGTCGTGCGCGCCGCCGACGGCACGCGGCAGGGCATCGAGGCGGTCATCGACAAGGACCTGACGTCGGCTCACATGGCGCGGGTCCTCGGAATCGACGAGATGATGATCCTGACCGCCGTGTCCAAGGTCGCCATCCATTACGGGACGCCGCGCCAGCGGTTTCTCGACCGCGTGACATTGTCCGAGGTCAAGGCGCTGCACGCCGAGGGCCATTTTCCTCCCGGCAGCATGGGGCCCAAGATGGATGCCGCCATCCGCTTCCTCGAGATGGGCGGCAAGCGCGTCATCATCGGCGACATCGGGCAAGCCTTGCCGGCGTTGCGCGGCGAGACCGGCACGCATGTCGTTCCCGATGCCTGAGATCGCCGTCCCGGCCCGCCTCGCCGTCCACACGCTCGGCCGCCACGCCCGGCGGCTCATCGAGGGCCGCGACGAGCTGCGTGTGTTCGCGCGCTTTGAGCGCAGTCTCTACGTCCACGACGCCGCCGGCGGGCTCGCCTGCATCGGCGGCGAGCGGCTTGGCCTCGGCCCATTGAACGTCCTCCTCGCGCAGACGGAGTTCAGCGCCACGGATTTCCAGGACGGCGAGCGCCTGGAGTTCGACACTGCCGGGGCCGCGATCTGGCAGCCGGCCGTGTTTACGATTCCCGACCAGGAGGGGCTCCGCCACGGTCTTGCCGCCCTGAAGGCTGCGCTCGGCCGGGTCGCGGCCCGCGGTCTCGCCGCCCCCGAAGTCGATGATCCCGTCGCGGCGCGGGTGCAGGCCAGTTTCACCGCGCTGACGACTTGGCTCGGGGCCGGAGCCGGACCTGAGGTTCCGGGTGCGGCCGTCGATGTGCTCGGCCTCGGACCCGGCCTGACGCCGGCGGGCGACGACGCGCTGGGCGGGGCCATGATCGCGTTGCGCAGCTTCGGCCATGGCGGCGCGGCCGACCGGCTGGCCGCCGGTCTATTGGCGCCGGCGCCGGAGCGCACCAACACGATTTCGCTCGCCCATCTGCGCGCGGCCGCCGACGGCGAGGGTGCTGCGGCGTTGCACGAGGCGCTCGCCGCCGTCGCCTGCGCCGACCAACCGGCGCTGCTCGATGCGCTGCGGCGGCTCGACCGCATCGGCCACAGCTCGGGCTGGGACGCGCTCGCGGGTGCGCGCGCGGTCCTGAACGCGCTCGTCTAGCGGCGGCTGATCGCCAGGGCCAGGGCCGCCGCCTGCGCGTTCGAGGCGGCGACCAGGATCCCGGCTTTCTCGAGCTTGCCGATCTGCGCCGTGCGGTTCTGCGGGTCGCCGTCGGTGCCGGTGACCGAGGCCACGATGGCCGGCCGCGGGATCTTGGCCGCCGCCGCGACGGCGGCCACCGCTCCGGCCGGATCGTCATGCGCGCCATAGCCGATCACGACGTCGATCAAGACCACCGCCACCAGAGGATCCGCCAGCGCCTCGCGCAACGCCTCGTTGCGCCGCGTCGGGTCGATCATCGGATGCGGCCGCCCGACCGTGTATTCGTCGGCGCCGTAGTCGATCAACACGTGTCCGCCGCCAGGCCGCGAGGAGGCCGCCCCCGGGACCGGCGCATTCGACCAGAACGCTTCGCCGGCCTCGCGCAGCACCAACTGCGCCTCGGCGCAAAGCGTGCCGCCCGAATAGATGCCGCGGATCGAGCGCCGCTTGGGATCCATCTCGCGCGCCACCAGCCGGACCATGGCGGCGGCATCGATCGCCACCTCGACCGGCCGGCCGAGCGCCAGCGACGCCGCGGCGGCGAGGGTGCGGGCGGCTTTCGCGTTCGCCGGCAGGCGCTGATCGGCAGCACCGAGGAAGCAGATGGTGAACGGCTTGGTGCTGCGCGCCACCCGCTCCAGCACCTTCGCCGCGACCGCGGCGGAGGGCGGCTTCGAGATCAGGACGATATGGCGCGTGCCAGGATCGCGGTCGAGTGCCTCGATCGCCATCAAGGTCGTGAGGCCGCCGACCTTGTCCGACAGGTCGCGGCCGCCGACGCCGATCCCGTGGGACACGCCGCCGCCGGCGCGGGCAATCAGGCACGACACCTCCTGCAGCCCGGTGCCCGACGCCGACACGATGCCGATGTCGCCGGACGCGACCTCGTTCGCGAACGCGAGCGGCGTGCCGCCGATCAGCGCCGTGCCGCAATCCGGGCCCATCAGCAACAGGCCGCGTTTCTGCGCCTCCTGCTTCAGCGCGCGCTCATCCTCGACGGCCACATTGTCGCTGAACAGCAGCACATGGAGCCCGGCGGCCAGCGCCTTACGGGCTTCGTTGGCGGCGAATTCTCCGGGCACCGAGATGATCGCGAGATTGGCGCCGCCGAGCGCATTCGCCGCGGCCGCGATCGTGCGCGGCCGGCGCTCGCCGGTTGCGGTCATCGCCTGCGGCTGATCCAGCCGCTTGTCGACCTGCGCGAGTGCCTCCTTTGCCGCCGTCTCGCTTTCCGCCTTGATGGCGATGATCAGGTCGTTGGCGCCGGCCTCGTGTCCCGCGGCGGCCAGCATGCCGGCGTCGTCGAGGATCTGCCGGTTGGCCGGCGTGCCGATCATCAGCGAGGCGGTCTCGACACCCGGCAGGCCGGACAGCGTCTGCGAAATCCGCATCAGCGCCAGTGAATCAAGATACAGGCCGCGCCGGACGCGGTTAACGACGTGACTCACGGCTGCACACCCAGCCGCGCCGCCAGCGCCAGCAGCGCCTTCTCGAAGATCGCCGCCGGCGGATTGACGATGCCGGCGCCGACCTGGCCGATGCCGGGCAGCCGGTGGGCGATGCCGGTGTTGATCGTCGGCCGGATTCCCGTCTCCACGACCTTGCGGATGTCGATGCCGACCGGGACCCCCATGAAGTCCAGCGCCGGCATGGTCCAGTCGGGGCTGCGCGTGACCGTGATGTCGTACATGGCGCGCGTATAGTTGAGCGCGTCGCCGACCGAGCCGCCGACCGCGGAGACCACCGCCGGTGCGGTCGCCATCGCGAAGCCGCCGAGCCCAATCGTCTCGACGATCGCCGAATCGCCGATATCGGGATTGGCGTCCTTGGCGGTGAACCCGGGGAAATACACGCCGCGCGGCTGTTCGGAGGGAGCCGCGAACCAGTCGTTGCCCGTACCCGAGACGCGGATCCCGAACTCGGTGCCGTTGCGGGCCATGACGGTCACCACCGACGAGGCCTCGATGTTGCGCGCCGGATCGGTGATCGACTTACCCATCGCCATGGCGAGATTGAGGAAGAACATCTCGTTGCCGCCGAGGAACTCGAAAATCCGGGCGAGCTCGGCCTGGTCGGAGACCGCGCGCGCGAGCGCCGGCGCCAGCGCGCGCAGAAACAATGCCGAGCACGCCTGGTTGCGCATGTGATTCTCATCACCCATGGTCAGGCCACGGGCGATCAGGGGCTTCAGCGGAAGACCGCCGGACAGGCGGAGTGCGGTCGCCAGCGCCGGACCAAGCTTGTCGATGAACCAGCGCAGGCGGGTGAGAACCTCGGGATCGTTGGCCCCATAGCGCATCACCTTGCCCATGCCCTCGTTGATCGTGACATAGGCGCGGTTGCCGAAGGCGCGGTTCTCGACCACGAACACCGGCATGCTGCGGCTGGTGATGCCGGCCATCGGGCCAACCGCGTCGTGATCGTGGTTCTGGCCGAACTGAATCCCGCCGGCCAGGATAAGCTTTTCGGCCGCCTCCAGATCGGGCGCCCAGCCTTCGAGCACACACGCCCCCTGGATGGCAGCGCGGAGGGGACCGCACATGCGCTCCCACGCCACCGGCGGGCCGGCATGCAGCACCATGCGGTCCACAAGGCGTGGGACGACCTCGCCCGCCGGCCGCACATCGATGGCGACTGGATCGGCTTTGAGCATGCGGGCCACGGCCTCGCGATTGGCGGCATCGATGCGTTCGTCGGCGTTCAGCTTGGCCACGAGGGCGGCCAGACGCGCGTCGCCGCGTGCCGGCGGCATCCAGTCGACTTGGGCGACGGCCACGCCGCGGCGCTTGAGGTCCTCGGCAAAGCCGGACAGGCCGACATTCACGATTTCGAGGGGCGAATGAAGAAACTGATCGAGGGTCATGGCCGAACATAGGGCGAGTGCGTCGGCGCACACAAGGTTGTTCCAGGGCCTTCCAGGGCTTGCGGAGCCCCGCGCCGCGCGCCATCGTAGCGGCCCGTCCGTGGAGTGCCCTGATGAACGAGTTTACGACCCGCGACCAGCTCGGCGCCTTTGTTCCCGGCAACGAAGCCAAGATCGAGGGCGCCCGCACCGGGCCGCTCCGCGGCCTCACCTTTGCCGTCAAAGACCTCTACGACGTGGCGGGCCAGCGCACCGGTGCGGGCAATCTCGACTACCTGGCGGAGCACTCACCTGCGGCGCGCAGCGCCTCGGCGGTGCAAGCGCTGCTCGAAGCCGGCGCCGAGTTCGTCGGCCGGACGATCACGGTCGAAATGGCGTTCGGCATGTCGGGCGACAACATTCACTACGGCATGCCCAAAAATCCGGCAGCCCCCAATCGTGTGCCTGGCGGCTCGTCCTGCGGCTCGGCCTCGGCGGTCGCCGGCGGCGCCGCCGACACGGCGCTGGGCTCCGACACCGGCGGATCGGTGCGCATTCCGGCGAGCTATTGCGGCCTTTACGGACTGCGGCCGACTCATGGACGCATTCCCCTCGACGGCGTCGTGCCGCTGTCGCCGAGCTTCGACACGGTCGGCCATTTCGCCCGCGATGCCGAAACGTTCGAGCGGGTCGGGCGCGTGCTGCTCCGCGAGAGCGGCGAGCCGGCACGGCCGCGGCGGCTGCTGTGGGCCGAAGACTGCTTTGCGCATGCCGAGCCGGCGACGGTGGCGGCGGTGACGCCGCTCGTCGAGAAGCTTGCCAGCCGAATCGGCCGGCGTGAGACCATCCGCGTCTCCCCGGGCTCGCTCGAAGATTGGGGCCAGGATTTCCGCACCCTCATGGCGTACGAGGCGTGGCGCCAGCACGGCGCCTGGATTGAACGGCGCAAACCGCGCTTCGGCGCCGACGTGGCGACGCGGTTCCGCATTGCCTCGCGCGTAACCGAGACCGAAGTCGCCGCGGCGGCACCCCGCCGCGAGGCGACGACCCAGCACCTGGCGGCGCTGCTGGCAGACGGGGCCGTCCTCTGCGAACCAACCTCGCCCGGTCCGGCGCCGCTCAAATCGTCGCCGGCCGAAGCGATAGAACAGGCGCGCTTCCACGCCCACGCGCTGTGCTGCATCGCCGGCCTGGCGCGCGTGCCGCAGATCACGATTCCGGCGGGCACCGTGGACGGGGCCCCGGTCGGGCTGTCGCTGATCGCGGCGCAAGGCGCCGACGCCATGTTGCTCCGGCTCGCCCGGGACATCGCCGGCTGAAGCGGACAGCGATCTTGGCAAAAGCTAGGAAACCCGCGCCCTATCCGCGCGATCTGGTCGGTTACGGCGCGACGCCGCCGCATCCGCGCTGGCCGGGCGAGGCGCGGGTCGCGCTGTCGTTCGTGCTGAACTACGAAGAAGGTGGCGAGCGCTCGATCCTGCACGGCGACAAGACCTCGGAGGTCTACCTGCATGAAGTGGTTGGCCTGACGCCACGCGTCCGCCGGCGCGACGAGGTGGTGGAATCGGTCTACGAGTACGGCAGCCGCGCCGGGTTCTGGCGCATCCTGCGGCTGTTCGCCGAGCGCAAGCTGCATTTCACCAGCTACGCCGTCGCGATGGCGCTGCAGCGCCATCCCGAGGCGGCGCGCGCGATGGTCGAGGCCGGCCACGAGATCGCCAGCCACGGCTGGCGCTGGATCGACTACGACACCATGGGCGTCGCCGAGGAGCGGCGGCACATGCGGCTTGCCATCGACGCGATCACGCGCGTCGCCGGCGAGCGGCCGCTCGGCTGGTACACCGGCCGGATCAGCGCCAACACGCGCAAGCTGGTCGTCGAGGAGGGGGGCTTTCTCTACGATTCGGATGCCTACAACGACGACCTGCCCTACTGGACGAGCGTCGCCGGCAAGGGTCACCTCGTCATCCCCTACACGCTCGACAACAACGACATGAAGTTCGGCACCGCCCAGGGCTTCAACCAGGGCGAGGATTTCTTCATCTACCTGCGCGACGCGTTCGACACCTTGTATCGCGAAGGCGAAACCGCGCCGAAGATGATGTCGATCGGCCTCCACATGCGCCTGGCCGGCCGGCCGGCGCGGATCGCCGGCCTCGCCCGCTTTCTCGACCACGTGCAGAAGCACGAGCGCGTGTGGATCTGCCGCCGCGTCGACATCGCCCGCCACTGGCGCAAGGTCCATCCCTACCGCGCCGCGTCCGCCCCCTGAAAAACGATAGAGGAACCGCCATGCTCAAAATCTACGGTCGCATCACCTCGGTGAACGTGATGAAGGTCCTGTGGACCTGCGTCGAGCTCAACGTCCCGTTCATGCGCGACGACGTCGGCGGCGCATTCGGCAAGACCAACGAGCCCTGGTATCTCGCCATGAACCCCAACGCGCGCGTGCCGACCATCGACGACGACGGGTTCACCCTCTGGGAATCCAACACCATCGTCCGCTATCTCGCGGCCAAGCACGGGCGCGGCACGTTGTGGCCCGAGGATCCGAAGACGCGCGCCGACGGCGATCGGTGGATGGACTGGCAGCTCTCCGTGCTCGGCCCGGCGATGACGCCGGTGTTCTGGCAGCTCATCCGCACCCCGGCGGACAAGCGCGACATGGCCGTCGCCGAGGCCAGCCGCAAGGCGTCGATCGACGCGCTCAAGATGCTCGATGCGCGGCTCGCCGATCGCGACTTCGTCGCCGGCCGGACGCTCACCGCCGGCGACATCCCGGCGGCCAGCATGGTGCACCGGTGGTACGCGCTGCCGATCGAGCGCCCGAAGATGCCGCACCTGGAAAAGTATTACGCGCGGCTGGCCGAGCGGCCGGGCTACAAGACCCATGTCATGCTGCCGCTGAGCTGATCTTCCGCTTAAACCCGCTGTCATTGCGAGGAGCCCTCGGGTCCCGCCCTTCGGCCGCCGAAGGCGCCGCCCCCCAAAACACGCGCAATAGTGCAATTGTTTTCGCAAGCCGCTGGAATCGCTAGCGAATGAAGCTCAAAAACAATTGCGCCTCGGTTTGTCGCGTATGCAATTGTGTATTTCTCTCCGTCGCGGGGATGACGCCAGATCTATCACCCCCGAAACCGGGTCAACGCATCAACGGTTCCCAGAAATCTCTGAATCGGCGCGCAAAACCCCGGATCGGACCGTTGACGTGACCGTTGACCGTTGATCCTGAAGCGATCGGATCGCAGTCGTCGCCGACACGCGGCCGTCCGGGGGATCAGCGCGGTGGCTTTGCCTCCGCGGCGGTGTCGCTCGGCATCGCACACTGTGCATCGGCGCCGCGGAACGCGTTGCGCACCACCTGCGCCAGATCGTCGGCGGCCTCGGGCTTGTAGCTGCGCCCGCCGGTGAGATCGGCCACGCACTCCGCCTTGGCCTGGCCGGTGATGTCGATGATGTGAATCGGCGTGCCGGGATGCTGGGCCCGGATCTCGGCCGCCGCCGCGCACGGATCGCCGCTGCAGAATTCCCGGCCGTCGGTCAGCAGCACGATCGACGATTTCCCATCGCCCAGCATCTCGGCGGCACTGCGCAGGCTGTCCGCCAGCGGCGTGCGTCCCTTGGGAACCAGCGCCTTGATGTAGTCGATGGCGGCACCCCGGCGCGCCGCGTCGAACACGCCGACCTTGCGGATGTCGCGGCACTCCTGGAACACGACCAGGCCGAGGTCGACGTCGGCCGGCAGCTCGGATGCCGCGGCGGTGAATGCCTCTCGGGCGCGGGTGATCCGCCTGGGCCCGGGCTCGGCGAGCAAGGCGCGATATTCGCGGCGCGCGTCCGGATCGTGCCGGCGAATACCCTCGTCGAGATCGTCCTCGATGTCCGCGTCGACATCGAGCGGGAGACCCATGCTGACCGATCCGTCGAGAATGAACACGACGCGGCCGGGCGCGGGCTCGGGCGGACAATCAGACGCCGACGGGGCTTGCGGCATCGCCTCGCGGCTTATCGGCGGCCGTTGAATTTTTTGCGCCGCCTCCGCCGCGGCACCGCCCCCGCCGCCAGGCGCGCGGCTGCTCGTGCTCCGAGCCGCCGACGACGGGACGCCGGCTCCGGACTCCGACGCGGCACCGCCGCCCGACGGGGCTCCACCGCCAGCGCCGCCGCCGGACGAGCCACCGCCGCCTGCCCGCGGCGACGGGTCATGACGCGCCGATCCGGATGGCGAGACTCCTGCCGCATCGGGCGGATCGGCCAGCGCCGCGGCCCTTGGCGGCGGCGCCGCTCCTGCACCGCCAGCCGCAGCGGCAGCCACGCGAGCCGCGGGAGCCGGGGCGTCGCGTCGCCCTCCGACCGCCGGCTCGGAGCAGTTTTCGGGATTGGGACTGGTGCGATAGCAGCTCAAGCGTGCTTCGTCGACGGCGACACCGGCTTCGGCGCCAATCGGCGGCGGCGGCGATCCGCGCCTGGCACTCGACGGCGCGCTGCGGCCGGCGGCGGCACCCGCGCGCGGTGCTGCCGGTTCGCGCGGCTTGTCATCGGCGCCGCGACCCGCCGCGCCGGCGGGTGGCGCCTCATGGATGTCGGGCTCGTCCCGGATCGCGGCCCCGCGTCCGGCACCGGCCCGTCCCGCCCCCGTTTCTGTTTCGGAGTCGGCGCGCGTGTTTGCACCGCCGACCGGCGATAGCGGCGCGCGGTCTGCCGGTGCTGGTCGCGGCGGGACAGATGTGAGCGGCGCCGCCGCCTCGCCCGGTGGCTTGGGTTGGTCCTCCGGCCGCTCGCCCTCCGCCAGGACCTCGGCACCCGGCTTAGCAACCGCGTCGGCGTCGCGGTCCTTCTCGCTCGGCCACAGGACCCACGCCGCGGCCGCGGCGGCGACCACGCCCGCGAGCACGAAGACGGGGACACGCCGGCGCTTGTCGGCCGCGGCGGCCGTCTCGATCGGCTCCGTCGATGCGTCCGGCGCGGCGCCGGCCGCCCGTTCCGCCTCGCCAGGCGGCCGCTCGGCCGCGGCGGCCTTCGGATCGCTCTTCAGCAGATCGATGCGCCGCGCGACCGACCGGAACAGCGCGTCGGCCTCCGGCTCCAGCCGGGCGCGCAGCGCGTCGAGAATCTCGGCCAGCTTGGCCGGATCGTCCCAGTACACCTCGGACAAGGTCACGAGCTGTTTGAGATTGAGCCGGCGGTGCGAGCGCGATGCCACGACGACCTTCCCCCCCTCCTCGGCCTTGAGCTTCGCCAGCCGTCCCGTCACCGACTCACGCAGGTCGTCGGCGGCGGCGTCATCGGGCAGCGCCTCTTGGATTTCGGCGAGTTCCGCGGGATCGTTCCAGTTGAACTGGATCACGGCCGCGAATTGCGGAATTGTCAGTCTTTGCCGAAACCCGCTGGGCATTCCCGTGTTCCCACTAATTGTACCTCGACGGCGGGCCGTCCGCAGGCTCAAATGCCCAGCCGGTCCCAGGATTTCCCCAATGATCGCCGATTTTGAATTAAACAAGCGTTTCCTTGCCGCCGCCGCGATCGCGCGCGAGGCTGGCGACCTTGCACGCCGGCTGTTCGAAAGCCGAAGCGCGGGGACCTACCAGCTCAAGGGGCATCAGGACTTCCTCACCGAAGCGGACGGTGCCGTCGAACGCCTGGTCGTCAGCCGCATCGCCGACGCGTTTCCCGGTGACACCTGCGTGGGCGAGGAAGGCGGCGGCGCCTATAGCCCCCAGACCTGGGTCGTCGACCCCATCGACGGCACGGCGAATTTCGCCCGCGGCGTGGCGCAGTTCTGCGTGTCGATCGCGTTCGTGCATGACGACCAGACGGCCATCGGCGTGATCTGCAACCCGATGGCCGGCGAGTTGTTCGCCGCCCGCCGCGGCGCCGGTGCGACGCTCAACGGGCGGCCGATGCGGGTGAGCGCGCTCGCCGATATCCGACAGGCCATGGTCGAGGTCGGGTGGTCGGCGCGCCGACCGATGGAGGATCACCTGGCGCTGCTCCATCGCGTCACGGCGACCGGCGCCGGATTCCGTCGCAGCGGTTCCGGCGCGCTCGGCTTGGCCAGCGTCGCGGCCGGCCGCATCGACGGCTATTGCGAGCTGCACATGCAGCCGTGGGATGTGTTGGCCGGCCTTCTATTGATCGAGGAGGCCGGGGGGTGGACGAGCAATTTCTTTGCGAACGACGGTCTCCGACGCGGCAATTTCGTGCTCGCCTGCGCCCCCGCCTTTAAGGATGTTCTGATCCAGGCAACCGGCTTGCCGGCGTGACGGCTGTGTAAAAAAATATTCACCACATTGTGAACGGCGCCTAAAAAATTTGCAGCAGCAAGCTTCTCCGAATTGCCTCTTGCGCGGCGGCAATCGCGGTCGCACATTTGTGCAATGCAGCATGATTCGTTGTGCACCGCAAAATTGCCTCAAATCCCGTTTGCTGAGCCCCTCGCGCGCGCCGCCGCGGCCGTCCACCGGCTTGCGCTTGCGGTAGCGCGGCGGACGGAGCCGCTGGCCCGACGCGACGCGCGCTTCGCCTTGGCCTTGCAAGGCGGCGGCGCGCTGGGCGCGTTCACCTGGGGCGTGCTCGACCGGCTCCTTGAGGTGCCCGGGTTTTCCCCGGATGCGATCAGCGGCGCCTCGGCGGGTGCCGCGAACGCGGTGGTGATGGCGTCCGGCTGGATGACCGGCGGCCGCGACGGCGCCAAGGAGTCGCTCGACCATTTCTGGCACCGCGTCGGCATGCTGCCGTCGTTGTGGCGGCGGTTGCCGACGGCGTTCGGCTTCGACGCGACGTTCGCCTTCGAAATGGCGTCGGCGATCGTCTCGCCTTACGACTTCAACCCGCTCAACCACAATCCGCTGCGTCCGATCATCGACGAGCTCACCGACTTCGAGCGGCTGCGCAGCGCCGCGGCCCCGCCGCTCTTCATTTCGGCCACCGACGTCGAGACCGGCCAGGCCCGTATCTTCACCAACGCCGAGCTGCGGCTCGAAGCCGTGCTGGCGTCGGCGTGCCTCCCGCACCTCTTCCAGGCAGTCGAAATCGACGGCCGGACCTACTGGGATGGGGGGTACACCGCCAACCCGCCGATCGACCCGTTGCGCCGCTTCTTGCACCGCGCCCGTCTCCTGTTGGTGCTGGTCAACCCGCGGCAGCGCGCCGGCATCCCGCGCACAGCGCGCGAGATCGCGGGGCGCCTCAGCCAGGTGCTCGGCAATGCCAGCGTGTGGCGCGATCTCGATCGGCTCAGCGGTTACGACGCGATCGAGCTTCCCGAGCAGCAGGGCTCCGCGGTGAACACCGACAAGTACAACAACGACTGGCGGTTCATCCAGAGCCTCCGCGATCAGGGCCGTGCCGCGGCCGAAGCCTGGCTGGCCGCGCGGCCTGCGATCCCGGCAACCGCCTCGGCCTGATCCGGCCGGCTTAGCGTTATTTCCCGGCCCCCCGGCTGGCGGCCCAACCGGGAAAATCGTACTCTCGACGCCCAACGCAAATAATGTCGGGAGGATCCCCTTTATGCTCGAATATCGTCTGCCCGCGGCCGTCCTGGCCGGCGGGGTCGCCGCAGTGTGGCTTCTGACGTCGGTCGCACCGGTCAGCGCCGCCGATGCCAAGCCGAAGCCCTTCGACATCAGCTCGCCGGCGGTAAAGGACGGCGGCATGCTCAAGCAGAAGAACGCCGGCAACAATGCCCAGAACAAGAACTGCGACGGCCAGAACGTGTCGCCGCCGCTCCGCTGGTCGAACGCGCCGGCCAACACCAAGAGCTACGCGATCATCATGTTCGATCCGGGCGGCCGCGGCGGCGCCGGCGTGGTGCACTGGATCGCCTACGACATCCCCGCGTCGCGGACGTCGTTCAAGGAAGGCGAGACCAGCAAGCCGGCGAGCGATTTCAAGGGCGGCAAGAGCACGCCCAACATGGACGTCTATTTCGGGCCCTGCCCGCCCTACGGCGACAAGCCGCATCCCTATATCTTCACCCTGGTCGCAACCGACATGGCGCCGGGATCGCTGAAGGCGGGGATGACGCGCGACGAGTTCGTGGCGGCGGTCAACGGCCACGTGCTGGGTTCCACCAACCTCATCACGCTTTACGGGCACTGAGCGGCGGAAGCGACAGAAGCCGGCGCCGCCGGCTTCCGGTCACGCGTTCTCGTGCAGGACGGACTCGCGGACGTCCTCTTCGATCATCTTCCAGATGCGGTCGACATAGCGCACGAACTCCGGGGTGCGCTTCACCGCCAGCGCGCGGGGCCGCGGCAGGTCGATCTCGACCGTTTCGCGGACCCGTCCCGGCCGTCGCGCGAATACAAAGACCCGGTCCGACAGGAACACGGCCTCGTCGATCTGGTGGGTCACGAACAGGACGGTCTTGCGGCCCTGCTCCCAGATGCGCATCAGCTCGGTCTGCATGATCTCGCGCGTCTGCGCGTCGAGTGCCGAGAACGGCTCGTCCATCAGCAGGATCTTGGGATCGACGGCGAGAGCGCGGGCGAGGTTGACGCGCTGGCGCATGCCGCCGGAGAGCTGCCGCGGGTAGTAGCCTTCGAAGCCGCCGAGGCCGACCAGCTTCAGCAGGTCCAACGTCCGCCGCTTCTCCGCCTGGCCGGCCTGTCCGGCGACTTCGGGACCGATCATGGCGTTGGCGAGCACGGTGCGCCACGGCAGGAGGCTATCGGTCTGGAAGACGAACCCGCGATCGGTGCCCGGCTCGCGCACCACCTTGCCGTCGAGCCGCACCTCTCCGCTTGTCGACTGCTCGAGCCCGGCGACGATCCGCAGGAACGTCGTCTTGCCGCACCCGCTCGGCCCGACGATCGAGATGAACTCGCCCTCGGCGATCTGGACACCGATGCCCTGCAGCACGTCAAGATTGCCGAAGCGCTTGCCGAGGGCGGAGACCGCGAGTTTGGTCGTCATCGGGCTAGTCCTTCGTCCACGGAACCAGCTTGCTCTCGAGCCATCCGAAGCCGGCGGTGAGCACGATCCCGGCCGCGGCGAGGACGATCACGGCGGCGAACAGGTTGGGCATGTTGAAGCTATCGGCCGACTGGCTTATGAGCTGGCCCAGGCCGGCGCGGGAGCCGAAGAGCTCGGCGACCACGACGCCGATGAGGCCGCGGCCGATGCCGAGCTTGAGGCCGGCCAGGATGAACGGCGTCGCCGACGGCAGCGATACTTTGAGGAAGATCTGTAGCCGCGTCGCGCCGAAGCTGCGCAGCATCTCGATCAACCGCTCGCTCGTGGTGCGGATTCCCGCCTCGGTGTTGATCGTCACCGGGAACAGCACTAGCGTCACCACGACCACCACTTTCGACCACACGCCCACACCCAGCCACAGGATGAACAGCGGCGCCAGCGCGATGGTCGGCGTGGCGTAGAAACCCGAGATCCAGGGCTGCAGCGACTGCTTCATCGCGACGCTGCTTGCCATCACGAGGCCGAGGGCGATCCCGACGATGCTCGCGATCACGTAGCCGACCGCGAACTCGAGCGCGCTGATCCCGACGTGGCGCTCGAGCTGCCCCGATTCGGCGAGCGTGATCAGGGCGCGCACGATCTGGCTAGGTGCGGCGAGAAACAACGCGTTGGCGACGAGGTAGCGGCTCAGGATCTCCCAGAGCGCCAGCCCGGCGAGCACGGACAGCGTGCCGCGCCACCAACCCGGACGGAAGCCGCGCCCCGCGCCGCCGACGTTGGATGTCGCCGCTTCCGACTTTGCCGTGCTCTCGATCTGACCGTCCATTCTCGTCAGTCGGTGAGCTCGGTGACACCGGCCAGGGTCAGCCGTTCCACGGTCATATTGTCGGGCACCTCGCCCATCCCTTTCAGCACCGATAGGAGGCCTCCCAGCCGCGCGCGCGACACCTTGCCGGTCGGCTCGAAGAACTCGATCTTTCTGAAGAAATCGTAGCTCGCCTCGACGTCCTCGCGGCTCGCGTTCACGCCTTTGATCAGGATTTCAACCGATTCGGCGCGATTGGCCGGGTCGTAGAAGAACGCGATGCTCTTGCTGTACGCCTCGGTGAAGCGCCGAACGATCGGCTTGTGTCCGGCGGCCCAGGCCGTGCCGACGGCGTGCCCGGCGAAGGGCAGCGTCTTGCCGACGTAATCCATCACCTGGCCGAGATTGTTGAAGCCGGCCCCTTCGGCGCGGAAGGTGAACGGCGGCAGGACGATCGCCGCATCGACCGCACCCGACTGCAAGGCGGCGAACCGCGCCGAGGTGGCGCCGGCGAAGACCATATCGAACTGACCCGGCTGCACGCCGTTGGGCGCCAGCATTCGTTCGACGTAGATGCGGGTGATGTCGGCCGGGCCGCCGACCGAGAGCGTCTTGCCCTTGAGCTCCTTGAGGCTCTTAATTTCCTTTTTTGCCAGCAGCGAGTACGGCGGCACCTGTCCGTCGATCCGCACGATGGCAACGGGCGCCCCCTTCTCGATGGCGCGGATCGGATCGACGAGCCCCGTTCCCACCGCCATGTCGAGCGCGCCGGCGGTCAGCTGCTGCAGGACCGCCGCACTCGACGGGATGAAGATCATGTCGAGATCGATATCCGCGGCGGTGAAAAAGCCCTTCTCCTTGCCGATGTAATACGGCCAGAGCAGCGCCGAGGCGGACCCGACGGTGCCACCGACGACCTTGTCGGCCGCCCGCGCGTTCGAGCCCGCCAACATCGCGAGACCGCAGAGGACGGCGAGCAGACGGTGCGCAACGGCTTTTCGTGACGGCATGAGAGCCCCCCTCAATCAGTCAGCACGGTAAGGTCCGGCAACACCAGGCGGTCGACGGTCAGCGACTTGTCGACGTCGCCAAGCTGTTTCATGGCATCGAGCAGGTTCTGCAGGCCCGCCCGCGAGATCTTGTCGCTCCGCTCGAAGAACTCGATCTTGCGAAAGAAGTCGTAGCTTTCAGTTATCTCATTGCGGTTGGCGTTCGAGGCGCGCCCGTAAATACTGATCGCCTCCTCGCGATGGGCATCGTCGTAGAACCAGTCCACACCCTTGCCATACGCGGCGACGAACCGCTGCAGCACGGGCTTGTGGGTCCCCGCCCAGGCCCGGGACACATGGATGCCGATGAACGGCATGTCCTTGGTGTAATCCAGGGCGAGGCCGAGGCTGTTGAAGCCGGCGCTACGCGCGAGGAAGTTGAACGGCGGCAGGATGAGAGCGGCATCGACCGCGCCCGACCGAAGCGCCGAGAACCGCGCCGAGGTGGCGCCGGCGAAAACCATGTCGTATTGGCCCGGCTCGACCCCGTTCGGGGCTGCCATCCGATCGAAATAGATGCGCGTGATATCCGCGATGCCGCCGAGGGAAATCGTCTTTCCCTTGAGCTCCCGGATGCTTTTGATCTCCGGCTTCGCCATCAGCTCGTACGGCACCGAACGTCCGGAGACGCGCAAAATCGCCACCGGCGCCCCTTTGTCGATGGCATGGATGGGATCCGCAAGGCCGGAGGTGGCGACCACGTCCAAGGCGCCCGCGGCAAGCTGCTGCATCACCGCCGCACTCGACGGCGCAAAGACCAGGTCGAGATCGATATTCTGCTCCAAGAAGAATCCCTTGCTCAAGGCGATGTAATAGGGCCAGAGCGTGCCGGAGGCGCTGCCGATGGCACCGCCCGTGATCTTGTCGGCCGCGTGCGCGACGACGCCTTGCAGCAGGCACACGCCGCATAGCGCCGCGCCGATAAGCGAGCTCAGCCGCATCGATGTCCACACCTCTGCTACTCTGTCCGCGCCTGCGCGACATAGTGCCGTGCAATTTCGCTGCCAGTCGCCAGCCACACCCCGTCGTGGCGGCAGATATGCGCGAGGGCGGCATCGAGTGCGTCGATGCGATACGGCTGGCCGGTCAGATACGGGTGGAGGCAGATCGCCATCACGCGGCCGGACTCAGCGCCTTCGCGATACAGGACGTCGAACTGGCGGCAGATCATGTCCTGGAATTCGGTCGCGGTGCGGTGGAACTTTTCGAAGGCCGGCTTGTCGTTGATCTCGTGACTATAAGGGATCGACACCAGCCGGCGTCCCGCGTCCAAAGTCATCACATAGGGTTGATCGTCGTTGGTCCAGTCGCACACGTACTCGACGCCCTCGGCCGCCAGCAGATCCACCGTGTTCCACGTCTCCTGCAGCCCGGAGCCCAGCCAGCCGACCGGCTTGGTACCGGTCGCCTTCGCGATCGTGGCCAGCGCGCGCCGGATGATCTTCGGCTCTTCCTCCGCCGGCACTTCATTGAGGCGCCTGGTGTTGGTCTCGTTATGGCCCATCCACTCCCAGCGCCGCTTCTGGCCCTCTTCCATGATGGCCGGATGCTGCAGGCAGACATTGCTGTTGAGAGCGACCGTGGCGCGGATGCCATGGCGGTCGAGCACCTGCATCATCCGGAAGACGCCGACCCGGTTGCCGTAGTCGCGCACGGCCCAGGTCGGGACATCGGGAACCTTGGCGCCGGTGCCGCCGGAGCCGGCCGGTACCGCCTCATCGAGCGCGAAAAACTCGATGTTCGGGATTACCCAGAGCGCCACGCGCTCGCCCTTCGGCCACCGAAGACGCGGCCGGTGGATGATCGGCGAATACGGGAACGGGCCGTAGGCCTGCGGCTTCATGTGGCGGCTATCCTGCTTTCCGCAGCTTGGTGGAGAGATGCGTCACCACCTCGTCGACGTGAATCACATCGGCGTATTTGTGGTGCAAGTCGAACAGATTGACCTTGTGCGATAGCAGATGGCGGTCGAAACAGCATTCCTCGACCAGCACGACGTGGAATCCGTTCGAATAGGCATCGACCGCGGAGGCCCGGACGCAACCGGAGGTGCTCTCACCGCATACGATCACCGTCTGGACCCCGAGCTGCGTCAGGTGGGCCAATAGCGGCGTGCCGTAAAAGGCACTGGCACGCTGCTTGGTGATCACCACGTCGCCGGCCTGCGGCTTGAACTCGGCCTTGATCTCGTACACGTCCGCCGTCGTTGGAACGCGTCGGCGCTTGGTCGCGGTCACCTTCGTAGGCTGGCTTCCCGGGCGCACGTCGCTCGTCGAATAGAAGATCGGCAACCCGGCCGCGCGCGCCGCCGCGAACAGGCGCTTGGTCGGCTCGATTGCCGCCCAGGCATACTCGCCGCAGGAGCTCGGATAGGTCTTCACCACCTCGGCGACGGGCTTGGCCCCGCCCTGGTAGGCCAGCTCGTAAAGGTCGATCGCAATCAGGGCTGGCGAGGGCCCGACGAATGTCTCGCGCTCGTAGTGGGAATAGACCTCGAGCACATCCGCCGCGACCACGTCTTGCCAGCAATGATCTTCGAACCGGCTCACCATTTTGGTCTCCCAGATCTTTAGATGGCTAATCTTATGGCGCGCTGCCCGCGCACGCCACTCTTTACTGACCGGCTCACGCACGGCCGCCCCACCAACCCCGTGCGCTCGCCGGCGAACGCGCCTCCGCGCGTTCGGGTGACTCACGGCGGGTGCGCATTTTTGCGCCAAAAAAATTTAGCGAGCGTTCCGCGGGGCGGACCGAGGCTCCGCTACGCCGGCTTCTTCTTCAGCTTCGCCGCGAACTTCGCGAGATCAATGACCATCCGCTCATGCGTGCCGATGCCGAGCTCCTCGCCGGCGCTCGTGGCGCGGACCTTGAACTCGATGCGCCGCCCGTCGACCTTCGTCACCTCGGCCTTGCCGCGGACCTTCTGGCCCTGTACGGCGCCGGCGAGGTGCAGCACGTCGACCCGCGTGCCGACCGCGCTTTCGCCCGGCCCCAGATACGGCTTGAGGGCGTTCAGCGCCGCGTTCTCCATGACCATGATCATCACCGGCGTGGCGAGGACCGGGGGCAGGCTCGCGTCCTTGAACCGGTTGGCCAGGTGATCGGGCCCGACGACGAGCACGAACTCGCCCTTCGCACCTTCCGGAATCTTGGTCATCCTGCCTCCAGCGTCAGAACAGAATCGAGATGCCGTCGAGAACGCCCTCGGAATTGACGAGGTCGATGCGTTTCGCGGCGATCTTGTAGCCGTTGCCGGACCGCAGCAGACAATGCTCGCAGGTCCCGGCATACACGAATTGGCGATCGGCGCGGAACTCGACCATGATCAGGTTGGAGCGCACTTTCAAGCGCCCCTGCTCGTCAGGCCCGAGAGGCTCCACGTGACCGATCATGTGGCAGGTGCGCGAGGCTGGTGTCTGCGCATGGCGCCGCGGATGGGCGAACTGGCGCACCCGCGCCTCCATGAGCTTGCGGTCGTCGAACATGATCGACGACGTCTCGAGCGGATCCGTCTGGCCCTGCTCCAACGGCACCCAGTAGGTGGCGTCGGACGTATAAAGCCCGAGCCACTCCTCGTAGCGCCGCTCGTCGAGCAGGCGCGCCTCGCGATAGAGGAACAGCTCGACCTCTCTCACATCGATGTCTGGCTGGCCCACATCGTCGGGCATCATTGATGCTCCGACATGTAGCTCGCCCACGCGGCGAACTGATTGCGGATATGGATCTCGCTGGTGCCGAGGTTGCCGCGGCGCGTCCCGTCTCCGTCGGCGACATCGGCGCCAAACCCGCGACCCAGATAGACCCAATCGTTGGCCTGGGCGAGAAGACCCTGTTGCACGCGGCCATAGAGCTCGAGATCGTCGGTGAGGACCGGTGAGCCGGTGCCGTTCACCACGTTCGCGAACGCAACGGTGTCGCGGAACATCTGCGTTGGCGCGCCCTTGAGCCGGAACGAATAGGTGTAGACCGCCGTGCGGTCGACGGCGATCGGATGGACGATGCGCAGCTGCCGGAACTGGCTCATGAACGAGCAGTTCGGATAGATGATCGTGTTGAACCGGCCGACGCCGAGAATCTCGTCGGCGCGCCGGGTGCCGTGGCGGCGCTCGAGCAGCGCGCGATAGGCCGCGAAATTGGGATCCTTCAGGGCTGCGACGAGCTTCTTATCGTCGTGATAGTCGCCCATGAAACTGTGGCCGTAGGCCGAGACCCACAAACCGAGCCCGTCCCACACGTCCGGCGGCACGCCGTTCTGCCGCATCTGGCGCACCGCGATCTCGCCCGCACCCGTGGTCGGCGTGTCGTCGGCCTGCGCTTTCGCAGCATAGATCGACGACGCATGGACGTGGGCCGGGTGATAGGTATCGTTGTGGTTCTCCAGCATCAGCTTCCAGTTGCCGTCGTAGGCGTGCTTGAAGACGCCACCCGCGACCTCGATCTCGCCGTCTGGCGCCCGGTCGACCAGATCGTCAAACGACGTCCGCATCGGCCCGAGGACGTCGAGGAGCGCCGGGCCGTCGGCGGCGAGGCTTGCGAAGATGAAGCCCCGATAGAGCTCGATCCGCGGGACCGGGACCAGTGCCAGGCCCTGGCGGCGCGGATCTTCGGCATAGGCCCCCGGCATCGGGACATGCTTCAGGCTGCCGTCGGTATCGAAGGTCCACCCATGATAGCCGCACTGGAACTGCGGCGTGCGGCCGTGCTCCTCGGTGCACACCACCGCACCCCGGTGCGGACAGCGATTGACCAGCACCCGTAAGCTGCCGTCGCTATGGCGGGCGACCAGGATCGGCTGTCGCCCCATCCGCGTGGTGAAAAAATCGCCCGCCGCCCTGGCCTGGCTTTCGTGCCCCAGAACCAGCCAGGCGCGCCCGAAGATGCGCTCCATCTCGACCTCGAACACGGCCGGGTCGGTGTAGGCGGCGCGGTGAACCCGGTCGGGCCGGATCAGGTCAGAAAACCGGGGAAAATTGAGCGAATTCATCGCCGCAGTAGATCACCCGGCCGGAGAGGGGTCAACGCACCGGCCAGCCTGGGAGGGCCGTGCAACGCGCAAGCCACGCCTTCACGGCGGGATACGGCTCAAGGCTCACTCTGCCGTCCGGCGCCGTCTCCACATACGGAAAGCACGCGATATCGGCGATCGTCGGGCGGCCAAGCGCCAGCCAGTCATGGGCCTTGAGCCGGCCCTCGAGCGCCATCAGCGCCGCGGCGGCCGTGGCATGGCAGGTCGCCAGATCACCGGCCGTCCAGCGGCCGGCACGCACACCCCGGCGGGCATATTGGAGCCCGAACTGGATCTCGCTTGCCGCGAGTGCCAGCCATTGCATGATTTCGGCCAGCTCGACGGGCGCCGTCGGGAGCCACCGCTCGCCGCCGTATTTGCGGGCGATGTAGACCAGGCACGCCGCCGAATCCCAGACGATGGTGCCCTCGTCGTCCAGCACCGGGACCTCGCCGCGCGGATTGAGCTTGAGAAACCACGGCTCGCGATACTCGCGCGCCGCGTCGTTGAGGATGACGGTTTCGTACCGCAGGTTCAGCAACGACAGCAGGATGCGGACCTTGTAGGCGTTGCCCGAGTTCTCGATGGTGTACAGCTTCATCCGGCCCTCCCGTTCATCCGGCCCTCCCGCCCGTTTGGCCGCTTATACCACGGCGCCTCCCGATCACCTTTGGAGCGTCGTGACCGCCGGGGAACTGGCGGTAGGTCGGCGCCGTTTCTTGAGGCATCCTGAAAGAAGGAGGAGGTCCCATGGCCTTTGCCATTCGCAGCCCGGCGTTCGAAAACGGCACCCCCATCCCGCCCAAATACACGCGCGATGGCGAAAATATCTCACCGCCGCTGCAATGGCGGGACGTACCGGCCGGCACCGAGAGCCTGGCCCTGATCATCGAAGATCCCGATGCCCCGTCAGGCGTCTTCCGGCATTGGGCGGTCTACAACATCAAGCCGACTCAGAAGTCCCTGGCCGAGGGCATGAACGGCATTCGCGCCGAGGCTTTCGGATGCGGCGTGAACGATTTCGGCAACGCGCGCTATGACGGCCCCCAGCCACCGCAAGACGACGACGCGCATCACTATCATTTCCGGCTGCTGGCGCTGGACGTGCCCAGCCTGGATCTGCTGCCCACGGCGAAAGCCGGCGACGTTCTCGCGACCGCCCGCGACCACATGATCGACGAAGTCGAGCTCGTCGGGACATTCAAGAGCTAGCGCGCCACGGGCAAACACACTCAGCGCAGGATGTGCCAAACGCCGTCGGCCTGGAAACACGCCGTACCGTAGAAGGGCTGAGTACTGCCCGCGAACACCGCGTTGCCCTGGAATGGCCGGCATTCCCCGGGGAGCGGGACCGCATAAAGTGGCGTGGTGACGACCACGACGTCGGACGGATAGGCGGAATAGTAATAATAGTCGGGATAGTAAGGATAGTAGGGGTAGTAGAACGCTCCGACCCCCCCAACGACGAACGGGTGATGGAAGAAATGCGGATGGCCGGAGAAATGGCCCTGGCCATGGAAACCGCCGCCATGATGGCCGCCGTGATGGCCGCCGTGACCCCCATGGCCGCCGCCATGACCACCGGACCGGCCGGCGCAGACAGGTCCAGCGGCCAGCGCCATCGCGCCGATCAAGCTGGCAAGTATCGCGAGGACTTTCACCATGGCTGCTTCCTCGCCGTCCCGCCAATGTTATGCCCTTAGGCTTACGCGAGACTGAGGTACGGCTTACCCAATCCTGACATCAGCCCGCTCGCGCACCTGTGATCTCCTGCCCGCCCCTTGCGCCATGCCTGGCTCGGCGAATGGCTTGTCGTATCTGTCCCCGCATTGAAGGAAGGCCATGGAGAGCGTGACGACACGCTGCTGCATTGTCGGCGGCGGCCCGGCCGGATGATGCTCGGCTTTCTCCGGGTGCGCACCGGGGCAAGCTCCAAGGCTGGGACGACCTCAAGCTGCTGACCGTGGCTGTCGACCGCTTACGCCGCTGGCACGAACCGGGCCTGCCGTCCATCTGTGACGCTGCGTCCGGAAGGTGTTGGGCACCGGACCGGTTCGAGAGCGCTATCGCCGTAGAGCCCGTGCATTGAGCGCTAAGAGCCCGCGAGCTTCACTGGGCATTTCGATGCACACGGCGAGCTGATGGATGCCGGGCAATTCCGCGGCGCATGGAAGAGATCAGCGCGCGATGTGCCAAGCGCCATCGGGCTGGAAGCAGGCCGTGCCATAGAACGGCTGCGTGGTACCGGCGAACACCGCGTCGCCCTGGAACGCCCGGCACTCGCCCGGGGCCGGCTGCGCTTGAAGCGGCGTGGTGAGGATCACGATGTCCGACGGGTAGGCGGGATAGGTGGGATAGGTCGGATAGGCGGAATAGTAGGAATAGTAGGGAGAGTAAGGATAGTAGTACGGGTAGTAAAACGGAAACGCCCCGCCGATGAACGGGCCATGGAAAAAGAAACGCTCACGGCCGAAGAAACGCTCACGGCCGAAGAAACGCTCATGAGCGAAAAACTGCGGATGGCCAAAGAAATGGCCCTGGCCCCGGAAAACCTGGCCCCGGAAAACCTGGCCCTGGAAAACCTGGCCCCGGAAACCAGGGCCATTGAAACCGCCATGGAAGCCATTGAAGCCGCCATGGAAGCCGCCGCCACCATGGAAACCGCCGCCACCATGGCCACCGCCGCCACCTCCGTGACCGCCCGCACAGGCAGGTCCGGCGGCTAACGCCATCGTACCGACCAAGCTGACAAGTATCGCGAGGACCTTCACCATGGTCGCCTCCTCGCCCCCGCCAACGGCCGTCTCCCGTCGTCCTGACATTACGCCCTTCGGCTTACGTGAGACTGACGCTGCGGCTTATGCAAGCCTGCTCGCGCATCTGTGATTTTCTGCTGACCCGCGGCGCTTCGCCCGCGGCGCCAGCCATTTGTTGTATCTTGCGCAGCGCGGGAGGAAGACCAATGGAGGCACTGACGACACGTTGCTGCATCGTCGGCGGCGGCCCGGCCGGGATGATGCTGGGCTTTCTCCTGGCGCGGGCCGGTGTGGACGCGGTGATCCTGGAGAAGCACGGCGATTTCCTGCGCGATTTCCGCGGCGACACGATTCATCCATCGACGCTGGAGCTCATGTATGAGCTCGGCCTGCTGGATGAGTTCCTGAAGCTGCCGCATCAGGAGGCGACCAGCTTGAAGGCCCAGTTCGGCCGCTTTTCAACCCCGGTCGCCGACTTCAGCCATCTGCCGACGCATTGCCGCTACATCGCCTTGATGCCGCAATGGGACTTCCTCAATTTTCTCGCCCGGCACGGCCAGGCGTTGCCGGCGTTCGCGCTCCGCATGCGCCACGAGGCGACCGATCTTCTCGAGGACGCCGGGCGCGTCGTCGGTGTGCGGGCGAAGACACCGGATGGACCCGTCGACATCCGCGCCGACCTCGTGGTAGGGGCGGACGGCCGGCACTCGACCGTGCGCGCCCGGGCCGGACTCGAGGTGATGGAGCTCGGCGCGCCGATGGACGTGCTGTGGTTCCGGCTGTCGCGGCGGCCGGACGATCCGAAGGAGATCATGGGGATTTTCGATTCCGGCCGCATCTTCATCATGCTCGACCGCGGCGATTATTGGCAGTGCGGCTTCGTCATTGCGAAGGGATCGCGCGAGCGGCTGGAGCAGCGCGGCCTGCCCTCGGTCCGCGACGAGGTCGCCCGGCTGGCGCCGTTCGCAACCGATCGCGTCGGCGAGCTTCGAAGCTGGGACGACCTCAAGCTGCTGACCGTGACGGTGGACCGCTTGCGTCGCTGGCACCGGCCCGGCCTGCTGTGCATCGGCGACGCCGCACATGCGATGTCGCCGATCGGCGGCGTGGGCATCAACCTCGCGGTCCAGGACGCGGTCGCCGCGGCCAATCTGCTCGCAGCGCCGCTTCGCGAGCGGCGCGTGACCGACGATCATCTGCGCCGCGTGCAACGCCGGCGGGAATTGCCGGCGCGGATCACCCAGCGACTGCAACTGACGATTCAGAACCGGGTGATATCGCCGCTGCTCAGCCGGACGGACAGCGCTGCGCTCGAGCCGCCGCTCGCGTTACGCCTGCTCGCCCGCTTTCCCGTGCTCAGGCGAATTCCGGCGCGACTGGTTGGTGTCGGCGTCCGGCCGGAGCATGTCCGCCCACTGGACGCGGGGTAGAGTCAGGCCGTCCTAGTCAGTGGCTTGGCGTAAGGCACCGGACGCGGCCCGAGAGCGTCCGACGTCTGCAGGACGATCTCCGTCGCGCGATCGAAATCGCGGCCGCCCGGACCGACGACCACGCGCATGCGGGTCGTGTTCGGCGCCACCGGCTCGAGCTGGATGTCGATGACCCGCTGATTGTCCACGGCCGTGATCTTCCACCCGCGCTGGGTCTTGCCGTCGACCGTGACCTTCACGTCCATGCGATACAAGGACTTCAAGACCGCCATCCGCACGTCGTTCACCGGGGCGGCGAATGTCTTGGACGCGATCGCCGGCACGGCCTGTTCGGCGCCGCTGCTGGTGGCGAAACTCGCGTCGCTGTCCGCCGCCGGAGGCATGGCGCACGCTCCCAGGAGGGACATCGCAGCTGCGCAAGCGACGGTCGTCAGGTGCCTGTTCATACGCACTCCTCCCGCTTTCGCCGCGTGAATTGGCGCCGTTCCCCACATGGGGTCGGGTCAGCCAAAGCCCCACCGATAAACGCGTGACCGCTGTGACAAAAATGGGGCATCGCGGTCCGCCCTAAAACCGCCGCTTCTTGGCCCGCGCCGGCAGCGCCGCCGGGGCGGCCTCGGCTGGGGCTGCGTCAGCGGCCGCCTGCCCGAAATTGTTCCGGCTGGCCAGCGCATCGGCCGTCTGCAACACGATTTCGGTGGCCGTGGCGCCGTCCTTGAAGAACTGATCGCCGCGATCGACCGTGACCCGCATGGCGGTCATGTTCGAGGTCAGGGCCTCAAGCTGGATATCGATCCTGCGCTTGCCCGCCGTCGCCGCGATCTGCCAGCTCTGTTCCGTCTTCTGCACGCCGGCGAGGCCGATATCCATGTAATTGAGGGACTGGAGAACCGCTTTGCCGACCGTGCTAACCGGGGCCGCGAACGTTTTGTAGGTGACGCCGCTCATCGACCGCTCGATGCCCGAACCGGGAGCGAGCCCGGTACCTCCGCCGCTCAGGGGAAATGTGGCCTGGTCGCAGCCGGCGAGGAGTGCCGTGCTCACAGCCAGAACCATCCAGCTTTTCATCCGGCGAGATCCCGATCAGACGTTGCGCGCACCAAGTCCTCCATTCACGTTGGGAGGAATGGTGCTCTCGCCAAGCGGTCTGCCAAGAAACAAAAGCATGACCGTGCCGGGTGAAGGGCCCCGCCACACCGGGCGGTGCGGCGGCCACAGAAAAGCAACGGGCTACAGCGCCGTCTTGTTCACCCGGCCGGCGGCGTCGACATACCAGCGCTCGCTTTGCAGCGTGTCGCCGGACAAGCGCTTGGCCATCCAATCAGCGGCCAATACCGGCGGAAACGGCCCGAGATTCGCCGACGGCACGCCGCCCACCGAATGACGCGAGTCCTGGTACACGACCAGGAGGCGCGGCGCCTGCATCGCCTTAAACATGCGTTCAGTGTGTACGAGAGGACAGAGCTCGTCGGCCTCGCCCGCGACGCACAGGTAGGGGGCGCGAATCTTCTCCGCGTAGCCTTCCCAGGTCAGGCTCTTGCGGAAGTCGTCGAACTCGGCTTCGTCGAGGATGCCCGACATGTACATGAAGCGTTTCTTGAACGTCGGCGACGCCTCCTCGAAGATCGTGTGGCAGCCCGGCTCGAGGCAGGTGGCGTTGACCGCCACGGCGCGATAGCGGGGCTCGGCACCAGCCGCGATGGTCGAAAACAGCGATCCGAAGCTGTTGCCGGTGATGCCGATGCGCTGCGGGTCGATCTCCTCGCGGGCGACCAGCCAGTTCATCATCGCCCGGGCCGCGTCCTCCCAGCCCGGGACCGTGACATAGATGCCGAGCACCGGGCTCTCGTACTGGCCGGGGCCGTCGATCGCCAGCACGGCGATGCCGCGGTTCAGCCAGCGATCGCCGTACATGCCGACGCTGCTTTCCTTGAAACTGTCCATACCCGGCACGGCGACCACCGCCGGAATCCGGCCGCCGCTGTATTTCGGCGGCAGATGGAGCCAGCCCGGCAGCTTGTGACCGCTGGACAACGGGATCCACACTTCCTCGACCCGGTGATCCGCCAGACGCGCATAGGCGCCGTAGCACTCGCGCTTGCGCTTGTTGAAGGCGAGGTTCTGGTCGCTGTTCTCGTCGAACGGCCACTGCGCAGCCCCCCAATGGATGGCGGCGATGAAATAGTTCTCGCGGGCGGTGACGAGGTCCTTCGAATCCTCGGCCGCCTTGGCCCGTCCCTCACGCCGGCGCGCCGCGGCTTCGAAGGCCGGCGAGCAATCGGCGAATTTCTGAATGCGCGTCCGAATAGCGGCGAAATCCGCGGTCGCCTCGGGCCCGCAGGGCGCGCTGAGATAGACCGAGCGGGGCTGGTCCCAGTCCATCCCGTTGGCGCGGATGACGTTGTCGAGCATCCAACGCTGCTCGTTCCAGCGCCGCATCCGCGGCTCCCGCGGCGGGGCGGCAGCCGGGCTGATCGCCTGGGAGAACTGGGCGGGGATCCCGCCACCGGCCTCGGCGGCGAGCGCCGCACCGGCGGTGGCCGCGGTCGCGGCGGTGGCAATGGTGGCCGATTTCAGAAAATCACGCCGATCCATGGCGTCCTCCTCCTGGCATTTCGTTCGATCAGAATGCGGTCTTGTTGATTCGGCCGGCCGCGTCGACGAACCAGCGTTCGCTCTGAAGCGGCTCGCCGGCGAAGCGTTTCGTCATCCAATCGGCCGCAAGGACGCTCGGAGATGGGCCGAGATTGGTCGACGGCACGCCGCCGACCGCATGCCGGGAGTCGGCATAGACGACGAGGTTCCGCGGCCCCTGCATCGCCTTGAACATGCGTTCGGTATGCTCGAGTGGGCTAAGCTCGTCGGCCTCGCCGGCGATGCACAGATACGGTGACTTGATCTTCTCGGCATAGCCTTCCCAGGTCAGGGCCTGGCGGAACTGATCGAAGGCTGGTTCGTCCGTCATGCCCGACATGTACATGAAGCGCTTCTTGAAAGTGGGCGACGCCTCCTGAAAGATCGTGCGGCAGCCCGGCTCGAGGCAGGTCGCCATCACCGCCACGGCGTGATAGCGCGGATCGGAGCCCGCGCAGATGGTGGCGAACAGCGAGCCGAAGCTCGTGCCGGTGATCCCGACGCGCTGCGAATCGATCTCGCCGCGGCTGGCGAGCCAGTCCATGGCTGCACGGCCTGCCGCGACCCAGGCGGGAACGTTGACGAACACGCCGAGCGTCGGGCATTCGTATTGTCCGGGTCCTTCGATCGCCAGGACGGCGACGCCACGCGACAGCCAGCGGTCGCCATACAGCGCGACGGTCTTCTCCTTAAATCCGTCCATGCCCGGAATCGAAACCACCGCCGGAATCCGGCTGCCCGAATAGTTCGCCGGCAGGTGGAACCAGGCCGGAAATTTCTGCCCGCTTGGCAGCGGCAGCCACACCGCCTCGACATAGTGGTCGGCGAGCCGCGCATAGGCGCTGAAGCATTCGCGTTTCTTCTGGTTGCAGAAAAGATTTTGCTCGTTGTTCTGATCGATCGGCCATTGCGCCGAGGCCCAGTACTGGGCCGCCATGTAGAAGTTGTCGCGCGCGGTGATCGTGTCCTTGGCTTCATCCGCCGCCCGCGCGACCGCTTCGCGACGGCGCGCGACGGCCTCGAACGCCGGCCCGATGTCGGCAAATTTCTGCACCCGGCTGCGGATCGCGGCGATGTCGCCTTGCGATTCGGGGCCGCACGCGCCGACCAGCCCGGCGGTCCGCGGCTGGTCCCAGTCGATGCCGTTCGCCCGGATGAGATTGTCCAGCGCCCAGCGCTGCTCGGTCCAGCGCCGCATCTGCGGCTCCCCGAGGTTCTTCACGGCGGGTGCCGCCGGGCCGGCGGCCTGAGCCAGCTGGCCGCTGCCCGGGCTCTGTGGCTGAGCGAACGCAGCCGATGCCGCCGTGGCGGCGGTGGCGAGCGTCGCGGATTTCAGGAAGTCGCGGCGATCCATGCATTCTCCCTCTGGTTCGGCTCGATTGACGCGATCCTAGAACCGGAGCCGGACGGCGGCAATGTCAGCGCCCGTCAAAGCCTATGACCATTGTAGGTCACGCGCTGCAACACGCGGCCTGACAGCCTTTCAATGGCCGTTTATGCTGCGGCCAATGTCACCAGATACCGGGAAGCAAGCGACGCGGGCGGCCAGCAGCGACGCACCGCCGTCCGGCGACCTCCGGCCGCCGCCGCTGCTGGTTCTGGTGCTGAGCACGGCGATCAGTTCGCTGGCACTGCACATGGTCCTGCCCGCGTTGCCCGAGATGGCATTCGTGTTCGGGATCCCGCCCGGCGATATCGGCTTCGTGGTGACCACCTATCTGATCGGCCTGTCGGCCGCCCAGTTGATCGTCGGTCCGCTCTCCGACCGGTTCGGTCGCCGGCCGGTGCTGCTCGCCGGAACGGGCCTGTACATCGCCATGACGTTGTTGTGCATAGCCACGCCCAGCACCTTGTGGCTGCTCATCGCCCGGGCGCTGCAGGCCTTCGGCGGCTGCGCCGGCATGGTGCTCGGCCGTACGATCATTCGCGACTGCTATCCGCGCGACCGGGCCGCCAGCGGCATGGGATATCTCACGGTCGCCCTCGCGACGGGCTCGATGCTGGCGCCGGGCATCGGCGCTTTCATCATCCACTATACGGGTTGGCGCGGCGTATTCGTCACCCTGGCGGCGATCGGCGTCGCGGCACTGATCACGTCATGGCGCTACCTGCCCGAAACCAACCGCTTCAAGCTCGAGCGTCTCGACACCAGGATGCTGGTGCGGAACTATCAGTGGCTGCTGCGCTCGCGGACGTTCCTCAAATACGCGCTCGCGACCTCATGCCAGCTGTCGTCGTGGTTCGCATTCGTGACCATCATGCCGGCGGCGCTGGTCGCGGTGTTTCACCAGCCGGCGACCGCATACGGCCTATGGGTGCTGCTGCCGATGACCGGCTACGTGCTCGGCAACGCCGCGGTGGGCCGGCTTTCGACGCGGGTCGGCGGGACGCGGCTGATCCAGGTCGGCCTCGCCATTTCGGCCATCGGCGCCGCCGCGATGGTCGTGGGCGCCATGGGGTTGGTGCCGGGCCCGCTCGCGTTCTTCGGGCCGATGGCGATCATCGTGGTCGGCAACGGCCTGGTGACGCCCAACGCCAATGTCGCGGCGATCAGCGTCAATCCGGCGATCATGGGAGCCGCGTCGGGCCTGCTCGGCTTTTTCCTGTGGACCATGAGCGTGTTCTCGACGGCCACGGTCAGCTTCGCCGGCACCGACAATCTTGCGGCTCTCGCGGCGGTCGTGGTCGGCGGGAATTTGATCGCCATCGTGCTGCTTTTGCGCGTGCCCCGCTGATCATCGGGCCGCCGCCGGCTCTCGCGGTATTGTGATGGAAGACCAAAACGTGCTTGCGTAGAATTTGGCGACAGGGGCGAATCGGCCAAAAGTTAACGCACGCACACCCAGGGAGTGCCAGCATGGCCATCGATCAAGTATGTCCAAATCTGATGTTCCCGGCCTTGCGGCCGTTCTATGAGCGGGTCGCGCCGTACATCTATCCGCTGGTGCGGTTCACCGCCGGCGCGCTGATCATTCCGCACGGGTATACCAAGGTCACGGCCGGCGTCGCCGCCGTCGCCGCGAACGTGCTGGCGCGCCGCGGCATCGAGCCGGCGCTGCCGCTGGCTTACGCGATCATTTTTCTCGAGACCGTCGGTGGCGCCTGCGTGGCACTCGGCCTGCTGACGCGCGTGTTTGCGGCGATGATCGCGGTGGAGTTCGCGATCATCACGTTTGTCGCACATTGGCCGTCCGGGTTCTCGTGGACCGCCGGCGGGTACGAGTTCCCGATGATGTGGGGCATCGTCTTCTTCATCATCGCCATCCGCGGCGGCGGACACTTGTCCATAGACCGGAACGTCATCGGCCGGGAAATCTGAGAGGCGCGCCATGGCCACCAGAGATGCAACGACCACCGATCCCATGATCACCAGCAAGGTGGAGCGAGAGCGCCTGATCTTTCCGGGGTTGCAGCCGTTCTACGACGCGCTGGCGCCCTATATGTATCCGCTGTTCCGCTTCACGGTCGGCGCGACCCTTATTCCCCACGGCGTCGCCAAGCTCATGAACGGGGTGGACAAATTCGCGCCCTCGATGGCGCGCCTCGGCATCGCCCCGGCGACCGAGGTGGCGTATTTCATCATCTTCCTCGAGATTGTCGGCGGAGCGTGCGTTGCGATCGGGCTGCTCACCCGGCTGTTCGCGGCGGCGGTCGCTATCGAATTCGCGGTGATCACGTTTGCCGTGCATCTGCCCATCGCGTGGTTCGCCGGGCAGCGCGGCGGCGAGTACCCGCTGATGTGGGGGATATTCTTTCTCTGTATCGCGCTGCGCGGCGGCGGCAAGCTCTCGGTCGACTGTGACGTGCTGAAGCGGGAGCTTTGACGCGCTTGCCGGGCCGCGGAACAATGAAATCGGAGGGGACATGATCGGTCACAGTCGCGGCTGGCGGACGGCCGCTTTGGCGCTGACGGCGTTCGCCTGGCTGGGCGTCGCGGCGGCGCAGGCTCAGACGAAGATCACGGTCATCGTCTTTCAGGGGCTGCAAAACCTCCCGATCTTTGCCGCCCAGGAGAACGGCTTATTCCGCAAGCGCGGGATCGAGGTGGATCTGAAGATGACGCCAAACTCGATCGAGCTGCGCGACGGGCTGGCCCAGGGCCGCTACCAGCTTGCGCACAGCGCGGTCGACAATGCCGTCGCCTTGACGGAGATGGCGCAGGTCGACGTGGTGGTCCTGCTCGGCGGCGACAACAGCTTCAACAACCTCTACGTCCAGCCGGAGATCCAGTCCTACGCGGATTTGCGCGGCAAGGTCCTGGCGGTCGACGCCCTCGACACCGCATACGCCTTCCAGCTTTATGAGATGCTGAAGCGGAACGGCGTGCCGCCCGGCCAATACACGCCGCGGGCCGTCGGCGGAACACCGCTCCGCCTCAAGGCCATGCAGGACGACAAGGCGAATGCCGCTGCGGCCATGTTGAATCCGCCGTTCTCGATCGTCGCCGAAAAATCTGGTCTCAAGCGAATGGCCAATGCCGCCGAGGCGCTGGGCGCCTATCAGGGCTCGAGCGCGTTCGCGCTGCGCACATGGGCGCCCGGCAATGCCGAGACTATCGTCCATTACATCCAAGGCTATGTCGATGGGCTGCGCTGGGCTCTGGATCCTGCGAACAGAGAGGCGGCGACCGGCTATCTTCGGGACAAGCTGAATCTCAGCCCCGAGATCGCCGCGGCCGCCTACGCGGTCGCTGCCGATCCGAGGATCGGCATGGCGAAGGACGCGAAGATCGACATGGAGGGCTTCCGCAACGTGCTGAAGCTGCGCGCCGAGCTCCATGGCGATTGGGGCGGTAGGCCCCCGGCCCCCGAGAAATATCTGGATCTTACATATTACGATAAGGCGGTCGCCAACATGTGACGCGCGGCCGCGCGCGTCTGACGCCGAAACCGTTCCTCCCCCGTCGGGACTGTCGCCGAACTTTCCGCGACTCGGCACGTTACTTCAGTAACCGTTGATTGAGTATAAGGTCGCGGCGCGGCGCCCCGCGGCCCCGGTCGGCTTGGGGCATGCATCAAAAAACACCTCTGAAGGCGCGGCTTCAGGCGAAACGCAGTCAAATCGGCCTCGACTGGCTGAACTTCTTCATAGCCGACGTCCAGACGGGATTTGGGCCGTTCGTCGCGGTCTATCTCGCCACGCAGCATTGGACGCAGAGCGAAATCGGGTACGTGATGGCCCTCGGCGGAGTGGCCTCCGTGGTCAGCCAAATGCCCGCCGGCGCCCTGGTCGACGCGGTATCGGCCAAGCGGCTTCTGATCGGCGTGTCGCTCGCGATCATCACGGGATGTGCCGTCACCGACGCGCTATGGCCGAGCTTCTGGCCGGTGGCGATAGCGGAAGTTCTGCATGGCAGTACCGCCGGCATCATCCGCTTCTCTATGGCCGCCTTGGCCTTGGGGCTGTGTGGCCATCGGGCGCTGAGCGGCCGGCTCGGCCGCAACCAGCGCTTCAACGCGCTGGGCACCGCGGTGACGGCGGCGCTGATGGGCGTTGTCGGGCAGATTTTTTCACCTGCCGCACCATTCTACATCACCGCCCTGCTGTGCATCCCGGCGGCCTTGTCGTTGAGCCTCATCCGCGGCGGCGAAATCGACTATGCCGCAGCGCGATCGGCGAGCGACCGCGCCAATCCGCGCCAGGCGCATCGCCTCCGCGACGCGGCGCGCAACCGCCAGCTCTACGTTTTCATCGGCGGGCTGTTCCTGTTCCAGGTCGCGAATGCCGCCCTGGTCCCGCTGGCGACGGCGCGAACCGGCTACGAGCATGAAGGCTCGGCCGAGCTCATCACAGCGGCCGTGCTCGTGGTGCCGCAGCTGCTGACCGCCTTGGTGGCCGGGTGGGTCGCGCACCGCGCCGATGAATGGGGCCGCAAGCCGCTCATGCTGATCGGCCTCGCGACGGCGTCCCTGCGCGCGGTGTGCTTCGCCTTCGCAGGGAACGCGTGGTTGCTGGTGCCGATCCAGCTTTTCGACGGCCTGTCGGCGGCGATCATCGGCGTGCTGACGCCGCTCGTCATCGCCGACCTGACGCGCGGTACCGGTCGCTATAACTTGGCGCAAGGTGCGGCGGGCACCGCGATCGGGATCGGCGCCGCGGTCAGCATGGCCGGGTCGGGATATCTGGTGCAGCACTTCGGGTACACCGCCGGTTTCCTCACCCTTGGCGCCATCGCGGCGTGCGGTATCGTCGTGCTCTGGCTGCTGCTCGGGCTGTCGGGGAGCGGAGTATGCATGACGCCCGTTCACCCGGTTCGAACAAGCAGTGCCACCTTACCGCGACGGGGGCGGCCGAACGGTCTGCGCGGAACGCCGGTGTTCCGATGGAACGCCTACGATGCCGACGCGGATCGGCTTCCGCCGGAGGAGACCGCGGTGCCCACGGTCCCCTTGGTGCTCGTCGCAGCCGAGGTGGATGTCGGCGAGTCGACGCCGGATGAAATCCGCAGCTTGGCGTCCACTGCCTTCGCACGCGCCGCGGCTCACGCCACAAGCGAAGCGCTGTATCCCGGGCGGTTCATCGATCTGCTGGTCTGACTGCCGATTTGTGCATCGGGGTGGTCCCGGTTTTATCACCGGGCAAGCCGTTTCGGCCGATATAGCCTTGGCAAGCTGTCGGGGGCCGGAGAACCATGGCCCCTACCGACCTATCCGACGAACGCGACGCCGACTGCGACGAGGAATTGGCCGCCGCGGAGACGCGGGCCACGTTGACGCTGCCGAGCGGCTGGTGCTGCGGCTTTGCGCGCCGTGTCGCCGAGGGACCGGACGGCCGACGAGCCACCGAAACGATCTTCGCCACCCGCGGCGGCTTGCGCCTGACGTTCAGCCGCGAATTCGCCCGCCGGCCATCGGCACCACGCATCGCGGCGGAGCAGAACGACCCCCAGCGGCTCGACCCGACGCGTCGACAGAAAGGTTCGCTGATCGATATCCTCATCTGACGAGGCGTGCGACTGCCCAAAGAACAGGCGCATGCGCGCCCTGCTCTCGCTTGACAGCGCCACACGAGGTGTCACCATCGGATATCGTCAGCGGCGTGGGATTCGGCCATGGATGGCAATAGCGCGCCCGACCATCAGGTCAACGAGCATACACCCGACCCCACGGTCTTTTTTGACCGCAGGATCGCGGATCTTTATCTCCGCTACGCCCAACGCCTGACGGCCCGCGGCTACGTGCAGAGCACGCTCGGCGGCATGGTGATCCGCGTCCAGCATCCGAACTATCCGGACGGGCTCTGCTATGCAAAGCCGGCGGGTCTGTCACTGGAAGAGGTCGCGGCCGACGATCTCGTGATCACCGATATTCCGTGCGGCCGCATTCTCCACGGCGAGCGGCCGACCACGGTCGGCCATCAGATGAACCGGGAGATCCTGCGCCTGCGCCCCGACGTCAACTGCGTGATCCACCTGCATCACGACGAGACAATCGCGTTCCTCGCCGCCGGACACGACGAGCTTCGCATCACATCGATCACCTATCCGGTGATCATGCAGAAGCCGGCGCATTACCTCCCGGCGCACATCAACGTCGAGGCCGACGTGTCGCCGATCAAGACATTCATTCAGGACACGAACTGCATCATCATGCCGCGGCACGGCTTCACCGTGCTCGGCCGCACGGTGTCGGAGGCCTATCACCGCACGAACGAGCTGGCGGCCGAAGCCAAGCGCAATACCCTCGTCGCGATGATGACGGCGGGGCGGAACGTGACGCCCGACAGCCTGTCGCTGGACGAGGTGGCGTGGGGGTTCGAGCACGGCGACAGCATCATCGACCCGCCGCTGATGCGGCGTCGCCCGACCTAAGCGCCGGCGCTGCCGGAACGGCCGGCACCGACCCGCCGCAAGACGGGCCGGGACCACGACCTGCGTCAGACCTTGTAGTAGCGCTCCGCCCGTTTCTGCGCATCGGCCGCCGCGTCTTTGGCCGATTTCGATCCCGAGCAGACCGACGCGAACATATCGACGACGATATAGTCGCCGAGGCACGACGCCGACGCGTAGCCGAGCGAGCCGGCATAGCTCGGCCACAGCATGTTCTTCAGAATGTCCCGATACGGCGTGTTCTTGGGATCGGCGGTCCACACCGGCATCGTCTCGTAGGCTTTGAGCGGATGGCTCCAGTAGCCGATCGAGGCGGTCTGCCACGGGATGTACTGCTCGCTCTCCATCATGAAGCGCATGTAGTCCTTGGCGGCATTCTTGTACTTCGAATACCGGAAGACCATGCCGGGGACCGTCAGGTGCAGCTCCGTCGGGTGGCCAGCCTTCCCGACCGGGAAGACGGCGTGGTTGATATCCTCAGCCATCGCCTTGATCGTCGGATCGGTCGAATTCTTCGCCACGTAGTAAATCGAGATGCCGTTGTTGGTGAGGCTCAGCTGGCCGTCGAGGAACGCCTTGTTGTTGCTGGTGTCGTTCCACGACAAGGTGCCGGAGATGAAGGTATCGGACAGCTGCTTGGCATAGTCGAGCGCTGCGATCGTCTCCGGACTGTTGATCGCGACGTTGTCCTTCTCGTCCACCAGCTTGCCGCCGAAGCTCCACAGCACGTAGTGCCACCAGGTGTTGGCGTCGCCGACGGCGTGGCCAAGGGCGAAGCCGGACGGATGGCCTTTGGCCTTCAGGGCCTGGCACAGCTTCAGAAAGCCATCCATGTCCTGCGGCACCTTTTCGAAGCCCGCCTCCTTGATCCACGACTGCCGGTAGACGAGGCGGCCACCGGCGGCGCCGAGCGGCATGCAGATCCAGCGTTTGCCGCGCATCCCGAAGCGCTTGCAGACGTCGTACCAGCCGCCATATTTCCGATCGAGATAATCGGCGACGTCGTTCAGGTCGGCGAGCTTGTCCGGATACTGATGGGCGTCGTCATACCAGCCATAAACGATATCCGGCCCCTTGCCGACATTGGCCGCGACCGCGGCTTTGGGGCGCAGGTCCTCGAAGCTGACGCTCTCGACGAATACCTTCACACCGGTCTGCTTGGTGTATTTCTCGGTGTTCTCCATCCACAGGGTTTCATCGCCCTGGACGAACTTCGACGGTCGCAGGACGCGGAGCGTGGCGCCCTTTTCCGGCGCCAAGTTGAGGCTCGGCGCCTGGGCCGCGGCGTCCGGTGCGCCGCCCGCCGCCAGCGCCGCCCCGGTCGCAATGCCGGCGCCAATCTTGAGCGCATCGCGTCTGGTGAAATCGTTCATCGAGCGTCCTCCCGTTGTTGGACCCGGTCTTATTCCGGGTTCTCCCGCCCATTATGGCGTCGAACCCGGTCGGAAACCAGCCGGTCGGCCGGCGGACCAACCAAAGGACGATGATCAAAGGGCATCCGCCGGGCAGCCGCGGCGGATGCCCAGACCGGGTCTCGCCCGGTCAGGGCGTCGCCGAGCGCGGCAGCTGGACCTGCGGCATGCGCTTTGGCGGCCGCGCCGTTTTCCACGTCCTCAGCAGGCGCTTCGGCAGCCGGCTCACCCAGATGATCGCCTCGGCGATCATCTGGCCCATGACCACCGCGCGATGGTGACGGACGATGTGTTCGATTTCGAGCGGCGTCAGCTGGCGCCGGCTATTTTGCTGAATGAGAGATCCAACTTTGTCGAACCGAGACATGGAAGACTCCTTTGACTATGGCCAAGGCGTCCTCCCTCGCGTCGTGATCTCAGACCTGATTCACTATAGGGCTATTATCTACCGGTTTTGTTTCATTTTTTGCATCGCTCGCCTGCGACCGGCGCAGCCGATTTGATAGGCAAATTGCCCAGAAAACGCCGCAAAAGCTTGCTTGCTGTGGGCGCCCGCGCTTGGCATTGTGGACCCCAGGGGCGGGGACCTTGGGGGCAGACAATGACGGCACAACGCATGCGAGGCATGGGAAGCGAACCTGTCGAGCTCGATCCCGGGCCGGCCATCAGCCACGCGGCACGCGAGGCCGAGCTCGAGAAATGGGCGTGGCGGCGAGTCAGGATCCTCCGATTTTTCTATACGCATTTCACCCTGTTCATCGCCGGCAACATCGTCCTGTTGCTGATCGACAGCTCGACGCCGGGCGACCCGTGGTTCTACAAAGTGCTGCTCGGCTGGGGCCTCGTGCTGGGACTGCATGCCGCCTATACCTATGAGCTGCTGCCGTGGGCCAGCCGCGACTGGGAACGGAGCAAGGTCCAAGAGCTGATCGACGAGTGGCGCCGGGGCAGCCGTCACCGCTGAGCTAGCGCTGCGGCGTCTCCGCCGCGGGCCGCAAAAACCGCGCGGCGAGCGCCACCAGGATCGCCGCCGCCAGCACGAACAGCGACGCCAGCGCATTGACCTGCGGTGACACGCCCAGGCGGACGCTGGAATAGATGACCATGGGCAGGGTGGTCGCCCCGGGCCCCGACGTGAAGCTCGCGATCACGAGGTCGTCGAGCGACAGCGTGAAGGCGAGCAGCCAGCCGGCGACCAGGGCCGGCGCCAGCATCGGCAGCGTCACGGCCAGCAGCGTGCGCCACGGGGTGGCGCCGAGATCCGCGGCCGCCTCCTCGATCGCCGGATCGAGAAGCCTGAGCCGGGCCTGAACGACGACCGCGACATAGGCAAGGCCGAATGTCGCATGCGCCATCACGATTGTCGCGAAGCCGCGCTGCCCGGGCCACCCGATCGCCTGGCCGACGGCGACGAACAGAAGCAGCAACGACAACCCCGTGATCACCTCCGGCATCACCAGGGGCGCGAGCAGCATCGCCGTCATCGGCAGGCGCAGCCTGAACCGGCCGAATCGGCCGAGGGCCACGGCCGCCAGCGTGCCAAGAACCGTCGCAATCGTGGCACTCAGCGTCGCCACCGAAAGACTCAGGCGTGCCGCCTCCTGGATGCGGTCATTGCGCGCCAGCTCGAGGTACCAGCGCGTCGAGAACCCGCCCCACACCGTCACCAGGCGCGAATCGTTAAATGAGTAAAGCACCAGAAGCAGGATCGGCACGTAAAGAAAGGCGAAGCCGAACCCGAGCCAGAGCAGGACGAGCCAGGAGCGCTGGTGGGTCATGGCTCGCCGGCCGCCCGGCGCTCCAGCGCCTGGAAGATCACGATCGGGCCAACAAGGGCGACCAGCAGCAGGACCGCGACCGCCGACGCGGTCGGCCAGTCGCGGTTGGCAAAGAATTCGGTCCACAGCACGCGCCCGATCATCGGCGTGTCCGGACCGCCGAGCAGATCGGGGATCACGAACTCGCCCACCGCCGGAATGAAGACAAGGAGGCAGCCGGCGACGATTCCCGGAAGCGACAGCGGGACGGTCACGCGCCAGAACGCGACGGCCGGCCGGCAGCCGAGGTCGAACGCCGCTTCGAGCAGGCTGGAATCGAGCCGTTCCAGCGCCGCGTAGAGCGGCAGCACCATGAACGGCAGATAGGAATAGACGATGCCGAGATGGACCGCGAACTGATTGGCGATCAGCGGCAGCGGCTCGTCGATCAGCCCGGTCGCCTGCAGCGCCGTATTGATCAGCCCGGTGGGGCGCAGCAGGATCATCCAGGCATAGATGCGGATCAGAAACGACGTCCAAAACGGCAGGACGACGAGCAGCAGCAGCGGGCCGCGCCACGTCTGAGGCGAACGCGCGATCGCATAGGCCATCGGATAGCCCACGACGAGCGCGATCAGAGTCGAGGTGGCGGCGATCCTGAGCGCGTTGCCGAACGCCGCCGCGTAGAGCTCGTCTCCGGCCAGCAGCCGGTAATTGTCGAGGGTCAGATTGGCCGGCGCGAGCGGCGACGCAAAGGGCGGCTGGCCGTCGGTCGCCGGGACCAGGCTGATGGCGAAGACGATGACGAACGGCAGGAGGAAGAAGATCAGCAGCCAGGCGAACGGAATCCCGGCCACCGCCGTACGGAACAAGGTGGGACGGCTGCTCATCGCGTCAGTAGCACGCCGGCTTCGGCCGGCCACGAGGCCTGGACCCGGGTGCCCGGCGCCGGCCGCGGGCCGGGCTCGCCGGCGCGGTTCGACAATGTCGCGCGCAACGTGATCCCGCCCGGGATCTCGAGCTCGTAGCGCGAGGCATCGCCCACATAGGCGGCGGCCCGCACGACGGCCTCGATCCGGTTGGCGTGGCCGCGATCCTCGAAGCTGACGTTCTCCGGCCGCACGGCAACCCAGATGTCGGCACCGTCCGGTATATCGAGCGGCGTCAGCGCGCGGAGAACCACGCCCGCGCCGGCGTCGACGCGCAGGAACGCGCCATCCCGTCCGGCCGCCCGGCCGGCGAGGACGTTGGCGCGGCCGAGGAAGTCGGCGACGAAGCGGGACGCCGGCGCCTCGTAGACGGCGCGCGGGCTACCGATCTGCTCGATGCGCCCATCGCGCATCACGGCGATCCGCGATGCGAGCGCCATCGCCTCGTCCTGGTCGTGGGTGACGAAGATGAAGGCAATGCCGAGACGCCGCTGCAGGGCGGCGAGCTCAACCTGCATCTGGTCGCGCAGCTTGCGATCGAGGGCCGCGAGCGGCTCATCCAGCAGCAGCGCCTTCGGCCGCTTGGCGAGGCTGCGGGCCAGGGCCACGCGCTGCCGCTGGCCGCCCGAGAGCTGATGCGGCTTCCGGCCGGCCTGGTCGCCGAGCTGGACGAGATCGAGCATCTCTTGGACGCGCGCCCGGATCTCGCGCGCGGGCAGCCCGTCCTGCTTCAGTCCGAAGGCGATGTTCCCGGCAACCGTCATGTGCGGGAACAGTGCGTAGGACTGAAACACGGTATTTACCGGCCGGCGCCACGGCGGTACCGGCGCCATGTCCGTGCCGTCGATGACGATCCGGCCGCAGTCCGGCGTCTCGAGGCCGGCGATCAGCCGCAGCAGCGTCGTCTTGCCGCATCCGGACGCGCCGAGAAGGGCGAAGAATTCGCCGGCACCGATATCGAGACTGACATCGGCAACGGCGGTCACCCCACCGAAGGCTTTGAAAACACCCCCGATCCGAATCAGCGGCTCTGTCATCTACGAACGATCTCAATGACCGGTGGTCACGCGGGTCCAGGCGCGGGTGCGCAGCCGCTCATAGGCGCGGTCGGGAGCCGAGATCGTATAGAACCGGCGCCGCACGTCGTCCGGCGGATAGACGGTGGGATCATCGCGCACGGTTGCCGCCACCATCGGTCGCGACGCCGGCACCGCGTTGGCGTAACCGATGACATTGCTGTTGAGAGCGGCGATGTCCGGCCGCAGGACGAAGTCCAGGAAGCGATGCGCCGCCTCGACATTGACGGCGTCGGCCGGGATCGCCCAGGTGTCGATCCACACCTGGCTTCCCTCCTCCGGGATCGCGTACTCGACGTGGAAGTCCTTGTGCGCCTCGGCGGCGCGCTTGGCGGCCTGCTTGATGTCGCCCGAGAACCCGAACGCAAGGCAGGCGTCGCCGTTGGCGAGATCGTTGATGTATTCCGAAGAATGCCATTTGCGCACATAGGGGCGGATCTTCATCAGCGCATCGGCGGCGGCGTCCAGGTCCTCCTTGGCGTGGCTGTCCGGAATGCGCCCGAGATAAGCGAGCGCCGCCGGAATGACGTCGGTCGGCGAGTCGAGCACCACGACGCCGCAGCGCTGGAACCTGGAGACAACAGCGGGATCGAACAGCATCCGGAGGCTGTGCACTGGCGCATCCGGCATGGCTTTGGGGATCGCGACCGAGTTGTAGCCCATCCCGGTGGTGCCCCACATCCAGGGCAGGGCGTAGAGGTTTCCCGGATCGTTCGTCGCCAGCCGTTGCATCAGCTCGGGATCGAGATTGCCGTAGTTCTTCAGCTTCTCGCGATCGAGCGGCCGGTAAAGCTTGGCCGGGATCTGCAGGGCGAGGAACGGCGACGCCGTGGGCACCACGAGATCGTAGCCGCTGTGACCGGCGCGAAGCTTGGCGTCGAGTGTCTCGTTGGCGTCATAGACGTCGTAATGCACCTTGAGCCCGGTCTCCTCCGCGAAGCGGCGAAGCGTGGTCTCGTCGATGTAGTCGTTCCAGTTATATATGTTGAGCGCGCCCGCATCCTCTGCCGCGGCAGGCTGCACGAACGGCAACGCCGCGGCGGCGAGCATTGCGGCCGCGAGCGACGATCGAATCCGTGGCAAGGCCCGCATGGGGCCCGATTGAGCCTGCGGCCAGCAGCGGCGTCAAGCGAGCGACACCGTCCGGCGGGCGGCAGAGGCCGCGGGGGTCCGCCTCATCTGGCCGGCGAACCCCCGCGGCTGGCGCCCCGCGACAGCACCTTAACTGAACAGCTTGTCGACCTCGTCCTGGCTGATCGCGCCGGCGGCCGCATTGCTCGGCCCGTGCAGCACCAGCCCGTCGTCCTTCTTGGAGATCTCGTCTTCGGGCAGCGGAATCTTCTCGATGTCCTTGCGGCCCCAGATCACCTGCATCGTTTCGATACGCTCTTCGATGAAATCGATGGTCTTGACGACCTTGGTGATGCGTTGCCCGGTCAGGTCCTGGAACGAGCACGCCTCGTAGAGCTTGACGATCGACTCAGTCATCTCGTTGAGCCGCGAGACGACATAACCGTCGGTGACCAGCGAGGTCACCTCGCGCGCAATCTCATCGAGATGCTCGGCGACCTGCATGATCGCCTGCGTCGCCTCTTCGGTGGATTTGACGACCGCACTCAGCTCCAGCGACGCCGTCGACAGCTTGTCTTCCTTGGCGAGCGGATGCTTCAGCGCCGCGATTTCCTGCTTGGTGAGGGTGATGCGCGCCGCGATCGCTTCGACCTCGTGCCGCACCTTGTCCAGAGCCGCCTGGTCCCCGGGGGCCACGCTGACCGGCGTACCCGACGCAAGCCGGGCCACGACCGGGCCGCCGGCCATCGCATCGATCTTTTCATGGAGGCGCTGGATGTCGGCCTTGAGCTCGTCGAGACCGGTCGCCGCCGAGGCGGGGCTGGATTTCGGATGGTGCCCGTTGACGCGCCCAAGATGGAGTTCAGCGGAGAAAACCGGCTTTTGGGGCGGGGGGCTCATCAGCGCCTCGTTGTTCGGGCGCCACACTAGCCGGCATTGGTTAAGAAACCATGAGAACGGCGATTGCTTAGAATTTAGACAGAGTTGGTGCAAGCCGGCCACAGGAGCGGCCGCACGGCTACAGAAGGTATCCGGCGGCTCACGAGTGGCGGGGCCGGTCCCTTCGAGCGCCCGGGGCGCGCGATTTCAGGCGCTGCGCAGTTTGGCGACCGTCTCGCGGAGTTGCTCGTTCGTCTTCTCGAGGCGGCGCGCGAGTTCACGCATGATTTCGACGGCCATCTGCGGGAATTCGTTGACCAGCCGGAAGAACGTATCCTTGTTGATCTTGAGCGTCACCGCCTTCTCCTGGGCAACGACCGTGGCGGTTCGCGGCACGTCGCAGAGGATCGCAATTTCTCCGACAATCGCGTTCCGTCCGAGACTGGCCACTTTCACCGGCCCCTTGGCGGTCTGAATCAGAACGTCCGCCCTCCCCTCCATGAGTATGTAAGCAGCATCGCCGGCATCGCCCTGCTGAAAGAACGCCTGGCCCGGTTCGAAGGTCAGGCGCTCGCTGGTGAAGGCGAGCAGCTTGAGCTTCGCGGGCTCGAGCTTCGCGAACAGCGGGATGTTGCGCAGGATCTCGACTTCTTCCTTCATCGACATGGAACGTACCTCCGCCCCCCGGTGTTATGCCGCGGCTGCGAGCAAGTCGGCAAACTGGGTGCCCGGCCTCTCCAGTTCCGCGAATGCGCCGGACTCGGCGATCTTGCCGCCGTCGAAGACCAGCACCCTGTCGAACTTTCCGGCATGGACCGGATTATGCAGGACCCACACCAATGTGCGGCCCTCGCTTTCGGCGAAGATACCATCCATGGTCTTGCTCTGCGCCTGGGCATCAAGGATGGCCGTCGCTTCGTTCACGATCATGAGGTCGGGCCGCTTGAGCAGGCCGCGTCCGAGCGCCAGCTTCTGGCGTTGCGGCGGCGCCAGACGGGCCCCGGCCACGCCGACCTGGAAGTCGAGGCCGATCTCGATGACGGTGGTCCGAAGGTCGAACTCGCCGACCACGGCTTCGATGAGCCGGCCGACCCGTTGCCGCGCCTTGGCCTGCCCGTAGGCCAGCTTCCCGAACAGGATGTTGTCCTGGATGGTGGCGGACGCGTTGTAGGTGTCCGGACTGAAGAACTCGATTCCGGCCTTGATGCGCGGATCGTCGCTTTCGCGCAGCGCCTTGCGCGCTTCGAGAATGCGCTCCTTCAGCTTATCGTCGAGCACGTCGAGACGATGCCGCGTCTGGATGAGCTTGAACGGCAGCGTCATCAGCCGGGCACGGTCCGTCTGGGTGATTTCGGCTCCCGGCCGGTTGATGCGCTGAAGCAGCGCCTGGACTTCCGGCAGATCGTCGGAGGAGATGAAGCCGAACTGTTCGAAGAACTCGTGACCGGGCGGCAGATCGGCGAAGAGCTCGACCATCGTTTCGGCCACCTGGCGGCCCGCGGTGATCAGGTCCTGGGTCAGCCCGACGCGGTCGAGCACCGCCAGAATGGCCGTATTTTCCGCCAGCCGGTCGACCTCGAAGGCCGGATCGATCGGCGTGCCGAAGAGCAGGTTCTCCGCCACCGTCGCATTTGTGTTATAGGCATCGGGGCTGAACGGCTCGATCAGCGTTTTCAGGTCGGCCTCGCCGTGCGGATCCGACAGCCGCTTCAGAAGACCTTGCCGCGCCTCGAGAACCCGCTTGGCCGCGTCGGGGTTGCGCTTGGGATCGATCGTACCCCTGAGGCCGAGCTGGAATACGTCCTCTTCCATGTCGACGGCCTTCAGAACGTCGACGATGCGCGACGTCAGCTCGGCCTTATCCTTGATGCCGGCCGTGGCGAGGTCGAGCCAGTCCGATTGGTTGTCGAGATCGAGATTGCCGGCGCGCTTGGTCTCGGCGAGGAACCGGTGCCGCGCCGCCTTGAGCTTGGGGTCGCGCTCTTCCGGCGGCGCCACCACGCGCTGGCGCAGGGCGTAGGTCAGGTTGTCGCGCACGCTGGCTGAAAACAGATAGGCGTTCTGGGCGACATATCCGATCCGCGCGCCGATCACCGCTTCCGGCAAGGTTGCCGCGTCCCGGTCGCCATACAACAGCTTGCCGCCGCTCGGCAGATAGAGCCGGGCAAGTGCCATGGCCGCCGCCTCCTTGCCGCCGCCGATCCGCCCGACGATGGCGACCTTAGCACCATAGGGGACGGTGAAGCTGACGCCTTCGAGGAGCTTGATGCCGCCATCCTCGGCGACCGACAGGTTGCTCGCGACCACATCCCCTTCGAGCCGCGGCGGCGGCTCGGTGATCGGCTGCTGCAAGTCCTCGGGGAACATGTTCTCCGGCCGGAACTGCTCGGTGACCTGCTCGTACTTGATCTTCGAATCCTGCGTCGACTGGTAGTAGTCGAGCAGCTCCTTCCACGGCGCCGACATATCCTTGTTGGCTGTGAGCGCCGCGGCGAGCGCGCCGGCGGTGAGGTTGCCGGTGATCACCAGATAGCCGCCAATGGAATAGAACAGCAGCGGCGCCATCTGATTGAGGAAATTGTTCAGAAACTTCACCTGCCCCTTGCGCAGGTAGATCTCGAAGCGGATTTGGAACACGCGGCCGAGGCGCTCGGCGAAGTCGACGCGCTCGAAATTCGCGGTTCCGTTGGCGTGGATTTCGGGCGCGCCGGCGACCGCCTCACCGATGCGCTCCGACACCTTGCGCATGGCGCGCACCCGCTCCTTGCCGAGCTGATTCACCTTCCGCTGCATCTTCGGGATGACGAAGCCCTGGACCGGATAGAGCGCGATCGCCGCCAGGCCCATGATCGGGTTCTGGATGAACAGGAAGGCCACGACGGTGAGGAGCGTGCCGAGCTGGATCAGAGGCTGGGCGAAACAGTCGCCGAAATAGCCGCCGAGCGGCTCGACCTCGGCCGTCACCATCGGAATCAGCTCACCCGCCGAGACCTTGCGGAAATGCGGCAAGGGGAACCGCAGAATGCGCGAGATCAGCTCGTAGCGCAGCCGCCGCAGCAGCCGCTCGCCGAGCCGGCCTTTATAGGTATTGATGTATTGCTTGAGGCCGCCGTTGACGAGGACGGACAGGAAGAACAGGAAGCACAGCCAGAAGAGGTAGTGGACCTGGTCGAGCTGATAGCCGAACAGGGTGTAGGGGAAGGTGATGTTCTTCGCGAGGATGCCCTGGTTGAAGACGTTCTTCGGGATGTCGAGGGTTATGTAGTAAACGGGCAGCGACAGGAGGGTGAGCACGATGAGGATCGCCGTTTCCCGCGGCGAGTGCTTGAGCACGAATTTGTACATGCTGTTTTCCATCAGGCCCTTGCTCCCACGCTCGCGAACTCGACGTTAACGCGACCTCAGCCCCGCTCCGCACCCGACCTTGCTGACGATAGCCGACGCCAGAAGCCGATGAAAGAGCGGGTTACGTATTGAAAATTAACCGGATTCGGACGCTGGCGCAGTGACCCGGATCACCCGCTCGATCGGCTCGGCTGGCCAGAGGCCGCCGCCCGGGTCACAATTTCGCGGATGGACGAGTCGCTTCGCCAAGCCGTCGACGGCGCGCTCGCGGAGGGCCGGTACGCCGACGCGCGGGCACTGCTGTCCACGGCCAGCGCGGACCCGTCACGCGACCCGGCCATGGCGCTGCGCTTGGCGCGCGCGTGCCGGGGCGATGGGGCGGCCGACGAGGCGCTTGGCTACGCCAAGCTGGCCGTAACAGCCATCCCCGCTGACCCTGACATCCACCAGCTTCTCGGCGATCTGCAGCGGGAGACGCAGCGCTACCCCGATGCGCTCGCCAGCTATAAGGCCGTGCTCGACACGCGGCCGAACGATCCTCTCGCCCTGCGCGGATCGGCCCTCGTCGCCAAAGCGATGGATATGGCGTCCGCCGCCGAGCAGCTTCTCCGAATCGCCACGGCTGCCGCCCCGCAAGACGGAGAGGGATGGAGACTCCTCGGTGAGACCGAGCTGTTGCAGGGAAAAGTCGACGACGGGCTTGCGTCCCTGAGGCGCGCCGTGGCGGAGGACCCGAGCGAGGCCAACTATGAATCGCTCCTTTTCCATTCGCTGTTGTCGGACCACGGCGACGCGGATGAACGCCCGCTCCTGCACGAGTTCGAGGCCCGTTACGGCGGCCGGCTCGGCGCTGCGGCGGCGTTTTCGAATACACCCGACCCGGCGCGTCCGATCCGGGTCGGATTTCTATCGTCGGCCATGCGGACCAACCACAACAGTCTCTATTTCATGGCGCCGCTCCTGTTCCATCATGATAAGCGCCAGACGACGCTCCACCTCTATGGAGACGTCGACTATACGCGGCCCGGTGAAGCTCCCCTCACAGGCTTGGTGGCGTCGGCGTGCGATACGACGTCTTGGGACGATGCCCGGATTGCCGAGCGCATGCAGCGGGACGGGATCGATGTTCTTATCAGCGCTCTCGGCCGCGGGTCGGAAGCGCCTCGCGGACGGGTGTTGCGCTTTCGGGCCGCGCCGGTCCAGATCTGCTTTCACCACGTGATGACGACCGGTTACCGCGACGCTGACTATTGGATCGCAGACCCGCTCACCGTGCCGGACACTCAAAACGAATATTTCAGCGAACGTATCCTGCACATTCCCTGGAATTTCTCCTTCGTGGAGTTGAGCGATCACGGACCCGTGGCACCGCTTCCCGCGGCCCGCAACGGCTTTGTCACCTTTGCCTCGACGACCCAGATCTGGAAGATAAACGCCGCGGTCCTGGATTGCTGGCGTGACCTGCTGAACGCCGTTCCCGCCGCCCGGCTGAAGATCAAAGCGCTGGCGTTCAAAGATCAGACCGCTGCGGACTGGCGAGCCCGCTGCACGGCTCACGGGCTGCCGATGACGCGCGTCGAGCTTTGCCCGCCGCAAACCGATTTTTGGCAGCATATGAAGTTTTATAACGACGTCGACGTCATCCTCGACACGTTTCCCTACGGCTGCGGCAATAGCGCGCTCGAGGCGTTGTGGATGGGGGTCCCGGTCATCAGCCTCATCGGCCGGCGTTTCGTCGGCCGTCAGGCGCTGTCGATGCTCAGCGCCGTCGGCCTGCGGGATTTCGCCGTCGACAACAAGGCCGCCTATGCCTTGCGCGCCGCCGCCGCCGCGGCTGACATCCCCGCCCTGCAGAGCTTGCGTTCGAGCCTGCGCGACCGCATGCGGGCATCGCCATTGTTCGATCACGCCGGCTATTGCCGATCCATTGAAACTGCGATCAGGCACGCCTGGCAAGACTGGTGCCGAGGGCAGCCCGGCTGATCCGACCGTCAGGGTCGGAGAATCGTCCGCAGCATCGCACGGAAGCCGGCGCGCCAGGGCTCCAACGCATGATGCTGGCGCACTCTTGCGAGTGCCGCGCTCCGCAGGTCGCGGCGCAGTCCCGCGTCGAGCAATAGCCGCTCCATCGCATCCGCCAGAGCCGGCCTGAAGCCGCCTTCGGCGCTGAACAGAGGCTCGCCGCGCTCGCGCAATAGGCCCCGTGCCCGGTCTTCGCGGTATGTCATGCCGCGACGCCCCGGCACGATCACACCGGTTTTTCCGTCGGCGATGAATTCGTCGGCGGCGAAGACATCGGCCGTGAGGACGACGGCGCCAGTCGCCATGGCGCGGAGAATCGAAATTGAATGCAGATTCGCCGACGGCAGCACGAAGACATCGGCCTGCATCAAAAGATCGAACAACTGCGCGTCCGAGACCGGCTGATCGATCAACGTGATTCGTGGATGAGATTTGATCGCCGCGATCGGCCCGGCGCCGAGGTTATCCGGAAGAGCGGTGCGCAGGACCAGTCGGCACGGGCGATCGGGATGACGCTGGCATAGCTCGGCGAAAGCGAGCAGCAACTCGTGGCCGCCGCGAGCGTAAAAGCTTGCCGGATGCTGGTGCCAGGAATTCGTGTACAGGAACACGACTTCGTCGGCCGGCTGCTTTGCATCCCGGCGCGCCACCGCCGCCGGAACCGCGGCCGCAACGGCCGCCGGCACATCGATGCCTAGCGGCGCGAAAAAGACCTTTCGTGCGAGCGTGTCGTCACGAAACAACGCTGGCAGATCGTCGCGCGACCGCGCGATATGCGTGAAGATGCCGCGGCAGTTCGCCGCCAGCAAAAGGTGGCGCACCATGTGATACGCCGGCTCCCGGTCGAGATCGATATCCCAGGTCCGGAACTGGCCAAAAAACGGCTCGAACAGCGTGATCAGTGTCTCGACATGGAGAATCCAGGGCCGCTTCCCGAGCGTCATTGGCGAGGTATGGAGGAACAGCAGGTCTTCATCGCCCTGCATCATGGCCTGCGAGGCGCTGTCGCGGGACGCCACGAAAATCTCGATCGCCTCGGCGGAGAGACCGGCGGGCAGTTGAGCGAGGTCGCCTTTCAGGCGCGCGGCGTCTTGGGCGACACGCTCCTGCGTCACCGGTGTGGCCGGCGAAAGGGCGGGGTGAAATACCACCTCCTGGTCGTCCGCCACCAGGCTCATGGGCAGCGGATGCCGGCTGTTGGCTTTCGCCATGGCCGGCGCATCCCAAGGAATATGGACTCGGAACGGCGCCACGACGGCACTGTAAACGCTCGGCAACAACCGAGAAAGCTGCTGCTGGCAGGGCAACCGATCTTGAAGGACGGGGCGGCCCCGGCTGTGCTATCAGCCCGCCACCATGCTGACCCTCCAGGACGTCACCTACCGCATCGGCGGGCGAACACTGCTTGAGAACGCTTCTGCACAAGTGCCGGCCGGCCGGCGCGTCGGCCTTGTCGGGCGCAACGGCGCCGGCAAATCGACCCTGCTCGGCCTGATTTTGGGTGAGATCCAGGCCGATACGGGCACTATCGAGACGCCACGGCGCTGGCGGGTCGGATGCGTCGCCCAGGAAGCGCCCGGCGGCGACACCACGCCGCTGGAGGCCGTCCTGGCCGCTGACAGCGAGCGGGCGGCCCTGCTGGCCGAGGCCGACCATGCCCAGGACGCGGGGCGGATCGCCGAAATCCATGACCGGCTGTCGGACATCGACGCCTATGCCGCTCCGGCGCGGGCGGCAGCGATTCTCGCCGGCCTTGGCTTCGACGAGGAGATGCAGAACCAGCCGCTGTCCGCGTTCTCCGGCGGCTGGCGAATGCGCGTCGCCCTCGCCTCCGTCCTGTTCTCACGCCCGGACCTGCTGCTGCTCGACGAGCCGACCAACCATCTCGATCTCGAAGCCACGCTATGGCTCGAATCCTATCTGCAGAGCTGGCCCAACGCCCTGGTCCTGGTCAGCCACGACCGGCACATCCTGAACGCCTGTGTCAGCCATATCCTCCACCTCGACGATCGACGGCTCGTGCTCTATGCCGGCGATTACGACCGGTTCGAGCGGATGCGCGAGGAGAAACGGATGCATCTCGCGGCCGAGGCGACCCGGGTCGCCGCGCAGCGCAAGCACATGCAGGAATTCGTCGACCGGTTCCGCGCCAAGGCGAGCAAAGCGCGGCAGGCGCAGAGCCGGCTCAAGGCGCTGGCGAAGCTGGCGCCGGTCGCCATCCCGCTCGAGGATCCGTCGATCGTGTTCCAGTTTCCCGAGCCGACTGACCTGCGCCCGCCGCTGCTCACCATCGACGGCGCTACCGTGGGCTATGAGCCAGGCCGTCCGGTGCTGCGCGGGCTCGACCTGAGGCTCGATCCGGACGACCGCATCGCGCTGCTGGGCGCCAACGGCAACGGCAAGTCAACGCTCGCCAAGCTGATCGCGGGCCGCCTTCCACCGATGACCGGCACAGTCAGGCGGGCGCCCAAAGTCACGTCGGGCTTCTTCGCGCAGCATCAAGTCGAAGACATGGACGTGGCGGCGACGCCGTTCATCGCCCTCGGGCGGATGATGCCCAAGGCCACTCCCGGACAGCTGCGCGCGCGGCTCGGCCGCTTCGGCTTCAGCCAGGACAAGGCCGACGTGAAGATCGGCGATCTCTCGGGCGGCGAAAAAGCACGGCTCAACTTCGCGCTGATCACCTGCGAGGCGCCGGCGCTGCTCATCCTCGACGAACCGACCAACCATCTCGACATCCAGGCGCGCGAGGCGCTGGTCGAGGCGCTGAACGACTATGGCGGCGCCGTCGTCCTGATCAGCCACGACCGGCATCTGATCGAGCTGACGGCCGACCGACTGTGGCTGGTCGCCGACGGCTGTGTGACCCCATTCGAGGGCGACCTCGATGATTATCAGCGGCTCACTCTGGGCGTGCGTGGCGGGCGCAATGGCGCGCCGGCCGGCGACCGGGCCGGCCGCAAAGACGAGCGGCGCGCCGGCGCCAGCAAGCGCCAGGCCCTGGAGCCGCTGCGCCGGCGCGTCCGTGACGCCGAGGCGGCGATGACGCGCCTCACCGCCGAGCAAGCGCGGATCGACGCCGAGCTCGCCGCCCCCGCCGCCTACGGCGACGCCAAGCGCGCGGCCGAGCTCACCCGCCAGCGGGCGGAGATCGCCGACCGCCTGTCCGATGCCGAGGCCGATTGGCTCGATGCGCAACAGGCGCTCGAGGAGAACAGCCCGGCCTGAGTTTTGCCGCCGACCTGAATTTCCCCCGAGAACGCCCTATATATACGGCCAGGACTTCAGCCCCGCTTGCCATCCCCATGCCCGATACAAGATCAACCCCAGCGGTCGCCCCGCCGGTGACGCCGGCCGAGCGCCGCCGCACGTTCGCGATCATCTCGCATCCCGACGCGGGCAAGACGACCTTGACCGAAAAGCTGCTGCTGTTCGGCGGGGCCGTGCAGGAGGCCGGAATGGTCAAGGCACGCGGCGAGCGCCGGCGGGCGCGCTCCGACTGGATGGCGATCGAGCAGGCGCGCGGCATCTCGGTGACCGCGTCGGTGATGACCTTCGAGTACGAGGGGCTCACCTTCAACCTGCTCGACACCCCGGGCCACCAGGATTTCAGCGAAGATACCTACCGCACGCTCACCGCCGTCGACTCCGCGGTGATGGTCATCGACGCGGCCAAGGGCATAGAGGCCCAGACCCGCAAGCTGTTCGAAGTCTGCCGCCTCCGCGACGTGCCGATCGCGACATTCGTCAACAAGCTCGACCGCGAAAGCCGCTCGCCCTTCGAGCTCATGGACGAAATCGAATCGTCGCTGGCGCTCGACACCGCCCCGGTGACCTGGCCGATCGGCATGGGCGCGGATTTCAAGGGCTGCTACGACCTGCTGGGCGACCAGCTGCTGCTGTTCGACCCCGGCCGTGGCGACCGCGTGGCCGAGACGATCCCCTGCCAGGGCCTCGACGACCCCCTGCTGGCCCGCCATCTCCCGCCCGACGCGCTGGCCAAGCTGCGCGAGGAAGTGGAACTGGTGCGCGCCGCCTGCCCCGCGTTCGACCTCGCCGCCTATCGCGGCGGGCACCTGACCCCGGTGTTCTTCGGCAGTGCCCTCAAGAATTTCGGCGTGCGCGAGCTGCTCGAAGGTCTCGCCCGCTACGCCCCGCCGCCGGTCTCCCAGCCGGCCAAGCCACGGGCCGTGACGCCGGGCGAGGCCAAGGTCGCCGGCTTCGTCTTCAAGATCCAAGCCAATATGGATCCGAACCACCGCGACCGCATCGCCTTCCTGCGGCTGTGTGCCGGCCGCTTCAAGCGCGGCATGAAGCTGCACCACGTGCGCAGCGGCAAGGCGATCAGCGTCAACAATCCGGTGTTCTTCCTCGCCCGCGAGCGCGAGCTCGCCGAGGAAGCCTGGCCTGGCGACATCATCGGCATCCCGAACCACGGCACGCTGCGCATCGGCGACGCGCTGACCGAGGGCGAGGCCCTGCGTTTCACCGGCATTCCGAACTTCGCGCCCGAGATCCTGCGCCGGGTCCGCGTCGACGACCCGATGCGGGTGAAACACCTGCGCAAAGGGCTGGAGGATCTCGCCGAGGAAGGCGTCACGCAGCTGTTCAAGCCGCTCATCGGCGCGCAATGGATCGTCGGCGTGGTCGGCGAGCTGCAGCTCGAGGTGCTGGCCTCGCGCATTGCCACCGAATACGCCGTCAAGGCCGGCTTCGAAGCGGCCCCCTACGAGACGGCGCGCTGGGTGGCGGCCGACGACCCGGCTGAGGTGAAGCGGTTCGTCGACGCCAACCGCGGCAGCGTCGCCGAAGATCGCGACGCCGCCCCGGTATTCCTCGCGCGGAACAGCTGGGAGCTGAACTACACCAAGGAGAATTGGCCGAAGATTCGCTTCCTCACCACGCGCGAGCAGCCGGAGTAGTTCGCGCTCAGCTGCTGACGCGCGGGCGCTCGATCTGCGCACAGACCCGCCGAAGAGAGTTCCGAAATTTTTCTGTGTGCGCCGCACCCTGGCGCTGATTTTGTCTATATTACAGATGCATACGGGGTGATCCAGGGCCCGCAGCCTCACTATTGTCACAGAAAAATTCCGAAAATCGCACCTGTCGTGCGGCACGCGGGGATGTACGCTTTGGTGATCAAGTTTCCGAAAAGCCACGCCAAGGGGAAGTGATCATGAAGCCCGTGTCACATCACATCATCCGTTGGTTGCCGCATCTTCGCCGTCATGCGCATGCGCTGACCGGCTCCCGCGAGCGGGGCGATTCTTATGTCATGGCGTGCCTCTCGGTGCTTGTGAGCGAGCCCGACCGCGTGCGGCCGGACAGCGATGTCCGGTTGGGCTTGTTCAAGCTCTTCCACACGATCTGGCGGATGGTCGATCGCGAATACCCGCTCACCGGCGCCGATCCCGCAGTCGATGAGCTGGCGCTCTGTCAGGGCCTGGCGGAGCTGCCGCCGCTCAGCCGGCAGATCCTGCTGCTGACGGCGATGGAAGAATTCTCGGTGGCGGAGACGGCTTCCATCACCGGCGTCCCCACGGACACGGTCGCGCAAGCGCTGGACTCGGCGCGCGCGCAGGTCCGCGGCCGCTTCGAATATCTGATCCCGCTCGATTTCTACCGGCAGGCCCGCCCCCGGCGCAGCGTCGCCCGGCCGAGCCCCCGCCAGACCGCGTCTCGCGCACGCACGGCGCAAGCCCCGCTCAGCGAAAAGCGGCCCGTCATCCGCCCCGGCTCCTGGACGAGCTAAGGGCCCACCCTCGGGAAACGCCCCGGCCCGGCCCGCCTCAAAAGCGTGCCGGGCCGCTTATTTTGCCCCGCCGACAGCACCGCTAGTGAGCCCGGCGCCGCGATCTGCTACTTTCCATCCGCTCGGGGAACGAGGGGGATGGCTTGCGCGCGGGATTTCAAACCGGGGCGGCGAACCTATTTGGGAGAGCGGAAACGGCCCGAAAGCCGGCGCCGCCGCACGATCTCAGCCTTCGCGTCCTGGCGCGCGAAGAGATGCCGCTGATCCTCGATTGGGCGGCCGGCGAAGGGTGGAATCCGGGCGTTCACGACGCCGAATGCTTCTACGCCGCCGATCCCGACGGATTCCTGCTGGGGGAGCGCGCCGGCACGCCGGTGTCGTGCATCTCGGTCGTGACCTATCCGGAGAATTTCGCCTTCCTCGGGTTCTACATCGTGCATCCGGCATTCCGCGGCTGCGGCTACGGCCTGAAGACGTGGCTCGCGGGAATGCGGCGCCTGACCGGCTACAATGTCGGGCTCGACGGCATCGTCGCCCAGCAAGCCAACTACGTGAAATCCGACTTCATCCTGGCTTGGCGGAACATCCGCTATGCCGGGACCGTGGAGGGGCTTCCCCCGGCCGGCGGTCGCGCCGGGAAAATCGTGCCGATGACCGCCGTCTCATTTGCAGCCCTGCAGGACTACGACCGCCGCCATTTTCCGGCCCCGCGGCCGACGTTTTTGCACCTCTGGGTCACGCGGCCGGGGACGACCGCGCTGGCCCTGGTCCGCGACGGCCACGTCGCCGGCTACGGGGTGATCCGGCCGGCGCACACCGGCTTCAAGATCGGCCCCTTGTTCGCCGATGACGACGAAGGCGCCGAAGCGCTATTCCGGGCGCTGGCTGTCAAGGCGGGCCCGACTCAGATCTCGATCGATCCTCCGGAGCCCAATCTCGCGGCGATGCGCCTCGCCGAGCTCCACGGGCTGAAGCCGGTGTTCGAGACCGCGCGCATGTACACCGGGCCGGCGCCGGAGATGTCGCTGCGCGAGGTGTTCGGAATCACATCGTTCGAGCTGGGCTGACGGCGAAACGCTGGTTCAGTGCGTAAGGCCGGCCTCGCGCAGATAGCGCAGCACGCCCGGATGGACCATGTCCGGCCGCGGCGCCGCCGCCGCGGTGTTGGCGGCCGTGGTTTCACGCGCCTGCACGAGGCGCTGCGCCAGACCCGGCTCCGCGCGGTGGAGCGCCCGCGCGATGCGATAGGCGACGTCTTCGCCCAAGGTCGGCCGGGCCAGGATGAAGCTCCACGACCCGACGGATCGGATGGCGCTCGCGAGGCCCGGATAACCTCCCGCCGGAATGGTGAGCGGCTTCAGAAAGGAATGCTTGGCGCGGATCCGCACCGATTCCGCATCATCGGGTGCGATGAACCGCGCACCGGCCCGGCTCGATGCGACCGTCGTGAAGCCCGGCCAGCCGATGCCGCCGCCCCACAGCGCGGACACCCGTCCATCCAGCACCATCGCCGGCCCGTCGCCGGCCTTGTCCAGATAGACCGCCGTGAAGTCCCGGTCGCGGTCGAGGCCGATGCCGTCGAGCACGTAGCCGGCGAGGATCACCAGCCCCGAGCCCCTCGCTCCGAACGCGACCGGCTTGCCGCGGAGATCGCCGATCGTCCGCGCCGGGCTGTCGGCGCGCACGACGAACATGCCGGGCGTCGAATACATCGCGGCGATGATTTTGAGCGACGCTGGCGCGCGGCCGATGCCCGACAGCGCCTCATATGCAACCTCGCCCTGGACAAGGGCGATGTCGACCATGCCGGCTTCGAGCAGCGGGACGTTCTCGGTGCTGCCTTTGGTGTTGCGCGGCTCGATCATGAGGCCCGGATCGACGTCGCGCAGCGCTTCGACGACCGCAGCGCCGTACAGCGGAAAGCCGCCGCCGGGCGTCGCCGTCCCGAGGCTGACAACTGTCTTGTCGTTTTGCGCCATATGTCCCCCCGATCAATCCGTGCGACGCCAGATAGAGCAGGCGCGGCCGCAACAGTCCAGACCTTGTGGAGACTCGTCGCGATCAGACGCCGGACGCAGCGCGCGGCTCTTCGGCGGATACCGGCTCGGCGGTGCCGAGATCGGACGGCGGCGCCGAGAGGCTGCCCAGCATCCGGCTGAGTGCCGCCCGCAGGTCACGGTCGCTGTACGGCTTCTGCAGCAGCTCGCCCGGGACGTTGCGCGACGCGTGGAACGACGACGCGTAGCCGGAGGCGTAGATCACCTTGAGGCCCGGGCGGAGCTCGCAGGCGCGCTGCGCCAGGTCGAGGCCGCTCATCCCGCCCGGCATGACCACGTCGGTGAACAGAAGATCGATGTTGACCGGGCTGCGCAGGATCTCGAGCGCTGCGTTGGCGCCGTCCGCCTCCAGCACCTTGTGCCCGATGTCCTGCAAGCGCGCCACCGTGACGCCGCGCACATCGGCATCGTCTTCGACCACCAGGAGGGTCCGGGCGACCTCGACCAGATCGGGCTCGTTGTCCCAGTCCGAGGCGGCATCGGCCGCGGCGATCGCGTCGGCGCGCGGCAGATAGATCCGCACCGTCGTACCGATCCCGACCTTGCTCTCGATCGTGACATGGCCGCCCGACTGCTTGGCGAAGCCGTACACCATGCTGAGGCCGAGGCCGCTGCCCTTGCCGGACTCCTTGGTGGTGAAGAACGGCTCGAACGCGCGGTCGATCACCTCCTGCGGCATGCCGACGCCGGTGTCGGTGACGGCGAGGGTCACGTAATCCCCGGTTTCCGGCTCGAGATCAACGCTGTCGTGGTGGATGTTCGCGCACTCGACGATCAGCGTGCCGCCATCGGGCATGGCGTCGCGCGAGTTGATGGCCAGATTGAGCAGGATGGATTCGATCTGCGCCGGGTCCGCAAACACCGGCCAGATCTCCTCCTGCAGGCTGACCCCCACCTTGATCCGCTCGCCGAGAACCGGGGCCAGCATCTTCGCCATGCGCGGCACCAGCTCCGAGACGTCGATGACCTTCGGCTGGCGCGGCTGATGACGGGCGAAGGCCAGCAGCTGGCGGATCAGCTCGGCACAATTCAAGGCTCCGTTCAACGCCATTTGGGAGCGATCGTAGAGCTTGCCGCTGCCCTTCAGCGCCCGCGTCACCACGTCGAGATTCCAGATGATGACGCTCAGCATGTTGTTGAAGTCGTGGGCGATGCCGCCGGTGAGCTGGCCGATCGCCTCCATTTTCTGCGAGTGTGCCAGCTGCTGCTCGAGCTGCCGCCGGTAGGTGACGTCGAGACAGGTGCCGAGAATCTCCTTGGGCTCGCCCGCGTCGTCGCACACCACGACGGCCTGGTCGAGGAACACCTTCTCGGCACCGTCCGCGCAGCGCCAGCGATACTCCATCGAGGCGGAGCCCGTCTCGGCGATCGCGGCAACCTGGGCGAGGACGCGGCCACGGTCGGAGGGATGAATCCGCGCCGCCCACAGATCGAGGTCTTCGATGAATTCCGAGGCTTTGAAACCGACGGCCCCCGCGATGCTCTCGCTGAGGAAGCGCGGGCCGGCAAAACCGCCCTTCAGGTCAGCGGTGTAGAGTGCGATGGGGAGCGAGCGGATGATCAGCGATTGCCGCTCCTCGATCTGGCGGAGCGCCCGCTCGGCCTCGATCTTCTCGGTCCGAACCCGCAGGTTCTCCATCTGCAGAAGCCGCTCGAGCTCCGCCTGGCGGCGCACGGCCTCGGTCTTCTTGTAGAGGTCGACGAACACCGCGACCTTGGCGCGCAGAACCACCGGATCGATCGGCTTGAACACGTAGTCGACCGCACCCAGAGCGTAGCCGCGGGAAATGTCTTGATCCTCCTTGCTCAGCGCCGTGATGAAGATGACCGGCATGTCGCGCGAGCGTTCGCGCTCGCGAATCAACGCGGCCAGCTCATACCCGTCCATGTCGGGCATCTGCACATCCACCAGCACGATCGCGAAATCCCGCCGCAGAAGGCAGCGCAGCGCATCGACACCCGATGTCGCCTGGACGATGTTCTCGCCGAGGCTGTCCAGCATCTCGGCGAGTGCGAACAGGTTCTTCGGCTTGTCGTCGACCAGAAGAATGCCCGCGGTGATCGGCGGCTCGGCCCCGGTCTTCCCGCCCGCCGGCAGAAGAACGTCCGGCATGCCGGCGCCGCGATGGGACGCCGTCCCATTATATGCATTTTGCGTCGGATCGTCAGGCATGGGTCAGATCGATCCTATGTCGGCCCGGTGCTTGCGCAGCCATACCCGCATTATCGACAGGATCTGGTCGATGTCGACCGGCTTTGCAGCGTAGTCGGAAGCCCCGGCGTCGAGGCACTTTTCGCGGTCGCCGTGCATGGCCTTGGCGGTGATCGCGATGATCGGCAGGCCTTTGAAGCGCTCGCGGGCGCGGATGGTTCGCATGGTTTCGTAACCGTCCATGTCGGGCATCATCACGTCCATGAGAACGAGGTCGATGCCGGGCGTCTGCTCCAGGAGCGCGATCCCGTCGCGGCCGTTCTCCGCGTGCATCACCTCCATCTGATGCTGCTCCAAGGCACTCGCCAGGGAGAAGATATTGCGGACGTCGTCGTCCACGATCAGGACCTTGCGGTCGGCCAGCATGGGTTCCCGCTGGCGCACGCTGGCCAGCAGCTTCTGCTTCTCCTCCGGCAGGTCGGCGACGACGCGGTGTAGGAATAGGGCCGTCTCGTCGAACACCCTGGCCAGCGATTCCGGAGTCTTCATGACCAGCGACTCCGCCAGGTTCCGCAGCTTGATCTCGTCGCGCGAACTGATATCGCGGGCGGTATAGACCATCACCGGCACGTGTTGCGCGGTCCGGCGCAGCTCCTCCAGGACCTGCAGGCCGTCGATATCGGGCAGGCCGAGATCGAGGACGACGCAGTCGAAGGGCTTGTCCTTGATCGCGCGCAGCGCCGCCTGTCCGTTGGCGGCGAACGTGGTCTCGACGTCGCTGTTGCCGATGACCCTGGCGATGTGGCTGCGCTGGATATCGTCGTCCTCGACGACGAGCAGCTGTTTCACCTTGCGCGACAGGAACTTCTCCGTCCGCTCGAACGCGGCGAAGAGATGATCGCGATTCACCGGCTTGCTCAGCACCGAGAACGCGCCCATCCGCGCGCCAACATCCCGCGCGTCGTCGACCGACATCACGCTCACCGGGATGTGGCGGGTCTCCGGATTGCGCTTGAGGATGTCGAGCAGGCGCCACCCGTCGGTGTCGGGAAGCCGGATATCGAGAGTGATCGCATGCGGCTTGAACCGGCGCGCCAGGGCCAGGGCGTCAGCAGCGGTCGACGAGACCAGCGCCTTGAAGCCGCGCTCACGGGCCAGATCGAGGAGGATGGCGGCAAATTTCGGGTCGTCTTCCACGATCTCCAGAACCCGGTCCCCAGGCTGGATGCTCTCGCGGTCGTCGTCGATGGCGGCGGCGGGAAGCGGCCGCGTCGGCAGAGCCACCGGCGCCAAGCTCACGCGCTTCTCCTCGATCGGCTCCGGCTGGTCCTCGCTCATGCGCTGGGTCGGCCGCAGTGCCGCGGCGGCCACATTGTAGGTCAGCGGCACGAAGAGCGTGAACGTGCTGCCCTCGGCCGGGGCGCTGACCACCGTGATCTCGCCGCCCAGAAGGCGGGCGATCTCGCGGCTGATCGAGAGGCCGAGTCCGGTCCCGCCATATTTGCGGCTGGTGGTGCCGTCGGCCTGCTGGAACGCCTCGAAGATGATCTTCTGCTTGTCCGCGGCGATGCCGATGCCGGTGTCCGTGACCGAGAACCCGACCACGGTGGGGGCCGAATTCAGGATGGTGTTTTTCGAGCTCCAGCCAAACGTCGCGCGCGCGATCTTCAGCTCGATCCGGCCCTCCTCGGTGAACTTGAAGGCATTCGAGAGCAGGTTCTTGATGACCTGCTGGAGGCGCTTCTTGTCGGAATGGATCGCGCGCGGCAGCGTCGGATCGACCTCCACCTCGAAGTCCAGATTCTTATCGGCCGCGATCTGGCCGAAGCCGCGCGTCACGTAATCCTTCATGTCGGCGAAGTCGATTTCGGCGATGTCGAGCGTCACCGTGCCCGATTCGATCTTCGACAGGTCGAGGATGTCGTTGATCAGGCCGAGCAGCTCCGTGCCCGCGGTGTGGATCGTCTCGGCGAACTGGATCTGCTTGTCGGTGAGGTTCCGGTCGGCGTTGTCGGCAAGCAATGTCGACAGGATGAGGAGGCTGTTCAGCGGCGTCCGCAGCTCGTGCGACATGTTGGCCAGGAACTCGGACTTGTATTTCGACGTCAGTGCCAGTTGCTCGGCTTTCTCCTCGAGGGCCGCCTTCGCACGCTCGATTTCCTGGTTCTTGATCTCCATCTGCTTTTTTTGGTGCGACAGAAGCCGCGCCTTGTCTTCGAGCTCCTCGTTGGTGTTCCGGAGCTCCTCCTGCTGCGCCTTCAGCAGCTCTTCCGATTTCTGCAGCGACGCGGCCTGCTGCTCCAGGCGATCGTTCGTCTTCTTGAGCTCCTCCTGCTGGCTCTGTAGCTCGGCCGTGAGCAGCTGCGACTGGGCCAGCAGGCGCTCGGTGCGCATGTTCGCGGCGATCGTGTTCAGCACGATGCCGATGCTTTCCATGAGCTGGTCGAGGAACGTCTGATGGATATCGCTGAAGCGCTCGAACGAGGCCAGCTCCAGGACGCCCTTGACCTCGCCCTCGAACAGGACGGGCAGGACGATGATGTTGAGCGGAGCCGCCTCACCGAGACCCGAGGCGATCCGGATATAGTCGTTGGGGACGTGGGTCAGCACGATGCGGCGCTTTTCATAGGCGCACTGGCCGATCAGGCCCTCGCGCAGGCGGAAGCGGTTGGTGAGATTCTTGCGCTGCGTATAGGCATAGCTGGCGGCGAGCTCGAGCACCTCTTCTTCGTCCTCCGACTTGGACAGATAAAAGACGCCATGGCTCGCGTTCACCAGCGGCGCGATCTCCGACAGGATCAGGTTGGTGACCGTCACGAGATCGCGCTCGCCCTGGAGCATACGGTTGAACTTGGCGAGGTTCGTCTTCAGCCAGTCCTGTTCCGTGTTCTTCCGCGTCGTGTCCGCGAGGTTGCGGATCATCTCGTTGATGTTGTCCTTCAGCGCCGCGACCTCGCCCGAGGCTTCGACGGTGATCGACCGCGTCAGGTCGCCCTTGGTCACGGCGGTCGCGACCTCGGCGATGGCCCGCACCTGGGTGGTGAGGTTCGCGGCGAGTTGGTTGACGTTGTCGGTCAGATCGCGCCATAGCCCCGCGGCGCCGGGCACCCGCGCCTGGCCGCCGAGCTTGCCCTCGATGCCGACCTCGCGCGCCACGTTGGTCACCTGATCGGCGAAGGTGGCGAGCGTCTCGATCATCCCGTTGATGGTGTCGGCGAGGGCCGCGATCTCGCCGCTGGCCTCGACCGCGAGCTTGCGCTTGAGGTTGCCGTTGGCGACCGCCGTCACCACCTCGGCGATACCGCGCACCTGGCTCGTCAGGTTGGCCGCCATCTGGTTCACGTTGTCGGTCAGGTCCTTCCAGGTGCCGGCGATGCCCTTCACCTGCGCCTGGCCGCCGAGCTTGCCCTCGGTGCCGACCTCGCGTGCCACGCGCGTCACTTCGGAGGCGAACGAGTTCAGCTGATCGACCATCGTGTTGATGGTGTTCTTGAGCTCCAGGATCTCGCCTTTGACGTCAACGGTGATCTTCTTCGACAGGTCGCCGCGGGCCACCGCCGTCGTCACCTCGGCGATGTTACGCACCTGGCCGGTGAGGTTGGCGGCCATCTGGTTCACGTTGTCGGTGAGGTCTTTCCAGGTGCCAGCCACCCCCTTCACCTGCGCCTGGCCGCCGAGCTTGCCTTCGGTGCCGACCTCGCGGGCGACGCGCGTCACTTCCGAGGCGAACGAGTTCAGCTGATCGACCATCGTGTTGATGGTGTTCTTCAGCTCAAGGATTTCGCCTTTGACGTCGACGGTGATCTTCTTCGACAGATCGCCGCTGGCCACCGCGGTGGTGACCTCGGCAATATTGCGCACCTGGCCGGTGAGGTTCGCCGCCATCTGGTTGACGTTGTCGGTCAGGTCCTTCCACGTGCCGGCGATGCCCTTCACCTGCGCCTGGCCGCCGAGCTTGCCCTCGGTGCCGACCTCGCGGGCGACGCGGGTCACCTCAGAGGCGAACGATCCGAGCTGGTCCACCATCGTGTTGATGGTGTTCTTCAGCTCCAGGATCTCGCCCTTGACGTCGACGACGATCTTCTTCGACAGATCGCCGCGCGCCACCGCGGTGGTGACCTCGGCGATGTTGCGCACCTGGCCGGTCAGGTTCGCCGCCATCAGGTTCACGTTGTCGGTGAGGTCCTTCCAGGTGCCGGCCACA